>Ga0066256_1000386_pt1 | contig 134751 bp, 141 predicted proteins | sample ThiBio_1000_biof_FD_87107 | JGI IMG/M metagenome (GOLD analysis project Ga0066256, IMG submission 87107) | Wastewater bioreactor microbial communities from Cape Town, South Africa - Thiocy_expt_1000_biof (version 2) | ecosystem: Engineered > Bioreactor > Thiocyanate-remediating >...
GCCCCGCTGGTCAAGGGCGCCCGCGGCCGCGAGGGCCTGAGCACCGGCGACACCGCCCATGGCGTCATCACCGCCGGCCTCGTCATGGGCATCATCCACGACATCCCAACTTGCGAGCAGCTCATCCAGCGCATCGTCAGCGAGGCGGAAACAATCATCAAAGACAGGCTGGCCCGCTTAGTGGCCCAATAGCACTCCGCGCACCCCGTCGATCACATATTGCACCGCCAGCGCGCCCAGCAGCACGCCCAGCACACGGGTAATCACGGCTTCCACCCGACTGCCCAGCAGGCGCATGATCGGCCCCGCCGCCAGCAACGCCAGCGCCGTCAGCAGCAGCACGCAGATCAGCGCGGCCAGCACCACGGCGGCCCCGGTGCGATCATTGGCATGGCCCATCATCAGCATCACCGTGGCAATCGAGCCCGGCCCGGCAATCATCGGCATGGCCATCGGAAAGACGCTGATGTCCTCATGCGGTTCCGGGGTGTGGAGCACCTTTTCCACACGTTCCTCGCGGCGCTGGGTGCGCTTTTCAAACACCATTTCCAGTGCGATCAGGAACAGCATCACGCCGCCCGCAATGCGGAAAGCATTCAGCTCGATCGCCAGCGCCGCCAGCAAACCCTTGCCGAACAAGGCAAAGATGATGAGAATCGTGCTGGCGATGATGCTGGCGCGGATGGCGGTGCTGCGCGCGGCCTGGGGCGTATAGCTGGCCGTCAGCCCGCCATAGATCGGCGCGCAGCCGACCGGATCGATCACCACGAAAAGCGTGGCGAAGGTGGAGATGAAAAGTTCAAGCATCCCGCTGCCTTACCCCAGCGTGAGGTTCAGCGAAAGGGGGCCTATTTCGAGGCGCGGCGCAGCACTTCGCTCATTTTGCCCGCGATTTTCACGCTGACCACATAGTCGCGCGTGCCGTCGGGGCGGGCCGAGGTGGACCATTCGAGCGAATGGTCGCTGCTTTGGCCCGAGAGATGATCGCCATCGGCAGGCGGCGTGAATTCTAGCGCCTTTTGCCCGCGCGGGCCGCATTCGGCCACCTTCGCCTCGGCCCATTCGGGTTCGGCCAGAGGCTTGTCGGTGACGCCGCCCTGGTCCAGCACGAAGAGATACTGGCCCTTTTTCTGCCGCTGCCACACGGTCGAGAACCAGCCGTGGGCCGCGTCCGCCTGCCATCCGCCATAGGAAATGGCCGTAGCCCCGTCGCAGCTCATCCAGACATTGTGGACCTGCCATTGCAGCGGTTGGGCCGGATTGGCGCGGTGGCGGACGAAATCCTGAACGCGCACCACCTTGTCGCCGTCGAACATTTGCGCGTCCGGCGCGGCATGGTCGCGGAACGCCTGCCATTGCCCCTTGTCGCGCACGGCGCGGGCAAAGCCGATTTCGCGCGCGATAATGTCGCTGGGCAGGGCGAACATCGTGGCCATGCCCCTGGCCGGGCGCTGGGCCATGGCCGCGCCGGGCACGACCGAGGCGATCAACAGCGCAGCCAAAGCCCGCCTTCCAAACAACGCAAGAAAGGCGGGCTTTTTCATCAGATCGAATGCTCCGGCAGGTCGGCAGTGGCCAGCGTCAGACCTTCATGCGCATAGGCGGCCACCAGCGCATTGCGCAGCAGCACCGCGATCGTCATGGGGCCAACGCCGCCCGGCACCGGGGTGATGGCGCCCGCCACCTGAACCGCGCCTTGATAATCGACATCGCCCACGATCCGGCCCTTGGTCTTGCCCTCGGCAGGGGGCAGACGATTGATGCCCACGTCGATCACGGTCGCGCCCGGCTTGATCCAGTCGCCCTTGACCATTTCGGGCACGCCCACGGCGGCCACGACAATGTCGCTGCGCCGCACGACTTCGGCCAGATCCTTGGTGTGGCGATGCGCGATGGTGACGGTGCAATTGGCCGAAAGCAGCAGCTGCGCCATGGGCTTGCCCACAATGTTGCTGCGCCCGATGACCACGGCGTTGAGTCCCTTGAGATCGCCCAGACGGTCTTCGAGCAGCATCAGACAGCCCAGCGGCGTGCAAGGCACATAGCCGGCCTGACCCACGGCCAGACGGCCCGCATTGGTGACGTGGAAACCATCGACATCCTTGTCCGGGTCGATGGTGGCGATCACCTTCTGCTCGTCCATATGGCGGGGCAGGGGAAGCTGAACCAGAATGCCGTCAACCGCCGGATCGGCGTTGAGCTGGGCCACCACGGCCAGCAGTTCTTCCTCGCTGGCATCGGCGGGCAGCTTGTGTTCAAAGCTGTTCATGCCCGCCGCCACGGTCTGCTTGCCCTTGGAGGACACATAGACCTGGCTGGCCGGATCCTCGCCCACCAGCACCACGGCCAGGCCCGCCTTGCGACCGGCCTTGGCTTCGAATTCACCGGCCAGCACGCCGATACGCGCGCGCAGCCTTTCTGCAAATTCCTTCCCGTCGATAATTTTGTTCTCGCTCATCCGTAATGATTCCCAATGTAAACCAGCAAGATGATGACGATGCGAATCAGCACCAGCAGCGCCATCGGCGAAAGGTCGATAAAGCCGGTGTGAGGCATGAACCGGCGGATCGGCCTCAAAAGCGGCTCCAGAATCGCGTTGAGCGCCTGCCAGATGCCGGAAACCAGCGGATTATGCAGGTTTACGACGTTGAAGCTGATCAGCAGCCCGAGAACAACCTGCACCAACACCGCCGTTGACACGATGTCGGCCAACAGCAGAAGAATGGGGATAATCACTTCGTTAATCACGGGGCGCTTCCTCTCCCAATGGCAGAGCGTGTGGCCTAGCCGAGGCAGACCACGCGCGCAACCGGAGCGCTGAGGAAGGATTGTAAGTGTTGCTTACAAATTTGGCAAGGGGCCTTATGGACTTGCCCGCCTTGTTTTGCGCACTGCTGCCCGTTAGCCTGATCGGCGACAAGTGTGGTGATGGTCGATGAGGGGTTTTGATGAGGGCGATCGTTCTGGTGTGCTTGGCCGTGCTGATGGGCCGCCCGGTATTGGCGGCGCAAAACGCGCCGACAAAAACCATAGAATTACAGCGCAATGGCCAATGGGTGCTGGACGCGGACAAGCAATATTGTGCGATAGGCGCCAGATTTGGTGAAGGCGATCAGGCGATTACGTTGCAGATGTACCGCTATTCGCTTGGCGATGAGCTGGAAGTTCGCCTGATCAGCAACCGTTTCCATCTTAATCACTTGAAAAACACAATTTCTATCGGTTTTGGTCAAGGGCTGGATAAAGCCGACGCTCTGGGAGGTAGCGCGGATGGTGTCCCGATGATGGTGGCGCCAAATCTGCGCCTCGTGCCTGCGGTTGCTGCGCGCGGCAAGGTGATCCAGGATGTGCCGCCTGTGACGCCCGAGCAGGAAGAGGCCGTTACCTCGATCCTATTTTCCGCGCCCACGGGGCCATGGTTCCGATTGGCCACCGGCTCTCTCAAATATCCCATGTTGGCCTTGCGCTCATGCACCGTGGGGTTGGTCAACAGTTGGGGCTATGATTCCAAGGAGCAAGCCGCGCTGAAAACCGCAGCCACGCCAACGGTCAGCCCGGAAAGGTGGATTACCTTCCTTGATGCTCCGTTTCGGTTGTTGGCCAAGGATTCCCCAGTGGGGTCGGTTTTGTTCCGTCTGGATGTGACCAGTGAGGGCAAGGTCGCGGACTGCACCATTCTGACGGCGATTGCCGACGAGCGTTTGCGCAAGGCCACATGCGATGTGCTGAGCCGGCGCGCCACGTTTTATCCGGCCCGCAACGCCGCAGGCGAACCGGTTCGCTCGTTCTACATCAATCGCGTGAATTGGACAAACGCCTGAGGCTTAAGCCTTGCGGATCAGCGTACCTGCGCCCTTGCTGGTGAAGAATTCCAGCAACATGGCGTGGGGAACGCGGCCATCCAGTACGACGGCCGCTTCGCATCCGGCCTCGACCGCATGGGTGCAGGTGGCCAGCTTGGGAATCATCCCGCCGCTGATCGTGCCGTCCTGCGCCAGAGCCTCGATATCGGCGGGCGTCAGATCGGTCAGCAGGTTCTTGTCCTTGTCCAGCACGCCCGGCACATCGGTCAGCAGGAACAGGCGGGCCGCGCCGATCGCGGCGGCAATCGCGCCCGCCATCGTGTCGGCGTTGATATTATAGGTTTCGCCGTCATGGCCCACCGCGATGGGGGCGATGACCGGGATCAGGCCCGCGCTCGACAGGGTTTCCAGAATCGAGGTGTCGATATGATCAGGCTCGCCCACATAGCCGAGGTCCACCACGATGGCCTCGCCGCTGTCGGGGTCCTCGATCGCCTTGCCCAGCTTTTGCGCCTCGACCTTGCGGGCGGTGACCAGCGCGCCGTCCTTGCCGGAAATGCCGACGGCCTTGCCGCCCGCTTTGCTGATCCAGCTCACCAGTTCCTTGTTGATCGCGCCGGAAAGCACCATTTCGGCAACCTCGGCGGTGGCCTTGTCGGTTACGCGCAAACCATTGACGAATTGCGATTCGATGCCGAGCGCCTTGAGCATCCGTCCGATCTGCGGACCGCCGCCATGGACCACCACAGGGTTGATGCCCACGGCCTTCAAAAGCACGATATCCTCGGCAAAATCCTGCGCCAGCGCGGGATCGCCCATCGCATGGCCGCCGTATTTTACGACAAAGGTTCGCCCTTCGTAACGCTTGAGATAGGGCAGGGCCTCAATCAGCGTTTCGGCTTTGGCGAGCAGGGTTGTGGTGGATTCGTTCATGGGGCGCCGTTTACCGCGCTTTTGGCGGAATAGAAGTGTTTTTTACGCGGGCTTTTCGCGATCCAGCCAGCGACCAAGCGCCACAAACAGATAGATCAGTGGCGGGACCATGATCGTGGAGAGCACCAGCTTGGAAATGATCTGCCCCTTCATCAGCGGGCCGAGGTCGAGCACGCCGTAAAAGCTGATAGTGATGAAGATCAGCGTATCAACCACCTGGCTGAGCAGGCTGGCCAGCCAGGCGCGGACCCAGAGCAGCCGCCCCTCGCGCCCGGCGGCAAGGCGGGAAAAGACATAGACATTAAGCGTCTGCGAGGTGCCATAGGAGCAAAGCCCGGCAAACTGCATCCGCGCGCCCTGACCCAACAGATGGGCAAAGGCGGGCTGATCAGGCCAGAAAGGCGCAGGAGGTACGGCGTGGATGACGATCATCAGCAGCGCCATCGACACGATCAAGGGCACAAAACCAAAGCGAACCAGCCGGTTGGCCGTCGCCGTTCCATGCAACTCCGCCGTCGCGCTGCCCAGCACGACAAGGATCAGGAAGGCGAAAATTCCGCTCTCCACCGCCAGATTGCCAAGGATCGGCCATGTGCCAAGATCGGCAATCTTGGTTCCCAAAACCCCCGCCAGAACGCACAGGCCGCCGTAAAGCAGCGAGCCGGCAAAGAGGGAAAGCGGGATGTTGGGGGCGGTTTTGGGCTGATTCATCATGGGGGTGTAGCGGGACGGTTTTTGGGGCGCAAGGGAGGTTAGGGGGCCTCCGGCGGGCAAAGGGACTCGTCCCTTTGCAATCCCGATACTGTCGGCGTTGCGCTATGGCGGAGACGAAAGGTGTCGGACGTGATGTTTGAATTTTAAAGCCTGCGGCGCCGATCAGCGCAAAGCGCCACAGGCTTTCAAACCACCGATTGTGACGCGCGGCTAACCGGCCCAGCCCCACCCCATAACGGGATTGCAAAGGGACGAGTCCCTTTGCCCGCCGGAGGCACACTGCTTAACCCCGCAAACCCTCACCCATGCTTGGTGCGCAACAACCCGCGCACAAACGGGATCAACCCCGTCTGACGCTTGCGGCGCAGACGCTCGGCGGCCAGAATCAGCTTCACCTGCTCATAGCACTCGTCCAGATCCTCGTTCACCACGACATAGTCATAGGCGTCCCAGTGGCTGATTTCGGCGCGGGCGCGGTCCATGCGGGCGTTGATGACTTCGGCGCTGTCGGTGCCGCGGCCGGACAGGCGGCGGTGCAGTTCCTCAATGCTGGGCGGCAGGAGGAAGACGCGGACCACGTCCTGCGCGTCCTTTTGATAGAGCTGCTGCGTGCCCTGCCAGTCGATGTCGAAGAGGAAGTCCTTGCCGTGTTTCAGCCCGGCGCGGATATGGGCCTTGGGCGTGCCGTAGCAATTGCCGAAAACCTCGGCCCATTCATAGAATTCGTCATTTTCGGCCATGCTGTCGAATTCTTGCTGGCTGACGAAGAAGTAATCCACGCCATCGACCTCGCCGGGGCGGGGCGTGCGGGTGGTGGCCGAAACAGAGGGGTTGATCGCATGATCTTCGCCCAGCAGGCGGCGGGCAATGGTGGTCTTGCCGGTGCCCGAGGGGCTGGACAGGATAAACATCAGCCCGCGACGGTGCAGGTCGGGGTGGTGGTGGTCGGTGTGGTGCAGATCGTGCGAGTCAGGAGCCATGGCGTCCGATGCCGCAACATCGCCGCGCGATCAAGAGGGCTGTTTATTCGCCCCCTTCGTCCTCGCCCTTTTTGCGTTCCTGCTTGCGGTCGTGCAGGTGTTTGGCCAGCAGCACGCCGCCCACCAGAATGGCGCCCGGCACCGACCGCGTGGCCAGTTTCGTCAGCGCGAAACCGGCGATCTTGCGGGGCAGCGAGATGCGCTGCTGACCATCCGCCTTGTCCTGTACGATGATCGTATCCACGGCCTTCCTGACCAGCGACTGGCCGTTCCGGCGGATCAGGCTGGAGAGTTTGGGCGCGCTCATGCCGATCTACTTCTTGCGGCCGAAATCCACCGTGACGACATTCGAGCCGTCCTCGCTGGTTGCAATGGGGACGTCGGAGCCGGGCGAATCGTTTTCGGCCTGATCGTGGAGTTCGGGTTCCAGATCCTCGACCGTGGCCTGAAACTGGAGGCCGAAATCGACCGCCGGATCGACAAAGGCGGTGATCGCGCCAAAGGGAATCACCAGAATGGCGGGCACCTGATTGAAGGTCAGTCCGACCGAGAAATGATCCTCGCCCACGTTCAGATCCCAGAACTTGTTCTGGAGCACGATGGTCATTTCATCGGGGAATCGGGTTTTGAGATGGGCGGGAATGTCGACGCCCGGCGCCTGGGTCTTGAAGGTGATGTAGAAATGGTGATTGCCCGGCAGAGAACCGCCCGTGCTGGCCACCTGGCCGAGCACGCGGCCCACCACGGCGCGCAGCGCTTCCTGCACGATTTCATCATAGGGGATCAGGCTGTCGGGCGTATCGTCGGTCATGGCTCTCAAGTGGCGTGTAGCGTGCTTGCGGTCAAGTGGTTGTGTTCGCATCTTGCGGCATGGCGATGGGGCGGCGGCGTGAGCGGATCAGCGTTGCCATCGCGCAGATCGCGCCGGCCAAGGCAAAACCCACGCCTAGCCCGAGCATGAACGGATGCGGCACAAAAGCGGGATGGATCAAGGTGGTAAGGTAAGTGAGCGTCAGAAAAACCATGCCAAGCCACTGTTCGGCCGGATAGTTCAGAGGGCGCAGCTTGAAGGGACGCAGGCGCATGACGGTGACTTTCCTTGGCCAATCGCGGCTGACTCACTCTTGCCACACAGACGATCGGGCGTATAGGGGCACCATGCGCACCGCCCGTATCGCCCGCAAGACGCACGAGACCGATATTCTCGTGGAAGTGAACCTCGATGGATCGGGGAAGTATGATGTCTCAACCGGCATCGGCTTTCTTGACCATATGGTGGAGCAATTGTCGCGCCACTCGCTGATCGACATGACCGTCCGGATCAAGGGCGACCTGCATGTCGACCAGCATCACACGGTCGAGGATTGCGGCATCGCCATCGGACAGGCCGTTTCGGCAGCCCTTGGCGACAAGGCCGGGATCGGCCGCTATGGTCAGGTCTATTCGCCCATGGATGAGGCGCTGGCCCGCGTCGCGCTCGATATTTCGGGCCGCCCGTGGCTGGTGTGGAAGGCTGCTTTCACCGTCCACAAGCTGGGCGAGATGGACACTGAACTGTTCGAGCACTGGTTCCATTCCTTTGCTCAGGCCGCCGGCATTACGCTGCACATCGAAGTGCTCTATGGCCAGAACAACCACCATATCATCGAAGGCATCTACAAGGGCCTTGCCCGCGCGCTGCGCACGGCGGTCGAGCTGGATCCGCGCAAGGGCGGGGCGGTGCCTTCGACCAAGGGGCTGCTTGGGGATGGAACTCTGAATGGCTGAAGTATTGGCCCTGATCGACTATGGTGCGGGCAACCTGCATTCGGTGGCCAATGCGCTGAAGGCCGCCGGGGCCGAAGCGGTGAAGATCACCGCCGACCCCGATGTGGTGCGCGCGGCCGACCGGATCGTGCTGCCGGGTGTCGGCTCGTTCAAGGCCTGTGCGCAAGGGCTGCGCGCGATCCCCGGCCTTGTCGCCGCGATGGAGGAGCGCGTGCTGGTGGGCGAGGCGCCTTTCCTCGGCATTTGCGTGGGTATGCAATTGCTGGCCACGCGCGGCGTCGAACATGGCATTACCGAGGGGCTGGGCTGGATTCCGGGCGAAGTGCGCCTGATGGAGCGTGCCGATCCCACCATCAAGATCCCGCATATGGGATGGAATGATGTGGGCGTTCAACCCCACGCCCCGCTGATCGAGCCGGGCGAGGCCTATTTCCTGCACTCCTATGAATTTGTCGCCGAGGATGGCCATCATATCGTGGCCATGACCGACCATGGCGGGGGCGTGACCGCCGCCGTGGGGCGCGACAATATCCTTGGCGTGCAATTTCACCCTGAGAAGAGCCAGTCCTATGGGCTGGACCTGCTCTCCCGCTTTCTGACATGGAATCCGTAAGATGATCGTTTTTCCCGCCATCGACCTCAAGGGTGGTCAGGTCGTCCGTCTGGCCGAGGGCGATATGGACCGCGCCACGGTCTATGGCGACAACCCGGCCGCGCAGGCGCAGATCTTTGCCGATGCGGGCAGCCAGTTCCTGCATGTGGTCGATCTGGACGGTTCGTTTGCGGGCCGGGCGGAAAACCGCGAGGCGGTTGAGGCGATCCTGCAGAGCTTTGAAGGCCATGTGCAATTGGGCGGCGGCATCCGCACGCGCGAATCGGTCGAAGGCTGGTTCAGCCTTGGCGTGTCGCGCGTAGTGATGGGCACGGCGGCGCTCAAGGACCCCGAATTCGTCAAGGACATGGCCAAGGAATTTCCGGGCGGCATCGTCGTGGCCGTGGACGCGCGCGACGGTTTCGTGGCGACGCAGGGCTGGGCCGATGTGTCGGATGTGGCCGTGGTCGATCTGGCCCGCCGGTTCGAGGATGCGGGCGTGGCCTCGCTGCTGTTTACCGACATTGGCCGGGATGGCTTGCTGAAGGGCGCCAATATCGAGGCGACCGTCGATCTGGCGCGCCGGGTGAATATTCCTGTGATTGCGTCCGGCGGGGTCAAGGGGCTGGATGATATCCGGTTGCTCGCGCTCCATGCCGAGGATGGGATTGAGGGTGTGATTACGGGTCGGGCTTTGTTCGAGGGCAAGCTCGATCTGGCCGCGGCGATTGCGATGGCGAATAAGGAGTAAGGGATAGATGCGAGGGTCTAGACCCTCGCGCTCCCTTTACTGTCTGCGTGGCGCTTGTGGTTCGGCCTTTGGTGTCGGACGCGCCGTTTGAATTGTAAGGTCTGCGGTGCTTTTGGCGCTCCTTTGCCGCGCCGCAGGCTATAATACCAGCTCCGCCGCATGGCCTTCCGTCTGCGATGGAGCGCCACCCATTAACGGGATTGCAAAGGGATCGAATCCCTTTGCCCGCCGGAGGCATAAGAAAATGACCGTTCGTATCCGCGTAATTCCCTGCCTCGATGTCCGCGATGGCCGCGTGGTGAAGGGCGTGAACTTTGTCGATCTGATCGATGCGGGAGACCCGGTGGAACAGGCGCGGGCCTATGACGCGGCGGGTGCGGATGAATTGTGCTTCCTCGACATTTCGGCCAGCCATGAGGGGCGCGGAACGCTGCTCGACGTGGTGCGTCGCACGGCGGAGGTTTGCTTTATGCCGCTGACCGTGGGCGGGGGTGTGCGCAGCGCCGAGGATGCCCGCGCGCTCCTGCTGGCGGGCGCGGACAAGGTGGCGGTCAACAGCGCCGCCGTCAGCCGTCCTGAGGTCGTGCGCGACATCGCGGAGAAATTTGGCAGCCAGTGCATTGTCGCCTCGGTCGATGCGCGCCGCGTGGCGCCGGGTAAATGGGAGATCTTCACCCATGGCGGGCGCAAGGCCACCGGCATTGACGCGATCGAACATGCGGTGCGCCTGACCGAACTGGGCGCGGGCGAATTGCTGGTAACCAGCATGGATGGCGACGGCACGCAGGCGGGTTATGATCTGGAGCTGACCCGCAAAATTGCCGACAGTGTCGGAATTCCTGTCATCGCCAGCGGCGGCGTGGGCAATCTCGACCATCTGGTGGACGGCGTGACCAAGGGCCATGCCAGCGCAGTTCTGGCGGCCAGCATTTTCCATTTCGGCAAATATTCGATCGCCCAGGCCCATGGCGCTCTGCGCGCGGCGGGCCTGCCCGCGCGGGGCGGCTAAGGATTAACGCATAGTGTCGGAATTTTTATCAATCGGCGTATATGGTTAATTACTTAATCTAATAATTTCATAGTCATAACGGAATGGCACGCATCATGCATTAACTATTCCCGTCAATCGGAGGGTATTTCATGCGTCTGTTTCTGAATATCGCGGCCTGCCTGCTGATCGGCGCGATGTTGCTGCAACCGATGCTGGCATCGCATGGGCTGTCGGGCCTCACCTCGTCGAATATGGCGATGGCGGCGCTGGGGCTGGCCGGGCTGATGCTGGGCTATCGCGGCAGCAGCCGCCCGCGCCAGAGCGAGGCCCAACCGGCAACCGCCTGAAACCGCACATCCGGGCTTGACGGCGCGGCGCGCCCGCCCCATCGCAGGCGCCATGAACGACACCGTCCATCCCCTGGCCACGCTGGCCCGGCTTGAAGCCACCATCGCCCAGCGCGCCGCCGCCGACCCGTCCTCCTCCTATGTGGCCAAGCTGAACGCGCGCGGCGTGCCCAAGATCGCCCAGAAAGTGGGCGAGGAGGCCGTCGAGGCGGTGATCGCGGCGATGGCCGATGATCGCGCGGGGCTGATCGGGGAATCGGCGGATCTGGTTTTCCACCTGCTGGTGCTGCTCAACGCCAAGGGCATCGCCCTGTCCGACATCACCGACGAACTCGACCGCCGCGAAGGCGTGAGCGGGATTGTCGAAAAAGCCAGCCGCAAAGGGGAGTAATCCATGCCCATCGACCCCACGCTCGCCTATGACCACAGCAATATCTTTGCCCGCATCCTGCGCGGGGAGATTCCGGCCAAGAAGGTCTATGAGGACGATTTCGCGCTGGCGTTCCATGACATCGCGCCTCAGGCGCCGGTGCATGTGCTGGTGATCCCCAAGGGCGCCTATGTGTCGTGGGACGATTTTTCGGCCAAGGCTCCGGCGGAGGAAATCGCCGGCTTCATCCGCGCCGTCGGCCATGTCGCGCGTGAACAGGGGCTGGTGGCGCCGGGCTATCGGCTGCTCGCCAATGTGGGCATGGATGGCGGACAGGAAGTGCCGCATCTGCACGTCCACCTGTTCGGCGGCAAACCGCTTGGCCGTATGATCGCCCAGTAACCGCGTTTATTCGTCAGGGCGGGTTGCTCTTTGCGCCAAGGGCGGGCTAGTTTGCGCGACAATTATGAACGCCCTGCCTCTCCCTCCCTCCGGCTGCTTCGCCACGGACGATGATGGCCCGCTGCATCTCTATGCGGTGCGGGCCTATTTCGAGGATACGGACCTGTCGGGCGTGGTCTATCATGCCAATTACCTGCGCTGGTTTGAACGCGCGCGTTCCGACATGCTGCGCCTGCTGAACGTGGATCAGCGTGCCGCGCAGGAGGCGGGCGAGGGCGCCTTTGCGGTGGCCGACATGGCGATCCGTTTTGCCGCGCCCGCGCGCCTTGACGATGATGTGCTGATCGAAACGCGGATCGAGGAATTGGGCGCGGCCAGCATCCGGCTGGTTCAAGCCGCGTTCAGGCGGGCCGGTGTTGAGAAAGGCGCCGTTCAGAAAGGCGCGCTGCTGGCGCAGGCAACCGTGCGGGTGGGCTTTGTCGCCCCCGATGGACGCCCCCGCCGCCAGCCCGCCCCATGGCGGTCCATCTTTGCCCAGTTTCTGGCCGGACATGCTCCGGCATCGCTTGATTTACGCCCCAACCAACCGGGAACCCCATGACCGACCTCGACCTGCTTGCTGCCGCTGCCGGCTCTACCCATCTCGATCCCGTCAAGCTGTTTCTGGACGCCGATATTGTCGTGCGGGTGGTGATGGGCGGTCTGGTTCTGGCCAGCGTTTGGGTGTGGACAATTCTGCTGTCCTTCGGCTTTCGCATGGCATCGCTGCGCCGCCAGTCGGAGGCCTATGAGGGCGAATTCTGGAAATCGCGCGACATCGACGCCTTTCAGGCCGAGCGTGGCGGTGGCAAGAATGCCGATCTGCCGGTGGCCAAGGTGGTCAGCGCGGCTCTGGCCGAATGGCGCCGCTCGGCCACGGGCAAGATCGACCGCTCGGGCGCGCGCCAGCGCCTCGCCTCGGTGATGGACAGTGTGGTGGCGGCTGAGGCTGAATCTTTGGCTGACCGGCTGAATTTCCTCGCCACGGTCGGTTCTGTCGCGCCCTTTGTCGGCCTGTTCGGCACGGTCTGGGGCATCATGAACAGCTTTTTCCAGATCGGTCAGCAGCAGAATTCCTCGCTCTCGGTCGTCGCACCCGGCATTTCCGAGGCCCTGTTCGCCACCGCCATCGGCCTGTTCGCGGCCATTCCGGCGGTGATCGGCTACAACCGCTATTCGCATGTCGTGAACAGCTTTGAATCGCGCCTCCAGCGCTTTGCCGACCGTTTCCATGCGAGCCTGTCTCGCGAGCTGGACGGGCTTTGATCCATGGCGATGGGCATCCATAAATTCTCCAAACGGCGAGGGCGGGGCGGCCGCGCGCCGATGGCCGAGATCAATGTCACTCCGCTGGTCGACGTGATGCTGGTGCTGCTGGTGATCTTTATGGTCACAGCGCCCCTGATGAAGGCGGGCATCCCGATCACGCTGCCCGACAGCCGCGCCAAGCCGCTGGATCAGACGCCCAAGCAGGTGACGATCACGATGAATGCCGAGGGGCGCGTGTTCCTCGATGATGACGAACTCTCGCCCGGCGAATTGGCCGAGCGCGTGGGCAGCCTGCCGCGCGGGGCCGATGGGGCGATGCCGCTGGTGACGCTGCGCGCGGACAAGGCGCTGGACTATGGTCGCGTGGTGGGCGTGATGGGAGAATTGAACCGCGCCGGGATCACCGCGATCTCGTTGGTGACCGTCGCGGGCGGGGCTCCTGCTGAAACGGCAAAGAAGCCCTGATCCCATGTCGCTGGCTCAATCCTATCATGGCCGCAAGGGGCTGAACCGGGGCGAGGCGATCGGCCTTGGCGTCGCGGTGGTGGGGCATGTGGCGCTGGTGGCGGTGCTGGCCTTGCAGCCTTCCGCGCCGCCTTTGCCGCGCCCGCAGCGGATGCAGGTGACGCTGGCCGATGATGTGGCCAAGGAGGCGGTTTCGACCAGCCGCGAGGAAGCCGCGCCCGATCTGGCCCAGCAACTGGGCGAGGCCCAGCCGATGGCCGCGCCTGAGCCTGTGCCCCAGCCTGCGCCCAAGCCCGTTCCAGCCCCCGCGCCGCCGCCAAAGCCTGTGCCGCAGCCCCAGCCTGTGCCGAAGCCGCAACCGGCCCCTCCGCCGCCGCGTCCGGCTCCACAGCCCCATCCGGTACCGCCGCCCAAGCCCGTGCCCGCGCCGCATCCTGCGCCTCAGCCCAAACCGCAACCCGCGCCGGTTAAACCCGCGCCCGCCAAGCCGACTCCGGCCAAGGCGGACCCGATTTCGGCGGCGATTGCAGCGGCCCATGGCAGCAAGACGCCCACTGCTAAAGCTGAAGCCAAGACCGAGGTCGCCAAACCGGCCACCAACAAGCCCGCAGGTGGCAGCCGCATCGGCGTCGATTTCCTCAAAGGCTTTGGCGCCAGCCCCGCAGGCAAGGCGCAGACTCCGCCCGCCGCCGTGATCGGGCCTGGGGTCAAGGCCGCGCTGTCAGGCGCGATCAGCCGCCAGTTGAAGCCGCATTGGCGCGTGCCGCAGGGGGTGGAAACCGATCAGTTGGTTACGATTCTGGCCTTTGATCTCAACCCCGACGGCACTCTGGCCGGGCCGGTCACGGTGGTCCGTCAGGAAGGCGTGACCGCCAGCAACCATCCGCAGGCCGGGCTGCATCGCGAAAATGCGATACGCGCGGTCAAACTTGCGGCACCTTTTCCTTTGCCGCCCGATCTCTATGAAGCATGGAAACATGTGCAATGGCGTTTCGACAGGAACCTGTCCCAATGATGATGCGTAAATTCTCTTACGGGCTTCTGGCTGGCGCGGCTTTGATGGCTGCCGGCGCGATTCATGCCCAGACCATCGCCCCCGCCCCGGTTGTGACGCCCACCGCTGCGCCGCCCGCTGCCGACAATGGCGTGCTGACGGGCACCGTGTCGGATGACACCGCTTGGCAGAGCTTGGGCATTGCCATCCCCAGTTTCGCCACCAATGCCGACGTGCCCACCGCCGCCAGCGCCGGGTCCACGGCGCAACTGGGCCGCGCGATTGCCGAGGTGATCACCGGCGACCTGAAAAACAACGGGCTGTTCAAGCCCACCGGGCCGAACAGCCTGCCGCCGATCCCGATTATTCAGGTGCTGACCCCCGATTTCCCGACGTGGAGCACGCGCGGGGCCGAAATGCTGGTGCATGGCAGCGTCTCGGCGGCCAGCAACGGCAATCTGGTGGTGGGCTGCTATCTGTATGATGTCAGCCTGCGCCAGCAACTGGTGAAGGCGACATGGGAAATGGCGCCGGGCGACTGGCGCCGGGCCGCGCATAAATGCGCCGATACGGTCTATTCGCGCCTGTCGGGGGAAAGCCCGTTTTTTGACAGCCGCATTGCCTATATCGCGGAAACCGGCCCCAAGGATCACCGCATGAAGCGGTTGGCCATCATGGACAGCGACGGGGCGAACCATCGGTTCATCACCACCGGGCAGGCCATGGCGCTGACCCCGCGTTTCTCGCCCGATTATCGCAAGATCGTCTATCTGTCCTATCTCAACGGTCGCCCGCGCATCTATGTCTATGACGTGGAAAGCGCGAGCCAGAAGCTGGTGGCCGAAACCGGCAATCCCACCTTTGCCCCGCGCTGGTCGCCCGACGGCAAATGGATCCTCTATTCGATGGCCAGCGCGGGCAACACGAACATCTATCGCGTCTCGGCCAATGGCGGGATCAGCCAGAAGCTGACCGAAACGCCGGGGATCAATGTGGGCGGCTCCTATTCGCCCGACGGCAGCAAGATCGTGTTTGAAAGCGATCGCGGCGGCAGCCAGCAGATCTATGTGATGAATGCCGATGGCAGCAACCAGCGCCGCATCAGCTTTTTCGGCGGCCGCGCGGCCACGCCCGAATGGAGCCCGCGCGGCGACCAGATCGCCTTTACCCATATCGCGGGCAATCTGCGCATTGCGGTGATGGGTGTTGATGGCGGCGGGATGCGCTATCTGACCAATTCATGGCAGGACGAGGCGCCGACATGGGCGCCCAACGGCCGCATCATCCAATTTTTCCGCACCGAAAAGGGCACCGGCAAGACCAGCATCTGGCAGGTGGATCTGACGGGGCGGAACGAACGGCGCTTGCCCACGCCGGTCGATGGGTCGGACCCTTCATGGGGGCCGATTCGCCAGTAACGGGCCCGGTTAGTCTATCCCTCCAGTCACCGTCCCTGTACTCACTACCCCTGTAGTCAAGGAGAAGACATGATGCCCTCCATGCTCAATACTCGCCTGCTGAGCGCGGGTGTTCTCGTCAGCGTGAGCGCGCTGGCCCTTTCGGCCTGCTCGCCCAAGCCGCCCAAGCAATTGCCGCCCGAACCCGGCCCGCCGGTGACCAACACCACCCCCGCCCCCGCGCCGATGGTTCCGGCAGGTCCGACGCCGGGTTCGCAGGCTGACTTCCTCGCCTCGGTCGGCGGCCGTGACACCATCCATTTCGCGCTGGACAAGTATGACATCGACCAGATTTCGGCCGATATCCTGCGCGTTCAGGCGGGCTGGCTGCTGAAGTATCCGGCCAAGAAAGCCACCATCGAGGGCCATGCCGACGAACGCGGCACCCGCGACTATAACCTCGCCCTTGGCGAGCGCCGCGCCAATTCGGCCAAGGCTTTCCTGGTCAGCCTGGGCGTCGATGCCTCGCGCCTGACCACGGTCAGCTATGGCAAGGAACGTCCGGTTGACCCCGCCTCGACCGAGGAAGCATGGGCGAAGAATCGCCGCGCCGTGACCGTCACCATCGACTGATCGGGCGGCCATAGGTCAGACAGAACCCCGCGCCGGAGCGATCCGGTGGCGGGGTTTTGTTTTAACTTGGGTTTTTAGCGCAGAATAACCGGCGCATAGTGCGCCATCGCGCGCCAGGGGTGATGCCCGTTGGCGCTGGCCATACCCGGCGCCATCAGCGCACAGGCGGCGCTGGCGGCAATGGCGATCATGCTGGCAAGGGCGAGTTGGCGGCTCATGGGGCGGGCGCTTAAGCGAAAAAGCCTGCGATTGCAATGCGACATAACAAGCAGCCTTTGCGGGCACTTGCGTAGAGGGCGCGGTTTTGTCAGTAAGCGCGGATGGCTCGTGCAGGTCGATCATCGGATTGGGGATTCCCGCGCTGGCGTGGCTATGAAAGTGGCCGCGAGGCCGCGCAGGTGCGCCTGTGCGACCGTGCCGGATGCAGCGAACCGGGCAATTGCCCCGCGCCAAAATCGCCCAACAGCCCGGATCGCTGGTATTTTTGCCAGACCCATGCCGCCGAATACAATTCGGGGTGGGACTATTTCGCGGGCCTCGACAAGGAAGAGGCCGAGTCGCGCGAAAAGGCGGAACAGCAAACCAGCGCGGGCTATCGCGAATCATCCTACTACGGATGGACCGGATCGGGCGACGGCACGCGCAGCCGCGACGAAATGCGCGCGCTCGAAGTGCTGGAGCTGGAAAGCGACGCCGATTTCGACGCGATCAAGAAAGCATGGCGGACCAAGGCCAAAGAGGTCCACCCCGACGTGCGCCCCAATGACGAAGAAGCCGCCAAAGCCTTCCGCAAGCTGCAACTAGCCTATGAGGTGTTGCGCGCCGCCGAGGAGCGGCGGTCGTGGAAGGGGAGCGGGATTTAGGGGTTTTGTCGGGGTTTGGAGGTTTTGCCTCCGGCGGGTTAAGGGCGGGGGCCCTTAACAATCCCGATATTGTCGGCGTTGCGCTATGAGGGCGGCCTTTTGTGTCGGACGCGGCGTTGGAAATTTAAAGCCTGCGGCGCTTTTTAGCGTAAGGCCGCCGCGCCGCAGGCTTTATTCCATTGCCTTAATCACGACGCCGCCAACCTCCCACCACCCCAATAATGGGATTGCAAAGGGACCGAGTCCCTTTGCCCGCCGGAGGCATAAATCAGGCAAACCTTCTCGCCCCCGCCACACAACCCACCACGGCCCCCACGGCCACCAGCATCGCCGGCGCAATCGCCTCATGGAGGAACACCGCCGCCAGACCCAGCCCGAGGAACGGCTGGAGCAATTGCAGTTGCCCGACCCGCGCGATGCCGCCCAGCGCCAGCCCGCGATACCAGAAGATGAAGCCTAGCAGCATGGTGCAGACCGAGACGTAGAACAGGCCGACCCAGCTTGGCGCGCCGACCGAGGCCATGCTTTGCGGCCATGTGAGTACGGCCAGCACGGCGGCCAGCGGGGTGCAGATCACGAGCGCCCAGCAGATGACCTGCCATCCCCCCATTTGCCGGGTTAGCACGGCGCCCTCGGCATAGCCCAGCCCGCAGACGATCACGGCCACCACCATCAGCGCATCGCCCACCGGCGAGGCGGCGGCATCGTGCGAGAGGGCATAGCCCGCCACGCATCCCGCACCCAGCAGGGCAAAGAGCCAGAAGATCGCGCCGGGCCGCTCGCCCCCGCGCAGCACGCCGAACAGCGCGGTGGAGAGCGGCAGCAGCCCGACGAACACCAGCGAGCGCGCCGCCGAAATTTCCTGCAGGGCGATGGCCGTCAGCAGCGGAAAGCCTACGACTACGCCGCCCGCGATCATGGCCAGCGAGAGCCATTGCCGCCCGCGCGGCAGGCTTTCGCGCATGGCCACCAGCATCAGCGCGCCAAGGCCCCCCGCAATGATCGCCCGCGCCGCGGTCAGGAACAGCGGGGTAAAGCCGACCACGGCCGCGCGCGTGGCGGGCATTGACCCGCTGAACAGCGCGACGCCGATCATCCCGTTGATCCAACCTCTTCTGATATCCTGCATGACAGCCTCCTTGAGGCCATCGAATAAGGCAGGCGGGGGGCTTGTGCCCAGATACAGTATGGTACAGATTGCATCATCTGTATCGCTTCAAGGGCCAGTACACATGAGCGCTCCCACACGCATCAGCATGGTGATCGACACGATCCGCAGCCGCATCGCCTCGGGCCTGCTGGGCGAGGGGGACAAGCTGCCCTCGGTGCGCCAATGCGCCGCCGCGCTGCATGTTTCGCCCGCCACGGTGGTCGAGGCCTATGACCGGATGGTGGCCGACGGGCTGATCGAGGCGGTGCCCAAATCGGGCTTTTTCGTCGCCCGGCTGGCCACCCAGCCGAAAGGCCCGGCGCAGAATGCCCCAGCGCGGCCCGCCGAAATCGACCCCTTCTGGGTCTCGCGCCAGTCGCTGGACGCCGATGCGGAAACCGAAAAGCCGGGCTGCGGCTGGTTGCCGCCTGACTGGATGCCGCAGGATGCCCTGCGCCGCGCCTTGCGCTCGGTGGCGGCCGACCCTGCGCTCCTGACGCTCTATGGCTCAACGCGGGGCGAACCCAGCCTGCGCCGCCAATTGGCGATGGCCATGGCGGGCGAGGGGCTGGCGGTGCATCCCGACCATGTGCTGCTGACAGGTTCCGGCACACAGGCGATCGACTTGATCTGCCGCCTGATGCTGCGCCCGGGCGATGCGGTGCTGCTGGATGATCCGTGCTATTTCAATTTTCAGGCCCTGCTGGCCGCCCACAGCGCCCGCGTGGTCAGCGTCCCCTATGGCCCGCATGGCCCCGATCCGGCGCAGTTCGAGGCGATTGTCGCGCGCGAAAGGCCCCGGCTCTATCTGACCAATTCGGCGCCGCATAATCCCACCGGCGCCTGTCTCTCGCCCCAGATCGCGCACCGTCTGCCCGCGATTGCCGCCGCGCATGGCATGGTGATCGTCGAGGACGACATCTTTGCCGATTTCGCGCAGCAGGTGCCGCGCATGGCGGTGCTGGACGGGTTGCAGAGTGTGATCCGCATCGGCAGCTTTTCCAAGACGCTCTCGGCCTCCTTGCGCTGCGGCTATATCATGGCGCGGGGGGATTGGATCGACGCGCTGTGCGATCTTCAGGTTGCCACCGGCTTTGGCGGACCCAGCCCGCTCTCGGCGGCGGCCATCGCGCATGTGCTGGTGGGCGGGCAATATCGCAAGCATATCGATGGTTTGCGGCGCAGGCTGGCGGGCGCGCGCGCGGAATTGACCGGGCAATTGGCCGCCATGGGCCTGCGGGTCTGGGGCCATCCGGTGGGGGGCTTCAACCTGTGGTGCGCCCTGCCGCCGGGACAGGACAGCGCGAGGCTGGCGCAGGCCTGCCGGGCGCGCGGGGTGGTGTTGGCGCCGGGCAATGTGTTCAGCCCCAGCCAGAGCGCGGGCGCCTATCTGCGTTTCAACGCCGCGCAGACCAATATGCGCTCTTTGCGCATCATGGCCGAGGAAATGGCGGCGATTGAATAGGCCGACTGCATTTCCGATCACGCGACAGATTGACCTTGGCGCGCTTTTCGTCAAACCACACGTTCCATGGATAAAAAAGACATACTGATCGTGGGCGGGGGACACGCCGGGGCTCAATGCGCGATTGCGCTGCGTCAGGGGGGCTTCACCGGCTCCGTGGCGATTTTGGGGCGCGAGGTTGAGCCGCCCTATGAGCGCCCGCCACTGTCCAAGGAATATTTCGCGCGGGAAAAGACTTTCGACCGCCTCTATATCCGCCCCGCCGCCTTTTGGGAGGAAAAGCAGATCGAACTGCTGCTGGGCCGCGAGGTCGTCTCGGTCGATGGCGAGGCGCATCAGGTGGCTTTGGCCGATGGCGAAGTGATCGAATATGGCCGTCTGGTCTGGGCGGCGGGCGGCGATGCGCGGCGCCTGTCCTGCGAGGGTGCGGATCTGCCCGGTGTCTATGGCGTGCGCACGCGGGCCGATGCCGATGCGCTGATGGCCGAGGTTGACGCGGGGGCGATGAATTTCGTCGTCATCGGCGGCGGCTATATCGGGCTTGAGGCCGCCGCGGTGCTTTCGAAAATGGGCCGCCATGTCACGCTGCTCGAACTGGCGCCGCGCGTGCTGGCGCGGGTGGCCGGGCCGGAACTGTCGGCTTTCTATGAGGCCGAGCATCGCGCCCATGGCGTTGACCTTCGCACCGGGATCAGCGGCGTCGAGCGGCTGGTTGGCACGGACAAGGTGACGGGCGTGGAATTGTCCGATGGCGAGGTTGTTCCCGCCGACGTGGTGATCGTGGGCATCGGCATCGTGCCTGCGGTCGGCCCGCTGATTCTGGCCGGGGCGGCCGGGGCCAATGGGGTGGATGTGGACGAATTCTGCCGCACCTCGCTGCCCGATGTCTATGCGGTGGGCGATTGTGCGGCCTTTGCCTGCGATTTTGCCGAAGGCGTGGTGATGCGCGTCGAATCCGTCCAGAACGCCAATGATCAGGCCTCTTGCGTTGCCAAACATATTCTGGGCGAGGAAAAGCCCTATCACGCCTTCCCGTGGTTCTGGTCGAACCAGTATGACTTGCGGCTGCAGACGGCGGGCCTGTCGGTGGGCTATGACCATACGGTGCTGCGCGGCGATATGGCGGCGCGTTCGTTCAGCGTGGTTTACCTGAAGGCTGGCCGTGTGATCGCGCTCGACTGCGTCAACAGCGTCAAGGATTACGTCCAGGGCCGCAAGCTGGTCGAGGCGGGGGCGACGCCTGATCTGGCCGTGTTGGCGGATGGCGCTGTGCCTTTGAAGGAACTGCTCTAAAGGGGATGGGCGTGCCGGTTAACGGCGCGCCGCCTTTTCCTCTGGCCGCAGGGTCAGCACGCGCACGCCCTGCGCCGTGACAGCCACGGTATGTTCAAATTGCGCCGACAATTTACCGTCGGCCGTCACCACGCTCCAGCCATCGTCGAGCGTTTCCACCCTTGCGCGGCCCTCGTTCAACATCGGCTCGATGGTAAAGACCATCCCCTCGCGCAGGGTCAGGCCGGTGCCGGGGCGGCCGAAATGCAGCACCTGCGGGTCCTCATGCATTGCGCGCCCGATGCCATGGCCGCAATAGTCGCGCACGATCGAATAACCGGCCTTTTTGGCATGGCGCTCGATCGCATGGCCGATATCGCCCAGCCGCGCGCCGGGGCGAACGCTGCGAATCCCCTGCCACATCGCCTCATAGGTGGTCTTGACCAGCTGCCGGGCATGGGGGGGCACATTGCCGATCATATAGGTTTTGGACGAATCGGCGATGAACCCGTCCTTTTCCAGCGTGATGTCGAAATTGACGATATCGCCGTCGGCCAGAATATCGCCATCCGAAGGCATCCCGTGGCACACCACATGGTTGCGCGAACAGTTCAGCACATAGGGATAATTATACTGCCCCTTGCTGGCCGGGCGGCTTTGCAGCGGGCCGGTGATATAGGCCTCGACCTTGTCGTTGATCTCCATCGTTGTCGCGCCCGCAAGGGGCAGCGTGTCGAGATAGGCGAACACATCGGCCAGCAGGCGCCCGGCGCGGGCCATCACCTCGATTTCATCGGCGGTCTTGATCATCCCGCTATGGCCCCGGCCCCCATGGGGCTTAGCGCCGGGTCGACGCCTGCCTCGCGCAATTCGCGCGTCACGATCTCCTGAAAGCTCATCTGGGGGTTCATTTCGCACAGCATGCCGATGCGGATCCAGAAGGCGGCCTGCGCGTTGATCGAGCGGCAGGAGACCTTGCTGGCCTTGCGTAATTGCTCGTGCAGCTCATCCTCGATGTTGACGATGCCCATAGTGGCTCCCGAATATACGAATCGTATATGGATCGTATATCAACCGCGCACGACAAAGCAAGGGGCTTGGGCGCGCTTCAGGGATGGTGGGGTTGGGCAACAAAAAAGGCAGGGTTGCCCCTGCCTCGTTTGTTCTGGTGCGGTCAACGCCGTCGATAGCTGGTCCGCCCCCGCGCGATCGTCAACACGTCTGCTCGACGATCCGGTCATGGGCCAAGGCGAAGACCGGGCCGAGCGCGCCCAGATCGCCGTGGATGCGCAGGTGGCCGTCCTGCATGGCCTTGCCAAAGACCTGCGCATAGGCGGGGTCGGCGCTGAGCAGCAGGTTCAATTGGCGGGCCGTTGCGGCTGTCACGTCGATCACGACCTGCGCCGTCTCGCCCGCCAGCACGCCGGAGCGGAAGGCGAGCGATCCCCCCACGACATCAACGCGCAGGCCCTGATGAAGCCCGTTGTCCAGCCTTTCGCCATACACATAGCGCTCCAGAACTGACAGGTCGAGGTCGGGAGGAATCCCGAGCCTTTCCGCTGCCTCCGCTATCGCGACCCCCACCATGGCGAACCATGGCGCCGTGCCCTGAACCAGCGCTCCGGTCATGCGGGAAGCGCCGTCAGCACGATCTTGCCCTGGATGCCGCCTTTCATGGCGCGGGCATGGGCGCGCGATGCCTCGGCGAGCGGATGGCGGCTGTCGATCACAACGCGGATCGTGCCATCACCCAGCAGACGCCCCGCTTCGGCCAGTTGCGGCCCGTTGGAGCGAACCTGCGTGGAGGAGACGGTGATGCCGCGTTCGCGGGCCTGCTCATGGCCGTCAAATCCCAGAGGATTGACGAGAAACAGCGCACCGCCGGGCTTCAGCACCTGAAGGAAGCGCTCCATATTGGCGCCGCCCACCGCGTCGATCACCAGATCGGCATCGCGGATCACATCTTGCGCGGCGGTTTTGGTATAGTCGATGAACTGGTCCGCGCCCAGATCGCGCATCAGGGCCTCATTCCGGCCCGACGCCACGGCGATGACCCGCGCGCCCTGCCATTTCGCGATCTGGACGAGGAGGTGCCCGACGCCCCCGCCTGCGCCGTTGACCACCACCGTCTTGCCGCCAAGCGGCACAGGCGCATGGGGCGCGGATTGGAACGGGTTGGGCGCATCATGGCCCAGCTCAATCAGGAACTGCCATGCGGTCAGCAGCGACATGGGCGCGCCGGCGGCCTGTTCATGGTCGATAGTGGCGGACTTGTGCGCCAGTTCCGATGCCGCGACCCGCACATAGTCCCCATAGGCGCCGCTGCCCGTCATCAGATCTTCGGGAAAGCGCACCATTGAGAACACTTCGTCGCCAACGGCGAAATCCGTGACATCCTTGCCGATGGCTTCGACCACGCCCGATATGTCCGTGCCGATGATGAGCGGAAAATTGGGCTGGGGCCGCCATTCGGGCGGCAAGGCTCGATACCCGTCGCGCAGATAGAGATCGGGCGGGTTGATTCCGACGGCGTGGACACGGACCAGCACATCGACCGATCCGATGTCGGGGCGGGGCGCGTCCTCATAGGTCAGAACCTCGGGACCACCAAAAACATGCAGTCGGACTGCTTTCATCATCTCGCTCATGGGCAATCTCCTCGCGGCCAGTCGCCGCTGATGCCTTTGAGATAATGCAGAGCGTAAAACTTGATAATTGGCCCATCATTCGCTTTAGTCATTCCATGAAGGAACGAATGACGCTGGGCCGACTGACCGGTCTGATCGCTTTCGCGCGCGCGGGATCGCTGGGCAGCTATGCGGCGGCGGCGCGCGCGCTGGGGGTCACGCCATCGGCCATCAGCAAGAGCGTGCAACGGCTGGAGCAGCAGCTTGGCGTGGCGCTTTTCACGCGCACCACGCGGTCGCTGACGCTGACATCGGAAGGACGCGAGCTGCATGAGCGGGCGCTGCGCCTGCTGCATGACGCGGAGGAGATCGGGCAGGTGGCGGTCCGTGCGCGCGGGCAGCCCACAGGAAACCTGCGGATCGCCGCGTCGCTGCCGATCGGCATGCATGTGATCGCGCCGATGCTGCCGACATTTCGCGCCCGCTATCCGGCGGTGACGATCGACCTGCGCTTGGATGATCGCCATGTCGATCTGATCGAGGAGGGGATCGACGTCGCGATACGGATCGGGGACCTCGCGGACTCACGACTGCTGTCGCGGCGGCTGATGGCCATGCATCTGTGCGCCTACGCCTCGCCTGCCTACCTTGCCGCGCGCGGTACGCCCCGGCACCCGGAAGAACTGGCAGCCCATGACACGATCAACCTGCGCTATCAGAGCAATGGCCAAATGTTCCGCTGGCCGTTCAGGACCGGGGAACGCGTGATCGAGATCGTGCCCGCCGCTGCCATCGTGGTCGATGCCAGCGAGGCCGCTCTGGCGGCCATAGTGGCGGGGGGCGGCATCGGCATGGCGGCCACTTTCGCTGCGGCGGCCCATGTCGCGACGGGGCGCCTTGTCCCCGTGCTGGCCGACTTCGCCGTGGAGGGGCACGCGGTCACCATGCTCTGGCCGGAGAGCCGCCGGGCAAACCCCGCCGTCAAGGCTTTCGTGGCCATGCTTGTGGAAACGCCGCCAGCATCAGATTGAGGGGCAATCTGGCGCCCTCTTCGGGGGTCATGAAGCCGCTGTGACCGGTCAAATCATTTTTCACATAGCCGGGGCGGACCGAATTCCCCGTGATGTGCGTGTCGCGCAATTCCTCGGCCAATCGCACGATCAGCATGTTCAGCGCGACCTTGAAGGCATTATTGCCGATCAACCTGCAACCAGAGCTGAAAGACCGGCAGTTTAAGGGAACTCCGATCCTGCCCGGCGCTTCCAGTAAGCTGGAGGTGCATCATGCCCGCACGCGCGTATTGGCAGGGCCAGATCAGGCTGGCGCTGGTTTCGATCCCGGTGGAGGTCTATCCCGCGACGCGGTCCGGCGCGGCAATCAGCTTTCACCAGATCCACGAACCCAGCGGCAAGCGCGTACGCTATGAAAAGGTCGTGCCCGGCCTGGGCCCGGTGGACCGCGACGAGATCCTCAAGGGCTATGAGGTCGAGAAGGACACCTATGTCCTGCTTGATGAGGAGGAGATCGAGGCGGTACGGATCGAAAGCCGCAAGACGCTCGAACTGGTGCAATTTGTCGAGAGCGGCGCGATTGACGTGCTGTTTTACGAAAAGCCCTATTTCATCCTGCCTGCAGACGATCTGGCGCAGGAGGCTTACGGCGTGCTGCGCGATGCCCTGCGCCAGACGGGCAGGGCGGGGTTGGGGCAATTGTCCGTGCGCGGGCGCGAGCAAATGGTGTCGGTGCGCCCCTGCGGACGGGGGCTTATCATGGAGGTCCTGCGCTATGCCGACGAGGTGGCCAAGGTGCAGAACGCCTTCCGCGACCTGCCCGATCAGGAGCCGGGGGAGGATCTGATCGATCTAGCCACCACCTTGATCGAGAAAAAGACCGGGCCTTTCAAGCCCGAGGTTTTCCGCGACCGCTATATCGACGCGCTCCACCGCCTGATCGAAAAGAAGCGCAAGGCCAAGGGCGGCCAGCGTATTCTGGAGGATGCGGAGGAACCGGGCGCAGGAGGGGGCGGCAATGTCATCGACCTGATGGCGGCGCTGAAGAAGTCAGTGGGCGATGGCGGTAAGGGCGACGGCGGTAAGGGTGACGGCGAAAAACCGGCGCGATCGCGTCGCAAGCGCGCCTGACATGGCCCGGCGCGATCCCCTCGATGCCTATCGCCGCCGTCGCGATTTTACCCGCACGGCAGAGCCTTCGGGCGAGGAAGCGCCTCAAGCGGCCGAGCGCCCGATATTCATCGTCCAGAAGCATGACGCCACCCGCCTGCATTGGGATTTCCGGCTTGAGGTTGATGGCGTGCTCAAAAGCTGGGCGGTGACGCGCGGCCCCAGCATTGATCCGGCCGACAAGCGCCTTGCCGTGCGCACTGAGGATCACCCGATGGCCTATGCCGAATTCGAGGGCAGCATCCCCAAGGGCGAATATGGTGGCGGCACTGTGATGCTGTGGGATCGCGGCCATTGGGCCCCCGTGCCGGGCAAGAGCGCCGATGACATCGAGGAGGGTCATCTCCATTTCCGCCTGTGGGGCGAGCGGATGAAGGGCGAATGGCTGCTGGTCCGCATGAAGCCGCGCGGCAAGGAAAAGCGTGAGAACTGGCTGCTGCGCAAGATCGAGGACGCCCATGCCGGAACCGGCGACACGCTGGTCGAGCGCAACCTGACCAGCGTGCTGACCGGGCGCAGCATGGCCCAGATCGCCAGCGATGCGGGCGGGCGGCAATCGCTGGCGGGCAAGAAGAGGCAGGCCTTTGCCGACGTGATGGAGCGCGCGGCGGCCCATAACCGCAGCGAGGCAGGCCACAAGCGCCGCAAGGCCGCGCCATCGCGCAAAGCCGTCCTGCCGGATTTTGAACCGGTGCAACTGGCCACGTTGGTCGATGCCGTGCCTGCGTCGAATGCCTGGATGCATGAGATCAAGTTCGACGGCTATCGCATCCTGGCTGCGGTGGCGGGGGGCAAGGTGCGGCTCCATACCCGCACCGGCCTGGACTGGACCGAACGGTTTGCGGGCATTGCGCAGGCGCTGGCGGCGCTGGACCTGCCCCCGGCGCTGATCGACGGCGAGGTGGTGGCTTTCGATGCGGCGGGCAATCCGTCCTTTTCCGCGCTTCAGGCCGCGCTCAAGGAAGAGCGGGAGGACGGCATGGCCTATTTCGCCTTCGACCTGCTGCGCCTGTCGGATCAGGATCTCAAAGCCCTGCCCAATATCGAGCGCAAGGAGAGATTGGCGGCACTGCTGGCCGACGCGGGACCGCCGCTGTATGTGGCCGATCATGTAATCGGCGCGGGCGGGGCGCTGTTTGACGCCATGTGCAAGGCGGGGCAGGAGGGCATCATCGCCGAGCGCGCCGATGCCCCCTATCGCGGAGACCGCACACGCAATTGGGTCAAGGTCAAATGCACGCTGCGGCAGGAATTTGTCCTGCTGGGCTGGACGCAAAGCCCGGCGCGGGGGCGCCCTTTCGGCGCGCTCCTGCTGGGCCAGTGGGAGGGCGGGACGCTGACCTACAAGGGCAAGGTCGGCACCGGATTTGACGCCGCGCTGCTGGAGGATCTGAGCCGGACCATGGCGCCGCTGGCCGCCGACACGCCGCCTGCCGACGTGCCCCGCGCCGAGGCCCGCCGCGCGCATTGGCTGCGCCCGGAACTGGTGGCCGAAATCGCCTTTGCCCAATTCACCGCCGACGGGCGCGTCCGCCATGCCAGCTTTATCGGATTGCGTCAGGACAAGAAAGCCAGCGATGTGACCCCCGAAATCCGCGAAAAGCCGGTCGAGCCGGCCCCGATCACCATCACCCATCCGGACCGCGTGCTGTTTCCCGAAAGCGGGCAGACCAAGGGCGATCTGGCCGCCTATTATCAGGCCGTTACGCCGCTGATGCTGCCCTTTGCGGCGGGGCGGCCGCTCAGCCTCGTGCGCTGTCCGCAGGGGCGGGCCAAGCAATGCTTCTTCCAGAAACACGACAGCGGCTCGTTCGGCGAGCATGTCCATCATGTGCCGATCACCGAGAAAGACGGCGCGAGCGAGGATTACCTCTATATCGAGGATGCCGAGGGCCTGCTCTCCTGCGTCCAGATGGGGGCCATCGAGTTCCACGGCTGGGCCGCGATGGCGCAGGCGGTGGAGCGGCCCGACCGCATGATCTTTGATCTCGATCCCGATATAGGGCTGGATTTCGCACAGGTGAAAAAGGCCGCTTTCGACATTCGTCGCCAGCTTGCCGATCTGGGGCTGGTCAGCTTTGCCCTCCTGTCGGGCGGCAAGGGTGTGCATGTCACGGTGCCGCTGCGCCCCGGCCATGATTGGGAGGCCCACAGGGATTTCGCCCAGCGCTTTGCCAAGGCCATGGCGATGAGCGAGCCCGACCGCTTCATCGCCACGATGAGCAAGGCCAAGCGCAAGGGCCGCATCTTCATCGACTGGCTGCGCAATCAACGCGGCAGCACGGCGGTCCTGCCTTATTCGGTCCGCGCACGAGAAGGCGCGCCGGTGGCCGTGCCGCTGGATTGGGAAGAGCTGGAGCGGATGGAGAATGCCCACCCTTTCGGGATAGCCGACCTTTCACGCCTTATCGAGCGGGCAGGGGGAAAATCCCTCGCCGGCTGGGGCCATGCTGATCAGCCTCTGCCGGAGCTTTGAACGGCGCTCTGTTTACCCAGCTGACCTCCTCGCGCCGCTCATGCTCGAAATCCACATCGATGTCGGGCGGCTCACGCCGCTCGGCGCTGACGAAGCGTTCGAAGAGCAATTCGGACTGCACCGGGTCGATGGAAGTAATGCCCAACACGAAGCAGACCGCCGAATTGGCGGCGCTGCCGCGCCCCTGACACAGAATGCCCCGGCTGCGCGCAAACCGGACGTTCGCGTGAACGGTGAGGAAGTAAAGCAGGCCTGAAACATAGCAGATCACCGCGTTTCCACACAGCCTCCACCACAATCAGTCGTTTGCCAGCGGCAGGGGATCGAACCCTGCGCCCCGCCCGCCAGGGATCGCTGTAGCGATACGTCTACCAATCCATCCAACACGCCAAATCATGTCAGCCAACCCACTGAATCGGCCCTCGACGACCAAAACAGCCAATGTGGCCCCGGTTAGCCCGATCAGCGGGGCTGCTTTCTCGATCCACGCTTCTAATCGAGACAATGCTGGACATCCTCCTGAAATGCGCTATTTTGCAACAATAATGAACCAATGCCTTTTATATTTTCATATTGTAAACAATGTTACTCTCTTGCGCTTGAGGTAGTTTATGTCTTGGGAATGGCCGAAAGGGATCAACGAGATCGCAGGTGGCGGTATCCGGCTTGAGCCGCTTACGCTCGATCACCTTCCCGGTCTCGTAAGGGCGGCCGAAACCGCGACTGCACACGAGCATGACATGGGCTTTGTGCCAAGGCCCGAAGATATCGTCGTATACGTCCATCGTGCTCTCGCGGAGAAACGGGCGGGCCGCAGCTTTCCGTTCGCGGTATGTCTCGCGAGCGGTGAGCCGATCGGAACAAGCTGGTTCCGTGTATTCGACACTTGGCGGAAAAAGCTGGAGATCGGCTTCACCTGGTATGCAATGCCTCACCGAAAGACGGTCGCCAATCTTCAGACCAAGCTGCTGCTACTGACGTTCGCGTTCGAAACACTTGGGTGCATTCTCGTCGAGTTTCTCGTGCACGAGAAAAACGAACCGTCGCAGCGAGCGATCGAGGGCCTTGGCGCGCACAGAGACGGGATGCTCAGGCGTGTCATTCCGATGAAGGACGGGTCCTTCGGAGACGTGGCCGTATTCAGTGTCGCGGATGATGAATGGGCTTCGGTGAAGGCAACCATCTCTACGAGATTGGAACAGCGCAAGCACGCATGAGCCGTGGCCTGAGACCCCACGCTTCGGGAAAGGCAGTCAATGGACGATCAAGTTTCAGAGCGCCTCACCATCCGAAATTTCCGGGCCGAGGACGCCGATGATCTATTTGCCTATCTGCATCAGCCTTCCGCGCGATGCTTTTTGTCATCGGCGCTGGCTGACCGCTCAGCGGCCGTGGTCGAAGCGCAACGACGGGCCGCCAACGACGATTATCTGGCCGTCAGCCTGAGAGCGGATGGGCGTGTCATCGGCGACGTATTCGGAATCGCTGAGCAGATCGATCGCGAGGGCGAAGCTGACACATTCAGCGTGGGATGGAACTTCAATCCGGCGTTCGGAGGGAATGGGTATGCTCTGGAATCCGCGCGGACACTGTTCTCCCACCTCTTCACGGCTCGTCATGCGAGAAGACTTTACGCCTATGTAGATGAAGGCAACACTGCATCTGAACGACTGTGCCAACGGCTTGGAATGCGAAAGGAAGGACTGTTCCGCGAGCTCGTCTCCTTCGTAAACGATGGAAATAATAGTCCGATTTTTGAGAACACAATTCAATATTCTCTGCTCAGCAAGGAATGGGCCTCATGGCATTAGGCTGGTGATCCATGGTAAAAAGAGAAATCAATATATCAGTCGCTGATGGCGTCATCGATGCAGCAATCTTTACGCCGTCATCCATCGTAAAGACGTCTTCTTATCCACCCGTGATAATGTTCACCGATATCGGCGGTGTACGACCTGCCACAGAGCAAAAGGCACAATGTATAGCCGAGATGGGATATTCAGTGCTTCTTCCCAACATTTTCTATCGATCCAGGAAAGGCAGCGTCATTCCACTCGGCCGATGTTTCGATGAAGCTGAGGTTCTGCCGACATTGGTCGATTACGGAAGACATCTTACCCCAGAGGCATTAAGTCGGGACTTCATAGGCCTTATCGATACGGTCCGGAACGAACTGGAGTTTAAACCGGGCGGGATCGGAACGGTCGGATATTGCCGTGGCGGTGGAATAGCCATGCGCTTAGCCGCGCTCTATCCAGAGGCTGTCGTGGCAGCTGCAGGGTATCATTCATCGCGTTTGGCAGACATAAACGATCCACATAGCCCGATGCTTGTTGTCGATCGAATAGCCGCACGTGTGTATCTGGGGCACGCTGACAATGACATCTATCTGCCTCCTGAGCAGATAGCTATATTTGACAGGGCCCTGGCCCAGAGTGGAGTGCATTTTATAACGGAATTATATAGCGGCTATAGTCATGGTTTCACCACACTCGATGCAGGCGCATACGCTGAAAAAGCCGATCTTTTACATCTCAAGCGACTTCAGATGCTTTTCGAGGAAACGCTAGGGTCCAAACCCGATCAGGCTCTTGAAAACCTGGGGGCACATTGATTCAGGGAGTCTCCGCTCAAGCTGGAGGCTGTTTGGAATGTCGCGTGCGTTGTTCTGGTTGTCGGATGAAGCATGGGTTGTGATCGAGCCGCACTTACCCAGGAACCAACCCGGAGCGCGACGGGTCGATGATCGCAGGGTGATCTCCGGCATCATTCACATGCTCAAGTGCGGCGGTCGCTGGGCGGATTGCCCTTCGGACTACGGTCCTTCAACGACGGTCTATAACCGATGGAACCGTTGGAGCCGCCGGGGCATCTGGACGCGCATCCTGGCGGCGCTGACGGAGGAAGGCTGGATCGCGGAAACTGGCCAGATCGATAGCAGTTACATCAAGGCACACCGCTCTGCCGGTGGCGCAAAAGGGGGGCACGGGCCAATGCCATTGGCATCTCGCGTGGCGGCAGGACAACGAAGATCCACGCCCTTGTCGATGTCCTCGGGCGACCTCTCCGCCTCGTCCTGACGCCCGGCAACACGTCGGATGTGAAAGGGGCAGATCTGCTGATCAGCGAGACCATCGGCATGAAACGGGTAATCGCCGACCGCGGCTACGATGCCAACCGCATCAGGGCTGCCTTGCGCGATCAGGGCACGATCCCGGTGATCCCAGGACGACGCAACCGCAAGCGCCCGATCCAGTATGATGAGCGCCGTTACAAGGACCGCTGGCGGGTCGAGGCCATGTTCTGCCGCCTAAAGGACTTCCGCCGCATCGCCACCCGCTACGACAAGCTCGCCAGGAATTTCTTGTCAGCCGTAAGCCTCGCAGCCGCCGTCGCTTTCTGGCTTTGAACAAAGTTGCGGGTAGAAAGCTAAAGCAGAGCGTGAGATGTCGTCATTCATGGATTGGAACATTTTTGACCGTGCGGCGTGGATTGGGCTGCTGATCGCATCAGCGACATGCGTTGGAAGTTGCTCCGCTCCGCAAAAGCGACTGACATTCACTGAGGCGAAAATATGTCGTGCGCAAGGCGGCTATGAAAGCCGAGCGCCCTTTGGCAGCCCGTTCTGCCAGTTTCGTTATAGTGATGCTGGCAAAGTCTGTTCGGCGAAGGCCGATTGCCAAGGCAGGTGCCTTTATTCCCTCGACGGCCAGTCAAACGAAGCGAAGATCGGTGACGTCGTCGCAGGGCAGTGCGAAGCGGAGCGCTCTACTTTCGGCTGCTATGGCACCGTCGAAGGTGGCAAGCTGGCGACTGACGACGGCTGCTGGGATTGAGTCTGGACCCTAGCACTACTTTGGCAGAAAAGTGATTTTTGGGATTCCCTTTGCGGCGGATGCGTGATTCATGAGGAACCAGCTTTAGTGGAGGCTGGCGATGGACGCGGATTGGCAGGCGGATCTCGAGCTTTGGCTTGACCCATTTCTCAAGGGCCTTGGCAACAAGACGCGTCGGCGGATGTGTCCAGCCTATATTGCCGGATTGATTGGGCCGGGTGATCGCAAGAGCATTCAGCCGATGGCCGCCAGAGCCAGTGAGATCAGCTATGACCGCCTCCACCATTTCATCGGCGCTGGCGTCTGGGACAGCGCGCCTCTGGAAACCGCTTTGTGGGAGCAAGCCGATGCGCTCGTGGGCGGGGAGAAGGCCTGGCTGATCATCGATGATACGTCCATGCCCAAGAAGGGCACCAGTTCGGTTGGCGTCGCCCCCCAATATGCCTCGACGCTTGGCAAGCAGGCCAATTGCCAGACCATGGTCTCGGTGACGCTGGCGTCGGGCGAAGTGCCCGTCATGCTGAGCTTGCGGTTATTCCTGCCTGACAGTTGGACCCAGGATGATAGCCGTATGGCCAAAGCTGGCGTTCCAGCGGAGTTTCGTGAGCCCAAATCCAAGCCTTCCATCGCGATCGACGAGATCGACCGGATTGTTGCTGCCGGTGTGCGTTTCGGCTGCGTACTGGCCGACGCGGGCTATGGCCTGTCAGCCCCGTTCAGACAGGCCTTGAGCGCACGCGGGCTGCGCTGGGCCGTGGGCATTCCCAAACATCAGAAGGTTTACCCTGCTGACGTAAAACTGGTTTTCCCCGTAGCGGGGCGTGGACGACCGCGCTTGCGCCATGTGCCCGACATCAAGTCGGTCGCGGCCCACACCATGCTTGAGAATGCCAAGTGGCGTCAGGTGAGTTGGCGCCGAGGAACCAAAGGGCGCCTGGTGGCGCGCTTCGCTGCCATGCGCGTGCGCATCGCCGATGGCGCGCCGCAGCGAATAGGTGCCGCTGGCGCACAGCATATGCCCGGCGAGGAAGTTTGGTTGGTGGGCGAACATCGTTCGAACGGGGAGCGCAAATACTATCTCTCGAACCTACCCGGCGATACCTCGGTCAAGGAGGTCGCCGGGGCCATCAAGGCTCGATGGATTTGTGAGCAAGCCCACCAGCAACTCAAGGAGGAGTTGGGCCTGGACCACTTTGAGGGGCGTTCCTGGACCGGCCTTCATCGACACGCCTTAATGACGATGATGGCCTACGCCTTCCTGCAATATCGCCGCCTCGCCCAAGCGGGGCGGAAAAAAAAGAGTCTCCGGACCGCCCCCTCAACCCAGTCTGCCAGCAGTCCGGCAAGCCATCCTTGATCGCCTACATCAGTCGCAATCGCTCCATTGTCCACATTGCGGCTGCACGCTACAGGGCGCTGAAATCACTTTTCTGCCAAAGTAGTGCTAGGTCCAAGGTTGCGGACAGATCTGAAAGTCTCCTGTCGGCGAGCAAAGGTAGTTAACTGTCCTACATTTACGTTACCATGCCGCAGCTAGTAACGGCCCGGATGGCATGGCGCCCGGAACGGCACCTCTTCATACTTGCCCGCATACTTTTTAAAACTGCTTGTAATTTTCAAACTATGCGCTAATAGAAAATTGCCTGACGTCGTTTGCGACGGAATTTGATTGCCGCCTTTGCGGCCCCTTTTCCATTTCATGCTGTGTGGCTCCGTGCCGGGATCCGCCCGTTCGCGGATGACTTTTTGTACGCAAGGAACTGGATTGGCGAAAGAAGAGCTCATGACGGTGGAAGGCAAGATCGACGAGATACTGCCCGATGGACGCTTTGGCGTGACACTCGACAATGGGTATCGGATTATCGCCTACACGGCAGGTAAAATGCGCCGTCACCGGATCCGCTCGGTCGTTGGCGACCTCGTACACTTGGAAATGACGCCTTACGACCTGACCAAAGGTCGGATCATCTATCGCGAACGGACGCCCGGCCAGGGGCTAGGTGCTGTCCGTAGGCGTGTGATCAGGCGCTAATCTGATTTCATGAGGCGGCAGCGGATCGCTGCCCGCAAGGATAAAATGACTTTGATGCTTACTGGCGCTTTCAAGCGCCACACAAACTCGCCGCGCAAGAACTCGGCGGCAGGCGAATCCATGGGCCGGTACATGACTTCCACCGCCATGCTTTCGCCCCTCGAACTGCGACGCATCGTCGCAGCGATGGTCGACTGATCAGGAAGACCCTCGCGGAAAGGCCTGGCGCGGACTTGCGTTGGGCCGGGCCGCGTCCAGCAGGAGATGTCCTATGGATATCAACAAAGAATATGCCGCTCATCAGCAAGCGTTGATGCGGGCCGATCATTCGGTCTGCAATGACGTTCGCCGGGCACATCTTGCTCAAGCCTTGTCGATTGCAGGCCGGATAAGCGCTGTCCAGCGCCAACTCGGCGCTGCTGCTGCCTGCGCCTGGAGCATTACTCATTGTTCGGCGCCGGCAAGCGCCTGATGCAAACGCGCCAGTGAATGGCGGCGCACCTATCCTGCTTGTGTCGAACTTCGACAGGTGTCGACGAATTGGTTTCAGATCTGGGGCTGTGTTCCCATTCCTGCAAGACGACGACTTCCTTTCAATGGACGACTTGAAGCCTGACATCGTCAGCAATCGCTGATGTCCACCAATGTTTCTTGAAAGGAAACGATCATGACTACCGGAACCGTAAAATTTTTCAACGAAGACAAGGGCTATGGCTTCATTCAGCCTGATGACGGCAGCAAGGACAGCTTTGTCCATATTTCTGCCGTGCAGGCTGCCGGCCTTGGAACTCTAAGCAAGGACCAGCGCGTGTCCTATGACGTCGAGACCGGCCGCAACGGCAAGGAATCGGCGATCAATCTCAGCAGCGCCAACTGATCAACAGACATGTCGGCAGCCTGTTGGGGAGCTGCCGACATGTCCGATGCCCCTGACCACAACCAAGGAGTGAATGCTTATGGCGCTTTCGTACGAATTTCTCATCGAACGAGCCGAGCAAGCCGCCCAAGAAGCGGCTTGCTGCGTGCTGGAGAATGTGCGGGCACGGGCATTGCGCTCCGAGAAGGCATGGCGCAGCATGGCCAATCAGGTCCTTGAAGTCGCGCGCAACCGGGAGCTTGCCCAGCACGAAAAGCTCGCTGCGAGCCATTTGCTAGGTGCTTCGCAATGACAGAGAACCCGAACCTTGCCGAAAAAGACCTGATTGATGCACTTGAGGCCTCGGACGTTTCCGCCATCAACGGAATTGTCAGCCTTGCCAACATCCTGAGAAAGCGAGGCCTCCTGAATGACGCGGAGACCTCGGCCATGCATGAGAGCATGAGTCTGCCGCTGGGATTGCCTAAATATGCCGAAAACCCGGCTGTTCAGGACCTTCAGCTGAATATTGATCGGCTGTTTGCAGTCGTTGTGGCGCCAAAGTGAGGCCCGCGCCTTCTATGCTGTGTTCGTGCGCGGGGCTGACGCGGCAGAGAGCCTCGAAGATGCGCACCAGATCCACCTGTCCTCACGCCGTGCTGCGATCGATCAACGTGAATGTCCGATCGGTTCCAACGCCCTGATCAGCGTCCGGGCACGTCAGGAATGGCGGCGCAACCGGAATTAAAGCGTTTTGCCACGCCGCTCGGCGTCGAGTTTTGCGAACCAGATCACATGCTTGGCGCCTTTGCCGTTGCCTTGCTTGTCATAACGCGCATAGACCGTAACCTCGTCCACCGCGAAACCGGCGGCTTTCAGGCGTCGTGTGAAGGCTTCGTCGCGCGCGGCGGACCAGATTGCCAGTACACCGCCGGGGCGCAACGCGCGGGCAGCAGTGCGCAACCCGGCCTTGGCATACAGCCGGTCGTTGCCGGCGCGCACCAATCCATCGGGTCCGTTATCGACATCGAGCAGAATGGCATCAAACCCGCCCGCAGAGCCAGCGATCACGTCGACGACATCGCCCTGTACAAGCCTGACGCGCTGATCGTCGAGGCAGCCTGCAGCCACGTCGGCCATCGGCCCGCGCGCCCAGGCAATGATCTCGGGCACGATTTCCGCAACGGTGACCTGTGCGTCATCAGGCAGATTGGCCAGCGCGGCGCGCAAAGTGAAGCCACCCCGATCAGGTCGTGCCCGGGCAGTTCGGCGATGGATTGCGGAAGGCCGCGCCGGTCGAGATAGTCGCGATGGGCATAAAGACCGAGTTGCACCGTGCCGATCCTGCGCGCGACCAATGCCTGCTGGACAGGATCGACCATGCGGATCGCGATATCGGCGCGGCGTTGCAGCAGATCATCGACAGCATCGCTTGCCACAAGTTCGATCGACAGCTTGGGATATTGACGCCTGATGGCGACCAGCATGGGCGGCAGATGAACCGGTCGACCGGGCCATGGATATCAGCGCTTGCGGGCAAACCAGATATGATGGTTCACACGTGTTCCATCGACGGATTGATCGGCTTCGACAGCAAAGGCGTTGACCCTGACCTCGCTGACGTCGAACCCGGCTTGCTCCAGCCGCTGGGTAAAATCTCCGTCGCCATCGGCTGACCATACCGCCAGCACGCCGCCGGAGCGCAACGCTTTTCGGCTCGCCTGCAATCCGGCGGGGGAATAGAGAATGTCGTTGCGACGGCGGGTCAGACCTTCAGGGCCGTTGTCCACATCCAGGAGGATAGCATCATAGCCGCTCGCCGCCGAATGGATCAGCAGGCCGACGTCATCGATCACCACCGTCACCCGCGCATCGTCCAGGCAGCCATCCGTCAGGCGATGCATCGGCCCGCGCGCCCAGACCAGAATTTTCGGCACCAGTTCGGCCACGATCACGCTGGCATCCTTGTCAAGCGCCGCCAGCGCCGCGCGTAGGGTGAAGCCCATGCCATAGCCGCCGATCAGCACCTGCGGCGCATTCTGTCCGGCGATTCTTTCACAGGTCAGAGTGGCCAGCGCCTGTTCAGAAGCGAACATATCGCTGCTCATCAATTCGTTCCGGCCAAACACGATGGCGAACTCGTCGCCGCAGCGCAGCAATTGCAGCTCAACGCCACCAGGCACCTGCGCGCGGTCAACAAGATCATATTTTCTCATCATCGTGGCGCTCCGTTCGCAATGAACGCCAACCTCCCCGTTTCGGTTGCCCGAGTAATCCAAATATCGACAGCATCAAAGGAAGCATTGAAGGGCAGATCGCGCACCAACGGGCGCTCCGTTACATGGTTGCGGCAACGGCTGACGATGGTGACCGGCATCTCATGCCAAGGAGGGGGTGTAATTGTGGCGGGGCTGGATTGAGGTGCGGAAATGGGATGGAAACTCCGGCGGGGACGCGGGTTGGGATGATTGGGCAAAGCAGAGGCCGGCCGGATCGGTGTATATGGCGCCTAGATGATATGGAGCGAAGTTGCCACGATAATCGCGCAGCCGATCTTCCGCTACGTAAATTGACTTTTGAAAAATTTCGACCTATGGCGGTAAACGCTAACGTCGCCTGCGACGGAATTTGAATCCGATTAATTCGGTTATCCTTCTCTTCACATGCTGCTGGCTCCATCTGCGCTTTTGCGGGTGGGTTCTCTTGTTTTCGTGAAAAGGAAACACCCATGCCCATCGGCACCGTCAAGTTCTTCAATACTGACAAAGGTTATGGCTTCATTGCGCCCGAAGATGGCGGCAATGACAGCTTTGTCCACATCAGCGCGGTTCAGCACGCCGGAATGGCCACGCTGAACAAGGACCAGCGTCTCAGCTATGAGGTCGAAACCGATCGTCGCGGCAAGCAGTCCGCAGTCAATCTGGTTTCTGCCTGATTCAAGTGTTCGCCGGTGTCCGTAGGGGCATCGGGAACTGTCCGTCGCGATGAAGGGTTTCCTTTCGGCGCGGCGGCCCGTGTCTGGCCTGCTTGATCCGCTCTGCGTGATCGCAGCCGGGCACGGGAAATGCGGCCTTTGAAGCCTCCTTCCGCACCTCGGGTTCGGGAGGGCTGCTGCCTATTCAACCCAACCCGTCCTTATACGGCCGAGAGGCCGCCGCTTACCTGAATTTTTTGACAATCGATATGCTTACCATTCTGAAATTTATCGCTTTCTCTGTGAAATCCACTTCGGTTCATCCTTATTTTGCGCATCGGTTGCCATCGGGCGTCCTCACTGTCGCCGAAATGCAGCGGTTGGTGGCTGATATGGTGGATTGATCGACAGCTTATCCCGTCGGGAAAGGATCGCCATGGCCAACTCAAGCGAATATTACCGGCATTGCGCCGAACAAAGTCTGCGCCATGCCGAGGCAAGTATTCTGGCCAATGCCCGCGAACGCCATTTGCATTCGGCGGCGGCATGGCAGGCGATGGCAGAGCGTGTGGCCAAGATAGAGGCCAATCGCCGCGAGAGCCAGGAGCGCGAGATCTCCGCTCGCTTGCCCGACGATGAAAACCCGCTTGATGAGTGATTGTGCTGCGTGATGGCCTGGACGCATTCCGGCAATAAAATATAACCTTAGTGCGGAAATCGGGCCAAAGTCATTGGCATTCTTTGCCTTAAAACCGCGCCGGTATGGTGCTGAACCGGCGGCAAGCCAGATAACATGTATGACGATCTATCCCAACCGATCCTCGTCAGTATAGATCTCAAAGCGCGATAGCGTAACCAGACCAAAAGTTGTGGTAAGCGCTGCATCAGCCGCGTCGCGCCCGCGCGCCATCAAAATGCGCCCGCGTCGGGGAAAGTTATGGCGCGCGTCAAAGACATACCAGCGATCGCCCAGCCATACTTCGAACCAGGCGGAAAAATCCATGTCGCCCACGACAGCAGGCAGATCCATATCGCCAAGATAGCCGGTGCAATAGCGCGCGGGAATGTTCATGCAGCGGCACAGGGCAATCGCCAGATGCGCGTAATCGCGGCATACCCCGGTGCGCTCATGAAACACATCCCACGCCGTTTTGGTCGGGCGAGCGGCCATATAGTCAAAGCGAATCGCGCCATGGACATAATCGACGATAGCCTGCACGAGGCCCCAACCTTGCGGAACCTGGCCAAATAGGCCCCAGGCCAATTCGGTAAGGCGGTCGGTTTCGCAATAGCGACTGCTCAGAAGATAGTGGAGCACATCATCGGGCAATTCTGCCAACGGCGCCTGCCGGGCATGAACATCCACCCGGTCGGGTTCGAAGGAATCCTCGATCACAAAGCCGCAGGAAATGCTCAAGCCGCCTGCCGGCATGGTCAGCCGGGTGCAGATGTTGCCGAAGCTGTCGACATAATCGTACATCGGCACATCGGGTGTGGTGAAGATACGCTGTGCGGTGCGCAGGTCCTTGTTGCGCGATGCATGGACACTGAGCTTGGCCAACATTGGGACGGGCTGCTCACAGGCAAAACCAATATTATATCCGGCGCGGATCAGCATGCTGAATGTCTTTCATCGGAGGACAGAGCCATCTGCCGGAATCCCGGCACTGGGGGGACAAATGCGGCAAGGAATGAGCGCCGGACGACCTTCGTGTTAACGACGGAAGCCTGCCTCCGCTTCACCATGAAGAGTGAATGACGATGCATCCGGCAGGCGAATGGCCGTTGGCCATGGCAGGTCTCGCTCAAATTGCTGCATGTCGGAAAGAGACAGAAGGTAGGAGAGCAGGGATTCGGCCCCCCTGTTTTCATTGACACGATCAGGATGCAGGCCATCGCAACAACTGCCCGTTGCGATATCAACCAGAGGCAGGCCCAAATCATTGGCGCCGGTAAACCATGCAAAGGCCTTGTGCGCTTCGACATGCCATGATGGCGATGGATCGACGAACGAGGCGGCGAGGCAGGCCGCGATGGTGGCGCAGGCTTCAACGGGCTGTTGGTCAAAGCATGGCGGGGTTTCGCGCGACGCCAACAGGAACCCTTGCGTACCGACCGGGCGGAAATGACCCTCCGGTGCCGTCTGGCGTTCAAGCAGCCAGCGCAGGCTGCGCAGACCGGCATCGATCAGGTCGCGCGATCCACAACTTCTGCCGGTTACGATAAGCGCCTCGCAAAGGCGGGCGTTATCATAGGCCAGCCCATCTTCGAACCAAACCCAATCATCGCTTTCACAGGCAAGCAATCGCGCCTGAAGTCGACCTCCTAGTGTCAGTTGCAGCCTTCGCGCATCGTGATTGTTTGGCCTGGCACTGCAATAGAAAGACAAGCCCAGCAGCGCGAAGGCCCACGCTCGCGCTGAAGTGAAGGCTTTAATGGGGGGCAGTGCCTTTTCGAACAGAGCGGTGGCCCACTGGCCCCGCGGCATTTCCCGACCTTGCGCCAAACAGGCGCCCAAGGCCCAGAGTGTGCGACCGTGGCTGTCCTCGGATCCAATATCTTCCAGCCATCGGCGATCAAAGCCCATGAAATTGCGAAACCGGCTTTGGTCCGGGTTCCATCCATGCTGGATAAAGCTGGCAAATCGGGGCAGCGCCGTTTTGATAAACTCGTTATGCCGGTTCGGGTCTCCCCGCATCTCCATGCCGCAGCACAGCAGCAGGGCGCGGGCATTGTCATCAATGCAGTAGCCGTGACTTCGGTCTGCAATGTCGTGAACCGCGTGCTGAATAAGGCCGGTGTTGTCGCACATCGCCGCAAAGTGATCGAGCGGCATGGCCGGCAATTCGGGCGACGGCTTGCGGCATGCTGCGCGAAAGGCTTCGCAATAATGCAGAGCGGTATTGCGCCACGTCATCGCACGACTGGCTACATAGGCCCGGCGCCCCATGGCAAGGCGGGAGGCTTCATTGGTCAACAGATCGGCGACCACCTCGCCAAGGCTGGCCGCATCGCCAAAGGGCACCAGAGCGCCAGAACCATCGGTCAGCAATTCGAGGGCATGCCAGTAAGGCGTCGATACCACCGGTCGCCCAAGTCCGTGCGCATAGGCCAGCGTCCCAGATGTCATCTGGGTTTCGACCATATAGGGCGTCACATAAACGTCGCACATGGCAATATGCTGAAGCAGTTCGGGCCGATCGGCAAAGTGGTTGAGAAACACCACATGCCTTTCCAGCCCCAGATTATGGACCAGCGCGATCAGGCTCTCGCGGTAGGCCTCGCCAGCTTCGCGGAGCAAGGTCGGGTGAGTGGCACCCATCACCACATAGACTGTATCGGGCGCAGCAGCCAAAACCACCGGCATCGCCGCGATCATTGCCTCGATTCCCTTATTTGGACTGATCAGGCCAAATGTCAGAACGATGCGATGCCCGGAAAATCCGAGCTTTTCTTTGGCCTGTTGCGGAATGATCAGCGGCATGTCCGGAATGCCATGGGGAATGACGAGTATCTTTTTAGGATCAGCGCCGTAAACATCGATCAGGATGGAGCGCCCCTTCTGCGCCATGACCACAACGCGCATTGAAGCAGCCAGAATGGCCATGATGACCCTGCGCTGGGCGTCCGATGGGCGATCCAGAACAGTATGCAATGTTGAGACAAGCGGAATACGCAGCGCAGAAATCAGGCCAAGGACATAGTCTCCGGCCTCGCCGCCATAGATGCCGAATTCATGTTGGAGCGAAACGACATCAAAGTCTTGTTCATGGATGAAATCGACCGCTGCCAGATAGCCGCCCGCGTCCTCCTGCGCGATAGACCAGCGAACATGGGGTGGATAGGCATATTGCCCACCCTGATCACACATCGCAATGATTGCGGTCTGGGCCACGTCATCAAGGTGGCGCACGGCCAATTCAAGATCAGTAGTGAAGGTTGCGATGCCACACCGGCGGGGCAGGGCATTACCGACGAAGGCAACCCGAAGGGGTTGATTCTGAAAATCGTCTTAGAGCTTGCCTTTCGGCTTGCGCGTCGCGGCCAATACCGGCGAACTTTCCAGCGGTGCCAGCGGCACGATGGTTTTGCCCTTTGTGGCTTTCGGTTTGCGGATCTCTCGATTGCTGCGTTTTTGTGATTTGGCCATGTCGGTTGTGTCCTTGGTTGGTGTGTGACCCATGCATTGGGCCTGCTATTTGCGCGGGAATTCGCTTCGTTGCTGATGCGAAGCGCACGGCATTGCGGGTGGGGCAGAACCCCTGTCGCCAATGCGCCGTGTGTGATGGTTCGTAATTCGGCTTAGAAGATCTCGTTCCGGCACATGACGCGTCCGCCCTCGTTAAGCGGGGGCACAGCAGGTAACTCGCTCACGAGTGGCTCGACGTCGAAATTCGCGACAGAACCGCCTTTAGCATGGATTGCAGATAACTCTGCATCAATTCGATGCTCAATGGGACGTCGCTACCCATTTACCATAGTGCAAAGGATCTGCGAAAATTGGGTTCTGGCGCAGCAGGGCATTACAGCCATTGTCGGTGGCATGTGCGAATTTGCGTCCAAGTCTAGTGTCCGCCAGATCATGCAACGCAAGCTTCGGGGTATCTGCGCCACTTACAGCTGAAAAGTGATGGGATAGATGCAGACTGACACCGAGGCGTTTCGACACATCCTCTACAGGATACCGCGCTTGATAATCTGGGTCACCGCATCACCCAAGCACTCATCGCTGAAATTGGTTTTCTCTATCGTCGCCTCCTGTCCTCACAATTGGGGATCACAGTCGTCCAGAAACCTGGTGGCTGTTCACAGAATGCATCGAAGGGGTGAACCGACGGCCGCTTCCGCAGGGCCTGCTTTGCACAGCTTTCGTCCGCTTTGAGGGCGAGGTTTCCTCTACGGTCTGAGGGTCTTGAGGAGCAAGTTCGCGCAGGCAGTCGCGGAACCCTTTCCGGTCAGCGCGACTGTGACGATGGCGCCGTCATCGGGCGGGTAGAGCGCAATGGCGCTGACGCCGGGCGCGCCGCCTGCATGACCGATCCAGCGAAGCGTCCGTTGCCCATCGGGCACCTCGAAGACCATTAAGCCGAGCCCGTAATAGGTACCGGGGTCGAACATCGGATAGAGGATCGCGGTCATTTCTCGTCGCAGGCTCTTGCGCAGAAAACGTCCGTCGAGAAGGGCCGCCCAGGCCAAAGCCATGTCGCGGGCATCGCTGACGACAGGACCGGCGGCGCCTGCCCAGCCTGGGTCCATGGTTTGGCCTTGCGTCGATGCGGGCAGGGCAACATCGCGTGCCTGCTGGCCGGGAGAAAGCGCACGCATCGACCGCAGGCCAAGGGGCTCGATGATACGAGCCGTGATCGCTGCGTCGATGGGGCGGCGATCAATCCTTTCGACGATCATACCTAAGACATCGTAGCCGGTGTTCGAGTAGCGCCATCTTTCGCCCGGGCAGAACATCGCGCCGTGCCGACCGGCGATGGCGAGCGTCGTCGCCGGATCGCGGTAACCGGGATGGGCGCGCGCAACCATGTCCTCGTTGGCGCTGAACAGGCCGGAGGTGTGGGCAAGAAGGTCTCTCACCGTAACGATATGCCCGTTCGGCACGCCCTCGACCCATTTTGACACCGGCGCGTCCAGCGACAGCTTCGCTTCCTGCACCAGTTGCAGCACTACGGTCGCGGTGAACGCTTTGCCGACGCTTGCCCACCACAGGATCGGGCGCTCCGGCTGTGTCGATTGCCGATGCCACAGGCCCACGCCGGGACAGGCCACGGCGGCGGACAAAGCGGGCGCCGCCGTATAGTCTTTCAGCCGGGCGAAGGCAGCATCAAGAAGCGCCATCGTCGCGGCGGGCAGGGGGCGGTCGGGGATCGCCGTCAGTTCAACGGCATCCACCGGCGGATGCAGCGGTGCACCGGAATAGGGCGCGCGCGCCGAGCAGCGCACGGGGCGATAATCAGCCGCCTCGGTTCGCGAACCGATCACCATCGTGCCAGCGAGGCCAAAAGCATCGCGCAGCATTTTTCGGCGGGAGCGCATGGGTCCGGCTGCCGCCACGGGATTGGTTCGGAAAATCGGCATGGGATCTCCTTGCGAGAGATTAATGTTGATCGAAAATATATTATCGTAAAACAGAAATTATAGGATATAGGATGGCGTCACAAGGAGATTCCGCCATGGCCTCATCCGGCACATGCGTCACGGCGCGACATGATGATCCCCGCGCCATCCGGCTTGATCGGGTTCGCCGCCGGAGCGGGTTGATGGCGACGGCCAGCATGGCAGTGGCGTTCCTGCTTGCCATGGCGATGCTGCTCTACTGGTGCCTCACACCGGCCAGCACGCTGTTTCGCCACGCGGGTCTGCTCCTTCGCCCACCGGCAGAAATAGGTTTTGCCATGCGGTTCGCGGCCTTCGCGGTCGCCATGATCCCGCTCGGCGCGTTGATTGTCGGCCTGCTGAGCGCCCGGCGCTGTTTTGGCTGCTTCGCGGCTGGGCGTATCTTTTCCGGGGATGCCGCGCGAAGCCTGCGTGGTTTCGCGCTCGGAGTCGCGGCGGCGGCGTTGCTCAAGCCGGTGGCCGGGGCCATCCTCAGTCTGCTGCTCAGCTCGCTTTCTCCCGCACACACGCGCGCTCTGGCGCTCAACCTTGGCTCGGACACCGTGCTGTCGCTGCTGTTCGCGGGGATGGTTGCAATCATCGCGGGCGTGCTGGTCGAAGCAGCCGACATCGCGGCCGAGAACGATCAGTTCGTCTGAGGAGAGCCGGACATGCCCATTCAGGTCCGGCTCGGCGTCATGCTGGCCGAGCGCAACGTCAAGTCGAAGGAACTTGCCGAATATGTCGGGATCACCGAGGCGAACCTCTCGCTTCTCAAGAAAGGGCATGTGAAAGGCGTCCGTTTCGAAACGCTCGAACGCATCTGCGACTTCCTCGACTGCCAGCCCGGCGACCTGCTCCGCTACGAACGCGCGGAACGTATGGAAGGAGAAGCCTTATGAACGGCTTGCGCAAGCGTCGGGTACGTGCATGCCTATGCCACAGTCAGCGAGGCACGGGGATCGATTGCCTGATACTTGAGCTTTTACAACGCAAGGAAGCCCCATTCGAGCCTCGGCGCCAAGACGTCCGATCAGGCTATTTTGACAATCTGCCCACGGCGATGGCAGCATGATTTCGGCGGTTGATGTTGGGCGTCACTCCGGTCGGGCTAAGCCCTCCCCGGATGAAGCCCAACATCGGCGATTCAAGAAAGCAGTCGGCAGACAATGCACTTATCCAGCGCCCATCGCTGTTGAGAGAATCCGGCGTAGGGACAACGTGTGGTCCGATCAGATGAACCGAATGCCTTGGGGCCGTGCCGATCATCGGCTGATGATGCTGGTAGAGGGCGGGGGGAGGCAGGTTGAGCACCCTTCTCAAACACGATTTCGGCGAGGATGATATTCAAAAATTCAACAATAAGTTGGTAATGATTAATATTGTCGCTATAACTCAACTATGACTTGGCTTTGGTCGATCTGAGCGAAGGTAAAGCGCTTGGCTGATGGCTAAGGGGAGTCGCCTAATGTCCTTTTCAAGCAGGCCGATAGTTGAAAGCTAATCCTTCCTTGAACGCCCAAGAACCGGAAAGAGAGCACTGGGTGGACGAGCAGGCAGCGCTCTTTCGACATGCCTTGGCGAATGGCAGTCGCTCGACGATGCTCGTCCGATTATTCGACTATATGCTCGAAAGGTCCCGCGACGAGAGGTCACCTAAAGAGATCGAAATTGCCATGGCGGTATTTGGAAAAAATGCCGAGTTCGACACATCTCAGGATTCGACGGTTCGGGTCCATGTGCATCGCCTTCGTCAGCGAATCGACAGCTTTAGTGCCGGGAAAAGCGGGATGCGCCTGCAAATCCCCAAGGGTGAATATCGTCTGCTATTGGTCAATGCGTCAGAGGGTGCCGAGGATGCCGGAGCACTCTCCAATACGCCTAAGCGGCCCACAGCGCAGAAAATTATGTCGATCGTCTTCATCTGCTGTCTGGCGCTCTGCACAATGCTATGGGTTGAGGCGTTCCGCACTCAGAGCGCGGCTCACGGTAAGACCCTGACCATTGGCGGGGACTCGTTTTGGCGCCAGGTCGCAATCGACAAGCGCCCGCCGCTAATTGCTGTCGGCGATTTCTACATGGTTGTGGAGAGTGGGCCGGACGGCAAGATTCAGCGCCTTTCCATGCGCCCGGCGATCCGCTCGGGGCGCGAGCTTGATGACTATGTGAAGATGCATCCCGACCAATATGGCAGTTTGCACGACCGGGATATCCACCGTGTTCCCGCAAATATTGCCAAGAGTGCTGCAGCACTGCTTCCGCTTCTTGCGTCGATGCGTCAGGACGGTCATCCGCCAGAGATCATTCCTGCGTCGCAGATTTCCCAGGAGATGATTGATGCCGACAATATTGTGTATATCGAATATTTTCCGGAGTTGGCCTCGCTGCGCCTTCCATTGCTTGGCCGGTCTCGGATTGTGTCTGGACCCAATGCGAATGAGCTAACAGACATTTCCTCGCACAGGACTTTCAAAGCCGGGCCTCTCGCAAGCGATGCGAGGGACACCGGCATCCCAATCAAGGATCTGTCCGGCTACGATTATGGATACATCGCCGCCTACACCGGACCATCCGGCCATCGGATCATCGTGATCTCGGCCATGGGGAACTCCGCATTGTCCCAGATGATCAGGCTCGCGTCGGATTCCCGCCAACTTGATCTGCTGTCACGCGAAACACGCGGCGCGAATTCATTTGAGGCACTTTACCAAGTGCGCACGGCGCGAGGATTGGTGTTCGACACGAACCTCGTCATCGCGCGGGCGTTGACGGCTGCCGGAAGAGCACCCGACGCTCCTTGAAATCACTTATTTCATTGGTCCCGCTTTGTCTTGTCCCAGATACGCTGAGCGTCGATCGGCCTCGCGATCAGCAGGCCACCATCCCACTGGAACCAGCGGCAGTTCAAGATCAGCGGGCAGCTAGCTGAACGACCATCCCTGACGGCGCGCAGCTCCTAGGCCGCTGTTGGAACATTGATTGAATGACCGGTTCCGGCGTAAACCGACATTCCCACAAACGGATCAGAACAGCACTAGTTGGTCGCGTGCTGCCTGAACACGAACGCCGCGTCGTGGGACATTCCTGACGTTCGCATGCGATATTCCGAGCGGCAACTCTGGCCAGAAGTCGACGTTCAAGGTTCGCCTGAGCGACATCGTAGATCGACAAATATTGGGCCACTTGTGGTCAGGCAGGTTTCTGTTGACACGGAATGCAAAGCCGACGCTCGAACAAAAGACTGGCAGTACCACTAATGTTAGAATCAATTTGCCGCGAAGTAGAAATTGACCGAACCTCGCACCATCGACTCGGCACCAGGGGGCTGGTGCTGAGCAAGAAGGGGATGAACCATGGGGCGGACTTGGGTGTCATTCATGTTGAGCATGACGCTTTGCGGCTGCGTATCCTCACTGGACGTGCAGCGGTACGACCCTTCATCCCCCCAAGTCGGCTATCCCTATCGGCTGCGGCTGACGCAATACCAGATAACCGCGAACTGGCGCGTCGTAGGCTGCGATCCAACGGGAAATACTCCGCTAAAGATTAAGACGACGGCCGAGTTAAAGGAGACGACCGCGCTCGACCCGGAGCAGTTTTACGTCATCGATCCGCGGTCACTGCAGGGCCTGTTCCGTACGACCGAATTCACGATGGAATGGTATGAGGACCGGACGCCGAAGTCGATCACATCCGATGCCGACGACCAGACCGGGACGGCGATCGGAAACGTGCTTCAGGGAGTCTCGAAGCTCGCGGCCGCCGGCTTGGGATTCCCGGCTGGCCCGGCTTCGAACAAATGCGCGAAGGCGGTCACCGACGCGCTCGACGGGATTAACGGCAAGCCCGGAGACGATCAGCATCCCGGACAGAAGGCCGTGACGGAAGCGGCGCAAAAGGCGGTCGACTCGCAGACCGCCTTGGTGACGAAGCTCACCGCAGACGCGACCGCGATGGGAACGACGCTCGATGGCATCACACGTCGGAAGCTCGGTCAGGCCCGCGCGAGGCTGGAGGCGCTGGTCGCCGTGCTGACGCTCGAGCAGGGACGGCTCAAGGAGCTGAACGACGTCCTCACCGACTCGCGGACGATCACCTGGCCCAAGGTCGGTTCGGAGTTTGCCAGCACGAAGGGGATCGCGCCTTCGGCTACAGCGAAGAAGCGCTGGAACCTCGACGACAGCTCCTCGGTCGTGATCTTCATGCGGTTGACGCCACTCGATCGACCGGAAGCATTGGCTGCGGCGGAGCCGCCGCCGTCACCCAAGCCCGTCACCACCGTCTCGACTACAACTTCGACGATGACGAGCCCCGCCTCGAACGACGGCGCATGGCCGCGCGCTGACGGCAATGGCGGCGCGGCCGCGCAGCCGCCCAAGCCGGCATCCACGCCCACTCCGCCACCACCGCCACCATCCAACGCGCAACCGACAGCGCGACAGGCACGGGCCAAGCCGTCCGCCATTCCGGGCCTGCCATACCGCGAACCCGGTCGGGTGCGGCTCGTCATCTGCGTGGCCCAGCCGTGCGACGGGACCGTCGAGGAGTTGGACACCGACCGTTTGATCGCATCGACTACCGGCCTGTCGCTGCAGGCAGGAACGATGATGTATCTGCCGTTCCGGGCCCAGACTTTCGCCCACATCAAGAACAGTGCAGGCTTCGCGCAGTCCGGTGTGCTTACGTCCGCCGGATCCAGTCAGCTGCGTGGAGCCGGCAGTGGTGCGGCCGAAGCCTTCAAGGGAGCGTCGGAGCAGGTCGGCGCGATCGTCGATGCACGTCGCACGGCCGAGACGAAGCGCCTCACCGCCGCCGCGGACGAAGCGAAGGCGCGGAAGGCGCTGGCCGACGCCGAGGCGGCGCTGTCGCCCAATCCAAATGCCGACGACCTGGCCAAGATCGCGGCCTTCCAGGCGGAGGCGACGCTCGCGACTGCGGAGAAGTCGGTGCTGGACGCGCAGGCGGCGCTGGCGGCCAGCAAGGCGGCCGCCGGCCAATGACGGACGATGACCAGAAATGGCCCGCCCGGGACGAGATGGTCGCTGCGGCTCCGGTCCTGCCAGAGCCCGAAGACGACCCCGATGCGGCAGCGAGGGTTCGCCGCGTTTACCGGAAGCTGATCTGGAACGCCCCCGGATGGGACGTGGTCGAGCGCGCCCACGCCCCGTTCGCGTTCAGGACCAAAGGTCGGGTCCGGGCGTTCGGACCGAAGGGTCGTCGCCCCAACCTGAGCAACCTTGAGGCGTTCGCACCGCCGCCGCAATCCTGGGACTGGCGTCAGCACATCAAGATGGCTCCGCCGATGGATCAGGGGAAGTGCAACAGCTGCACTGCCTTCGCGATGGCAGCGACCCTCACTGACCTCGCCACGATAAAGTTCGGGTACCTATGCGCCTCCCTGTCGCCCGGCCACCTTCATCGCTGCGTTGGTGGCGCGGATTGCGGCACCGCGCTCGACCCGATGTCACTGGCGAACCTTGCGGAGCAACATCCGATCGCGCTGTGGCAACCCGGCGACTTCCCCTATAATCCTGCGAACTGTCCCACCGCCAAGGGGCAGGGGCGCGTCGGCTCAGTCCAATACATCTACACCCCCGATCAAGCGTTCCAGGCGCTGCAGCACGGACCGCTCCTCGCCGTGATCGATCTCTACGACGATTTCTGGTCGAACTATGGTGGTCAGGTCTACCACCACTCCGCCGGCATAAAGATTGCGGCGCACTCGGTCGAACTGATCGGCTACGACCTGACCGGGCAATACTGGATCATCAAGAACAGCGAGGGCGCTGGGTGGGGGGCGGCGGGATTCGGCCGCATTGCGTTCGGCGAGTGCCGTCTTCTGACGCCCGGCGGCCACACCGCACTCCAGTTGCAGCTCGCCTAGCCATCGTCCGAGACTGCCGTCTGGTCGTCGCCGGCCTGTGGCAGGCAAACGATCTCGGATCGGCCTTCCCAGAACAGCTCGCCGTCATCCAGCAGCCTGTCCGACGGCACGACCGTTGCATCGAACAGGCAGGCCGCTAGCTGATACAACTGGTCAGCAATACCGCGCCGGCGATGAACGGCGTCGACGTGCACGCTGTCACACCGCACTGCTGTATCGTCGGCGGCGAAGACCGCATGCGCGACTGGTATCTCGTTCGCCGGCTCGAACACCTTGCACCACATGCTGCCGAACGACTTCGGAACGGCGATTTCGCGGTCGTCATATTCCCACCGTGACTCGGTGTAGGGAAAGTTCGGCGGCAAACATTCGACGTCGACGTTGTAGGCGTCGTTCAGTATCGGCCCGTTCCAATCGGCCTGCTCCGTGATCGCCTTCACCACCGTGTAATACCAACCAGCGCGGTCCCTGTCTCACGAGAGATCCCCAAGGCGTCGCGCAAGAAGACGTAGAAGCGGGCGGTCGCAGAGACGGGAGGGTTCGCGACATTGAAAATGTAGCCGGTCACAACCAGCGCGTCGGCCGCCAACTCGCCTAGCCGCTCGATCAGCCATGCGAGGAAGGCGTCATGCTCCTCCTGACGGTCATGACCATGCAGTTTCTGGCCGATGTGCCAATCAGACGTTTGAAGAAGACGCAGAGAAGGTTTCAGGTGAGACGACATTGCTACACGTTATCGCTAAGAGCTGGCTTAGAAGCAAGTTTACGGCCTTCCTAAGCGCTCGGAATGGATGCTGTTGTTCAGGTACCCAGCCGATCCGCCCAGGTCCCGCCATCTGAACGAACGACGGCTTGCGGGACGTTGGATAGGCCTCGCAAACTTCCGACGTCAGGGCGCCTTCCCGACGGTCTGCTTCGGGGCGTTCCATCGGCAGCTTCTGTCAGGAGCAGACGTTCGCGGTAGCTGATCTGAACAACCGGCTCTGGTCGCGTGTTGCCGGAAACGAACGCGGAGTCGTGGGACAAAGCAGCTGATCCGGCTGGGTAGTTCGAACGTCCGGTCGTCCCAAAACCCGACGTTTGCCCGCATCGCCTCTAGCGTTCCTGAAGGAGGGGGCTGGCCGTTAGCGGCGACGATTTGTAAGGTGAGGATGTTGGATATCCGCTCTTCCGACCAAAATCCTGCCCCCAATCGGCGTCAACCGGATGGATCGGTCGGCAATTCGCCGCAGCGCTCGAGAACCGCAGAGACCTGCGCGCAATAGTCCGCATTTGCCCTGACGAAATCCTGCAGCGTGTATCGGAAGGCCGGCCGGCCTGCGTTGAGGGTGCCAGTCTCGTCGAGCCAGTCGATCACCGGTATGAACCCGTGAATGATGTTGGCCACTTCGTAGCGCTCACGATCTACGGCACTCCAGATCGCAAACATGGCTTGAGTTTCGTCGCCGTAGGTCCGGTAGACTGCGGCCTCTGCATAATCGGGACATGTGCTGCCATCCCATGTGTAATAGCCATGCAAGCCGTTAAACACAGTGTCGCCCGTGCGGCAGATGATCTCAAAGTAGCCGAGCATCGCATCCTCGTGGAAGCGCGCTTGATGAACGGCATAGAGGAAATGCTTCTTGTCAAACGCATGGAGTTCGACGCTGACATCCGCACCGAGAAGCTGCTCCAGATAGCTGCGGGCTGCCGCCTGCCAGCTCGGTTCAAATGCGATGAAGTCGAGAAAGCCTTCGACCGCCATTGCCCATGACGTTGCGACGGTCGGCGAGACGGTTGCGCGAAAGCTGTTGCGATTGGCTCGTCCACTCCCTCCGAGTGGCGACATAGCCAAAGCTGCTTTCAGCAGTCTCGCGTCATCATTGATCGCATCGATCTTGGGCCAGTCTCCGACCCGGAGAACCTGATCGAGTGAGTAATTGACATCAAGCGATTGCAGCTTTTCGGGGGTTCCATGCGTCCAGCCATGGGCGAACTCGGGCAAGTCTTCGTGAGGGACGTCACCGATCCAGTCTTTAGCATCGGCCTCCGGTTCCCAGCCAGGAGCCGCGTACGGGAGGGCCGCCCCGATCTTCTTGCCCGTCACAGCTTCGATGCGCTCGTGCAGACCGTCCGGCACTCTCCAGATGCAAACGACCATCGGAAAGGCCGGGCGTCCTTCGGGTAAGGTCCGTTTGGCCGCAAACAGGAACAGTGCGAGCCGCACGAAGGGCATTTGCGTCGCGCGGGCCACAATATAATCGGCATATCGCTGACGCGGCTCGGCCGCTTCAAACCGAATCAGATCCATGTCCGGGCTGAGCTGGGGAAGAAACTGCAGGGTCTTGAGCACGACGGGCCGCAGAATGATGTCGCCGTTCTCGACAATGGCGTGGAGCGCCGTGACATCGACACCGCTCGCATAGGTAAAATAGGAGAGCGGAAGGAGGAGCTCGCTCCAATGGGTCGAGACCACGATGCAGCGGACCATTTCCTTTGGCACGCGATCACGCTCGACGAGGAGGGTTACATACTTGCCGAGCTCGTTGAGCGTGCTGCGCGCGCTGCTGTCGCTGCGCTTGACCTCGATGCAAATGACGTGATCGAAAGCGTCGCGCGCTAGGATATCGATCCGCGCGCCAGCACCATTCGGATTGTCGAGCCCATATTCGATCTGGAGCAGCGTCAGGCCAGCTGCGACAAGATCGAGATGGTCGGCGAGGTGATCGCGGAACTCGGCCTCGTTGGCGAAGAGCCCGAGGACCGGCCTAGCATCATTCTTCGGGGGTGAAACTGTCATGATTTGGTGCATAGCGCGGATGGCGTTACCGAGAGAGCATTATCGACGTGTGTCCCTTGCGTGACGCTAGAGCAAACCCGGGACGTCTGTTTTTCTCCGCCGAACGTCCAAGACCGGACGGCCCGCAGTATCCCATCGGCGGTCGTTTCAGGCGACCCATCTCACAGATGAACGGAGGGCGGCGTTCGGGATCAGCGTGAAGAGGCTGGAACGGCGACAATTGGCGCATTGTGACCGACCGTTTAACAGAATGGGGATCGTGGATTCCGGCATGAGCGGTCATTCACGTGCGAGATGCGGAAGGGCTTGAATTGGTCGTGTGTTGCCAGAAACGAACGCGGAGTCGTGTGACAAAACTGACGTTCGCGAGCCGCGCCTGGAATGGCAGGTCCCCATCCAACACCCGCATTTCCTGAATCACTGATGATTGTTCCCGAAATGCGCGAAACTGGCCGGTTGCGAAATGTCGCGTCATTGTCGAGAAACGGGCGGAATCTGGGTCACGTCCCGGTACGTGACCGCATTTGGCGATCGTTGCCATGCCCTCACAGCACGAATGGATCACCCTAGCTCTCGCGTAATGCGACCAAGTCAGCCAGTTCTTCGCACTAACAGCTTACAACCATTGGGGCTACTGGACGAACCGGCGGTGGCGTAATAGGCACTACAGCGACATTCGGTATCACCTGCCATGGTGCAAGCGATGCCGCTTAGAATTCGGTAGGAGGAAACACTCAATGGCAGATCTGTGGTCCAAAGCGCGATGGGCTAGTCGCAACGTCCGGACTCAGCAGGGTGCCAAAGAGAAATCAATCGCAGCCGATGAGTCCGTCCGTTCACGCTTCCAACAGGATTATGATCGCCTCCTCTTCTCGACGCCCGTTCGCCGCTTATCGGACAAGACTCAGGTGTGGCCGATGGACGAAAACGACGGAGTCCGTACGCGACTGACGCATTCGCACGAGGTCGCGAATCTCGCCCGCTCCATCGGCACTCGAATCCACAGTTCCAACAGCAAGCTTTTTGGTGCTGCCGACCTTCACAACGTCGTCCAGCCGATGCTTTCTGCCATCGGCCTAGCCCATGATCTGGGAAATCCACCTTTCGGCCATCAGGGGGAGGCGGCCATTGGACGCTGGTTCAAAAAGCGGGGTAACTGGATTTTTACGCACACGACCGAGGATGCCGGCACGGAACTCGACCATCCAATTCCAGCTGAGTATCGAAAGGAATTTCTTTCCTTTGACGGTAATCCGCAGACAATACGCCTGATTACCAAGCTCCAGACTTCTATATACAACTCAGGACTAGATCTTACTGCAGCGACTTTGGCGGCCGCAATTAAGTATCCAGTCGGCGCTCCGAACCAAGATGACTCAATTCTTACCAGTAAGAAGTATGGATACTTTCAGTCCGAGAAGGAACTTATCGACTGGGTCAGGAAGGAGACCGGCCTAAAGGAAGGGCAGCGGCATCCACTGACATGGATCATGGAGGCCTGCGACGACATCGCGTACTCGGTGCTGGACGTCGACGACGCCATGAAAAAAGGAGTAATCTCGCCGGACGACGTGATCGCAATTCTCTCGACAGACAGTCGCACCAAGAAACATCTAGCCGTGAAGCGTGCGCACGATGCTTTCCGCAAGGTTGTTCGGGCGAACCGAAGGCCTGAAATCGCCCGTGACATTAAGATCGGCTACCTTCGTGCATTCTTCGTTGATGCGCTCATTGAGGAAGCGAGCACGGCCTTTGTTATAAATGGGGATGCTATTACGAATTTATCCCACAAAATCCCGCTAATGGAGAACAATCCTCTTTGCGACACTCTCAAGGAAATCGCGAAGCAGTACGCCTTTGGCCATCCCGCCGTCCTCAAGATGGAGACAATCGGCGCCGAAGCGCTTGATGGCCTCATGACCGCCTTTTGGGATGCGATCCATGACCGTAAGGAAGACGACTTCCAAAAGATCGATAAAAAACGCCGAAGCGCCAAGAACAAATTTGTCTTTGCTCTAATTAGTCAAAATTACTTAGACAACGCCATCAGCTGCGAGTCGCACAATTTCGTTGGATCAATTCGTTACCGAGAACTACGCCTTTTGACTGACATGCTGTCTGGAATGACTGATACGTTCACTATAAAGCTGTGGAACGAAGTGAAGAGTTTAGCCTGATGACCGTTGCTACGGGTCTCCCTCAACTCAAGCGACGGGTCGACGACTATGTCTGGCGTGAGCCAGGCATTCCCATCCAGCGCCTTCGAGACATCCTCGATACATACTTCATGAAGTTCGAAAACGTAGCAATCGTAGGCGGGCTTGTTCGTGACATCGCGCGCAGAGGTAAGGTCGGCTTCAAGTCAGATATTGACCTCGTGATCGCCGCCGACCATACCGAAGTGGCCGAACTTGCTTGCAAATTACATGCGACCCCCAACCGATTCGGGGGCTATGCGTCACGCCATCCGCATTGGAAGATCGATTTCTGGGCTCTCGAAACCACATGGGCAGCCACTCAAGGCTACGCCCACGTACATGGCGTCCAGGATATTCTCAACACCACCTTCTTCGACTGCGACGCGGTCTGCTACGAGATTAAGTCGAGGAAGCTATACGCACCTAATGACTATCTTACCCGCTTGCAGCAGCGTATTCTCGACATCAACCTCTTGCCCAATCCTTCAATTGAAGGGAATTTACTGCGGGCGATCCGTCGTGTCCTCACTTGGGGTTACCATCCTGGCCCGCGACTCCGCGCGTTCATTGACGACCATCTTACCGACGAACGCCTTTCCTCGATTGGCTCAACGGAGGCACGCCTCTTCACTAACATCGTCGTCGGGGCCTTTAATCACTCGGATGATCTGAAACGCATCTTATTTTCCGACAGCCCCAAAAGCGAGTTCAACACAGCTGTCGGTAAGCAACTGATGCTTCCGGGTTTTGAAGACGTAAGTTGAGCCCCGAAACAGGGAGGCCTTGCTGGTTAGGAGCGATATACTGCCGCGCGTGTCACTGGGAACAGCCATTCAGTCCGTGTGCAACCGTGCAGGGCGCTTTGCCGCCCGGCCGCTCAACAGAATGGGAACAGTGCATTCCGGCAGGAGCGGTCATTTGGATGGGCACCGCGGAACGACGTAAGTTGGGCGTCTGCTGCCGCCTCTGCGCAGTGGAGAGAGGCCCCCCAAGAGCCGACGATCATGGGGCGATGGGGCCTGACGCATTATGAGCATCAGCGATGTAACCTCATTGAGTAGATGCAGAATTAGCCCCAAGTGTAATCCTAACGTCCGATGGGCGCGAGCAAACTGGGCTTTCGGCCTGATGTATCGGTCATGCTGGCTCTGACGGGGCCGCAACACCACGGCTCAACTAAGCCTGATTTTCAGGGCAGGAATTCGCGCTAACGAAAAGCTACTTTTCTGTGTATCAGGCCGCGCATCAAGGAGAATTGAATGTCCAGCGTCCTATACACCGTCGGCTATGAGGGGGCGGATATCGTCCATTTCCTGCGGACACTGAAGGATTGCGGTATTAAACGGTTGATCGACATCCGGGATGTTCCCGTATCACGCAGACGTGGCTTCTCGAAAACTGCTTTGGCGAACGCCCTAGAGGAGCAGGGCATCGCCTACATCCACCTCAAGTCACTGGGCGATCCCAAAGCAGGGCGAGAGGCTATGCGCCGCGGGGATTACCCCGCCTTTCTAGAAATCTACACCTCTCACATCGCGACACCGAAGGGGCAGGAAGCCTTGCGTCTAGCGGTCGAGTTGGCCCTGGATCGCCCGTCGATCTTGCTTTGCTATGAACGCAGCCCAACGCAATGCCATCGTACGGTGGTCGCAAAAGAAATGGCTACGCTCGCCGACTTCACCGTCAAGAACGTGGGAGTCAACCCATAACAGCTCGTAGAAGTCTGTGAAAAAGATGTCTTAAAGCCCTTAATCACCCTCGGCAATTGGTGTTAAAACTACGCGGGAACGCTTTTTTCCCGGTGTGAGAGGGGCTTATGGCAGTTGTCCGGACCGAGCGCATACTCATTCTATGCAAGACCTACCCGTCGCCCAGCGAAAAATATGCCGAGACATCATGCGTCGCAGGCATGACGCAGTTGGGCGAATTGATCAGGCTATTTCCGGTTCCCTTCCGCCTTATCCGCGACAGTCAACAATTCCAGAAATGGCAATGGATTTCAGCTCGCATCCGCAAAGCGCAGAAGGATCACCGGCCCGAGAGCCATACGGTCTCCGTAGACACCATCACCTTGGAGGGCAAGCCGATCAGCACTAAGGACGACTGGGCTGCGCGCCGAAACGAACTGAGCAAACTTCCCCTTTTTGCCGATTTTGCGGCTCTTGAAGCCGCACGAAAGACTGAAGGCCTTACCCTTGCTTTACTTCGTCCAGCGAGAATCGATCGTCTTGAGATAACTAAGGCTGAAAGTCCTAACTGGACCGAGGAAGAGCTCAAAAAGTTGGTCAAAGACCAGATCCAAGGCGGGCTCTTCGACGAACAGGATGAACGAGAAGTTCGCTTACTGCGCAAGCTGCCGCACAATTTCCACTATCATTATGAATGCGAGGTCGCTGGCGAAACGCGCCGGTACCGTCATAAGATTGCCGATTGGGAGGCGGGAGCCCTCTACTGGCACTGCGTTGACAAGCATGGTGACGGCTGGGAGGCGCCCTTCAGACAAAAGCTCGAAACCGAATTGCCGGCGAAGGATTTGCATTTCCTGATGGGGACGATCCACCGCTTTCCCGATCAGTGGCTAATCATCAGTGTAATCTATCCTCCAAAAATTTCAACGGACCGTCCTGTCCAGTCCGAGATGATCTTCTAATCGGATCGATTGGCAACCAGAAGCGCCCACCAAGTGGAGGGACGGACGTTCGCCCCAGCAGTCTCTTTCATATCCACTGGTTTTCATAGATGGTACGGCGCATGGTACGTTGTGCCGTCTTTGCCCATTCTTCTATTTGTTCATAATAAAACACAGGTTCCTTTAGAACTGCTTCGTCATATTCTGGAGCTGTCACATGAACCCATGTGTTACGATATTTTCGCAGCTTGTGGATGTCGTCTCGCAGCCCCTGTTCGATAGGCGCGCCATCAATCAAATCCACAAGGCGAACACGTCTTCCATCAGCATATTCAGCGCGAAGATAGGTTTCGATTGCCGCAGTAGCGACTATCACTGTGGCTAGGTTAGCGCCTCCGACAAAGGCATAGTCGCAATCGCGAACGATGAAGGCGCACCATTCCGACATGGTACTGTCTCCTTTCAACAGTTCGTCATCAAGCGCGGTGATGAATGCCCATTTCGCCTCTGCACTCAATACCGTTTCCTCCAAAAAAGCCGTTTTAAGCACCTAGGCCTAGCCGGTCGCGAGAGCAACGAACGACGCTAACACGTTTCGAACGTCTACTTCTCCCGCGCGACCGTGACCACATTCAGCAAGTCCGAGCGTTTGAACGCCAAGAATTTGAGCCCATAAACGAAGGGCGGCTCGCTCCACTACCGGCACCAAAGGCGCCCTTCCGGAGTGTCCCCTGCCATGGGCATTCGGGAGTCAGCTTTCAGCGCGGTGAATAAAAGGCGACAAGCCGGTTCGTCTCTCCACCCAATCCTATGAGCAATGATTTGCAGGCTGTAGATGCGGTTGCGCGATGGCGGCATGCCGGGGCAGCTGTGTGGGCAATATCTGGAGTCCCCAGATAGGTATTTTACGTCCTCGGAACGGGTCTGACGCTGAGAAGAGCGATGGGGAACTTAATGGTCATGCCCGCACAGGCTGATTCTCGTGCGGGCGGAGGCCCGCATGACCCCTACCAAACTGCTCATCGGACAGATCTTTGTCGTGTTCGCCATCGTGTTGGCGGGCGTATGGTTGGCCACACAATGGGCGGCAGCCGCGCTCGCCTACCAGCCCGAGCTTGGGCGGCCGTGGTTTAGCGCGTTCGGCCACCCGATCTACCAGCCATGGGCTTTGTTCGGCTGGTGGTTTTCGTTCGAGGCTTATGCCCCGGCGATATTTGAAGAGGCGGGCGCAATCGCTGCGGCGAGCGGTCTGATCGGCTGCGCTGCGGCGATCTTCGGTTCCGTATGGCGTGCCCGGCAGCAGCGTAACGTCACCACCTACGGGTCGGCGCGCTGGGCAACGGTTCATGATATGCGCGCAGCCGGGCTTCTGAATGAAGCCGGCGTCTTTTTGGGGCGGACCGGTCCACGATATCTCCGGCACGACGGCCCCGAACATATCATGGCTTTTGCGCCGACCCGGAGTGGCAAGGGCATCGGCCTCGTCGTGCCCACCCTGCTGGGCTGGTCGGGCTCGACGGTCATCCACGACATCAAGGGCGAGAACTGGCAGCTGACTGCGGGCTGGCGCCAGCGCTTTTCACATTGCCTGCTGTTCAACCCGACTGATGCCCGCTCGGCGCGCTACAATCCGTTGCTTGAAGTGCGCCGTGGCACCGACGAGGTGCGCGACGTCCAGAACATCGCCGATATCCTGGTGGATCCCGAAGGCGCGCTCGAACGCCGCAACCACTGGGAAAAAACCAGCCATTCGCTGCTCGTCGGCGCAATTCTGCATATTCTCTACGCCGAAGAAGAGAAGACGCTCGCCCGCGTTGCCTCCTTCCTGTCCGACCCGCAACGGCCCTTTACCGCCACGCTGCGGCGGATGATGACTACCAACCATCTGGGGACCGCCGAAGCGCCGATGGTCCATCCGGTTGTGGCATCGGCGGCGCGGGAAGTTCTCAACAAATCGGAGAACGAACGCTCTGGCGTGCTGTCGACCGCGATGTCGTTCCTCGGCCTCTATCGTGATCCGACCGTAGCAACTGTGACGTCGCGCTGCGACTGGCGTATCGCAGACCTGGTCGAGGGAAAGTCGCCGGTCTCCCTCTATCTGGTCGTGCCGCCATCGGACATAAGCCGTACCAAGCCGTTGATCCGCCTCGTGCTCAACCAGATCGGTCGCCGCCTGACCGAGCATCTGCACGCCGAGAACGGCGCCAACGCAGGTGCCCGGCACAAGCTGCTCATGATGCTCGACGAGTTTCCAGCGCTTGGTCGCCTGGACTTCTTCGAGACCAGCCTCGCGTTTCTCGCCGGCTATGGCGTCCGCGCCTTCCTGATCGCGCAAAGCCTCAATCAGATCGAGAAGGCCTATGGCGAACACAACGCCATCCTCGACAATTGCCATGTCCGCGTCGCCTTTGCGACCAATGACGAGCGAACCGCAAGGCGCATTTCGGATGCGCTTGGAACGGCCACCGAGCAGCGAGCGATGCGCAACTATGCCGGGCATCGCCTCGCGCCCTGGCTCGCCCATGTCATGGTCAGTCGGCAGGAAACTGGGCGCGCGCTCCTAACCCCCGGCGAAGTCATGCAACCGCCCGCGACAGACGAACTTGTCCTTGTCTCCGGCACGCCGCCGATCCGAGCGACCAAGCTTCGCTATTTTGAGGACAGCACTTTCAAGGCTCGTATACTTCCGCCGCCGACGCTGGCGAGCGGTGACTATGTCGATCGGCCGGCAGCGCGGGCGGATGTCTGGGCCGACAGTGTCCGCAATACCGATGCCCGTCTCGGTGCCGGAGAAGATAATGTCGACGGCGGGGCCGGCGGAGGTTTGGAGCAGGCGCGGCAACCCGGACAGGAAATCGATCCCCCCCTGACCCCCGATCCAGTCACCACTGATCCGCTCGGTCTCGGCGCTGATGACGATGATGCCGTGGCTTACAGCCAAGCCATGGATCAGGCGCGAGCGCTTGGCACCGCACGCAGCGTCTACGGCATTGAGGCCGGCGCCCCAGCTTCTCACGGGCATCGGCCCGACGATCTGCAGCTGGACTTTTGACCATGGTTGAGAAGATCCGCCATCAGCTGTTCCTGCCGAAACCGGTAAGCGACCGCCTTGAGGCGCTGGCTGCCAAGCCAGGCGCGTCGAAATCGGCAATCCTGACCGATGCGGTCACCGCCTGGCTCAATCGGCGCGGAGCATCGGAACTGGAAGACCGCTTCGGCATCCGTCTCGATCGCCTGACCACGGCCATTGGACGGCTTGAGCGCGACGGGCATATCCAGCTCGAAACGCTGGCACTGTTCATCCGCTACGAACTGGCGATCCAAGCCCCGCTCGCCGAGAACGATCATGCGGGCCGGGCTATCGCCGCCAAGCGGTTCGAGGCCTTCATCACCCAGGTCGGGCGGCAGATCGCCGCTGGACGGCGAACGATTGCCGACGGGTTCGGCGGCGCGGCGGAGAACGGTCGATGAACGGCGGCATCTCCGCAGACCGGCGACGGGCCATGCTTCGCACGGCGATGGGGCCGGTGATTGCCCAAGCACTCGCTGATGCCCGTGTCATCGAGATCATGGTCAATCCCGATGGGGCGCTGCGCCTCGATCGGCTTGGCGAGGGCCGCTCGGATACCGGCGTGCGGATGGACGCCGCTCAGGTCGAGCGAATCATCCGCCTCGTCGCCTCTCATGCGCGGGCCGAGGTTCACGGCGACGCGCCGATCATCTCGGCTGAACTGCCACCGCACATCGAGGGACGTGCAGGCGAACGGTTCGAGGGCCTGCTTCCGCCCGTGTCGACCGCGCCCTGCTTCTCGATCCGCAAGCCAGCCGAACGGCTTTACAGCCTCGAGGATTATGTCGCTGACGGCATCATGACGCCGGAGGTTGCTGATCGGCTGAAGACCTGTGTCACGCAGCGCCACAACATCCTGATCGCCGGCGGCACGAGTTCGGGGAAGACCACGCTTGCCAACGCGCTTCTCGCAGAAATGGCCTGGATCGACGAGCGCGTCATCCTGATCGAGGATACGCGCGAGCTTCAGAGTCCGGCCGCTGATACGGTCGCTCTCCGCACGCGCCCGGGCGTCGTAACGATGGCCGATCTTGTCCGCTCGACGCTGCGTCTGCGTCCCGACCGCATCATTGTCGGCGAGGTACGTGGTCCCGAAGCGCTCGACATGCTCAAGGCGTGGAACACCGGCCATCCGGGCGGCATCGCCACCGTCCATGCCAACAGCGCGATCTCAGCGCTCTACCGGATCGAGGGACTCGTCCAGGAGGCGGTGGTCACCGTCCCACGCCGGCTGATCGCCGAGGCGATCGACATCATCGTCTTCATCTCCGGACGCGGCCTCCAGCGTCGCATCTCGCAGATCGCGCGTGTCGCCGGGCTTGACCCCGACACTGGCGCCTACGCGCTCGCCGACTTCCTCTTGCCCTTCAACCCCCAAGGAGAATGATAATGCAGCTTGCCAAGATTCCATCTCGCGGACCGGCCTTTTTTGTCGGTGCGGCGATCAGCTTGACCCTCGCCATAGCCCCCGTCGCTCAGGCGGCGGGATCGGGCATGCCGTGGGAGCAACCGCTCCAGCAGGTGCTGGAATCTGTCCAGGGGCCGGTCGCGAAGATCGTCGCCGTCATCGTGATTATCGTTACCGGCCTGACGCTGGCGTTCGGCGAGAGCAGCGGCGGCTTCCGGCGCCTTATTCAAATTGTCTTCGGCCTGTCGATCGCCTTCGCGGCTTCGAGCTTCTTCCTGAGCTTCTTCAGCTTTGGCGGTGGGGCGCTGATCGCGTGATCGGCCCAAGCACCGCCTCCAGCGCCCAACATCTCGAAGGGTTCGAGGTTCCCGTCCACGGGAGCCTCGGATCGCCGATCCTGCTCGGCGGAGCGCCGCGCGGGCTGGCGATCGTCAACGGAACGCTGGCCGCCGCCGTCGGCCTCGGCCTCCAGCAATGGATCGCCGGTCTCGTGCTTTGGGCACTTGGCCACAGCATCGCTGTCGTTGCCGCGCGTCGCGACCCCGACTTCGCATCCGTGATGATCCGCCATCTGCGTCAGAAAGGCTATTTTGCGTGCTGAACCTTGCTGAATATCGTCACCGGCCCGACCGGCTGGCGGACCATCTTCCATGGGCGGCGCTCGTCGCGCCCGGCGTCATCCTCAACAAGGACGGCAGCTTTCAGCGGACGCTACGCTTTCGTGGGCCCGACCTGGAATCCGCCACCGAGGCTGAGTTGATCTCTGCCTGTGCCCGGGCCAACAATGTCCTCAAGCGGTTCGGGACGGGCTGGGCGCTGTTCTTCGATGCCGAGCGCCGCGCGGCATCGGCCTACGGCGACAGTGGCTTTCCGGACGCTGCGTCCTGGCTGGTCGACCAGGAACGCCGCGCCGCCTTCCTCGGCGAAGGCGAGCACTATGAAAGCCGATATCACTTGACGCTGACCTGGCTGCCGACGCCGGATAGCGCCGAGGCAGCCGGCCGTTCGTTGGTCGAGCGGCCCGATGCCGACGCAGGCTCAATCCGGGGCCGCGATTGGCACGGAGCGCTGTCGAGCTTCATCGCCGAAAGCGATCGCGCCCTCGATCTCTTCGCGAGCTTTATGCCCGAGGTCCGTGCGCTCGATGATTGCGAGACACTCACTTTCTTGCACGCCACCATCTCCAATCGCCCGCATCATGTCGAGGTCCCCGAGACGCCCGTCTATCTCGATGCGCTGCTCGTTGACACGCCGCTGACGGGCGGGCTGGAGCCGCGACTCGGCGACACCCACCTTCGCACGCTGACAGTGCTCGGCTTCCCAAACATGAGCCGACCGGGAATCCTCGATGCGCTCAATCATCAGGACTTCGCCTATCGCTGGGTCACGCGCTTCATCGCGCTCGATAAAAGCGAGGCAACCAAGGCGCTGACCAAGCTGCGACGGCAGTGGTTCAACAAGCGCAAGTCGATCACCGCGCTGCTGCGCGAGATCATGTACAACCAGCCCTCGCAACTGCTCGATACCGACGCCGACAACAAGGTGGTCGATGCCGACATGGCGCTTCAGGTGCTGGGCGGCGACCATGTCGCGTTCGGTTATCTGACCACGACGATCACGGTGATGGACAGTGATCGCGGTCGGGTCGAAGACAAGGTCCGGCAGGTCGAGCGGATCGTCAACGGGCTCGGGTTCACGACGATCCGGGAAGGCGTCAATGCGGTTGAGGCTTGGCTCTCGTCGTTGCCCGGTCAGACCTATGCGAATGTTCGGCAACCGCTGGTTCACACTCTGAACCTCGCGCATCTTATGCCGCTGTCGTCGGTCTGGGCCGGGCCTGACCGCAATGCCCATTTGGGCGGTCCTCCCTTGCTTCATGCGAGTACGGCAGGTTCGACACCGTTTCGCCTGTCGACGCATGTCGGCGACGTCGGGCACATGCTGGTGGTCGGTCCGACGGGCGCCGGCAAATCGGTGCTGCTTGCGTTGATTGCGCTTCAGTTCCGGCGCTACGCCGGCTCCCAGATCTATATCTTCGACAAAGGGTTTTCAGCGCGGGCAGCTGTGCTGGCGATGGGCGGCGCGCATCATGCGCTTGGCCTGGGCGTCGATGCCGGTGAGACGCTGGCGTTGCAGCCATTGCGCAGGATCGAGGATGCTGCCGAGCGAAGCTGGGCGGTGGAATGGATCGCGGCCCTGCTCGCCCACGAGGGCGTGACCGTCACACCCGAGGTCAAGGAGGCGGTCTGGTCCGCGCTGGGCAGTCTGGCGTCTGCGCCGCCCGAGGAGCGGACGCTGACCGGCCTTGCTCTGCTCCTTCAGTCCAATGCGCTCCGGACCGCGCTCGGGGCCTACACGCTCGATGGTCCGTACGGCAGGCTCCTCGACGCGGCCGAGCAGCATTTCGCCTTCGCCGACGTGCAGTGCTTCGAGACCGAGGCGCTGATGGGGCAGGGGGGCGTCGTCGCGCCCGTCCTGACCTATCTGTTCCACCGACTTGAGGAGCGGTTTGATGGGCGGCCGACGCTCCTCATTCTCGACGAGGCCTGGATCTTTCTTGACCATCCGCTGTTCGCGGCTCGTATCCGCGAATGGTTGAAGGTGCTTCGCAAGAAGAACGTCGCGGTCCTGTTCGCGACCCAGAGCCTTGCCGACATCGCATCGAGCAGCATCGCGCCTGCCATCATCGAGAGCTGTCCGCAGCGCATCCTGCTGCCCAACGACCGGGCAATCGAGCCGCAGGGCCGCGAGGCCTATGAGCGGTTCGGGCTCAACGACCGCCAGATCGAGTTGATCAGTCGCGCGACACCCAAGCGGGAATATTACCTCCAGTCGGCGCGCGGCAACCGGCTGTTCGAGCTCGGCCTCGGACCTGTCGCACTTGCGCTGTGCGGCGCCTCTGATCCGGCCACCCAAGCGCGGATCGACGCGATGATCGCCGAGGGCGGTCAGGCGGATTTCGCCGCCCGCTTCCTGCGCGATGCCGGCCTCGCATGGGCCGCCGACCTTCTTCCCGAATTCCCCGCCCCCCAAAGCACAGGAGTAATGTGATGCGTTACCTCACCCGCAAACATCTGATCGCAGCCGCCCTCAGCGCCAGCGCAACGGCTTTCCTCGTCATTGGTTTTGCTGTGTCATCGACGCCGGCGCAGGCCATCGTCGTCTTCGATCCCAGCAATTACAGTCAGAACCTGCTGACCGCTGCGCGCTCGCTGCAACAGATCAACAACCAGATCACCGCGCTCCAGAATGAGGCGAACATGCTGGCGAACCAGGCGAAGAACCTTTCCCGCATCGACTTTCCGGAGTTGCAGGCGCTGACCCGGACGCTCCAGCAGATTGATCGACTGATGGGGCAGGCTCAAGGTATCCGGTTCCAGGTTTCCGGCCTCGACCTGCAGTTCCGGCAGCTTTTCCCGCAAAGCTTCGGACAAGCACTTCGGCTCAATAACCAGGTGATCGCCGCGCGCGGCCGGCTCGATACCGCCATGACCGCCTACCAGCATACCATGACCGTGCAGGCGCAAGTGGCGGAGAATGTTCAGTCCGACGCGCAGACGCTCGCATCGATCATTGCCAAAAGCCAGGATGCCGAAGGGGCGCTTCAGGCGCAGCAGGCCACCAATCAGCTGCTCGCGCTGACCGCCAAGCAGCAATTCCAGATCCAGACCATGATGGCCGCGCAATATCGAGCCGAAACGATCGAACGCGCTCGAGAGGCGCAGGCTCAGATCGACGCGCAGGCCGCGACCACCAGGTTCCTCGGCTCCGGCACCGCCTACACCCCCCAATAGGCGCGCGCAGGGGCCAGAGGCGGTCCGCCTTCTGTCACCGGCCACCTCAGGGCGAGGCTTTGCTCCCCCGGTCTCGCCCCGCCGCATCTCATCTCTTGCAGGATTTGCTCGACGTGAACGATCTTAACGTCATCGACCGCTTCATGCAGGCGTTCGTCACCTATATCGACGCCGGCTTCGGGCTGCTGGGCGGCGATGTCCGCTTCCTCACCGTCACACTGATTGGCATCGACATTACGCTTGCCGGGCTCTTCTGGGCGCTGGGCGGCGAGGACAATGTCATCGGTCGTTTCCTCAAGAAGATCCTCTATGTCGGCGCGTTTGCATTCATCCTGAACAGCTTCGCAACGCTCGGCGACATCATCTTCCGGTCCTTTGCGCAGGCTGGTCTCACCGCCGGCGGCGGCACGTTGGCGGCCGCTGACCTTCTCAAGCCCGGACGACTTGCCGGCACCGGCTTCTCGGCGGCGTGGCCGCTGCTCCAGCAGGCGTCACAATTGACGGGGTTCACGACCTTCTTCGACAATTTCCTGACGATCGCCGTGTTGCTCTTCGCCTGGGCGGTGGTGATCATCGCCTTCTTCATCCTCGCGGTGCAGATGTTCGTGACGATCATCGAATTCAAGCTGACCTCGCTGGCCGGCTTCATCCTTGTGCCGTTCGCACTCTGGAACCGGACCAACTTCCTTGCCGAACGCGTGCTCGGTAACGTGGTTTCCTCAGGCATCAAGGTGATGGTGCTCGCCGTCATCGTCGGCATCGGATCAAACTTCTTCACCGAGTTCACGACAGCCTTGCAGGGACAGGAGCCGGACATCGGACAGGCGCTGAGCCTGATGCTCGCAAGCCTCACCATGTTCGGTCTGGGCATTTTCGGTCCAAGCATTGCCTCGGGGCTCGTCGCGGGCGCTCCGCAGCTAGGTGCGGGTGCGGCGTTCGGCACGGCGGTTGGCGCGGGGGGTATCACGATGCTTGTCGGCGGCGCTGCTATTGGCGGGGCGCGTGCCCTTGGCGGCGCCGCACTCGGCGCGGTGCGGGCCGGCACCTCGATGGGAACTGCCGCGTCGAGCTCCTACACGCTGGGCAAGGAAGCCGCATCAGCGCCGACGATGGCGGCCGGCCTTGGCGGGGTGGCGCGCGCCGCCGGCAATGCCGCCCGTGACCGTGCCTCGAGCGCGTTTGGCCTTGGCGAAGCCGCATCGGAGGGGCGAACTGCGGCCTGGAATGCCCTCAACCGCAGCGGCCGGGCCGAAGCAGAATCATCTGCTGGCACCGACAGCGCTCCGGCTTGGGCACGCGCCATGCGCGGCCAGCAGACTGCCCGACATCACAGCCAGATCGCGCTGCACGCCTTGCAGCAAGGGACAAGCGGCGGCGCCTCCGCCACCCCCGACATCAAGGAAAGGGACGACTGATGATCTTCAAACGCGCCGTCCAGCGTTATGGACAAATTCCGCAGGCCGATACGCCATACCAACGCGCCGGTCAGGTCTGGGACGAGCGGATCGGCTCTACCCGCGTGCAAGCGCGCAACTGGCGCCTGATGGCATTCGGCTGCCTTGCCCTCTCCGGCGGCCTTGCGTCAGGTCTCGTCTGGCAATCGGCGCAGAGCCGCATCACTCCCTACGTGGTGGAGGTCGACCGGCTGGGTGAGGCGCGCGCCGTCTCGGAAGCGCAAGCGGGCTATCATCCCACGGATCCGCAGATCGCATGGCACCTGTCGCGCTTTATCGGAAACGTCCGCAGCCGATCGCTCGATGCGGTGCTGGTTCGTCAGGGCTGGCTCGAGGCCTATGACTTCACCACCAAGCGCGGCGCACAGTTTCTCGGCGACTATGCCCGAGCCGCCGACCCTTTTGCCCATATCGGCGAGCGGACGGTTTCGGTTCAGGTGACGAGCGTGGTGCGCGCATCCGACAGGTCCTTTCAGGTCAAATGGACCGAGACCGCCTATGAGCGCGGCGTTCAGGCAGGAACGCAGCGCTGGACCGCGATCCTGACCATCGTGGTGCGGCCCCCCCCCCGATGCGGAGATGCTCCGCAAAAACCCCCTTGGTGTCTATGTCGATGCGGTCGACTGGAGCCGCGAACTCGATCCTCCAGCGCAGTCGCGCCCGGCCCCTCCGCCTGCTGCCCTGCCGCCTGTCCCGGCAGGCTTGCCGCTTGGCTCTCCCCTCGATCCCAATCTCGCTGCTGCCACGCAGCCCAACCAGGAGACACGCCCGTGAAGTTCATTCTCGCATCCTGCGCTCTTGCGATCATCGCGACGTCTGCGCAGGCCCAGACTCCGACCCCTGAGCCAGCACACAGCCCCGTTGCGACTGCCAAGGTGTCGCCACCGCCGAAGCCGCAAATCCGGCGAACAATCGCCCGCAAGCGTCTCAACCCGGTGGTGGTGCGTGTCGCTGCGGCCAATCGCGCAGCGACACTGGAGCCGCAGCCGCAGGGCTTCGTGAATGCGGTGCAGGTTTTTCCGTTCAGCGACGGCGTGATCTACCAAGTCTATACCGCGCCCGGTGCCGTCACCGACATTGCCTTGCAGCCCGCCGAAAAACTCGTGGCGGTGGCGGCCGGCGATACCGTCCGGTGGGTTATCGGCGACACGACGAGCGGCACCGGTGCCGACAAGCGAACACATATCCTGGTAAAGCCGTTCACCTCGGGCCTCGCCACCAACCTCGTCGTCACGACGGATCGGCGGAGCTACCACCTCCAACTCACCGCAACGTCACATATCGCAATGGCGGCCCTGTCGTGGACATACCCAGCCGACCAGCTGATCGCCCTGCGCCGTGCCGCCGACCAGGCGGCGGCTGCCGCCCCGGTTTCCGATGGGCTGGTGGTTGATAATCTCCACTTCAACTATGCAATCAGCGGTGACGCGCCTGCGTGGCGGCCCCTTCGTGCGTTCGACGATGGGCGGCAGACCTTTGTCGAGTTCCCTGCCAGCATTGCCGTGGGCGATGCGCCGCCATTATTCGTCGTGGGGCCCACCGGCGAGGCCGAACTGGTCAACTATCGCCTCCGTGGCCGGTTCTATGTCGTCGATCGGATCTTCGATGCGGCCGAACTCAGGCTCGGGACCAGGAAACAGCTGATTGTCAGGATCGCGCGCATCGATGACGGTACTTTCTCGCGAAAAGGGAAGCGCTCATGAGCGAGGCATCCGTCTCTCCCGCCCCGAAGCTCGATCCCGAAACGTTGGCGATTCGGACGCAGCCGGCGCGCGCGATACGCTTCCGTCGCGGCGTTATCATCACCGTTGCCGCGCTCGGATCCCTCAGCCTGGTCGTTGTGGCATGGATCGCGCTGAAACCGCGCATCTTCAGCGCTGTCCCGGACGTCCAGGAATTGTCGGAGCCGAGCAATCGTCCATCGACTGACGCTCTGAACGGCTTGCCCGCAAACTATGGCGATACCCCTAAGCTCGGGCCGCCGCTGCCCGGCGACTTGGGCAGGCCGATCCTCGAAAGCCAGCGGCGCATGGCAACAGAAGCCGGCCTCGGCAATGGCCCGTCAGGTCCGTCGGAGGCACAGGAAAGAGAGCGTCGGCTGTCGGAGTTGAGAGCTGCTCGCCAATCCGGGGTGCTGGTGTCCGGCCGCGCCGCCACCTCGCCGACAGTGGTGCCCGACACCGCGACAACGCCGACGGTCCCAACGCCAGAGGCTTCAGGGGCAGCACTTGATCCGGATCGGGACCCCAACGCACAGGGACGCAAGGTCCAGTTCGTCGGCGCGCTTGATCGCTCCGGTGACATCAACCCACATGTGCTGGCGCCGCCGCCGTCGCCCTACCTGCTTTCTGCGGGCAGCGTCATTTCGGCGAGCCTTATCACCGGTCTTCGGTCTGACCTTCCAGGGCTGGTGGCGGCGCAGGTCACCAGCCAGGTATTCGACAGCCCGACGGGACGCATCTTGCTTATACCGCAGGGGGCACGGCTGATGGGAAGCTACGATAGCGTTGTGGCTTTTGGCCAGAAGCGCGCTTTGATTGTTTGGCAGCGGATCATGCTTCCGGACGGCAGCTCGCTCAGGATTGATAACGTGCCGGCCACAGACCCATCAGGCTACGCCGGACTGCAGGATAAGGTCGACTTTCACACCTGGGCTCTGCTGAAAGGCGTCGCGCTCTCGACTTTGTTGGGGGTCGGCTCGCAGCTGACGATCACCGGCCAGAGTGATCTCGTTCAGGCGATTCGGGAATCGACGCAACAGAACGTGTCGCGGGCTGGCGACCAACTCACCTCGAGAAACCTCAATATCCAGCCGACCATCACGATCCGGCCGGGCGCGACTGTCCGGCTGGTCGTCCACAAGGATCTCATTCTCGCGCCTTGGCGCGGCATTGGAGGCTGACATGGCAGAACTGAAGTTGGGAAAACTGCCCGACCGTACGCCGGTCAAACTGGCCGTCACCGTCACGCCCGATCTACACCAGATGCTGCAGCAATATGCGACGCTGTATGCCGAGGCATATGGCCGGGAGGAATCCGTCATCGAACTGATACCGGCGATGCTGGCAGCATTCCTCGAAAGTGATCGTGCATTCGCCAGGATGCGCAAGACTGCTGAGGCATAGAGGTGGATGACCGAGGAGGATCACCTCTGGACACCGAGGGAGTTGTCGAAATTCCTGGGCTATTCCGAAAGCACCATCTGCCGGATGGTTTCCCAATGCCCTGAAAAGCTGCCACCGCGGGTTTCCGCCTTGGCTCGGCCAAGGTGGCTTCCTGAGGTCGCAAGGGAATGGGCAAGAGCCAGCAGCGATTTACCACGCCGGCACGGTGGCCGCCCCCGCATCATTCGATAGGCCGGCAAGCCATTCCCGGCTAAAAATATCTCGATTTAGGAACGCTTCACAGCATACTCGGGGAATGGCAGTGTGCCACACTGTGCCATTCCCCCCGAATTTATCCTTTGAAATCAAAGGATATTGGTGCGGTCGAGAAGACTCGAACTTCCACGGGTTTTCACCCACAACGACCTCAACGTTGCGCGTCTACCAATTCCGCCACGACCGCAATCCGTGTCTGATTTGCCAGAAGCTCTGGCCTATCAGTGGGGTAGGAGGGCGCCCCTAACAGAGGAGTTTGAGCTTGCCAAGCGCTGAATCGAACTTGTGGAAAATTTGTTTCAATTCACCTTCCATTTCACCTCGGCCGAGACCGCCGCTTTGGGCGCGTCCACGATCGCGGTGTTGATGGTCAGGTTCTCGCCGGGGTTCAGCACCGGCTTGGGCGGCGCGGCCTCAACCGTATAGACCGCGCGGTTGCGCGCATCGCGCAGCACGATCATCAGGCTGGGCACGCTGCGGCGGTTCTGGCCGATATTGGTGATCGTGCCGGAAATGTTGAAATAATCGTTTTGGTTGTTGAGCGGGCGGCGCTCCTGACGCGCGGCCGGAAAGGTCAGTTTCAGATCCGGCTCGCTGTGCCCCGTCTGGGGCAGGGGCAGCCAGGTGGGCAGGCCGAACTGATAGACCGCCGCCATCGCGCCCGTTGCCATCAGGGCAAAGCCGACCGCCAGCATCGTCCACATCCGCGCGGGATTGCGGCGCGGGCGAAACGGCGGCTCATGGGCAAAGCTGGATGGGGTGGCGGCGAAATTGTCCGCAATCGGGGGCGGAGCCTGCTCGACCGCCGGGGCCGGAGGGGGTGCAACCGGAGCGGGCGCAGGGGCCTGTTCGGCGGGGCGCGCCACTTGCGGCGCGGGCGCCGCAGGGGCCGGGGCCACGGGCGCAGGCGCCGGGGGCACCTCGATCACCGGCCCTTCCTGAAACCAGCTATGGCGGCAGGTGGCGCAGCGCACGGTGCGGCCATCGACCCCGATGGCGCTGTCGGGGACGGCATAGCGTGTCGCGCAAGCAGGACAGGCAATAATCATCGCCCACAGCTAAAGCATGCAACCGTTGCGCAGCACAAGGGGAACAGGGGGCGACCGCTGCGCGAACAGCCATTTTTCCACCGCCCTTTTTTCGCGGGCAAAGCCGTACTATAGCTGGGAAACGATGGTCGAACGTTCTCCTGTTACAAGCCTGCAATGCGGCATTTCGCGCGGATACATTGCCGCGTCCGATGCGTGTGGGAGAGCCAAATGACCGGTATAACAGGAGAAATCGCCCGCTTCGACAATGTGGGCCTGCGCTATGGCCCCGACCGCGAGGTGTTGTGCGATGTCGGTTTCACGCTTCATGCGGGCCATTTCTATTTTCTGACCGGGGCCAGCGGCGCGGGTAAGTCCTCGCTGTTGCGCATGCTCTATCTGGCCCAGCGCCCCTCGCGCGGGATGATCAGCTTGTTCGGCACCGATGCGATCACCCTGCCGCGTCATCGCCTGCCGGGATTTCGGCGGCGGATCGGGGTGGTCTATCAGGATTACCGGCTGGTGCCGCATCTCTCGGCCTTCGACAATGTGGCGCTGCCGCTGCGCGTGGCGGGGGTGCCCGAACGCGATGTGGTGCAGCCGGTCAAGGATATGCTCGAATGGGTGGGCCTGGCCGACCGGATGGGCGCGCGCCCGGCCACGCTCTCGGGCGGTGAGCAGCAGCGCGTGGCCATCGCGCGCGCGGTGATCGGGCGGCCCGAACTGCTGGTGGCCGACGAACCGACCGGCAACGTCGACCCCGAAATGGCGATCAAGCTGCTGCGCCTGTTCGAGGCGCTCAACCGGCTCGGCACGACCGTGGTGGTGGCCACCCACGATCTGCACCTGCTGCAGAAAGTGCCGGGCAGCCTGATTATGCGGCTGGACCGGGGGCGAATGTCGGACCCGACCGGGGCGCTGCGCTATCCCCCGCGCCGGGAGAATGCCCAGCCATGAACCTGCCAGGTATGAATCTCGACGATGAACAGGTGCAGATCCCGCACCGGCCGCTGGCGCCCACCGGCGGGCCTGCCGATCCTGCGCCTGCCGCGCCGCGTCGTGGGTGGTTCTCGGGCCGCGCCGCTCTTTCGGGCAGCGGCGAGGGCAAGCTGGCGGGCTGGCGCGCCTTTGGCAGCGGGGGCGAGGGCGTGCTCGTGCCTCAGGCGCGGCTGTCGGGGCCGACGCCATGGGTAATCGCGATCATGGTGACGATCACGGTGATCGCGGCGGCCACGGGCCTTGCGCTGCGCAACATCGCCAATGCCGCCGCGCTCGATCTGGCCGGAGGGGTCAGCGTTCAGATCATTGAGGCGCAGGCCCCGATCCGCGCCGCGCAGGCGCAGGCCGCGCAAAAGGCTCTGCTGGCCGCGCCGGGCGTGATTTCGGCCCGCGTGGTGCCGCAGGCGGAGCTGGATCAACTGCTGGTGCCATGGCTGGGCGCGGGGATGAGTGATGGCGATATGGTGCCCGTGCCCGCGATGATCGACGTGCGGATCGACGGGGCGGCCAATGGCGCACGCATCGCTGCCCTGCGCGCGGCGCTGGGCCGGGTGGCGCCGGGGGCGCGGGTGGATGCGCAATCGCATTGGCTGACCCCGGTGTTCGAGGCGATGGATTCGCTGCGCTGGCTGGCGCTCTCGATGATCGGCCTGCTGGCGCTGGCGCTGACGGCGGCGGTGCTGCTCTCGGCGCGCTCGGCGCTGGGCACGCATCGGCAAACAATTGAGATCGTGCATAATCTTGGCGGCACCGATGCCCAGATCGCGCGCATTTTCCAGCGCTCGATGGGCATGGACGCCACCTTGGGCAGTCTGGTGGGCATGGTGCTGGGCCAGATTGCGGTGATGGTGCTGGGCGCGCGTTTCGCCGGGCTGGGCGCGGGGCTGCTGGCCGGCGGGGTGCTGCGGCCGCTCGACTGGGCGGTGGTGGCGCTGGTGCCGGTGGCGGCGGTGGTGCTGGCCATGCTGACGGCGCGGCTTTCCGTGCTGATCGCGCTGCGAAGGATGCTTTAGATGCTGCGCCGCCTCCTTGCGCTGCTGCTCACGGTCTGGGCGCTGGGCTTTGCCGGTTTCGCCGCGTTTCAGCCCCAGCCCGCGCCGATCGCCAAGGCCGATGGCATCATCGTGCTGACCGGCGGCGAGGGGCGGATCGCGCGGGGGCTTGATCTGCTGCGCGATGGCGTGGCGCCGCGCCTGCTGATTTCGGGCGTGGACCCGGAGGTGAAGCCGGGCGAACTGGCCGCGCAGTACAAGATGAGCGCGGCCCTGCTGGCCTGCTGCATCACGCTGGGCTACGAATCGGTCGATACGCGCTCCAACGCGCGCGAATCGGCCCAATGGATCAAACGCTACGGGTTGCGCCGGGTGCGGCTGGTGACCTCGGACTGGCATATGCGCCGCGCCGCATGGGAATTGCGCCAGACCATCCCGGCCGACGTGGAACTGACAGAAGACGCGGTGCCGACACGGCCCTCGCTGGGCATCCTGTTTGCCGAATACAGCAAGTTCGTGTTGCGGCGCCTGTGGCATATCGGAAAAGGTTGATATGAATAAATCGCCGCTGGGCATCGGCAACGCATTGCGCTCGATTGCCTTCTCTTTGTTTTTCTACACCTGCTCGGTCCTGATGGGGCTGACGATTCCCTTCTTCATCGCGTTTGGCGGGCGCGAAGGGGCGATCTGGATCTGCACCCGATGGTCGAACATGCACCGTTGGGGCGTGGTGCATATCATGGGGACCAAGGTGGTGATCGAGGGCACGGTGCCTTCGGGCCCGGTCTTTGTCGCGCTGAAACATGAAAGCATGTTCGAGGCGATTGACCTGCCCACGCTGCTGCCCTTTCCGGCGGTGTTCGCCAAGGTCGAACTGCTGCGCGTGCCCCTGTGGGGCCGGGCGGCGGGGCTGTACGGCCTTGTCCCGGTCGAACGCGATCAGGGTGCCAAGGCCCTGCGCGCGATGGTTTCGGCCGCGCGCGGCCTGTCGCAGCAAAACCGCCCGCTGGCGATCTTTCCCGAAGGCACCCGCGTGCGCCACGGCACAAGGCCCGCGCTTCAGGCCGGTTTTGCGGGCCTGTATAAAATGATCGGCCTGCCCGTCGTGCCGGTGGCGGTCAATTCGGGCCCGCTGCTGCATGGCTTCTGGAAAAGGCGCGGGACGGTGACCTATCGCTTTGGCGAGGTGATTCCGGCCGGTCTGCCCCGTGAGGAGATCGAGGCGCGGGTCAAGGCGGCGATTAATGCGTTGAATTCTGAGGAAGGGTAAGAAAGTTCGCCTCCGGCGGGCAAAGGACGGGGGCCCTTTGCAATCCCGTTAATGGGGTGGTGCTGGAGGGTGTCAGGTTTGTTTGGGCTATGGATTTGAAAGCCTGCGGCGCGGTGGGGTTACCCTTGCTTGCGCCGCAGGCTTTTAATTTGCAGGCGGTGCGTCCGACACAAAACGTCGAACCCCATGCGCGACAAAGACAGTAATGGGAGCGCGAGGGTCCAACCGATTTGTCTCGACAAATCGGTTATCTAAAATCATCCCTCGCATTTCTAACTCCCTTAAACCCTTAAACCTTCCCATCCCGCCCGAAATTGGCGCTGGCCACATCCTGCCCCTGTTCGATGATCGAGCGGCGGATCGCGCGGGTGCGGGTGAAATGGTCGAACAGTTTTTCGCCATCGCCAAGGCGGATGGCCTTTTGCAGCTCGGTCAGGTCTTCGGTGAACACCTGCAGCATGTGGAGGACGGCGTCGCGGTTATAGAGGAAGACATCGCGCCACATGGTGGGGTCCGATGCGGCGATGCGGGTGAAATCGCGAAAGCCGCCTGCGGAATATTTGATGACTTCGTTTTGGGTCACTTCTTCGAGGTCGCCCGCAGTGCCCACGATTGTGTATGCGATAAGGTGCGGCAGGTGGCTGGTCACGGCCAGCACGCGGTCGTGATGCGCGGGGGCCATGATTTCGACCCGCGCGCCGATGGCCTGCCACAGCACGGAGAGGCGCTCGATCTCGAAGGGATCGGTGCCCTCGGCCGGGGTGATGATGCACCAGCGGCCTTCGAACAGGCTGGCGAAACCGGCGTCAGGGCCGGAATTTTCGGTGCCCGCGACCGGGTGTGCCGGGATGATCGTGTGGTTGGGCAGGACCTCGCCCAGCACTTTGGCGACCGCTTCCTTTGAAGAACCGACATCGGAAATGATCGCATCGCCACGCAGGCCGGGCGCGCATTCCCGCGCCGCATCGCCCATCGCGCCCAGCGGCACGCAGAAGATCACCAGATCGGCGTCTTGCACGGCCTCCACGGCGGTTTCGGCCACATGGCCCACCAATCCGCGCTCCTTCGCCCTCGCGCGGGTTGCCGGGTCGCGATCATAGCCCGAGGTGGCGATTTTGGGCAGATATTGCTGAACCGCAAGGCCGATCGAGCCGCCCTGAAGCCCCAATCCGATGATGGCGATTTTGGCAAAGGACATCTTTATGCGCCTCGCGCCAGACGGGTGATTTCATCCGCGATTTCATCCATCTGCGCCTGGCTGCCGATGGTGATGCGAAGCCCGTGCGGCAGGCCCTGATTGGGCAGCCAGCGGGTGATGTAGCCGATGTCCATCAGGCCGTTATAGACCGTCTCTGCCTCCAGCGCGCCTTCGAACAGGATCAGCACGAAATTGGCTTGGCTGGGCAGCGGGCGCACGCCCTGATTGCCCAGCGCCTCAAGCCGCTCGACAAAACGCGCGCGGGTGGCGGCATTATGCTCGCGGCTGGCCACGACAAACGCCTGATCGGCAACGGCCGCAAGGCCCATTGCCTGTGCGGTGTTAGACAGGTTGAACGGCCCGCGAATGCGGTTGAGAGCGTCGATAATGTGATCGGCCCCCGTGCCCCAGCCCAAACGCTCGCCCGCCAGACCATAGATCTTGGAAAAGGTGCGCGTGACCAGCACGTTGCCCGCCGATTCCGCCAGCGCCATCGCGCCATCTTCATCCGCCGGATCGACATATTCGCCATAGGCCTGATCCAGCACCAGCAGCACATCGGATGGCAGCGCGGCATGGAGGCGGGCGATTTCGCCCTTCGGCAGGAAGGAACCGGTCGGATTGTTCGGATTGGCGACAAAGACCACCCGCGTCCGTTCCGTCACCAGCGCCAGCAGCGCATCGACATCGGTGCCGTAATCGGCGTCCGGCGCGACGATGGGTGTGGCCCCGCAGCGGCGCGCGGCAATGTCATAGACGCTGAAACCATAGCGGACATAGATGATCTCATCCCCCGGCCCGGCGTAGGCTTGCGCTGCAATATGCAGGATCTCGTCCGACCCGGTGCCCATTACGATGCGGGCGGCGGGGATGCCGTGCAATTGCCCCAAGGCGCCGCGCAATTCATTGCTGTCGGGATCGGGATAGAGCGCCGGGGCCGCCGCCGCATCGCGCGCCGCCAGAGCCGCCGCCGATGTGCCCAGCGGGTTTTCATTGGCCGAAAGCTTGGTCAACGGCCTGCCGTCCTTGCCCTTGGACTTGCCGGGGACATAGGCGTGGATCGCGCTGATCCAGGGCTTGGGGGTGGGAAGTTTGGTCATGATGGCGCGGCCCTTAGCCGAACATGGGGCGAAATGACAGGGGGTGACGCATGGACTTCCCGTTGACTTCGCGCGCATCAGCCCCCAATTCAACGCGCATAATGGCCAGCCTCTTTACGTCCTGTTCGCAAACCTATGACCTGCCCGATCCGCTGCCGCTGGATGGCGGACAGAGCCTTGAAGGCGTGCGGATCGCGTTTGAAACCTATGGCGCGCTCAATGATGCGCGCGACAATGCGATCCTGATCTGTCACGCCACCACGGGCGACCAATATGTCGCCAGCCCGCATCCCATCACCGGCAAGCCGGGGTGGTGGAGCAAGATGGTGGGGCCGGGCAAGCCGATCGACACCGACCGCTTTTACGTCATCTGCCCCAATGTGCTGGGCTCCTGCATGGGCACGACCGGGCCGGGCAGCCTTGCCCCCGATGGCCAGCCTTATGGGCTGCGTTTTCCCGTCATCACCATCCGCGATATGGTGCGCGCGCATATGGCGCTGCTCGACCATCTGGGGGTGGAGCGGCTCTATGCGGTCGTGGGCGGCTCGATGGGCGGGATGCAGGCGCTCTCGCTCTCGATCCACTGGCCCGAGCGCGTGGCGCGAGTGCTGCTGCTGGCCACCACGGCGGTGATGCCGGTGCAGAATATCGCGTTTCAGGAGGTGGGGCGTCAGGCGATCATGGCCGATCCCGATTGGCAGGGCGGGGCCTATTACGGCACGGGCCGGGCGCCGGATGCGGGGCTGGCGGTGGCGCGGATGGCGGCGCATATCACCTATCTGTCGGAAGCAACGCTGTCGGAGAAATTCGGGCGGCGGCTTCAGGACAGGGACGCGAAAAGCTTTGGCTTTGGCGCGGATTTTCAGGTGGAAAGCTATCTGCGCTATCAGGGCAGCAGCTTTACCGGCCGGTTCGACGCCAATTCCTATCTCTATATCACCCGCGCGATGAGCTATTTCGATGTTTCCGAGGAGCGGTTCGGGGCAGACCATACCACCCGCCTGTCCGAAGCCTTTGCCGGGGTTACGGCGCGTTTCTGCGTGGTCAGCTTCGACACCGACTGGCTCTATCCCACCGCCGAATCGCGCAAGATCGCCCATGCGGTCAATGCCGCCGGGGCGCCGGTGTCCTTTATGGAGCTGGCCGCGCCCTATGGGCATGACAGCTTCCTGCTCGATGTGCCCGCGCTCGACCGGGTGATTACGGGATTTTTGAGCCGATGAACCGGATTATGGCAAATTTGCGCCCCGATCTGGCGGTGATCGCCGGGCATGTGGCGCCTGGGGCGAAGGTGCTGGATGTGGGCTGCGGCGACGGCACGCTGATGGCGGCGCTGCGCGATGAGCGGGGCTGCGATGTGCGCGGGCTGGAGATCGACCCGCATAATGTCGCCGAATGCGTGGGCCATGGGCTTTCGGCCATTCAGGGCGACGCGGACACCGATCTGGCGCTCTATCCCGACGCCAGTTTCGATTACGCGATCCTGAGCCAGACGCTGCAGACCACCAAGCGGCCCGACATGGTGTTGGAGGAATTGCTGAGGATCGGGCGTCGAGCCTTTGTTTCCTTTCCCAATTTCGGCCATTGGCGGGTGCGCAGCGATCTGTTGTGGCGCGGGCGGATGCCGGTGACGCGGCTGTTGCCGGTGGGTTGGTATGAAACGCCCAACATCCACCACCTGACCATCGCCGATTTCCGCGATTTCGTGGCCCAGCGCGGGCTGAAGGTGGAAGGCGCGTGGTATTTGAACGGCGACAGCCTGATCAGCCCCGCGATGGCAACCTGGCGCGCGGAACATGCGGTCTATCTGCTTTCGAGAGGATAATCGCTTCTGATCGGTAAACTCGATCGGAATATACACCTTCCCCAGCTTGCGATTCAGCCCCGCCGCCCTACATTACATGGGTGTGAAAGGACGCGCCCCTCGATGAATGACGAACAGCCCAATGGAAACCCCTGGACGAAGAGCCTTTTGGTGTGGGGAGGGATCTTCCTCGCCCTGTTCTTCGCCGTATCGCTGTTCAGCGCGCGCAATGACATAGGCGCGCAGGCGATCCCCTATTCCGAATTCCGCGCCAAGGTCGCCGAGGGCAGCGTCTATGACGCGCAGGTGGGCGAACAGCGCATCACCGGCAAGTTCAAGAACGGCGAAGCCTACAGCACCGTTCCCATTCCCAATGACGTGACGCTGGCGCCTTTGTTGGCCCAGAATAACGTGAAATATCAGGGCAAGGCGCCCGAAGAGCCGAATGTTCTGCTCTATATCCTGCTGCAGGCTCTGCCTTTCCTGCTGATCGTGGCGGTGGGTTTCCTCGCCATGCGTCAGATGCAGAAGGGCGGTGGCGGCGGCGCCATGGGCTTTGGCAAGAGCAAGGCCAAGATGCTGACCGAAAAGCAGGGGCGCGTGACCTTTGCCGATGTGGCCGGCATTGATGAGGCGCGCGAGGAGCTGGAGGAAATCGTCGAGTTCCTGCGCGATCCGGGCCGCTTTTCCAAGCTGGGCGGCAAGATCCCCAAGGGCGCGCTGCTGGTCGGTTCGCCGGGTACGGGTAAGACGTTGCTGGCCCGCGCGATTGCGGGCGAGGCGGGCGTGCCTTTCTTCACCATTTCGGGTTCGGATTTCGTCGAAATGTTCGTGGGCGTGGGCGCAAGCCGCGTGCGCGACATGTTCGAGCAGGCCAAGAAGAACGCGCCCTGCATCGTCTTCATCGACGAAATCGACGCGGTCGGCCGCAGCCGCGGCAATGGCCTCGGCAATTCGAACGACGAGCGCGAGCAGACGCTGAACCAGTTGCTGGTCGAGATGGACGGGTTCGAGGGCAATGATGGTATCATCATCATCGCCGCGACCAACCGCCCCGATGTGCTCGATCCCGCCCTGCTGCGTCCGGGCCGTTTCGACCGTCAGGTCGTGGTGCCGGTCCCCGATATCGAGGGCCGCGAAAAGATCCTGGCCGTGCATATGAAGAAAGTGCCGCTGGCCCCCGATGTTCAGCCCCGCGTGATCGCGCGCGGCACGCCGGGCTTTGCGGGTGCGGATCTGGCCAATCTGGTCAATGAGGCGGCGCTGCTGGCGGCCCGGCGCAACAAGCGTCTGGTGGCGATGCAGGAATTCGAGGACGCCAAGGACAAGGTCATGATGGGCGCCGAGCGTCGCAGCATGGTCATGACCGAGGAAGAGAAGAAGATGACCGCCTATCACGAGGCCGGCCATGCGCTTGTCTCGGTGAATGAACCGGCCAGCGATCCGATCCACAAGGCGACGATCATCCCGCGCGGCCGCGCACTGGGCATGGTGATGCGCCTGCCGGAACGCGACTCCTATTCGTATCACCGCGACAAGATGCATGCGAACCTCTCGGTCGCCATGGGCGGTCGCGTGGCCGAAGAGCTGATCTTTGGTTATGAGAAGGTGTCGAGCGGCGCCTCGGGCGATATCCAGTATGCCACGGGTCTGGCGCGCAATATGGTCACCAAATGGGGCATGAGCGACAAGCTGGGGCCGCTGCAGTATGAGGATCAGAACGAGGGCTATCTGGGCATGGGCGCCAGCCAGCGCCTGTTCGCCTCGGATGAAACGAACAAGCTGATCGACAGCGAGATCCGCAATCTGGTCGACAATGCCCATGTGCGGGCGACCGACCTGCTCAAGTCGCAGATCGACAAGCTGCATACGCTGGCGCAGGCGCTGCTGGAATACGAAACGCTGACCGGTGACGAGATCAAGCAGGTGGTGGACACCGGCAAGATCGACCGCCCCGAAGCGCCCAGCGGTGTGCCTCTGCCCGCAGCGATCAGGGGCACCAGCGTGCCGCGCGCGGGCCGGTCGAGCGGTCTGGCGAACGGCCTTGGCGGGATTTCGCCGCAGGGGGCATAAAAGCTGCCTTGGTTGCGAAAATGGGCCTCGCTGGCAACAGCGGGGCCTTTTCTTTGGGGGCGTATCGAAGGCTCAAAACAAAAGGCCCCGGAAAAGCCGAAGCTCTTCCGTGGCCTTTTGTCTTAATCGCCAATGCGATGAAATCAGCCGTCGTAATCCCCGCCCAGCGAGGTGTTACGCACCGGAGCCGCCGCCGTGATGCGCAGCGCCTCGGCGCTTTGCGAGAGCGAGCCGATGTCATCGACTTCATCATCATCGTCAGGCAGGACGCGCTGCATCGAGGTGATCAGCGATTCCTTGAGGATCTTGGGACGGACGGTTTCCTCTGCGATTTCACGCAGGGCCACCACCGGGTTTTTATCACGATCGCGTTCGAGCGTCAGTTCCGCACCGCCCGAGATTTCGCGCGCGCGCTGGGCAGCCAGCAGCACGAGATCGAAGCGGTTGGGGATCTTGTCGACACAATCTTCAACGGTTACGCGCGCCATGGGCACTCCGTCTTGAATAGGGAAATTCCAGCGAACCTTGGCGCCTAGGCGGCAAAGCGGCGAAAGTCAAGGATTCGTGAGGCAAAGGACGCCTCACTCCTCCAGGTCATAGGAATAATTGGCCAATTCCTCGGGCGCCAGATCGCTGAACTTGGTGATCTTGGCCTCAAAGCGCATACGGACCTTGCCGGTGGCGCCATGGCGCTGCTTGGCGATGATCAGCTCAGCCAGACCAAAGACGCGCTCCATTTCCTCCTGCCACTTGGCATGGGCCTCGACCACCGCGGGCGGATCGGTGGGGCCGGGCTCCTTGGGCTCGCGGCCCTTGACGTAATAGTCCTCGCGGAACACGAACCAGACCATATCGGCGTCCTGTTCGATCGAGCCGGATTCGCGAAGGTCGGAAAGCTGGGGACGCTTGTCCTCGCGCTGTTCCACCGCACGCGAAAGCTGGGACAGGGCGATCACGGGAACATGCAGTTCCTTGGCCAAAGTCTTCAAACCGCGCGAGATTTCCGAGATTTCGTTCACGCGATTGTCGGTCGCCCGCCCGCTGCCCTGCAGAAGCTGAAGGTAGTCGACGATGACCAGACCAATGTCATGGCGCCGCTTCAAACGGCGCGCACGGGCGCGCAGGCCCGCAATCGTCAGGCCCGGCGTATCGTCAATATACAGCGGCAATTGGCTCAAACGCTGGCTGGCGAAGGAGAGCGCCTGAAAATCCTCACGGCTGATCTTGCCCATACGCAGCGCGCTGGAGGAAATGCCCGATTGCTCGGCAAGGATACGCGTGGCGAGCTGATCCGCGCTCATTTCGAGGCTGAAAAAGGCCGTCGCCGCGCCGATGCTCTTGGCTGGATCAAGGCCCAACTCGCGGTCGGTCAGCAGGCGGTTGGCCGCGTTGAAGGCGATATTGGTGGCCAGCGAGGTTTTGCCCATACCCGGACGGCCGGCCAGAATGATAAGGTCGGAATCGTGCAGACCGCCGATGCGCTGGTTGACCGAATCAAGGCCCGTGGTCTTGCCCGCGACATGGCCGCCGCTGTTGAACGCCTTTTCGATGCCCGAAATGGCGGTGCGGGTGGCCTCGGCAAAGCTCTTGGCCTCATTCGCGCCGCCCGCGCCGTCGGCCACCTTGTAGAGCGCGGCCTCGGCGGCCTCGATCTGCTCCAAAGGCTCGACCGATTCGCTGGTGTCCATCGCGCCCTGCACCAGATCGCGCCCCACCCGCACCAGTTCGCGCAGCAGCGCCAGATCGTAAATCTGTTCGGCCAGCACGCGCGGCGCGATCAGCCCCTGACCATCGGCGGTCAGGCGGCCCAGATAGGCCGTGCCGCCCAGCGCCTTGAGCGCTTCGTCGCTTTCGAAATAGGGCTTGAGCGTGACCGGCGTGACCACCGCCTTGCGATCCAGCAACTGCAGGATACGCTCAAAGATGCGGCCATGGACAGGTTCGAAGAAATGTGCGGGCGACAAGGGCTTGGCCAGTTCCTCGACCACGCGGTTGTCGATCAGGATGGCGCCCAGAAAGGCTGCCTCGGCCTCGATATTGGCGGGCAGCGCCTGCGCGCGCGCACCGGAATCATTGGCGGGCGAAAACGGCAAAGCCGGGGCGAGATGGGTGTCAGATTGTGCCATGGATGGGCCCTCATGCGCCCAGCGGCGGGGCGGCGCAATGGGGTGTGTTGCAAACGACCCTGTGGATAATGGGGATTGGGTCGGGGCGCTGGCGGGAAAATCTCTGTGCGGGCCCATGCTATGGTTTGCACCATAGTTCCTTGCACCCCCTTGCCTGCGCCCCTCGCATTTGCGAAATGAGGAGGTCTTATGTTGTCCAACCTGCCTCCCGTGGCGCCCACTGCGCGCATTTCCAGCATCGATCTGGATGAAACGACGATTCTGCGTCGCAATGACGACATCGAGCAGGAGCGGCGCGTGGCGGTGTTCGATCTGATCGAGGACAATGTTTTCAAGCCCTTGCGGATCTGGGATGCGGGCTATCACGGCCCCTATGCGGTGCGCCTCGCGGTCCATGACGGGCGTCTGTCGATGGAGATCAGCGATGGGCGCGAAGGGCATGAGGGCGAATTGCTTGAAACGATCATGCTGGGGCTGGGGCGCTTCCGCCGCTCGATTCGCGAATATTTCGCCATTTGCGAAAGCTATTATCAGGCGATCCGCAAGGCTTCGGCCAAGGAAATCGAGACGATCGACATGGCTCGGCGCGGGGTCCACAACCATGCTGCCGAACTTCTGCTCGAAAGGCTGGAGGGCAAGGTGGAAACCGACTTCCCCACCGCGCGCCGGTTGTTTACGCTGATTTGCGTACTGCATATCAAGGCCTGATGACGATTCGCGTTTCATGCGGACGGGCCATCACAAAGAACGTTGAATAACATGGCAAAAACCAAAACCCGTCCGCGCGGCAAAGGCCGTAGCGGGCGCCCGTCGCTTCTCTGGCGTCTGCTGGCGGTGCTGGCGCTGCTGGGCATTGTTGGCGGGGTCTGGGCATGGTGGAGCATGCGCCACTGGCAGCCCGACCGCACGACATTCCCCACGCAGGGCGCGCTGGTGGGCAGCGCGGACGGGCCGGTGGATTTTGTTGCCTTGAAGGCGATCGGCGCCAATTTCGTCTATATCGAGGCTTCGGCCAGCGCTTTCGCGCGCGATCCCGCCGTGGTGAAAAATCTGGATGCGGCGCGCAGCGCGGGCCTGCCATGGGGCGCGCTGCACAAATATGACCCGTGCCAGCCCGCCGACAAACAGGCCGCCAATTTCGTCACCGTGGTCCCGCGCGATAAAAAGATGCTGCCCCCGGCGGTCGAACTGGAGCAACTGGCCGATCATTGCCCGGTGCCGGTGTCGGATGCCGCCGTGGTCAGCGAGCTGATGACCTTTCTCAACCAGATCGAGACGCATACGGGCAAACCGGCTGTGCTGAAACTGGGGCGCGAATTTGAAAAGACCTATCCCATTGCTGCCACGCTCGACCGTGCGCTGTGGCTGAGCGCGGACCGGGTGCAGCCCGATTACGGCGGGCGGCCATGGGCACTGTGGACCGCCAATTCGGGCCTGCAGACCTCGGCGGCCGAGCAGCCCTTGCGCTGGGTTGTGGTGCAGAAGTAAAAAGGACCATGATGCACGCCATGAATCATAACCGTGATGCCCTGATCGCCGCCGCTCGTTCGGCTTCCGCCCGCGCCTATGCGCCCTATTCGGCGTTTCATGTCGGCGCGGCGCTCGGCTTTGCCGATGGCAGCGTGGTGACCGGCGCGAATGTCGAGAATGCCTCCTATGGGCTGGCGCTCTGTGCGGAAACGGTGGCGGTGTCGCGGGCGATGGCCGATGGCGTGCGCGGCGGGCTGGTGGCCGTGGCGGTCATCGGCGGATCGCCGGGCGAGGATGGCGTGGCCCAGCCCGGACCGGGGCCGGTGACGCCCTGCGGGCGCTGCCGTCAGGTGCTCAACGAACTGGCGCAACTGGGCGGCACCGATCCGGTGGTGTGGAGCGCATCGGCCGATGGCGTTGCGGAAATGAAGCTGTCGGAACTGCTGCCGCTGGCCTTTGGTCCGGCCAATCTGCTTTAGGCTTGCCGGAAATCCAGAGTGCCGCGCCGCTCGGCAAATTTCCATTCGCCTGAAATCAGCACCAGACGGTCCTGATAGCTGCCTACCAGCGGCGGCTTGGGTGATTGCAGCGGAAGGCCAGCGCCATCAGCTTCGCCGGTGAAGAGCAGGATCTGGCTGAAAGCGCTGGCGCTTTGCCCGTCATCGGCGACATCTACCACGATATTGGCCACGATATGTCGACTGGCGCGCGGCGGGCGGGCCTGAAACGCGGCCAGAATCGCCTCGCGCCCGGTGGTGAAACTGTCGGGAGCGGTGGGGCGGTTCATCCTCCCATCCTGCGTGTAAAGCGCGGCCAGATCCTCCCATTGGCCAGCGTCGTTCAGGTGGACGTAGCGCGTGATGAGGCGGGCGATGGCGTGTTCGGCAAGGAGGCGGTCGAGGTCGGTCATGGTGGGGGCTTTAGCAGGGTTTGCCTCCGGCGGGCAAAGGGACTTGTCCCTTTGCAATCCCGTTAATGGGGTGGGGGTTCGGGGGCGTGTGGGATTGGATTTAAAGCCTGCGGCGCGGCAAGGGAGCGCAAAAAGCGCCGCAGGCTTTAACAATTCAGCCATGGCGTCCGACACTCAACGCCGAACCCCATGCGCAACGAAGACATTAACGGGAGCGCGAGGGTCTAGACCCTCGCACCTGAAACTTAATCCTTAAACCCTTCCCGCGCCCGCGAATTATCCAGCACGATGGGCGCGCCGGTCACGGGGTGGGGATAGTGGAACGGCACGGTATCGGTGGCGGGCCACAGGCGGGGCAGGGGATCGACCAGCGCGTCGGGGCCGAGCGGATCTTCGGGGAAGAGCGTCTTGGTCATCGGGATATAGTCGATGGGGGTCTTGGCCCAGCCATCGGCAAAGGTGCCATGCCAGAAGGGATAGTAGCGCAGCGCCTTGATTTTCCAGACGAGTTCGCCCGCCTCATTGGCCTCGCGGACATATTCGTTTTCATACAGGCCGCCTTCCCACCATGCGCGCTGGTTGCCCTCGGCGCTTTCGTGCAGGCCGGCCTGCATCATCGAGCGGCCGCGCACATGGGCGGTCTTGCGGTCGGGGGCGACGTCGATCACCATTTGCAACTGGGGATGGTCGAGCAGCCAGCCGTAGCGCGGGCCATTGTGGCCCTGCGTGAAATTGGTCTGGAAACGCTCGATATAGAGGCGGCGGACCCCGGCCTTGCCCTTGTAGATCCCGCCCAGAAACCACACTTCGCCTTCATCGGAGAAGAGGTCGACAACCTCATTATATTGTGATTTATCAATGAAGAAGCCATAGGTGTACTGGATACGGCGGATCTGGTGGATATCCTGCTGGATGGCCAGATCATGCTCGACGCGTTCAAGGCGCGCGGCAAGGTCTGCGAGGGTTGCTTCAGCCATGGTACTCTCCCGGAGAAACGAGTCTTGGGACTCTGTGAATCTTTGTCATCCTTGTGATAACTTCATGGTTGCGAATATCAAAGCAAGAAATATGTATTACATACAAATTTGCCTCGCCATAAGAACGGGGACGCTAGGCCGGAGGAGGACGCTATGAAGGCATGGGTTCTGCGCAAAGGGGCGACCAGCCTCGATGACCTGCATCTGGTCGAGCGCGATGTGCCGCGCCCCGGCTGGGGCGAGGTGCTGATCCGGGTGCGGGCCTGCTCGCTCAATTTCCGCGATTCTGCGATCGTGCGCGGCGTCTATATCGGCGGCCCGGTGGCCGAGGATATCGTGCCCTTTTCCGATGGCGCGGGCGAGATCGTCGGGCTGGGCGATGGGGTACATGATCTGGCGCTGGGCGACCGGGTGGCGGGGATCTTTTTCCAGCATTGGCTCGAAGGGCCGCCCAATCCCGGCGTCGGCCCCGCGCTGGGGGCTGGCGGGGCCAACGGGATGCTGGCCGAATATGTCGTGCTGCCCGCGCAAGGGGTGATCCGCATCGCCCGCACGCTCAGCTTTGAGGAGGCGGCCTGTCTGCCCTGCGCCGGGGTGACGGCGTGGAATGCGCTGATGTGCGGTCCATCCCCGGTCAAGGCGGGCGACAATGTGCTGGTGCTGGGCACCGGGGGCGTGTCATTGATGGCGCTGCAGATCGCCAAGGCGGCAGGCGCGCGCGTGGTGGCCACCAGCAGCAGCGCGGGCAAGCAGGAGCGCGTGGCGGCGTTGGGGGCCGATGCCACCGTCAATTATCGCGACAATCCGCAATGGGGCGTCGAGGCGGCCACCCATACCAACGGCGGCTTTGAACATGTGGTCGAAGTGGGCGGGGCGGGCACGCTGGCGCAATCCATCGCGGCGGTCGGCTTTGGCGGCGAAATCGCGCTGATCGGTGTGTTGACGCGCGATGGCGACACCAGCCCCCACGGGCTGATGCTCAAAGGCGCCAGCTTGCGCGGGATTTTCGTTGGCTCGAAGGCGATGGCCTTGGAGTTGAACGCTTTTATCGATAGCAATCGCATCAGGCCGGTGGTCGATCGGGTGTTTCCGATGGCGCAGGTCAAGGATGCCTTCGCCTATCAATCCTCGCCCGATCTGTTCGGCAAGGTCGTTATCGCGCTTTAAGGGAGCCATTATGCCTGAAATTACCGCTGCCGTTTGCCGTCAGCCGCACGGAGCTTTGACGCTCGAAACCTTGCGCCTTGATGATCCGCGCGATGATGAGGTGCTGGTGCGGATCGTCGGCTCGGGCATTTGCCACACCGACCTTGCCGTGCGTGATCAGCAATTGCCCACGCCCATGCCGGTGGTGCTGGGCCATGAAGGGGCGGGTATCGTCGAGGCGGTGGGCGCGGATGTGACTCATGTGAAGCCGGGCGACCGGGTGCTGATGAGCTTCAACTCCTGCGGCACATGCCCGTGCTGTCACGATCACGCGCCGACCTATTGCTACAACTTCTTCCCGCATAATTTTGCCGGGGCCCGTGCCGATGGCAGCTTTACCCTGCATGCGGGCGAGGAGCCGGTGCATGGCAATTTCTTCGGCCAAAGCAGCTTTGCCACCTATGCGCTGGCCACGGCGCGCAATGTGGTGCGCGTGCCCGACAGTGCGGGCGCGGTGCCTTTGGAGCGCCTTGCGCCGCTGGGCTGCGGGATGATGACCGGGGCAGGTGCGGTTCTGCGCAGTATGAAGGTGCAGGCCGGGATGCCGATTGCCATCTTTGGCGCGGGCGCGGTGGGCCTTGCCGCGGTGATGGCGGCCAAGATTGCCGGGGCCGATCCGATCATCGCGGTCGATCTGCACGAAAACCGCCGCGCGCTGGCGCTGGAATTGGGGGCGACGCATGCGTTGGACGGGCGCGATGATCCTTTCGGCAAGATCGCGGCGCTTTGCCCCCAAGGGCTGGCCTATGCCTTTGACAACACCGGCCTTGGCAGCATCATCGAGAGCGCCTTCAACCTGCTCGCCCCGCGCGGCGTGCTGGGCATCGTCGGGGCCAGCGACCCCACCGCCATGCTGACGTTCAACGAAACCGCCTTCATGGGCGGCGGGCGCACGGTCAAGGGTATTCTTGGCGGGGATTCTGACCTGTTCGGCTTCCTGCCCGAACTGATCGAGCATCATCTGGCCGGGCGCTTTCCCTATGATCGGCTGATCGGGGTATTTCCGTTCGAGCAGATCAATGAGGCGATTGAGGCCGGAGAAAGCGGGGCTGTGGTCAAGCCGGTGGTGGTGATGCGGTAGGGTTCTAAGGGAGTTTAGATGCGAGGGTCTAGACCCTCGCGCTCCCGTTACTGTCTGCGTTGCACGATGGGTTCGGCGGATGGGTGTCGGACGCGGCGTTTGAGATTTAAAAGCCTGCGGCGCGGACAGGGATGCCTTTGCCGCGCCGCAGGCTTTATCGCCATCACCCAGCTATGAACCATAACCCCACCCCAAAATCGGGATTGTTAAGGGCCCCCGCCCTTAACCCGCCGGAGGCACACTTCTTTCTTCACCCATCCGATAATTTCATATAGGAGAACGCAAAAGCCCGTCACAGGAGAGGACACATGCCCCATATCCGCACCACCCATGTTGGCTCGATGCCGCGTGGGGAAGAGCTGACGCCGCTGCTGATCGCGCGCGACCGTGGCGAACCTTATGATGCGGCGGAATTTGACGCCAAGGTGTCGGCAGCGGTGAAGGAAGCGGTGCGTCATCAGGTGGAATGCGGGGTCGATATCGTCTCGGACGGCGAGATCGGGAAGATCGGCTATTCGACCTATATGATCGAGCGTCTGAGCGGCTTTGGCGGCCATGTGGATCGTAAGTCCGCGCTTGATCTGGCCGAGCATCCCGCGCTGGTGAAGAAGCTTTCTGCGATGATGGGCAGCCAGGATTTCGTGCGGGCGAGCTGCGTGGGGCCGATCAAGCTGGTCAATCTGGAGCCGCTGCACGAGGACATCCGCCGGTTCAAGGCGGCGCTGGCGCAAGAGGGCCGCGAGGGCACGCAGGCCTTCATGAACGCGGCCTCACCGGGCCTGATCACCGCGTTTCAGGTGAACAAATATTACCCCAGCCACGAGGCTTACCTTGCCGATCTGGCCGAGGCGATGCGGACGGAATATGAAACCATCGTCGATGAAGGTTTCTATCTGCAACTCGACTGCCCCGATCTGGCGATGAGCCGCCACACCGGCTATCAGGACCTGAGCGAGGCCGAATTCCTCAAGGTGGCCGAGGAGAATGTGGCCGCCTTGAACGCGGCGACCGCCAACATTCCGCCCGAGCGGATGCGGATGCATATCTGCTGGGGCAATTATGAAGGCCCGCATGACCATGACATTCCGCTCGAACGCGTGGTCGATATCATCCTGAAAGCCCGCCCCGCCACGATCCTGTTCGAGGCCGCCAATCCGCGCCACGAGCATGAGTGGAAGGTCTGGGCGGACGCCAAGATCCCCGATCACAAGATCCTTGCGCCGGGCCTGATCGACACCTGTTCGAACTATGTCGAGCATCCCGAACTGATCGCCCAGCGCATCGAGCGTTTCGCCGGGATCGTGGGCGCCGAGCGCGTCGTGGCCAGCACCGACTGCGGGTTTGGCACCTTTGCCGGTTATGGCAAGATCGACCCGGATGTGACGTGGAAAAAGCTGCGGTCTCTGCGCGAAGGGGCCGATATCGCCGGGGCGCGGCTGTAATCAGGGCTTTTACTGGGGCGTGGGCATTCTATAGGAGGGGGCATGGCTGAAGCTGGAACTTCCACCTCGCATGTCAAATCGGCGATGCGCACGCTCGACATTATCGAATATGTCGTGGCGCGGGGTGGCCCCGCGGTGGCGCAGGAAATCGCCGGGGCGCTGGCTATTCCGGTTTCCAGCTTGTCCTATCTCCTCGCCACGCTGGTCGAGCGCGGCTATCTGGAACGGGCCGGGCGCAATTACCTGCCGGGGCCGGGGTTGCAGCGTTTGCAGGCCCGCTCCGAGCCGACGCTGGAGGATCGCGTGGCCCCGCTGGTGCGCGCGCTGCGGGTGCAATTGAACGAGACGGCATCCTTCTTTGTCCGCGATGGCTGGCAGTTGCAGACGCTGGTGACCGAAAGCAGCGAACATGCGCTGCGTTATGCGATTGCCGTGGGCGCGCGGGCGCCGCTGCATGGGCTGGCGGCGGGCAAGGCGATTCTGGCCGCGATGCCCGATGAGGAGGTCGAGCGTTATCTGCGCGAAAGCCGCCGCGAGAGCTTTACCGAGGCCACGCTGGTGAGCGCGGCGGATCTGCGCCGCGAGATTGCCCGCACGCGCGAGCGTGGCTATGGCCGCACCGGCAGCGAATATTCGGTGGGCATCGAGGGGCTGGCCTGTGCGGCCATGGCCGGGGGCGAGGTGATTGGGGCCTTTGCCGTGGCGGTGCCGTCTGTGCGTTTCGATGCGGAGGTGGAGCAGCGCGTGGCCGGACTGCTGATGCGCACGGCGGGGCTTTTTGAAGGCTGACCCGCAGCCCCGCTTGCAATTACCCGACAAAGCTGTATGGGCGACCGCTTGCCGAATGAGGCGGGCTTGCCCGATTCTTTCGGTATTTCCGCGCGGGAGGGGCCTTCGGGCGCCGTTCGACCGCTTGATCTGAAGGGTCGGCCCGCCGGCTCGTACAGGATGAAAGGAGGCCATCGTGGCCAAGAAAATTGACGGTTATATCAAGCTGCAGATCGCAGCCGGCCAAGCCAAGCCCAGCCCGCCGATCGGCCCGGCTCTGGGTCAGCGCGGCGTCAACATCATGGGTTTCTGTAAGGAATTCAACGCGGCCACCCAGGGCGTCGAGCCCGGCACCCCGCTGCCCACCGTGATCACGGTTTATTCGGACAAGTCGTTCTCGTTCGTGACCAAGACCCCGCCCGCCACCTTCTTCATCAAGAAGGCGCTGGGCCTGAAGTCGGGTTCGAAGGCTCCGGGCAAGGATTCGGCCGGCAAGATCACCCACGCTCAGCTCGCTGAAATCGCTCAGGCCAAGATGAAGGACCTGAACGCCAACGATCTGGACGCGGCTGTCAAGATTATCGCCGGTTCGGCCCGCGCCATGGGCATTCAGGTTGTGGAGGGCTAAGACATGGCCAAGCTGACCAAGAAGCAGAAGTCGCTCGCCGAGAAGCTGGGCGACAACCAGAATCTGCACGGCATCAACGATGCCATCGCGCTGCTGCGCGAACTCAAGAGCGCCAAGTATGACGAAACGCTCGAAATCTCGATGAACCTGGGCGTTGACCCCCGCCACGCCGACCAGATGGTCCGCGGCATGGTCACCCTGCCCTCGGGCACCGGCAAGGACGTGAAGGTTGCCGTGTTCGCACGTGGCGACAAGGCTGAAGCGGCTCTGGCCGCCGGCGCAGACCGCGTTGGCGCCGAAGACCTGCTCGAAGACATGCAGGCCGGCAATCTCGACTACGGTCGCGTTATCGCCACGCCCGACATGATGGGCATCGTGGGCCGTCTGGGCAAGCTGCTGGGCCCCAAGGGCCTGATGCCGAACCCCAAGCTGGGCACTGTGACGCCGAACGTTGCCGAAGCGGTCAAGGCTGCCAAGGGCGGTCAGATCGAATTCCGCGTCGAAAAGGCCGGTATCATCCACGGCGGCATCGGCAAGCTCTCGTTCTCGGACGAAGCTCTGCGCGCCAACTTTGACGCTTTCGTTGACGCGATCGTCAAGGCGAAGCCCGCCGGCGCCAAGGGCAAGTATGTCCGCAAGATCGGCCTGTCGACCTCGCAGGGTCCGGGCATCAAGGTGGATCTGGCCGAAGTTCACGGTGGTTAATTCCATCGTCGGCTGATCCGCTTCATCTTCGGATGGACGGAATCAAGGGTCGGGAAAGGGCAACCTTTTCCGGCCCTTTTCCTTTGCGGTCGAGAATTTGCTGGACGCCCTTTGTGCGGTGCAGCATAGAAGGCCGATGCTGCATATCACTGATTATGGCCGCCTGATGGACTGGATCGTGGATACGTTCGCGCCCCAGTATCCCGACAAGATTGTCCATACCTATGTCGGTCTGGCGATCTGGCTGGGTGCTGCGGTGGTGATGCGGCGGCCTTTGGCCTCGCGCGGGCCGCTGATCGCGGTGATCGTGGCCGAGAGCCTCAACGAGCTTTACGATGTGCTGTTCCGCACGCTCTGGTCGTGGCAGGATACCAAGGGCGATATGCTCGCCACCTGGTTCTGGCCTGTCGTGCTGTTTGCGGCGCTGCGCTGGTTGCCCTGGCTGACGGGGCGCGTGAAGGATTAACCTTCCGGCGTCTCGCCATACTTATAGTCGATAAACCGGCTCTGGATCGCCAGCGCGTCCAGCTTGCCCTCGGCCAGTTGGCGCGTCACGCTGTCCAGTTCGCCGCTCAGCCGGGTCAGGCTTTCGCTCAATTGCTGATCCGGGCTGCTGCCCGCATGGGCTTGTCCGCGCAGCGAAGGCGGCACGGCGGTATAGGCATTGACCAGCTTGGGCAGATGTTCGCCCACCAATTGCCGGACCTGCCCCACGGCGGGCGCATTTTCATCCACCCGGTCAAGCTGCAGCGCCAGCCCATCCAATTGCCCGCCGATCCGCCCGACCAGATCGAGCGCCGGAGCGGGCAGGGCAGGGCGCTGCGCCTCCAGCCATACCTGCGTCTGCCCGACCAACTGGCGCGCGGGCGCGGCGCGCAGCGTTTCAAGGCTGGGCACCGGCACGGCACGGTCGCGCATCAGCATCCAGATCACCGCCACCAACACCGCCGCCACCGCGCCATAGGACAGCCAGCCCAGCAGATGCAGGATGCCCGAGAACAGGCCGATCACCATATTGACCAGCATGATCGCGACCACCACGCTGAGAGCCAGCGCGGCGGCCTTGCGCTTCTGCCCGCTGCGGCGCAGCGCGGCCGAACGCTGGCCGATGGGCTTGCCGGTCACGCGCCGCCCGCCCGCGCGCTGGTCGTTCAGTGAGGCGCGCGCGGCGGCCAGAATGGCGTCGCTGTTATGGGCGGGATTATCGGCCATGCTTATCCTTCAAGGCTGAGCAGCGAGGGACCGTCATGGGCCACCTGCGCCGAGGACTGGCCCTGAGCGCGGGCGATATAGCCCTTGGACTTTTCGACCTCGGCCGACAGCGTGTTGACGGTCTGCTTCATCGAATCGAGCGCCTTCACCTTGAACGTGTCGATCGTGTCCATCGTGTCATAGATGTTCTGGAACGCGCGCTGCAGCGTTTCGACGGGGATCGTGCTGGCGGCGGCCTGCTGGTGGATCTGGCCGGTCTGCTCCTTCAGCAGGGTGCTGGTCGAATCGATGATATTGGCCGTCGTCTCGTTCAACGCCGTGATCTGTTGCAGAACAAGGCGCTGGTTGGTCATCGCCTGCGCCACGGTCACCGCCGTGCGCAGCGCGGCCACCGTGGTCGTGCTGGCGCGGTCGACGCCCTTGACCAGCTCGACATTGTTCTTCTTGACCAGATCGAGCGCCAGATAGCCCTGCACCGTCACGGCCATTTGGGTCAGCAGATCCTGCGTCCGCTGGCGGGTGTAGAACAGGGCGGATTCGCGCAAAGCCTTGGCCTTGGCCGGATCGGTCGCGTCCAGATCGCCCGCCTTCTCCTCGATTTTCTCGTCCAGCTTCTTGGAGATATGGATCATCTGCTCCAGATTGCCCATCGCCTCCCACAGTTTGGAGCGCTCGACATCGATGGCCGCATTGTCCATCAACAGCTCGTCTTTGCCGCTGGCCAACTTGTCGAGGATCGCCTTGATATGGCCCTGGCTCGATACATAGCCGTCAAAATATTTCTGCATCGAATTGCCGAAGGGGATGAGGCCGAACAGCTTCTTGCCCGGCGACAATTTGCCCGCCTTGGCCGGATCAAGCGCCTCGACCGTGCGGCGCAATTCGATCAGATTGGCGCCCACGCCCTGATCCTTGTCCATCGCGCGCACGGGCCGATCCAGAAACCGGTTCGACATGCCCGAAGCCGCCGCGATTTCCTTGCGGCCCATGCTCGTCAACTGGTCGATGCGCTTGCCGAATTCGGGTGAATTGGTGTCCTGCGCGATCAGGTCGGCAATGAAACCATCGACCTTTTCATCCAGCTTGCTCTTCTGCTCGGCGCCCAGCGGGACCAGCCCTGCGGCCTGCGCGGGGGCCACCACCGGCACCGGATCGGGCGGGGTCAGGGTAATCGCGGGGGCTTCAACCGTGCTCGCCATACTATCCTCGTTTTCAGAACCGGCCTCGTTTTCAGAACCGGCCTCGTTTTTAAAACCGATGTGTATTATAGATGCAAGACAGTACGCCGCAAGGTCAAAAACCCTAGGCGCGCCCGGTAACATTGGTCAGATGCGCCGGGTCGATGCCCTCGGCACGCCAGGCCGCGCTCCACCGCGCCTCAAACGGGTGGTCGAACAGGATCGCGCCGCGCCCTTCGGCGGCGTACCAGCCATGCTGGCGCATTTCGGCGTCCAATTGCGCCTCGCCCCATCCGGCATAGCCCAGCGCCACCAGCCAGCGCGCCGGTCCGCGCCCCTCGGCAATGGCCGCCAGAATGTCGCGGCTACCCGTCAGGCTCCACTGATCGCTGACCAGCAGCGTACCTTCGCCCTTCCAGTCGGGGCTGTGCAGGACAAAACCGCGCTGCGGTTCGACCGGGCCGCCATGATGCACTTCGCAATCGGGGGCGAATCCGGTGGGAATGTTCAGATCGTCGAGCAGATTGTGCAGCGTGACGCCTTCGAGCACCTGGCCCACGCCAATGCCCAGCGCGCCGTCCTTGTCATGCATGCACAGCGCCAGCACCGCTTCTTCAAAGCGCGGATCGGGCATACCCGGCATGGCCAGCAGCAGGCGTCCGGCAAGGGATTGCGCTTCAATCATCGGCTAAAGGTAGGGCGGAAAGGGCAATTCTGCAAGCTGCGCTATTTACGCAATACCGCAGGCGTATAGCATTCCACCACCAGCGCGAGCGGCGAACCATCGGGCAGGCGCAGCAGCGCGCGATGCGAAAGCACCGTATCGCGCGGGCAGCCTGGGGCCGCGCCGCGCACCGCGCCCAGCCTTTCGCGGGTAAAGCCCAGCGGACCGGCCACCTTGCCAAAGGGCGTATCGGTGGTGCCCAGCGTCTGGTTCATCGCCGGGGTCAGCCTTTGGCGCGCGTACCAATTATGCGCCTCGGACAGAACCTTGGCGCCGCAGGACAGGCGGACATGGCGATAGGCCGGTTCCTGATCCTCGGAGAGTTTGAGCGTCTCGTCCAGATCGGGCGGGGGCATGGTGTCCTCGCCCTTGACCTGCGCGGCCTTGATGGTGGCCGGATCGGCCAGATGGCGCGCCTGACACCACTGGCCCAGCGCGGCGGTCGCGCTGTCCTGCGCGGCCAGCGTGGCCTCAAACGCAGGCAGCGATCCGGCATGGGCCAGCAATAGCGCCAGCAGCATGGTCAGATCCCGCCCAGCACCGGATCGCGCCCCATCGCCTCCAGCGCCGCCGATAGAGCCGTCACGCAGGCCGCCAGTTGCTCGGCATCGGTCGAGCGGATCACGAAATTCGAACCCGTCCGCCCCTCGCGGAAAAAGGGATAGGAGCCGATCGAGACGCCCTCATGGTCCTTCTCGGTCTGGGCCAGCAATTGCACCACCTCGCTCTCGCCCACCCAGCAGCCGACCGTTTCGGCCAGCACCGGCAGGCCGCCTTCCAGCGATCCGGTCAGCGCATCGAGCATGCCCGCCGTAATCATCGGCACGCCCGCCATGATATAGATATTGCCCCAATGGATGCCCGGCGCGCCGGAATAGCGGTTGGGGATCAGCCCCGCCCCCTCGGGCACGCGGGCCATGCGCAGCCGCATCTCGGTCAATTCGCTGCCGCGCGAGGCATAATAGTCGGCCAGAATCTGGCGCGCCTCGGGATGGACCACGACCGGCACGCCCAGCGCCTGCGCGATGGCGTCCACGGTGATGTCATCATGGGTGGGGCCGATACCGCCGGTGGTGAAGAGGTAATCGTTGCGCACACGCAGGGTGTTGACCGCCTCGACAATCGCGTCCGTATCGTCGGCCACCACCCGCACTTCGCGCAGGCGGATGCCCTGAACCCCCAGCCAGCTCGCGATCTGGGCGATATTCTTGTCCTGCGTGCGGCCGGAAAGAATTTCGTCGCCAATCACCACCAGCGCAGCGGTGAAGATGCGGGGCGAGGGAGAAGCTGATTCAACCATGCCGATAGGGGTAAGCAGAGTGGCGCGGCGCGGCAAGGCGGGAAAAAGGGCAAAACTGTGCAAATCTTGCCAGAATCCAATGGCGGCGGCGGATTGCGGGCAAAAAAAACCCGGCCGGAGCCGGGCTTTGGAAGTTTTGGGAGAGGATGCCTAAAAGGCCCGCTCCTTAAGCCTGACAACGCTGACTATTGCAAATGCGAAAAGCGCGTCGATTGTTGCGAAAAACGCAAGGAATGGGATGCCCTTTACGCGATCACCCCAAAAAGGTCATGCGCATCAGCATCTTCGATCAGCACGTCAACGATATCGCCCGATTTCAGATCCTGCGGCACATCGCGCAAAAGCACCTGTCCGTCGATCTCGGGGGCGTCGGCCTGGCTGCGGCCGGTGGCGCCGATGTCGCCATCCTCGTCCGGTTCGCCCACTTCGTCGATGATGACGCGAATCACGCGGCCCACCTTGGCCTGAAGCCGCGCGGCGCTGATCGCCTCGGTCTTTTCCATTAACCTGGTATAGCGTTCTTCCTTCACCGCCTCGGGCACGGCGCCGGGCAGGTCATTGGCGCTCGCGCCCTCGACCGGTTCAAACCGGAACGCGCCCACGCGGTCCAGTTGCGCCTCGTCCAGCCAGTCGAGCAGATATTGGAAATCCTCCTCCGTCTCGCCGGGGAAGCCGACCACGAAGGACGAGCGAATCGCCAGATCCGGGCAGATTTCGCGCCATTTCTTGATGCGTTCCAGCACGCGCGCCTCATTAGCCGGGCGCTTCATCGCGCGAAGAACATTGGGCGCGGCATGTTGAAACGGGATGTCGAGATAGGGCGTGATCAGCCCTTGCGCCATCAGCGGGATGACATCATCGACATGCGGATAGGGATAGACATAATGCAGCCGCACCCACGGGGCCTCGCCCTCGGGGGTACGCAGATTGCCCAGCTCGCGGGCCAGATCGGTCATATGGGCGCGGACCTCGCGGTCCTTCCACGTCCGGCTTTCATGGCGGATATCCACGCCATAGGCCGAGGTGTCCTGCGAGATGACCAGCAGTTCCTTGGTCCCCGCCGCCACCAGCTTTTCGGCCTCGCGCAGCACCGCGTCAATGCGGCGGCTGGCCAGTTTGCCGCGCAGTTGCGGGATGATGCAGAAGGCGCAGGAATGGTTGCAACCCTCTGAAATTTTGAGATAGGAATAGTGGCGCGGGGTCAGCTTGACCTCGCCGTCGGCCCCGGCGGGGATCAGGTCGACGAAAGGCCCGCGCGTGGGCGGGGCGGCCTCATGCACCGCGTCCACCACCTGCTCATACTGATGCGCGCCGGTGACGGCCAGCACATCGGGGAAACGCGCGCGGATCACCTCGGCCTCGTTGCCCATACAGCCGGTGACGATTACGCGGCCGTTTTCGGCAATCGCCTCGCCGATCGCGGCCAGGGATTCCTCCTTGGCCGAATCGAGGAAACCGCAGGTGTTGACCAGCACCACGTCCGCCCCGACATAATCGGGCGCAAACGCATAGCCATCGGCGCGCAGGCGGGTCAGGATGCGCTCGCTGTCGACCAGCGCCTTGGGGCAGCCGAGGCTGACCATGCCAACCTTGGGGGATTCGGGAATTTTTGTCAGCTTGTCACTCATGGGCTGCGCCCCTACGCTAAAATGGCGAATAAGGCCAGTTGCGGCGCAATCGTGCCGAAGGAAGGGAAATACGCATGGGTCCGGTAAACTGGGTGGCGATTGGCGTGGCGGCGCTGGTGGCGGGCCTGCTTGCGTTTCCTTGGTATGGGCTGATGCGCGCGGCGCGTTCGCCGGAGCCGTTGCGTTTGCTGGCGCTGGTGTTTCCGGCATGGCTGATCGGGCATAATTTCGCGCGGGTGGGCGCCGAAACGCTGGCGGCGAAACCGTGGCTTTACTGGATGATGTCGGGCGGATTTGCGCTGTTCATCGCGATCCCGGCGGGGGCGGCGCTCTATGGCCGCCATGGCATCGCCGGGCGCGAGGCGGCGGCTGATGCCGGCTATGTCTTTGTCGCCTTCATGGCGATGGGCACGGTGTTCTGGGCTATGGCCTAACGCGCGGCATAGATCGAGGCGAGGACTTCCTCGCCATCGACATGGACGATGATCGTCCGGCGCTCGTAACCTTCGCCCTCAAACGCATCAAGCCGTGCCCAGTGATCGGGCAGGGCGGGCGATTCGAACAGATCGACGCTGACCTCGCCCTCATCCCCCGGCACCAGCGCGGGAAAGGCCATCGCCGCGCCCCAGCCCGAATCGACCAGCCGCCCGCGCACCGTCCCGCGCCGCCACACACCGGGCAGATCCGAGATCTGGTGATGGTTCGGCCTGCCCGGCGCCAGCGTGCCATAGGTCGCAAGGCGGGTCCGGCTCATCGGGCGGGCTTTTTCCCGGCGGGCGAGGGCGCCTCGGGTTTGCCCGGCACCTTGCCCGCGCCCTTCTTGCCTTCGGTCAGCGCCTTTTGCGCGGCGGCGGCATCCTCTTTCTTCCCGGCCTTGGGCGCATCGCGGCGGGGCAGGAGGGGTAGGGGATTGACCGGATCGTCATTGCGGCGGATCTCGAAATGCAGTTCGTCGCGCGTGGCCCGGCCCGAATGGCCGACCAGCCCGACCCGCTCATGCGCCTTGACGCTGTCGCCCCGCTTGACCGTCAGTTTCGAGAGGAAGCCATAGGCGGTTTGCCATCCCTTGCCATGGTCGATCACCACCAGATTGCCGAAACTGTCGGGTTCGCGCCCGGCAAAGATCACCTCGCCCGGCGCGCTGGTGCGCACGGTTTCGCCCTCGGGCGCGACCAGATCGAGGCCGTTGTGGAAATCGCCGCCGCCCGCATCGCGCGTCTTGGCCACGAAACCGCGCCGCATCCGCCCTTCCATCGGCCAGAGGAAGCGGGGGCGGGCGTCTGATTTCGCTTCGTCCTTGTCGCCGTCTGGCGCCTCGTCGGGAGATTTTGCCGTCTTGGTGTCAGCCTTGGCTGTCCTGGCCGAATTGTCCGGTTTCAGCACGGTGGGGATCAGCAGCTTCTGCCCTTCATGCAGCCGGGCATTGGGCTCCAGCCCATTGGCCACCGCGATCGAGGAATAGGACACGCCATAGCGATAGGCGATGTCGAAACCGGTCTCGCCCGCCTTGACCACATGATGGCGTGTGCGCGGCAGAAACAGCTTTTGCCCGGCATGGACCGCATAATGCGGTGCCTTGAGGTGGTTGGCCTCGATAATCAGGATCTTGGGCACCTTGGCCCGATGCGCGATGCCGCCCAGCGTTTCGCCCGGCACCACGATATGCTCGCTTTCCTCCTCCAGCGGCAGGGGGGTGGGCAGATCGCCCTCGACCCCGGCGCGCGGGCGGTTCTTGGCCGTCTGCGCCCATGCGCCGGGTGCCCCCATCACCAGCAAGCCCGCCGCCAGCAGCGCGGCCATGCGCCAATGGGCTTTGCTCATCGAGCAAACCGCCCGGCCAGCGCGGCCAGCGAGGCGTCATGCGTCAGATCAAGCTGAAGCGGCGTGACCGAGATGAACCCGTCGGCAATCGCCTCAAGGTCGGTGCGGTGGCCCAGCGTATGTTCGATGCCATGCAGGCCGAACCAGTAATAGGGATAGCCGCGCGGGTCCGTGCTTTCGACCACCGATCCGCGGGCGTAATCGTGAAAGCCCTGACGCACCACGCGGATCCCCTGAACCGCATCGGCGCGCAGGGGGGGGAAGTTGACATTGACCAGCGTGCGCGGCGCAAAAGGCGTGTCGATCAGCGGGCGCAGCACTTTCTCGCCCCATTGCTCGGCCGCATCGAAGGAAACGTCGTCGCCCACGCCTTCCTTGGAATAGACCTGAGACAGCGCGATCGAGCGGATGCCCGCCAGCGTGCCCTCCATCGCGGCCGACACTGTGCCCGAATAGGTCACGTCATCGCCCAGATTGGCCCCGCGATTGACGCCCGACAGGATCAGGTCCGGCGCCTCGGGCAAAACCTTGCGCAGGGCGAGCGTTACCGAATCGGTGGGCGTGCCCGTGACCGAAAAACGCCGCTCGCCATGGCGGCGCAGGCGCACCGGGCGGGTCAGCGTCAGGCTGTGGCCCGCGCCAGATTGCTCCTCGGAGGGCGCCACGATCCAGATGTCGTCGGAAAGGGTGCGCGCGATCGCTTCCAGAACCTTGAGGCCGGGCGCGTGGATCCCGTCATCATTGGTCAGGAGGATGCGCATGCCTTGGCCCTTTCATTAGGAAATCAACCAAGGCGCCTTACATCCAAGCGCGCCGCCCCGCAACGAATGCGCAGGGCGGCAGGGCGGATTTCTTGGCGGAAACGACAGGCTGCTTCCCAAAATGGGCCAACAGGTCGGGTCAGAGGTGCTTTTTGGCCGATTTCGCCGCATCTTCAACGGCATCGTCGGCCTTGTCCGCAGCCTTGTCGATGGCCCTGTCGATCTGGTCGGCGGTCTTGTCGATGGCGTTGCTCTTGGCCGTTTCGTTGGCGTCATACCGGTTGAACAGGACCAGCCCGCCCACCAGCGCCACCAGCAGCAGAATGACCAGCAGGATGGTGCCGGTGCTGCTTCTTTCGACCACGATGATCCGGGGTTCGTTCCGCTGTTCTGTCATGGCCCGCGCTCCTTTGCTGCCGATGCCTGATGGAAGAGGCACCGGCGGCAAAGGTTCCATGGCCGGTTTACAGCGCGGAGATGCGATCCAGCCCGCCCATATAGGGGCGCAGCGCCTCGGGAATCGTCACAGAACCGTCCTCGTTCTGGTAGTTTTCGAGGATCGCCACCAGCGTGCGGCCTACGGCAAGGCCCGAACCGTTGAGCGTGTGGACGAATTTCGTGCCCTTCTCACCCGCAGGGCGATAGCGCGCATTCATGCGGCGCGCCTGAAAATCGCCGCAGTTCGAACAGGAGCTGATCTCGCGATACTTGCCCTGACCCGGAAGCCAGACTTCGAGGTCATAGGTCTTGCGCGCGGAAAAGCCCATGTCGCCGCTGCACAGCAGCATCCGGCGATAGGGCAGGCCAAGGCTTTGCAGGATATGTTCGGCAGCCCCGGTCATGCGCTCGTGTTCATCATTGCTCTGTTCGGGCGTGGTGATGGAAACGAGCTCGCATTTGTCGAACTGATGCTGGCGGATCAACCCGCGCGTATCCTTGCCCGCCGCGCCCGCTTCGCTGCGGAAGCAGAGGGTGAGGGCGGTGAAGCGCAGCGGCAGATCGCCGTCGAGGATCTGTTCGCGCACGAGGTTGGTCAGCGACACTTCGGCGGTGGGGATCAGCCAGCGGCCATCGGTGGTGGCAAACAGATCTTCGGCAAATTTTGGCAATTGCGCGGTGCCAAACAGCGCATCGTCGCGCACCAGCACGGGCGGCACAACTTCCTGATAGCCGAAGATCTCGGTGTGGGTGTCGAGCATGAATTGCCCGATGGCGCGGTTCAGACGGGCAATCGGCCCGCGCAGATAGGCAAAACGCGCGCCCGAAACCACCTGTGCGCTTTCAAAATCGAGGCCGAGCGGCGCGCCGATGTCGAAATGCTCCTTCGCACCCTCGATGGCGCGCGGCTCGCCCCAACGGCTGACTTCGGCATTGTCATTCTCATCCGCGCCCTGCGGCACTTCCTCGACGGGCAGGTTGGGGATGGAATTTAGTTCATCATCAAGTTTCGTTTGCCATTCTGCCATCGCCACTTCGAGGACGGGGAGGCTGTTCTTCAAAACCTCTGCCTTCGCTTTGGCTTCGGCCGCTTCTTCAGCTTTCCCTTCGGACATCAATTTGCCGATTGACTTCGATAGCCCGTTTCGCTCGGCTAAGAGCTTTTCGGCTTCCGTTTTAACGGCGCGTACCTGGCTGTCATACCCCAGAAGTAGGTTGGCGCGGGGAACATGCCCTCGGCGCGCAAGGCCGGCGTCAAAAGCTGCGGGGTTTTCGCGGATGAATCGAATGTCGTGCATAGGCTAAGGCGGGTATGGGGTGGGCCGGTTTTGGTCAAGTCCCTATGGGATTGCCGTCCTCGGCCCGGGCCATTCAGCCTGATGCACCGGGCGGGGGAGGAACCATGCCACCGCCCCCGCCGCGTCAGAAATGCTCAGTCGCGGGGGCGCTGACAGAAAGAGCGCAACCGGTTCTCGTCGGCTTCATTCTGAACATCGACGCGGATCTTGCCAAGGAAATTGCGGATTTCCACTTCGCCCAGATTATTGCCGTCACCGATCCACTTCTCGATGTCGGTAATCTGTGTGCGGTCAATGGTGAAAGACTTGAAAGGGATTGGCATTCCCATGGCGATTTCCTCGATGTTTTATGAAAATGGTTAAGTCACGGGCATCGTTTGGCCAAGTCTTGTATAGGTGATTCTGGTTACTAACGGATTAAGTGGTGATACTTAGTATGAAGGTGCCTCCGGCGGGCAAAGGGCGGGGGCCCTTTGCAATCCCGTTATGGGGTAGCGCTTCGGTTCGCGGGGATGTGGATTTGGCGATGGTTTCTAGCGGCGCGGCGACCTAGCGCTGTATAGCGCCACCCCATAATGGGATCGCCAAGGGACGAGTCCCTTGGCCCGCCGGAGGCAACCCCTTTATCCTTTCAAAGCCGCATCCAGCGCTGCCTTGTCCAGCTTCCCCTCCCACCGCGCGACCACTACCGTTGCCACCGCATTTCCGACGAAATTGGTCAGGCTGCGGCATTCGGACATGAAGCGGTCGACGCCGAGAATCAGCGCCATGCCCGCCACCGGCACGGATGGCACGATGGAAAGCGTGGCCGCCAGCGTGATGAACCCCGCGCCCGTCACCCCCGCAGCGCCCTTGGAGGACAGCATCGCCACGCCCAGCAAGAGCGCCTGCTGCCCCAGCGTCAGGTCAACATTGCACGCCTGCGCAATAAACAAAGCGGCCAGCGTCATGTAGATATTCGTGCCGTCGAGATTGAACGAATAGCCCGTGGGCACGACCAGCCCCACCACCGCCTTGGGGCACCCGGCCCGCTCCATTTTTTCGATCAGCGCGGGCAGGGCGCTTTCGGACGAGGACGTGCCCAGCACCAGCAGCAGTTCGGATTTGAGATAGGCCAGAAGGCGGAAAATCGAGAAGCCCGCAAACCGCCCGACAATCCCCAGCACCACCACCACAAACAGCAGCGAGGTCAGGTAGAAAGTCGCCACCAGCGCGGCCAGATGGGCCAGGCTGTGCACGCCATATTTGCCGATGGTAAAGGCCATGGCGCCAAAGGCCCCAAGCGGCGCGGCCTTCATCACGATGAAGACCAGCCGGAAAAAGACCGTCGAAACGTCCTCCAGCACGGTCAGCACCCGTTCGCCAACCTCGCCCACCGAGGCCAGCGAGACGCCGAACAGGATCGCCACCACCAGCACTTGCAGGATATTGCCTTCGGTCAGCGCCGAGACATAGGTTTCGGGTACCATCGCGTTGATAAAGCCCATGACGCTGCTTTCATGCGCCTTGGCGGCATAATCGGCCACCTTGCTGGCGTCGAGGCTGGCCGGGTCGATATTCAGCCCCGCGCCGGGGCGCACCGTATTGGCCACGATCAGCCCGACGATCAGCGCCAGCGTCGAAAAGGTGAAGAAATAGGCAAAGGCCTTGGCCGCCACGCGCCCCACCGAGGACAGATCGCGCATCCCGGCAATACCCGTCACGATGGTCAGGAAAATCACCGGCGCGATCACCATCTTGACCAGCTTGATGAAAATATCGCCCAGCGGCTTCATCGCCTCGCCCGCATCGGGCGCGAAATGGCCCAGCGCCACGCCGGCCGCAATCGCCATCAACACTTGCGCGTAAAGATGGCCGTACCAGCGCTTGGTCGTCGGCAGCGCCAGAGTGGAAACATCAGGAATATGCATGAGGGCCTTTCGCGCATCGGTTTGCCCCCATGATAGCGGCTGAACCCATGCGCGAAAGGGGGATGGCTACGCCTTATCGCTTATCCGCGGTGCAGCAGGAGTTTGCCGGGGCTGCGGAAATTGGACGAGGGCACCCATTCGAGCTGTTCATCGACGCGGGTGGATTCCGGCACGGCGGTCAGGAATTCCTCAAACAGAATCTGCACCGCCACCCGCGCCAGCATCGAGCCGAGGCAGGCATGGACCCCGCCGCCAAAGCCCAGATGGCGCTTGGGCCGCCTTGTGATGTCATAGGTGTCGGGATCGTTGAACACCGCGCTGTCGCGGTTGGCCGAACCATAGGCCAGCATGATGAAATCGCCCGCCTTGATGGTTTGCCCATGCAGTTCGATATCCTGCGTCGCGCAGCGCTTGAACCGCTGGGCCGAGGTGTTGAAGCGCAAGGATTCCTCAATGGCATCGGGCAACAGCGAGAGATCGGCGCAGATCGCGCGGCGCGCATCGGGAAAATCGGCCATGTTCAGCGCGAACATGCCCATAAAGCCAGAGAGCGATTCAATCCCCGCCATAATCAGCGTGGTGACGGTAAGCTGCACTTCCTTGTCGAGCAGCTTTTCGCCGTCGATCTCGGCGGTGATGAAGTTGGAGAGCAGATCATCGCCCGGATTGGCCTTGCGCTCCTGCACGATACGCGCGGCATAATCGGCCATCCATTGAAACGCGGCCAGATGCGCCGGGCTTTTCTGCCGCGTGACCGGATCGGTCTGAACCATCAGCACGGCATTGTCGCGCACTTCATCGGCGTTTTCGGGGGGCAGAGCAAAGAGATAGAAGATGAGATCGAGCGTGACCGCGCCGCCCAGTTCGCCCACGAAATCGAACACCTCCTTGCCCTCGATGGCGGCCAGATGCCGCCGTACCGAGGCCCGCGCCGGTTCGATCACATGGTCGAGCGCCCGCTTGGTCATCGCGCTTTGCACCAGCGCGCGCAGGCGGTCATGGCGCGGCGGATCGCTGCTGCCCAGCGTTGCCCCCGCGCGGCCGGGGAATTCATTGATGAGATTGCCCTTGGCGGAGGAATAGAGCCGCCAGTTCTGCAAGGCGTTCAAAATATCCTCATGGCGCGAGAGCACCCACATGCCCGCCTCCTCGCTCCAGAAACAGGGGTGTTGCTCGCGCAGGACTTTATAGGCGGGATAGGGATCGGCGTCATTTTCGGGCGAATAGGGATCGAAACGGAACGGACGATCCAGCGTGATCTGGCTCATCTTGCATATCCTCTCATGGTTTCTATGCGCGATGATTGGCATGACGGCGGACCCCTGCGTGAGGGCCGCCCCGCGCAAGCTCTTGCACTTTTCGATCAATCGGCGCAGGTTTCGGCCCTATGGCAAACAGGCATCAGATCCGCCGCTATGCGCTCTATGGCGAAGGCAATCATGCGATTGCCCCGGAATTCCTGCATATCGAAACGATCTCTGCCCGATCGAGCCAGCATGAATGGACGATCTCGCCCCACGCCCATCCTGGTATTTTTCAACTTCTTCTGCTCGATGGCGGCCATGGTGATCTGGTCGATGATACCGGCGTCACCCGGCTCTATCCGGTCAGCCTTGTCGTGGTGCCCTCGGGTTGCGTCCATGCGTTTCGCTTTGCCACCGATGCGCAAGGCTGGGTGCTCTCGCTGGCCGATGCGCTGCTGCATGATCGGCGACTGGCGGGGCTGCTGGGCGATGGCGGGCTGGCCGGTCATGGCGCGCGCCATCGCCGCCTGCCACCGGGCCCGGCGGAGCGACTCGGCTGGCTGATGGCCGATCTGGCGCAGGGCGCGGCCGAGGGCGCACGGGTGCTGCCCGCCTCGCTGGTGGCGCAACTGGCGCTGGTGCTGGCGCTGGCCGCCGAAGGATTGAGCGCCGCGCCCAATCCGCCGCGCAGCGGGCATGACGCGCTGGTTGCCCGCTTCAAAGCCTTGGTCGAGGCGCATTATACCGAAGGCTGGAGCGTGCAGGATTACGCCGCCCATCTGGCCACCACCGCGCCCACGCTGACCCGCGCCTGCCGCGCCGTGCTGGATCAGGCCCCCGCCGAAGTGGTCCAGCAACGCCTGTTGCTCGAAGCCATGCGCCTGCTCACCTATACCGCCAGCAGCATCGGCCAGATCGCCGCCACATTGGGCTTTGCCGATCCGGCCTATTTCGCCCGTTTTTTCAAAGCGCGCACCGGACGCACAGCCTCGGATTTCCGAGAGAGCCGGGCATGGGTGTCGGCCTAAATGTAATTACGGATTTCCCGGACAAACAGATCGACGTTGATCGGCGAGCTGGCCCGGTTGAGGCAGGCGGGAAAGAAGATTTCGGAAAAGAACAGGCTGCGCAGCAACAGGCCGATCTGGCGCGCCGCCGCCGCCGGATCGGTCGAACCCAGCCGGACAAAGATCGGCTCCCACCTTGTCTGGCGCGCCAGCATGACATTTTCGACCAGTTGCATCAGTTCCGGTTCGCGCCGCGCCATCAGGAAACATTCATAGCGCGCCAGCACGAAAGTGCCCCGTGCCTGCGACGCCACCCATTGCCACATATCAAAGCAGCATTGCGCGACCACCTCGACGCTGGGTTCCTCGCCGCACAGCGCCTCGATCCGGTCGACGATCTGGTCCATCTGCCGCGCGTCCTGGGCAAAGACCGTGCGGATGGCCATGGCCACCAGATCCTCACGCCGCCGGAAATAGGCCGATGTCGTACCCTCGGGCAGGCCCAGATGGCGGTCGAGCGCGCGATGGGTAAAGCCGCGGCTGCCATGTTCGCCCAGCACTTCGAGCGCGGCCTGCGCCAGTTCCTCGCGCCGGTTGCCTTTGGATGCGCCCTTTTCGCGGGCGCGGGGGGGTGGGGGGGCCAGATCATTCATGCCGCCCCCTGTTTGCCCTGCCTGACCTCGCTTGACAAGGACGGGTGTATTCTACAATTGTAGAAATTGAAGGCGGCGGAGGATGCCCGCGAAAAAACCGGCGGGGACCGCCCGCGAAAGGAGAGCAATGAAGAAGCACCGGATCGGCATGGGGCTGGCCCTTGCGGCCCTGATGATGGCGCAGACGGCATGGGCGGCCGAACGCCCCGCCTCGGCTGAACGCCCTGCGGCGGCCTCGGGCGATCACCTTGTCCTGCTGGGCACGGGCGGCGGGCCCGGCGGGCGGGTGGATCGCGCTGGCATTGCCACTCTGCTGGAGGTTGCGGGCCATCGCTATCTGGTCGATGCGGGCGGCGGCGTCTCGCGCCAACTGGCGCAGGCGGGGGTGGCCGAGCGCGATGTGCCTCTGGTGTTCCTGACCCATCTGCATGACGATCATTACGCGGGCCTGCTCAGCCTCGCCAGCTTTGCCTGGTCGACGCGGGGCAAGGGGATGCAATTGCTGGGCCCGGCGGGCACGGTTGAACTCGCCCATGCGCTGGGCGCGGTGATGGAGGTCAACGCCCGCATCCGCAATGCCGAATCCGGCCAGAACCGCCCGGTGGCAAATTTCCTGAGCGCGCGCGAACTGACGCCCGAGGCAGGCTATGACGATGGCGCGGTCAAGGTCAGGGCCATGCTCAACAGCCATTACACCCTGATGGACCGCAACCGCGCGCCCGGCGCGCAATCGCTCTCCTATCGCTTTGAGGCGGGCGGCAAGGTGGTGGTCTTTACCGGCGACACCGGGCCGACGGCGGGCCTGGCCGAATTTGCGCGCGGAGCCGATGTGCTGGTGGCCGAAATGGCCACGGCGGCCGACCGGGCGATGGTGCCCCCCCCGGTTCAGCGCCACATGGATGTCGAACATCTCTCGCCCGCGCAGGTGGGCGATCTGGCGACGCAGGCGGGCGTGCGCAAGCTGGTGCTGAGCCACGTGGGCCAGGTGGACGAGGCCGATCTGGCGCAGGTGCGCGCCCATTATGCCGGCCCGGTCGTGCTGGGCCGCGATCTGCAGAGCATTGCATTTTGAAAACAACCGGCGCGGCCCCCTGTCCGCGCCCGGAAGGGAGATGACCATGGCGAAGAAAATGATCCTGCTGGCGGGCCTGCTGCTCGCGCAACCTGTTGCGGCCCAACCTGTCGCCGCGCCGCCTGCCAAGGACGCCTACACATGGGTGACGCTGGGCACGATGGGCGGGCCGATGCCGCGCCCGGGGCGCAATGAACCGGCCAATCTGCTGGTCCGCGCGGGCGAGGCGCATCTGATCGACACCGGCGATGGCGCGATGACCGCGATGGCGGACGCGGGCGCCGACTATCCCGATCTGCGCACCGTCTGGATCAGCCATATCCATTTCGACCATCTGGGCGGGCTTTACGCGGTGCTGGGCCTGCGCCTGCAGACGCGCACGGTCAGGCCGCTGACCATCTATGGCCCGCCGGGGATGAAAGAGATCGTGGCGGGTCTGATCGCGGCGATGCGGCCCAGCGCGCGCTCGGGCTTTGGCATTCCGGGCGAGGTGCCGATTGATCCGGCGACCAATATCAATGTGGTCGAACTTGACGATGGCGCGGTGGTGAAACTGGACGCATTCACGGTTCGGGTGGCCACCAATACACACTACAGTTTTACCCCTGGCAGCCCTGAAGAGCATACCTTTCGTTCGCTGTCCTATCGCTTTGATCTGCCCGGGCGTTCGATCATCTATACCGGCGACACCGGGCCCAGCGAGAAGGTGACGCAACTGGCCAAGGGGGCGGACATGCTGGTGACCGAGATGATCGATCTGGACAATACGCTGGCCCAGATGGGCCGCCGTGTGCAGCACATTTCGCCCGAGGAAAAGACGCATATGGCCGAGCATCTGACGCGCCATCACCTCTCCACGCAGGCCATCGGTGAAATGGCGGCGAGCGCGGGCGTCGGCAAGGTGGTGGTCACCCATATCGCCGGGGGGGCGGTGCAGGGCGCCGATGCGACGTATCGCGATCAGATCGGGCGGCTGTTCAAGGGCCCCGTGGTCATCGCCAAGGATATGGAACGGTTCTGAGGGGGGAATTTCCGGCCATTGCTGCCCTAAGGCGTGGCCTAAACTATGGCGGCCCCGATTTTGGTCGGGGCCGCCAATCTTTGTCGGGCCGGATCAGGCCGCCTGAAGCATCCGGGCCAGATCTTCCTTCGCTTCGCCGGTCGGGCGGATGTCGAAGTTCTCCACCAGCACGCCCAGAACCTCGGGCGTCAGGAATTGCGGCAGCGTGGGGCCAAGGTGGATCTTCCTGATCCCCAGATGCAGCATGGTCAGCAGCACGGCGGTGGCCTTCTGTTCAAACCAGCTGATCGCGTAATGCAGCGGCAGATCATTCACCCCGCAGCCCAGCGCGCCAGCCACCGCGACCGCGACCTGAATGGCGGAAAAGGCATCGTTGCACTGGCCCATGTCCAGCACGCGCGGCACGCCGTTGATGTCGCCCATATCCTCGCGGTTGAAGCGGAACTTGCCGCAGCCCAGCGTCAGCACGAGGCTGTCCTTGGGCGTGGCGACGGCCAGATCGTGGAAATAATTGCGGCCCGGACGCGCCCCGTCGCAGCCGCCGATCAGGAACAGGTTCTTCACATCGCCCTTGCCGATCATGTCGAGCAAAGTGTCGGCCACGCCCATCACGGTGTTGCGGGCAAAACCGGCCGGGATGCGCTGTTCGGCGGCGTCCTCGGCAAAACCGGGCTGGGCCAGCGCGCAGGCGATGGCGGGGGCGAAATCATGGTCGGTCAGATGCGGAATACCCGCCCAGCCCACTGGCCCTGCGGTAAAGATCCGGTCGGCATAGCCCTTGATTTCGGGATTGATCAGGCAGTTCGAGGTCATCACGATGGCGCCGGGGAAGGCGTCGAAATCGCGCTGCTGGTCCTGCCATGCGCCGCCGTAATTGCCGACCAGATGGGCATATTTCTTCAGACCCGGATAGGCATTGGCGGGCATCAGTTCGCCATGGGTATAGACGTTGATGCCCTTGCCCTCGGTCTGCTGCAGGATGGCCTCCAGATCGCCCATGTCATGGCCCGACACCAGCAGCGCCTTGCCCTGCACCGGGGTCATGCGTACCATCGTCACTTCGGGATGGCCGAAACGGGTCGTGTTGGCCGCGTCCAGCAGTTCCATCACTTTCAGGTTCATCGCGCCCACCGCCAGCGATTGCGCGATCAGCGCGGCCATGTCGGTCGGGTCGCCCGCCAGAAAGGCCGAAATGCGGTGGAATTCGGCGCAGATCGCCGCTTCCTCATGGTCCAGCACGCGGGCATGTTCGCTGTAGGCCGCCGTGCCCTTCAGGCCATAAAGGATGAGGTTGCGCAGGCCGGTGATGCTGGGGCCGTCGCGGTCCATAAAGCGCTGGATCGCGGCAAAGGGGGCGGCGGCGGCCCATTCCTCGGCGTTGGCGCCGGGGTTCCATGTGGCCGGTTCAGGCAGGTCCGACAGGTCGGCGCCCGCCGCGATGGCGCAGGCCTTCGCCCGCTCGCGCATTTCCAGCGCCTGCGTGATCAGCGCATCGAAACGGCCTGCGTCGAAATTCACATTGGTCAGCGTGGTGAACCACACGTGGGGGGTAAAGGCGTCGACCTGTTCATCGCGCGCGCCCTTGGCCGCCGCCCGGTCGGCATAGGCCGAGACCCCCTGCATCAGGCGCAGCAGCACGTCCTGCATGTCGGCCACGGTTGCGCTCTTGCCGCAAGAGCCGACTTTGACAGCGCAGCCGCCCTTGTTCGATTGTTCGCATTGGACGCAATACATGGGGGATCTCCAGATAAGATGACTTTCAAAACCCACTTATCCGCGTCCGGGAAAGATTCATTTGAGATGAATCAAATTGCATCTTATTGCCCAACCCATGCAATTGACCCGACACACCGATTATGCGCTGCGCCTGCTGATTGATCTGGCCCAATCCAATAAGGCTCAGTTGGAGGGCGGCCGCGTGGCGATTGCCGATGTTGCCGCCGCGCAGGATATTTCGCGCACTCATCTGATGAAGATCGCCAACCAATTGGCCCATGCCGGTTTTATCGAGGCTATGCGCGGGCGCGGCGGCGGCATCCGGCTGGCCCGAGATCCGGCGGACATCAATATCGGGGCCGTTGTTGCCGCGATGGAGCCAGATTGCGGGATGGTCGATTGCGCGGGCTGCGCGCTGTTGCGGCGCTGCGGTCTGCCGGGCGTGTTTGCGCGGGCGCGCGGGGCCTTTGCCGATGTGCTGGCGCAATATTCGCTGGCCGATGTGCTGAAGGGGTGAGGGCTTTGCGGGGGGTGAACAATCTGTTCCATTGGGTCGGCGTCCAGAGCGCGCCCACGACCTCGCGCCTGTGGACGGCGGGGCTGGGGGCGGCCTTCGGCATTCTGGCGGCGGGGCTGGTGGTGCGCTTCTGGCCCGAGCTGGGGCTGGGCCTGCCCTTGCTGATCGCGCCCATCGGGGCTTCGGCGGTGCTGCTCTTTGCCGTCCCGGCCAGCCCTTTGGCCCAGCCCTGGGCGATTGTGGGGGGCAATACGGTTTCGGCTTTATGCGGCATTTTCTGGATGAAGGTGCTGGGCGATCCGGCCTATGCGGCCTGCCTTGCCGTGGCCAGCGCGATTGCCGCGATGAGCCTTGCGCGCTGCCTGCATCCGCCGGGCGGGGCCTGCGCGCTGACCTGCGTGATCGGCGGCAAGGCGGTTGTGGCGGCGGGCTGGTCCTTTGCGCTGGTGCCGGTGGCGCTGGACAGCGCCTTGCTGGTGGCCTTTGGCGTTTTGTACAATTCGGCGGTGCGGGGCAATTATCCCCATCGCGCCGCGCAATTTGCCGCGCCGGGGCCTGCGCGGGCGGGCTTTTCGATGGCGGACATCGAATCGGTCCTTTCCTAATATGATCAATTGCTCGACGTCAGCAGCGAGGATCTCGACACTCTGTTCCGTCAGGTCGAAACCCGCGCCTATCGCCGCTTGCACGGCACGATCCGTTGCCAACAGATCATGCGCGAGGACGGCCTGACGCTGCGCCCTGAGGATGGGTTGGCGCGGGCGGTGGCGCTGTTTGGCGGGCATCGGATCGGCGCGCTGCCTGTGGTCGATGCCGAAGGGCGGCTAGAAGGATTGCTGCGCCTCGACAGCCTCGTCTCGGTGGGTGAGGAGGCGAGGGTGGGGCAGGTGATGGACACTTCGCCCTGTATTGCCGCGGCGGACGCGCCCATCGACGAATTGCTGCCGATCCTGTCGGGCGGGATGTATCACGAGGCGCTGGTGGTCGATGCGCGCGGCCATCTGCTGGGGATGATTACCCAGACCGACCTGCTCTGCGCCCTGTGGCGCGGGCATATTGCCGAACAGATCGCCCTGCACGAAGAGGGCAAGGCCGGGTAAACCAAGCGCGATGGTTGGCAAATTGTATCCACCATCGCCTATCGGAATGGGTTATGCGGTGGCCAACGCCGCTAGTGAGCCCGATCCGCATGAACATTCTTCTGGCCGAGGACGATCCCGATACGCGCCAATTCGTCGAGGATGCCCTCGGCGAATTGGGCCATCGCGTGGTGGCCACCGCCAGCGGGGCGCAGGCGCTGGAATGGGCGCGCGATTCCGGCGCCGATATTCTGGTGCTCGACCGGATGCTGCCCGATATGGATGGCATCGCGGTTCTGCGCGCCCTGCGTGGGGGCGGGCATGGCCTTCCCGTGCTGATGCTGACCGCGCTGGGCCGGATCGAGGATCGGGTTGATGGGCTGGATGCCGGGGCCGATGATTATCTGGTCAAACCCTTTGCCATCAGCGAGCTGGTCGCGCGGATCAACGCGCTGACGCGGCGGACGGTCACGGTGGATACCGGGCCGTGTTTCGGCGGCATCGCGCTCGATCTGCGCACCCGGCAGGTGACGCGCGAGGGGCGCGTGATCCTGTTGCAGCCGCGCGAATTTCGCCTGCTTGAAGAACTGGTGCGCGCGGGCGGAGGTTTTCTCACCCGCACGATGCTGCTCGAACGGGTGTGGGATTTCCATTTCGACCCGCAGACCAAGATCGTCGAAACCCATATGAGCCGCCTGCGCTCGAAACTGAACGAGGGTTTTGTCGAGGACGCCATCGAAACGGTGCGCGGCATGGGCTATCGGGTGCGGGCATCATGATTGGGCTGCGGGCCAGCGCGGCGCGGCGCATCGCGCTGATCAGCTTTTGCGCCTATGCGGTGGCGATGCTGCTGGTGGCGGGCGCGGTCTATCTGGCCACGCATGCCGCCTTTTCCCGCCAGATCAACCTGAGCGTCGAACATGCCAGCGCCGCGCTGATGGCTGAATATCGCGACGATGGCCTAGCCGGCCTGTCGCGCGCGGTGGCGATGCAGCACAGCCCCGGCCCGATCTCGCTGGGCACGGCGGTGTTTGCGGCCGATGGGCGGCATCTGGCGGGCAATCTGGCCACGGCTGCCCCGGCGCCGGGCTGGCACCGCATCACCTTTCTCGACCCTCTCGAAGGCCCCGACACCGCGCGCGCCAAGGTCACGTTGCTGCCGGGCGGCGAACGGCTGGTGGTGGCCGCCGATCTGGAGGATCTTCAGGCCATCGACCGCGCGATCCTTGGCATTTTTGCCGGGGCCATGCTGGTGCTGCTGGGCATTGGCGTGGGCGGGGCCTTGGTGCTGGCGCGCTATTTACGGACAAAGCTGGCGGTGATCGAGGATACGGCATCGGCCATTGTCGCGGGCGATTTTGCCCGCCGCGCACCCGTGGGCCACAATGGCGACGAGTTCGACCGCGTGGCCGCCTCGCTCAACGCCATGCTCGATCAGATCACCTCGCTGATCGCCAATCTGCGACAGGTCAGCGCCGATCTGGCCCATGATCTGCGCACGCCTTTGACGGGCCTGCGCAACCATCTGGAGCGCATGGCCGCGCATGGGGGCGAGCAGGTCGCCATGGCGCTGGCCCGCACGGATGAGGTGCTGGAGCTGTTCGAGGCGATCCTGCGCATTTCCGAGGTCGAGGAGGGCAGCCTGCGCCGCGCCTTCACCCGGCTCGATCTGGCGGCCCTGCTGGGCGAATTGTCCGAAACGCTTGACCTGCTGGCCGAGGATGCGGGCAAAAGGCTGGAGACGCGCTGGCAGCCCGGCCTGATGGTGCTGGGCGACCGGCAATTGCTGGCGCAGGTCCTCATCAATCTGGCCGAAAACGCGATGCGCCATACGCCGCCGGGCGCGGCCATCGAAATCTCGGTGCTTGAGCGCGAGGGGCATGTGGTCTTGCAGGTGCGCGACAATGGCCCCGGCATTCCCGAGGCCGACCGCGCCCGCGTGCTGCGCCGTTTCGTGCGGCTCGAATCCTCGCGTTCCACCCCCGGCCATGGGCTGGGCCTCAGCCTCGTGGCCGCGATTGCCGATGCCCATGGCGCGGCGCTGACATTGGGCGATGCGGGGCCGGGCCTGATCGTCACCCTTACCTTTCCGCGAAAGAGCGCGTCATGAAATTGCTGAAAATGCCCATAGGGCTGGGGGCGGGGCTGGGGGCTTGCGGCCTGCTGGCGGGATGTATGCACGCCCCGCCGGTGCCGGTGGACCTGAACGCGCAGGTCTCCGCCGCCGCCAGCGCCGCCTATGATCCCGCGCAGGTGGCCGCCGCCGCGCGCGCCATGGCTCCGGCCGCGCGGGTTGCCCCCGATGCGCCTGACCGGCTTTCGCTGCTGGCCGCATTGATGCTCTATGATCCGCGCATTGCCCAGGCGCAAAAGGCGCTGAGCGTGGCGATGCGCGAGGCCGCCTCGGCGCGCAAGGTGGGTCAGCCCAGCTTTTCGCTGACCGGGCAATATTCGAACGACCCTACCACCGAGCCATGGCAGGCCAGCCTTGGCGCCAGCCTGCCGCTCGATTACGGCGGGGTGAAGGGCGCGCGCCTGAGGCGGGCCGATGTGGCGGTGCTGATCGCGCGCCACGATCTGGCCGAGGTGATCTGGGCCGAGCGCATGGCGGCGCGCGGGGCGTTGATCGACCTGCTGATCGCCCGGATGCGCGGCCCCTTGCTGACCCAACAGGCCGCGATCCGCGCGCAGATTCTCGACGCCACCGATGCCCGCCTGCGCGCGGGCGAGGGGGCCGCCATCGAGCGCGACAGCGCCCGCATCGCCGCCCGACAAGCCCAGCGCGCCCTGGACGACAATCGCGCCGCCATCGCCGACGCGCGCGCCCGTTTGGCCGCGACGCTGGGCCTGCCGCAATCCACTTTGCCCGATTTTCTTTGGGCCGATTTTGCCGACCCGGCCAGCGCCGCGCCGGTGCCCGATGCCGCGCTGGCCCATGGCGCGGTGGTGGCCCGCGCCGATGTGCTGCGCAGCGTTGCCGCCTATGACCAGAGCGAGGCGGATCTGCGCGGCGAACTGGCGCGGCAATATCCGCAAGTCACCCTGCAGCCCTCGATGACATGGGCGGGCGGGCCGATGACGGTGCCCTTTGGCCTTGGCCTGTCGATGCCCTCATGGGACGCCAATCGCGCCACGATCCGCGCCGCTCTGGCCCGGCGAGAGGCGGCGGGTGCGGCGATCCATACCGCCATCGCCAATGCGCTTGGCGCCATCGACACCGCCGCGCAGGAGAGCCGCGCGGCGCGGCTGGCGCAGGCCCATGTGCAGAGCGGCGAATGGCCCGCCGCCATGGCCGCCGCCCGCCGTGCGCAGCAGCGCCTTGCCATGGGCGAGACGGCCCGCATCGAAGCGCTGACCATGCAGGCAGGCGCGCTCGATGCCCAACTGACCCTTACCGATGCGCTGGGCCGCGTGCAGCGGGCCGATGCGGCGCTGGAAGATGCGCTGCGCCGTCCGCTCTCCGGCCCCGAAATGGAGATCAAGCGATGAAACAGCCCCTTGCCGTGGCAGGCTATATTCTGGGCGGCGCGCTGGCAGGCGCGGCGCTGCTGCATTTCGCCTCTGGCCCGAGCGCGCCGGATGCCGATGACGCGCCCAAGAAGGAGGCAGCCGAACCGACGGAAGCCGATGGCGCGCTCCATGTCGATGCGGCAAAGATCGGGCTGCAACTGGCTACGCTGCCCGCCACAACGATCAGCGCGGGACAGCAGGGCTATGCCCGCGCGATCGACCTGTCACCGCTGGCCGCGATCGGGGCGGAGATCACGGCGGCGCAGGCGGCGGTGGCGGCATCGGGCGCGGAGGCGGCACGGCTCAATGACCTGGCGGCGCAGGATGGCAATGCCTCCCGCCGCGAGGCGCAGGCCGCCAGTGCGCAGGCCGCCAGCGACAAGGCCCGCCTGACGCTGGCGTGTCAGCGCGTGGCGCTGGAATTTGGCGCGGGGCTGGCGCGGCTGGGCTGCAACGCGATTCCCGGTCTGGCGCGCGAGGCGGCGGCGGGGCAGCGGGCGGTGATCCGCATCGACATGCCCGCCGGGCCTCCGCCAGCGGGCGCGATGGTCGAAGTGGGCGAAGGCGCGCAGATGAAACGGCTGCGCGTGCTTGGCCCGGCGGTCGGCGGCGATGCGCAATTGCAGACCGCAGGCGTGCTGGCCATCGCGGATGGCACGGCCAGCGTTGGCCGCGTTCTGCCCGCGCGGATGGGCGCAGCGGCCGGGCAGGCGGGCGTGCTGGTGCCGCGCGCGGCGCTGGTGCGCTCCGATGGCGCTCTCTTCGTCTATCGCGCGCGGGGCAAGGATGGCTTTGAACGCATCGCGCTGACCGGCGCCGTGGCGGGCGATGCGGGGTGGGCGGTGCCGGTTGGTGCATTGCATGTGGGCGACCGCATTGTGGTCGAGGGCGCGGGAACCCTGCTGGGGCTGGAACATGCCGCGCCGGCGGGCGGGGATGATTGAGCCATGCTGACCACGATTGTCCGCCAATCCCTGCGCTATCCATGGCTGGTGCTGTTGGCCGCGCTGACCTTGCTGGCCAGCGGGATCATGGTGCTCCGGCAAGCGCCTTTCGACGTGTTCCCAGAATTCGTGCCCCCGCAGGCCAGCGTGCAGACCGAAGTGCCGGGCTTTACCCCGCTTCAGGTCGAACAACTGGTTACGCGCCCGCTGGAGGCGGTGATCAACGGGGCCAACGGGGTGGAAACGGTCCGTTCGGAATCGATTCAGGGCCTCTCGGTCATCAACATCACTTTCCGCGAGGGTTCCGACCCCTATCGCGCGCGTCAGCAGGTGTCCGAGGCGCTGGCCGATGCCGCCGCGCGCCTGCCCGCCGGATCGGGGACGCCGCGCCTGACGCCGCTGGTTTCCTCGACGATGGACCTGCTCAAGGTCGGGCTGGTCAGCGATAGGATGACCCCGATGCAATTGCGCGAGCTGGCCGAATGGACGGTGCGGCCGCGTCTGCTGGCGGCGCATGGGGTGGCGCGGGTCAATGTCTATGGCGGCGATGAACGCCGGATCGAGGTGCGCGCGCGGCCCGAAGCGCTGTTGACGCGCGGGCTGACGCTGTCCGATCTGAGCGCGGCGGTCAGCCGGGCGGTGGCGGTGAATGGCGGGGGTTTTGCCGATACGCATAACCAGCGCATCCTGATCGACCCGGGCGCCAGCGCAACGACCGCCAAGGCCGTGGCCGATGCGGTGCTTAACCGTGTGGGCGGCGGCACGGTGCGGATCGGCGATGTGGCCGATGTGGCCGATACCGCCGCGCCGCGCTTTGGCGATGCTCTGGTGATGGGGCGGCCGGGCGTCCTGCTGACCGTATCGAGCCAGTATGGCGCCAACACGCTGGACGCCACGGCGGCGGTCGAGCAGGCGCTGGGCGAATTGAAGCCTGCTTTGGCCAGCAGCGGGGTGACGGTCTATCCCGCGCTGCACCGCCCGGCCAATTTCATCGAGACGGCGCTTTCGGGCATCGGGCGCGATCTGGTGGTGGGCGCGCTGATGATTGCGGCGGTGCTGTTTGCCTTCATGCGGCGGTGGAAGGTCGTGCTGATCGCGTTTCTGTCGATCCCGCTTTCGCTGGTGGCGGCGCTGCTGGTGCTGAACGCTTTTGGCATGACGATCAATGTCATGACGCTGGGCGGGCTGGCGGTGGCGCTGGGCGTGGTGATTGACGATGCGATTGTGGATATCGAAAACATCGTGCGCCGCCTGCGTGAGGCAGGGGCAGGCGTCGATGCCCATGCCCGCCGCGCCATCATCGAACAGGCCAGCGTCGAGGTGCGCGCGCCGGTGGTCTATGCCACCTTTGTGCTGGGCCTGACGATGCTGCCGGTGGTGTTGCTCAGCGGGCTGCACGGAGCGTTCTTTGCGCCGCTGGGTCTGGCATTTTTGTTGGCGACGATGGCTTCCTTGCTGGTGGCCCTGACGGTGACGCCTGCTTTCTCGCTGCTGCTGCTGGGCGCGGATGAACATGCCGAGGAGCCGCGCGTGCTGACCCGGTTCAAGGACCGGCATCGGGCGGTGGTGGCGCGGATCTGCACCCATCCGGTGCGGGCTGGTTGGGCGCTGGCGCTGATCGGGGTGGTGACGCTGGGGGGCTTTTACGCTTTGAACAGCGAATTGCTGCCCGCCTTTCGTGAGCGGCACTATGTGCTGGGCATCAAGGGGCCGCCGGGCGCGTCCTTTGACTGGATGCGGACCACGGGCATCAGGATTTCGAAGCAATTGCTGGCCATCCCCGAAGTGCTGAGCGTGGAGGAGCAGGTCGGCCGCGCCGAGGCGGGCGAGGATACATGGCCGCCCAGTCAGGGCGAGTTCCACGTGCGCCTCAAACCCGTTTCGGCGGCGGGCGAGGAACATGCGCTGTCGGAAATCCGCCGGATTCTGGCCGATACGCCCGGCATCCAGAGCGAGGCGACGACCTTTCTTGGCGATCGTATCGGGGAATCGCTTTCGGGCGAAACCGCCTCGATTTCGGTCAGCGTGCATGGCGCGGATCTCGATGAACTGGACCGCGTGGCGGCGCAGGTGGCGGGGGTGCTCTCGGCCACGCCCGGCGCGGTCGAGGTGCGGGTCAAATCCCAGCCTGGCGCGCCCGCGCTGGGGGTGACGCCCGATCCGGCGCGCATGGCGCTGCATGGGGTCAGCGCGGGCGATGCGGGCGATGCGATCCGCGCAACCTTTGCAGGGATGAGCGCCGGGCAGATCAGCCTTGCCGACCGCACGGTGGATGTGGCCATCAGCGTGCCGCCCGCCCTGAGGCAGGACCCCGAAGCGCTGGGCAATGTGATGGTGCGCGGGTCGGGCGGCAGCGCGGTGCGTTTGGCCGATATCGCCACGATCTCGCTGGGCACAGCGCGCGCCACCATCGAGCATGAAGGCGGCCAGCGCCGTCAGGTGGTGACCGCCAATGCTGCGGCCGGGGCCAATGTCGGCCAGATCGTTGCCCATGCGCAGGCGCAGATTGCGGCGAGGATCAAGCTGCCGCCGGGTGTCTACCTGTCATGGTCGGGCGCGGCCGAGGGGCAGGCGGCGGCCTCGCGGCAATTGCTGAGCCATGTGGCGTTTACCGCGATCGGCATGGTGGCGCTGCTGGTGCTGGCCTTTGGCGGATTGCGCCCGGCGATGCTGGTGCTGGCGGGGCTGCCGCTGGCGATGGCAGGGGGCGTGGCGGCCGTGGCGTTGACGGGCGGCGTGGTGTCGCTGGGGGCGCTGGTGGGCTTTATCACGCTGTTCGGCATTTCGGCGCGCAACGCCATCCTGCTGATTTCCCACGCCGATCATCTGGTGGCCGAGGAGGGGGCAGAGTGGTCGCTCGACACCGTGCTGCGCGCGGTGCGCGAGCGTGTAACGCCGATCCTGCTGACCGCGCTGGTGACGGGTTTTGCGCTGGTGCCGCTGGCGCTGGAAACCGGGCAATCGGGGCGCGAGATTCAGGGGCCGATGGCGCTGGTCATTCTGGGAGGGCTGGTCAGCTCGCTGCTGCTCACGCTCTTGCTGTTGCCCGCGCTGGTGTGGCGCTGGCGGCATCGGCGCGGTTAGGGCCGATGCCGGGCCGCTTCAGGAAGCGCCGAAAGTGGCGGCAATGCGCGCCGCCGCCTCGGTCGCTTCTGCTGCCATCAGGTTCAACGCCTTGGCGGTGTCCTGCATCAGGCCCGCGCTGATCGGCCTTTCGCCGTTGATGAAGCGGCGGATTGCCCTTTCATCGATGCCAAGACGGCGCGATGCGGCGGTGGTGCCGCCAAGGACCTGAATGCAATGGGCAAAATGCTCCGGCACGTCCTGAATTGCCGATGGTGCGCACATGGTCTCTCTCTTTATGGGCTGTGATGTGTCGAGCAGCGATTGCGGCAAGGCCCATGCTCTCGTCAATCCCCGGCTCAATCTCTGGCCTTCTGAATCGCGCTCGTGGAGGAGGCAGCCTTATCGCTGCCCCCTGAGCCTCGCGGCGGCGCCATGATCGCAAGAGGTTGGGCCATGGACGAGGCGACAGGGAATGGGAGCAACCGCAAGGGCCAATGCCTTGCCGAGACCCCTGAACCGGCCCTGCAGGGATAAATGAGCTGGGGATTTGTCAGGGTCAATTTCCAGCCATAACTTCCTGAATGATCGAAGGAAGTCATGGTGGGCGCGACAGGGATTGAACCTGTGACCCCACCCGTGTGAAGGGGATTGGCGATCTCGCGTAAGTATCTTGAAATTACGCGATAAAATCGACCCTCCAAATTTGCCGTGTACGAGCTTTGTACGAGAGGCTCTTTTGCACGCTCTAACTGCGTACGCAAAAGCCTTCCTTGGGCATTGTTTAGCACAAATCGCACGTTGCGTCGTGCCCAAACATGACCCGGGTGAGGGGCCACCTCCAGACTGCCAAATAACCGCTGGAAGGGCGGCAACCCTTCGCAGCGGCTGTTGGAATAGCTGTGCGGCTATGGTGGAATCCTATCGCTCCCAAGACTCTGTTGCAAGCATGATTGCTGGGGGAGGGGCGCCATGAGCACCACCCTTGCCCATAGGGGGCTGCCAGCGGGCGTGGGTCGTTTCGATCTGCTGCGCCTGTTCGAGCAAGTGGCACGGCCAGGCTTTGGTCTGTCCTCAACAGCCGTCGCGCTCGTCCGCCATTATGTGCTGAAAACGATGGACGGTGACTACCTGTCTGGCCGTATCTGCGCCGTCTGGACGCAGGCTCGTCGCTTTGCCGAGAAACTGGGCCTGACCCCGCGCTCGATCAATTCGGCTGAGCGCGAGTTGGAGCAGGCGGGGTTCATCCTGCGCAACGCCGGCATCAACGGTGAGCGCGCCGGTGATCGGCAGGATGGTGTCGTGGTCTGGGCGGCGGGCATCAATCTGGCGCCATTGGTTGAGCGCTTTGCCGAGTTGCAAGCCAAAGCCGAAGCATTGGAATTGCAAGCCCGCGCCATCCAGCAATGTCGCGCCGAGATCCGCCAGTTGGGCCAGCGCATCCGCGATGCCGGTGACGAGGATCTGCGCGAGCGGGCTGAAACCATCCTGCCCGATGGCCGCACGGCCCGGATCACCAGCATCGAACGCTTGATTGCTATCCGCGAGGCTCTGTCCGCCATGCTCGCCGCGATCGAATCTGCGCCCGATCCCGCGCCCCGTGCACCGAAAACTTCCGACGCGCCGGAAGAAAACTGCGCACCCAATATACAGGACAAAAACTCACCACGAAGGCGTACCGTGCGGCCCAGCGATCCGCTGGAGCGCATCAGGCCCGCGACCGCGCTAGTGGTGGCCACCGAGAGCTATCGCGGCATCGTTGAGGCGCTGGGCGGGCCGACCTGGCCTAACTTGGTCGAGGCGTCGTGGCGCAGTTGTGGTCGGCTCGGCATCGCCCAGAGCACTTGGGGTCGGGCTTGTCAGCAGTTCGGGCGGGAACGTGCGGCGCTCAGCGTGCTGCTGATCGACCGGAACGCCGAAATGCCGCTGGGCCACCGCTATCGGGTTGGCTCTCCGGCACGGTGTCTGACGGGCATGGTACGGCGGGCAGGCTCGGCAGGGGTGAACCTTGCGGGGCTGTTCCGCGCGACAGAGCGCAACGTCCAAGATGCCCTGCAACAAACTCCAGCGCCTGAACAGTTGATCGAGCCGCAGGCTGGGCCTCTGGCTCATCTGACAGCGAGATTGATGGCCAGCATGGAGCGGCGGGTCGCACCGGATGGTTGAACCTGTCCAACATCTCACGGGTCCAAAGGTCCATTCTCTCACAAGCCCACACGTTCACATGTGAACGGGCAAGGAAATCATCATGAGCATAATCGCCATCGTCAGTCAGAAGGGCGGATCGGGCAAAACCACCCTGTCGGTAAACCTCGCCGCCGCAGCCGAAGGGGCTGGAGCCGTCGCCCTCATCATCGACACCGATCCGCAGGCCACCGCCAGCCAATGGGGCGCATGGCGCGCGGACAAGGCGCCAGAGGTGATCGACAGCGCGCCGCCGCGTATTCAGGCCAAGGTCGATGCCGCCAAGGAACAAGGCGCGACCTTCATCGTGATCGACACGCCTCCCCATGCCGACAGTGCGGCCAGCAGAGCGGTGGAGGTTGCCGATCTGGTGCTGATCCCTTGCCGCCCCAGCGCCTTCGATCTTGCGGCGATCAAGACCACGGTCAGTCTGGTGAGGTTGTTCGACAAGCCGGCCTACGTCGTCTTCACCGCTGGCCCACCACATGCTCCGCGTATGTACGAGGAGGCGGTTGAACTGGTGCAGGGCTTCGGGATCGAGAGTTGTCCGCACATCCTGCCGGATCGGGCCGTCTATCGCCATGCCAGTGCTGCGGGTGCCTCGGTGATCGAGTTCGAGCCTGCGGGCAAGGCCGCCGCTGAGATCACGGCGCTTCACATGTGGACCATCGCACAAGTGAACATGTCCACGACCCCACATGAGGGAGTGTGAGCAAATGAGCCGATTTGCCAATCTCGCCGACAAGCCCAAGCCCAGCCCTAAACCGCGGTCCCAGCCTGCCGCGCCCGGCAATGAAGAGCATGCCGGCGCAACAGTCTCGATCAGTACGCTGCCGAGGTCGAATAGTCGGGCCGGTCGCAAGGCCATCGCAGGCTACTTTTCGCTGGAAATGTCGCTAGCGATGCACGTCTGCGCCCGCAAGCATGGCCTCAGCCTTCAGGAACTGATGGCCGAGGCCTTCGACGATGTCTTGCGCAAATATGGACAGAGCCCAGTCGGAGAATGACCATGATAGAGCATTGGCCGGTAAGTCCCCTTTCTTTAGGTGAGGGGGGAGCCGAGTTCAACCGGCGGGAGGCCATCCGGCCTAGGGCACACTATCGTAGGAAAAGACGCATTGCAGGAGTACTTTGGTCGGCTCGTAATCTGGCCCCCGCCGCCGGCTTCGTCCCCGCTCAGAGATCAGATGCAGGTTCTTTCGCGCCCGCGAGGCAATTACATAGAGCAGTTTCTTCGCGGCATCGATAGGCTCGACCTCGTTGAAATTTGGCACCATGTCCTCAAGCAAGCCAAAGGCAATTACCGTGTCATACTCGGCACCTTTGACGCCGTGGATCGACGAGATAGTAATTCCCCGCTGTCCCGCGAAAACACGGCGGAACAAGGCTACCTCAGCGATCGCTTCCGAACCCTCTCGCACAAGGCGATCTATTCTGCGCTGTGAACTATCGAAGAAAGCTTCGTGATGCTCCCTCAGCGATTCATTAGTGCGCCAATCGATCCCGATTTTCAGGAAGATTGCCTCGAAGGCCTCTCGCAGGAAGGTCAGGCCATCCGTCTCATCGATCACGATGGAATTGCAGATGCGAAGGAGTGTTTTGCCCTCGAGGCCGTCTGCCTCGACTCCAGCATCGCGAAGGCCCGCAAGTACTTCTCCTGCCCAGCGCATGCGCCGTACGAAAAGTGGCGGTGAGGCTTGCGTAAGAATGATGCGGGCCAGCTTGTACCAGAAATTGTCCGTATCACGAGCGAAGGGAACCATGCCCGGCCCGTCGAATGTGTATTCGGGCAAGACAGTCGCCAGCCGCCGTGTCATACTGGCGAGATGAGCCCACCATGGCGCCACGATGCAGACCTCCTGCGGCGCAATGCCTAGGACCTCGATATTATATCGGATCAATCTCACCAGTTCGGCTTCGAGAGCGTCACGCCTTGTGCAGCTGTCGAATGATACAAGGCTTGGAAAGTCCTTCGCCGGTCCGACCGCGACGCTTTTGGAGGTCAGGACATTGTAATTCCCGAAATAACCGACGATGCGCGACGAGGAGCGGTAATTGTCCGAGAGCTCCATCGCGGTGAATGCGAGGCCGCTTAAACGACCAAACTCCTCTGCGGAGATGGCGTATCCACCAAGCGAGCCATAAATGGCTTGGTTGGGATCACCGACGATAAAGGCGGTCGCCTGCGCCTTGCTGGCCTTGAGGATTGCTGCAAGGATCTCATATTGAATCTTTCGCGTATCCTGGAATTCATCGACCATAACGCAAGAAAAAATCGAGCCGAGAAGCGTGGAGATTGGCGAGTGCCGCTGGATCATCTGATGGGAGTAACTTAGGATCAATTCGAAATCGAGTTGTCGGTTGGTGCGAAGGCCTCTCCAGTACTCCTTCAAAACCTTCTTGATCGCCTCCTGCTTCCCGGTATCGCGGCAGGTGAGCTTGAAGCCAGTTGGCGTCGCGTAATAGCCGCAGTCGTGGCTGGTCAGTCTTGTGGTCGTGACGGATGAGCAGAGCGCATCCAGCATTTGCTCCGTATCGTGGCCGTTGATGACACGGAACCCGTGCTGCAGCGTCGGGTGATAGATGGCATAGGGCCTAAGAATCCACTCGAGGCAAAAGGCATGGATTGTGCCGATCCATAGCTGTGAGGTATCGACACCCAGCTGCTCGATGCGCTCGTGGATTTCGTCAGCTGCGCGGTGCGTGTAGGTAATGGCAAGTACGCGCTTTTTGCCGGATTCCAACTCGGACAGGAGCCGCGCAATCTTGTAGGTCAGGGTGCGTGTCTTGCCGCTGCCTGGACAGGCAGCGAGAAACACGCTGCCAGACTGCTCGATCGCCTTTTCCTGCGCCGGGTTAAGATCACCTTTGTCCCAGATAAACATCAGAAATCCGAGATAATTTCGTTAATGACGTCCTCCGGGAAATGGGCACGCATAGCTGCGCGAAGCTGATTGAATTCAATTTGGCCACTGCGGTAGAGTTCCACGCACTGCCGCATCTGCGCGATCTCGCAATCCCAATGAAGACCGCTTTCTTTAAGGTAATCGAGGCGATAAGAGAGGACACTGGTCCACATCGCCCGGCTCAAATTCATACGGGCGCTGAAAATGGCTTCGAGAATGTAGACAGGTATCTTCGAGTCGGGCGAGATCATCCGGCCAAGGTGGATGGCAAACCAACCTTTGCCGACATGGCCCGCCATGGTGAGTATTCGGGAGCCGAACCGGACGATGTCGGACGAAGAAATGTCACTTTTGGCCAGGGCTATCGTTGCAGGATCCGAATAGACCTCCTCCACTATCCCCAAAACCGCGTCGGTGTTCCCCGCGTTGAGAAAATCGACCTCGAAGGTGTGATCGGCAAAATGGGTGCTTAGCCACTCATTGCCGACACATAAGTTTTCAAGGCGTTGTTTGCGCCCGGCGCCAAGCTCCTCCGATCTCAGGGCGCTCTTCCTTGCTTTGGCGGTAGGTTCGTCATCGAACGAATTAGGCGCAGTCGGGATGAACGCGCGGTCTGAATCCGTGATGATGGCGCAGCGCTTCCTGATTCTCCTGTTGTGGAAGAGGATCGCCACATTCTCGAAGCCGGTGCTGCGGATGTTGATCAGACTGATGCCAAGTTCGTCGAGGCTGAGACCAAACACCCTCTTGATCAGCAGGGGTATCAGGATTTCCTCGGCATCGCCTTCCACCAGCACGACGCTCTTGGCGAAAAGGAGATTGCTACGCACCGCATCGAGATAGCGCTGGATGTTGCCGATCTGTGCCCGGTTGAGGCCCGTCGATGGCTGGAAGACTTCGCATCGACCATTCTCTACCCGACCTAGAATGTTGATGTTTTCAACATTGCTGGCCTCCGAAATATGTGTGGAATGCGTGGAGTAGATGACCTGGGTGTCATCATAGTTGAGCCGATCGAACAGCGTTTTCTGGATATGAGTATGGATGTGCGCTTCCGGTTCCTCAATCACCAGAAAATTGGCGAAGGACTCTTTCTCTTTCTGGTACTTGAATTCCAGGAGTTTCAAGGTGAGGTAAATTAGATTTGCGCCGCCCAGGCTCAATTCATGAATGGGGCCCTCATAGCCCTCTTCAGATTCGCCCACGAACAGCTTTAACGATTGAAAGAGCTGATCGGCTTGGTCGGGGAGGTCGGATCGGATCGAAAGCGCTCGTGGAGAATATGTCTCCCCGGCCGCGTCGAGAATGGTTTCCCTGATGTCCGAGCGGATTTCTCCCACCTCGGTGAGATCCTCGATTGCATCGTTCAGTTTCCTCACCATCCGACTTATCGGATCAATGGTGGTCGGGTCGATTTCCCCGCTCTTACCCTTAAGAAGCGTTAGCAGCGGGTTGGTTCGATTGTTCTGGAAATCACTCACGACATCGCGAAGTGCCTGAACGAAGGTGAAGCTGACCTCCCGCGAGATCGAGAGCATGCCCTTGATAACCGCGCCGATCTCTGGTTGGTTGAGTTCCTCAGGGAACTCAACCGCCTCGAAATCCCCGACGAGGGCCTTGTAGGTCTCGGGATTGACGAAGTCGGCACTGCTTCGGCCGGTGAAGATCGGTTCATAATCAGCGATGCTGATCTCCGCCCGCAGCGCGGCCAGACCAGCTCGATCACCGGGGCGAAGATCGGCAAGTCTACGCCTAATGGCAGCTTTGGGACGAAAAATCAGATTGTAGGTGGCCCGGCCAATGCCGTTGTCCTCAATATTGCCCGCTCCGTGAAGGAAGAGGGATTGAATGGCCTCGTCCTGGGAAACCTCTTCAAATTCTAGACTGATGATGATCCAATGGCCCCTCCAATCCCCAAGGCCGCGATAAAAATCCTTGTCGTCCAGGCGATAGGCCATCCGCAGCAGTGTATCGTCGAGGAGGAGCCTGATCGCCCGAAATAGATTGGTCTTGCCCGAACCGTTCTCGCCAATGACCGTGTTGATGCCTTTCTTGAACACCGCATTGGCGCGCTCGAAATTCCTGTAATTGACGATCTGCAGTCTCGAGATATGTACTGATGTCTCCCTTGGGTCTCTTGGACTGCATTCCAGCCTTACAGACGATCCGAAAACCTGTTGTATGCGTCGATCTTGTGGACAGGCAGATTGACTTCGCGCCGGTAGATTTCCTTGCGAAGATAGTCGATCTCCGTCTCGCGCTGGTGATCATCGACATCGATGTACCAAGCCCTGGGGTTGAGATTATCGTCACCGTTCCAGCGATATCCACGAGCCTTCAGGATGTCCTTGAGATCGAAGGGGGCGTTTTCAGCCCAGATCCGCCAGCCCGATTGGCGCGCGACCTCGAGCAATCGAGCCATGGCGGCGATTCCGGAATTCGGGAGAGGCATGGCCAGCAGTTCTATGGCAGCGCGGCAGTCATTCTCGGCGCGGTGGCGATCGTAGAAGAAGCCTGCGCCCGCCACCAGATAGGCAAGCTTGGTTCCTTCGTAACCTTCGCTGGCCCAATTTACCTGTGTCATCGAGCATGCCCAGGGTTTGCTAACAAAAACGTCACTCAGTGGTTCAACAAATCGGCGGTCGAAAGCGGCATTGTGGGCAATGACCAAGGAGGCATTGCTCGCGAAGGCCTTTACCTCATTGGGGTCGATGCGTTGGCCCGCTACCATTGTATCGGTAATCCCGGTAATGGCGGTGATGGCCGGATCAATCGGAGCTGAAGGCTCCTGGAATTGCTGATAGGCCTTGCCCACCTCAAAAATGGACCCGTTAAGCCCATAGGTAAAGGGAACCATCGCCAGTTCGATGATCTCATCCTTTTGCGCATCAAGGCCCGTGGTCTCGACATCGACGAAAAGGCCGCTGCGCGTAGGTGTACCATCAGGCGGGGTTATGGTTGTGCGTGTCTTGAGGCGCCGAAGGACGCGGTAGTCCCCACTGGCCTCCAGTTGCTCGGCAAAATGCTCCAGCGCCGATGACCGAGCGGAAGGCAGTTCAAGGTTGCCGGCCGGCTGACTGGAGGACGTTGTGATAGCTTTGGGATCTGACATTACGACGTCCTGATCTCGCATCTGGAATGAGTGGGCATAGTGGAGGTAAGCTTAAAAATGACCGCCTTCAATTGAAGCATATCTTTCATTTTTTCGGCTCCCCCTCTCACTGGGTTGGCCATCATACGAGCCCCGCCGGTGGGTACTTCCAGCCTTGCGCTTTTATCGCACCCAAGGCACGGCGCTGCTTCATTTCCTCTATATCTTCGATCTCGAAAAAGGAGATCGTTGCCTGAGGTTGCCCGTGGGTGTGAAAGACCTGCCGAAGATGTGCCCCCCCCTTGGGTACATGGGCGTTGCTGCCGCCATAAGCGCCATTGTTTGCGATCAGGACCAGCTGATACATATGGTAATGCAGGGCTTGCGCCATGTGATCGAAGGTGCCGACGTCGAGATTGAGTGCGGGGATGGCAAAGACGTCCGATCGTTCGCGAAGGTCACTAGCCAACCGCAGATCGGTTGCATCATAGCAGATGGCCCCTGTCAGCCAGAGTGGATCTTGGGCTGGATCGCTCGACCATTCATATCCGATGAGCCACTGGCAGGGACGAAAGCCGGTCACCAACTCGACTGGCGTCGTGAAGTCATGTTCCATGGGGGAGAGGTGTTGCTTACCCTGTCGCCGGATAACCGTCTGAAGGCCTCGGCCCTCTACAACGCGTGGTATGATCCATAGAGCGGAATTGACCAGAGGCTGACCTGGCACGACCTGTTCATAGGTTACCCCTGTAAGGATGGCAGTCTTGAACGCCCGGGCGAAGGGCACAAGATGGGTGGCGACGTCGTCAGGATGGACAGACAGTTCAGGCAAGATCAGCCAGTCCAGGCGCTTATCGGCCGGCTTGTGGGTTTCGCGCAGATCCAGCATTTTTTCGACTGCGGCGAGCGCTGTCGAGAGGTGGTTGCGGTGCTTTTTACGCAAATGCGGTTTGCTCATTTGGAGATCTTTGGACGAAAAATCCCTTTCTTCCGGCATGAGCGATTGGACGACGCACGCTCTAAGCGGCCTTTTGTCCTTGCCGATGCCGGGGATCGGAGCGGCCACTTCGAGCATCAATGTGCCTGTGGCCGCGCCGATCGCCTCACGGGCCGCAGTCAGCGCAGCGCTAATTCGGCTTGCGGTCTCCTCCAGGGTCAGCTCGATACTCTGGTCCTTGTAGTTGTAGCACCCGGGCCAGAGCAGCAGTTCAAACAGCAGGTCTTGAGTAAATTGCGATATTGCCAGCCAATCGTCTCCGAAGGCTTCGTGCCCATTGTAGATCCCGTACTGCCGCTGGAACCAATGGGCGCGGGTGGGACGGTAGATAGCCTCGGCTTCCTTCCAAGATGCGGCTCGCACCGGTAGGCTGAAATCAATGCTCGCGGTCAAGATGAACCGGAGCAGATAGCCGAGCTGAAATCGCCAACGCTGGGCATCTTTGACCCATGATGGCGGGGTGTAGATCGACATATATCCGCTTGAGGTGTCGGCGGGTCGGAAATCGATCTTGCTTACAGTCCCGTAGCCCTTGAAATCTGTAATCGCGATCTGAACTGACGTGGGAGGAATCACATCGGGAATTGCTGCCGCTTTGACAAGCTTGATGAACGTCTCTGCAAAACTGAGAATGCCGATCTCATTGCGCAAGGCATTGAGCGGTCCCTTGTCGCGAACGAAGGATTGCAAGGTTTGTACGTCTGGCATGGAGGCCAGGTCCCTTGTTCCCAAATCCTCGGCAATTCCAGCTGGCACGGAAAATTTTTTGCCGACGCTGCTGTACAGGTCTCGAGCAAATTCAAGATCGAGTTCTGCAATTTTAGCAAATTTGGCTCGGGTCAGCCTTTTCGCAACGAGTTTGACAGCCTCCCCCTTGGACAGGAACGAGCGCCGAGCAACAACCGCGTAGACCGCATAATCCTTTGGCGGCAAGTCGCGGGACGTGCCCGTCAGGAAGGTGAGAAGATCCCAGTAATCTTGGTTGGAATTTGCCCCGCCGGGTTCTGCGATACCTTTGGGATCATGCACGGCAATGTAGAGGAGGGCTTGCTGGATCAGATACCAGGGTGCAAGCTTGGCATGCTGAGTGACGATACGGATCGCGAACTGCAGCAGCTCCGCTCGATACTCATTGACATCCACCGCTTTGGGTAGGGATTCCGGGTCCTCGATGAAGCCGGTTTCGGTTGCCCCGGCCCGAAAAATCTCCGCAAGGCAGTAGAAAGCGACCTTACGTCCTTTGACCAGTCCGCTTTTGCGATCGAAATATGGTTCGATCAGTTTCAGCACCTCAGCCAGTACCGCTCGAGAGGGCCAAAGGTCGAGGCCGACGCGAAGAAGCCGGACGTTGGACGGATCAAAAATCCATCGTTCGACCAGACTTAGCGCGAAGACGTGAGCCTCTTCATCAAGCTCGGCCTGTGAGAGGCGGTCCCGACGGAACAAGGCCTCATCGCTCTTCGCGCTATTCTGGGGTGCGTTGCTGTCAAGGAGTGGCCTGAGCGAGCGGAACGTCTTTCTGAACCGACCCGCTGCAAAGCGTCCGATCGTTTCATCCTTGACGTCCGGCACTGCCCGGAGGCTTGCAGGACCTGATGCAGCCGCGCTGCCACTCAGGCTCAGCTGCGACGTCACCAGCGCCTGGATCGCCTGAATGACCTCTTCACCACCGCTTGCATCGAATCCGCCCGAGATTGCTGTCTGGATACGTTCCATTTTGCGGGATTGGCGCATCAATGGGGTTTTCTCTCCACCGAGAGAGGCTGTTGAGGTCTTTTCGCGAGCGAGCTCCAGTCCGGGACCGGTTTGGGTCAGCATGTCCTGAAGCCACAAAAACACGGCCTCTTCGGCTTCAGGCTGCGAAACATCTGAGGTGAGCGTGATCGTAAGCCGGATATCGTCCACATACCGGCATGCATCCTCAAGCCGGATGCTAGGTATGATCTCTTTTCTGAATCTCCCAAGGACGCGCTTGTCGAAATCCAGCAGCACGATGTTGGAGAAAAAACCAGCCGCCACCAGACCCTGGGGAAGGGCGGTGCCGGCAAATGTCGGAATCCCAGCATTGCGCTTGTATGCGCCGAATTTACCCTTGTCGCCTGGCTGCCAAGACCAGTTGAGGATTTGACAGGCCAGATCGAAAAATTGTTCGTCGTCGTCTGGAGTTTGCAAGGCCCGGATCTTGGAATGGAGCAATGCGGGTGTCACCCGGTCGTAAAATTGCTTCAGATCGGTCTGAAAAATAACAACGCGCTGCCCGGAGCGAAGGTTCTCGGCAACCACTTCGGACCGATTGAGAAATGCACGGTAGTCCTGAAAATAAGCGCGATAAAGCTTGGATGAGCCCCAGCGATGAACCAGTCGTTTGGCCGGATCGGGCCCGTCGCAGAACAGCCGATTGCCATAGGACATCATCCTGCGCCGGAATGGGAGATGATTGACATCGCCACGGGGGTCACCCTGGATGGTTTCGACCCGTTCGCTCAGGCACAGCATAAGTGCGGTGGCCGCGACTTGGTCAGCCAGCGAGACATGCGCTAGCGGGCGGATCTTGAGCGCCCTCTCGTCCTCTGGCTTCCAAAGCCCTTGCGCATCAACCTGCCATCTTTGACTTTTCGGGGCAGGAACGAGCTTTAGCGCATCGGTCTCATAATGGCCGGATTTTAGACGCTTTGCGAGTTTCGATATGAAATTAGGAAGGTCCGCCGCAGCCTTATCGAGCTCAAGCGTGTCAGAGAACCAGTTATGATAGCGGATGTAGGATGCAGCTTTTTTCCAGGCCTGAACGAGAAGATATTCCTGGGACAGATCCTCGAGTCTTGGAAGAAGTTGCTGCACGTTGTCACCTGTTCAATATCCCGTGCGGATTGATACGCAGCTTGGCGGAATATGGTCAACGCATCTGTGTGGGAGCGCAGATATAGAAGCCGTCAGAGGCCATGATCGTCTTTGCGGCACCCCGGATTATGAGCAGAGTAATCGAAATTTCATGGAGGCTAAGTTGACCATTTTAATCTCAGCATGAGCCTGAACGATGATTGTTCGCTATTAGTTTTGAAACGCGCCGTTTTTACCGGCAGCTTTAGTTCTGGGGGCTGGATGAATCAAGGCCCGCTGTCGACGATCGGGAGAGGGCACTTGGGTGGCAGTTTTGGGGCGTTAAATGTCAAAGTCAGAGCGGGAGGAAAGGCTTTCGAGTTCCCTGAACCCGAAAGGATTTCCTATGCCTCACTGCCACCAGGAGCCCGCAGCGTATGTGGGCCAGCTTGCTGAAGGCACGCGCAGTTTAGTGCCGCATATTGCGGGGGGCCACAAGCTCACCCGCATGGTGCTGAATGCGGCCATGGAGGCCGCAACCGGCTCTACCTCGGCCTCGGGTGTATGGTCCCAACGCGACAGCTTCCAGATGATGGAAATGGTGGTGATCCAATCGCTTCGAGAGCAATCTGTCCCATCGACAGTCGTGCAGGCACTTTCCTTCCTGAACGATCTCGAAGCTCGCCTCCCAACCCAAACGGTCCGCAGCGAGGAGCAGATCGAGCATCAGCACTTTTCGACGCCGCTTGGGCTGGCTTGGCTGGCAGCCCACCTTGCGGACCTCCAGCCAGACGACATCGTGCTCGAACCCAGTGCCGGCACCGGAATGCTGGCGATCTGGGGCAGACATGCTGCGAGCCTCCATCTCAACGAGATCGATCCTGTCCGTCAGGAGTTCCTACGTTACCTGTTCCCTACCGCGCAGGTGACCGGCTTTGATGCCGTGCGCATAGGCGCCCATCTGACGCAGCGCCCCAGTGTCGTGCTGATGAACCCGCCATTTGCGCGCAACGCCGCTGGCATCGAAGATCCCACCACGGCCGCCCGCCACCTGGCTGCAGCTTTGGGTGTTCTGAAACCCGATGGTCGCCTCGTCGCCATCATGCCCGATAGCTTCCAGCCCCAAGGTCGCCGAGCGGAACTGTTCCAGCGCGCGCTGCGGGGCGCGAGCGTTGCCTTCCATGCGCGACTTGAGGGGGCGTTCACCAAGCAGGGTACATCGATCCCGGTTCGCCTGCTGGTGATCGACAAACGCGCTGGTGCCATCAGCACCACCGTCATCAACCGATCAAACCTCGCAGACCTGCTTCCGTTTCTGTGCAAGGTTCCGGCGCGACGCCGCGTCGCGTCCGAACTGCCGCTTGTCGCCGCGCCACCGGCTCAGCCATCCAAATCCACCGCGCCCCTGCTTGGCGGATTTCGGACAGGCGCTCCGAAACTGGCCCCTGCGAATCCCCGCAGCAATACCAACGGCGCCATGCCACTGCCCTACGCCGTTCGCGACACCATCGCCGACGCCGAGCAGGCTATCGGCGTCTATGTCGCCTATCGGCCGCAGCGACTGGTCTTTGACGATGCCGGAGACCACCCGACCCAACTGGTGGAATCGGCGGCCATGGCCTCGGTCGCGCTCCCAGCGCCGAGCTACATCCCTCAGCTTCCTGCAAATGTGATCCGTGACCGCGTGCTGAGCCGAGCTCAACTAGAAACGCTGGTCCATGCGCTCGATGCGACCTCATCCGATCTTCCTGGACGCTATTACGTGCCGGGACGCGGGTTGGAACTGGTGCCCGATGCTGAAGGTACAAACTACCGTCGCGGCTTCTTCCTCGGCGATGGCACCGGCGCTGGCAAAGGTCGCCAGCTTGCCTCAATCCTGATGGATCAATGGCTGCGCGGCCACCGCCGCCATCTCTGGATCAGCGAGAGCAATGCCCTGATCTTATCCAGACTCTGTGAGTCTGTCTTAGCGAGAGCACCTCCGGTACAATGGGGCGGATATTCGCGACGGATGGATATCACGCGCCCCATCACAATGCTGACCCGGCTTAAGCCGGGTCAGCA
>Ga0066256_1000388_pt1 | contig 134703 bp, 115 predicted proteins | sample ThiBio_1000_biof_FD_87107 | JGI IMG/M metagenome (GOLD analysis project Ga0066256, IMG submission 87107) | Wastewater bioreactor microbial communities from Cape Town, South Africa - Thiocy_expt_1000_biof (version 2) | ecosystem: Engineered > Bioreactor > Thiocyanate-remediating >...
GGACCGGGTAGCGCGGGTTCGTCGCCGGTCTCGTGGGGGGGGGGCGGGAGGGGGGGGGGGAGGCGGGCGCGCGGCGCGCCCGCAGGCCCACGCCCGCCCGGGCCGGCACCCCCGCGCGCGGCCGGGCCCCCCGGGCGCTGGGGGGGGGCGCCCCGACCGCCGTGACCGTGACGGCCGAGCTGCCGTGAGCCAGCCTGCCTACGATGAGCGCATGAGCCCCGACCCGCGCCTCGACACCCAGTACGAGGACCTGCTCGCCGACGTCCTCGCGCACGGGGCCCACAAGGGCGATCGCACCGGCACCGGGACGCGGAGCGTGTTCGGCCGCCAGCTCCGCTACGACCTCTCGCGCGGTTTCCCGCTCGTCACGACGAAGCGGGTGCACCTGCGCAGCGTCGTCCACGAGCTGCTGTGGTTCCTCAGGGGCGACTCCAACGTGCGCTACCTGCAGGAGAACGGCGTCCGGATCTGGAACGAGTGGGCCGACGAGAACGGCGAGCTCGGTCCGGTCTACGGCGTCCAGTGGCGCTCCTGGCCGACGCCGGACGGCGGGCACGTCGACCAGATCACGAAGGTGGTCGAGGACCTGCGTCGCGACCCCGACTCGCGCCGCCACCTCGTCTCGGCGTGGAACGTCGCGGCACTCGACGAGATGGCGCTCGCCCCCTGCCACGCGTTCTTCCAGTTCTACGTCGCCGAGGGCCGGCTCTCCTGCCAGCTCTACCAGCGCAGCGCCGACCTCTTCCTCGGCGTGCCGTTCAACGTCCCCTCCTACGCCCTGCTCACCGCCATGGTGGCGCAGCAGACGGGCCTCGGCCTCGGCGACTTCGTCTGGACCGGCGGCGACTGCCACATCTACGACAACCACGACGCGCAGGTCCGCGAGCAGCTCACCCGCGAGCCCTACCCCTTCCCGACGCTCGAGCTGCGCCCGGCGGCCAGCATCTTCGACTACACGTTCGACGACGTCGTCGTGCACGACTACCTCCACCACCCCACGATCCCCGGGAAGGTCGCCGTCTGATGGGCCGTCCCGTGCCTCACGCCACCGTCGGGATGGTCTGGGCGCAGACGCCGGGTGGCGTCATCGCGGTCGACGACGAGTTGCCGTGGGACGTCCCCGAGGACTTCCGTCACTTCCGCGACACGGTGGCCGGCCGCCCCGTCGTCGTCGGGCGGACCACCTGGGACTCGATGCCGGGGCCATGGCGGCGGGCGCGGACGGCGGCGTCCGTCGTCGTCACCCGGGACCCGGCCTGGCACGGCGCGCCGGACGAGCACCCGGTCCGCGCCGGCTCGCTCCCCGAGGCGATCGCGACGGCCTCGCTCCCCGTCGGGACACCGGACGCCGCCCCGCCCCCGGACGAGGTCTGGATCATGGGCGGCGGTCAGGTCTACGCGCAGGGGATCGCCTACGCCGACCTGCTCGTGGTGAGCGAGATCGACGTGCCAGAGCCCGGTCCGGACGCGGCGGCCACGCGCGCCCCCGCGATCGACGAGGCGACGTGGCGGGAGTGCACGCCGGCCGACGTCGCCGGCTGGCGCGTCTCGCGCACGGGCACGGGCTGGCGGATCCTGCACTGCCGGCGGCGCTGAGCCCCGGTGAGCGCCCCGACCGGCCCGCCGAGCGGGTCCCGCGACGTCGCGGGGCCCGGCGACGCCCCCGACCCCGGCGCGCCTGCGCGTCCCGGTCGCGCGAGCACCGCCGGTCGGCTCGGCTGGACGCTCCTCGGGCTCCTGCTCCTCGCCGGTCTCGGCGCACGCTGGCGGGGCGAGCTGGGCGTCCGGCCGGCGCCGCCCGCGCCGAGCGCGCAGCAGTCGGCGCCTCCGGCATCGCCCGGCGGGGTGGTCGACCCCGTGCTGCCGACGCCCTCGTTCGGCCAGGGCGGCGACCCCCTGGTCATCGAGGTACCCGACTGGCTCGGCCCGACGCTGGTGGCGGTCGCCGCGGCCGTCGTGGCCGCGGCCGTCATCCTGCTGCTGCGCCGCTACCTCCCGCGCCGACTGGCCCGGTACGAGGGCGAGGTCATCGAGACGGTCGGCCGGACGACGGACGCCGAGGCGACCGCGGTCCCCGACCTCACCGAGTCCCTGACCTCCGCCCGCGGCGCCCTGGACCGGACGGTGGCCCCGCGCGACGCGGTCGTCGCCGCCTGGCTGGCGCTGGAGGAGGGCGCGGCGGACCGCCACGCCGCCCGGTCGCCGAGCCAGACGCCGACCGAGTTCACGCTCGAGCTGCTCGCGAGGACCCACGCCGACCCCGCGGCCGTCGAGGCGCTGCGGCGCACCTACCTCGCCGCCCGGTTCTCGACCGCGCCCGTCACGCGGCAGCAGGTGGCCGTCGCGAGCGAGGCGCTCGCCCGGATCGAGGCGACGTGGCGGGGCTGAGCACACGGCGCCTCGTGCTGGAGGGGCTCACGATCCCGGTCTCCGCGCTCGTCGCGTGGGGCGTCCTCCGGTTCGACCTCGCTGCGACGGCCGTCGTCACGGCGACGGTCGTCGTCGTGCTCGTCCTCGCCCACCTCCTGCCGGGCGACGACTACACGGCGTGGCCCCAGCTTCCCGCCCCCGAGCGGGGCGGCCGGCGCGCCGAGATCTACCGCCTGTCCTGGCAGCTCGACGCGGGCACGAGCGCCGGTCCGTACCTCGTCCGGCGCCTCGTCGAGCTCGCGGAACGGCTCGAGCCGGACGCCACCCCCGCCGAGCGGGACGCGCTGCGGGCCGCGCTCGCCCCGCTGCTCCCGACCACGCCCCCGACCGGGGGCCGGCGCCGGCGCTCCGGCACCGACCCGACCGCCGACGTCGCACGCGCCGTCGACCGGATCGAGCGCACGCTCGCCGCGATCGAGCAGCGCGCCGACACCAGCCCCTCCCCCGACCAGAGGAGACCCCGATGACCAGCCCCGACAACGTTCCGGCGACGGTGGGCACCGAGGTGCCCGGCGGCCCGGCCGGCGTCGCCGAGATCGCGGAGGCCAGCGCCCGCGTCCTCGCCGAGGTCCGCACCGCCGTCGTCGGCATGCCGACCCTCGACCTGGCGCTCGCGACGATCCTCGCGGGCGGCCACCTCCTGCTCGAGGACGTCCCGGGGACGGGCAAGACGCTCGCGGCTCGCAGCCTCGCGACCGCGCTCGCCCTCGACTTCGCGCGCGTCCAGTGCACCCCCGACCTGCTCCCGTCGGACATCACGGGCGCGATGATCTACTCCCCCGGCGACGCCGAGTTCGAGTTCCGGGCGGGCCCGGTCTTCACCAACCTGCTGCTGGCGGACGAGATCAACCGCACCCCGCCCAAGACCCAGTCGGCGCTGCTCGAGGCGATGGCCGAGCGCCAGGTGACGGTCGAGGGGACGACCCGCCGGCTGCCGACCCCGTTCCACGTCGTCGCGACCTCGAACCCCGTCGAGCACGAGGGCACCTACCCCCTGCCGGAGGCCCAGCTGGACCGGTTCCTCGCGCGGGTCGCCGTCGGGTACCTCGACGTGGCGGCGGAGAGCGAGATCCTGCACCGCCGGCTCGCGCGCCGCGCCGAGGCCGCCCCCGTCCGGCCCGTGCTCGCCCCGGGCGAGCTGCACCGGCTGCAGGAGGGGCTCGAGCTGGTGAGCGTCGACGCCGACGTCGTGCGCTACTGCGTCGACCTCGTCGCGGCGACGCGGACGGCGCGGGGGGTCGAGGTCGGCGCTTCCCCGCGCGGATCGCAGGCGCTGCTCCTGCTCGCGCGCGCCGTCGCGGCCATGGCGGGCCGCGACTACACCACCCCGGAGGACGTCAAGGCCGTGGCCGTCCCGGCGCTCGCCCACCGGCTCGTGCTGACCGCCCAGGCCTGGGCCGGCGGCGTCTCGCCGGAGCGGGTCGTCGCCGAGATCCTCACGACGGTCCCGACGCCGGCCGCGTCCCCGGCCCGATCGGGTCACGCGTGAGCTCATCCGGACCGCCCGATCGGACCGCGTCCACGGCGCCCGGCGCCGGGTCGTGGTTCGAGATCCGCAGCGCCTCGGCGCTCGGAGTCGTCGCGCTCGGGCTGCTGCTCGCCGGCGTCGTCGTCGGTCGCCCGGTGGTCGTCGCGGTCGTCGCCCCGCTGCTGGTCGCGGCCGTCGTCGCGCGACGCCGGTCCGTCGCCCGCCCACCGGGGCCGCCGACCCTGCGCGCGACCGGCGCCCCGCGTCCCGGCGAGCACGTGACGCGGCTCGTCCCGCCGCCCGGGGAGACGAGGGTCCGGCTGAGCCTGCCCGGCTACCCCGAGGCGACGGCGCTCCTGGCGGCCGACCCGACACCGGCGACCGTCACGTTCGAGTCCGCGCGCACCGGCGACCTGGCGCCGCTGCGGCTCGACGCGGTTCCCGTCGCCGCCGACGGCGAGCTGGAGTCCGCGCCCGTCACGGTCGTCGCGCCGGCGCTCGTCGTCGAGCCGATCCGGCTGCCCGTCAGCGGCCTGCCGGCGCCGCACCACCTCGTCGGCTCGACCGGGACGCATCGCTCGCGCCGTCGCGGCGAGGGCGAGGACCTGCTCGACATCGCGCCGTTCGCGCCCGGGGACCGGCTGCGCAACGTCGACTGGCGGGTCACCGCCCGGCGCGGCACCACCGACCCGCGGCTGGGGACGCGTCTGTGGGTCCGACGACACCACGCGGACGCGGAGGCCGTCGTCGTGGTCGTGCTCGACTCGCGCGACGACGTCGGCATCGACGTGCGGACGTGGGCCGGGGGCACCGGCGACGTGCTGACCCAGCCGACCTCGCTCGACGTGGCACGGCAGGCGGCCGCGTCCTACGCGCAGGCGTCGATCGAGCGCGGCGACCGCGTCGCGTTCGTCGACCTCGGCCACCGCGGACGCCCGCTGCGCCCGGGTGCCGGTCGGCGCCACCTCGACCGGATCGTCCAGGCGATCACGCGCAGCCGCGCGGTCGGCGAGCCGGGGCGTCTCGTCCGCGCGCCGCAGGTGACGGCGGGGGCGATCATCGTCGTGGTCTCCACCTTCCTCGACGACGACGCGGCGACGGCCGCCGCCGACTGGTCCCGCGCCGGACACCCCGTCGTCGCCGTCGACGTCCTCCCGCCGACCCACCTGGGCTCGCTGAGCGGGCCGGAGCAGGTGGCGGCGCGCCTCGTGCTCGCCGAGCGCACGCAGCGGCTGCGTGAGCTGCGTGCCGCCGGCATCGGTGTCGAGCGGTGGTGGACCGCGTGAGCCTCGACGTCCGCGGCGCCCTCACCGGGCTGCTCGACCGGCTGCGACGACGCGGCGGCGAGACCCCGCGCCGCGGCGCGGGCCGTGGCCACGGCGAGACCTCGTCCGAGGAGCCGGAGCTGCGGATCGACGTCGGTCCGGCCGTGTCCGTCGGGACGCTGCGGGCGCTGGCCGTCGTCGCCGGCGCGGCGGCCGTGCTCCTGACCGCGACGACGGTGACCGGCTGGGTCCTCGGGCTGGTCGCCCTCGCCCTGGCGGTCGTCCGGCCGCGCGGTGCGCTGCCCGCGTTCTGGCTCGGCGTCGTGGGTCTCGCCCTGCTGCTGCAGGACGAGCGCCCGACGGTGTGGCTCGCGCTCTCGACGGCGCTGACCGTCCTCGCCGTGCACGTCACGTGCGTCGCGCTGCGGCTGACCGAGAACCTCGGACCGCGCGCCCCCGTCGCCGTCGCCGTGCTGCGGCGGCGCTGGCCGACGTTCTGGCGCGCGCAGCTCGTCGGCCAGGCTCTCGGCCTCGTCGCGTGGGTGGTTCCCGAGCTGCCCGGAGCCTGGGTGACGGCGGCGGCCGTGCTCGGCGTCGGGGTCCTCGGCTGGCTGCTCCTCGTGCCGCCCCGGCGTGTGGCACAGTGAGGCATGCCCGAGCTTCCTGAGGTCGAAGCCCTCGCGGGCTTCCTGCGCGAGCGGACCGTCGGCCGGTTCGTCGTCGCCGTCCACGTCGCGGCCATCGGTGCGCTCAAGACGGTCCAGCCGCCGCTCGAGGAGATCACCGGGCGCTGCGTCACCGACGTCGAGCGGCACGGCAAGTGGGTGTCCATCGGGCTCGGCCCGCGTGGCGACCTCACGGCGACCGAGCCGGAGGAGTGGCTCTCGTTCCACCTCGCCAAGGCCGGCTGGCTGCGCTGGCGGGAGGAGATGCCCGCCTCGACCGCGCCGCGCTCGCGTCCGCTCGGCCGGTCGGCCGGCCCGCTCGCGGTGCGCGTGTGGTTCGACGACGGCTCGGGGTTCGACCTCACCGAGGCCGGCACGCGCAAGCGTCTCGCCGTCCACCTCACCCGGGACGTCCGGGAGGTCGAGCCGATCGCGACGCTCGGCTTCGACCCGCTCGCGGTCGACGACCCGCGCGAGCAGCTCGCCTCCGCCCTCGGCTCGCGCAACCAGCAGGTCAAGGGCGCGCTGCGCGACCAGCGGCTCGTCGCCGGGATCGGGAACGCCTACAGCGACGAGATCCTCCACGCCGCGCGGCTCTCGCCGTTCGCGCTCACCGGCTCCCTCACGGACGAGGAGCTGGACCGCCTCGCCGAGGCGACCCGGGAGGTGCTGCGTGCCGCGGTCGCCGCGTCGACCGGTCGGCCGGCGGCGGAGCTCAAGGATGCCAAGCGACGCGGCATGGCGGTGCACGGCCGGACCGGCCAGGCGTGCCCCGTGTGCGGCGACGTCGTGCGCGAGGTCTCCTTCTCCGACCGCTCGCTGCAGTACTGCGCGACGTGCCAGACGGGCGGCAAGCCGCTCGCCGACCGGCGGATGTCCCGGCTCCTGCGCTAGGCGCCGCCCGTCACCCGCGACGTCGGTGTGGCCCCCGGTCCCCGACCAGCGCGGTCATCCGATGTCCCGGAAGCCGTCACACTGAGCGCATGAGCGAAGCAGCCCCCGAGGTGTCGGACCGACCGGTCGTCCCCGCGCGCCACTCCGACCACCCGGCGAACCGGCCCCCGGCGTGGCTGTGGCGCGCGTTCGCCGGCGCCGTCGTCACGGTCTTCGTCGGCATCGCCGTGTGGCACGCGCTGGGCTCGCTGCGCACGCTCGGGGTCTACCTGCTGCTGTCGTTCTTCCTCGCCCTGGCCCTCGAGCCGATCGTCGTGTGGCTGGTCCGGCACGGCTGGAAGCGCGGGCGCGCGGCGATCACGACGCTGCTCGGGTCGATCGCCGTCGTCATGGTCGTCGTGGCGATGTTCGGGAACCTGTTCGTGCAGCAGCTCGTCCAGCTCATCTCCAACGTGCCCGCGCTGTACGAGGACGTCACGCTGTGGATATCGGAGCGGTTCGACATCGTCATGCCCGAGGCGCACGACCTCCTCCTGGACCTCGTCAACCAGCACGGGATGGACGTCGCCTCGGGCGCGCTGCTGCTGGGCACGACCGCCATCGGGCTCGTGTTCGCGTCCCTGACGATCATGCTCGTCACGTACTACCTGCTCGCGGCGGGGCCACGGTTCCGCGCGTCGATCTGCCGCTACCTCACCCCGAACCGCCAGGCCGACATGCTGCGCTACTGGGAGATCACGCAGCTCAAGGTCTCGGACTTCCTGCGCACGCGGATCGCGCTCGCGGCGATCTCGACCGTAGCGACCGCGATCTTCCTGCTCATCCTCCAGACGCCCTACGCGCTGCCGCTCGCGGTGTTCACCGGTCTCGTCTCGCAGTTCGTCCCGACGATCGGCACCTACCTCGGCGGCGCGCTGCCGGTCGCGGTCGCGCTGACCTCGCAGGGACTGACGCAGGGCATCATCGTGCTGGCGTTCATCATCGCCTACCAGCAGGTCGAGAACCTGTGGCTCTCCCCGAAGATCTCGGCGAAGGCGCTCGAGATGAACCCGGCGGTCAGCTTCGTCGTCGTCATCGCGTTCGGAGCCGTGTTCGGCGCCCTCGGCGCGTTCCTCGCGCTGCCGATCGCGGCGACGATCCAGGCGATCGCGAGCACGTACATGCGCCGGCACGAGCTCGTCGCCTCGCCCATGCTCGACGATCCGACGCCGGCCCCCAGGGCACCCCGCCCGAGCTGAGCTCGCCCCGGCTCGACGCACCCTCGCGGCCACGCGGCCCTCCGGGGCGGCCGCCGTCACCGGCGACGGGCACCTGCTCGGTGAGGTCACCCTCGCGACGCTCACGACGTTCCTCGCCCTCGCCAGTGTTCTCCCACGTCGGACGCGTGCCGACGGTCGAGAACGAGGTCCGGCCGCTCGCCGTGCTCTCGCTCGTCGCCGCGGCGCTCGTCGCCGCGGCCCTGGCGGCGGTCCCGGCGCCGCGACGTCCCCGCCTGAGACCGCCACGGCCCGGGTGGCGATCCACGACACCGCACCGCGCCACACTGACACCATGACGACACTATTATGGTGTCGCCATGGTGTCATAGTGGTGCTACGGTGACGTCATGTCCTTCGATCAACGAGTTTTCGAGGTCCGTGACCAGCTCCTGGCGCTGGGGTCCGGCGCCGGGGGTGCCGTCGAGGAGGCCAGCGGCCGCCTCGCCCTCGCGCTGGAGCCCGCACTCCGGCTGGCGCTCCAGCGCACCCTGTCCGACGCGGCCGACGCCCTGCGCGAGCAGCTCGCGGAGGTCGCCACCGTCGAGGTCCGGCTCGAGGACGGCGAGCCCGTCATCGTCGCCGTCCCCCGGGTGCGGGTGGACCCGCGGGACGACGACCCGGCCGCGTCGCACCTGCCGCCGACCTCCGTCCTGCCCGTCATGGCGCCACCCTTCACGACCCCGCCGGCGCAGGCCGCGCCCGAGCCGGTCGACGAGGAGGTCGAGGCCGGGGTCACCCGGTTCACGCTGCGGCTGCCGCAGCACCTCAAGCTGCGGATCGACGCGGCGGCGACCGGCGTCGGCCTCTCCGTCAACTCGTGGATGGTGCGGGCCGCCGAGCTCGCGCTCACGGACACGACCCCGCGCTCGACGCAGCGCGCGGGCAACCGCCTCACGGGCTGGATCGGCTGACCGCCCGGTCGAGCCGGACCCAGCCGATCGTCGGCGCCCGCCGTCCCCGTCCATCCCGCCACACCTCGCGGCCCCCGTCCCCACCAAGGAGTCCCCATGTCCATGACCGCCACCCGCACCACGTCCGCCCCCGTCACGGGGATCCTCACCCTCGCCGGGCAGCTGCGCTGGTCCGACCTGCGCGTGCGGGCCGTCGACGGCCTCACGACCGCGACGGTCACGCTCACGGCCACCGGCCTGCGCGCCGAGGAGCTGGCCGAGGCGACGACCGTCGCCGTGTCGGCGAACCGGATCGACATCGACGTGCCCAACCCCCTGCGCCTGCTCGCGACCGCGACGGGGCTGCGGATCGACGCCGACGTGCCGACCGGCACCGTCCTCGACCTGGCGGGCGGCAGCGGCCGGATCGAGGCCCAGGGTCGCTACTCGGCCGCGAACCTGCGCACGGGGTCCGGCGCCGTGCGCCTCGAGGAGGCCGAGACGGCCACCGTGCACGGCGGCTCCGGGGCGATCGACCTCCAGCGCGCCTCAGCCGCCGACGTCCGGATCGGCTCGGGCGCTCTCGCGGTCGGCCAGGTCGGCTCGCTCCAGGTGCGCGGCGGCAGCGGGAGCGTCGCCGTGCGCGCGATCGACGGCGTGAGCTCGCTCCGCGTCGGGTCGGGGCACCTCCAGGTCGACTCGGCCGCCGGCGAGGTCGCGCTCGAGACGAGCTCGGGCTCGCTCAAGGTCGGCGAGGCGCGCGGGACCCTCACGGCTCACGCGAGCTCGGGCAGCATCACCGTCGAGCGGCTCGTCGAGGGCCGTCTCACCAGCACGACGCGCAGCGGCAGCCAGAAGATCGGCATCCCCTACGGCACCGCCGTCCAGGTCGACGCCGAGTCCCGCAACGGCCGGGTGCGCAGCGCGCTCGACGAGGTCGCCGGCGAGGCGGGGTTCGACCGCGCCGCGACGGTGACCGCGCGCAGCGACCACGGCAGCATCACGTTCCGCCGCGCCTCCTGAGGCGGGCTCCGGGAGAGGCCGACGAGATCGGCCGTCCGCGGTCCCGCCGTCCGCGGTGCCTCGTCCGTCGTCCCGTCGTCCGCGACGAACCGCGTCCCCCGGGCACGCGGCCCCACCGTGGCCGCGGTCACCGCGCTGGCCACCCCGAGACCGCACCGTCCCGGGCACCCGGCCCCGTCATGACCACGGTCACGGCCGTGGCCACCCGACGACCGTGTCGTCCTCGGTACCCAGCCCAGGCGTGGCCACGGCGAGGGCGTCGGTCGTCCCAGCACACCACCCGGCGCCACGGCCCCACGACACCGGGAGCCACCGGCGACGACACCGCGGCCCCGACATGACGAAGGCCCGAACCCACATCCGTGGGTTCGGGCCTTTGCCGATGTCCTGCGACAGGACACTGGTAGCGGGGGCAGGATTTGAACCTGCGACCTCCGGGTTATGAGCCCGGCGAGCTACCGAGCTGCTCCACCCCGCGTCGGCTCCTCTACGTTACGTCACGGATCGTGAGGAACCAAATCGCGGGGCTGTGGGCTGGCTCACCCGGCGGCGTCGAGCTCCTCCTGCGCCGTGATCGCGCGGCCGAGCGCCTCGTTCAGGGCGTCCTGCGCCCGGCCGTACGCAGCCCAGTCACCGTCGACCTGCGCCTGGCGCGAGGCGTCCATCGCCTCCTTGGCGTCCGCGAGCGCCTGCCCCAGCCGCCCGCCGGGCGTCGACAGGTCGAAGTCGCCCGACCCGGACGACCCGGGCGTCCCGGACGTCGCGGTCGGCGTCGGGCTGGGCGTCGCACCGTCCGTCGGCTGCTCGGTCGGCTCGCCGTCCTCCCCGGGCTCGATCGGTTCGATCGGCTCGACGCCGGCATCGCCGGCCTCGGCCCCCGACTCGCCCTCGAACACCTGGTTGAGCGCCTCGTCGAGCGTCGTCGCGAACCCGACCTTGTCACCGAACGCCACGAGGACGTACCGCAGGAGCGGGTACCTGGTCCCGGACGACGCCTGCGCGTACACCGGCTGGACGTAGAGGAAGCCGCCGCCGACGGGCAGTGTCAGCAGGTTGCCGCTCACGGCCTGCGAGCCCTGACTGTTGAGGATGTTGAGGATGTTCGCGGCATCCTGGTCGGACTTGAAGTTGTTCTGCACCTGACCGGGTCCGGGCACGGCCGTGCCCGAGGCGACCTCGAGGAGCCGGATCGTCCCGTAGCCGTCGGCCTTGACCCCCGCCTCGCCGCCGGCGTCGCCGTCGACGGCGGCGAAGCCGCGCAGCACGTTGCGCTGGTCGTCGTCGAGGATGAAGGACGTCGTGAGCGAGAACGCCGACTCGTCCTGGTCGGGCATCCGCAGCGTGAGGTAGTAGGGCGGCTGCGGCGTCGAGCCCGTCTCGGTCGGATCGCTCGGGGTCCGCCAGAAGTCGGCCTGCGTGAAGAACTGCTGGGCGTCGGTCACGTGGTAGCGGTTGAGGATGGTGCGCTGCACCTTGAACATGTCCTCGGGGTAGCGCACGTGCGACATGAGGTCGCCCGACATCTCCGTGTAGGGCTCGACGAGCCCGGGGTACACCTTCGACCACGACGCCAGGACCGGGTCCTCGGTGTCCCACGCGTAGAGCGTGACGGAGCCGTCGTAGGCGTTTACCACGGCCTTGACCGAGTTGCGGATGTAGTTGACCGACTCCGGCAGCGAGGTCACGATCTGCGCCTGGCCGTCGGCGCCGATGAGCGAGGAGTCGATCGTCGCGTCCTGGAGCTGCTCGCGCTTGGAGTAGGGGTAGTCGTTCGACGTCGTGTACGCGTCGACGATCCAGACGACCTCCTTCGTCCCGTCGCCGTCGGTGTCGACGACGGCCGGGTAGGTGCGCGAGTCGACGGTGAGGAACGGCGCGACCTTCTCCACCCGCACGCGCGGGTCGCGGTCCCACAGCACCTGGGAGACCGGCGTCACGCTGTCGGAGAAGAGGATCTCCTGGCTGCCGAACTTGAGCGCGAACAGCGTCTTGAGGAAGAGGTTGTCGACGACGGGACCGCCGTCGCCGGTGTAGGTCGTCTTGACCTCGCCGGCGTCCTCGTCGCTCGGGTAGTCGACCTCGCGGGGCTCGCTGCCCTCCGGCGCGCCGACGATCGAGTAGACCGGCGACTCCTGGCCGAAGTAGATCCGCGGCTCGTAGTCACCAAGCAGGCCCTGGCTGGGGATGTCCCCCTCGAAGAAGCTCGGCTGGCCGTCGGCCCGGGCCGTGTTCCCGTACGCGGCGACGACGCCGTACCCGTGGGTGTAGATCGTGTGGTTGTTGACCCAGTTGCTCTCCCGCAGCCCGTCGAGGTTGAGCTCGCGGACCGAGATGACCGTGTCCTGGCTGGTGCCGTCGAGCTCGTAGCGGTCGACCGACAGGTCCTTCGGGAACGTGTAGTACTGACGGATCTGCTGGAGCTGGCGGAACGTCGGCGAGATGATCGTCGGGTCCATGAGGCGGATGCTCGCGGTCGACTCGGCGTCCTCGCGCAGCGCGCCGGCCTCCGGGTCGAGCGTCGCGTCGTACTTGATCTTCTTCACGTCCTCCAGCCCGTACGCCGTCAGGGTGGCGTCGATGTTGCGCTGGATGAACGGCTGCTCGAGGCGCTGCTCGTTCGGGACGACCTGGAAGCGCTGGATGAGCGCCGGGTAGATCCCGCCGATGACGATGGCGGCCACGACCATGAGCCCGACGGCGACGGCCGGCAGCTTCCACGTCCCGCGCAGCGTCGCGACGACGAACATGACGGCGACGACGACGGCGATCCCGGCGAGGATCTCCCGACCGGGCAGCACGGCGTGGATGTCGGTGTACCCGGCGCCGTCGAACCGGTCGCGCTCCTGGCTGAGCAGCGAGTACCGGTCGAGCCAGTAGGACACGCCGAGCAGGAGCGCGAACACGGCCGCGAGCACGCCGAGGTGGATCCGGGCGGCGCGCGTCATGCCGGCCTCCGGCACCACCTGGAGGCCGCCGTAGAGGTAGTGCGTGACGAGGGCCCCGACCGCCGCGAGGAACACCGCCGCCATGAGGAAGGAGACCCAGAACCGGACGGCCGGCAGGGTGAAGGTGTAGAAGGACAGGTCGATCCCGAACTGCGGGTCGACCTCGCCGAACGGCTCCCCGTTGAGCCAGAGCAGCATCGTCTGCCACTGCGAGTTCGCCGCGATCCCGCCGAACAGGCCGAGCACGACGGGCACGGCGATGAGCGCGACCCGGCGCAGCGGCTCGATCGCCTCGCGGTACCGGTCGAGGTTGCGCTGCTCGGGCGTCGTCGGTGCATACACCGGCCGCGACCGGTAGGCGAGCTGCAGGTTGAGGTAGACCGCCCCGCCGAGGACGAGGAGGCCGATGAGGAAGAGCACCGCCCGGCTCACCCACTGGGTGCGCAGCACCTGCGACACCCCGAGCTGGTCGAACCACAGCCACTCGGTGACGAGCCCGGAGGCGAGGAAGAAGGCGACGACGATGACGGCCAGGACGATGATCGTCGGGCCGAGCGCGGATCGCCGGGGGGACTTGGTGGCCGTGGCAGCGGAGGTCACGTCAATGGTCCTTCGGTCGGGACGGTGTCAGGCCGCGGTCGTCTCACCGAGGCTTGGCGCCTGCGGTGCTGAGCAGTGCCGGCGCGTTCCAGGGGTCAACGACGGTCGCGGCCCTCAAGTTTCCCATGATCGGCGCGCGCCTGTGAGACTGACGGCATGACCTCCCCCGTCCCCTCCCCGGGCTCCTCCCCCGTCGACGGCCTCGACCCGACCCTCGTCGCGCTCGCGCGCTGCGTCCACGAGACCGAGGTGCACGTCTCGGCCGGCGGCTGGGACGGCCCGGTCCGGGTGTTCGCGCTGGTCAACACGGCGCGCGCCCTGGCCGCCGACCCCGCGATCGCCACGCTCCTGCCGGCCGGGACGCGGGTCGACGACCCCCACCACCTCCTCGCCATCGAGCAGGAGGGCCTGCCGGAGGCCGACTCGCTGGAGTCGCTGCTCGCGCAGCTCGCGTGGCCGGACGCGGTCGACGGCGCCGCCGTCGTCGTCGAGCGTCTCGTCGTCCCGCCCGACGCCGAGGCCGACCTGCCCGGCGATCTCAGCGAGGACGAGGCCGTGGCGCGGCTCGCGGCGCACCCGGGCGCCGAGGACGTCCGGCTCGCGGCCGGTGTGCTGCGCACGGGCGAGTCGTGGTGCGCGATCCGGGCCCGCGGACACGACGACGACCTCGAGGTCGCGGGCGGCCAGGATGCCGTGCCCGGCCTCGTCGCCGCGCTGCGCGCGACGCTGAGCTGACGCGCGGCGCGGACGTCGGACGCCCAACCAGCGCGGGCGTCGGACGTGGGGCGTCGGGCGTCGGGCGTCAGCAGCTCGGCAGGTCCGCCGCGTCGCCGGTGCCGATCGCCTGCACGGCGGCCCACGCCTCCTCGAGCGTCCCGACCGCGACGACCCGCAGGTCGCCGGGGACGTGACCGGCGACGTCGCCGCAGTTCGCGACCGGCGCGAGGAAGAACTCGGCGCCGTCCCGCAGCGAGCCGTTCATCTTCTGCACGATCCCGCCGATCGGTCCGACGTTGCCCTCGAGGTCGATGGTGCCGGTGCCGGCGATGACGTGGCCGCCGGTGGCGTCGCCCGGGGTGAGCAGCTCCATGATCCCGAGGGCGAACATGGTGCCGGCCGACGGCCCGCCGATGTCGTGGATCTGGATGGCGACGTTCACCGGGAAGTGGAAGTCGGGGTCGATGAGGACGCCGATGACGGAGCCGCCCGCCCCGTCGTCGCCGGTGGTCAGCTCCGCGGACGCGCGGGTGCCCGCGCGGTCGAGGGCGAGGGTGATCGGCGTGCCCGGCGGCGTCCGGTCGAGGAGCCCGAGCAGGTCGGGGAACGTCGCGGTCTCGGTGACGACGCCGTCGATCTCGACGGACTCGATGACGTCGTCGACCTCGATCGCGCCGACCGCCGGACCGTCCTCGACGACGCCGGCGACGACGAGGTCGGCGGGCACCTCGTAGCCGAGCGCCGTGAGCGCCGCGGCGGTGGCGTTCTCCTGGGAGGACGTCATCTGCGCCTGGCTCTGCTCCTTGGCCTCCTCCGCGGTCTGGTTCTCCGGGAAGATCGCCTCCCGCGGCAGCACGGACGAGGCCGGGTCGAAGAACCCCTGCAGCGCCCGGAGCATGAAGACGGGGTAGTCGGGGCCGCCCGACGCCGAGACGGTCGTGAGCCGGAGCTGGCCGTCCGACGGGTAGGTCTCGGCGTCGGAGATGGAGATGAGCGGCTCGTCGTCCACCTCGCCGAGCGTGTCGACGGTCGGGCCGGGCATCCGGACCGCGTACGGCACGGGAACGACGAGACCGAGGGCGAGCAGCACCGCGAGCACGAGCCCGAGCGTGAGCGTCACGGCGGGGATGCGGTCCCACCACGGGTCGGGCAGCGGGAGCGGCGCGAACCTCGGGGTCGACGCAACGGGTCGCGGCGCGGGGGGCTGACTCACGCGTCCATTGTGCGGCAAGCGAAATCGGCGTGCGCTCCGGCGCCGAGCCGCCCCGGCGGGGTTAGCGTTGGCGACACCCCCGGGGCGCGAGCCCCCGTGCGAGACGAGGAGCACGCCATGCCTGAGGACGACGCCGCCCGGCAGAGCTGGGAGATGCTCCTGCGCCAGATGCTCGGCGAGGAGGGGGCCCGCGAGGCCATGTCCGCGCTGGAGGCCAGCGGGTTCGACCCGGAGCAGCTCGCCCGGACGACCGGGCTGCCGACCGACCCGGCCTCGCTCCAGGCGATGATGGGCCAGATGCAGCGGATGATGTCCGGCTCGGGCGTGGACGGCGTCAACTGGTCGCTCGCGCACGACGTCGCCCGGCAGGTGGCACACACCGGCGGCGACCCCAGCCTCACGGCGGCCCAGGCGTCGCGAGCGACGACCGCGCTGTCCGTCGCCGACCTCTGGCTCGACGCCGCGACCGACCTCCCGCCCGCCGGTGGGAGTCGCTCCGCGTGGAGCCGCGCGCAGTGGGTCGAGGGGACGCTGGAGGTCTGGAAGCGGCTGACCCAGCCCGTCGCCAGCTCGATCGCCGAGGCGCTCGTCGGGGCGATCACCTCCCAGCACGAGACGATGCCGATCGCCGGCGGCGGCGCGCAGATGCTGCGCTCGCTCGGCGGAACCGTGTTCGGGATGCAGGTCGGCCAGGCGGCCGGGACGCTCGCGCGCGAGGTGTTCGGCACCTCCGACACCGGGCTGCCGCTCGTCGACGGGCACGGCACCGCGCTCGTGCTGACGAACGTCGAGGAGTTCGCCGCTGGCCTCGACGCGGCGCCGGAGGAGGTGCTGCACCTGCTCGCCGTGCGCGAGGCGGCCCACGCCCGGCTCTACGCGCACGTCCCGTGGCTGCGCCACCACATCCTCGGCCTCGTGGAGGAGTACGCTCGCGGCATCGCGATCGACGTCGACGCCATGGAGGAGGCCGTCCGCAGCATCGACGTGACCGACCCCGAGGCCCTGCGCTCCGCACTCTCGGGCGGGGAGATCTTCGCCGTCGAGCGCACGCCGGAGCAGGCCGGTGCGCTCGACCGGCTGGAGACGGCGCTCGCACTGGTCGAGGGGTGGGTCGAGGACGTGACGGGGCGGGCCGTCGCCCCGCACCTGGCGCACGCCGTGCCGCTGCGGGAGATGCTGCGCCGCCGCCGCGCCGCCGGCGGCCCGGCCGAGCACGTGTTCTCCAGCCTCGTCGGCCTCCAGCTCCGTCCCCGCAAGCTCCGCGAGGCCGCGGCGCTCTGGGCGGCGCTGCACGACGAGGGCGGCCCCGCCGCCCGCGAGGCGCTCTGGGAGCACCCGGACATCCTGCCCCGCTCGGAGGACCTGGACGACGGCGCCGCGTTCCTCGCCCGTCGCGAGGCGGCGAAGGCCGCCGACGCCGAGATGGACGCCGCCCTGGAGCAGCTCCTCTCCGGAGAGCCGGAGTCGGGCGGCGACGAGCACGACGGGGACGGCGAGGATGGCGGGGACCGGTAGGCAGCGCCGGTCCGGTCGGCGCCCGGCCGGCTAGGTCCACAGGGCGTCGTCCACAGGGGCGTCGCTGACGGTGTCAAGCGTGGCACGATCGCGCCATGACAGCCCTCCCGGTCGCTCACGACCCGCCCTCGGTCGCGACCGTCCAGCCGACCCCCCGGACGGTCACCGTCGTGCCCCCCTCCCGCGCGCGACCGCCGTGCGCCCCGACGCTGCGCCCGGGCCTCGTCCCGCTGTGGCGCGCGCGGGGCCAGACGCAGATCGGCGCCGACCCTCGCCTCGCGCTCGTCCTCGACGGGCTGAGCCAGCGCGAGCAGCGGTTCGTCGACTCGCTCGCCTGGCCGCGGCTCCGTGAGGTGCCGCTCCGACAGGTCGTCCGGCAGCACGGGGTGGATCCGCGGCGGGCGAGCGCCATCGTCGAGCACCTGCGGCGGCACGGGAGCCTGGTCGAACCGGCGGAGCCGCCCGAGGTCGGGCCGGTCGGGTCCCGCCGCGAGGGCCGCGGACGCGCGGAGACCCTGGCGACGCTGTGGCGGGCCGGCACCGCCGTGGGAGCGAGCCGGCGGCGGGGAGCCGAGGTGGCCGTCGTCGCGGACGACAGCTCCGGCGCGCTGGGGCTCGCCGTGCTGGACCATCTCGCCCGGGAGGGCGTCGGGCGGCTCGGCCTGGTCGCGGAGGGAGCCGTCGCCGCGTCGGACGCCGGGTTCGCGGTGCACGAGGTCGGCCGGCCGTGGGCGGAGGTCGCGGTCGCACGCCTCCGCGCCGTCGACCCGACCGTGCGGCTGGGCGCGGTCGCGCCGGACGTCGTCGTGCTCGTGGAGTCGCGCGTCGCGGTGCCGTTCCGGTCGAGCGGGCTCGTCCGGGAGGACATGCCGCACCTCTCGGTGGTGACGCGGGAGATCGACGTCGTCGTCGGGCCGCTCGTGCGGCCTGGCCGGGACGCGTGCCTGCGCTGCCTGGACCTCACGCGGACCGACCTCGACCCGCACTGGCCGGCTCTCGCGACACAGCTCGCCGGGGCTCGACCCGCGCAGCTCGGGCCGACTCTTCACGCGCTCGGGGCGGCGACGGCCGCGCTCGAGGTGCTCGACGCGCTCGACGGCCGCGACCCGAGTCTCGCCGGCCGGACGCTGGAGCTCGGGGCGCGCACCGTGCCGGTGACGCGCGCGTGGGCTCCGCACCCGAGGTGCGGGTGCGGAGCCTGTGTCGAGACGGAGGGCCGGGTGGGGTGAGCGACGAACCGGTCGGGTCGGACGGGCGGTCGCCGGACGGGCGGTCGCCGGACTGGGCGCGGGCCGGACTGGGCGCGGGCCGGGGTGAGCGCGGGCCGGGGTGAGCAACGGGCCGGGGTGAGCAACGGGCCGGATGGTCACGGGCCTTGTGGTCGTCGAACGGTGCCGTCACCGGGCGATGCAGTCACCGGTCTGGGGTGCTCAGGAACCGGGGTGGCCATGGGCCGGGGAGGGCACCGGCCCAGGTGAGCGACGGCCGGGTCGGGTCGGACGCTGGTCACGGGCCGGGTGGTCGTCGAGCGGTGCGACTCGCACCCGCCGGAGGGCGGGGGGCGAGGCCGTGGGATCGGGCCGGACGCGGCGCCGCCGAGGCCCGGTCGGCGGCGTCCCGACCCGACGCGGTCGGACCGCCTCACGCTGCGGGCGCGGGGCGGTCCGGCCGGTCAGGCCGGTCAGGCCGGTCAGGCCGCGACCTTGCGAGGCCGTCCGCGGCCTCGCTTGCGGGCGACGACGACGCCGTCGATGAAGACCTCGCCGCCCCAGACGCCCCAGGGCTCCTGCCGGCGGACGGCGCCCGCAAGGCACTCGGCGCGCAACGGGCACTCGCGGCACATGGCCTTGGCTCGCTCGACGTCGTCACCGCGCTCGGCGAACCAGAGGTCGATCGTTCCGGGGACCTGGCACGGGAGCACGAGGTCGAGGTCGGCTACGACGTCGAGCGCGGGGAGCGCCGGAAGGGCGAGGGTCTGGGTGGAGAAGCCGCCGGACACGGACGTGTCGGTGAAGGCAGAGAACATGGTGAGTCCTCGGGAAGTTCGTGGGTGTTCGTCTGATGGCGCCGAGAGGCGCGGGAGGCGGGTGGGCCTCGGCGGGGTGGCGCATCGCGCCACCGGGCGTGTCAGGCGGTCGGCTTCATGCCGCCGATGACACCGGGGTTGCCGCTGGGCAGAGCTGTCCCCGGGGAGGCAACGATGCGCGGGCGCGACGCGGTGGGCGTGGCGACGGACTCCAGGCCGTAGACGGCGAAGACTGTCATCCTCATGCGGGAACACCTCCCCTCGATGCGGACCCCTGGTGCTGGCTAGGCGGGGCCGGACGAACACGAACTCCATGAGCGTAGCCGAGGGTGGCCCGGGCCGCGCAAGCGAATTACCGAAACTTCTTCCGAGCAGTTCGGAGGCAGCCGCTGAGCCGGCTCCGCACGAGACGAGCCGCGTCCCTCGGTCGATGCTCGGCGCGCCCCTCCGCCGCGTTCGGCTGACGGGCGGCCGGCGTGCGTCGGTCGGCCGCGGCCGGCTACTCGCTCGGCTGGGGCGGCTCCTCACCCGCGACCAGCGCGAGCACGGCCGGTCCGTACGCCTCGATCTTCGCCGCCCCGATCCCCCGGACCAGGGCGAGCTGGCGCAGCGTCCGCGGCAGCATCGTGGCGATCCCCACCAGCGTGGTGTCGTGCAGGATCGTGTAGGCGGGCTTGCCCGTCTCCTTGGCGAGCCCGCCGCGCCACTCGCGCAGCCGCTCGAACACCTCGGCGTCGGCATCGGCCAGCGCGTCCTGCACCGCGGCCGCGCGCGCCTTGCGACGCTGCCGCTCGCTGGCGCCCCCGCGGCCCTCCTCGACCGGCCAGATGCCGTCGAGGAACCGCGACGGCTTCCGCGTCCCCCGACCACCGGCGGAGCGGGACCGGGCGTAGGAGAGCGTGAGGTGCTCCCGCGCGCGCGTCACCCCGACGTAGAGCAGGCGCCGCTCCTCCGCGATCTCCTCCTCGTCCTCCGCGAACGAGATCGGCAGGAGGCCCTCGCAGACCCCGGCGAGGAACACCGCGTCCCACTCCAGGCCCTTCGCGGCGTGCAGCGAGGCCAGCGTGACGCCCTCGACCGCCGGCGCGTGCTGCTCGGCCGCGCGCTCCTGCAGCTCGGCGACGAAGCCGGCGAGGTCGGCGCCCCGCTGACGGTGCAGGTCGTCGGCGAGCCGGACGAGCGCGTCGAGCGACTCCCACCGCTCCCGGACCGCGCCGCGTCCCTCGGGCGGGCTGGCCGACCAGCCGGCGCTGGAGAGGACGTCGCGGACCTGGTGCGGCATCGACCCGGCCGGGCCTCCCGCCGCGCCACCACCGCCGCTCGACCCGTCACCCCCGCCGTCGTCACCGAACCCGTCGCCTGGTCCAGCGTCGTCGTCGGCCGGCCCGGCGCTGCCCGCCGACCGCGCGGCACCGGCGAGCATCGCCATGGCGTCGCGGACCTCGCGGCGGGAGAAGAATCGCTCGCCGCCGCGCACGAGGTAGGCGATCCCCGCGCTCGCGAGCGCCTGCTCGAACGCCTCGCCCTGCGCGTTGGTCCGGTAGAGGATCGCGATCTCCCGCACCGGCACGCCCTCGGCGACGAGCTCCCCGATCCGGCGCGCCACCCCGGCGGCCTCCGCGTCGTCGTCGTCGAAGGTGAGATAGGCGACGGGCGGCCCGGACGGCCGCTGGGCCTCCAGCCGCACCGCCGCGCTCGACCGGTCGCGCCCCGCGCGCGCCAGCACGTCGTTCGCGAGGCGCACCACCTGCGGCGTCGAGCGGTAGTCGCGCACGAGACGGACGACGACGGCCCCCGGGTGGGTCGAGGCGAACCCCGTGAGGTAGCGCGGGCTCGCCCCCGTGAACGAGTAGATGGTCTGCGAGACGTCCCCGACCACGCACAGCTCGTGCCGGTCCCCCAGCCAGAGGTCGAGCAGGCGCTGCTGGAGGGGCGAGACGTCCTGGTACTCGTCGACCACGAAGTGGCGGTACTGCTCGCGCACCGTCCGGGCGATCTCCTCGCGCTCGGCCAGGACGCCGACCGTGAGCAGCAGGACGTCCTCGAAGTCGATCACGCCGCGGTCCGTCTTGACGTCCTCGTAGACGGACAGGAGCCGCGCGACGGTCGCGAGGTCGTGCCCGGCGGCGCCGACCCGGCCCGCCCGTGCGGCGGCCCGGGGGTAGTCCTCCGCCGTGACGAGGCTGACCTTGGCCCACTCGATCTCGGCGGCGAGGTCTCGCAGCGCGAGCCGGTCGGCGCCGAGCCCGAGCCGGCCGGACGCCTCGGCGACGAGCGGCGCCTTGTGCTCAGCGATCCGCGGCAGGGCTCCGCCGACGACCCGCGGCCAGAAGTAGGAGAGCTGGCGCAGCGCGGCGGCGTGGAAGGTGCGCGCCTGGACGCCGGCCACCCCGAGGTCGCGCAGCCGGGAGCGCATCTCGGAGGCCGCGCGCGCGGTGAAGGTCACGGCGAGGACGCGCGTGGGCTGGAACGCCCCGACCATGGCGCCGTGCGCGATCCGGTAGGTGATCGCGCGGGTCTTGCCGGTACCGGCACCGGCGAGCACGCACAGCGGGCCCGAGAGGTGCTGCGCGACCTCGCGCTGGTCGGGATCGAGCGCGGCGAGGAGCTCCTCGGGGGTGCGCGGGGCCGTGCGGGGCGCACCCGAGGAGTCGGCGGGGCTGAGCGTCGTGGACATCGGGACCATCCTCGCAGGGCGGTCCGACAGATTGGCCGGCCCCGCCCTCCCCTGTGGACGGCCGACGCTCGCGTCACTGGGCCAGCCCCCGGCCAGCCTCGCGTCCAGCCGGTTCCGGAACGGGCGCCGGCGCGACCGTGGCAGCGGGGACGCGGCGGAATACGGACGAGGGCGCCGACCGTTGGGTCAGTCATGAGCACACCCGCGCTTCCCGCCGAGGGCACCGTCACGATGTTCACCACGACGTGGTGCGGCTACTGCCGCATCCTGAAGTCGGCGATGCAGCGCGAGGGCGTGCCCTACACCGAGGTCAACATCGAGGAGGTCCCGGGGACCGCGGAGTTCGTCGAGTCCGTCAACGGCGGCAACCAGACGGTGCCGACGGTGCTCTTCCCCGACGGCTCGGCCCTCACGAACCCGTCGGTCGCCCAGGTGAAGGCGGCGCTCTCCGCGTCCTGACCCGACACCGGGACGCGCGTCACCACCCGGAGCCGTCGCCCTCCGCCTGGTCCAGCCGCGGGAGCGACGGCCAGTTGTCCGACGCCCACGCCGCCCAGCTCGGGAACGGCGCGGGCGGCGCCGGGAGCGGCCGGCCGTCGAGCTCGTCGGCGCCCGGGCGCTGGAACGAGGCCAGGTAGGCGTCGTGCTCCGCGTCAGAGATCGGGAAGTGCGCCGTCGGATCGCGGCGCTGCCGCGCGGCGGCGCGCTCACGACGCACGGGCTCCGGCACCTCCAGGACGTGCAGCTCGAACCGCGCACCCGCGCGCTCCGCCACGTCGCGGATCGCGAACCGCTCGTGCGGGCTCCAGCAGCCGAGGTCGAGGACCACCGAGAGGCCGCCGCGCAACGCCTGGTACGCGGTCGCGATGAAGCGGCCCTCGAGGACGGTGCGCTTCCCGTCCGGGTCGTGGTGGCCGAACAGCGGCAGCATCCACTCGTCGGGGGTGAGCCGGAGCGCGCGGTCCTCCGCCTCGATCCGACGCGCCAGCGTCGTCTTGCCCACAGCCGGGAGCCCGACCATCAGGTGCAGGACGGGACGCTGGCTCACCGGGTCAGTGTGCCGGACGAACGGCCTCGGCCGAGCACTCGCCATCAGCCGGCGCACGCGTCACCCCGCCGGGAGCTCCCGGCCGTACCAGGACTCGACGAGCGCGAGCGCGATCGACGTCCGCATCGGCAGCCGGACGCTCCCGTCCGCGAGCTCCGCCGCCAGCTCCTCGCGGGTGAACCAGTCGGCGTGCGTGATCTCGATGCCGTCGGGTGCCGGGTCCGGCACGTCGACGCGGTCGACGACGCGCTCGTCGCCCGGCGCGCCGGCGACCCACGCGTGGAACCCGAGCATGAGAGAGGCCGGGAACGGCCACGGCTGCGCGCCCGCGTACGCGACGCGGCCGATCTCGAGCCCGACCTCCTCGGCCACCTCGCGCCGCACCGCGGCCTCTGGCGCCTCACCCGCCTCGACGAAGCCGGCGAGCACCGAGCGCCGACGCTCCGGCCACGCCACCGAGCGGGCGAGGAGGATCCGCCCGGTCCCGTCGTGCACCGCCATGATGACGGCGGGATCGGTCCGCGGGTAGACCACGTGACCGTCGACGTCGCACCGCGCGGCCCAGCCGCCCTCGACGAGCCGGGTCCGCGCCCCGCACCGCGGGCAGTGCCGGTGCGTGCGACGCCACTGCGACAGCGCGACCGCCGCCGTCGCGAGTCCCGTGTCGCGATCGTCCAGGAGGTGTCCGACGTCCCGCAGCGACGCGATCGTCACGCCCCCGGGCGCGCGGTCCCTCGCCCCGGGCGACGCGGCCGGTGACACCGTCGGGGCGCCCGGCAGCGCCTCGTCCAGGTCGCAGCTCCACGCGACGTAGGCGCCCGCGTCGTCGCGGCCGAGGTAGAAGGTCTCCCCCTCGCCGCGCCGAGCCGCCGGGCCGACGAGCGCGAGCCGCGGCGCACCGACGCCGTCGCCGTCCGGCTCGCGGAGGATCGCGACGCGCGCGCCGTCGACGAGGACGACCCGGGTCGCGGGATCGGCGAGCGCGGCCTCCAGCGTCCCGGGCGCCGTCCGCTCGATGCCAGCGCGGTCGATGCTCGCGCGGTTGAGCGCCAGCGGCTCGGGCAGTGCCGGGGGCCTCGGGCCGGGCATGGCAAAGGGGTCCACGCGTGGTCACGTTACGCCGGGTCGACCGGGCAAGTAGCGTTGACCCCGTGTCCGGACATCTCACGCCCCGCTGGTCGGCGCCGTTCCTCGCGGCGCTGGCGACCGTGGCCGTCCCCGGCCTCGAGGCGGTGGCCACGCGGCGGCCGCGGATCGTGACGCCGACGGTCGAGATCACGGGAGTCCTCGACTCCGACGGCGGGAGCTGGATCGTGCGGGCCCCGCGCGACGCGGCGACCGGCGCCGCGATGATGGCCGAGTCCGAGCTGCTGCGGCTGCTCGCCCGCGAGCACCTCCCGTTCGGGCTCGCCGTTCCCGCGGGGTTCGCCGAGATCGACGACGCCGGCCGCGCCGTCGTGCACCGCGCCCTCACGGGCCGGGAGCTCGACCTGTCGACGCTGCGACCCGGCCCCGGGCTGGCCGCATCCCTCGGTGCCGCGCTCGCCGCGCTGCACGAGGTGGACGTGGCCGCCGTCACCGCGGTCGACCTGCCGACCTACGACGCGGCCGAGTGCCGCACGCGACTGCTCGCTGAGCTGGACGAGATGGCGGCCTCGCGGCGCGTGCCGACCGTGCTGCTGCGCCGGTGGGAGGAGGCGCTGGAGGACGTGCGGAGCTGGCGCTTCCGGCCGGCCGTAGTGCACGGCGACCTCGCCTCCGACCGCGTGCTCACCGAGAGTGGCCAGGTCACGGCGATGACCGACTTCGTCTCGGCGCACGTCGGGGACCCGGCCGTCGACCTGGGCTGGCTCGTGGCAGCGGCGCCGGAGGACGCGCTGGAGTCCGTGCTGGAGTCCTACGACCTGCACCGCGCCGCCGGCAGCGACGCGCAGCTCCTCGTCCGCGCGCAGCTCTACTCCGAGCTCGCGCTCGGGCGCTGGCTCCTGCACGGCGTGCGCGCGGGTGACCGGACCGTCGTCGCCGACGCCGAGGAGATGCTCACGGAGCTGGCCGACGCCGTCAGCTCCGCCGGTCCCGGGTACCCGGAGTAGGGCGGGCGTCCTCGTCGCGGAGGCCGTCGTCGGACGGCACCGACTCGCCGTCCTCCCGCGGGTGACGCCGCCCGAAGGCCGCCAGAGCAGCGCGGCGATCCACCAGGGCACGATCGTTCGCCGCCCGATCATTCAGACCTGAACGATGCATCTCAGTACCGTGGGGATGTGAGCGAGGACGACGGCGAGGCGATCACGACCGCGGCGTGCTTCCGGCCCGGCCCGCTCGGTGCGAGGCTCACGCGGGGGTTCTCGGAGCGCGTCGAGCGGATCGGGATCACCCACAGGCAGGTCGGGCTGCTCGACGTGGTCGCCGAACGATGAGTCGGCCACATCGCCCCGGCGATCGGGTCCGCGACGGGGCGCCTGCCTCGATCGACGTCGCCTTCCCCTTCACCGGCGCCTGGCTCGTCCGAAACAGCCCGGCGAACCGCGTTCCCAGCCACGGCACGTCGGCCTTTGCCACGGCCTACGCCATCGACTTCGTGCCGGTGTCGGACTCGGGCCGCACGGCACCGGTCGGACCACGCTCGCTCGTGCGCTCCGAGGCCGCCGAACGGTTCCCCGGCTTCGGTCGTCCGATCCTCGCCCCCGTCGAGGGCATCGTCCTGAAGGTTCACGACGGCGAGCCCGACCATCCCGCCCATCGCGGCCTGCCCTCGATCCGGTACGCGCTGACCCAGCGCCGCCGAGCAGCCGCGGGATGGGCTGCGCTCGCCGGGAACCACGTCCTGATCGACATCGGCGGCGTCGTCGTCGCGCTGTGTCACCTGCAGCGGGGCAGCATCGAGGTCGCACCCGGTCAGCGGGTCCAGGTCGGGGACGCGGTCGCCCGCTGTGGCAACTCGGGCAACAGCACCGAGCCCCACCTCCACCTCCAGGCGATCGACCATCCCGACGTCACCCACGCCGACGCGGTGCGCCTGACGTTCGAGGGTTCCCTGCCGACCAACGGCACGATCGTCCGGGCGCGGGCCCGGCGCCGCCACGCGGACTAGGGACGGCGGGGACCGGCCGATCCGGACGCTGGTTCAGCCGCTCCCCCCGGACCCGAGCGACGCCAGCTCGGCGAGGTGACGCTCGAGCAGGTCGGTGACCTCCTCCTCCCCCAGCCGCGGGGCCGCCAGCGTGACGCCCTCGCCGACGTAGTGGAAGGACGCGGCGATCCGCTCGAGCCGGATGCCGTGCAGCCGCGACCAGCCCAGCCGGTACATCGCGAGCTGCAGCTCGCGGGCGCGGCGGGCACGCTCACCGGCGGGCTCGTGACCCGTCTTCCAGTCCACGATGTGCACGTCGCAGTCCTCCCCGGGACCGCCGGGGAACACCGCGTCGATCCGGCACCGGATCTCGACGCCCGCGACCGGGGTCGTCACGTCCTCCTCGATCGCGATCGGCTCGCGCTGCGCCCAGGGTGAGGCGAGGAAGGCCTCGCGGAGCGCCTCGAGCTCCTCGTCGGACCCGATCTCCTCGCCCACCAGCTCGTCGACGTCGATCAGCGCCGCGCGGGAGTAGTGCCGCTCCAGCCAGGCGTGGAAGCGGGTACCTCGACGGGCCGCGGCGCGCGGCGGCGTCGGCATCGGTCGGCGGCGGTCCCGCGCGAAGGTCTCGGGGTCGCTCGCCAGCGCGACGACGGCGGAGGCCGACAGGTGCTCGGGTGCCGTCACGATGCGCCCGCCGGAGGCGAGGTCGCGCTCCGCGAGCAGCGCCCCGGCCTCCCACCGCCACCGCGCGACCAGCGCGTCCTCTCCCGCGTCGCCCCACGTCACGGGGGGCGGGGAGGGAACGCCGGCGACGGCCGCCGCCCGGTCGTCCGGCGCTCCCGCCGCCCGGTCGTCCGGAGCGCCCGGGCCGACCGGAGCGCCCGGGGCCACCGACGAGCGCTCCGCGGCAGCAGGATCGCGGTCCGGCGCCTCGGGGTCGCCGGCGCGACCCGGGATCGCCAGGTCCACGGGGTCGGCCAGCTCGACCATCCGCTGCGCGCGCCGCAGGGCGGCCGTCTCGTCCGGGTCCTGCTCGACCGGCCAGACGACCGGCCGGCTCGCGGCCGACTCCGGGCGCTCGGGCGGCCCGTCCAGCACCCCGGGCTCGACCCCGTCGACCGGCTGCGCGAGTCCCTCGCGCACGAGGGCGAGGAGGAACCGGCTCGGCGCGTCCGGCTCCTTGCGGGTGCTCCACCACGATCCGGACAGGACGAGGCTGCGCTCGGCCCGGGTGAACGCGACGTAGGCGAGCCGGCGCTCCTCGCGCAGCGCCCGCGCGCCGTCCTCCACCCGGAACCGCTCGCGCGCCTCGTCGACGTCCCTGTGGGTCGCCCCGGGCTCGCCCCCGAGGTCGGGCAGGTGGTCGGCGTCCCCCCGCAGCTCGTAGGGCAGCGCGTCGAGCGCCGTGAGCCAGCCGCTGCTCGTGGGCTCGTCGACGGACCCGCCGAGCCCGGGGAACTCCTTCTCCGCGAGGCCGACGACGCCGACGACGCTCCACTCGAGCCCCTTCGCCGCGTGCATCGTGAGGATCTGGACCCGCGCGGGGTCGGGCTCGCCCGCCGGGACGTCGAGCCCGCGCTCGTGCTCCTGCGCCGCGTCGAGATACGCGAGGAAGCCGCCGAGCGTCGGCGCGGTGGCACCGGCCTCGAAGTCGGCGGCGACGTCGACCAGCTCGTCGAGGTCGGCCCGACCGCGCCGGCCGGCACCGCCGTGAGCCACGAGCTCCAGGTCGAGGCCGAGGAGCTGCTCGACGGCGACGACGAGGTCGGCCAGGCCCAGGTGGGCGAGCGAGCGGATCTGCCGCACGAGCGTCCGCGCCTCGACGAGCCGGGCGTGGCCGGCCGCGCTCAGCTCCCGTCCGTCGCCGGCCCGCCAGCCGGGCTCCGGCAGCACGTCCAGCGCCTCGACGATCGAGGCGTTCTCGGCCTCCTCGCGTCGTCCGGCACCGTCGCCCCGGCCGGCCGTCCGCTCGCGCGCGAGCGACTGGAGCGCGAGCAGGTCGGCGATCCCGAGCCGGAACGCCGGACCGGTGAGCAGCCGGGCGAGCGCGTCGCCGCGCGACGGGTCGAACGCCGCGGTCAGCGCGGCCCGGACGTCGCTCACCGCCGGCGTCTCGAGCAGGCCGGCGAGCCCGACCACCTGGGCCGGAACGCCGAGCGCGGCGAACGCGGCGCGCAGCGGCTCGAACCAGGCGCGCTTGCGGCACAGGACGGCCGCGGTCCCGTGCCCGGGACGCCAGCGCTGCGCGATGGCGCGCGCCATGGCCGCGGTCTCGGCCTCGGTGTCCGCCGCGTAGAGCCAGCGCACCTCGCCGGAACCGGCACCCGGTCGCGCGCGCAGCTCCGGCACCGCGAGGCGCGTGCTGGCGCGCAGCGGTGCCGACGTCTCGTTGGCCGCGGCGAGGATCGCCTCGTCGTTGCGCCACGACGTGGAGAGCGTGGCGAGCCGCGCCGGCTCGCCGTCCGCCCGGGGGAAGTGCTCGGGGAACGACAGGAGCGACCCGGCCGACGCCCCTCGCCAGCCGTAGATGCCCTGGTGGGGGTCGCCGACGGCCGTCACGGGGTGCCCGTCGCCGAACAGCCCGCGCAGCATCTCGAGCTGGGCGACGGAGGTGTCCTGGTACTCGTCGAGCAGGACGACGCGCGCCGTCTCCCGCTCCCGTGCCGCGACGAGCGGGAACTCGCGGCCGAGGCGCGCCGCGGCCGCGACCTGGTCGGCGAAGTCGATGGCGCCGCGCTCCCGCTTGAGTCGCTGCATCTCGGCGATGAGCGGCATGAGCTGCGCGCGCGCCTCGAGCGAGTCGATGACCTTCTGCACGTCCGCGTACGGGGCGCGCTTGCTCCCCGCCGGCTCGGCCGACGCGAGCTCGAGCGCGATCTCGCGCAGCCGCCGCGCCACCGCGTCGGGGTCGAGCAGGTGCTCGCTCATCTCCCCCGCCAGGGACGCCACCGCCCCGACGACCGTGCTGACCGCCAGGGGGGTGTCGAGCTGGCCGGCCCAGCGGTCGACCACCTCGCTGGCGAGCTGGAGGCGACCGGCCTCGGTGAGCAGCGTGAGGTCGGCCTCGATCCCGAGCCGCAGGCCGTGGTCCTGGACGAGTGCCGCGGCGTAGGCGTTGTAGGTGGAGATGCGGGGCCGCTGGGTCACCCAGTCCACACCGGAGTCGGCCGGGCCGAACAGCTCCGGCAGCTCCCGGGCGAGCAGGCGCAGGCGCTTCTCGACGCGGCTCGCGAGCTCGGCCGCCGCCTTGCGGGTGAACGTGAGACCGAGCACCTCGGCTGGCTCGACGAGGCCGTTCGCCACGAGCCAGACCACCCGGTCCGTCATCGTGGCGGTCTTGCCCGAGCCGGCGCCGGCGACCACGAGCAGCGGCTCCAGCGGCGCCTCGATGACGGCGATCTGCTCGGCCGTCGGTCGGTTGGTGCCCAGCAGCGCGGCCAGCTCGACCGCGCCGAGCCGCACGCCCTCCGCACCGGAGACCGCGCGGACACCGCCCCCGCCGGCGCTGCCCTCGACGGTCGCGACGTCCCGGGCGCTCATCGCCCCACCACCCGGTCGCCGCTCGGCCGGGCCGGGCAGCTCGTGCGCACGGGGCACGTCTGGCACTGCGACCCGGTCGCGGCGAGGAACTCGGCGGACGCCATGGTCTCAGCCGCCTCCGCGACGAGCCGGGCGGGCCAGTCGTCCTCGGGCGCCGCCTGGTCGCGGATCGCCGCGGCCCTCCGCGCACCACCGACGTACACGAGCCGGGCGCCGTCGGCGTGGACGTCGTCACCGAAGCCTCCGGCCGCGACGGCGGCCTGGTAGGCGGCGAGCTGCGCGTGGGCGTCCGCCTCCGCGACGGGGATGGGGCTCTTGCCGGTCTTGAGGTCGACGATGCGCGCCCCGCCGTCCCCGGTTCGCTCGATCCGGTCGACGCGCCCGACGAGGTCGGCTCGCCCGATCCGGACCTCGAACGCGACCTCGGTCTCCACGCTGCCGCGGGGGATCCCCGCGACGTACGCGGCGAGGAGCCCGATCATCCGCTCCGCCTCCTCGCGCCGCCGCCGACCGGCCCAGGTGTCCGGCAGCCGGAGGGTGTCCCACCGCGCATCGAGCTCGGCGAGCATCTCCTCGCGCGTGCCCTCGGGCAGCTCGGCCGCGATGGCGTGGACCAGCGTGCCGACGTCGGCGTCGAGCGACGACCCCGCCTGGGCGCCGGCCGCCTCGAGCGCCCAGCGCAGCGAGCAGGCCCCGAGCATGACGAGGGAGGACGGGCGGACCGGGACGGGCTCCTGCGGCCCCCAGGCCGGCGCGTCGGTCGAGGCCGCCCGACCCCACCACTCCCGCGGGTCGGCCCCCGGGACGCCGGCCCGGGCGAGCGTCGCGAGCAGCGAGGCAGCCGCGGCTCCCCTCGCGGCTCCGGCGCCGCCGGCCGCACCCGAGGCACCGGAGGCACCGGAGGCACCGGAGTGTGCCGTGGCCTCCGCCCGCACGGTCTCCCTCGCGGCGTCCAGCACCTCGCGCCGCAGGCGGGCGACGAGCCCGCGCAGGTCGAGCGCCGGCGGGGCCGCGACCGTCGGACGCAGCTCGTCGCTCAGCGGGTCGCGCGGGTCGACGACGTCGAGGAACACGGAGGGACGCGTGTCGTTGTCCTGCACGGCGGTCACGAGCAGGTGGCGGCGCGTCCGGGAGACGGCCGAGGCGAACAGCCGCCGCTCGTCCCACAGCACCGCGCGGCGCGCGTCGATCGGGCGCACGGGTCCCGCGCCGCGGCCGGTCGCGAGGTCGCTGACACCCACCGGGTCGAGCAGCCGCGTGCGCAGCCGCAGGTCGGGCCAGACGTCCTCCTGAACACCCGCGACCACGACGACGTCCCACTCCCGGCCGGCCGCCGAGGCGACCGTCAGCACCTCGACCGCCTCCCGCTCCCCCGTCCCGGCGAGCGTGTCGGTCGCGAAGTCCTGCGCGCGCAGGTACTCGAGGAACTGGTGCGGGCGCCCGCCCTCGCGTCGCTCGGCGAAGCCCTCGGCGGCGCGGAACAGCGCGACGACCGCGTCGAGGTCCGCGTGGGCGCGCTCGGCCGAGACGCCGTCGCCCAGCGCGAGTCGGCGCCACGGCTCGGCCCGTCCGCTGGCCTCCCACACCGCCCAGAGCACGGACTCGACGTCCCCGGGCTCGTCGAGGGCGCGCGTACCCGAGCCGAGCATCCGGGCCACGCGCTCGACGGCCCGGCGCGCCGGCTCCGCGACGCGCAGCTCCGGCAGCACGCCGTCGGGCGACTCGATCGCCTCGATCAGCAGCTCGTCGCTCGGGCGGCGGCCACCGGAGCGCACCTCGTGCGCCCGCAGGGCACGGCGCAGGGCGCGCAGGCCGACCGGGTCCAGCCCGCCGAGCGGCGAGAGCAGCAGCTCGGCCGCGGCCTCCGCGCCCAGCGTCTCCTCGGTCAGCACCTCGAGCACCCGCAGCAGGGGGCGCACGGCCTGCTCCGCCGCGAGCGGCACGTCCCGGCTCACCGCCACGGGAACGCCGGCGGCCCGCAGTCCCCGTCGCAGGGCCGCGAGCTGCCCGCTCGACCGGGCCAGCACGGCCATCCGGTCCCAGCCGATGCCCCCGGCGAGCCGGTGCCGACGCAGGTGGTGCGCGACGAGCCGGCCCTCCTCGCCGATGCTCGCCGTCACCGCGACCTCGACGCTGGAGCGCCGATCCGCGCCCGCGCTCCGGTCTGCGTCGCTCACCGCGGCGGGGTCCGGTCGGGCAGCGCCCCGCGGGCCGCGCTCCCCGCGCGACGCGGCTCCGTCCGCCGCGCGGCTTCGTCGCCGCGCCGTCTCGCCCAGCGCGGGCAGGCCGTCGGTCGCCGCCTCGACGACGGTCCGCAGCAGCTCGTCGCCACGCCACACCGTCGGCAGCAGGTGCCGTCGCGCGCCGAAGGCACCGGCGGTGCTGATCATCGGCCAGCCGCCGCCCGCGCTCGCGCCGCCACCGTCGCCTCCCGCGCTCGCGCCGCCACCGCCGCCACCCGCGTCCCCGCCGAGCACGTCGCCGCCGACGCGCGGGGCCGGCTCGCGCGTCGCCTCCTCGAGCAGACCCGGCAGGCCGCCGCGGAACGTCTGGACGGCCGTGTCCGGGTCGCCCAGCACGACGATCCGCGCCCCGTCCCGCGCGAGCACCTCGAGCAGGCGGGCCGTCGCCATCGTGGCGTCCTGGTAGTCGTCGTGCACCACGACGCGCCACCGCGGCCGCGGGTGCCGCGGCAGGTCCAGGTCCCACGCGTCGAGCGCGCGCGCCGCCTCGTCGACGATGCCCGCGACGTCGTACCGGGTCCCGCGGTCCGGGGTCGTCTCACCGAGCCGGGTCACCTCGTCGTACTCCGCCATGACCCGACCGCACGCGACCCACGCCGGGCGCCCGTGCCGACGCCCCATCTCGGCGAGGTCGGCGCCGTCCCAGCCCGCCTCGGCCGCACGCATGAGCACGTCCCGCAGCTCGTGCCGGAACGTCGCGAGCCCGAGGGCCTCGGCCGGGACGTCGGCGGGCCAGCCCGGATCCCGCCCCTCGCCGACCGCGTGGCCGGCGAGCAGGTCCGCGAGCGCCGCGTCCTGGTCGGCCCCGGTGAGCAGCATGGGAGGCGCCTCGCCGAGCAGCGCCGCGCGCTGGCGCAGCAGCGAGAACGCGAACGACGCCGGCGTGCGCGCGACGACCCGCCCGGTGGTCCGGGCCAGCCGTCGGCTGACCGCGTCGCGCAGCCGGGTGGCCGCCTGCCGGGTCGGCGCGAGCAGCAGGACCTCGTCGAGGCCGACGTCCTCGCGCTCCGCGAGCGCGGCGAGCAGCTCGACCGCCGTGGTCGACTTCCCGCTGCCGGGCGCCCCGTAGACGACGTGGTGGCCGCCCGCGAGGACGGCGTCGACGACGACCGACCGGGCCGGGTCGCTCACCCGACCCGGCGGCGTGAGCACCGGTGTCGTCGTCATGTCTCCGATCTCACCACGAACCACCGACATCCTGACGCGCGGCCGGGAACCCGGCCGTTGCCGGTGCGCCGCGAGCGAACAGGGCTCCCGCGGGGCCGGTCGGACGGGCGCGCCTGCCTACGATGACCGACATGGAGATCACGATCGGAATCCGTCAGGTCGCCCGCGAGCTGACGTTCGAGTCCCCCCTGTCCGCCGACGAGGTCGCGGCCGAGATCACCAAGGCCCTCGACGGGTCCGTCCTCGACCTGGAGGACATCCGCGGACGCCGGATCGTCGTCCCGACCGAGTCGCTCGGCTACGTCGAGATCGGCGCCGAGGAGCAGCGCCGGGTCGGCTTCGGCACCGCCTGACCGACCGGCCACCGGCCGCACCGTCCGACGGACCCGGCCCCCGCCTCAGCCTCGGCCCGGGCTCAGGCCGTGAGGTCGAGCCGCTTCATCCGGCGCGCGTGCTCGCTCGTGAGCCGGCCGAGGACGGCGGCGAGCGCGTCCGCCGCGCCGGGCGTCCCGACCGGGATCCCGACGAGCCGGGCGAGCACCGGCCGCGAGTGCAGGAGCCGCGAGGCGACGCCGAGCGCCTCCCCGACCACGCGACGTCCCCACAGCGCGAGGCGCGCGCCGAGCTGCGGGTCCGCCTCGATCGCCGGACGCAGCATGGCGACCGTGACGTCGGTGAGCGAGCCGTCAGCGAGCGCCGAGCGCCCGAGCTCGCCGGCCGCGCCCGACAGCCCCGTCACGACCTCGCGCTCCAGGTCGGCGAACACGCCGTACCCGATGTAGGTCCGAACGAGGCGCTCCCACCAGTCGCGCGGGACGGTTCGGGCGTCGATCTCCGCGAGCAGCTCGCGGAACTGCCACGTCTGCTCCTCCAGGACGGGCGCGTCGACCCCGAGACCGAGCACGTGCTCCTCCAGACCCGCCATCGGCTCCAGGTCCGCGGCCGCCATCCGGCTCAGCGTGATCCGGGCGCGCAGCTCGGGGGCGTTGGCGGCGTCGTCGGCGAGGCGCGCGAACGCGACCAGCTCGCCGGCGATGAGGAGCGCGAACGCCTCGGTCACGGCCGCGGCGTCGGTCCGGGCGTCGACGGGGGAAGTCATGCGGGTCAGCGTAGACCGACGGCGCTCCCGCGCGCGGCCCGGTCCACGCCGGCCCGCATCGGTTCCGCCGCGCCCGACGCGGGCCCGGTCGTGGCCACCGCCGACACCGTGACCACCCCTGGACCGCATCCCTCGCACCACCCGGCTCCACCGTGGCCACCGCCGACGCCGTGACCACCACGGCCCCGCATCGCCCGCACCATCCGGCCCCACCGTGGTCGCGGCCGACTCACCGCGACTAGACTGAGACCGACAACGGTTGCCCGGTCGCCCGCAACCCTGCTTGACCCCGCCCGTTCCGGGCAGAACTCCGCGATCGGCTACCCCCACCAGCGCGTGGCCGACGCGCGTCGCGGTCCCTCCGACGACGCGACCCACCGTCCGCCGCGCCGCGCACGAGAGCGGACCGCTTCCCAGCATGACCGAGCCCACCACCGACCCCACCGAGAGCGTCGACGTCACGGACGTCGCCCTCGACGACACGACCGACACGACCGCCGCCGATGGCGCGGACGCTGCGGCGCCCGTCGCCCCCGAGCCCCTCAAGACCTTCGCCGACTTCGGCGTCGACGAGGCCATCGTCGGCTCCCTCGCCGACGTCGGGATCATCCACCCGTTCCCGATCCAGTCCCTGACGCTGCCCGTCGCGCTCCAGCGGCACGACATCATCGGTCAGGCCAAGACCGGGACCGGCAAGACGCTGGGCTTCGGCGTCCCGCTGCTCCAGAACGTGATCGCCCCGGGCGAGGACGGCTTCGACGACGTGCCGGCCGCCGGCAAGCCGCAGGCCCTCGTCGTCGTGCCGACCCGCGAGCTCGCGGTCCAGGTGGCCGGCGACCTCATGACGGCCTCGCGCCGCCGCAAGGTCCGGATCGCGCAGGTCTACGGCGGTCGCGCGTACGAGCCGCAGATCGAGCAGCTGACACGCGGCGTCGAGGTCGTCGTCGGGACGCCCGGCCGGATGATCGACCTGCTCAAGCAGCGCCACCTCGACCTGTCGCACGTCAAGACCGTCGTGCTCGACGAGGCCGACGAGATGCTCGACCTCGGCTTCCTTCCCGACGTCGAGCGCATCCTCGGCTCCACGCCCCCGACGCGGCACACGATGCTGTTCTCCGCGACGATGCCGGGCGCCGTCGTCGCGCTCGCGCGTCGCTACATGACGCAGCCGACCCACATCCGGGCCCACGACCCGAACGACGACGGTGTCACCCTCAAGGCGATCAAGCAGCTCGTCTACCGCGCGCACGCGCTCGACAAGGTCGAGATGCTGAGCCGGATGCTCCAGGCCAGGGGGCGGGGTCTGACCATCGTCTTCACGCGCACGAAGCGGACGGCGGCCAAGGTGGCCGACGAGCTGACCGAGCGCGGGTTCGCCGCGGCCGCCATCCACGGCGACCTCGGCCAGGGCGCCCGGGAGCAGGCGCTGCGCGCCTTCCGCAACGGGAAGGTCGACGTGCTCGTCGCGACCGACGTCGCGGCGCGCGGCATCGACGTCGACGACGTCACCCACGTCGTCAACTACCAGTGCCCCGACGACGACAAGACCTACCTGCACCGCGTCGGGCGCACCGGCCGCGCCGGCAACACGGGCACGGCCGTGACCTTCGTCGACTGGGACGACATCCCGAAGTGGTCGCTCATCGACAAGGCGCTCGAGCTCGGCGTCCCCGAGCCGCCGGAGACCTACTCCTCGACGCCGTCGTTCTTCACCGACCTCGACATCCCCGAGGGGACGAAGGGCCGGCTGCCGCGCTCCGAACGCACGCGCGCCGGCCTCGGCGCCGAGACGCTCGAGGACCTGGGCGAGACCGGCAAGCGCGGTGGCAAGGGCGGCCCCGGCTCGCGCGACGGCGGCCAGCGGGACGGCCGTCGTGACGGCGGGTCGCGTGACGGCGGCTCCCGCGACGGCGGGTCGCGCGGTCCGGCGCGCGAGCGCCGGGCTGAGACGGGCGAGGAGGGCGAGCGTCGTCCGCGACGCCGCCGTCGCCGGGACGGCTCCGGCCCGGAGAGCGGGTCGGACGCGTCGGGCGCCACGAGCGGCGTCGAGGTCGGCGGTGTCAGCATCGAGCTGCCCGACCGGTCCGAGCGCACCACCGGCGACGGTGAGGGCGGCGGCAAGCCGCGTCGTCGCCGTCGTCGCCGCGGTGGCAGCAGCGGCGGGGCGGACGCCGGCACCCCCGCGGAGTCCGCGGCCGAGTAGCGGCGCGTCGCACCCACGACAGCACGACACGGGCGCTGGTCCCGACCATCGGATGGTCGGGACCAGCGCCCGTGTCATGTCCCGGACGTGCCCGCGCGGGCGAGCGACGTCGTGCGGCCGACCGGGGCGGACCGGCCGGCCGCGTGGGCCGGCGATCCGCCCCGGTCGGGGGATCTCCTCGGCTAGGCCGTGAGCCTCCTGCGGCGCGCGACGAGCACGGCCCCGGCGGCCAGCGCGCCGAGCGCGAGCGTCACCAGCAGCCCGACGGCGGCACCGGTTCCGGGCATGGAGCCCCCTCCCGGCGTCGACGCGGAGCCGCTCGGCGACACCGACGACCCGCCCGTCGGCGACGTCGACGAGCCGTCCGTCGGCTCACCGGAGGGTCCACCCGTCGGCTCGCCGGAGGGCTCACCGGACGGTTCTCCCGAGGGCTCACCCGACGGGTCGCCGGGCGCCCTCAGCTCCAGCTCGGCGGTGGCCGAGGCGTCGCCCGTCCCCGTCGAGCTGACGCTCGCCTCGATCGTGTACGAGCCGGACGGCAGGGCCGAGACGTCGAACGTCGTCGACCAGGCACCGTCGGCGACCGGCGCGGTCAGACCGAGGACCTCGCGCCCGTCACCGTCCCTGAGCACGACGGCGACCACGGCCGCGTCGTCCCTCCAGCCCGTGTCACCGGGCTGCGCGGTCCCCGTGACGACGAGCGGGTCGACGGTGCTCGCCGTACCCCCGCCGCCCGTGATCGCCACGGTCGGCAGCCCGACCTCCGGCGTCGCGACCCCGTCGCCGACGTACGCGATCGACGGCGCCGGCGGCGTGTCCATCCCCACGCCGAGGAAGTACGACGTGTGCGGGGGCTGGTTGTAGGCGGTGTTCTGCCACGCGACGGCGAGGCGGTAGACCGGGTCGGACTGCAGCGTGCGCAGCCGGTGGTCGGTCAGGTCCACGGTCGTGGCGATCCGCAGCGCGGAGGAGTCGTCCAGCCGCGTGACGATCTCCTCGCGCCAGTCCCCGAACAGGTCGGCCTGCAGGGCGGGGTTGCCCTTCGTGTCGTTGTTCGTGAGCGTGCCGTCGGCGCGGTAGATCTCCACCTCCCGGCCGTTCTCGTAGTCCCACTTCGAGATCGTCGGGACGCCCGTCCGGGTCTCCTCCGTCCAGTCGTGGTCCGTGATCTCGCGCAGCAGGTCGCCGTCCCACCAGGTGACGAAGTTCGCCGCCGGGATGTCGTTGGTGATGAGCGTTCCGTCCGCCGCGTGCAGGAAGCCCGCCACGTCGTTCCACGCACCACCGTCGGAGATGTTCCACGCCTCGGCACCCGCGTAGCGGGGGTCGATGTCGCCGGCGGCTCCCCGCCCGGTGTCCCGGGTGCCCGGGACGGACCAGATGACCTCGCCCGTCGCCGCGTCGCGGAACGTCGCGATCCGGTTGCCGTTGCTGCCCGGGGCCTCGTGGACCGCGAACACCTCCAGCCCCGGCCGGCTCGGGTCGAGGTCGGACACGTGCAGCGCGTCCCCGTGCCCGAGACCGGTGTTGTAGAGCACCGTGCCGTCGTCGTCGAACGTGATCGAGCCGTAGACGATCTCGTCCTTCTGGTCGCCGTCGACGTCGGCCACCGCGAGCTGGTGGTTGCCCTGGTGCTCGTACTGCGACCCCGCCTCGTCGGTGTCGAACCGCCAGCGCTCCACGAGCCGCTCGCCGTCGAAGTCGTACGCGGTCAGCGCGGTGCGCGTGTAGTAGCCGCGTGCGGTGACGAGCGAGGGGTGCTCGCCGTCGAGGTAGGCCGTCCCGGCGAGGAACCGGTCGACCCGGTTGCCGTACGCGTCGCCCCAGGCGCTGACCGCGCCGCGGGCCGGCGTGTACTCGACCGTGTCGATCGCCGCGCCCGTCGCCCCGTCGAAGATCGTGAGGAACTCGGGGCCGTCGAGGACGTAGCCGGAGGAGTTGCGGTAGTCGGCCCCGGGGTCGCCGATGAACGTGCCGACGCCGTCGAGCGTGCCGTCGGCCGTCTTCATGGCGACCTCGGCCCGGCCGTCGCCGTCGTAGTCGAACACCTGGAACTGGGTGTAGTGCGCGCCCGCCCGGATGTTGACGCCGAGGTCGATCCGCCAGAGCTGGGTCCCGTCGAGCTCGTAGGCGTCGACGAAGACCTTGCCCGTGTAGCCGGCCTGGGAGTTGTCCCGCGAGTTGGACGGGTCCCACTTGACGATGAGCTCGTACTGCCCGTCGCCGTCGACGTCACCGACCGACACGTCGTTCGCCCGGTAGGAGTAGGGCTGACCGTCCTTCGTGTAGGCGTCGGCCGGCTTGTTCAGCGCGACGTCGAGGGTCTGGTCGTCCCACACCCCGAACTCCTCCGTCACCCACCGCTGCACCCCGTCGACGACGGCGGCGATCCGGTAGGTGGAGTCGGCGGTCCCGTCCTCGTCCAGCACGTTGGTCGTGTCCGTGATCGGGGTGGCGGTGACCCGCGCCCCGTCGCGGTAGACGTGGAAACCGAGGTCCAGCGGGTCCAGGCCGAGCAGGCGCCACCCGAGGTAGACGCCGCCGTCGACCGCGACCGCGACCGGCGCCCGGTCGAGGTTCTCGGCCTGACGCACCAGCACGGTCTCGCCGGCCGACGCGACGGTGTCCGACAGCTCCGAGACGCCGCCCGCGTTCACGGAGGCGACCGCGTAGTGGAACGGGATCGTCGTGAGCACGTCGGTGTCGTCGTAGCTCGGCGTGGTCGAGCTGCCGATGAGCTCGAGCTCGCCGTCGGCCGACGCGGCCCGGTAGACCTGGTAGAACAGCGCGCCCTCGACGCCCTCCCAGGCCAGGCTCACGAGGTGCTTCGCCTCGTCGGTCACCGTCAGACCGGTCGGCGTCGCGGCCGTCGGGACGTCCGGGTCGACCGTCGTGACCTCGACGACGTTGCTGGCGACGGACTCGCTGCCGATCGCGTCGATCGAGACCACCTTGTAGCTGTAGACCTGCCCGACGGCCGCCGTCCGGTCGACGAACGACGTGCCCGTCACCGTCCCGACCAGCGCCGGGGACGTCGCCCCCGCCGTCTGCCGGTACACGCGGTACCCGTCGGCCTCGGCCGCCGCCGCCCAGGACAGGCTGACGGCGACGTCCGTGCCGTCGATCGTGACGTCGTCGAGCGTGAGGTCGGCCGGTGCGTACTGCAGCGGCGTGATCTCGAGCCCGTTCAGCCAGCCGTCGGCCACCATCGTGAGCTGGCCGTCCAGGACGGTCACCGGCTGCATGGCCTTCGTGCTGAGGCTGCCGCGGCCGCCCGTCGTGCTGCCGTACGTGACACCCTCGAGCGTCACGGCGAGCCGCGCCGTCCCGATCATGTCGCCGTACAGGGCCGTGACCGAGTACGTCCCCGGCGGCAGGTCGACGACGAAGGTGTTCCCCGTGCCCGGCAGCGCGAAGTCGCGCAGCAGGGCGGACGGGACGGGGTCGAAGGCGATGCCGCGGTCGCGCCCACCGGGCCCGGCGGCGATCCACCCGTAGCCGAGCGCCTCGGTGTAGCGAGTGTTCTCGTTGACCTCGAGGTAGCCCGGCTCGACGACGTTGCCCGCGAGCTGGAAGTCGAACGCGTACAGCGGCGCCTTCGTCCGGAAGCTCACGACGTTGGAGTACCCCGAGTCACCCGCGCCGTTGGTCGCGACGACGACGACGTCGTAGGCCGTTCCCTGCGTCATGCCCGTCGTCGTCACCTGGGCGACCGTCGAGGAGCCGACCAGCGCGTAGTCCGCGTCGGAGCCCCCGGCCGGCCTGCGGTACACCTTGTAGATGTCCGCGCCCTCGACGGCGGTCCAGGTCAGCAGCGCGCTGGAGTTCGTGATGCTGGTCGCGACCAGCCCGGCCGGGGCGGCCGGGACGTCGCTCGGCAGCTCCGTGTCCAGGACGTGGTCGGCGAGCGGGACGTCCAGCTCCGCCGTGTCCCCCGCCACGAGCCGGGCCATCTGGATGGCGCCGTACTCCTGGAAGTGGGTGTCGTCCGTCGTGCCGCTAGGGCGGCCCGGGTAGACCCCGGCCGGGACGTGCAGGAACACGGACTTGGCCAGCTCGGGTCCGATCTGGTTCAGGTAGGCGCGGCTGGACGCCGACAGGTCGACCAGCGGCGTGCCCGTCTCCTGCGCGACGGCCGTCGCGGCGGCGACGTAGGCCGGGAAGGAGACGTTGAAGACCCCGGTCGTCGCGTTGAAGTCACGCCGCGAGACGGGCGTCACGATGATCGGCGTCGCGCCGCGCTGGCGCGCGCCGTCGATGTAGGTGCGCAGGTAGTTCTTGTAGTCCAGCGGCGCCGCCCAGCGGTCGTCGACGCCACGGGAGTTGTCGTTGTGCCCGAACTGGACGTACAGGTAGTCGCCCGGGCGGATGCTGCCCAGGACCTCGTCGAGACGACCCTGGCTGATGAAGTTCTTCGCCGAGCGGCCCCCGATGGCGCGGTTGTCGACCGTCACCGAGTCGTCGAGGAAGCGGTCGAGCATCTGGCCCCAGCCGGCCTGCGGGGCGTAGCCCGAGGTGTAGCTCTGGACCGTCGAGTCGCCGGTCACCCACACCGTGGGCTTGGCGCCGGCCGTGCGGTCCTCCAGCCGGGTGATGACGAGCTGGTTGAGCTTCGGCGCCGTCCCGCCGACCTCGATCGTGAGCTGGCCGTCGACCAGCGAGATCGGGAACGTCATCTCGAGGAACGAGCCGGCGACGTTCGCCGTCGTCTGCACCTTGGACATGGTCTCGACGGTCATCGAGATCGAGCTGGCGGCGGTGGCGTCGCCCGCGACGACCGAGACGTTGTAGTCGCCGTTCGGCAGGTCGATCACGAGGTCGGTCGCGCCGACCTGGACGAAGTCGCTGCGGACCGGGTCGTCCGTCCCGCGGTCGGTCGCCGTCACCTTCGAGGTGTCGACGAAGCCGTAGCGGGTCTGCGCCGAGTAGGCCGTCGACGCGTCGACCGCGATGGCGCCGTCGGCGAGCTCGCCGTCGCCGAAGTCGAACGTGAGCACCCCGCTCGCGGGCAGCTCGACGTCCTCCACGCCGTCACCGGCGAGCGTCGCGACCGCGACCCGGGAGGGGACGGACGGCAGGCCCGAGGCGGGCCGCGACTGGACGCGGTAGTAGTTCACCCTGGTCGTGTCGGCCGTGGCGTCGGTCGCCCAGACCTGGTCGCCGACCGTCGCGACGACCGTGAAGGGGCCATCGGGGCTGTCACCGCGGGACAGGACGTAGCCGGCGGCGCCCGAGATCTCCTCCCAGCGCATCGTGACGCTGCCGTCCTCGACGTGGGCGGTCCGCAGGTAGGACGGCGTCGCGATGGTGCCGTACTCCGGATCGGTGGGGTCGGTCGGCTGGTCGGTCGGGGTCGGCTCGCCGGTGGGCTCGCCGGTCGGCTCCTCACCGGGGTCCGGGGCATCGCCCGTGCGGACGACCTCGATGCCGTTGACGAACGCGCCGGCGCCCGTGCCGGTGAAGCCGAAGGTGAGCTGACCGTCGGTCACGGCGGTGGTGAAGGTGTCCGCTGCGACGGCCGCCTTGGCCGAGAGCGACCCGGCCGTCTCGCCCTCGAGCACGACCGTCGTCTTCGTCGTGCCCGTCCCGGTCATGTCGCCGGACGTCACGGTGACGTCGTAGGTGCCGCTCGGCACGTCGAGGAGGAAGCCCCAGCTCGTCGACAGCACGAAGTCGCGCTGGACGTCGTCCCCGGTGCTGCGGTCGCGGGAGACGGGGGCCGACGGCGACGCGGGGTCGATCCCGTAGCCCGCCTCCTCCGAGTATCGGTTCGACTCGGACACACCGACCCAGCCCTCGGCGACGGGACTCGTCGCCGTGCCGAAGTCGTACTTCCAGGGGCCCGTCTCGGGGTCCGGGGCCGCGAGCGCCGGGATCCCCACGAGCGGGAGCGCCAGGGCCGCGCTGGCCAGGAGCGCCGTCCAGGTTCGTTGCTGCTGTCTCATCTCTGCCTTCGCCTCTGCGTCCTTCGTCTCTGCATTGAAACGATTTAATCCCGAGGTGCGCATAAATCGATTTAGCACCGGGAGTGCGACCATCTTGCCCAGGACGGAGTCCGGCGTCCAGCCCGGCGATGAAACGATCCAAGGCGCGGGTCCGCCGTGAGGTGGGTCACATGGAGGGTCCGGACGGCGGCCGACCTGGGCTGATGCGGTTCAGTGCGCCGGTCGGGGGCGGGTCCGCAGGGGCGGACGGACGGTTCACATGGTGAGACGGCCGGGCGGGCGGTCGAGGGGTCGGCGGGTGCGGACCAGGCGACGGTGGTGGCGCGGCGGCTGGCGTCGAGCGCGTGGGGTGGCGGGTGTTGGCACACGGAGGACTGGGCACCGAGCGCCCGGCGTGGCGGGCGCCGAGCGCCATGGGCGTGGTGCGCGTGGAGTGGCGGGCGCCGAGCACCAGCCGTCGCGGGCGGTGGGGCGTCGAGCACCGGGCGCCGAGCACGGCAGGGCATCGGCATGACCACGGAGCGGGCCTCACCGGCCGCGGGCCGCGACGCGCAGGCCTCCCATGCCGGAGCGGGCCTCACCGGCCGGGACCGCGCGATCCACCCCGATGTCGGAGGACGGGCCGACGGCGCGCGACCGCCCGCGTCACCGCGCCGCCGAAGCCGCGCGCTACTCGAACGGGGTCGGGTCGCCGGCGCCGACGCGCACGACCTCCGGAGCGCCCGAGGAGAAGTCGACGACGGTCGTCGGCTCGGTGCCGCACTCCCCCGAGTCGAGCACGATGTCGAGCGCGTGCCCGATCTCCTCGTTGATCTGCCAGCCGTCGGTCAGCGGCTCGTCGTGCCCCGGCAGGAGCAGCGTCGAGGACAGCATCGGCTCGCCCAGCTCCCGCAGCAGCGCGCGCACGACCGGGTGCTCGGGGATGCGGACGCCCACCGTCTTCTTCTTCGGGTGGTGGAGGCGCCGCGGCACCTCCTTCGTCGCCGGGAGGATGAACGTGTAGGGCCCGGGCGTCGCGGCCTTGATCGCGCGGAACGCGGAGTTGTCCAGGTGGACGAGCGCACCGAGCTGGTGGAAGTCCGAGCACACGAGCGTGAAGTCGTGCTTGGCGTCGAGATGACGGATCTCGCGGATGCGCTCGGGCCCGCTCGGCGAGTCCAGCCGCGCCCCGAGGGCGTAGCAGGAGTCGGTCGGGTAGGCGATCAGGGCACCGTCGCGCAGCGCCGCGACGGTCTGGGCGATGGCCCGCGGCTGCGGGTCGACGGGGTGGACCTCGATGAACCGTGCCATCCGCCAAGCCTAGACGCGGATCGCTCGCGAGCCGAGAGGCGGGCCACAACGGACGCCGCCGGACGCCGCCGGGCGGCGCCAGCCGCGTCACATGGTCGCGACGAACGCCATGACCGCGTCGGCGATGAGCTGCACCGCGATGGCGGCCAGCAGCAGACCGGCGAGCCGCGTCACGACCGTGACCCCGCCCTCGCCGAGCACCCGGTGGATGACGACGGAGAACCGCATCGCGAGGTAGAGGCACGCGTGCACGAGCACGATCGCCACGATGATGACGGTCCACGACGCGAACGAGTGGTCGGAGTTCTCCACGGCGAGCATCGAGGCCACGATCGCGCCCGGTCCGGCCAGCAGCGGCGTGCCCAGCGGCACGAGCGCGACGTTGACCCCGCTCGCCGTCGGCCGCGGCTCCTCGGCCTTGCCCGTCAGCAGCTCCAGCGCGACCAGCAGGAGGAGCAGACCACCCGAGGCCTGGAACGCCGGCACCGAGACGTGGAGGAACTCCAGGATGTAGCGCCCGAACATGGTGAACACGAGGATGACCCCGAACGCCACCAGCACGGCCTGCCGCGCGGCGAGCACGCGGCGTCGCCGATCCATCCCGTTCGTCAGCGCGAGGAACACCGGGACGGTGCCCGGCGGGTCCATGATGACGAACAGGGTCACGAACGTTGTCACGCCCAGCGTGACGATCTCCGGGCTCATCTCACCTCAGGTTCTCGGGCCCAGGATCGCCGGGCGCGCGTGGAGTGAGCCGGACGGACACGGGGCACCGCGGTCGGCCGGCTCGGGTTCAGCTCACGAGGGGTTCGCGGCCGCGCTCGAGGATCGACTCGAGGGCGTCGGCGTGCGTCGTGTGCTCGCCAAGCCTGTTCGGCTTGCCGGCACCGTGGTAGTCGCTCGATCCCGTCACGAGCAAGTCTAGGTCCCGGGCGAGCCCGAGCAGACGCGTCCGCTCCCCCTCGTCGTGGTCCCGGTGGTCGACCTCGAGGCCGACCAGCCCCGCCCGCGCGAGCGACGCGATCTGCTCGTCGGACAGGATCGCCCCCCGTCGGCCGGCCGCCGGGTGCGCGAGCACCGGCACACCGCCGGCGGCGAGCACGAGCGCGACCCCCTCGTGCGGCGTCGGCACGTCGTACGGGACGGAGTACGGACCGCCGGAGTAGAGGATGCGCTCGAAGGCATCGGTCCGGTCCCGCGCGGCCCCGAGCGTCACGAGCGCGTCGGCGAGGTGGGGACGCCCGACCGTCGCCCCGCCCGGTGTGTGGGCGAGCACGTCGGCCCAGGTCAGCTCGTAGTCGCGCGCGAGCAGCTCGGTCATCCGCCGGGCCCGGGTCACGCGCGCGCCGCGCGATCGCTCGAGCCGGTCGGCGAGCCCGGGGACCGTCGGGTCCTGCAGGTAGGACAGGAGGTGGACGGTCGTGCCCTCGCCGCGGCAGGTCACCTCGGTCCCGCGGACCAGGCCGATCCCGACCTCCCGCGCCGCGCGCGCCGCCTCGGCCCAGCCGGCGGTCGTGTCGTGGTCGGTGAGGGCGACGACGTCGAGCCCGACGCGCGCGGCTTCCCGGACCACGTCGCCGGGCGACGTCGTGCCGTCGGACGCCGTCGAGTGGGTGTGGAGGTCGATGCGCACACGCGCAGTCTAGGAACTCGTGGACACCCGGCGTCGCGCCCGCGGCGGTGGGACGATGGAGCCATGACGAGCGAGACCCCCGCGGATGCCCAGCACGACGACCAGCCACTCGAGGACCGGGGCAACAACCGCTCGCAGCGGCCCAGCTCGGTCGCGTTCCGCGAGTTCATGTCCTCGGCCTGGGCGCCGCGCTCCGGCGACGGCGTGACGCGGCACGAGGCGGCCGACCACGCGGCCGAGCGCCGCGCCCGGCTCGGCGCCCGGCTCACCGGCCAGACCCTCGTCATCCCGGCCGGCTCGCTCAAGACCCGCTCGAACGACACGGACTACGCCTTCCGCCCGCACGCCGCGTTCTCCCACCTCACCGGGCTCGGCACGGACCTGGAGCCCGACGCCGTCCTCGTCCTGCACGCGCTCGCCGCGGACGCCGGCCCGACCCACGAGGCCGTCCTCTACACGAAGCCGCTCGCCGGCCGGGACAGCGAGGAGTTCTACGCCGACTCGCGCTACGGCGAGTTCTGGGTCGGTCCGCGCTGGACGCTCGAGGAGGCCCAGGAGCTCACCGGCATCCGCGCGGCGCACATCGACGACCTGCGGGACGCGGTCGCGAAGGACGCGGGCAACCCCGAGGTGGAGGTGCGGGTGCTGCGCGGGGCCGACGACGCCGTCGCCACCCTCGTCGACGTCGTCCTGGCCGAGCACGGCCGGTGGAGCGAGGACGCGCGCGACGCCGACGACGCCCTCGCCACCGCCGTGTCCGAGCTGCGCCTCGTCAAGGACGCGTGGGAGGTCGACCAGCTCCGCGCGGCGGTCGCGGCGACGATCACCGGCTTCGAGGACGTCGTGCGCAGCCTCCCGCGCGCCGCGGGCCACCCGCGGGGCGAGCGCGTCGTCGAGGGCGTCTTCGCCGCGAGGGCGCGCGAGGAGGGCAACGCGGTCGGCTACGACACGATCGCCGCCGCGGGCGACCACGCGACGACGCTGCACTGGATCCGCAACACCGGCGCGGTGCGTCCGGGCGAGCTGCTGCTGCTCGACGCCGGCGTCGAGGTCGACTCGCTCTACACCGCCGACATCACGCGGACGCTGCCCGTCGACGGCACGTTCACCGACGTCCAGCGCCGGGTCTACGACGCCGTGCGCGAGGCGGCGGATGCCGCGTTCACCGTCGTGCGGCCCGGCGCGAAGTTCCGCGACGTCCACGCCGCGGCGATGGAGGTGCTCGCCGCGCGGCTCGAGGAGTGGGGGCTGCTGCCGGTCACGGCGGCGGAGTCGCTGACGCCCGAGGGCCAGCAGCACCGCCGCTGGATGCCGCACGGCACGAGCCACCACCTCGGGCTCGACGTCCACGACTGCGCCCAGGCCCGCGCCGAGCTCTACCTCGACGCGCGACTGGAGCCGGGCATGGTGTTCACGATCGAGCCGGGCCTGTACTTCAAGGCGGACGACCTCGCCGTCCCAGCGGAGTACCGCGGCATCGGCGTGCGGATCGAGGACGACGTCCTGGTCACCGCCGACGGCTACGAGAACCTCTCGGCGGCCCTCCCGCGCCGGTCCGAGGACGTCGAGGCCTGGATGGCGCGCCTCTCCGACGGACAGGACGGCTAGCGCCCCGTCCGCTCTCCGCGGACCGCCCGCCGCGACACGGGCTCGCGCCCGGCATCGCCGCAGGTCAGGACGCCGCGCCCTCCGGGACCGTCGACTGCTCGGCCGGCTCATCCGCGGGGAGCGGACGGGTCGCCGCGCCCTCGACGCGTCCGGCGCCGCGCCGTCCCCGGCGGTGCCGCGCGATCCCGACCAGCTCGACCACGACCGCGACGAGCACGGCCACGACGAGCAGGTTCCGCAGCGCCGCCACGACGACCATCGTCGGCTCGGCCAGGATGAAGCCGCCGTAGTCGACCGGGTAGACGAGCTGCGTGAGCGCGGCGGCGGCCAGCAGACCGAGCGCCGGGATCTCCCACGGCAGCCGCAGGTGCCGCCCGGCGCTCAGGCCGACCGCGACGACCGGCCCGAGCCACGCGATGAACTGCGGCGAGCCGACCTTGTTGAACACGACGAGCGCCACGAGCACGGCCTGCGTCGTGAGCAGGAAGACGGCCTGGACCTGGCGCGGGTTGCGCCGCCACGCCCACCAGCCCAGCGCGAGCAGGGCGACGACCGCGAGCGGCAGCACCAGGTCGAGCGCGCGGGCGACGGCGTCCGCGGCCGGGGAGAGGAACTCGTAGGTGTAGATCTCCTCGTTGTAGACCGGGGCGGCCGTGCCGGTCCCGCCGTTCCACAGGCGCGCGAGGGAGAACGGGGTCGCCAGCACGGACTCCGCCTGCAGCGCGCGCTTGCCCTGCTCGCCGAAGACGCTGAACACGCGCGTGCCGGAGCCGAGCGCCATCGCGGTCACGACGACGGCGGCGCTCACCGCCGCGCCGACCGCCAGCACCGGGACGCGGCGGCGGGTGAACGTGAGGACGGTGAGGAACACGGCCGCCGGGGCGATCTTGATCCAGGCGCCGGCCGTCGCGATCGCGGCCGCCGTGCGGGGATGGCGCAGCCCGGCCGTCGCGGCGACGAGGATGAGCGGGGCGACGATGCCGTCGATCCGGCCGAGGCTGATCGGCCCGAGCAGCGCGAGGAACGCGAGCCAGAACCAGCCGCCGTAGGTCCCGAACGGGCGGTGGTCCCACAGGTAGGCGAGCGCCAGGGCGTTGAGGAGGATGACGAGACCGACGAACCCGGCGGCGTAGGGCCACGGGCCGAGTCCGGCGACGACGAGCGGCAGGAGAGCGCCGGCCGGGTAGACCCACTCGGTGTCGAGGACGGGCCAGACGCCGTTGGCCTGGCCGTTCCAGATCCACCACTCGTACAGGCCGACGTCACCGAAGATCGCGCTGGAGTGCGCGAGGGCGCGGGAGACGAGCCAGGCGTGGACCGCGACGAACCCGGCGAGCAGCAGCCACGGCGACCGCGCGAGGACGCCCGTGGCCGCGACCGTCTCGGCGAGCGACGGCGCGCTCCGGGAGGGCGTCGACGGACGACGCTGCTCCGGCTCGCTCACCGCTGGGGCGGGTCGTCGAGGCGCTGGCCGTAGCGCGGCGGCTCGAGGGCCTCGGGCGGTGTCGGGGTCGGGGTCGGGCGGGACGCCGGGTCGCCGACGGGTCCGGGCGCGGCGGGCGCACCCGGTCCGCCCGGTCCGCCCGGGCCGAACGCCGTCCCCTGACCGTGTCCCTGGCCGCGGCCGACCGTCGTGATGCCGGCCTGCTGGAGGCGGGAGCGCGCGTCGCCGGCGAGCTCGCTGAGGCACAGGACGTCGTACCGGCTCGCCACCACCTGCGACTGCGAGACGAAGTCCCGCTTGCCGCCCGTGAACGCGTAGGAGATGACGCCGAAGAGCATGCCGAACGCGGCACCGAGCGAGACGCACACGACGATCGTCGCCATCCCGTTCTCGTTGAACATGCTGAACAGCAGGCCGATGAACAGACCGAACCACACGCCCGACAGCGCACCGGCCAGCGCGACGCGCGGGTAGGACAGGCGGCCCGTCACGCGCTCGACCATCCGCAGGTCGGACCCGACGATCGTCACGGCCTGGACGGCGAAGGCACTGTCGGCGAGCACGTCGACGGCCTTCTGCGCCTCGAGATAGGTGGCGAAGGAGGCGATCTCCTCCCCCTGCGGCGGGGGGGGCACGGTGGTCCGGCGCGCGTCGTTCATCGACATGCCCCCTATTCTCCCCCACGCTCCCGCCCACCGAAAGCTGCCGCGGCTGAGGCCGGGGGCACGCCCTACGCTGGGACCGTGAGCACGCCCACCCGAGTCTTCGCCGCACGCCTCGCCGGCACCGGCGTCTACGACCCCAACCGCGACCGGGTGGGCAAGGTGCACGACGTCGTCGTGGTCGTGCGGCCGGGCGGCGCGCTGCGGGCCGTCGGCCTCGTCGTGGAGGTGGCCGGGCGCCGCCGCGTCTTCGTCCCGCTGTCCCGCGTCACCAGCATGGACCCCGGCGCCGTCATCACGACCGGCCTGGTCAACATGCGCCGGTTCGAGCAGCGCGCGGGCGAGCGCCAGGTCATGGGCGAGATCCTCGACCGCGCCGTCACGCTCTCGCCGGCCGACGGCGGCGGCACCGCCCGCGTCGAGGACCTCGGCTTCGAGCTGCGCCGCGGGCGGGACTGGGACGTCACGAAGCTGTTCGTCCGGCGCAGCGCGTCGGGCCGGCTGTTCCGCCGGGGCGAGACACTCATGGTCGACGCGGCCTCCGTCACCGGCCTGCTCTCGGTGCAGACGGACCAGGGCGCCGCGTCGTTCATCGCGACGCTCGACGGCCTGCACGCGGCCGACGTGGCCGAGGTGCTGCACGCGCTGCCCGCCGCACGCCGCGTCGAGGTCGCGATGGAGCTCGACGACGAGCGGCTGGCCGACGTCCTCGAGGAGCTATCGGAGGAGGACGCGGCGGAGATCCTCACCGCGCTCGAGGCGGGTCGCGCGGCCGACGTCCTCGACGCCATGCAGCCCGACGACGCCGCCGACCTCGTCCAGGAGCTGCCCGAGCAGATGGCCGAGGAGCTGCTCGAGCTGATGGAGCCAGAGGAGGCCGAGGACGTGCGCCGCCTCATGGCCTACGGCGAGCACACGGCCGGTGGTCTCATGACGACGGAGCCGGTCATCCTCGGCCCCGAGGCGACCATCGCGGCGGGCCTCGCCCACGTGCGCCGCCGCGACCTCGCGCCCGCGCTGTCGACGATGGTGTTCGTCGTCCGGCCGCCGCTCGAGACGCCGACGGGGCGGTTCCTCGGCGTCGTCCACCTCCAGGAGATGCTGCGGGAACCCCCGCACGACCGGCTCGGCTCGATCATCGACCAGGACGTCGAGTGGGTGCTGCCGTCGGACCCGCTCGGCAAGGTGACCCGCCTGCTCGCGACCTACAACCTCACCGTGCTGCCCGTGCTCGACGAGGACAAACACCTGCTCGGCGCCGTCTCCGCCGACGACGTGCTCGACCGGCTCCTGCCCGACGACTGGCGCGACGCCGACGACTCGGTGACCGACCTCTCCCTCACCCCCGGAGGCAGCCGTGGCTGAGCGCGGACAGCAGCGCGACCGACGGCTCGACACCCCGCTGGAGCGCGGGCGCTGGTTCGGGTCGCGCCCGCGCGGGAGCAAGGAGTCGGACACCGCCGGCATCCTCTCCGAGCGCATCGCGCGCTTCCTCGGCACGCCGAGCTTCATCATCTGGCTCACGGTGTTCTGCATCGTGTGGCTCGCGTGGAACACCCTGGCCGCGCGGGAGCTGCGGTTCGACTCGGCGGCGAACGGGTTCACGGCGCTCACGCTCATGCTGTCGCTGCAGGCCTCCTACGCCGCGCCCCTCATCCTCCTCGCGCAGAACCGGCAGACCGACCGCGACCGCATCGCGGCCGAGCAGGACCGCCAGCGCACCGAGCGCAACCTCGCGGACACCGAGTACCTGGCGCGCGAGATGGCGTCGCTGCGCATGGCGCTGCAGGACGTCGCGACGCGCGACTACGTCCGCGGTGAGCTGCGCGACCTGCTCGACGCGCTCCGCGAGGACATCCGCACCGAGGTGCGGGCCGAGCTGCGCGCGGAGCTGCACGGGGAGGAGCGCGTCGACGAACCCGCCGGCAAGCGGACCGACCGGCGCAAGAAGAAGCGGCCGAGCTCGCCCGAGCACGCGGACGGGACCGACGCCGTGCCCGGACCGGGTGGCGACGCAGAACCGGACGCCCGTGCCGAGCCGACGGCCGAGGCCGACGACGCCTGACGCGGGACCGAGCGGTCCCGAGCCGCGCCCCCTCGCGGCCCGGTCTCGGCCCCGGGGGCCGACCTAGACTGGAGGGGTGCCCGCCGACCTCCTCACCGCCGTCCAGTCCGCGCTCGCGGGGGTTCTCGACCCCGAGATCCGCCGCCCCATCACCGAGCTCGGGATGGTCAAGGACGTCACGCTGAGCGAGCCCGGCGAGGGTGCCGACACCTCGGGCGCGGCCGGTGTCGACGCCGCGATCCTCGTCGCGCTGACGACCGCTGGCTGCCCGCTGCGCGAGACCATCACGCGCGACGTCACGGCCGCGGTGGCGGGCGTCCCCGGGATCGCCGGCGTCGAGGTCCGGCTCACCGTCATGACCGACGCCGAGCGGCAGGAGCTGCGCAAGCAGCTGCGCGGGACCGACGCGGAGCCCGTCATCCCGTTCGCGCAGCCGGACTCCCTCACGCGGGTGATCGCCGTGTCCTCGGGCAAGGGCGGCGTCGGCAAGTCGACGGTCACGGCGAACCTCGCCGTCGCGATGGCGCGGCGCGGGCTGCGGGTGGGGGTGCTCGACGCGGACATCTACGGGTTCTCGATCCCGCTCATGCTGGGGGTGACGCAGAACCCCACCAAGGTCGAGGACATGATCCTGCCGCCGGTGGCGCACGACGTGAAGGTCATCTCGATCGGCATGTTCGCCCCGCCCGGACAACCGGTCGTGTGGCGCGGGCCGATGCTGCACCGCGCGCTCCAGCAGTTCCTCGCCGACGTGTTCTGGGGCGACCTCGACATCCTCCTGCTCGACCTCCCGCCCGGGACCGGCGACATCGCGATCTCGCTCGCGCAGCTCCTGCCGAACGCGGAGATCCTCGTCGTGACGACGCCGCAGCAGGCCGCGGCCGACGTGGCGGCGCGCGCGGGGTCGATGGCGACCCAGACGCGGCAGCGCGTCATCGGGGTCGTTGAGAACATGTCGTGGCTGACGCAGCCCGACGGTTCCCGGCTCGAGATCTTCGGCTCCGGCGGCGGCCAGGAGGTGGCGAACACCCTCTCGGCGACGCTCGGCTACCCGGTCGGGCTGCTCGGCCAGGTGCCGCTCGACGTCGCAGTCCGCGAGGGCGGCGACGTCGGCAGCCCGCGCGCCGGGCTCGACACCGCGGCGAGCGGCGAGGACCTGGGTGAGGGAGCCGACGCGCTCGTGGCGATCGCCGACCAGCTCGCGGGGCAGCGTCGCGGGCTCGCCGGCCGGCGGCTCGGGCTCAGCGTCGTCTAGACCGCGGACGGGCCGGCGCACGCGGACGGACCGGCGCTACGTCGCCTCGTCGTCGAACGCCGGCCGGCCACCGGGCCGGAAGGCCGCGGTCGGTCCCGGACGCGCGCCGCTCCCACCGGCGGTCGGGGGGCCGGTCGGACCGGCGTCGTCGTCCGCGAGCGCGTCGCGGATGATGCGGCGCGGGTCGTACTGCCGGGGGTCGTACTGGCGCAGGTCGTCGATCTCGGGACCGAGCTCCTCCCGGACCCGCTCGGTCGCGCCCGTCGCGATGCGCTTGACCTCGCGCACGAGCCGGCCGAGCTGACGCGCGTACTCGGGCAGCCGCTCGGGACCGACGACCAGGAGCACGACGACCGCGAGGATCATCCACTCCCACCCGTTGATCGAGCCGATCACCGCGAGCGCTCCTCCCCGAGGACCACGGGCACGTCCCGGTCGACGTCGTCGTCCCGGATCGTCAGGACCACGGTGTCGCCCGGCGCGTGGGCGCGGATCGCGACGATGAGCTCGTCCGGCGCGGTGACGGGCCGCGAGTCGATCGCCACGATGACGTCGCCCGGCCGGATCCCCGCCTGCTCGGCCGGACCGCCGGCCGTGAGCGGCTGGACGCCGTCCTCCGTCGGCTGGGTGCTCACCTTGACGCCGACCCCGACCCATGAGGAGTCGAGGAGCACCCCGATGACGGGGTAGGTGGCATAGCCGTGCGCGATGAGCTGCTCGGCCGTGCGTCGCGCCTGGTTGCTGGGGATCGCGAACCCGAGGCCGATGCTGCCGGTCGCCTGCTGCCCGCCGCTCGCCTGCGCGATCGCCGAGTTGATGCCGATGACGGCGCCGCTCGCGTCGAGCAGCGGGCCGCCGGAGTTGCCCGGGTTGATCGCCGCGTCCGTCTGGATCGCGTTGATGAACGAGATCGAGCTGGCGTCGCCCGCCTGGACGGGCCGGTTCAGCGCGCTCACGATGCCGGCGGTCACGGTGCCCTGGAGCCCGAGCGGCGCGCCGACGGCCACGACCTCCTGGCCGACGACCACGCCGTCGGAGTCGGCCAGCGGGAGCGCGGGCACGTCGGTGCGGTCGACGGAGACGACGGCGAGGTCGTAGTCGTGCGTGATGCCGACGACCGTCCCGGTGCTCTGCTCGCCGTCCGCGTACAGGATGGTCAGGGTCGCCCCGTCGGCGTCCGACCCGGCGACGACGTGCGCGTTGGTCAGGATGAACCCGTCCTCGCGGATGACGAACCCGGAACCGGACGAGCCGCTGCCGTCGGTCTGACGAACCTGGATCGAGACCGTGCTGGGCAGCGCGCGCGCCGCGATGTCGACGACGTCGATCCGCGCACCCGGGTCGATCGGGCCACCGGGTGCGAGCGGCAGCGTGTCCGGCAGGGGGGTGTCGGGCAGCTCGGTCTGCTCCGGCTCGGGCTGCGGCTCCGGCGCGCTCGGCTCGGCCGACGGGCTCGGTCCGAGCCCGGTGGGCGGCTCGGACGGCGCCGGCGCGCCGGACGTCGCGGCCTCGATCCCGAACCACGGGGCGAGCAGCAGGCCGCCGAGCGTGCCGACGAGCAGGGCGAGGACGCCGACGACGGCGACGACCGCGCCACCGACCCCGCGCCGGGCGGTGCGGTGACGGCGCGGCGCCCGGCGGCGGGCGCGCGGCGCCCCCGGCGTCACGGCCCCGGTCGGGTCGTCGGCCGGGGCAGCGGGCGTGCCGACCCCGGCGCCGGACTCGTCCGGTCCGGACGGTGCGGACGGCGCGATGTCCTGTCGGGCCAGCTCCTCCGGCGTCGGCCACGGCCACGCCTCGAGGCCGCCCGGCTCGTCCCGCTCGGTCCCGTCCGGCTCAGTCACCGGTGACCACCCGCCAGCCAGCCTCGAACCGGGCGGACCACTCGGGGGCCGGCTCGTCGAACGCGGCCAGCAGCTCCGCGACGGCGCCGGCATCCCCGCGCACCGCGACGACGTCGTCGCCGAGCTGGGTCACCCACCATCCGTCCACCTCGTGCGCGACGTGCCCGGCGAGGGCCGTCGCGTCGAAGACGCCCTCCGGCAGCTCGAGCCGGCCGTGCGCCTCGACCACGGTCACGGGCGTCCCGTCGAGGGAGAGCTCGACGAGCACGACGCCCGGCTCCAGCACCTGCGCCTGGGCGATGCTCGCCGCCGTCGGGAGGGCCGTGGGGGCGACGAAGCCGCGCGGCCAGCTCGCCGGGGACGAGGCCTCGTCGTCGCCGGCGTCGGCGAGCCCGGCGTTCCCGACGACCAGCGTGGGCGCCGGGGCGACCTGGGCGAGCACCTCCGGACCCCGTCCGGTCGGCGTGCCGAGCGCGTAGAGCGTGCCGACGGCGGCGAGCCCGGCGACGCCGACGGCGGCGGCGCCGACCAGCGCCAGGCGCGGTGTGATGCCGGGGTGGCGAGCGCCGTCGGCCCAGGGCGCCGCACCCGCCGCGCCCGTCCCCGGCGCCGCGGTCCCGGCGGCGGCCGTCCCGGCCGACACCGCGAGGATCCGGTCCGTGAGCCCGGCCGGCATCCCGACGCAGCGCAGCGACGAGGCGACCCGGCGCGCGCGACGCTCCTGCTCGACCTCCTCCTGGCAGCTCCGGCACGACGCGAGGTGGTCGAGGGCCCGACGCCGCTCGGCTCCGACGAGGTGGTCGTCGACCAGCTCGCTCACCCGCGCCCCGAGGTGCCACCCGATCACGACGACGCCCCCGGCAGCGGCGCGAGCCCGAGCGGCCCGGCGGCGCGCTGGGCCTGCGGCGAGCGGTGCGCGAGCGCCTCGCGCAGGCGCGCGCGGCCGCGGTGGATGCGCGAGCGGACGGTGCCGAGCGAGACGCCGAGCACGTCGGCGATCTCCTCGTAGGTGAGGTCCTCGATGTCCCGGAGCACGACCGCCGCGCGGTACTCCGGGGCGAGCGCGCCGAGGGCGGCCTGGACGTCGAGGTCGAGGTTGCTCATCTCGAACGACCGCTCGGGCTCGTCGACCCGGTTCGCGCGTGGCGCGTCGGCCTCGTAGGAGCCGAGCGGGAACGCCGGCTGGCGCTGCTTGCGCCGGACCTGGTCGAGGAACAGGTTCGTGGTGATCCGGTGCAGCCAGCCGGAGAACGTGCCGGGCCGGTAGCCGTCGAGCGAGCGGAACACGCGCAGGAAGACCTCCTGCGTCAGGTCCTCGGCGTCGGCCGCCTGGCCGGTCAGGCGGTACGCGAGCCGGTAGACCTGGGGCGAGTACTCGCGCACGACCTCGTCCCAGGTGGGCGGCTGCCAGGTGGCATCCTCGGGAATCTCGGGCACGCGTTCCTCACGGCTCGGGCGGCTTCATGCGGACCCACCATGCTACGCCCACCGGCGTACGACGCGGGACGGGGTCTCGCGGTGCGCGGCAGGCGCGCCCCCTACGATGGCACCATCACCGAGCGGGAGGACGGGTCATGGGAGCCGCCGACAAGGCACAGAGCTGGCGCTACGTCGAGGAGATCACGCCCGAGGGCGCCCCGGCGGCCGGCGCGCGCGCTCGCGCCGTCGAGCTCGACGTCGACTCCGTGACGCCCGCGACGGGCGCCCTGCTCGCGACGCTCGCGGCCGCGGCCGGGGCCCGGCACGTCGTCGAGATCGGGACCGGGGCCGGCGTCTCCGGCGCCTGGCTGCTCGCCGGGATGCCGTCGGACGGGATCCTCACGTCGATCGACATCGACGTCGAGCACCAGCGCTCGGCCCGCACCGCGTTCGCCGACGCCGGCGTCCCCACCTCGCGCACCCGCACGATCGGCGGTCGGGCGCTCGAGGTCCTCCCCCGGCTCGCGGACGGCGCCTACGACCTCGTCCTGATCGACACCGACGTCGCCGACCTGCAGCTCCTGCTCGAGCAGGGGCGGCGCCTCCTGCGCGTCGGCGGGACGCTCGTCGTGCCGCACGCGCTCTGGTTCGACCAGGTCGCCGACCCGGCGCGGCGCGACCCCGAGACCACGACGATGCGGGAGCTGGTCCGCTCCCTGCTGGAGTCGGAGGAGTGGACGGCGTCCCTGCTGCCGGTGGGCAGCGGCGTCGTCGTCGCCGTCAAGCGGTAGCCGGTCCCTCGGCGACCGGCGACGTCGGCGCGGTCGGTCAGCCGAGCGAGGCGAGCCAGCGCACGAGGAGCCGCACGCCGAAGCCGGTGGCGCCCTCCGGGATCTCGCCCCTGGCCTTCGCCGAGCGCGCCGGGCCCGCGATGTCGAGGTGCGCCCACGGGCGTCCCCCGGTGAACCGCTCGAGGAAGAGGCCGGCCGTGACGGTCCCGGCGGAGACGTGCGGGTCGGTCGCGATGTGCGCGACGTCGGCGACGTCGGAGTCGAGCGCCGCGCGGTAGTCGGCGACGAGCGGGAGCCGCCACAGCTCCTCCCCCGTCTCGCGTCCGGCCAGCTCCAGCGCGCCGGCGAGCGCGTCCCGCGGCGTGAGGACAGCCCCCATGCCGCGGCCGAGCGCGAGCCCGGCCGCTCCGGTGAGGGTCGCGACGTCGAGCAGGACGTCCGGATCCCACGTCTGCGCGGCCCAGGCGAGGCCGTCGGCCAGGACCATCCGGCCCTCGGCGTCGGTGTTGCGGATCTCGACGGTCGTGCCGTCCCACACGCGCACGACGTCGCCCGGCCGGTAGGAGGAGCCGGAGAAGGCGTTCTCGGCGAGCGCCATGACGCCGACGACCCGGACCGGCAGCCGCAGCCGCGCGGCGGTGAGCACCGTCGCGAGGGCGACGGCCGAGCCCGTCATGTCCGTCTTCATCGTGGCCATGCCCTCGCGCGGCTTGAGCGCGAGGCCGCCCGTGTCGTACGTGATGCCCTTGCCGACGATGGCGACGGTGGGGCCCTGCGGGGTGCGGCGCGTGCCGCGTCGTCCGTCGTAGCCGACGGCGACGAGGCGGGGCGGGTTGACCGAGCCGGACCCGACGGCCAGCATGCCGCCGAAGCCGTGCGAGGCGAGCCAGCGCTCGTCGTGCACCTCGATCGTGAGGTCGAGCGTCTCGCCGGCGGCGCCGGACGACCCGGTGCCGGACGACCCGGCGGCCTGCGCGGTCACGGCCTCGACCAGCTCGCGCGCGCGGTCGGCGAGCCACTCCGGCGTCGCGACGTCAGCCGGCGTCGCGGCGAGCGTCCTGGCGATGGCGGTCCCGGCGGCGAGCGCGACGGCACGGTCGGCCGCCTCGGCCAGCTCGGCGGCGGCGGTCGTGCCCGTGGTGGCCAGCGTCGCCAGCCCGAGCCGGCTCAGACGCCGCGCTGGCTCGCCCGTCTTGCGGGTGTACGCGGTGTGGGAGGCGAGCAGCGCGCCGACGACGAAGGCGACGTCGCCGCCGTCCCGGTCGCCCCGCGTCTCGCGGTCGACGAGCGGGACGGTGGCGAGGACGCGTCCCCAGGACGCGGCGGCGCGGGCGAGCTGGGCGCCCGCGAGGCGCAGGTCGGCCGACGTGCCGTCCCCGACGCCGACGAGCACGAGCCGGCGCGGCAGATCGCGCCACTGGGCCGTGCCGGCGAGCAGCCGAGGGAGCGGGACCGTGACGATCTCGCCGGCCTTCCCCGTCGCACCGGTCAGCTCGGCGAGGTCCGCGAGGTCGATGCCGTACCAGGTCGCGACGTCGGCGACGCCGCTGCGCGGCTGGACGCCGTCGTCACCGCCCTGCGTGATCGGCGGGGCGATGGGGACGGCGACCGCGTCCCAGTCGGATGCCGTCGCCCCCGTGAGGGGGACGACCTCGACCGACGGGAACGGCGGGGTGGCGAGGTCGGTCATCCCTGCGGGATACCCGGGAGCGTCAGCCGACGACGCCGGCGAGGGCGTCCCGCAGGGCCTCGGCCTCCGCGGCGTTGAGCTCGACGACGAGGCGGCCGCCGCCCTCGAGCGGGACCCGCATGACGAGTCCGCGGCCTTCCTTCGTCACCTCGAGCGGTCCGTCTCCAGTCCTCGGCTTCATCGCGGCCATCGCGGGTGGTCCCTCCGTGTCGATCGGACTTCTCAGTCAGGCCCGTGACAGCCGTCGATCCACGCGCGGGGGCACGGGTCGGGGCTGCAACGGTTCGGACCCATTCTAGTCCGACGGAGGGGTGGCGGGAGCCTCGTCGGCCGGGTCGACCGGCCGGACGCGGCCCGGGAGGGTGCCGTACGGCGTCGCGAGACCCACGACGTCATCGCCCTCGAGACCCGCCCAGACGTCGTGGTCGGCGGCGGCGTCGGCGCCGTCCCGGCCGGTGACGCCGGCGCCCGGCCAGCCGACGAGCCCGGCCGCCGCCGGGTAGGGCTCGTCGAGACCGCCGATGTCGGCGACCCGACCGCGCAGGAGCACGACGCCGGCCGCGACCAGGAGCAGCACGAGGGGGACGCCGAGCAGGACGGCGCGCAGCAGCGCCATCAGTCGACGCCGTCGGTGGCGGCCTCGTGCATCGCGGCCTCCTTGGCCGCGAGCCCGTTGGCGGCCGTCGTGACGTGGCGGACGGCGTCCACCGCGTCGTCGGTGACGTAGAACAGGTCGAGGTCGCGGGGGCCGATGAGGCCGCGCTCGCGCAGCGCGGAGTCGAGCCAGTCGATCAGCCCGCTCCAGAACGAGCGGCCGACGAGCACGATCGGGAACTGGCGGACCTTGCCGGTCTGGACGAGCGTCACGGCCTCGAACAGCTCGTCCATCGTGCCGAACCCGCCCGGCAGCACGATGAAGCCGGTCGCGTACTTGACGAACATCGTCTTGCGCGCGAAGAAGTACCGGAAGTTGACGCCGAGGTCGACGTAGGAGTTGAGCCCCTGCTCGAACGGCAGCTCGATCCCGAGCCCGACCGAGACGCCGCCGGCCTCGTGGGCCCCCTTGTTCGCCGCCTCCATGATGCCGGGGCCACCGCCGGTGATGACCGCGAACCCGGCCCGCACGAGCTCGGTCGCGACCTCCTCGGCGAGCGCGTACTCGGGGTCGCCGGGCCGCACGCGGGCCGAGCCGAAGACGCTGACGGCCGGGCCGAGCTCGGCGAGCGCACCGAAGCCCTCGACGAACTCCGACTGGATGCGCAGGACGCGCCACGGGTCGGCGTGCAGCCAGTCCTCGGAGCCGGAGGTCGGAGCGAGCAGACGCTCGTCGAAGGTCGACTCGGGCACCTGGCTGCCCCGGAGCGTCACCGGCCCCTTGTGGTAGGTGCTGCGGGACGGGCGCGCGTGCTCACTCACTCGGGTCTCCTCCTGCTCACGTGCGGGCCACCCGCACCGGTGCTCGACGTTACCCGGTCAGCCGAGCCACGCCGCGAGGGCCGCGGCGACGTCGGTGACCTGCTGGGTCGGGCAGTGCTCGTCGTCGTGGTGGGCGAGCATCGGGTCGCCGGGACCGAAGTTGACCGCGGGGATGCCGAGCTCCGAGAACCGGGCGACGTCCGTCCAGCCGTACTTGGGGTTCACCCGCGCGCCCGTCGCCGTCCGCGCGGCCTCGACGAACGCGGCCGCGGCCGGGTGGTCGAGACCGGGCCGGGCGCCGGCCGCCGCGTCCGTCGTCGTCAGCGTGAGCCCGGGGACGGCCGCGAGCGCCGGGGCGAGCACGGCCGCGACGTAGCGCTCGGCGTCCGCGACCGAGCGCGACGGCGCGAACCGGTAGTTGACGGTGACCACCGCCTCGTCGGGGACGACGTTCCCGGCGATCCCGCCCCGGATGCCGACCGCGCCGAGGCTCTCCCGGTAGTCGAGCCCGTCGACCGTCACGGTCTCGGCCGTGTGCCCGGCGAGCGCGGCGAGGACGGGGGCGAGGTCGTGGACGGCGTTGTGACCGCGCCAGGCGCGGGCCGAGTGCGCCGCCGTGCCGCTCGCGCGCACCTCGACGCGGATCGTTCCGTTGCAGCCGCCCTCGATCTGCGCGTCGGTCGGCTCGGCGAGGATGGCGAACTCGCCGTCGAGCCACTCGGGGTGGTGCCGCGCCACCCGGCCGAGGCCGTTGAGGCTCGAGTCGACCTCCTCGTGGTCGTAGAAGACCCAGGTGACGTCGTAGCGGGGGTCGACGAGCGTCGCGGCGAGGTGGAGCATGACGGCGACGCCGCCCTTCATGTCGACGCTCCCCCGGCCCCACAGGACCTCCCGACCGTCGCGCTCCTCCAGCCGGCTCGGCACGTTGTCCTTGATCGGCACCGTGTCCAGGTGGCCGGCGACGACGACCCGCATCGCGCGGCCGCGGCTCGTCCTGGCGAGCACCGCGTCGCCGTCCCGCAGCACCTCCAGGTGGGGGTGGGCGCGCAGGGCGGCCTCGACGCCGTCGGCGAGCGCGGTCTCGTCCCCGGAGACGGAGGGGACGTCGACGACGGCGCGGAACAGCTCGGTCACCGGGACGCTCCCGGGCGCTGGCAGGGTGCTCACCCCGCCAGCCTAGGAGCAGGTCGGCGGTGAGCGACGCGGCGGCCGCGTCGGACGCGGCTAGGAGTGCAGCGGCTCGTGGAGCTGGCGCGCGGCCTCGGCGATCGAGCCGGAGAGCGACGGGTAGATGGTCATGGAGTTCGCGAGCTGGTCGGCCGTGCGGCGGTTCGCGACGGCCAGCGTGATCGGGTAGATCAGCTCGCTCGCGCGCGGCCCGACCACGACGCCGCCGAGGATCGTGCCGTCACCCTCCCGGGCGATCAGCTTGATGAAGCCCTCGCGCACGTCGAGCATCTTCGCGCGCGGGTTGCGCGGCAGCGGCACCGTGACGACGCGCGCGCCGCGCGCGGTCGCCTCGGCCTCCCCGATGCCGACCGTCGCGATCTCGGGCGAGGTGAACACGGTCGCGGGGACGCGGCTGGTGTCGAGGGGGGAGACCGCGTCGCCGAGCGCGTGCCACATCGCGACCCGGCCCTGCGTCGCCGCGACGGATGCCAGCGGGAAGACGCCCGTGACGTCGCCGGCAGCGTAGATGCCGCGCGTCGTCGTGCGGGAGACCCGGTCCACCAGCACGTGCCCGCTCGGCGTCAGCTCGACGCCGGCGTCGTGCAGTCCGAGCCCCGCGGTGTTCGGGACGCCGCCGACCGCCATGAGGCAGTGCGAGCCGGTGACGCTGCGGCCGTCCTGCAGCTCGACCACCACCTCGTCGCCGTGCCGCGTGGCCGAGACGGCGCGCGAGTTCGCCATGACGGTCATCCCGCGGCGGCAGAACACGTCCTCGATGAGCTCGGCCGCGTCGGCGTCGTTGCCCGGCAGCACGCGGTCGCGGCTCGAGACGAGCACGACGTCGGCCCCGAGCGCGGCGAACGCGCCCGCGAACTCGGCGCCCGTGACGCCCGAGCCGACGACGACGAGCCGCTCCGGCATCGCCGTGAGGTTGTACACCTGCGTCCAGGTGAGGATGCGCTCGCCGTCGGGCACCGCCGTCGGGAGCACGCGGGGCGAGACCCCCGTCGAGACGAGGACGACGTCCGCGTCGAGCCGGTGCTCGCGCCCGGGGCCGGAGCCGGGCGTGCGCTCCTCGGCCACGACGGTGTCGGGTGCGGACAGGCGACCCGTGCCGTGGATGATCCGGATGCCCTCGCGCTCGAGTCGGCCGGCGATGTCGTTCGACTGCTGCTCGGCCAGCGCGCGGACGCGCTCGTTGACGGCGCCGAGGTCGACGTCGAAGACGGCCGGCTCGACGTCGGGGGTCGGCGCGCCGGCCGGGGTGGCCGACCCGGCGATCCGGATCCCCAGCTCGTCCGCGCTCTCGACGAGCGTGAGCCACTCGGCCGTCGCGATGAGCGTCTTCGACGGCACGACGTCCGTGAGCACGGCAGCTCCCCCGACGCCGCGCCGCTCGACCAGCGTCACGTCGGAGCCGAGCTGACGCGCCACGAGCGCCGCCTCGTAGCCGCCCGGGCCTCCGCCGACGACGACGACGCGACTGCCCCGCCGCGTGGCCGACGCGCCGCGGTGCGGCTCGGCGGGGCTGACGGTCGCCGCGGTGGTCGCCGACTCGGGTTGGGGCTGCGCTGCTCCGGTCACCATGCGCCCATCATGCCGAGTCGGTCGTGCCGCGCCCTACTCCGGCCCTCCGGCCGGCCGTGTCGGACCGGTCCCGCCGACCGTGTCGGCACGCAACCCTCGCGCGCGCGACACGAGGGGACTAGCGTGCAGACGTGACCGACACCACTGCCTCCACCGCGTCCGCCTCACCCGCCCAGCTCGACCTCGACGACCCGCGCACCGACCCGTTCGCCGTCGCCGAGGCCGCCGCGCTCCAGATCGCGGCCGAGACGGGCGTCACCCGCCACGACGTCGCGCTCGTCCTCGGGTCGGGCTGGGGCGGGGCAGCCGACCTGCTCGGCGAGACGGTCGCCGAGATCCCGGCCGAGCGGATCGTCGGCTTCTCGGCGCCGGCCGTCGCGGGTCACGGCGCGACCATCCGGTCGATCCGGATCGAGCACGACGAGCACGCGCCGACCGGCGAGGGCGCCTACGGCGAGGACACGTACGCGCTCGTCCTCGGCTCGCGCACGCACCTGTACGAGGGCCGGGGCGTGCGCCGCGTCGCGCACGGGGTCCGCACGGCCGCGGCCGCCGGTGCCCGGACGATCGTGCTGACGAACGGCTGCGGCGGGCTCAACCCGGACTGGGCGCCCGGCACGCCCGTGCTCATCCGCGACCACATCAACCTCACGGCGCAGTCCCCGCTGGAGGGGGCGACGTTCGTCGACCTCACCGACCTCTACACACCCCGCCTGCGCGAGCTCGCCCGCCGCGTCGACCCCTCGCTGGACGAGGGCGTCTACGTCCAGTTCCGCGGCCCGCACTACGAGAGCCCCGCCGAGGTCCGCATGGCCGGCATCATCGGCGGCGACCTCGTCGGGATGTCGACGACGCTCGAGGCGATCGCCGCGCGCCAGGCCGGCCTCGACGTGCTCGGCCTCTCGCTCGTGACCAACGCGGCCGCCGGCATCTCCCCCACGCCGCTGTCGCACGCCGAGGTCATCGAGGCCGGCAAGGCCGCGGGGCCGCGGATCAGCGCCCTGCTCGCCTCCATCGTCCGGAGCCTGTGACCCTCCGGCGTCCCGCACCTGCCACCAGCCCCGCGCTGGACCCGAGACGGAGCCGATGACGATGTCAGCCCGCACCCCGTGCCCCGGCGATGCCCTCGGTCTCGACCGGCTCGCCGACTGGGTGCTCCCGCGCGCGCTCGCGTGGCTCGCCGACGACCCGGACGAGGCGACGGCGGCCGAGGCCACCGCCCTCGTCCACGCGGCCGAGCAGGGCGACGCCGACGCGATCCGCGAGCTCACCGACCGGTTCTCCGGCACGCTCCAGTTCGGCACCGCCGGGCTGCGGGGTGCGATCGGGGCCGGGAGCAACCGGATGAACCGGGCCGTCGTGCTGCGCGCCGCGGCCGGCCTGGTCGCATTCCTCCGGGCGGAGCTCGCGGCCACGGGTGGGCGTCCCCGCGTCGTCATCGGCTACGACGCGCGGCACTACTCCCGCGTGTTCGCGCTCGACACGGCGGCCGTGGTGACCGCTGCCGGCGGCGAGGCCCTGCTCATGCCGCAGGAGTGGCCGACGCCGATCCTCGCGTTCGCCGTCCGCCACCTCGGCGCGGACGCCGGGGTCATGGTGACGGCGTCGCACAACCCGGCCGCCGACAACGGGTACAAGGTCTACCTCGGTGGCCGGATCGTCACCGGCTCGGGCAGCGGCGCCCAGATCGTCCCGCCCTACGACGCCGCGATCGCCGAGCGGATCGCCGCCGTCAAGCAGGTGGCCGACATCCCGCGCGCCGAGTCCGGCTGGCGAGTGCTCGACGACACGATCCACGCGGACTACCTCGCCGCCATCGCGCGGCAGCCGATCGAGCGGGGCGTCGGCGCGCTGCGCGTCGTCACGACGGCGATGCACGGCGTCGGCGGCGCCACGCTCACCTCGGCGCTCGTCCGGGCCGGCGTGACGGACCTGCACACGGTGGCCGCGCAGGCCGAGCCGGACGCGGCCTTCCCGACGGTCGCCTTCCCCAACCCCGAGGAGCCCGGCGCGATGGACCTCGCGTTCGCGCTCGCCCGCGAGGTCGACGCCGATCTGGTCCTCGCCGTCGACCCCGACGCCGACCGGTGCGCCGTCGCCGTCCCCGACGGGGCGGCGGACTGCGGGTGGCGCCGCCTGTCCGGGGACGAGGTCGGCTCGCTGCTCGGGGAGGCGGCGGCCCAGGCGCTCGCGCCCGGCGAGGCGGGCGACGGGGGCGACGCGGACGCGTCGGGCGACGCGGAGGCGGCGGACGTCCCGGTCCTCGCGTGCTCGATCGTCTCCTCGCGCCACCTCGCCGCGATCGCCCGCGCCCACGGGCTGCGCCACCGCGCGACGCTCACGGGCTTCAAGTGGATCTCCCGCGTCCCGGGCCTCGTCCTCGGGTACGAGGAGGCCCTCGGCTACTGCGTCGCCCCCGACGTCGTGCGCGACAAGGACGGCATCTCCGCCTCGGTTGCCGTCGTCAACCTGCTGGCCCGCGCCCGCGCGGACGGCGGGTCGCTGACGGACGTGCTCGACGCCCTCGCCCGGCGGGACGGCCTCTACCTGTCGGCGCCGGTCACCGTGCGCGTCGATGACGTCTCCCTCATCGGCGACGCCATGGCGCGGCTGCGCTCGCAGCCCCCGTCCTCCCTCGGCGGCTCACCCGTGACGCGCGTGATCGACCTCGCCGACGGGCTCGACGTGCCCGACGCCGACGGCGTCAACGGCGGCGCCTACCGGGTGCCGCCGACCGACGGGATGTGGTTCGAGACGCTCGACGCCACCCGCGTCGTCGTCCGCCCCAGCGGCACCGAGCCGAAGCTCAAGGCCTACCTCGACGTCCTCGTCCCGATCGCCGACGACGAGCCGGTCGATGGGGCACGATGGAGGGCACGCGAGCGCCTCGCCGCGGTCGCCGCCGACGTCGAGGCCGCGATCGCCATCTGACCGACCCGCGACGCTCGGCTCCCGGCTGACCGCCGACCGCCAGCGCGCCCCGCAGACCACCCCCGAGATTGGACCCGTTCGTGAGCACCATCGAGCAGCCCCGTCCCGCGACGTCGCCGTCCGCCGACTGGTGGCGCCAGGCCGTCGTCTACCAGATCTACCCGCGCAGCTTCGCCGACCTCGACGGGAACGGGATCGGCGACCTGCGCGGCGTCACGTCACGCGTCCCCTACCTGCGCGAGCTCGGCGTCGACGCGGTGTGGCTCAGCCCGTTCTACCCCTCGGCGCTGGCCGACGGCGGGTACGACGTCGACGACTACCGCGACGTCGACCCGCGCATCGGCACCCTCGCCGACTTCGACGAGATGACGGCCGCCCTGCACGCGGCTGGCATCCGCGTCATCGTCGACATCGTCCCCAACCACTCCTCCGACCGGCACGCCTTCTTCCGCGCCGCCCTCGCCGCGCCCGCCGGATCGCCCGAGCGCGACCGGTACATCTTCCGCGACGGCCTCGGTGAGAACGGCGAGCTGCCGCCGGCGGACTGGACGGCCGCCTTCGGCGGCCCGGCCTGGGAGCCGGTCGGCGACGGGCAGTGGTACCTGCACACGTTCGCGCGGGAGCAGCCCGACTTCAACTGGGACCACCCGGACGTGCGCGAGGAGTTCCTCACCACGCTGCGGTTCTGGTCGGACCGGGGCGTCGACGGCTTCCGCGTCGACGTGGCGCACCTGCTGCTCAAGGACCTGCCCGAGACCCTGCCCAGCCGGGCCGAGCTGGCGGCGATGGACCGGACGTCGGGCACCCACCCGCTCGAGGACCGCGACGAGGTCCAGGACGTCTACGCCACGTGGCGCGAGGTGTTCGACTCCTACGACCCGCCGCGGATCGCCGTCGCCGAGGCCTGGGTGGCGACCCCGGAGCGCCGCGCGCGGTACGCCGCGCCGACCAGCCTGGGCCAGGCGTTCAACTTCGACCTGCTGACGGCCGACTTCGACGCCGGGCAGTTCCGCCGGATCGTGACGGAGAACCTGGCGCAGTCGGCCGCGGCCGGCTCCTCCTCGACGTGGGTCCTGTCGAACCACGACGTCACCCGGCACGCGACGCGGTACGGCCTCCCGCCGCTCGCGGGCCGCGAGGGCAAGCAGGGCGTCGAGTGGATGCTCGCGGGCGCGCCGGCGGACGGGGTGGACCGCGAGCTCGGTGCCCGGCGGGCGCGGGCCGCCACGCTGTTCCTGCTCGGGCTGCCCGGCAGCACCTACCTCTACCAGGGCGAGGAGCTCGGCCTGCCGGAGGTCGGGGACCTGCCCGGCGACCGGCGCCAGGACCCGGCCTACCACCGGTCGCTCGACCAGGGGACGTGGACGTACGACGGGCTCGGCCGCGACGGCTGCCGCGTGCCGCTGCCCTGGCGGGCGAGCGGCGCCTCGCTCGGGTTCGGCGAGGGCGCGGAGCCCCAGCCGCCGCACCTCCCGCAGCCGGACTGGTTCGCCGAGTACGCCGTCGAGGTCGAGGACGGCGACCCCGACTCCAGCCTCACGCTCTACCGCGAGGCGCTCCGGCTGCGGCGTGAGCTGCAGGCCGCCGAGACGCTCGAGTGGGTCGAGACCGGGAGCGAGGACGTGCTGCGCTTCCGCAGGCCGAACGGGTGGGAGGTCGTGACGAACTTCGGCGGCGAGCCGGCCGAGCTCCCGGCCGGCCGGGTCGTCCTGGCCAGCCGCCGGCTCGACGGCACGCTGCCCGGCGCGACCACGGTCTGGCTCGCCCCCTGACCCGCCGCGAGCGTGGGTTCGGCACCGGGACGCGGTGCCGAACCCACGCTCGACGGAGGCGTCAGCCGCGCGCGGCCTCGAAGCCGGGCAGGATCTGGTCGACGACGATCCGCTCGAGCTCCGGGCGGTGCGCGAACGCGGCCCAGGCGGCCTGGAGCGTCACCTGCTCGAGGTCGTCGAGGGTCCAGCCGGCCTCCGAGGCGAGCAGCGTCATCTCGCGGGACACGCTCGTCCCCGACATCAGCCGGTTGTCGGTGTTCACGGTGACGGCGAAGCCGAGGTCGCGCAGCAGCGTGATCGGGTGCGCCTCGATCGAGGTGGCGCCCCCCGTCTGGATGTTCGAGGTCGGCGAGACCTCGAGCGGGATCTGCCGGTCGCGCACCCACTGCGCCACGAGGCCGAGCCGCGCCGTCTCGAGCGGGGCGTCGGGGGCCAGCTCGACGTCGTCCATGATCCGGATGCCGTGCCCGAGCCGCAGGGCGCCCATCTGGAGCGCGCCGAACACGGAGTCGATGCCGTCGGCCTCGCCCGCGTGGATGGTGACGGGGAGCAGGTTCTCGCGCAGCAGGTCGAAGGCGGCGCGGTGGTTCGTCGCCGGGAAGCCCAGCTCGGCGCCGGCGATGTCGAAGCCGACGACGCCGCGCGTGCGGTTCGCAAGGGCGAGCTCGGCGATCTCGGTCGCCCGGTCGGCGTGCCGCATGGCGGTGATGAGCGTGCCGACCTGGATCGTGCGGCCCAGGTCGGCCGCCGCGGCGACGCCCTCGGCGAGGCCCTCCTGGACGGCGTCGACGACCTCCTGGAGCGTGAGGCCGCGCTGCAGGTGCTGCTCGGGCGCGTAGCGCTGCTCGGCGTAGACGACGCCGTCGGCGGCGAGGTCGACGACCGCGTCCCGCGCGACGCGGCGCAGCCCCTCGGCCGTCTGCATGACCGCGACCGTGTGGTCGAAGGTCTCGAGGTAGCGCACGAGCGAGCCGGAGTCGGCCGCGGAGACGAACCAGGCCGCGAGCTCGTCGGGGTCGGACGCCGGCAGCTCGTGGCCGATGTCCTCCGCGAGCTCGAGCAGGGTGGTGGGCCGCAGGCCGCCGTCGAGGTGGTCGTGCAGCACGACCTTCGGCAAGGCGAGGATGAGGCTCTCGGAGAGGGTGGGCATGGCGTCGGGGACCTCGTTCGTCATGACGACAACGGTAGCCGCGCCGGGCGGCGAACCGGGCCGGTCGGCGCGGCGTCGACGATGCGACCCCGCCGTTCGAGATGCATCGCGTGCGACGCACGCCCTCGCGGCGTCCCACCCGCTGATCGGCGCTGGCGCCGCGGCGACTAGCGGTAGGCGCTGCGCGGGAGCACGGCCCACACGACGTGGCTCCAGCCGCCGAGCGCCGCGTGGCCGCGGGTCCGGCCGAGCAGCGCGTCGATCGGGACCTGGAAGGTCGTCCCGGCCGACGGCTCGAGGATCCGCAGGTCCGACGTCCCGTTCCGGTGCGGGACGGCCAGGACGACGTGCCGCGGGACGGCGGCGGCCGGCGAGCCCCCGCGGCCGAGGTCGCCGCCCGTGAACAGCGGGACCGGGATGCCCAGCCGCGTCGCGGCGCGGACGGTGTCGAGGACGACGCGGGTCCGGGCGACGTCGCCGTCGTTCACCGGCGTGTGCGTGTACTCGACGCCGCGGAACCTGGCGACCCGCGCGGCCCCCCAGGGCGGGGTGCCGACGGCGCGCGGCCAGTCGAACGGACCGAGCGCGGCGTGCCGCGAGGCGCCGTGCACGGCGCGCTCGGCGACGGCGACCCGGGCCGCGACGTCGTCGAGGGCCAGCTCCTCGCGCGAGAGCCGGGCGAGCTCGGGCGGCGGGACGGGTCCGACCCGCACGCCGGTCGTGAGCCAGCTCGCGAGCACGGGGTCGCCGGCGGCGGCGAGCAGCAGCAGGCTGAGCGCGCCGCAGGTCACCGGGCTGGTCTGGCGGACGCGGGTGCCGTCCCAGGCCAGGGCGCCGACGCGGCCGCCGCGCAGCGGCGCGAGCGCGAGCCGGCGCTGCACCGGGGTGAGGGCGGCCTCGCGCGGGATCGTCCCCGACGGCTGGGGCGGGGGCTCGACCGCGCCGGGGTCCGGCAGTCCGCGCTCCCCGACGCCGAGCGCCGTGAGGAGCCCGGTCGCCGCGGTGAGGTTCCAGGTGCTCCGGGTCCGCAGCCGCATCCGTCCACCCTAGGCGCCACGGCGACCGCCGAGGCCACCACCGGGCCGGCTGTTCCACTCGATGAGGCCACCCGGTGGCCACCGGGAACGCCGTGGCCACGCCACGGCCGGTTCGGCCCGACGCGGCCGCACCGTGGCCACCGGAGACGCCGCGGCACCACCGGGCCCCGGACCGCCAGCCCGCGACTCAGGCGATGCGCTCCAGCACGACGCCCGTTGCGCCGTCCCCCGCCGGCCGCGCGACGTCCTCGGGACCACCGACGACGGCCGCGCCGTCCAGCGCCTCGAGCGCGCGCTCGAACCGCTCGGGGGTGTCCGTCCACAGGGTCATGAGCGGCTGGCCGGCGCGCACGGCGTCGCCCGGCTTCGCGTGCAGCTCGATCCCCGCGCCGGCCTGGACCTCGTCCTCGCGCCGCGCGCGCCCGGCGCCCAGGCGCCAGGCCGCGACGCCGACGCCGAGCGCGTCGAGCCGCGTCAGCACGCCGTCGGCCGGCGCCGTCACCACGTGGGACTCCCGACCGACCGGCAGCTCCGCGTCCGCGTCGCCGCCCTGCGCCTCGATCATCCGGCGCCACGCGTCCATCGCGCGGCCGTCGGCGAGCGCGGCCGCCGGGTCGGCGTCGGGGCGTCCGGCGGCGTCGAGCATCTCCCGCGCCAGCGCGAGCGTGAGGTCGACGACGTCGGCGGGGCCGCCCCCGGCCAGCACCTCGACCGACTCGCGCACCTCGAGCGCGTTGCCGACCGTGAGCCCGAGCGGCGTCGACATGTCGGTCAGCAGCGCGCGGGTGTCGACACCGGCGTCCGTCCCGAGGTCGACCATCGTCCGGGCCAGCTCGCGCGCGGCGTCGATGTCCTTCATGAAGGCGCCGGAGCCGACCTTGACGTCGAGCACGAGCGACGCCGTGCCCTCCGCGATCTTCTTGCTCATGATCGAGGACGCGATGAGCGGGATCGCCTCCACCGTCCCGGTGACGTCGCGCAGCGCGTACAGCCGGCGGTCGGCGGGCGCGAGCCCGGAGCCGGCCTGGCAGATGACGGCGCCGACGTCGGCGAGCTGCGCCATCATCTCCTCGTTGCTCAGCGCCGCCCGCCAGCCGGGGATGGACTCCAGCTTGTCGAGCGTCCCGCCGGTGTGACCGAGGCCGCGGCCGGAGAGCTGCGGCACCGCGACGTCGAACACCGCGACGAGCGGAGCGAGCGGCAGCGTGATCTTGTCGCCAACGCCCCCGGTCGAGTGCTTGTCCGACGTCGGCCGCGGGAGCGAGGAGAAGTCCATCCGCTCGCCGCTCGCGATCATCGCGGCCGTCCACGAGGCGATCTCGCGGCGGTTCATGCCGCGCAGCAGGATCGCCATGGCCAGCGCGGCCATCTGCTCCTCCGCCACCACCTGGCGCACGTAGGCGTCGATGACCCACGCGATCTGCGCGTCCGAGAGCTCGCCCCCGTCGCGCTTGGTCCTGATGACGTCGACGGCGTCGAACGACTCGGTCATGGCTGCTCCAGCTTCTTCCGACTTGTCTCGACGGCCACGAGGTCGTCGGGACCGAACCCGCCCGGCAGGACCTGCGTCATCGGCACGACGCCGGCCCAGGCGGTCTCGACCAGCAGGTCGGGCCCGCCGTGCTCCCACAGGAGCTGGCGGCACCGACCGCACGGCGCGATGACCTCGCCGTCGGCGTTGACGCAGGTGAACGCCGCCAGGCGCCCGCCCCCGCCCATGACGAGCGCCGAGACGAGCGAGCACTCGGCGCACAGCGTGACGCCGTAGGCGGCGTTCTCGATGTTGCAGCCGCTGATCAGCCGGCCGTCGGTCGTGAGCGCGGCCGCGCCGACCGGGAAGCCGGAGTATGGGGCGTAGGCGCGCCGCATCGCCGCGGTGGCCTCGGCCCGCAGGGCGTCCCAGTCGACCTCGCGCGAGGGGTTACTTGACATACGGGATGCCCTCGGCAGCCGGTGCGCGCACCTTCCCGGCGAACCCGGCGACGGCGAAGATCGTCACGATGTACGGGATCATCGCGAGGAACTGCGACGGCACGGGCACCTGGAGCGTCGACATGAGCCCCTGCATCTGGCCGGCGAGGCCGAACAGGAGCGCGGCGGCGACGGCGCCCTTCGGGCTCCACCGCCCGAGGATCATCGCGGCCAGGGCGATGAAGCCCTTGCCGGCCGTCATCTCCTTGCCGAACGCGAGGTTCGACGCGACCGTGAAGAAGGCGCCACCGAGGCCGGCGATCGCCCCACCCAGGAGGGTGTTGCGCCACCGGGTGCGGATGACGTCGATCCCGACCGTGTCGGCGGCCTTCGGGTGCTCGCCCACCGCGCGCAGCCGCAGGCCCCACCGGGAGCGGAAGATCATCACCTGCAGCCCGATGACGATCGCGTACATGAGGTAGACGAGCAGGTTCTGCCGGAACAGCACGGGGCCGATGACGGGGATCTCCGACAGCAGCGGGATGGGCAGCACCGGCAGCCGCATGGGGTCGTTGAGGCCCGGCGTCTCGCGCAGCACGGTCGAGAACAGGAAACCGGTGAGGCCGACGACGAGCACGTTGAGCACGACGCCGACGATGATCTGGTTGACCTGGTAGGTGATCGAGAACCAGGCGAGCAGCGCGGCGACGGCGACGCCGGCGAGCGGCGCCGCGATAAGCCCCCAGTAGCTCGAGCCGGCGACGGACGCCACGACGGCCGCGGCGAACGCCCCGAACAGGAGCTGGGCCTCGATCGCGATGTTGACGATGCCGACGCGCTCGCACACGACGCCGGAGAGCGCGCCGAACACGAGCGGGGTGGCGAGGAACAGCGTCCCGAACAGGAGCCCCGTGATCGGCACGACCTGCGACTTGCCCGAGCTGATGAGCACGAGCACCGTGAGGAAGGCGAACAGACCGGCGAGGCCGACCAGCCACGTCGGGACCTTGCGGCGGCCGAGCGCGTACCAGAACGCGAGCCCGGCGGCCACGGCGACGCCGACGGTGAGGACCCAGGCGGCCGGCGGCCCAGGGATGGCGAGGGGGGCGATCTGGATCGAGTCGGCGTCGGTCGAGATGCGGACCGTCGAGTGCCCCGGACGCGTCGCCCAGGCCATGACGGCCGTGAGCAGCGTCAGGACCGCGAGGACGATCGGCGTCCGGAGACGGACCGGGACCGCGGGAACGGTCGAGGCCGCGACCGGCGCGGGCGCCGGGGCCGCGGGCGGGGTCAGCGTGGTGGTCATGCCGCGGCTCCTGCCTGCTCGGTCGGGACGGTGGCCTGCTTCGCCCGCGTGGGGCGCTTGCCGGAGCCCGGTGCCGGCAGTCGGAAGATCGACCGCACGAGCGGGGGCGCCGCGATGAACAGGACGATGAAGGACTGGAGCACGAGGACGAGGTCGAGCGGCGTCCCGGTGCGCGTCTGCATGAGGCGTCCGCCGGCGGCGAGCGCGCCGAACAGGAGCCCGGCGAGCACGGTGCCGAGCGGCTTGGACCGGCCCAGCAGCGCCACCGTGATGGCGTCGAAGCCGATCGAGCCGACGACGGCGGCGGAGAGCTTGCCCTCGGTCCCCAGCACGAGCGTGCCGCCCGCGAGCCCCGACAGCGCCCCCGAGATCGCCATGGCCGCGACCGTCATGGCCGCGACCGAGATGCCGGCGGTCCGCGCGGCCCGGGCGTTGGAGCCGACGGCGCGCAGCTTGAACCCGAGCGACGAGCGCTCCATGAGCCACCACACGCCGACCGCGATCGCGAGCGCGAGGACGAAGCCCAGGTGCAGCCGGAACGGGTCCGGCAGCAGCTTCGGCAGCATCGCGGTCGACTGGATCGGCTTGGAGACGCCGGGCGTCTTGGAGGCGAAGTACTTCGTGTAGACGAGCCACAGCACGAAGAAGCCGGCGATGTTGTTGAGCATGATCGTGACGATCACCTCGTGCGCGCCGGTGCGCGCCTTGAGGACACCGGCGATGCCGGCCCAGATCGCGCCGCCGGCCGCCGCGCCCAGCAGCGCGACGAGCAGGTGCAGCCCGACGGGCAGGTGGAGCGCGAAGCCCAGCCAGGTCGCGCCGATCGCACCGAGGATGACCTGGCCCTGACCACCGATGTTGAACAGGCCGGCGCGGAAGCCGAGACCGATCGAGAGACCGGCGAGGATGAGCGGCGTCGCGATCGTGAGCGTCTCGGTGATCGGGCGGATCGCGCGGACGAAGCTGGTCGCGTTCGAGTCGTAGATCGCCCCCTGGAACAGCGCGATGTACGCCTCCGACGCGGCCCGCCAGGCCGCGGCGAAGAAGTCGCTCGGCCGCGCGAAGAAGTAGGAGGCGGTCGCCTGGACCTCGGCGTCGGTCGCGACGATGAGGACGGCGCCGAGCAGGATCGCGAGGACGACGGCCCCGAGCGTGAGCACCCACGAGGAGCTCATCACCTGGTGCAGGAAGGACTCGGTGCGCGTCTGCTGCGGCGCCTCCGGCTGGCTCCCCCCGGCGAGCGGGGAGTCGCTCACCGGCTCCGGCCCGAGGGGCTCGCCCTCGGGGGCCGCGCCGGGCGAGGATGGCGTGGTCGTCATCGCTGGGTCTCCTCGTCGGTTGCGTTGATCTGGTCGGCCGCGTCGGCGGCGTGCGCGGCCGAGGTGGCGTCGCCGCCCGCCTCGGGCAGGCCCAGCTCCGGCAGGCCCGGCTCCGGCAGCCCGACGTCCGTCGGGTCGGGGTCCGGCGGGTCGGCGGCGGGTGGGCCGTCGGGCACGTCGTCGACATCGACGACGACCGCGACCGACTCCTGCGGGGCTCCGACCGGCCAGCCGAACCCGGCGTCCGCCGCCGCGGCGGCCTCCGCCTCGACGGCGGCCTCGAGATCGGCCTGGCCGAGCAGCGTGCGGTGCTCCGACGCCTGGCGCCGGGCCTCCTCCGGGTCCATCCCCGTCATCATGAGACCGAGGACGTCACGGTCCTCGCCGCCGGGAACGATGCCGACGAGCCGGCCGCCGCACATGACGGCGATCCGGTCGCCGAGCGCGAGCACCTCGTCCAGCTCGGTCGAGACGATGACGACGGCGGCGCCCTTGTCCCGCTCGGAGACGATCCGCTCGTGCAGGAACTCGATCGACCCGACGTCGACGCCGCGCGTCGGCTGGGACGCGACGAGCAGGCTGAGGTCGCGGGACAGCTCGCGGGCGAGCACGACCTTCTGCTGGTTGCCGCCGGACAGCGTGCCGGCCGCGCGCTCGATCGACGTGGTGCGCACGTCGAACTCCTTGACGAGATCCGTGGCGTTGCGGCGCATCCAGCCGACGTCGAGCGCCGCCCCGCGGGAGACCGGCGGGGCGCCGACCCGGTCGAGGACGAGGTTCTCGGTGATCGAGAACTCGCCGACGAGGCCGTCGGTCGAGCGATCCTCCGGCACGTAGCCGAGGCCGGCGTCGAGCCGTTCCCGCACGTCGAGGTCGGCGACGGGTCGGCCGGCGAACGAGATGCTGCCCGCGTCGGGCTTGCGCAGGCCGAGGATCGCCTCGGCGAGCTCGGTCTGGCCGTTGCCCTGGACGCCGGCGACGGCGAGGATCTCGCCGCGCGCGACCGAGAGCGTCACGTCGTCGACGACGGGGACGCCGGTCGAGTCGCGCACGACGAGGCCGGCGACGTCGAGGATGGTCTCGCCCGGCTGCGCCGGTGCGCGGTCGACGCCGAGGCTCACCGACCGGCCGACCATGAGCGAGGCCAGCTCGGTCTCGGGGGCGTCCGGCGTCGCGGTGCCGACGACGCGGCCGAGCCGGATGATCGTGATGGCGTCCGCGACGGCGCGGATCTCCCGGAGCTTGTGGGTGATGAAGAGGATCGCCGTGCCGTTCGCCGCGAGGCGCCGCATGATCTCGATGAGCTCGTCGGTCTCCTGCGGCGTCAGCACCGCGGTCGGCTCGTCGAGGATGAGCAGGCGGGCGTCGCGGGACAGCGCCTTGACGATCTCCACGCGCTGCTGTGCGCCGACGGAGATGTCGCCGACCAGGGCGTCGGGGTCGATCTGGAACCCGAGCGACGATGCCGTGTCCCGGACGAGCGCCCGGGCGCGGTCGGTGGAGATGAGCGGTCCGCCCATCGGCTCCTGGCCGAGGACGACGTTCTCGGTCACGGTGAAGACCGGGACCAGCATGAAGTGCTGGTGGACCATCCCGATCCCGGCGCGCATCGCGTCGCCGGGGCCGGCGAAGTGCTGCGGGACCCCGTCGATGAGGATCTCGCCCTCCTCCGGGGTGTAGAGGCCGTACAGCACGTTCATCAGCGTGCTCTTGCCGGCCCCGTTCTCGCCGAGGATCGCGTGGATCTGTCCCGGCTCGACCACGAGGTCGATGGAGTCGTTGGCGGTGAAGTCGCCGAACCGCTTGGTGATGCCCCGTAGCTCGAGCCGCATCCGCGCTTTCCTTCTGGTCGGTTGGGTCAGGTCGGTCAGGTGTGTCGCAGCGTCACGGACGGGTCCCCGACGGTGACCTAGGACACACATCCTGGCACGCGGGCCCGGTCCGGGCACGCGCCGGGGACGACAGCGGGGCGGGCCGTGGGGCCCGCCCCGCTGGCGACCGCGCGCCGATCTCGGCGCGCGGTCAGCTCATGTCACGCGACCGTCGTCAGGACGGGGTCGAGGGGGACTCGACCTTCAGCTCGCCCGAGATGATCTTCTGCTTGTACTCGTCGATCTTCTGCGTGAGCTCGGCCGGGACCTTGCTCTCGAAGTCGTGCCACGGGGCGATCCCGACGCCGCCGTTCTCCAGCGTGCCGACGTACGGCTCGGCGGAGAAGCTGCCCTCGGAGGAGGCCTTGACGGAGTCGAAGACGGCCTGGCCGATCTCCTTCATCACCGAGGTGAGGATGATGTCGCCGTAGCTCGTGGAGTTGAAGCCGTCGGAGTCGACCCACACCATGGTGCCGTTGGCGGCCTGGAGGGCCGAGGCGGCGCCGAGGCCGACCGGGCCGGCGACGGGCATGACGATGTCGACGCCCTGGTCGAGGAAGCCCTGCGTGGTGTCCTGGCCCTTCGACTGGTCGTCGAAGTCACCCGTGAAGGAGCCCTCCTGGGTGTCCTTGTCCCAGCCGATGAGCTCGACGGCCTTGCCGTTGTCCTCGTTGTACTGCTTGATACCGTCGGCGAAGCCGTCCATGAAGATGGTGACGGACGGGATCGGCAGACCGCCGAACGTGCCGACCTTGCCGGACTCGGACATGCCGGCGGCGGCGTAGCCCGCGAGGAACGCGGCCTCGGCCGTGTTGAAGAGCAGCGGCTTGACGTTGTCCAGCTCGACCGTGGAGAAGTCGTCGGGGTTGGACAGCGCGGAGTCGATGAGGCCGAAGTGGAGGTCCGGGTTCGCCCGGCCAGCCGCCTGGATCGCCGGCTCGAGCAGGAAGCCGACGCCGATGATGTAGGTGCAGCCGTCGGAGATGAGGCTGTCGATGTTCGGGCCGTACTCGGAGTCGTCGCGCGACTCGATCGCCTTGACCTCGACACCGAGCTCGGAGGCGGCCTTGTCGAGGCCCTCCTTGCCGGACTGGTTGAACGACTGGTCGTCGAAGCCGCCGGCGTCGGAGACCATGCAGGCCTTGAAGCCCTCGACGGCCTCGCCGCCGCCCGTCTCGGTCTCGCCGCCGTCAGCGGTCTCGGACGCGGTGTCCGTGGGCGTCTCGGAGGAGCCCGAACCGGACTCCGGGGCCGTGCCGCAGGCGGCCAGCGTCAGTGCGACAGCGGCGGCACCCGCCACCGCGATGATCGACTTCTTCACGTGATCTCCTTGTCAGTGGACGGACGACGCGGCACCCCCGGGGTCACCGGGAGGTCAATGCCTCCGCCGTCGTGCCCCCACGCGAGGGGCAGAGAGACAGCGTAGGTCACCCACGTTGCCGGCGTGTCACATTGTGGGACGCCCGCGGAAATCGTGACCAAATCGTGCTGTGGGCGCTAAGGGGCGGCGCGACGACCGGCGTCAGGCCGCCGGGAACGGCCGCGGCGCGGGGCTGCTCCCCGCGACGACGACCGTGCGCGCGAGCATCCGCGCGCCGATCCCGATCGCGCGCTCGTCGATGACGAGGTCCGCGCGGTGCAGGTCCGTGATCGGGGCACCGGGCGTCCGGGCGCCGAGGCGGACCATCGCGCCGGGCACCCGGCGCAGGTACCAGCCGAAGTCCTCGCCGCCGAGCGACTGCTCCGTCAGCGTGACGTTCTCCGACCCGACGACGCCGGCGGCCGCCGCCTCGATGTAGGAGGTGGCCACCTCCTCGTTGACGGTCGGGGGCACGCCGCGCACGTGGTCGACCTCGACCTCGACCCCGTAGGGCGCGACGATCTGCTCGATCGCCGTGTCGAGGACGTGCCCGGCGCGCTCCCACTCCTTGACGTCGAGCACGCGCAGCGTCCCGAGGAGGCTGCCCGACGTCGGGATCGCGTTGGTCGCGTTGCCCGCGTGGACGGCGCCCCAGGTGAGGTTGACGCCGGCGCGCGGGTCCATCCGCCGCCCGAGGACGCCGGCGGCCTGCGCGATGACCTGGCCGAGCGCGTAGACCACGTCGCCCGTCATGTGCGGGCGCGACGTGTGACCGCCCTGCGACCGGAGCGTCACGCGGACCGGGTCCGAGGCCGACGTGATGGACCCGACGCGCGAGCCGATCGTCCCGACCTCGATCTTGGGATCGGCGTGGACGGCGTAGATCTGCTCGACGCCGTCCAGCACGCCCGCCTCGATCGCCGCCTCGGCGCCGCCGGGCTGGACCTCCTCGGCGGGCTGGAACACGAGCCGGACGTCGACCGGCAGCAGGCCGTCCCGCGCGAGGTCGGCGAGCGCCAGCCCCGCGCCGAGCACGACGGCGGTGTGGACGTCGTGACCGCAGGCGTGCGAGACGCCCGGCCGCGTCGAGGCGAACGGCAGCCCGGTCTCCTCGGTCACCGGCAGGGCGTCGAGGTCGGCGCGCAGCGCGACCGTCCGGTGCCCCGACGGGAGGCCGGCGACGGCCGGCGTCCCGGGCGACGCGGGGATGTCGCAGACGACGCCGGTCGCCCCGAGCATCCGCGGGGCGAGGCCCGCCGCGGCGAGCGTGTCGAGCACGAGCTGGCTCGTGCGGTGCTCGGTCCAGGCGGTCTCGGGGTGGGCGTGGATGTCGCGGCGCAGCGCGACCAGGGAGTCCATGCGGTTCTCGACGGCGGTGTCGACGGCGGTGAAGGCGTGAGCTGGGGTGGAGTCGAGAGGCACGACGGCGAGGTTACTCGCCCGGCCGCCGTCCGCCCCGGCCGGCCGTGGCCGGGCCGGGGCCGCGACGCGTCAGACGAGGTCGTCGCGACCCAGCTCGCGCAGCCGGTCGACGACGCCCTTGACGTCCTGCGCCGCGTCCCGGGACAGGACGAGGATCGCGTCGCCGGTGCGCACGACGGCGACGCCCGGCAGTCCCACGACCGCGATCGCCGGCGCGTCGGGGCCGGGGGCGACGAGCGCGCGCGGGGAGTCGATGACGACGATCGGGGCGCCCGCCCCGTCACCCGGCTCGCCGCTCGACGCGCCCGGCTCGCTCGACGCCAGCACGACGGGCGCCGCCGCGTCGTCCTGCCCAGCGGCGGACAGCAGCCCGGCGAGCGCGTCGACGTCGCCGATGTCGTCCCAGCCGAACGTCCCCGGCACCACGGCGACGCCGCCCTGCGCCGCCACCGGCTCGGCGATCGCGTGGTCGATCGCGATCCGCTCGAGGGTCGGCCAGACGCGGCCGAGCACGTCGTCACGTCCGGCCGTGTCCCAGGCGGCGGCGATCTCGCGGACGCCGGCGGCCAGCTCGGGGTGCAGCCGCGCGAGGTGGCCGAGCAGCACGTCGGTGCGCACGACGAACATGCCGGCGTTCCACGAGTACCGGCCGGTCGCGAGGTAGCCGGCGGCCGTCTCGGCGTCCGGCTTCTCGACGAACCGCCGCACGCCGAACGCGCCGGGGACCGCGGCCAGCTCCTCGTCGCGCTCGATGTAGCCGAACGCGGTGGACGGGCCGGTCGCCTCGATCCCGACGGTCGTGACGTAGCCCGCGCGCGCCGCCAGCACCGCCGTGCGGACGCAGTCGCGGAACCGGTCGGCGTCGGGCACGACGTGGTCGGCGGCGAACGACGCGACGACCCGCGGGCCGAGCCGCGCCTCGACGACGGCGGCGGCGAGGGCGATGGCCGCCATCGAGTCCCGCGGGCTGGGTTCGGCGAGCAGGTTGGCGACCGGCAGCTCCGGGAGCTGCCCGGCCACGGCCTCGGCGTGCGCGACGCCGGTCACGACGTAGACGCCGCCGTGGCCGGTCAGCGGCAGGAGCCGGTCGACCGTCGCCTGGAGCAGCGTCCGGCCGGAGCCCACGAGGTCGAGGAGGAACTTGGGCCGCGAGCGCCGCGAGAGCGGCCACAGCCGCGTCCCCGCGCCACCCGCCGGGACGATGGCGACGAGCTCCCCGGTCGGGTCGTCGGCCGGTCCGTCGACGCGGTGGAGAGCCGCCGGGGGTGCTGACGTCGTGTCGTCTGCTTCGTCCTTCATAACCCCGAGACTAGAGTGGAGGAGTTCCGATCAGCTCTTGGAGGCTCAGCACCGTGGCCAGCGCTCCCACACTCCCACCCCCGACACCGAGGGCGCAGACGAAAGAGAAGAAGTTCGCGACCCTGTACCGCGGGGGCGAGGGCATGTGGTCCTGGGTGCTGCAGCGCGTCACCGGGATGCTCCTGTTCCTCTTCCTCCTGGTGCACGTGCTCGACACCGCCCTCGTGCGGGTCTCGCCCGAGGTCTACAACGAGGTCATCGGCACGTACAAGACGCCGATCATGGGCATCGGCGAACTCGGCCTCGTCGCGGCGATCCTGTTCCACGCCTTCAACGGCGTGCGGATCATCCTCGTCGACTTCCTCGCGAAGGGCCCGCGCTACCAGCGGGTCATGTTCTGGATCGTCATCGGTGTCGCGGTCGTCCTGTTCCTCGGCTTCGCGCCGCGCCACCTCATGAACGTCTTCGGAGGCCACTGACATGTCCGGCTCCGCACCCGACATCGCGCCGCCGCGGACGCGCCGCACGGCCGGCCTGCGCGGGGACGTCAACCTCGAGCTGTGGGGATGGCTGTTCATGCGCATCTCCGGCGTCGTCCTCATCGTGCTCGTGTTCGGCCACCTCATCGTCAACCTGCTCATCGGCGACGGCGTCCACGCGATCGACTTCGCCTTCGTCGGCGGCAAGTGGAGCTCGCCGTTCTGGCAGGTCTGGGACCTGCTCATGCTCTGGCTCGCGATGATCCACGGCACGAACGGCGTCCGCACGATCATCAACGACTACGCCGAGCGGACCGGCACCCGGATCACGCTCAAGGCGCTGCTCTACCTCGCGTTCGTCGTGACGGTCGTGCTCGGGACGCTCGTCATCTTCACGTTCGACCCGTGCCCGCCGGGCTCACCGGCGGACCTGCTGCCGTCGATCTGCTTCGCCTGAGGCCGAACGCCGACCCCCGAGACCCCGGCCAGTCGCACCACCACCCGTCGCAAGCGGAAGAAGGACAACCCCGTGCAGACGCACACCTACGACGTCGTCATCGTCGGAGCCGGCGGCGCAGGCATGCGCGCGGCGCTCGAGGCCTCCTCGCGCGCGCGCACCGCCGTCGTCACCAAGCTCTACCCGACCCGCTCGCACACCGGAGCCGCCCAGGGCGGGATGTGCGCGGCGCTCGCCAACGTCGAGGACGACAACTGGGAGTGGCACACCTTCGACACGGTCAAGGGCGGTGACTACCTCGTCGACCAGGACGCGGCCGAGATCATGGCCAAGGAGGCCATCGACGCGGTGCTGGACCTGGAGAAGATGGGCCTGCCGTTCAACCGCACGCCCGAGGGCCGGATCGACCAGCGCCGGTTCGGCGGCCACACCCGCAACCACGGCGAGGCCCCGGTGCGCCGCGCCTGCTACGCGGCCGACCGCACCGGTCACATGATCCTGCAGACGCTCTACCAGCAGTGCGTCAAGCAGGACGTGGAGTTCTTCAACGAGTTCTACGTCCTTGACCTGCTGCTCACCGGCGACCCGCGCACGGACGACGACGTGCGGGCGGCCGGCGTCGTCGCCTACGAGCTGGCGACGGGCGAGCTGCACGTCATCCGCGCCAAGTCGGTGGTGTTCGCGACCGGCGGCGCCGGCAAGATCTACAAGACGACCTCGAACGCGCACACGCTCACGGGTGACGGCATGGCCGTCGCGTACCGGCGCGGGCTGCCGCTGGAGGACATGGAGTTCTTCCAGTTCCACCCGACCGGCCTGGCTGGCCTCGGCATCCTGCTGTCCGAGGCCGCGCGCGGTGAGGGCGCGATCCTCCGCAACGCCTCCGGCGAGCGGTTCATGGAGCGCTACGCGCCGACCATCAAGGACCTGGCGCCGCGCGACATCGTCGCCCGCTCCATGGCGAACGAGGTCCGCGAGGGCCGCGGCGCCGGCCCGCACAAGGACTACGTGCTGCTCGACCTCACGCACCTCGAGCCGGCGCACATCGACGCCAAGCTCCCGGACATCACGGAGTTCGCGCGGACCTACCTCGGCGTCGAGCCGTACACCGAGCCGGTGCCCGTGTACCCGACCGCGCACTACGCGATGGGGGGCATCCCGACGAACGTCACGACGAACGTGCTGCGCTCCAACACCGAGATGGTGCCGGGGCTGTTCGCGGCCGGCGAGTGCGCGTGCGTGTCCGTCCACGGGTCCAACCGGCTCGGGACGAACTCGCTGCTCGACATCAACGTCTTCGGCAAGCGCGCGGGGATCGCGGCGGCCGAGCACGCGGTCTCCAGCGACCTGCCCGAGCTGCCCGACGGCGACCCGGTCGCGTTCGTCGAGGAGCAGCTCGCCGCGCTGCGCGCGGGCAGCGGGGACGACAACGTCGCCGCGATCCGGCGCGAGCTCCAGGCGACGATGGACGCCAACGCCCAGGTGTTCCGGACGAAGGAGTCGCTCACGCGCTGCCTCGCGGACGTCGAGGCGCTGCGCGCCCGCGCCCGCAACGTCGGGGTGTCGGACAAGGGCAGCTCCTACAACACCGAGCTGGTCGAGGCGTTCGAGCTGGGCTTCCTGCTCGACATCGCCGAGGCCGTCGTGGTCGGCGCGCTGGCCCGCGAGGAGTCGCGCGGCGGGCACTTCCGCGAGGACTTCCCCGACCGCGACGACGCCGGCTTCATGAAGCACACGATGGCCTACCTCGACGTGCACGGCGACGGCGAGGTCAGCTTCGACTCGCGCGTGGTGCTGGACTACAAGCCGGTCACCGTGACGCGCTACCAGCCGATGGAGAGGAAGTACTGATGACGGCGACTGTGACCGAGCGCTCGGCTGCCGGGGACGCGATCGGCGAGATCCCGTCCTTCACGGTCACCCTGCGGATCGAGCGGTTCGACCCGGACACGCCGAGCCCCACCCCGTACTCGCAGGACTTCACGCTCACGATGCACGGGACGGACCGCGTGCTCGACGCGCTCCACAAGATCAAGTGGGACCTCGACGGGTCGCTCACGTTCCGCCGCTCCTGCGCGCACGGCATCTGCGGGTCGGACGCCATGCGGATCAACGGCCGCAACCGGCTGGCCTGCAAGACGCTGCTCAAGGACCTCGACCTGTCGAAGCCGATCACGGTCGAGCCGATCAAGGGCCTGCCCGTGAAGAAGGACCTCATCGTCGACATGGAGCCGTTCTTCGCCTCCTACCGCGAGGTGATGCCGTTCCTCATCACGACGGGCAACGCCCCCACGCGCGAGCGCCTGCAGTCCGCCGAGCAGCGCGAGCGGTTCGACGACACGACGAAGTGCATCCTCTGCGCGTGCTGCACGACGTCGTGCCCGGTGTTCTGGGCCGACGGGCAGTACTTCGGGCCGGCGGCGATCGTCAACGCGCACCGGTTCATCTTCGACAGCCGCGACGAGGGCGGGACGCAGCGGCTCAGCATCCTCAACGACAAGGAGGGCGTGTGGCGCTGCCGCACGACCTTCAACTGCACCGACGCCTGCCCGCGCGGCATCGAGGTCACCAAGGCGATCGCCGAGGTCAAGCGCGCCATCGTGACGCGCACGTACTGACCGGGGAGTCGGGGGGCTGGTCTCCCCGGCACCGCCGGTGGCCGTGGCGCTCGCCGTGGCCACCGCACGGCCGCATCCCCGGGACCACCCGGTCCCCCGGTGGCCACGGCACCCGCCGGGACCACCACGGCGCCGCGTCAGTCGGGCCGCTGGTCCTCCGCGCGGTCCGCGCGCACGTCGCGGGCGGCCCGGCGCGCCGCCCGGAGGGCGCGCCGCCGCGACCACCACGAGTCCGGCCGCTCGAGCGCGGCATCCAGTGCCGCCTGCAGCTCGCGACGCTGGAGCGTCCGCTCGCGCTCCGTGTCCTCGCGCTCGACCCGGGTCGCCTCGCTCGGCAGCACGGCACCGGTGCGCGGGTCGTGGTCCCAGGTGAGCGTCGCCGGGACGGAGACCGTCACGTAGTTCGGGCGCTGCCGCGCGTGGAGCTCCTCGGGACGCACGCTCGAGTGCTCCGGCGCCGGCGGGTTGGCCGTCCACGCGGCGACGTAGAGCGTGATCCGGGCCACGAGGTTGATCCACAGCAGCAGCGTCACCAGCGCGGCGAACGACGCCAGGAGCGGGTTCCCCCTCGCCCCGCCGACCACGCTCGTCCCGAGCAGCCGCACGAGGCCGCCGATCGCGGCACCCATCATCGCCCCGGCCCACAGGTCCCGCGTCGGCGGTCGGGCACCCGCGAGCAGCCGCATGATCGCCGCGAACACGAGCGTGTCGACGACGAACGCGCCGAGCAGGCCGAGCCCTCGCACGAGCAGCGCGCCGACCCCGGCCTCGAGCCCGAGCTGCGCCGTCACCCAGGCCCCCGCCGTCCCCGCGGCGACGGTGAGCGCGGCCGTGACGAGGACGGCGAGCGCCAGCACGACGAAGCCCGACAGGTCGCGCAGCTTGGCGACGACGGCGTTCCCGGCCGGCGCGACGACGCCGAACATCGCCCGCACCGCCATCCCGAGCGACCCCATGACGGCGAGCCCGGACAGGAGCAGCGTCACCACCGCGACGACGCTCGTCACCGTCAGGCCGCTGTCGAGGATGAGCTGGTCGGGCGTGAGCAGCCCGTCGTTGCCGCCGTTCTTGATGATGCCCGGCAGGGCGCGGTCGATGGCGTCGACGACGGCGTCGCGCAGCTCGACGTTGTCCCCGAGCAGCCGCATGAAGACGGTGAACGCGAGCGTGAGCACGGCGAACGTCGAGAACAGCCCGGCGTAGGCGATCCCCCCGGCCAGCAGGGCGCCGTTGACGGCGCCGTAGCGCGCGTTCATCCGGCCGACGCGCGTCCTGTTGAACCACGCCACGACCGCCTGGACCCGTTCGACGACGGTAGCGACCCATGCCTTCATGCCGATGACCTCACCCTCACCTCGACGTCTACGTCGACCGGCCGCGCCGACCGGTCAGCTCGAATCGTCGAATCGTGTGCCAGATCCCGTCGGGACCCAGCTCGTACAGCACGAACTCCGTCACCTCGAACGCCGCGTGGAACCGGGACAGGGCGTCCTCGGCCGCGTCGAGCCGCTCGTCCGTGACGTCCTGCGCCACGGTGACGTGCGGGTGGTAGGCGAACCGGAGCTCCTGCTCCAGCGGGCCCCGGCGGGCCTCGGCCTGGAGCGCCTCGCACTGCTGGCCGCCCTCCGCGAGCGCCGCGTAGACCACCTGCGTCGTCGGGCGGAAGGTCCCCGAGCCGGCGAGGACCACCGGGAACGGCGCGACCGCCCGGGCGGCCCGGGCGAGCTGGGCCTCCACGTCGGTGAGGTCGTAGCTCGGCAGCAGCGTCGGCGGGACGAGCGTGATGTGCGGGCCGATGATCTCGACGGGCGGCGCGCCCTCGACCCACTCGCGCAGCTCGCGCAGCGCGTTCGCGTGCGGCTCGGGGACCTCGATGGCCACGCCGACGCTCGTCCCTCCCGCGAACGGGGAGAGGAACGAGAGCGTCTCGGAGCTCATCGCGCCGGCACCAGGCCGACGGCGTCGTAGACCCTCGCGAGGGTCTCGCGGGCGATCGCCCGCGCCTTCTGCGCCCCGACGGCGAGGATCTCGTCGAGCTCGTCCGGCCGCGCGAGCAGCTCCCCGACCCGCTCGCGGATCGGGCCGAGCGCGGCCTCGACGACGTCGACGACGGCCACCTTGAGGTGGCCGTACATCTTGCCGTCGAACTCGGCGACCAGCTCGTCGATCGGCACCCCGGACAGGGCCGAGTGGATCGACAGGAGGTTGGAGACGCCCGGCTTGGCCACGGGGTCGAACGCGATCACCGTGTCGGCGTCCGTCACGGCGGACTTGATCCGCTTCGCCACGACCTTCGGCGGGTCCAGCAGCTCGATGAGGCCGGACGGGTTGCCGGACTTGCTCATCTTCGCGGTCGGCTCGGCCAGGTCGTAGATCTTGGCGGTGGCCTTGACGATGTACGGTTCGGGCACCGTGACGAGCTCCGTCCCCTCCGGCGCGTACCGGGAGTTGAGCCGCTGCGCCAGGTTGCGGGAGAGCTCGAGGTGCTGACGCTGGTCCTCCCCCACAGGCACGAGGTCGGCGTCGTAGAGCAGGATGTCGGCCGCCATGAGCACCGGGTAGGTGAACAGCCCGACCGTCGTGCCGTCCGTGCCCTGCTTCGCCGACTTGTCCTTGAACTGCGTCATCCGCGAGGCCTCGCCGAAGCCCGTGAGGCAGCCGAGGACCCAGGTCAGCTCGGCGTGCTCGGGCACGTGCGACTGGACGAACAGGATCGAGCGCTCGGGGTCGACGCCCGCGGCCAGGTACTGCGCCGCCGTCACGCGGGTGCGGGCCCGCAGCGCGGCCGGGTCGGGCGAGACCGTGAGGGCGTGGAGGTCGACGACCGAGTAGATCGCGTCGTGCGTGTCCTGGAGCTGGACCCACTGCCGCAGCGCGCCGAGGTAGTTGCCGAGGTGGAGCGAGTCCGCGGTGGGCTGCATCCCTGAGAACACACGGGGACGAGATGAGGTCATCCGCTCATCCTTCCAGGTGCCGCGGGCAGGCCCAAAGAAGGGAGCGCCCGCTCGGCAACGGGCGACGATGAGGCGCGATCCGGGGCGATCGGGTGGAGGACGGACGGGGGTCAGACGGCGTGGACGAGGACGCGCTGCCCGTCGGCGTCGACCGTCACGAGGTGCGACCCGACCTCGTCGTCGACGACGTGGCCGGCGTCGAGCCCCGCGTCCCGCAGCCGGTCCTGGATCTCGGCGAGCGGCCGCGTCGTCACGAGGCCGAGCGTGACCGCACCGCCGAGCTCGGCGCCGGGCAGCTCGGGGGCGCCGTCGGTCGTGTGCAGGCCGAGGGTGCCGCGGCCGGCGGAGTACGGGACGTACCAGGGGTTCTCCTCGCCCAGCCGGGCGAGTCCGAGCGCGGCCGCGAAGGCCCCGTACGGTCCGGCCGGGTCCGTGAAGCGGCACAGGGCGAGGCCGGTCTCGGGGTCCGGCGTCCCGGGCACGGGCCGCGAGCCGTACCGGTCGCCGTCGTCGTTGAACGTCACGACCTCACCGAGCGGGTCGACCACCTCGACCGTCCGCCCGTAGGCCTCGTCGACGATGGTGGCCTCGAAACCGGCCTCGGCGAGCTGGTCGCGCAGGGCGTCCGGGTCACCGACGAGACCGGTGAGCTGGGTGCAGCCGACGGGCGCCCCCTGGGTGCTGCCGGCCGCGCTGTGCAGCCACACCTGGCCGGCCCCCGAGGCCAGGACGACCATGCCCGGCCCCCAGCTCACGACGGGCGCGAGCCCCATCGCCTCGAGGTAGTGCTGCATCGCCGGGAGGTCGTCGGTGAAGCGGATCGCCGCGAGGGTCAGGTCGGTCATCGGTCGCTCTCCTGTCGGGTGAGGTACTCGGTCAGCGCGCGCTCGACGAGGGCGGACAGGCTGAGGTCCACGTCGATGGCGTGGTGCTTGACACGCGTGATGAGATCGCGCGGCAGGTAGACGTTCATCTGCGCCTTGGCGGCGCCCGCGGGCTGGATCATGCAAGGATGCTAGCAATCTTGCACGTAGCGCGCAAGGCCTACCCTGGGGACGACGCGCCGAGAGCGCCGGGGGCCGACGAACGGACCGACGGCCGCGATCGACGGGGACGACGGAGGCTGGAGTGGAGCGGGAGCAGATGAGGAGCACGGACGACGCACCGGCGACGGACGCGACGATCACGGCCGACGGACGCGTCGAGGTCATCGGCGACCGCGCGATCGTGCGCGAGCTCACGCTGACGGCCGGCGACCGCGTCGAGCTGGCGATCGCGCCCGTCCGCCAGTGGCCGGAGCCGGACGTCCCGGACGACCTGCGCTCCGCCCTCGACGACGCCCCCGACCTGGCCGGGACCTGGAGCGACCTCACGCCGATGGCCCGCTGGGAGTGGGTCCGGTGGGTCAGCGCCACGCGAAGCCCGGCGACGCGCGAACGACGGGTCGAGGTCAGCATCGACAAGCTGCGCTCCGGCAAGCGCCGGCCGTGCTGCTTCGACCTCTCCTCGTGCACGGACCCGGAGCTGTCGCGCGGCGGCCGCCTCGTCGATCCCGCCTGAGCCGAGCCCGCCTCGATGGCAGAATCGACCTCGTGACGACGACGCCGGGCTCCCCCGTGTTCACCCTCCTTCCCGCCTGGTCGGCCCACGAGGGCGCCGAGCGGGTCCGCACACTCTTCGAGGCGACCTTCGGTGCGCCCGCGACCGGCGTGTGGTCGGCCCCCGGCCGGGTCAACCTCATCGGGGAGCACACCGACTACAACGGCGGGCTCTGCCTGCCGATCGCGCTCGAGCACCGCTGCTACGCCGCGCTGTCCCCGCGCACGGACACCCTCGTCCGGCTCGTCTCCGCCCAGGGCGACGGCGAGGTCTGGGAGATCGATCTCGCCGACGTCTCGCCCGGGGCCGTCACCGGCTGGGGCGCCTACGTCGCCGGGGTCGCCTGGGCGCTGCGCGAGGCCGGTCACGACGTCACCGGCTTCGAGGGCGCGGTCGACTCCTGCGTCCCGTTCGGCGCCGGCCTGTCCTCCTCCGCCTCGCTCGAGGCAGCGTTCGCGATCGCCATCGACGACATCGCCGGCCTCGGCCTCGGCGCGGACGACGCCGGCCGCTCGACGCTCGTCGCGGCCTGCGTCCGGGCCGAGAACGAGATCGCCGGGGCGGCCACCGGCGGGATGGACCAGGCGGCGTCGCTCCGCGCACGGGACGGCTACGCCCTCGCGCTGGACTGCCTCGACGGCAGCGTCCACCACGAGCCGTTCGACCCGGCCGGGTACGAGCTCCTCGTCATCGACACGCGCGCGCCCCACGAGCTCAACGACGGCCAGTACGCCTCGCGGCGCGCGACGTGCGACGCGGCCGCCGAGGTGCTCGGCGTTGCCACCCTGCGGGAGTGGCTGGACGCCGGCACCGACCTCGAGACCTCGCTCGCGGCCGCCCTCGGCCGGCTGGTCGACGACACGACGCGACGGCGCGTGCGGCACGTCCTGACGGAGATCGACCGGACCCGGGCGGCGTTCGCAGCGATGCAGGCGGGCGACTGGGGAACGTTCGGCCTGCTCATGGACGCCTCGCACGCCTCGCTCCGCGACGACTACGAGGTCACCGTTCGCGAGCTCGACCTCGCCGTCGAGGCGGCGCGCACGGCGGGCGCGATCGGGGCCCGGATGACGGGCGGCGGGTTCGGCGGCTCGGCCATCGCGCTCGTCCCGGCTGGCACGTCGGCGGCCGTCGCCACCGCCGTCGTCGGGGCCTTCGTCGCCGCCGGCCTGCGCGAGCCCGCGTTCCTCACCTCGCGCGCCGCCGGCCCCGCGGCCTGACGCCTCGCGGTCCGGCGTCCCGCGCGTCGGCCCCACCGTTCGACGCGGGCGGAGGCGGCCGGCTCGCGACGTCGCGGCCGCGACCGACGCGCGCCACCGAGACCACTCCGGCGTCCCCGGCCGCCTGGCCGCGGCGTCGGCGCGCCGGACGAGCCGCGGCGCGGGACACACCGCCCGCGGGATGACCCCCGACGTGTCCCGATCATCCTCACGAACGATGTGCACGAAACACGCTCGAGCGGACACTACCTGTACGAGAGCCCGCGATCGGGTACGGTCCTACCAACCCGATAGTTACCGGGTAAGTGAAACGTGAAGGAGACGACGACGATGTCCACCACCCCGCGGTCCCTGACCCCGCGCAGGTCAGCAGCCACCGGCGCCGTCCTCGTCCTCGTCGCGGCCCTCGCGGCCTGCAGCAACGGCGACGGGGGCGGCTCCGGGGGTGACCTGACGTACGAGGACTCGCCGATCAACAGCTACTTCGAGGCGTTCAACGTCATGGGCGACATGTCCCAGGAGGAGCAGCAGGCGTTCTACGACGAGCGTGACCGCAAGACGGAGGACCTCGTCGCCCAGTGCATGGCGGACCAGGGCTTCGAGTACAACCCGCAGAGCTCGCGCACCACCTACGTCGGCTCGTCCAACGAGGACGGCCCGCAGTGGGGCACCCTCGAGTTCGCGCAGCAGTACGGCTACGGCGCCTTCAGCTGGCCCGGCCAGGAGGAGATGGAGCTGCAGGAGCCCGAGGAGTGGGTCGACCCGAACCAGGACATCATCGACTCCATGTCCGAGAGCGAGCTCACCGCGTGGCAGGAGGCCCTCTGGGGCGCCCCCCAGGAGTGGGACGAGGACGCCGACATGGAGGAGTACGAGTGGAACTGGGAGGACAGCGGCTGCTACGGCTGGGCCCAGCACGAGCTCGAGGCCGACGACCCGTGGACCGCGATGAACTCCCTCTACGAGGACCCGCGCTTCGCCGAGCTGTTCGCGCAGATGGGCGAGCTGTACACCAAGGCTGAGTCCGACCCGCGGATGGCCGACCTCACCGGCAAGTGGTCCTCCTGCATGGCCGACGCCGGCTACACCTTCGCGAACCCGAACGAGGCGCAGCAGTCGATCTACGACCTCCAGAACGGCCTCTGGGAGGGGCACGAGGACGACCCGGAGTACATGGGCCCGAGCGACGAGGAGCTCGCCCCGATCAAGGAGCAGGAGCTCGAGACCGCGGTCGCCGACTTCACCTGCCAGGACGAGCTGAACTACCAGCAGGAGCAGCTGAGCATCCAGTTCAAGATCGAGCAGGAGTTCGTCGACGCCAACAAGGACGCTCTCGAGGAGCTCTCCGCCGCCGCCCAGGAGCTCCAGAAGTGACGTCGCAGCCCCCCGCCGGAGACCTCGAGGGCCCCGGCGGGTCGGACGACGCCGGCTCCACCGACCCCATCGGCTCCGCCGTCGCCGACCCGGCCGCGACCACCACCGCCGGGACCGATCTCGAGCTGGCCAAGGCGCACGCCAGGACCGGCGTGAACAAGACCGTGTGGGTCCTCGCGGCCGTCGCGGTCGTGGCGCTCGGCATCGGCCTCGTCATCGGGCGCTTCGTCAAGTCGCCGGCTCAGATCGCGGCCGAGAGCAAGCCGCCCGAGGCCGGACCGATCACCGTCGAGGTCGAGTCGCGGATCATCTCCGCCGACGTGCTCGCCCGCGGCGACGCGGTGTACGACGACGCGGTCGCCGTCACGCTGGAGACCGGCGACATCGGCGGCCCGGCCGTCGTGACGGGCGCGGTTCCCGAGGTCGGCACCGAGGTCCAGCCTGCCTCCGTCCTCCTCGAGGTCGCCGGACGCCCCGTCATCGCGCTGCCGGGCGACCTGCCGGTCTACCGGACGCTGCGCGCCGGCGCGTCCGGACCGGACGTCGCCCAGCTCCAGTCCTCCCTCATCGAGCTGGGGCTCGACCCGGGCACCTCCGGGACGTACGACGCGCAGACGGCGGGCGCCGTCGCGGCGCTCTACGCCCGCGCCGGCTACCCGGCACCCGAACCAGCGGAGGGGGCGCGCGAGGCCCTGCGCGCCGCGGAGGACGGCGTCCGCTCGGCCGAGGAGTCGCTCGCGATGGCGCAGGCCACGCTGGACCAGGCCTCCCGCGGCCCCAAGGACTCCGACCGGATCGCCGCCGACAACCAGGTCAACGCCGCCCAGCGCGCCCTCGACGACGCCTGGGCCTGCGCCAACGCCCCGGCGGACCCGGAGACGGGTCAGAGGGAACCGTGCGGGATGTCCGTCGCGGACGCCGAGGACGCGCTGCGGCTCGCCAAGGCGCAGCGCAGCGAGGCCCTCGCCGGGGCCGACACGTCCGGTGAGGTGTCGGCGCGCGACGCGGCCCGTCGCTCGCTCGACGACGCCCGCGAGGCACTCAGCCAGGCCCAGCGGGACGTGCTGACGCCGCTGCCGGCGAGCGAGATCGTGTACCTGGCGAACCTCCCCCGCCGGGTCGACTCGGTCGAGGTCGAGCGCGGCAGCACGGTCAACGGCGCGGTCATGACGATCTCCGGCGCGACGCTGCAGATCGTGGCCAACGTCGCCGACGCCGACGCCGCGCTGCTCGAGGTCGGCCACACCGCCCAGCTCAGCTCGGGCGACCTCACGCTCAACGCGACGATCCAGGAGATCACGAAGCAGAACCCGAACCAGAGCGGCGGGGACGGCGGCAGCGGCGACGGGAGCAAGGCGGGACGGACGTACCTCGTCCTCACCCCCGACGAGCTCACCGAGGAGCAGCGCAGCGCGCTCGTCGGCACCAACGTCCGCGTCACCATCCCGGTCTCCTCGACCGACGGCGAGGTGCTCGCGGTTCCCGACGCCGCGCTCACGGCCGGTGCCGGCGGCGAGGTGCGGGTCGAGGTCATGCGTCCGGGCGCGGAGCAGCCCGAGCTGGTCGTCGTGACGATCGGCCTGTCCGCCAACGGGTACACCGAGATCGTCTCCGCGCAGTCACCGCTCGACGTCGGCGACCTCGTCGTCGTCGGTCAGAGCGACGGGTCGGCGGGCGCGAGCCCCGGGAGCTCGGGCCGGTCGGAGGAGTCGGGCTCCGGCGACTCGAACGGCTCCGGCGACTCGGAGGAGACGCCGGCCGAGGAGACAAGCGAGGATGCGTAGCCCCCTGCGGCTGCGCCGTCGGCACCGCGACGACGGCGTGCGCGACACGGGCCTGGCGCAGATGGTCGCCGAGCCCGAGGAGGACGACGACGTCATCGAGGCCGAGCAGCCCGTCATCGAGCTGCGCGGGATGGCCAGGTCGTTCCCCGGCTCGCCGCCCGTGCTCGCGCTCCGGCCGACCGACCTGGTCGTGGAGCGGGGCGACTACCTCTCGATCGTCGGCCCGTCCGGCTCGGGCAAGTCGACGCTGCTCAACCTGCTCGGGCTGCTCGACCGGCCCACCGCCGGGGAGTACTTCCTCGACGGCGAGCCGACCCACAGCGTCGACGAGCGCCGCCGGACCGCCCTGCGGGCCGGCCGGATCGGGTTCGTCTTCCAGGCCTTCCACCTGCTGCCCCACCGCACCGTGCTGGAGAACGTCATGCTCGCCGGGACCTACGCCGGCGTGCCCCGCGAGGAGCGCGCCGACCGAGCCGTCGCCGCCCTCGACCGCGTCGGCCTCGCCCACCGGATGGACTTCCGTCCGACCACGCTCTCCGGCGGCGAGCGGCAGCGCGTCGCCGTCGCGCGCGCCGTGTCGACGACGCCGACGCTCCTCCTGGCCGACGAACCGACGGGAAACCTCGACTCGGTGACGTCCGGCGAGGTGCTCGACCTGTTCGACGAGCTGCACGCCGACGGGCTCACGCTCGCGGTCATCACCCACGAGGAGGACGTCGCGGCGAGGGCCGAGCGTCAGGTCAGGATCTCCGACGGGCTGCTGGAGGTCGTGCGATGAGCGGGCTGTCGGCGCGCGACCTCCTCGTCGAGGCGTCCCACGGCATCGGCTCGCGCCCCGGGCGGCTCGTCCTGACGATCCTCGGCACGGTGCTCGGCATCGCGGCCGTCGTCGTCACGCTCGGCATGGCCCAGACCGGCGCCGGACAGATCGCGAAGCAGTTCGACGCCGTCGCGGCGACCCAGGCCGTCGCCTCGCCAGAGACGACGAACACGATGGGCGGCGACTCGCGCGCCAAGATGACGATGCCGTGGAACGCCCCCGAGCGCGTGGAGCGGCTCAACGGCGTGGAGGCCGCGGCCCTGCTCGCCGACGTCGACGTGGCTGGCGCCCGGATCTCGGCCGTTCCCGTCGTCGACCCGAGCGCGGCGCAGCTCGCCAACCCGTCCGTCGTCGCGGCCTCGCCCGGTCTGCTCGAGGCCGTGCGCGCCACGCTCTCGACCGGCCGCATGTTCGACGCGGGCCACGACGAGCGGGCCAACCGCGTCGTCGTCCTCGGCGCCGGGGCGGCGCAGCGGCTCGGCGTCAACCGCGTCGACTCCCAGCCCGCCATCTTCATCGGCGACAAGGCGTACACGGTCATCGGGATCCTCGACGAGACCGCCCGCCGCCGGGACCTGCTCGACTCGGTGATCCTGCCGCTCGGCACGGCCCGCGCCGACTTCGACCTCCAGGCCGCCAGCGAGCTGCAGATGCGGATCGCGGTCGGCGCCGGCGACCTCGTCGCGGAGCAGGTCCCGATCGCGCTCGCGCCGAACACCCCGGACAACGTCAAGGTGCAAGCACCCCGCGCCGGGGGCGAGCTGCAGCGCAACGTGCGCGGGAGCATCAACTACATCTTCATCGCGCTCGGTGCGGTCGCCCTCATCGTCGGCGGCCTCGGCATCGCGAACGTGACGCTCCTGTCGGTCATGGAGCGGGTCGGCGAGATCGGGCTGCGGCGCGCCCTCGGCGCGACGCGCGGTCAGGTGGCGCTCCAGTTCATCGTTGAGTCGGTCGTCGTCGGGCTCCTCGGCGGCTTCCTCGGGTCGGCCCTCGGCGTCGTCACGGTCGTGATCGTCTCCGCCGCGCAGCAGTGGACACCGATCATCGACATGCCGATCGCGTTCGCCGCCGCCGCGCTCGGCGGCGTCATCGGGCTCGTCGCCGGCGCCTACCCCGCGATCAAGGCGGCCTCGCTCGAACCCGTCGCCGCCCTGCGCGGCGGGCTCTGACGGACCGGTCCCGGCCGGGTCGAGCCGGTGGGTCGGCCCCGTCCGCCCGGCCCGAGCTCGACCACGGCCGGACGCAAGAAATCCGGCCGGTCGCTTCGATACCATCGAGTCACACCTGTGCGGGGGGCACCCGACACGAAAGCGCGACCGTGACACGAACGCATCGACGACGGAGCTCGTTCCTCCCGACCGCCGTGGTGGGAGCCCTGGCGCTCGTCCCCCTGCTGGCCGCCCCGGCCCAGGCGGACGACGAGATCACCCTCACCGTCCTGGCCACCACCGACGTCCACGGGCACGTCTACAACTGGGACTACTTCGCCGACGCCCCGTACACGGGCAACAACCAGCTCGGGATGAGCCGCGCCGCGAGCATCGTCGAGCAGGTCCGCGGCGAGCGAGCGCCCGACTCCGTCCTGCTGCTCGACAACGGCGACGCCATCCAGGGCACGCCGCTGACCTACCTGGCCCAGCGCGACGAGGGCGACCCGGGCTGGGAGACCAACCCGATGGCCGAGGCGTTCAACGCGCTGGACTACGACGCGCTCAACCTCGGCAACCACGAGTTCAACTACGGGCTCGACCTGCTCGGTGACGTCGAGGACTCCTACGACGCACCGCTCCTCGGCGCGAACGTCGTCGACGCCACCACGGGCGACCCGGCGTTCCAGCCGTACGAGATCATCGAGCGCGTCATCGACGGGCACACGGTCAAGGTCGGCGTTCTCGGCCTCGTGACGCCCGGCGTCCGGGTCTGGGACAAGGCGATCGTCGACGGCGTCCTGGAGTTCCGCGACCTCGTCGCCACGGCGCGCGAGGTCGTGCCGGAGATGAAGGCCGACGGCGCGGAGATCGTCGTCGCGCTCGTCCACTCGGGCCTCGACGCCGACGGCTACGAGTGGCGCGAGGCCGACCTGGAGGAGAACGTCGCCGCCTCGGTCGCGTCGCTGGTGAACGACATCGACCTGGTCATCGGCGGGCACTCCCACGTCGACGTCCCGGCCCGGGTGTTCGCGGCGCCCGACGGCGACCCGGTGCTCTTCACCCAGCCGTACTTCTGGGCGCGCTCCGTCTCCGACGTCCAGCTCCCGCTCACGAGGACGGCCGGCGGCGCCTACCGCGTCGACTGGCCGGCGAGCGACGAGGCCGTCGCCGCGCTCGTCACGCCGCGGTACGCGCGGGACTATGCCGACTCCGCGCTCCTCACGGAGAACCCCGTGCTCGCCGAGCAGCACACGAGGACCGTCGACTACGTCAACACGACGGTCGCGACGAACCTCGAGGAGATGACGACGGCGACCTCGCGGTACGAGGACACCCCGATCCTCGACCTCATCGGGCAGGTCATGGTCGACGCGGTCACGCTCGGCCTGAGCGAGACCGAGTACGCGGGGCTGCCCGTGGTCGCGCAGACGTCGCCGTTCTCGCGCACGTCGGTCTTCCCCGCCGGCGACCTGACGATCAAGGACATCGCGGGTCTCTACATCTACGACAACACGCTCCAGGCGTCGCTCATGACGGGGGCGCAGCTCAAGGCCTACCTCGAGTACTCGGCGCGCTACTTCAAGCAGGCGACGCCGGAGGACCCGTGGGACCCCGAGACGCACACCGGCGCGCTGTACCCGGGCGAGACGCGCGGCATCCCCGACTACAACTACGACGCGCTCACGGGCGTCAGCTACCGGATCGACGTCACCAGGCCGGTGGGCGAGCGGATCGTCGACCTCGCCTGGGACGGCGCGCCGGTCGCCGACGACGACCGGCTCGTGCTCGCCGTCAACAACTACCGCGCGAACGGGGGCGGCGGGTTCCCGGTCGGTGACATGGTGCCGATCTGGGACGAGCAGCTCGAGATCCGCCAGCTCATCATCGAGTACGCGACGCAGGCCGGTGAGCTGGACCAGGCCGCCTTCCACGAGGCGAACTGGTCGCTCATCACGCAGGCCGAGGAGCCGACGCCGACGGACACGGCGAGCCCGTCCGTCAGCCCGTCGCCCGATCCGTCGGACCCCACCGGCCCGACGGGCACGACGACGCCGAGCGAGCCGGGATCGAGCGCGCCGGCGTCCGCGTCGCCGTCGTCGACGAGGGGCGGCGAGCTGGGCAGCACCGGTGCCAGCGTCGGGGGCATCGTGGCCGTTGCCCTGGGCCTTGCCGTCGTCGGCGGCCTCGCGCTGGTCTGGCGGCGCCGCTCGATGAGGACGCGCTAGCCGGCGTCGGCCGGACCGCGTGGAGCCGGTGGGTCGCCGACGGGTGGCCCACCGGCTTCGTCGTACCGGCTCCGGGTGGGCGTCGGGGTGGTTCGGGGCGCGTGACGCCGGGAGCTCTCGCCGCGGCGGCGCGCCGGAGCCTGCGACGCGCGGCCGCGACGGTCAGAAGGCGTAGGTCGCCACGAACGGGGCGTGGTCGCTGAACCGCTCGGCGTAGCTCGCCGCGCGGTCCACCCGCGCCCCGACCAGCCCGGCGGCGCCCTGCGGCGTCGTGATCTGGACGTCGATGCGCCAGCCGGAGTCGTTGTCGAAGGCCTGTCCCCGCCAGGACCACCAGGTGTAGGGGCCGTCGACCTCGCCGGCGAGGTGCCGCCCGACGTCGACCAGCCCGAGCCCCCCGTCCTCGCGCGCGCCGTACCAGCGCTCGAGGTAGGCGCGCTCGGCCGGGAGGAAGCCGGCGCTCTTGCGGTTGCCCCGCCAGTTCTTGATGTCGAGCTCGCGGTGCCCGATGTTGATGTCTCCGCCGACGACGAGGCGGCCGCCCGGCGCGCTCGCGTGCAGCTCCTCGAGGCGGGCGGTGACGCGGTCGAGGTGCGCGTACTTCCAGTCCATCGACGGGGTGTCGGCGGTGCCGGAGTACAGGTAGGTGGACACGACCGTCACGAGGCGCCCGTCCGGCAGCTCGACGTCGGCCTCGACCCAGCGGCCGACGTCCCCGGCGAACTCCTCCTCGCCGTCGGCGACGGGCAGCGTCGGGCGGTGGGCGCGGATCGGCAGTCGCGAGGCGATCGCCACCCCCGCGCGCCCCTTCGCCGCGGCCTCGACGTGCACGACGTGGCACTCGCCGAGCACCTCGGCGAGCAGCTCGCGCACGAGCGCGTCGGGGGCGCGCAGCTCCTGCAGGAGGACGACGTCCGGCTGGGCGGCCGCGACCCACGCCGGCATCCCCCGGCGGATCGCGGCGCGGATGCCGTTGACGTTGATGGTGGCGACGGTGAGCTGCGACGGTGTGGTGAGAGCCTCGGACACGGTCCACCACTCTGCCACGATCCGCCGGCCGTCGGGGAGGTCACGCGGGCGCGAGCTGTCCACCGCCTGGTCGACGACGAGGCCGTCCACAGGGCCGCGTTCGAGCGTGGCGGGCGGCGGGCCCGCGTCGTCATCCTCGAGCCATGACGACGACGAACGACGACCAGCCGACGACCGACGCCCCCGGTGGCCGGGCTCCCGACCCGCACGGGGCCTGCGTGCGCTCGACCACCGAGGCGATCGAGCTCGTCGCGCGCCTGGTCGGCACCGCGCACCGGCGGCAGTGGTGGCTGCTCATGCTGGACGACGAGGGCCGCGTGGCGCCCGTGCTGCCCCGGGTGGAGATGCCCCGCCGGTTCGGCGAGGGCGAGGCCGAGCGGCTCGCCGGCCTGCTCGCGCACCTGCTCGACGCGGGCCTGCCCCGCCTCGTCGTGGTGTGGGAGCGGCCCGACGTCGAGGACGCCGCGGCGCTCATCGGGCCCAGCCTGCTGCACGCCGCCCTCGCGCGTCGCCGCCGCGAGCTGCTGACCCAGGTCGTCGTGCAGCCGGGCGCGCGGGTGTCCGCGTGGGAGCCCGGGACGACGACGGTCGGCGGGCCGGCCGCCAGCGCCCGGTGATATCGTCCAGTAGCGGAGGTGGTCGTCATGACGGATGTGGTGGTCCGGAACGTCACCTCGAGCGCGCTGCAGCAGATCGAGGCGGACGCCGCTCGGCTCGGTCTCTCCCGCGACGAGTATCTCCGAATCGCGATGGAGCGGCTGAGCACGACGCCGCTCCGCCCCGTGACGGCGGAGGACCTGCAGCGGTTTGGCCACCTGACCGCCGATCTTCGGAACGACGCCGTACGACGGGCGGCCTGGGGCGCACCGGCGCCTGGCTGATCGACGCATCGGCCATCGTCCGGTTGGCCGACTCGCCCGATGCCTCCCTCTGGGCCGAGCGCCTTCAGCGGGGTCTCGTTCGCGTCTCGACCGTGACACTGCTCGAGAGTGGCTTCTCCGCGCGCAGCGCTCGCGAGTGGGTGTTGATCCATGCGGAGCCGCCCCTCGTCAGCATGCCGATGGCGAACCTGACCCCCACGGTCGAGTCGCGCGCCGTCGAGGTCCAGGGCGAGCTCGCCCGTCGCGGTTACCACCGCGTCGTCTCCATCCCGGACCTTCTCGTCGCGGCCGTCGCCGAGCTCGCCGGCTACACCGTGCTCCACGTCGACAAGGACTTCGACCTCATCGCCGAGGTCACCGGCCAACGCGTCGAACGCCTTCGCGAAGCATGAATGACATCGCCACCCCGCCCTGGCGCACCGCGCCGTGGTCGCGCGGGCGACGGCGACTCGCGGGTCAGCCGCTCCCGTCGGGGGCCGAGCCGGCGTCGGACGGGAACCACGCCGACACCTGCAGCTCGGCGCCGTCCTCGAGGTCCAGGTCGATCGGGAGGCGGGTGCGCTGCGCACCCGCCCAGGGTGCCAGCAGCACCTCCGCGACGGTGCGGGCGCCGGCGCCGGCACCCCGCCACGTGAGCTCGGCCCGGACGCTCTCGCCCGACTCCAGGAGAACGGGCTCCGGGGTGCCACCGAACCCACCGGAGCTGACGCCGTCGACCCGGTCGGGGCGCACGGCGTTCCCGTCGGCGTCGGCGAACGCCAGGTCGGGCCATCCCGCGACCGTGCACGCGAACCCGTCGTTCGTCGCGGTCACGCTCAGGTACCGCCGCCCGGAGGCCGCGTCGAACCCGCCCAGCTCCATCGTGAGCATCCCCGGCTCGCACCGGCCGTAGAACGACGGCTCGGCCTCACCGGCCACCTCGGCCGGCGGGTCCGTGACCGCGACGGCCGGGGTCGGCCGGGTGACCACCTCGGTCTGCGCAGAGATCGACGCCGCCCGCGTCGCCGACCCCAGCAGCACCAGCACGCCGACCCACGCCACGACGAGCGGGACCGCGACGCGCCACGCGCGGCGGGGCGGCCGGTCCGGGAGCAACCGCCCCACGGTCAGGACGACGACCCCGCCCCAGAGCAGACCCCACCGCACCGCATCCGCGAGCGCCGGGAGCGTGAACAGTCGGATGTGGGAGCCGCCCCGGCCGCCGAACTGCTCGATCGTCAGCAGCACCTCGCCGGCCTGGGCCGACCCCACCGCGACGAGCGCGACCAGGACGAGCCCGAGCCACAGCAGGAGCAACCGGGCGCGGCCGGGTCGCCGGGTCACGGAGCACGCGACGAGCGCCACGACGGCGGTGCCGAGCACCATCGCGAGCACGAGCCAGCCGACGATCGCGACCGGGTGCGGCGCGACGGTGTAGCCGGCGTGGGCCGGGACGAGCGTGGGGGTGCTGCTCTCCAGGGCCCGCGTCACGGTGATCGGCGTCACCCACCGGACGAGGCTCCGGAGCAGCTCGGCCAGGATCACGGCGAGGCCGGACGCCACCGCGACGACGCCGACGCCCCGCCACGCGCGCGATGGCGTGGCGGGGCGGGGCGCGTCGGGACGGTGGTCGCTCACGCCGCGCGGGCCTCCGCGAGCTCGACGGCGTTGCGGAACAGCAGCGCGATCGTCGTCGGGCCAACGCCACCGATCCGCGGCGTGATCGCCCCGGCGACCTCGGCGCACGACTCGTCGACGTCGGGCAGCAGGCGCTTGCCCTCGTACCGGACTCCCCCGCCGACGACCGTGACGCCCGGCGACAGGTGCTCGGGGCGCAGGATCCCCGGCACCCCCACGGCGGCGATGACGACGTCGGCGCGACGCGTGTACTCGGGCCAGTCCGGCACGCCGGTGTGGACGACGGTGACCGCCGCGTTGGCCGTCGGCCGCTTCTGCGAGAGCAGGAGCGCGAGCGGGCGCCCGAGCGTCGTGCCCCGGCCGAGGATGACGACGTTGCGTCCCGAGACCGGGACGTCGTGGTGGGCCAGCAGCGCCTCGATGCCGGCGGGCGTGCACGGCACCGGCCCGGGCATGCCGAGCGCGAGCCGGCCCATGTTGACCGGGTGCAGGCCGTCGACGTCCTTGTCCGGGTCGAGGGCGAGCAGGGCGGCGTCGAAGTCGATCTGCGGCGGCGTCGGGTGCTGGATCAGCACGGCGTCGACCGCGTCGTCGGAGTTGAAGGACCGCACGGCGCCCAGCACGTCCTCCTGCGTCGCGTCCTGCGGCAGGTGGAGGTGCGGGGAGGCGAAGCCGAGCTCCTCGGCCTTCGCCATCTTCATCCGGATGTACCCGGCGCTCGCCGAGTCGTCGCCGACGAGGATCGTCCCGAGCCCCGGCCGCCGCCCGTGCGCGGCGGTGAACGCCGCGACACGGGCCTCGACGTCCGCGAGCACCGCATCGGCGACCGGGCCGCCCGGCAGGAGTCGGGCCGTCACTGGCTGAGCCCCGGGTAGAGCGGGAACGCGGCCGCGAGGGCGTCGATCCGCGCGCGCAGCGACTCGGTGTCGGCGCCGGGCTGGAGCGCGAGCGCGATGACGTCGGCGACCTCGGTGAACTCGGCGTCGCCGAAGCCGCGCGTGGCGAGGGCTGGCGTGCCGATCCGCAGGCCGGAGGTGACCATCGGCGGACGCGGGTCGTTCGGGACGGCGTTGCGGTTCACCGTGATGTGGATGTCGTGCAGGAGGTCCTCGGCCTGCTTGCCGTCGATCGCGGCGTCGCGCAGGTCGACGAGCACGAGGTGGACGTCCGTCCCGCCCGAGCGGACCGAGATGCCCGCGTCCCTGACGTCCTGCTGGGAGAGCCGGTCGGCGAGGATCCGCGCGCCGCGCAGCACGCGCTCCTGGCGCTCCTTGAACTCCGGCGTCGCGGCGAGCATGAACGCCGTCGCCTTGGCGGCGATGACGTGCATGAGCGGGCCGCCCTGCTGGCCGGGGAAGACCGCGGAGTTGATCTTCTTCGCGAGGTCGGCGTCGTTGGTGAGGATGAAGCCCGAGCGCGGGCCGCCGATGGTCTTGTGCACCGTCGAGGAGACGACGTGCGCGTACGGCACGGGGTTGGGGTGCAGCCCGGCCGCGACGAGCCCGGCGAAATGCGCCATGTCGACCCAGAGCAGCGCGCCGACCTCGTCGGCGATCTCGCGGAAGGCGGCGAAGTCGAGCTGGCGCGGGTACGCGGACCAGCCGGCGATGATGACCTTGGGCCGGTGCTCGATCGCGAGGCGGCGGACCTCGGCCATGTCGATCGTCGAGGTCTCCGGGTCGACGCCGTACGCGACGATGTCGTAGAGCCGGCCCGAGAAGTTGATCTTCATGCCGTGCGTGAGGTGGCCGCCCTGGTCGAGGGAGAGACCGAGCAGCGTGTCGCCGGGGCGCGCGATGGCGTGCAGCACCGCCGCGTTGGCGCTCGCGCCGGAGTGCGGCTGGACGTTGGCGAACTCGGCACCGAAGAGCTTCTTGACGCGCTCGATCGCGAGGTTCTCCGCGACGTCGACCTCCTCGCAGCCGCCGTAGTAGCGGCGGCCGGGGTAGCCCTCGGCGTACTTGTTCGTCAGCACCGAGCCCTGCGACTGCAGGACCGAGACGGGCACGAAGTTCTCGGACGCGATCATCTCGAGATACGTGCGCTGGCGCTCGAGCTCGGCGTCGAGGACGGCGGCGATCTCGGGGTCGACCTGGGCGAGCGGGGCGTTGAAGACGTCGGGGGTCTCGGTCACGGGGGTCCTCCTGGGTTGGACCCGGTCCGAGCTCGGTGGAGCGCGACCGGGCATGGGTTCGGCCATGACCGTGGGACCCAGGCGGGCGGCCCCGTTGGTCGGCGTACCTCGTCGCTCCCCGGTGGTTGTTCCACCCGGCGCCAGTCGCGACGAGCCCATGCTACCCGGCGTCCGGGTTGGGCGAGGTCAGGAGCGCCGCGCGTCGATCATCGTGAGCGAGAGGATCGACGGCTCGACCGCCTCCACCGCGTGCGGCTCTCGCGTGCGCAGGTGCAGCAGGTCGCCGGGCAGGAGGTCGACGGTCCGGCCGTCGGCCGTGATCCGCAGGTGCCCGCGGACCGTCTGCAGCACGACGGGCATCGCGGCCGTGTGCTCGGTCAGCACCTGACTCGCGTCGAACCCGAAGACGACGACGCGCACGCCCTCGGCCTTCAGCACGGTGCGCGACACGGTGCTCTCGGGCTGGACGAGCACCAGCTCGTCGGCACCCGGCACGTGGACCATGCCCGGCTCGGCGGTCGGCTCGGCCACGGTCGGGGTCGGCTGCTCGGCGGGGGTGCTGGTCACGGGAGGTCCCTCTCGTCGTCGTTCTCGGGGGCGGGCTGCGCCGGGCGGCGGGCGACGAGCCCGACCCCGACCAGCACGTCGCGGTTCTCGCGGAAGACCCGGCGCATCGCGAGCACCCGGCGTCGGGCGTCGGGCTGGCGCAGGACGTTCCAGACGATCCGCAGGACGCCGCCGAGGCCCTCGTCCGCGACGTTGCGGCGCACCTCGAGGAGGGCCATCGGGGCGGTCGTCGTCGCCTCGACCTCCAGACCGGCGGACTCCAGCAGCTCGCGCCACTCGGCGACGGTGAGCGGCCGCGCGTTCACCTTGATGGACCGCGCGAGGGCCTTGCGCAGCTCCTCCTTGCGCCCGCCGTCGAGGTCGTCGGGGACGAGACCGAGCTCGTGGACGACGTACCGACCGCCGGGCCGGAGCACGCGCGCGGCCTCGGCGACGATCTCGCGCTTGCCCCGCTCGCCCTGCATCGAGAGCATCGCCTCGCCGACGACGACGTCGGCGCTCGCATCGGGCAGCCCGGTCGCCTGCGCCTGCGCGAGGACGCAGCGTCCGCGCACCCCGACGACGCCCTCGACGGTGGCGACGGCGGCCGGGTCGGCGTCGACGCCGACGTAGCTCGCCGGCCCGGCGGCCAGGATGTCGCGCGCGGTCCGGCCGAGACCGGGCGCCAGCTCGACGACGTCGCGTCCGGGGAGGTCGGCGTGCCGCAGCAGCCAGTCGGTGGTCTCGAGCCCGCCGGGTCGCAGGACCCGCTTGCCCAGCCGGGCGAGCAGCCAGTGCCCGGGGACGTCCTCGGGGCGCCGGTCGGCCAGCGGGAGCGCCGGATCATTTTTCACAATGCCGACGGTACTTAAATCCGACGCGACGCCACGAGGGACCAAGGTCCCGGCGTCGTGACCGGCCTCAGCCGAGCTGGCCGCCGATCTCGGCCTCGCCGAGGATCTTGCGCAGGTAGGCGTACGTGAGGTCGCCCGTGTGCTCGTCGAACTGGTGCTCGAAGCCCTGCTTGGCGTACATCGAGATGTTCTGCTTGGAGTCGCGGCCGGTGAAGACCCAGACCTCCTGCGTCTGCTCGGGCAGGTACTGCAGCACAGCGAGCAGGAGCTGCGTCCCGATCCCGAGACCCTGGAGGTCGGGCACGACGGCGAGCCGGCCGAGCGTCGCCTTGTCCTCCTCGAGCTCGACGCGGATGGAGCCGACGAGCCGACGTCCCTGCCACGCGCCGAGCGTCACGACGTCCGGCCGCGCGAGGTCGGCCAGCAGCTCCTCCATCGTCTGGGTGAGCGGCGGGATGTGCGGGTCGCCGTAGCGCTGCGCCTCCGTCACGAACGCGGCGCGGCGGACCGTGAGCAGCTCGCCGGCGTCGTGGTGGTCGACGACGTCGACGCGCAGGACGTCCTGCTCGGGGGCCGCGGGTGCTGTTGGCTCGCTCATGGCTCGATCATGGCAGACGCGCGGGGGTGCTCCACAGGTACCCTGCCCAGGTGACACGCTGGGTCCTCACACTCTCCTGCCCCGACCGGCCAGGGATCGTCGCGGCCGTCGCCGGGGCGCTCGCCGGTCTCGGCGGCAACATCACCGAGTCGCAGCAGTTCGGCGACGCCGACACGGGCGTCTTCTTCATGCGCGTCGAGTGCGAGATCGACGACGCCGAGCGCGACCGCGTCGAGGCGGTGCTGCGCCCCGTGGCGACCTCGTTCGAGATGGACTGGTCGCTCGACGTCGTCGGCCGGCCGATGCGCACCGTCGTCATGGTCTCGACGGCGTCGCACTGCCTGCACGACCTGGCGCACCGCCAGCGCGCCGGCCAGCTCCCCGTCGACATCGTCGCGGTCGTCTCGAACCACGAGGTGCTCCGCCCGATCGCGGAGTTCTACGGCCTGCCGTTCCACCACGTGCCCGTCTCCCGGGACGCCGCGCCTGGCGGGCCGGGGTCGAAGGAGGCCGCCGAGGCCGAGCTGCTGCGGCTGGTCGAGGAGACCGGCGCCGAGCTGGTCGTGCTGGCGCGGTACATGCAGATCCTCTCCGACGACCTGTGCCGCGCGCTCGCGGGGCGGATCATCAACATCCACCACTCGTTCCTGCCGTCCTTCAAGGGCGCGCGGCCCTACGCGCAGGCGCACCGCCGCGGGGTCAAGCTGATCGGCGCGACCGCGCACTACGCGACGGCCGACCTCGACGAGGGGCCGATCATCGAGCAGGACGTCGAGCGCGTGAACCACGACGACTCGGTGGCCGAGCTTCAGGCCATGGGCGAGGACGTCGAGCGTCGCGTGCTCGCCCGCGCGGTGCGCTGGCACGCCGAGCACCGCGTCCTGATCGACCTCGGCCGGCGGACCGTCGTCTTCCGCTGACCCGCTCCCCCCCGGCGGCTCAGCCGCGGTAGGCCTCCAGGTGGCCGTCGGCCCGCGTCGCCCCGGTGATCGCGGCGATCAGCTCCTCGTTCGTCGCGGAGCTGCCACGGAACGTCCCGTTGTTGCGGCCGTGCCGCAGCACGACGATCCAGTCGGCGATCGCGCGGACGTCGTTGAGGTTGTGCGAGATGAGGACGACGCCGAGGCCGAGGTCGCGCAGCCGCTCGATGTGCGTCAGCACCTCGGCCGTCGCGGCGACCGAGAGCGACGCCGTCGGCTCGTCGAGCACCACGAGGCGCGGCTGGCCCAGCAGCGTGCGCGCGATCGCGACGGACTGCTGCTGCCCCTTCGACAGGTCAGCGACCCGCGTGCGCACGGACGGGATGCGGGCGCCGAGCTGGTGCAGGAGCTTGCGCGCGGCCAGCTCCATCTCGCCCTCGTGGAGCAGGGGGGTGCCGGCGATGCGCTGCTCGCGGCCGAGGAACAGGTTGGCCGTGACGTCGAGGTTCCCGGCGACCGCGAGGTCCTGGAACACGGTCGCGATCCCCAGGTCGCGCGCCGCGCTCGGCGACGGGATGCTCACGGGCTCACCGGCCAGCTCGAGCAGGCCGCCGTCGGGCTGCAGCACGCCGGCGACGATCTTCGCGAAGGTCGACTTCCCCGCCGCGTTGTCGCCGACGATCGCGACGACCTCGTGCGTGTGCACCTCGATCGTCGCGCCCGCGAGCGCCTCGACCGCGCCGAACCGCTTGACGAGGCCGCTGGCGCGCAGCAGCGGGACCGGCGTCCACGGGGCGCCCGGGGACGCGGCCTCGGGGGCATCGATCGCGTCCGCGACGGTGGTCGCCGAGAGCACGGTCGGCTCTCGCGGTGTCGACGTCATCGTTCGCCTCCCGTCTCGGTCACGTCGGTGTGCTGGAGCACCGTCGCGACGGCACCCATGATCTCGGCTCGCGCCCCCAGATCGCCGGTGACCACCTCGACGGGCGCGATGACGTTGGGAAGCATGCTACGACGCAGCTCGCGCCGCATGGGGTCGAGCAGCGTCTCACCGGCCTCGGCCATCTCACCGCCGACGATGACGAGCTGCGGGTTGAGCGTCTGGCAGGCGCCGGCGAGCACCGACCCGATCGCCTCCCCCGCGTCCGCGATGACGCGGCTGCACCCCGGGTCGCCGAGCTGGGCGCGACGCAGCACGTCGCGCAGCGAGAGGCTGCCGTGGCTGGCCTGGAGGGTGGCCAGGAGCGCGTCCGAGCGGACGACCGTCTCGAGGCAGCCCCGCGAGCCGCACCGGCAGATCGCGCCCATCGGGTCCACCTGGACGTGGCCGATCTCGCCGGCCGTCCCCGCGAACCCGCGGTGGAGGCGGCCGCCGATGACGACGCCGGCGCCGACCGAGTGGGAGTAGCTGACGTAGAGGAGGTCCCGCACGCCGCGGCCCGCCCCGAGCGTCGCCTCGGCCAGGGCACCGAGGTTCGCGTCGTTGTCGACGTACACCGGCTTCTCCAGGCGCTTGGTCATGACGTGGGCGATGTGCTCGTCGTCCCAGCCGCGCATGATGCCGCGGACGGAGATCATGCCGGTGTCGACGTCGACGGGGGCCGGCAGCCCGACCCCGACGCCGACGAGCTCGGCGAGCGAGGACCCCTCGCGCTCCAGCATGTCGACGACGAGCAGCGCCGCGCGGTCGAGCGTCGTGTCCATCCGGTGCTCGAACGGCAGCGGGAGCACCTGCTCGGCGCACACCTCGCTCGTGAAGTCCGCGAGGGCCACCCGCATGGTCCGCGGCCCGACCTGGATGCCGGCCGCCAGCCCGACCCGGCGGGCCAGCGTGACGAGCTGCGCCCGCCGGCCGCTGCGCGAGGTCGGCTGCACCTCGACGAGCCCCGAGCCGGTCAGCTCCTTGACGATCGTCGAGACGGTGGCGGGCGAGAGGCCCGTCGCCCCGACCAGCTCGACCTGGGTGAGCCCGCCGAAGCGCTTGACCGCCTCGAGGATGGCACCCCGATTCGCCTCACGGAGTGAGGTCTGCGAACCGGACTGCCAGGACATTGGCACCACCCTAGGGACTCGGGAGGGGTTTTCTCGGCGTTGTCCGAGACGATCGAGCCGCCGACGCCCTCGCGGGCGGCGGCGGCTCGGTCGCGACGACTCCGGGAGGCGTCAGCGGGCGACGCCGGCGCGACGCTTGTTGACGACGTCGAAGGCGACGGCGAGCAGCAGGACGAGGCCCTTGACCATCTGCTGGATCGACTGGTCGAGGCCCATGAGCTGCATGCCGTTGGACAGCACCGCCATGATGAGGCCACCGACCATGGCGCCGCCGACGCGGCCGACACCGCCCGTCGTCGAGGCGCCGCCGATGAAGCACGCGGCGATCGCGTCGAGCTCGAACATGTTGCCGGCGCCGGGCTGCGCGCCGTTCATCCGCGAGGAGAACACGACGCCGGCGATGCCGGCGAGGAACCCCATGTTGATGAAGATCCACATGTTGACCTTGCGGACCTTCACACCGGAGAGCTGGGCCGCGTGCAGGTTGCCGCCGATCGCGTAGACGTGCCGGCCGAACACCGAGCGCTGCATGACGACCGAGTAGGCCATGATGAGCACCGCGAGGATGATGAGGATGATCGGCAGGCCGCGGCTGTGCGCGATCTGCCAGCCGAACCACATGACGACGGCGCCGACGACCACGATCTTGACCACGAACAGCCACATGGCCTCGACGCTCTGCTGGTAACGGATCTTGCCCTGGCGGGTGCGCCACTGCGACCAGGCGTACCCGGCGACCCCGATGCCGAAGACCACGAGCGTGAAGACGTCGTACCCCTGCCCGCCGAACAGCCCGTTGATGAACCCGCCGGCGATGTCGCTGTACGGCTTGCCGAACGGGGACAGCGAGATGTTGTCCAGCACCCGCGCGGTGAGCCCGCGGAACAGCAGCATGCCCGCCAGCGTCACGATGAAGGCGGGGATCCCCATGTAGGCGACCCAGAACCCCTGCCAGACGCCGACGAGGACGCCGACGCCGATCGCAGCCAGCACGCCGACCCACCACGGCATGCCGTTCTTCACGACGAGGACGGCCGAGACGGCTCCGGTCAGCGCCACCACCGAGCCGACCGAGAGGTCGATGTGCCCGGCGATGATGATGACGACCATGCCGATCGCGAGGATGAGGATGTAGGAGTACTGCAGGATCAGGTTGGTGAGGTTGCCCGGCGAGAGGAACACCGGTTTGAGGACGGAGAAGAACACGACGATCACCACGAAGGCGACGAAGATCCCTGACTGGCGCACGTTGCGCTTGGCCAGCTCCCACACATTGCCGATGGCGGTCATCGGACGGACTCCTTCCGCTCGACCCGCTCCTGGGTCATCAGCTCCATGAGGTTCTCCTGCGTGGCCTGCGCCACGGGCACCTCCCCGGTGATTCGCCCGTAGGCGAGGGTGTAGATCCGATCACACGTCCCGAGGATCTCGGGCAGCTCGGAGGAGATGACGACGACGGCCTTGCCCGCCGCCACCATCCGGTTGATCAGCTGGTAGATCTCGAACTTCGCGCCGACGTCGATCCCGCGCGTCGGCTCGTCGAGGATGAGCACCTCCGGCTCCGTGAAGAGCCACTTGGCGAGCACCACCTTCTGCTGGTTCCCGCCCGAGAGCGTACCGACGACGGACAGGACGCTCGGCGTGCGGACCCCGAGGCTCGCCCGGAACTCCTCGGCGACCTTGAGCTCCTCGTTCCCGTTGACCCAGCCGCGGCTCGCGAGCTTGCGCAGCCCGGCGGCCGAGATGTTGCGGCGGATGTCCTCGATGAGGTTGAGGCCGTACCGCTTGCGGTCCTCGGTGGCGTAGGCGATGCCCGCGTCGATCGCCTTGGCGACCGTCGAGGTGTCGACCACGCGACCGTGCACGCTGACCCGGCCGGTGATGTCCCGGCCGTAGCTGTGGCCGAAGATGCTCATCGCCAGCTCGGTGCGCCCGGCGCCCATGAGGCCGGCGATCCCGACCACCTCGCCCGCCCGCACGTAGAAGCTGGCGTCGTCGACGATCGTGCGGCCGAGCTGGGTCGGGTGCTGGACGGACCAGTGCTCGACCGAGAGGAGCACCTCCCCCGGCGTCGACTCGCGCTCGGGGTAGCGGTGCTCGAGGTCACGACCGACCATGCCGCGGATGATCCGGTCCTGCACGTTGTCGTGCTCGCGCATCACGATCGTCTCGATGGTGCGACCGTCCCGGATGATCGTCGTCGCGTCCGCGATCTCCTCGATCTCGCCCAGCTTGTGGGAGATGATGATCGAGGTGATCCCCTGCCCCTTGAGGTGGCGCAGCAGGTCGAGCAGGTGCTCGGAGTCGTTGTCGTTGAGGGCGGCCGTCGGCTCGTCGAGGATGAGCAGCCGCACGTCCTTGGACAGCGCCTTCGCGATCTCGACGAGCTGCTGCTTGCCGACCCCGAGCTGACTGATCGGTGTCGTCGGGTTCTCCGCGAGCCCGACGCGGGCCAGCAGCTTCGCCGCCTCGGCGTTCGTCAGGTTCCAGTCGATGAGCCCGCCGGCGCCGCGCTGCTCGTTGCCGAGGAAGATGTTCTCGGCGACGGACAGGTACGGGCTCAGCGCCAGCTCCTGGTGGATGATGACGATGCCGCGGGCCTCGGAGTCGTTGATCGACCCGAAGCTCATGACCTCGCCCTCGAAGACGATCTCCCCCTCGTAGGTGCCGTGCGGGTAGACCCCCGACAGCACCTTCATCAGGGTCGACTTGCCGGCGCCGTTCTCGCCGCAGATGGCGTGGATCTCGCCGCGGTTCACGGTCAGCGTGACGTTCTGGAGTGCCTTGACCCCGGGGAACGTCTTGGTGATGTCCCGCATCTCGAGGATGGGGGTGACGTCCATGTCCTGTTTCTCCTCCCTGGACACTGCGGATGACCGGGTCCCGGTCCGCACGCTGGGTGCGGGCCGGGACCCGGTGTCGGGTCGAGGATCAGGCGACGCCCGAGGCGACCTGCTCCTCGGTCCAGTACCCGGAGTCGATGAGGAGCTCCTGGATGTTGCCGGCGTAGACGATGTCCGACTCCAGCAGGTAGGACGGGACGACCTTGACGCCGTTGTCGTACGTCTCCGTGTCGTTCGCCTCGGGCGTCTCGCCCTTGAGGAACGCCGTGCCGGAGACGACGGCCTGGTTGGCCAGCTTGCGGGTGTCCTTGAAGATCGTGGCGAACTGGACACCGTCGCGGATGAGCTTGACCGAGGCGATCTCGGCGTCCTGGCCCGTCACGATGGGCAGGCCGTCGGCGATCGTCGTGCCGTAGCCGGCGTTCTGCAGCGCGGTGATGATGCCGCGGGAGATGCCGTCGTACGGCGAGAGGACGCCGTCGACCTTGTCACCACCGGAGTACGTGGAGGTCAGCAGGTCCTCCATCCGCTTCTGCGCCGTCTCCTGCTGCCAGCGCAGGGTGGCGGCCTTCTCGATCGTGGTCTGACCGGAGGGGACGACGATCACGCCGGAGTCGATGTACGGCTGGAGCGTGTCGATCGCGCCGCCCCAGAAGAAGTGCGCGTTGTTGTCGTCCAGCGAGCCGGCGAACAGCTCGACGTTGAACGGGCCCTTCGCGTCGGCGTTCTCCGAGCCGTCCTCGTTGAGGACGCCGAGCCCGACGAGCAGCGACGTCGCCTGCTGGACGCCGACCTTGTAGTTGTCGAACGTGACGTAGAAGTCGACGTTCTCCGAGTCACGGATGAGCCGGTCGTAGGCGATGACCGGGATCCCGGCCTGGGCGGCGGCCTCGAGCTGGCCGGAGAGCGCGGTGCCGTCGATCGCGCCGATGACCAGGAGCTTGACGCCCGAGGTGATCATCTGGTCGATCTGCTGGGACTGCGTCGGGATGTCGTCGTTGGCGAACTGGAGGTCGACCTTGTAGCCGAGGTCCTCGAAGCCCTTCTTGACGGCGTTGCCGTCGGCGATCCACCGCTCGGAGGTCTGGGTCGGCATCGAGACGCCGATCGTGCCCTCGGCCGCGGCACCGGTGTCGCCGCCGGCGTCCGTCGACTCGGCCGTCGTCGCCTCCGTCGCACCCTCGTCCGGGCCGGTGGCCCCGCCACCGCCCGCGCCGGACCCGCCGCACGCCGCCAGGCCGAGCGCTCCCGCCGCGACGACCGCGGCCACACTGAACTTCCCCACACGCATGTGAGTACTCCTTCGCATCATTGCCAGGATGACCGGTCGAGCTGCCTCGCCCGACTCGGTTCGGACCGGCCCGGGATGCCCCCGGCGCCGTTGGCGACAACTCTCTTGGGTTCGAGTCTCAAAGTCAAGCCGGAACTTGTGGCCTCAGATCACAGTTTGGTCACGGATTCTTGCCCCACTTGCCGGCTGGGGATGGTCCATCCGTTCGATACTCAAAGTCACGGCCGCCGATCGCGCCGGTCCGTCGAAGTCAGGGGACGGGGCCGCTCGGCCCGCCGCCGCCGGTCCGGGCACGCGGAACCGCCGCCGACCGGGAGGTCTCTCCCCGTCCGCGGCGGTGGTTGGTGCCCTCGTCGGCGGGCGGGAGCGGGGCCGGTCGGCGGGCGGGTGCGGGACCGGCGAGGGCCGGCGGGCGTTCGGGCGTCGGGGCAGCGCGTCAGAGCAGCCCGAGCGCCGACACGGCCGCGCGCTCGTCGAGCAGCTCCGCGACGGAGGCGTCGATCCGGGCCCGGGAGAACGCGTCGATCTCGAGTCCCTGGACGATCTCCCACCGCCCGTCGACCGAGCGCACGGGGAACGACGACACGATCCCCTCGGGCACGCCGTAGGAGCCGTCGGAGATGAGCCCCGCCGACGTCCAGTCGCCCTCCCGGACACCGAGCTGCCGAGCGCGGGAGTGGTCGATGATCGCGGTCGCGGTGGAAGCGACCGACGAGCCGCCGCGGGCGCGGATGATCTCCTCCCCGCGCGCCGCGACGACGTCGATGAACGTGCTCTCGGCCCACTCCCGGCCGACCACGTCGAGCGCCGGACGGTCGCCGACGAGCGCGTGGCGCAGGTCGGGGTACTGCGTGCGGGAGTGGTTTCCCCACACGGTGAGCCGGGAGATCTCCGCGACGCCGACGCCGGTCCGCAGGGCGAGCTGCGCGACGGCGCGGTTGTGGTCGAGACGGGTGAGCGCCGCGAACCGCTCGCGCGGGACGTCCGGCGCGTTCGCCGCCGTCAGGAGCGTGTTCGTGTTGGCGGGGTTGCCGATGACGAGCACGCGGACGTCGTCCGCAGCCACCTCGCCGAGCGCCCGGCCCTGCGGGCCGAAGATCCCCGCGTTCACCTCGAGCAGGTCGCGCCGCTCCATGCCGACCGTGCGCGGGCGAGCGCCCACGAGGATGATGACGTTCGCGCCGTCGAACGCCGCACGCGGGTCCGCCGTCACCTCGACGTCGACGATGAGTCGACTGGCGGCGTCCTGCAGCTCGAGGGCGACCCCGGCCGCGGCGGCGAGCGCCCGGGGTGCCTCCAGCATCCGGATCCGGACCGGGGTCCGTCCGAACAGCTCGCCGCTGGCCACGCGGAACAGCAGCGAGTAGCCGATCTGGCCCGCCGCTCCGGAGAGCGCGAGCGTGATCGGAGGGGTGGACGTCATGCGCGGCTCAGGATCCACGGCCTCAGGCGAGGCGCGCCGCGAGGTTCTCGTCGAGCGTCGCGAGGAAGTCCTCGGTGGTCTGCCACTCCTGGTCGGGGCCGACGAGCAGCGCGAGGTCCTTCGTCATCCGCCCGGACTCGACCGTCGTGACGACGACGTCCTCGAGCGTCTCGGCGAAGCCGACGACCTCGGGCGTCGAGTCGAGCGCACCGCGGTGCTTGAGGCCGCCGGTCCAGGCGAAGATCGACGCGATCGGGTTGGTCGACGTCGGCTTGCCCTGCTGGTGCTGGCGGTAGTGCCGCGTCACCGTGCCGTGCGCCGCCTCGGCCTCGACCGTGCGGCCGTCCGGCGTCATGAGGACCGACGTCATGAGGCCGAGCGAGCCGAAGCCCTGCGCGACGGTGTCGGACTGGACGTCGCCGTCGTAGTTCTTGCAGGCCCAGACGTAGCCGCCCTCCCACTTCATGGCCGAGGCGACCATGTCGTCGATGAGGCGGTGCTCGTAGGTGAGCCCGGCCGCGTCGAACTGCGCCTTGAACTCACGGTCGAACACGTCCTGGAAGATGTCCTTGAACGCGCCGTCGTACGCCTTGAGGATGGTGTTCTTCGTCGAGAGGTACACGGGGTAGCCGCGCTTGAGGCCGTAGGAGAACGAGGCCCGCGCGAAGTCGATGATCGACTGCGTGAAGTTGTACATCCCCATCGCGACGCCGCCGTCGGGACCGTAGTTCGCGACGACGTGCTCGATCGGCGCGCCACCGTCCGACGGCGTGAACGTCACCGTGAGCTGGCCGGCGCCGGGCACCTTGAAGTTGGTCGCCTTGTACTGGTCGCCGTGGGCGTGACGGCCGATGACGATCGGCTTCGTCCAGCCCGGGACCAGCCGCGGGACGTTGGAGATGATGATCGGCTCGCGGAAGACGACGCCGCCGAGGATGTTGCGGATCGTCCCGTTCGGGGAGACCCACATCTTCTTCAGCCCGAACTCCTCGACGCGCGCCTCGTCCGGCGTGATGGTGGCGCACTTGACGCCGACGTTGTGCTCCTTGATCGCGACGGCCGCGTCGACCGTCACCTGGTCGTCGGTGGCGTCGCGGTTCTGGATCGACAGGTCGTAGTAGCGCAGGTCGACGTCCAGGTAGGGGTGGATGAGGCGGTCCTTGATGAACTGCCAGATGATCCGCGTCATCTCGTCGCCGTCGAGCTCGACGACGGGCCCGGCCACCTTGATCTTCGACATGGAGCGTCCTTCCGCTGCGTGGTGTGCTGCCAGGCTACCCGAGCGAGGCCGGTTCTCTCGACGTCGAGAGATCTCACAGGTTCGTCCACGATGCTGGACGGTGGCGCGCCAGTATCGCGCTGGGCCGGCGGGGGTGGCATCGTTGGGTGCTGGTGCCGCCGGCGCCCACCCGACCATGCCCAAGGAGGCACTCTCATGTCCACTGCCGTCGAGGCCACCGACGACGTCGAGCTCGAGCTCGACGTCGTCCCCAGCTACTCGCTCCTCGCCCGCGTGGGCGCCGAGGTGTTCGGCACCTTCGTGCTCGTCCTCCTCGGTGTCGGGACGGCGCTGTGGGCGACCGCCAGCGGCGTCGCCGGCAACGGCCTGGTCGTCCCGCTCGCGTTCGGCATCGCCGTGCTCGGCGCGGCCAGCGCCGTCGGTCACGTGTCGGGCGGCCACTTCAACCCGGCCGTGACGCTCGGCGCCGCGATCGCCCGCCGCATCTCGTGGGCCGACCTGGTTCCCTACTGGGTCGCGCAGCTCATCGGCGGCATCCTCGCCTCGACGCTCCTGTTCCTGCTCATGCCCTCCGGCCTGGCCACGGTGACCGGCGGCACGAACCGGGGCTGGTTCTCCGGCGCGAGCAACGGCTTCGGCGACCACTCCCCGCTCGCGACCTCGACGCAGGGCGCGGTCCAGTTCGGCCTCGGCCACGCGATCCTCATCGAGGTCATCGCGACCGCGGTGTTCGTCGGCGTCATCCTCGGCGTCACGGACAAGCGCGCCAACGTGAGCAATGCCCCCGTCGCCATCGGTTTCACGCTCGCCGCGCTCGTCGCGCTCACGGTGCCGTTCACCAACGCGTCCATCAACCCGGCCCGCTCCACGGCCAGCGCGCTGTTCTCCGACTTCTGGGCGATCAGCCAGCTCTGGGTGTTCTGGGCCGCGCCGCTGCTCGGTGCCGCGATCGCCGGCGTCGTCTACCTCATGGTGACGCCCACCCCGTCGACCGAGGGCGAGTGGCCCGAGGCGTCGCTCGAGCTGACCGAGGGGCGCGACCCCGAGGCCACCGAGGTCATCGCGTCCGGCTCGGCGGCCGCGGCCGTCGCGACCGAGCTCGGCTTCGACGACGTGGAGGCCGACGGCATCGACGCGCTGCTCTCCCGGGCCGCCGCGACGCAGGCCGCGGAGACCGTCGAGGTCGAGGTCACCGCGGCGGAGACCGTCGGGGTCGAGGCCGAGACGACGGCCCAGGCGGAGCTCGCCGCGGCCGAGGTCGCGGCTGCGGCGGAGGCCGCCGCCGAGGAGGCGGCTCCCGCGGAGGCCGTCCCGGCCGAGGAGCCCGAGAGCGACGACGACGGCGCCACGCGCGCCTGAGCCCGTCCCGACGCTCGGCGTCGACACGACACACGAAGGCCCCCACCCGCTCGGGTGGGGGCCTTCGTCGTCCCGCCGCGGCGTCCGCGGCCGGCTCGGCGTCCGCGGGCCGGCGGTCAGAGGTCGGGGGTGCTGGCCAGGTAGGCGACCGCCGCGGCCAGCGCGAGCAGCAGCACCACGTCGAAGCCGCGCGAGCGGGCGATCCGCCAGTCCTCCCCCGGCCCCACGGCGCGGAGCACGGCGAGCGCCACGAGCCCGCCCGCCAGCACGTACAGGCCGAGCAGGACGGGGCCGAGGACGGACAGCAGCGTCGAGACGACGGCGAGCCCGAGGCAGCACCACACCATGGGGCGCAGCTGCCAGGTCGGTCGCTCCTGCGGTGTGCTCACCGGGTCAGCCTAGAGGCAGTCGACCCCGCCGACCCCTCCGTCCGCCCCCGCTCGGCCCCGGCGCCTCAGTGGGCGAAGTGCCGCGTCCCCGTGAGGTAGAGCGTGACGCCGGCGGCGCGCGCGGCCTCGATCACCTCGGCGTCGCGGACCGACCCGCCGGGCTGGACGACGGCGCGCACCCCCGCGTCGAGCAGCACCTGCAGGCCGTCGGCGAACGGGAAGAACGCGTCCGAGGCCGCGACGGCGCCGCGCGCCCGATCCACCCCGTTGGCGTTCGCGCGCTCGACGGCCAGCCGGCACGAGTCGACCCGGTTGACCTGCCCCATCCCGACGCCGACGGACGCCACGACCCGGTCGACGACGTCGCCGTCGGGGGCCACGACCACCTCGGCCGGGGCGGCGAGCAGGATCGCGTTCGACTTCACCGCCCGCACCGCGTTCCAGGCGAACTGGAGCGCCTCGAGCGTCGCGGCGTCGGCCGGCTCCCCCGCGGCGAGCTGCCACGCCTCGGCGGCGTCGCCGCCGCCCTCGACCTCCGCGTCGATCGCGTCGCGGGCCTGCAGCAGCATGCCGCCCGAGATCGGGCGCATCTCGACGTCGTCCCGCACCGGCGGCGCCGCGACGAGCAGGCGGAGGTTCTTCTTGCGCGTCAGCACCTCGAGCGCGTCCTGCGCGAACGACGGCGCGATGACCACCTCCGTGAACACCTCGCCGATCGCCTCGGCCATCGCCCTGGTCACCTCGCGGTTGGTGGCGATGACGCCCCCGTAGGCCGAGACCGGGTCGCACGCGTGGGCGGCGGCGTAGACCTCGGCGATGGACGCCTCGGCGCCCCCGTCACCCGCGGCACCGCTCGCCGGAGCCGACGCGATGCCGCACGGGTTCGCGTGCTTGATGATCGCGACCGCCGGACCGGGGTGGTCCCAGGCGGCGCGCCACGCGGCGTCGGCGTCGACGTAGTTGTTGAAGCTCATCTCCTTGCCGTGGAGCTGCTCGGCCTGCGCGAGGCCCGGCGAGCCGTGGTGGGAGACGTAGAGCGCGGCGCGCTGGTGCGGGTTCTCGCCGTAGCGCAGCACGGCGGCGCGCTCCCAGGTGGCGCCGACCCAGCCGGGGAAGCCCGAGCGCACGGGGCCGGCCAGCGTCTCGATCTGGTCGTCGGGCGAGAGCACGTCGCCGAACCAGGACGCGACCGCGACGTCGTAGCTCGCGGTGTGGCGGAACGCGAGACCGGCGAGGCGCCGGCGCTGCGCGAGCGTGAACCCGCCGGCCGTCACCGCCTCCCCGACCTCGCCGTAGGACGACGGGTCGACGACGACGGCGACGCTCGCGTGGTTCTTCGCCGCGGCGCGGACCATGCTCGGGCCGCCGATGTCGATGAGCTCGACGCAGTCGTCCTCGCTCGCGCCCGAGGCGACCGTCTGCGAGAACGGGTAGAGGTTGACGACGACGAGGTCGAACGGCGCGATGTCCTGGTCGGCCAGCGCCTCCACGTGCGAGGCGAAGCGGCGGTCGGCGAGGATCCCGGCGTGGATGCGCGGGTGCAGCGTCTTGACGCGGCCGTCGAGCATCTCGGGGAAGCCCGTGACCTGCTCGACGGCGGTCACGGCGATGCCGGCGTCGGCGATCGTGGCGGCCGTCGAGCCGGTCGAGACGATCTCGACGCCGGCGGCGGCGAGCGCGGCTGCCAGGTCGAGGAGGCCCGTCTTGTCGTAGACGGAGATGAGGGCGCGGCGGACCGGGACGACGTCCGGGGTCTCGACCGGGACGCGCTCGGCGGTACGGGTGGCGTGCGTGGCCATCGGTGCTCCTGGGTGTGCGGACCCCGGGCGATCGTTGGCGGCCCGGGGTCGGGTCTGCAGGCCGCGGGCCCAGGCGTCCGGCACGCGGGGTGGTCACCAGCACTGGGCAGCTCCCCGGTGGTGCTCCACCTCGTTCGCCAGTCGCGGCCCGTCCGCCAGTCTACCGGCGCGTCCGCGGGCCCGTCGGTCCGGCTGGCCTGCCGACCCTCGGGCGTCGGGCGTCAGCCGCCGATCCGGACGCGCCGGTCCGCGACGCTCCAGCCCTCGCGCGCCATCCGGCCGACGACGTCGACGAGCTGGGCCCGCTCGGCCTGCTTGATCCGCTCGGTCAGGACCTCGACGTCGTCGTCGTCCAGCACCGGGACGGTGGTCTGGGCGATGATCGGCCCGGTGTCGACCCCGGCGTCGACGACGAACAGCGTCGCACCCGCGACCTTGACCCCGTACGCGAGGGCGTCGGCCGGGGCCGTCATGCCGGGGAAGGCCGGCAGCAGCGAGTTGTGCGTGTTGAGGTAGCGGCCGGGGAACGCGGCGAGGAACTCGGCGCCGACGAGCTTGAGGAACCCCGCGGAGACCACGAGGTCCGGCCGGTGCGCGGCCACGGCGGCGGTGAGCGCCGCGTCCCACCCCTCGCGCGTCGCGTGGTCGCCGACGCGCTCGACGAACGTCGGGATGCCCCGCTCGCCGGCCAGGTCGAGCCCCGCGGCGCTCGGCCGGTCGGCCCCGACGGCGACGACCTCGACGCCGTAGCCCGGGTCGTCGCACGCGGCGAGGAGCGCGGCGAGGTTGGACCCGCCGCCGGAGATGAGGACGACGACGCGGCAGCGCTGGCCGGAGCGGGGAGACGTCACCCTGCGAGGGTAGTCGGACCGCCGGGTGGCCTGGCCCCCGGTCCGGACCGCGGCGGGCCCGCCGGCGAACGGACCGGCGTCAGGCGCGGCGGACGCGACGGCGCACCGAGCGGCGCCAGCCGCGCAGCGTCCGGCGGACGCTCGCGGCGGCCCGGACGACGGGCTCGCCGAGGAGCGCCGGGTCGCGGCCCAGCGCCCGGAGCCCGATGACGGCGCCGACGGCCAGCAGCGCGCCGAGCGCCGTCAGCAGCGCGAGGGCGAGCAGGACCGCTGGCCCGCTCGTCCCGACCGGCATGAGCGGGCCGACCTCGCCGCCGGAGAGCCCGGCCGCCGCGCCGCCGACGAGGGCGACGACGAGCACGGGGACGGCGGCCGTCGTCGCCAGCTCGACCCAGCCGGTCGTGCGGCCGAGCGGACGGACGAGGACGAGGAGCGCGAGCACGACGACCACGACGCCGACCCAGCGGCCGGGGCCGGGGCCGGCGTCCGGCACGAGCGCGAGCACGGGCAGCGCCGGCAGCGGGCCGGCCGTCGCGGCGACGGGCGAGACGCTCACGGCCCCGATCGCGAACCCGGGGCCGGCGAGCCAGGCGACGCCCCAGACGAGCAGCGTCACGAGCGCCGCCGCCTGGGCGAGGACGAGGACGACGGTGCTGATGAGGTCCGGCCCCAGGGCGGCGTGGACGGCGAGCACGTCGCCGAACGAGCCGAGAAGGGTGACGAGCAGGAGCGCGGCGCCCAGCGCGACGAGCCCGACCAGCAGCGCGGCCCCGGCGCGCACGCCGGCCACGACCCAGCCCGTGATCTCGCGCCAGCGCGGGTCGCGCGGGCGCAGCAGCGCGAGCGTCGACCGCATGCCGAGCAGGAGCGCGAGCGCCGCGACGCCGAGCTGCGTCAGCACCGCGCGCGACGTCGGCGTCGTGCCAGCGATCGTGTAGGCGAGCCAGAGCACGGCGCCACCCGCGAGCAGCAGCCCGATGACGCCGGGCAGCGAGTCGATCCGGGCCCGGCGGACGCCGCCCGCGAGCAGGGCGAGGACGAGGGCGGTGAGCCCGAGCGGGACCAGCGTCACGTGGGTCACGACCTCGGGGGTCGTCGCGGTCGCGGCGGTCACGACGTCGAACGGCTCCCCCAGCCCGAGGAGCCAGCCGGAGGTCGCGCTGCGCGCCGCGTCGCTCCAGCTCGTCCCGCCGAGGCTCGGGGCCGTGACGGTCGCGACGTACCCCGCCACGACCGGCACCACGACGACGAGCCAGGACACCACGAGCGCCTCGAGCGCGACGCGGGCGCCCCGGCCGAGGTCGCCCAGCGCGACCCGCCACTCGGGCGTGGGCCGGGCGGCCGAGGGGGCGTCGTCGATGACCCGGGCGCGGGCCGAGCGCGCCGTCGCGGCCCCCGGACGTCCGGTCGAGGCGCCGTACTCCCCCGTGCCCCCGAGCAGGTCGAGCTCCGCGGTGTCGTCCCAGAGGTCGTCGACCACGAGCTCGGCGCCGATGTCCGCCGTGGCCGCGTCCCGGTCGTCGAGGACGTCGGCGTCGAGGTAGGAGTCCGGATCGTCGTCCGGGGCCGGGTCGAGCCCCGTGTCGTCGCGACCGCCGTCGACGGCGCGGGAACCCGCGTCGCGCCGGGGACGCGCGGGCTCCGCCCGGGTTGTCGGGCGGACGCGGGGAGCTGGAGGACGTGCCATCGCGTCCATGCTGCAACGCGCGACGGGGTGCGCCGGGGTGCCACGCCGCGCGAGGCCCCACCGGGCCGTCCGCTCTGCGCGGATGCGACGCGTCAGCTCGGTGACCGTTCAGCGCCGCGACGGCTCCGACCAGCGGGGATGCCGCGGCGACCTCCGGCAGGACGGCGGCGGTCGGAGTCCGATCCGCACGGAGCGGACACCCGTCACGGGTGCCCTACCCCGGGGTCAGGCGAGCAGCTCCCGGGCGAGCCGCGCGGTCTCGCTGGGCGTCGTGCCGACCCGCACGCCAGCGGCCTCGAGGGCCTCCTTCTTGGCGGCCGCGGTGCCGGCGGAGCCCGAGACGATCGCGCCGGCGTGGCCCATCGTCTTGCCCTCCGGCGCCGTGAACCCGGCGACGTAGCCGACGACCGGCTTCGTCACGTGCTCGCGGATGTACTCGGCCGCGCGCTCCTCGGCGTCGCCGCCGATCTCGCCGATCATGACGATGAGCTCGGTCTCCGGGTCGGCCTCGAACGCCTCGAGAGCGTCGATGTGGGTCGTCCCGATGATCGGGTCGCCGCCGATGCCGATGGCGGTGGAGAAGCCGAAGTCCCGCAGCTCGTACATCATCTGGTAGGTCAGGGTGCCCGACTTCGAGACGAGCCCGATCCGGCCCGGTCCCGCGATGTCGGCCGGGATGATCCCGACGTTGGACTTGCCGGGGCTGATGATGCCGGGGCAGTTCGGACCGATGAGGCGCACGCCCTTCTCGGCGGCGAGGGCGAAGAACTGCGCGGTGTCGGCCACCGGCACGCCCTCGGTGATGACGACGACGACGGGCACGCCCTCGGTGATCGCCTCCTCCGCCGCGGCCTTGGTGAACGCCGGCGGGACGAAGATGACGGACACGTTGGCGCCCGTGGCGGCGACGGCCTCGGCGACCGTCCCGAACACCGGGACCTCGACCTCGGTGCCGTCGGGCAGCGCGAACGTCTGCGCGGTACCGGCCTTGCGGGGGTTGACGCCGCCGACGATGGCCGTGCCGGACGCGAGCATGCGCGTCGTGTGCTTGGTGCCCTCGGAGCCGGTCATGCCCTGGACGATGACGCGGGAGTCGCCGTCGATGAAGATCGCCATGTCGTTTCTTTCCTTAGCTGCGTCGGTGTCGCGCGAGTAGTGGCGGTCAGGCCGCGGGACCGGCCGCGGCGGCGAGCTCGGCCGCCTTGTCGGCGCCGCCGTCCATCGTGTCGGCGAGCGTGACGAGCGGGTGCGCGGCCTCGAGGAGGATGCGGCGCCCCTCCTCGACGTTGTTCCCGTCGAGCCGGACGACGAGGGGCTTGGTCGCGGCGTCGCCGAGGATGTCGAGCGCGGCGACGATGCCGTTGGCGACCGCGTCGCACGCCGTGATCCCGCCGAAGACGTTGACGAAGACGCTCCTGACCTGCGGGTCACCGAGGATGACGTCGAGGCCGGCCGCCATCACCTCGGCCGAGGCGCCGCCGCCGATGTCGAGGAAGTTGGCCGGGGAGACCCCGCCGTGGTTCTTGCCCGCGAGGTCGACGACGTCGAGCGTGCTCATGACGAGCCCGGCCCCGTTGCCGATGACACCGACCTCGCCGTCGAGCTTGACGTAGTTGAGGTCGTTCTCCTTGGCCTTGGCCTCGAGCGGGTCGGCGGCCGACGTGTCCTCGAGCTCGGCGTGGTCGGGGTGGCGGAAGTCCGCGTTCGCGTCGAGGGAGACCTTGCCGTCGAGGGCGACGATGGCGCCCGAGCCGGTCTTGACCAGCGGGTTCACCTCGACGAGCGTCGCGTCCTCGCCGGTGTAGACGTCCCACAGCCGCTGGACGACCTCGGCCACCTGGCCCGCGACGTCGTCGTCGAAGTGCGCGGCCGCCACGATCTCGGCCGCCTTCGCGGCGTCGATCCCGACGAGCGGGTCGACGGCGACGCGCGCGAGCGCCTCGGGCCGCTCGACGGCGAGCTGCTCGATCTCCATGCCGCCCTCCTTGGACGCCATGGCGAGGTAGGAGCGGTTGGCGCGGTCGAGCAGGACGGAGAAGTAGTACTCCTCGGCGATGTCGGCACCCTCGGCGATCATGACGCGGTGGACGGTGTGGCCCTTGATGTCCATCCCGAGGATGGCCTCGGCGTGGGCGCGGGCCTCCTCCGGGCTGCGAGCGACCTTGACGCCGCCGGCCTTGCCGCGTCCGCCAGTCTTCACCTGGGCCTTCACGACGACGACGTCGGTGCCCAGCTCGCGAGCCGCGGCCTCGGCCTCGTCCGGGGTGGTGGCGACGATGCCTCGCAGGACGGGGACCCCGTGCTTCTCGAAGACGTCGCGCGCCTGGTACTCGAACAGGTCCACACCGGGTCCTTCCGTCGTGTCTGGAGTGCAGCCGAGATCTCTCGACGTAGAGAGATTCCGGCCTCAGCCTACTTCACCGCGGGTGCCGAGCGGGCTCCGGGAGCGGTCGACGACGGGCTGGGACCTCCGCCTCAAAGGAACTCCTGATGGTTGAGACGTTCCGCGCCGCCGCCGTCGACGAGCTGGGCAAGCCGCTCGTCATCGAGCAGGTCGAGCTGCCGGTGCCCGGCCCGCACGAGGCCCTCGTCCTGGGCGCGATCCACCCGACCTACTCGGTGCGCGCTCGAGGAGATCAACGACGTCTTCGACGCCATGCTGGCAGGCCGGATCGACGGTCGCGTCGTCGTGGACCTCGGCGCGTAGGCGGCGCCCGTACGGTGCCCGGACAAGGCGTCCGCGGGAAGGTCCACCGGCCTGCACCCGCGGACCTTCACCCGGAACGCGCACGCCTGTGCGCGTAGGGCGCGACGTAGTCTGCCCGCGTGGCCACGACACACCCGCACCTCACCTCGCCCGACCGCGACGACCTGCGGAGGGTGGTCAGGGCACGGCCGGCGCAGCTCGTCGAGCTCTACCTCGAGCTGCACGACCTCGTGCTGGCGACGCTGCCCGACGTGGTCGCATCCGTCGACACGATCGATGCCGCCATCGGCTACGGCGCCCGCCAGTACGGGTACGACGGGTGGGGTCTGGCGGCGGTCACGCCCTTCTCGAGCTGGGTGTCGCTCACCCTGCTGCAGGGCTCCCGGCTCGACGACCCGGCCGGCCTGCTGACCGGAGCCGCGACGATGCGCCACGTGAAGCTGCGCGGGATCGACGAGCTGGAACCCGTGCGCGAGGCGGTCAGGGATCTCCTCTGCGCGGCCGCAACGCTCTACTCGTCCGTCGGGTCCGACTCCGAGTGATCGATCGTCGACTCGGTTCTACGCCCACGACGGAGCAGTGCACCGACGGCGTCCGCGGCCCCTGCCGTCGCGTCCTTGATCGCTGAGCCCGCGTCCTCGACAACGCTCAGCGCTCGCGGTCGGTCAGGAAGTCCGTCACCATCGAGGTCGAGCGGACGGAAGGCTTGGGCGGCACGAGTTGCGCGGTCTCGCGTCTCGTCACCAAGACGCAGCGCGATCTGGACGCCGTCGGTGCCGACTTGGAGCATCTTGTCCCGAACGTCCACAGCAGCCTCGAGCCAACCCCGCACATCCAGATCCTCTCGACCTCGCTCGATGCCGAGCAGGTCGTGGAAGGCGACGACCTCACGTGCCACCCGGTTACGAGAGACGACGACGGACTTGGCTACAAGTGGATGAAGCAGCGCCTTCTCGTTCGCTGACACCGCCGTGGCGTGCAGACGGTCCAGGAGGTGCAGGGTCGTCACCGAGATGACTTCGAGACGGCTCCGGCGAGCAGCCCGGAGCCCGGAGCGATGCCGTTCGAGTTCCTCTGGCACGGCGTCGAGCACTCGGTCGAGTTCCAGCACCGCGAGAGCATCCTGAAGCTGAAAGCACCGCGCGAGCACGGCGAGCCACTCCCGCACCTCAAGTTCCACGCCCTTGGCTGCCTTGGCCAGGTCACCGGGCTGGCTCTTGCGCTCCAGCTTCTCCGCAAGGGCGTCGAGCCGCCGAAGCGCGTAGACCTGCGTCGTGGCGATCGACGCGGCGCTCCCCTGCACCTTCGACCACGTCGTCTCGGAGACTCGTCCGACATGTCGGCGGACAGTCATGGCTTCCTCGATGAGGAAGCCCGCGCCGATCATGTCGGACAGTGCCGCATCCTTCTGTGCCCTGAGGATGTCATCGACCTTCTCGTCGATGACGGCGAGGTAGTCGAGGATCTCGTCCATGGTCTGCTGCATGGCCAACTGAGCCATGATCCCCGCGGCGCCAGCCAGGACCGCAGGATTGGTGAAGAGATCAGCCAGGCCACGCACGCCCGGCGCGGACTCGAAGCGCACAGGCCCCCCGATTCCTCGCGGGTGACCCTTCCCAGCGTGGATGATCCCCATGTCGAGGCCCGTCCTCGAGTCCCTCATCAGACCGACGGTCTCTCGCAGCCGCGCCGACTCAGCAGTCAGCTTTACCCAGCGGCCGTAGCCGTGCAGCCCGACAGACTCAGCGCCTCGCGCGACCACCCCCGCCGCGGAGAGAAGGCGACTCAACCCGAGATCGCGAGAGGCGAGTCCGGCCGACGAGAGGAACAGATCGACGGTCGCCCGGTCGCCGACCACGGCCAGTCCGTCACCGTCGCTGATCAGCTGAAGATCGCCATCGACCTTCAGGCTCCCTCGTGCCCCATCGACCATCGCTCTCCTCCATCACCCAGACGCAAGGTCCGCGTCGACCCGCCAGCTCCACCTCAGTGAGCAGCCTCCCGGGACGGTAACAGCGCTCACCGACATCGACACCCCCAAGCCGATGGTCAGAGCTTGGTGACCGGGGCGTAGCGCAGGAGGAGGCGCTTGACGCCCGCCGAGCCGAAGTCGACCTTCGCAACGGAGCTGGACCCCGCACCCTCGAGCGACACGACGGTGCCGAGTCCGTAGGAGTCGTGGGTGACCCGGTCGCCGACGGCGAGGCTCGGGACGTCGGCCGAGGCGGTGGACCGCGTCGCGGCGCTCCCGCGGCTCGTCCCGGTCCCGAGCCCACCGGACGCCGGCGCGCCATCACCGAACGAGCGCGGCCCGCGCGGCTCCGTCGACCCGCGCTCGCCCCGGCGCGCGCCGGAGCCGTAGGCGGGCGCGAAGTCGCCGTCGTCGTCGCGACGCGAGCGGTAGCCGCCGTACCCGCCCGAGCCGTACCCGTCGCCGGCCCAGCCGCGGCGCATCGCCTCGGTCGCCGACTCCTCGCGACGCCACTCCAGCACCTCGGGCGGGATGTCGTCGATGAACCGCGAGGCCGGCATCTGGTTCGGCACCCCGAAGGACGTCCGCACCGCGGCCCGGGTCAGGTAGAGCCGCTGCCGCGCGCGCGTCAGCGCGACGTAGGCGAGCCGGCGCTCCTCCGCGAGCTGGTCCGGGTCGGCCAGCGAGCGCATGTGCGGGAACGTCCCGTCCTCCAGCCCCGTGACGAACACGACCGGGAACTCCAGCCCCTTGGCCGTGTGGACCGTCATGAGCGTGACGACGCCCTGGCCCCCGTCGTCGAGCGGGATCTGGTCGGCGTCCGCGACGAGCGAGACCCGCTCGAGGAAGTCGGCGAGCGTGCCGTCCGGCGTCGCCTGCGCGAACTCCTCGGCCACGGCGTGCAGCTCGGCGAGGTTCTCCACGCGCGAGGCGTCCTGCGGGTCGTCGGAGGCGCGCAGCTCGGCGAGATAGCCGGACCGGTCGAGCGCGGCGTCGAGCACCTCGGCGGCGCTGGCCCCGCCCTCGAGCATCGCCCGCAGCCCCGCCATCAGCTCGGCGAAGCCGGCGACGCCCTTCTCCGCCCGCGGCGGCAGTCCGACCTCGGCGTACCTCTCGACCGCGGCACCGAACGAGATGCGCTCACGCTCGGCGAACCACGCGAGCGTCCCCTCCGTCCGCTCCCCCAGGCCGCGCTTGGGCACGTTGAGGATGCGGCGGACGTTGACCGCGTCGTCCGGGTTCGCCACGGCGTGCAGGTAGGCGATCGCGTCCTTGATCTCGCGCCGCTCGTAGAACCGCGTCCCGCCGACCACCTTGTACGGGATGCCCGCGCGCACGAGCCGCTCCTCCAGCGACCGTGACTGCGCGTTGGTCCGGTAGAACACCGCGACGTCGCCGGGCTTCACCCCGTCGGAGTCGCCCAGCCGGTCGATCTCCTCCACGACGAACGTCGACTCGTCGTGGTCGGAGTCCGCGACGTACCCGACGATGCTCGGCCCGGCCCCCTCGGCCGTCCACAGGTTCTTGGCGCGACGGCCGGCGTTGCGGGCGATGACCGCGTTCGCCGCCGTGAGGATGTTCTGCGTCGAGCGGTAGTTCTGCTCCAGCAGGATCGTCCGCGCGTTCGGGTAGTCCTCCTCGAACTCGAGGATGTTGCGGATCGTCGCGCCGCGGAAGGCGTAGATCGACTGGTCAGCGTCGCCGACGACCGTGAGCTGCCCCGTCGGCAGCACCGCACCGCGGGTGTCCCAGCCCTCGGTCTCGACGCCGGCGAGCTCGCGCACGAGCACGTACTGCGCGTGGTTGGTGTCCTGGTACTCGTCGACCAGCACGTGCCGGAACCGGCGGCGGTAGCTCTCCTTGATGTCCGGGAACTCGCGCAGCAGGCGGACGGTCTGGGCGATGAGGTCGTCGAAGTCGAGCGCGCTCGCCTGCGCCAGTCGGGCCTGGTACCGCTCGAACGCCTGCGCGAGCGCGGAGTCGAAGGCGTTGCCGTCCGCGATGGTCGCGGCGAACTCCCGCGGGCCGATCAGCTCGTTCTTGAGGTCGGACACCTTGCGGCTGAAGGCCTTCGGGTTGAACTTCTTCGGATCGAGGTCCATCTCCCGGCAGACGAGCTGCATGAGGCGCTGGGAGTCGGCCGCGTCGTAGATCGAGAAGCTGGACCGGAGCCCGAGCGCCGCGTGCTCCCGGCGCAGGATCCGCACGCACGCGGAGTGGAACGTCGACACCCACATCATCCGCGCCGCGGGGCCCACGAGCGCCTCGACGCGCTCGCGCATCTCGGCGGCCGCCTTGTTGGTGAACGTGATCGCGAGGATCTCCCCCGGGCGGGCCTCGCCGGTCGCGAGCAGGTGCGCGATCCGGTTCGTCAGGACGCGGGTCTTGCCCGAGCCGGCGCCCGCCACGATGAGCAGGGGGCCGCCGCGGTGCTCGACGGCCTCGCGCTGCTGCGGGTTGAGCCCCGCCACGAGGTCGTCGGGCGAGGGCCGGCCCCGCCGCGCGCCGCCCGGACGCTCGCCTCTCGCGTCCGGCTCGGCCCCGGTGCCGCCGCCGCGCGCGGCCGCCGCGTCCCGGTTCGCCGGGACGATCCCGGGCAGGACGGCACCCGCCGCGCGATCGTGGGTCGACCCGGACGCGGGCGCGGTGAGGGACGAGAGACCGGCGAGGCCGTCGAAGAGGTTGTTCATGGCGAGTCCCAGGGTAGGCGCCACCACCGACATCGACGCCGGGCACGTCCGTGACGCCCGCGTCCCCGGCTCCGTGACACCCGTGGGCGGCGAGCGCGACGCCGTCGCCCACAGGCCTCCGCCGCGCGGGGGAGGCAGCGTGTCGGTGGGCCTCGCTAGGTTGATCGGCATGACCCTGACCGATCCCGAGCTGCCCGGCTGGCGGCGCGCCGAGCCGAGTCCGGAGCAGCTGCGCACCGACGTGCTCGGCGGCATCGGGCTCTACCTGCTGTCGCTGCTCTCGCTCGCGCTCGGCACCGCGACCGGGGTGTACGGCGAGAAGGCGGCGTCGCTGGGCGTGTCGGCGCTCGTCCTCGCCGGGGTGACGCTGCCGCTCACGGTGCGCCGGCGCTGGCCGGCCGTCGTGCTCGGCGTCGTGACGGTCGCGTTCGTGCTCATCGGCGAGCTCCCCGTCGCCGAGGGCACGATCTCGAACGTCTCCCTGTTCTGCGCGCTCTACACCGTCGGCGCGTGGGACGCGAACCGCCGCCGCGCGGTGCTCGTGCGCGCGATCGTCATCGACATCATGGTCGTGTGGCTCGTGGTGAGCCTGTTCCGCACCGGCCTGTCCGCGTTCGACGACGACCTGCCGGGCGAGGGGCTCGGCGTCCTGACGCCGACCATGGCGTTCATGCTCAGCCAGGTCCTCATCAACATCCTCTACTTCGCTGGCGCCTGGTGGTTCGGGAGCCACTCGTGGAACGCGGCGCGCGAGCGGGCGCTGGTCGAGTACCGGACGGCGCAGCTCGAGGCCGAGCAGGAGATCGTGTCGCGGCAGGCCGTGACGATCGAGCGGCTGCGGATCGCGCGCGAGCTGCACGACGCGGTCGCCCACCACGTCTCGCTCATGGGCATCCAGGCCGCCGCGGCGCGGGCCGTCATCCCGCGCGACCCGGCCGGCGCCCAGCGCCAGCTCGTGGCGCTGGAGGACTCGGCGCGCGCCGCCGTCAGCGAGCTGTACGACCTGCTCGGGACGCTGCGGGACGACACCGCCGCCGCGCCCGCCACCGGGTCCGACGACGGGTCCGACGACGCGACCGCACCGCCCGGGTCGGCCAGCTCCTCGCTCACGGTGTCCCAGCTCCCCCAGCTCGTCGAGGAGGCGCAGAGCGCCGGTCTGCTGGCCGACCTCGAGGTGGTCGGCCAGCCGCGGGACCTCTCGCCGCTGGTCGGGCTCAACCTGTACCGGATCGGGCAGGAGGCGCTCACCAACGTCGTCAAGCACACCGGGACGGGCACGCGCACGCGCGTCCGGCTGCGCTACCTGCCCGACACCGTGGAGCTGGAGATCACCGACGACGGCCGCGGCCGTCCCATGCCCCGCCCGCGGGGTGGCGGCCTCGGGCTCCAGGGCATGCGCGAGCGCGTGGCCGCGATGCGGGGGACGCTGACGGCCGAACCGCGCAGCTCGGGCGGCTTCATCGTCCGGGCGACCGTCCCCGACGGGGCCGAGGCCCGGCCCACCGCCGCCGACCGCTCCACCGCCGACACCCTGACCGAGGAGCTGACGTGATGCCGTCCGACGCGACGCACCTGCCCGCGACCCTGCCGACGCCGGACACCGGTTCCGCCGGCCCCGTTCGCGTCGTCCTCGTCGACGACCACGCCATGATGCGCGAGGGCATCCGGACGATCCTCCAGGCCTCGGGCGCGATCGACGTCGTGGGGACCGCGGCGAACGGTCAGGAGGCGCTCGCCGTGGTGCGCGAGCAGGCGCCCGACGTCGTGTGCATGGACGTCGAGATGCCCGTGCTCGACGGCCTGGAGGCGACCCGGCGGCTCGTGGCCGATCCGGACGTGACCAGCCGGGTGCTCGTGCTCACGACGTTCGAGCGCGAGGACTATCTCATCACCGCGCTCGAGGCCGGCGCGAGCGGGTTCCTGCTCAAGAACTCCCGGCCGGAGCAGCTCGTCGACGCCATCGTCGCCGTCGCGGCGGGCGAGGCGCTGCTGGCCCCGGAGCTCACGATGGCCGTCATCAAGCGGGCGGTCCGCGCCGGCGGGACGGCTGCGACGACCGGCGCGGCTGCCATGACGGTCGGCGCGGGCGCCCCGCCGGCTGGCGCCAACACCGGCGGCCTCGGGACGCCGGCCGGGGCGGGCGGCGTCGTCGTGCCCCTCACCGATCGGGAGCTCGAGGTGCTGGAGCTGCTGGCCCTCGGGCTGTCGAACGAGGAGATCGCCGCGCGGCTGTTCGTCGGACGCGCGACCGTCAAGACCCACGTCTCGAACGTGCTCGCCAAGCTCGGCCTGCGCGACCGGGTCCAGGCCGTGGCGTACGCCTACCGCAGCGGCCTCGTTCCGCTCACCTGAGCCGTCCGCGGGCGGGCCTGCCCGGCCGTGCCCTGCCCGCCCGCGGGTCTCGCGGACGAACCGCGGGACCGGGCGAACCGGGCGGACCCGGCGGACCGAGGAGGGTCGAGCCCAGCGCTGCGGGGTCGCGACCGGACCACCCCCGGCACGCGCCCGGATCGCCCCCGGCTCACGGCCCGGGTCCGCCGCGTGGGCGAGAGCCCTCCAGCCCGAAGATCGGCCACGCGGCCGATCCCCCCGGCCCCGCCCCTTCCTAGCGTTGGACGCATGCTGAGCCTCACGGACGTCACCAAGACATTCGGCGAGCGTCGCGCCCTCGACGGCGTCACGTTCGACGTCGCACCCGGCCGCCTCACCGGCTTCGTCGGCGGCAACGGCGCCGGGAAGACCACCGCCATGCGCATCCTCCTCGGCGTGCTCGCGCCGACCTCGGGCACCGCCACCATCGACGGCCGTCCCATCACGGGCGACGACCGCCGCGGGTTCGGCTACATGCCGGAGGAGCGCGGGCTCTACCCCAAGATGGCCATCGGCGAGCAGCTCGCCTACCTCGCGCGCCTGCACGGCATCGACCGCACCAGCGCCACGAAGCGCGCCATGGCCCTGCTCGAGCGGTTCGACCTCGCCGCGCGCGCCAAGGACAACCTCGACTCGCTCTCGCTGGGCAACCAGCAGCGGGTCCAGGTCGCCGCGGCCCTCGTCCACACCCCGGAGGTCCTCGTCCTCGACGAGCCGTTCTCCGGCCTCGACCCGCTCGCGGTCGACGAGGTGGTCTCCGTCGTCGCCGAGCACGCGGCGCGCGGCATCCCGGTCCTGTTCTCCTCCCACCAGCTCGACGTGGTCGAGCGCCTGTGCGACGACCTCGTCATCATCGCCGGCGGCCGGATCCGCGCCCGCGGCACCCGCGACGGCCTGCGCGCCGAGCACGCGGGGAACCGCTGGGCGATGGCCGCCCGCGGCGACGCCGGCTGGGTCCGCGGCGTGCCCGGCGTCGTCGTCGACGAGCTCGCCGGCGACCACGTGACGTTCGCGGCCGACGACGCGGCCGCCCAGCTCGTGCTCACCGAGGCCGTCGGCCGCGGCGGCGTCACGTCGTTCACGCCCGTGCGCCCGACGCTCGGCGAGATCTTCCGCGACGTCATCCGCGACGAGGCCGACGACACCACCACCGACCCCACGACCGAGGCCACCACGAAGGAGGCAGTCGCATGACCAGCACGACGACACCCCGGGGCGGCACGCCCGCGACCTCCGCGAACCCCAGCCTCTCCTCCTGGTCCGCGACCTGGCTCGTGGCCGAGCGGGAGGTGACCAGCCAGATCCGGTCGAAGTCGTTCGTCATCTCCAACCTCATCACGATCGCGCTCATCATCGGCGGCATCGTCATCGCCAACCTCGTCGGGGGCGGCGGGACGTCGGCCGCGAAGGTCGCCGTCGTCGACGGCGTGCCCGCGAGCGCCACGGCGTCCGCGGTCGAGGACGAGACGATCGAGATCGTCGCCGTCGACGACCGGGCCGCCGGCGAGGCCCTGCTGCGCGGCGACGAGGTCGACGCGGTGCTCGTCCCGTCGGACTCCCCCGTCGGGTACACGGTGATCGGTCTCACCTCCCCGCCGGACGGCGTCGTCAACGCGCTGGCCGTCACCCCGCCGGTCGAGCTGCTCGACCCGAACGCCGTCTCCGACGGGCTGCGCTACCTCGTCGCCTACGGCTTCGGGCTCGTGTTCATGATGTCGGCGCTGGGCTCCGGCGCGATGATCATGCAGAACACGATCACGGAGAAGCAGTCACGGATCGTCGAGATCCTGCTCGCGGCCGTCCCCGCCCGGGCGCTCATGGCCGGCAAGATCATCGGCAACTCGATCATCGGGGTCGGCTCAGCGGTCGTCATGGCGGCGGCCGTCGTCCTGGGCCTCGCCGTGACCGGTCAGGCGCAGCTCCTCGCCCTGCTCACGGCGCCCATGGTGTGGTTCGTCGTGTTCTTCCTGCTCGGGTTCGTCCTCGTCGCGAGCATCTTCGCCGCGGGAGCCGCGATGGTCTCGCGCCAGGAGGACTCCGGCGCCGTCATGACGCCGGCGATGATGCTCGTCATGCTCCCGTTCATGGGGGTGGCGTTCTTCGGGACGAACCTCACGGTCATGCAGGTGCTGTCGTACGTGCCGTTCAGCGCCCCGGTCGCGATGCCGGCGCGGATGTTCTTCGGCGAGGCGCTGTGGTGGGAGCCCGTGCTCTCGCTCGGCATCCTCGCCGCGACGACGGGCCTCGTCGTCATGCTGGCCGCACGGATCTACACCGGGTCGCTGCTGCGGATGGGCAACCGCGTCAAGCTGAGCGAGGCGCTGGGCCGCTGAACCCGCCGGCCCGCTCGGCCCCACCGACCCCGACCCCGGCCGGCACCGCCTCGCGCGGTGCCGGCCGGATCCGTCAGGGCTGGCGGGAGCGGTAGACGGCGGTGCGCAGCTCGACGGCCCACACCTCCCGGGTCGGCATCCGCAGCTCGTGCGCCACGGCGATCTCGGCCTCCACGTCGTAGGGCACCCGGACGAAGCGGATCTCGAACGGCGCCGGCGCCGGTCCGGGTGTCCCTTCGAGGACGACGTAGCTCGGCGTCGGCTCGTCGAGCGGGTTCCCGACGCTCCCCACGTTGAACAGGGTCCGCCCGTCGACCGTCTCGAGGTAGGCGTCGTGGATGTCGGCGTACCCGACGACGTCCGGCTCCGGCCCGTCGCCCGTCATCTCGGTGTTGACGAACATGCCGGCGAACTGCTCCGGCGTGTGGTGGGCGTGCACCCGGACGTGCGGGCTCGCGGCGGAGGCGTGGAACAGGCGGATCCGCCGCCCGCTCAGCTCCAGGTCGTGGCTGAGCGGCAGCGAGACCAGCCAGGCGCGGCTCTCGGGCGAGAGCTCGTCGCGCCACCAGCGCAGCTCCTCGGGAGCGTCGTCGGGCTGACCGGGGAGGAAGTCGTCCCAGTTGCCGCGGACGTTCACCTCGCAGGCCCGGCGGCACAGCCGGACGGCCGCCTCGCCGCGCGGGCCCTTGCCGACGGTGTCGCCGAGGTTGACGATCCGGTCGATCCCGCGCCGCTCGATGTCGGCGAGGACGGCCGCCAGGGCGGTGACGTTGCCGTGGACGTCCGAGACGACCGCGATGCAGGTCGGCGCGGGGGTGGCCGGCGCGGCTGGGTCGGCCGGGGTCATCGCCAGAGGACGGCGATGGCGACGTTGACGACGATCAGCCCCGCCATCGCCCCGAGGTAGCCCCTGGTCACCTTCTCGGGCCGGTTCTTCCCGACGATCCCCATCGCGACGACGACGAGCGCGATGACGAGCTTGACGCCGATCTTGGCGTAGTCGAGCGGGTGGTACCAGGTGTCGGAGGCCATGCCGGCGAACGCCGCGAAGAGCAGACCCGTCGCCAGCGCCAGGTACAGCCCGTGCAGCACGCCGCCCGCGATCTTCGGCTCCTTCATCGAGACGAGGATCCCGCCGAGCGCGATGGCCCAGCCGAGGAGGTGCAGGACGACGAGGACTCCGACGACGGTGCTCATGAGATGACGGTACGTCGCGAATCCCGACCCGTCAGGCGAGTCGAGCCTTACCCGGCGCGGGGCAGCCGGAGGCACTTCGAGCCACCGCTGGCCGCCGAACCGCCCGGGGTGGGCTAGCCTGCTCTGCGTGATCACGCGTTGGTACGTCTATGTCGAGTCGGCTCTGGAGGGGCCGGCGCCGATCTAGCGCCAACCATCACCTTCAGAGCCGACGGGGCAGAGCTGATGCTCTGCCCCTCGCCGTATGGCGGGCTCTGCGTCGGGTCCGCCTGCCACCACCAGCACGACAGCAGGACGGGACCATGACCAGCACGCGCACCACCGGCACCGACACGACATCCGACGTCCACGTCGCCGCCTTCACCCCTCTTCCGAGCCCGGCCAGCGTCGCCGCCGACCTCCCGGTCGACCACGAGCGCGCGGCGTTCGTCGCCCGCACCAGGGACGAGGTGCGCGCGGTCATGACGCGGGCCGACGACCGGCTGCTCGTCGTCGTCGGCCCGTGCTCCATCCACGACCCGGCGGCCGGGCTCGACTACGCGGCGCGCCTCGCGCGCGAGGCGCGCCGGCACCGCGAGGACCTCCTCGTCGTCATGCGGACGTACTTCGAGAAGCCCCGCACGACGGTCGGCTGGAAGGGCCTCATCAACGACCCCCACCTCGACGGGAGCCACGACATCGAGGCCGGGCTGCGGCTCGCCCGGGCGTTCCTGCGCGACGTCACCGCGCTCGGCGTGCCGTGCGGGACCGAGTTCCTCGAGCCGATCAGCCCGCAGTACACGGCCGACCTCGTCGCGTGGGGCGCGATCGGCGCGCGCACGACGGAGAGCCAGATCCACCGCCAGCTCGCGTCCGGCCTGTCGATGCCGATCGGGTTCAAGAACGGGACGGACGGCGGGCTCCAGGTCGCGCTCGACGCGGCCGTCGCCGCGGCGGCCCCGCAGAGCTTCCTCGGGATCGGCGCCGACGGACGCGCCAGCCTCGTCACGACGACCGGCAACCCGGACACGTCCGTCATCCTGCGCGGCGGCGCCGACGGGCCCAACTACGCCACCGAGCACGTGCTGGCGGCGTCCCGGATGCTCGCCGACGCCGGTCTCGTCGACCGGGTGGTGGTCGACGCCAGCCACGGCAACAGCGGCAAGGACCACGTCCGCCAGGCGCGGGTCGCGGCGGAGCTCGCGGAGCAGGTCGCGGCCGACGAGCCGATCGCCGGGCTCATGCTCGAGAGCCACCTCGTCGCCGGCGCGCAGCCGCTGGACGTGACCGCCGGACCGGCCGGGCTGGTCTACGGCCAGAGCGTGACGGACGCGTGCCTCGGCTGGGAGGCGACGGTCGAGGCGCTCGACCTGCTCGCGGAGGCGGTCAGCGAACGACGCACTCGCGCTCGCGCTCGCGGGTAGGGGGACCGCGGGTGGGAGACTGTCCTCGTACTGGTGTTCCCATCCGCGAACCGCGTGGATGTCGGACCTCGGGGGCAGCATGGCCACCCTCGCGGGGTCGAGGGAACGACGCGGGACGGAGGTCGGCGATGAGATGGAGCGCGCAGGAGCTCGCCCCCGCGCGGGACGGCGAGTCGGCACCGGTGTCCGACGGGGCGCTGCCCGGGCTCGACCTGGCGCGGGTCGCTCCGATGCCCGGCCACCTGCGCACGGTGCGCCCGCCCGAGTTCCCCGGCATCACGTTCCACGAGGTCGTGGCCAAGAGCGCGCTCAACCGCGTCCCCGCGGCGTCGGCGATGCCGTTCCGATGGACGATCAACCCCTACCGGGGCTGCTCGCACGCGTGCGTCTACTGCTTCGCCCGCGGGTCGCACCGTTACCTCGACCTGGACGCCGGGCGCGACTTCGACTCGCAGATCGTCGTCAAGGTCAACGTCGCCGACGTGCTGCGGCGGGAGCTCCGGCGGCCGTCGTGGTCGCCCGAGCCCGTCGCGCTCGGCACGAACACCCACCCCCGCCAGCGCGCCGAGGGTCGCTACCGCCTCATGCCCGGCCTCATCGCCGCGCTGACCGCGCGCCGCCCGCCCCTCTCCATCCTCACCAAAGGGACCCTGCCGCCCCCCGGCCTCCCGCCGCCT
>Ga0066256_1000389_pt1 | contig 134686 bp, 123 predicted proteins | sample ThiBio_1000_biof_FD_87107 | JGI IMG/M metagenome (GOLD analysis project Ga0066256, IMG submission 87107) | Wastewater bioreactor microbial communities from Cape Town, South Africa - Thiocy_expt_1000_biof (version 2) | ecosystem: Engineered > Bioreactor > Thiocyanate-remediating >...
AGCACATCGACCTGACGCAGCTTCGCGACGATCTCTTCGGGCTTGTGGCGCTTCTTCGGCATATCGGTCCTCCTGTCTGCCAAAAGACATACTTCAGGGTGGACCAATTCAACGGGGGGTGGATCACATGACTAAGCGACCCCTAACCGCGCGTCAAGCATAAATTCCTACATTAGGATCATATACATTCCCTTTGTCAGCGACCCCAGCCGTGCGCGCTCTCGACGCAGCGGGAGATCGCTTGGAGCGCAGCAAAGCCCAGATTGGACTGCGGTCTCTCAGAACGTGCTGCCGACTTGCGACGATCCCTGCCCGAGCGCTGACAAATCCCTGCCAGGATCAAAGGAAATTCCCTGCCCGCCGCCCGACGCTTCGCGCAGAATCTCTGCAATTTCAGGCGTGTAGGCCAGAAGATCCCTGGCCACGCTGGCGTGACGTCAGCAGGCTTCCCTGCAAATTCCCTGTTAGCTGGGAAAGCGCCACATCATGTGCAGGCCGCCCCGGCGGCCTTGACCTCCGCGGGGCGGACGAGCATTCGCCGGCTACTTCGCTTTCGACGCCTCGTACAGCGCCTTCGTCTCGGCATTCATTGGATAAAGCCCCGGCAGCGAGGCACCCTCGTCGACCTTGGTCATGATCCAGGCTTCCATGCGCTCCTGCTCGGACGCCTCGGCCAGGACCGCCTCGAGGAGCGCGGCTGGAATCAGGACGGCGCCGTCCTGGTCGACGACGATGATGTCGTTGGGGAAGACCGCCACGCCACCGCAGCCGATCGGCTCCTGCCAGGCGACGAAGGTGAGCCCCGCGACGGAGGGCGGCGCGGCGACGCCGCGGCACCATACCGGCAGGTTGGTATCGAGCACGCCGGCGACGTCGCGCACCACGCCGTCGGTTATCAGCGCAGCGACACCGCGCTTCTGCATGCGGGCGCAGAGGATGTCGCCGAAGATGCCGGCATCGGTCACGCCCATTGAATCGACCACCGCGATGCAGCCTTCCGGCATCGCCTCGATCGCGGCGCGGGTGGAGATCGGCGAGGCCCAGGAGGCCGGCGTTGCCAGATCCTCGCGGGCCGGCACGAAGCGCAGCGTGAAGGCCGGGCCGACGAGGCGCGGCTGCCCGGGTCGCAACGGGGTCGCGCCGCGAATCCAGACGTTGCGCAGCCCCTTCTTCAGCAGGACGGTGGTCAAGGTCGCCGTCGAGACGGTCTTCAGGGTTTCGATCGCTTCGGCGGTCAACGTCATCGGGACATGCTCCTGGCTGTTGCCGGGACGTTACAGCAGCCACTCCGAAAACCGCATGCGGTTTTCGGAGAAAGCCCATGCGGCAGCGGGGGTGTCATCGCCGTGCTGAGGCTCGGTGCACCCTGCAGGGCGATCGGCATTCCCTTCGGGCGTGACGATTCGCTGCGGAGCGCGTGGGCCCGCAAAGGGGCTCGAACCCGCCGGCTTCTCAGACCAGTTCCGAGGCGAGCTTGGAGATCAGGCTGTTGGAGAGGATGATGGGCAGACCTGCTGCCGCAGCCGCCCGGCGATGGTCCTCCACGAAGCCCATGCAGTCCATCAGCAGGATCCTGGCCCCGCGAGCGCGGAGGTCTTCGGCCGCGTGGGTGACGGCTGCGAGATCACCCTGGTAGGGCGAGGCTGCCGCACAGACCGGCGGCAAGGTCAACGGCTTCCACTTGGCCGCCTCGCTGGCGATCTGCTCGGCCAGCGGCACGATGATGCCGAGCTGGGCGCCGGAAATCAGCGCAGCCACCGTCGGCGGCAGGATGCGGTCGGGCTCGAGGAAACGCGCCTGCCTCGTCCGCAGCGTCTCGAAATGGCCGGTACACAACATCAGGATGGTGGTGCAGCCCTCCGCCTCGAGCGCATGAAGCTTGCTCTGGGCGGCGGCCTCCGTCCGGGCCCGGTCGATGATCACCGACGAGCCGTCCAGCAGCTTGGTGATAAGGACCGGCTGGCCTGGAACGGGCGCGAAATCCTGCTCGATCGCGCTCCGGCCAAGGCCGTCGAGGACGCCCGCATGGATGCGCGGCAGATCGGCAGGCAGAACCGCATCGAGGATCGGGGTGATGTCCGCACGCGGCGCCTGGCCGATCGTGAGCGTTCCGAGCTTGCCCATCGCGATGGTCCCTGTTCCGAAAGCGGTAAAGCCCCGGGACAGCCGTCCCGGGGCTTCGTTGGGTCAAGGCTTGTGGAAGTTCTTGATGACCGAATCGAAGAAGGAAAAGATCGCGTCGCCGGCGATTACACCTGCGGCGAAGACCTCCATGTCGCCCTCCCCGCTGGCGCCGCGCAGCTTCTCCCAGATCAGCCGGCAGAGGATGCCTGCCAGCACCGCCCAGCCCGCCATCGGGAAGGCAATCAGCAGGCCGGTGGCGAAGAGCACGCCGATCTGCCGCTTCGGGCCGCCGATGAACTGCAGGATCGCGCCGGGGATCGCCCAGAGGAAGAGGTGCCAGGCGACTCCCGGTGCCACGCCGGCCTTGATCGTCGCGGCATAGACCTTGTCGACCGGCGCGATGAGATTGCGGTCGAAATAGGACTGGTAGGAGAACAGCACCACGGCGCCGGCGATGATGAAGGCGAACATCGCCGCGAAGAGCTGCTGGCGACGGCCGTCACGCTCGAAAACCGGATCGGCCCCGTTGCCGCGCAGCAGGTAGCCGGCCTTGAGGTCGTAGCCCATATCGGCGAAGGCAGGCCCCGTCGCGGCGGAGAAGCCGACGAGCAGGGCGAGCGCCGGCATGGGAAAGCCGATCAGCATGCCGATGATCAAGGTGATCAGCGCCACCGCGAAAGCCGGGAACCAGCCGGAATGCATCGCGGCGAGGCCGACGATCAATTCGTGCACATAGGCTGCAAAGGCCGCATAGAGCACGAACAGGATCAGCATGCCGATCGACATGTCGGTCATCAGCCCGCCGACAACAGCGATGAACACCGCGATCACGAGATAACCGATGGTGCCGAGGCCGAGCGCACGGCGCACCTCGGCGTCGCCGACGCCGGCCGTGGCATCGCCCGAGGCGCCCTTGTCACCGCCCCGAAACAGCAGGACCGCGACCTGGAACAGAGCGACCAGGCCCGCGCCGATCATGAAGCCGTGCGGGATATAGGCGGCCATCAGGTCGCCCTTGGGGATGATGCCCGCGAAGGCCTCGCCGCCGAAGAGCTGGCCGGAATAGCCGCGCAGCAGCAGGCCGATGCCGAACATCGTCAACGCCCAGATATTGCCGATGAAGGCGACGCCGAAGGCGGACATCGGGATGCCGGTCACCGCCGCCGAGCCGGCGAAGCCGATCCAGGCGAGCGGGACCTTGATGAAGGACACGACCATGCTCGCGACGAAGCCGACCCCCATCAGCGCGGCCTTGCGCCCACCCTCGTCGCCGGCCTTGATCGCCTCGGCGGCGGCGACGCCCGGAGGCCAGGCGCCCTGCGCCGGGAAGACGCGGGAATCGAACATCCGGTAGAGCAGATAGCCGTCGAGAAGCATGGCGAAAAAGGCACCCGCCAGCATCGGCAGCACCAGGTCCGGCCGATTTAGCAGCCAGGGGATGCCGACCGGCAGGAGCAGGCTGTTGGCGGCACCGAAGGTGGCCGAGGAGATCGCGCTCTGGGCGAGGTTCTGCACATGGATCGAGCGGTAGCGCATGAATGCGGCAAGCGGGATGCGCGCCAGCGCCATCGCCGCGAGCGCGCCGATCAGCGAGGTGTTCGCGGTGATGCCGAGCGACACGAGCAGCTGCATGCCGATGATCGCGCCGAAGACGCAGAGCACGGCGATGAACAGCAACGTCGCCGGCTCGAACAGGCTGGGGTGCCGCCGAGGCACCCCGTCATTCTGATGTGTCATGCCTCAGTCCCCTCATGGCCCCTGTCGGGCTGTTGTCGATTTCGTTGCCAGTCCTCAGGCAACCAGGATGCCGGCCTTGGCTTCGCCGACGTCCTGCGTGGCATGCGCTCCCTGCACGCCGTAATCGCGCTTGGCCGCATCGGGAGAGACGAACCCGAGCGCGATGTCGCGGGCGATCGCCTCCCGCGAGCGCTCGGAGGCCGGGCCGTAGCCGGCGCCGCCGGCGAGCACGAGCTCCACGATCTCCTGCGGCTGACGAACCTGGACGAGCTCGCCGGTGCCGACGTCCTTCAGCACATGGCCCTGCTCGTCGATTACCCGGCCCGACGCCCCGCCGCCGGCCTTGCCACCGAACAGGCCCGGGATCGGATTGTTGACCCCTTCCGGATAGAGCGAGACCAGCGTCGGCAGGCCGTCATCCGAGAGCTTGCGCAGCCGCACGCGCTGGCCGAGGCCGCCGCGATGCTGGCCGGCGCCGCCGGAATCGGTGAGATAGGTCTTCTCGACCACAAGCACCGGCACCCGCGATTCGAAGGTCTCGATCGAGGTGTTCGCGGCGGAAGTCGGGTAGAGCAGGCCGGACTTGCCGTCGCCCTGGGCCGAGCCGCCCTGGCCGCCGCCGCAGAACAGCATGTCGGAATAGGTGTCGCCAGCCGCGTCCCGGCCATAGACGCTCGCCGCCACCGGCAGACCGGTGAAGGCCTGCACCTGCTTCGGCGCCGCTTCCGACAAGGCGCGGAAGATGTTCGGCGCCAGATACCAGCCGGTGCGGGTGCGCAGATTCACCGCCAGCGGCTTGTCGCAGTTGAGGATCGAGCCCTTCGGCGCATCGACCGTGAAGGCACGGTAGCAGCCGGCATTGCCGCGGACATTCGGCGTCAGCATGCATTTCAGCGGGTAGGTGGCGTGCGCCATCGTGTAGTTGAGCGTGCAGTTCAGCCCGCCCTGCGGCAGCTGAGGCGGGGCGCCCGCGAAGTCGAGATGGATCGTGTCGTCCTTCACCGTCAGCGCCAGCGGGTAGTGCATCGGCGTGCCCAGCGGGTTGTTCGAAGCGGTGCCGTGATAGACCCCGTCCGGAATGGCACGAATGGCGTCGCGCATCGCCTTCTCCGAGCGACTCTGCACGACATGGGCGAGCGCCCTCAGGTCCTGCATGCCGTAATCGGTGAGGAAGGACTGGAGCCGCTCGGCGCCGATGGCGTTCGCCGCGACGAAGGAGTGCAGGTCGCCGAGCACCTGCTCGGAATTGCGCACGTTCTCGCCCAGCAGGCGCACCAGCGTCTCGTTGATCCGGCCCGCTTCGTAGAGCTTCATCGGCGGGATCTGGAAGCCTTCCTCGTAGATCTCGCGGGCCCGCAAGCTGTCCTTCGTGCCCCCGATATCCGAGACATGGCCGACCGTGCCCATCAGCCCGACGACGCGGCTGCCGAGGAAGACCGGCGTCACCACCGCGATGTCGAAGAGATGGCCGGCGCAGAGCCAGGGATCGTTGGTGATCAGCACGTCGCCGGGCTTCAGCGTGTCGGCCGGATAGCGCTCCAGCAGCGCCTTGACCGCGCGCGGCAGCGTCAGGTTGAAGACCGGCATGGCGCGGGGCGAATGTGCCAGCGTCTCGCCTTCGGGATCGAGCAGTTCGCAGGCGAAATCCTGCGCTTCCGAGATCACCAGCGAGAAGGCGGTGCGGCAGACCGTCAGCCACATCTCCTCGACGACGTTGATCATCCGGCTCCACATGATCTCCAGCGAGATCGGATCGGCCTCGATCCGGCGCGCGGCCTCGGCCAGCGGCATGTCGGCGGTGATCGTGGTCTCGGCCGCGTTCGGCTGTGCGACATGGACGATGAGGTTCAGGACGTCGTCGATGCTGACGCTGTCGCCGGGCGGCACGATCGTGGTCGATTCGCGCTCCTCGATGATCGCCGGTCCCTTGACGGTGTCGCCGGAACGCAGCGCGTAGCGGTCATAGACCGAAGCCTCGCTCCAGCCGCCCTCGAACCAGGCCTTGCGGCTGCCTTTGACCTTGTTGGTAGCGTCGCCGCCACCGGCCGCGCCGGAGAGCGAGAGCGTCGGCACCGGGCCGGCACTGCGGACGCGGAAATTGATCGCTTCCAGCCGCGCGCCCTCATAGACCGAGGTGTAGCGGGCGGAATAGGCCTTGCTGAACGCCGCGCGGATGGCCTCCAGGCTCGACGTATCGATAGTGCCTGATGGTAGTGGCACGGAGATGTCGTGCATCTGGCCGACGAGGCGCATGTCGGCCGTGCGCTCGACCGTGACGTCGTCGGACTTCACACCGGCTTCGGTCAGGTGCTTGCGGCCTTCGACCTCGAGATCGCGGAGCACGGCATTGACGGAAGCCGCATCGAAGCCCTCGGAGAACTCGACCGGCAGCGAGCGCACCATGTCGAAGGAGAGCGGCGCGGCCAGGAAACCGAGCGCGGAGGCCGCGCCCGAGGCCGGCGGGATGATGACCTGCTTGACGCCAAGCACGCGGGCGACATCGACGGCATGGGCCGGGCCGGCACCGCCGAAGCCGACCATCGCGTAATGGCGGGGGTCCTTGCCCTTCTCGACGAGATGGACGCGGGCGGCGGCGCCCATGCTCTCGACCACGACCTTGTGGATGCCCCAGGCAGCTTCCTCGATCGAAAGGCCGAGCGGCGCAGCGACGGTCGAGACGGCCTTGCGCGCCGCCTCCAGGTCGAGCGCCATGCGCCCGCCCAGGAAGAAGCCGGGATCGTAATAGCCGAGCACGAGATTGGCGTCGGTCACGGTCGGCTTGGTGCCGCCCATACCGTAGCAGGCAGGTCCCGGATCGGAGCCGGCCGAATGCGGGCCGACCTTGAGCAGGCCGACCTCGTCGATCGCGGCGATCGAGCCGCCGCCGGCGCCGATCTCGATCATGTCGATGACGGGCGCCTTGATCGGCAGGCCGGAGCCCTTGGCGAATCGGTTGACGCGGCCGGCCTCGAGCATCGGCGCGATCTCGGCGCGGCCATCCTCGATCATGCAGGCCTTGGCGGTGGTGCCGCCCATGTCGAAGGAGATCACGTCCTTGTGGCCGGCGAGTTCGCCGAAAAGGGCCGTGGCGAGGCCGCCGCCGGCGGGGCCGCTCTCCAGCAGGCGGATCGGGAAGGTGCGCGCTGTCTCGGGCGAGACGAGGCCGCCGGCCGAATGCATGAGCGTCAACGAACCGCGGAAGGAGCGGGCCGCAAGCTCGCGCTCCAGGCGCTGGAGGTAGCGGCGCATCAGCGGCTGGACATAGGCATTGGCCGCCGTGGTGACGAAGCGCTGATACTCCCAGATCTCGGCGACGACCTCGCTCGACAGCGAGACGGTCAGCTCCGGGCAGGCCTCGCGGACGATCCGGCCGGCTTCCTGCTCATGAGCAGGGTTGCGGTAGCTGTTGAGGAAGCAGATCGCGATTGCCTCGCAGCCGGCGGCTTCGAGCTCGCGGGCGGCCTTGCGCACGGCGTCCGCGTCGAGCGCGGTGACGACCTGACCGTCGCGATCCATGCGCTCGGCCACTTCGAGGCGATGCTCGCGCGAGACCAGCGGATCGGGGAAGGTCAGGAACAGGTCGTAGATGTCGTAGCGCTGCTCCGTCCCCATCTCGAGGATGTCGCGGAAGCCTTTGGTGGTGATCAGGCCGAGCTTGGAGCCCTTGCGCTCGATCACGGCATTGGTGACCAGTGTCGTGCCGTGGACGATGTCGCCGACATCGGCCAGCGTGATCCCGGCCATCTCGACGAGTTCGCCCAGCCCGATCAGCGCCGCCTCGGAAGGATCGTGCGGGGTGGTCAGGCGCTTGTGCAGGCGGACGGAGCGTTCCTGCGAATCGTAAAGGATGAAGTCGGTGAAGGTGCCGCCGATGTCGAAGCCGATGCGCCAGCGATTGCTCATGGAGCGGTCTCCGCGATTGAAAGATCCAAGGGATAGAAGCGCTTGTCCTGGGTGAGCGCCGCGATTTCGGCGGCCCCCTGCCCCAGCGAACGAATGATGGCGAGGCGTTCGGCCGGCTCGACGATGGCCGCCGGGAACGACATGCAGAGCGCGACCTCGTCGCCCGTAGCGGGGTCGCCCACCGCGACGGAGACGGCATGCACGCCGCGCACCGCCTCGTCATGGGATTCGGCGAAGCCGGTACTGCGGACGACGGCGAGACGCGCGAGCAATTCATCCATGTCCCGGGGAGCCGTGTCCGAGGGCGCCGCGAATCCTCCGGGATAGAGCGCGCGCACCTCCTCGTCCGTCAGGCGAGCGAGCAGGGCACGTCCGGTGCTGGAGGCGAAGGCCGGGATGCGGTCACCGATTGCGGTGACGACCCTGAGCGCATGCCGGCCGGGATGGGCGGTAACGGCGACGATGTCGGCGGCCCGCCGGACGCTGATGTAGCCGGTATGGCCGATCCGATCCGAGATGTCCCCGACCACGGCGTCGGCGCGGTCGATCAGCGAGGCGGCGAAACGATAGATCTGGCCGACCTGGTTGAGCAGCAGCGAAGGACGGTAGCGCTTGCTGTCGCCGACAGTCTCGAGAAGTCCCTCGTCCCGCATCGCCCGGAGCAGGCGCGAGGCATTGCTCTTCGGCATGCCCAGAAGCGTGACCAGATCCGTGACGGTGACATCGTGCCGCGTGCTGGAAAAGCAACGAAGCACCTCCGCAGCCGCCGACAGGATCGACATTCGCTCGCCTCTCAATATTCCAAAAAATGGAACTTAAGTTCCATTAATAGAAACATGGCATCGAAATGGCGCAGCGTCAATCAGCCGCGGACGAGCGACAGAGGCTTTGGATGGAGCTTGGGAGGTAGACGGCGCAGGATCAGGCGTGCGGCCTATCGGCGCCCAGTTCGGCACAGGGCGCGCGGAAAGCCGCGTCCGGGCTACGGCTGCGGGTTTTCAGGCCTGCTGCATCCGAAGGGATATCCGGAACCTGGCGGCGTTCGCAGTCGACGGCGGCGCGCCGATGTCGGGTCAATGTCGATAAGTCGAACAGCGACGATCTCGCGCTCTTAAGTTCTCCCGCACGGGCATCTGGGGGTCCGCTCGGCAGCGATACCCGGCGAGCCGGAGATAGGTCTGGTCAGCGGGCAGCGGAACGCGATTGCCCTGCGGCAGGGCGCCGGCGGCGGCCCCCCGCTCAGCGGGGCTCCTCGACATAGGTCGCGACGAAGCGCACCAGTTCGCTCTGACGCGCCGTGCCGGTCTTGGCAAACAGTCGCTGTAGATGCGTGCGCGCGGTCGTCGGGGCGATGCCAAGCCGCTTGGCTGCGATGATGGTGTCGAGCCCCTCGACGATCAGGGCCAGCATGCGTTCCTCTGTCGGGGTCAGACCGCAGGCTTCGGCGACCTCGCCGAGCTTGCGGCCCATCGCGATCTCCGGATCGTCCACCGAGAGCACGAAAAGGTCGATGCTCTCGAGGTGAACGGCTTCGATCGCGACCTGGCGTCCGCAGCGAAGCGAGAGCGGCAGACGCGCCTCGCCCGGCCATCCGCCGGTTCCGCAGCGCTTCAGCCAGGACATCAGCCGCGCCATGAATTCCTTGTCGGATGCGGTGAAGCGATCCGCGCCGCCCAGCCCGTCGTTCTGCAGGGCCTGGGCGCCGCGATTGCTGAACTGGACGTTCAGCCTGGCGTCGATGACGAAGACCGGCTTCGACGCATGGGGCGTCGCCACCGGGGGCATGTCGCCGCGACCGGAAAACGGGGCGCAATCCGGCCGAACTGGAACCGCGAACTGGAGCGACATCGACGACCCATCCCTCTTGCCCGGGACCGCTGCTTCGCCTTGGTGCCGGCCGGATCATCCAGCCGAAGCGGGCAAAGCGCGCGTCCATATGCCTTCGTCGCGCCAGGGGTGAGGAAGGTTCAAAGCGTCAGATGGGTTTTTGGATTGTTATTGGACTTGTTAAAATGCGCGAGACCAAGCTCCGCTCAGCTCTGCAGCGAGAGTCGGTAGGTGTATGTGTCGCCCCGGAACAGCCCCTCGACATATTCGAGCATATCACCGTCCGCACCGTAGCTGCGGCGCTTGATCAGCAGGCAGGGGACGGGCTTGCTGAAACCGAAGATCGCGCATTCCTCGGCGGTGGGCGCCGCCGCCTCGATCGTCTGGTCGCAACGAACGAGCGGCATGCCTAGCTCCGCGAGCTTGGCATAGACCGAGCCGCTGAGGTCGCTCTGTGCGAGTCCCGGGGCGCGCTCGAGGTTGTACCATGCGATCTCGCGCGACATCGGCACGCCGTCGCCGGAGCGCACCCGCACGAGCTTGAGGAAGTCGATATGGGACGAGCGGCCGAAGATCGAGGCAATCGAGCGGTCGTTGACCACCAGGCGCTCGAGGATTTGCGATGACGGCACCCGGCCGAGCTCGCGCATCTCCTCGGTAAAGCCCTTCAGCCGGTCCATGCCGGAATGCAGGCGCAGACCCGGCCCCTGCACGATCGAGCCGAGACGGCCCTGCGCACTCAGCAGCTTGCGCTCGCGCAGGGCGTTGTAGGAGCGCTGCACCGTGGTGCGACTGATGCCCAAACGCTCGGCCAGCTGCCGTTCCGCGGGAAGGGTGGTTCCGGGCGGCAGGGCTCCGTCGTCGATCAGCCTGGTCAGTTGCTCCTCGAGCTGCTGATAGAGCGGCTTGGCGGTATCGTCGCGCAGGTCCAGCAGGTCCTGGAACGACGGTTTGGGTGCGGGCAATTCAGGCTCTGTCGGTGGGGGCATGATTGTGACACAACCCGGGTAGCAGCAGTTGAGAGGGGAAGGCAAACGCGATGGCCGACGGGCCCGTGTTCGTGCTGGGCAGCTTCGTGGTCGCCTGTTCGGCGAAGGTGCCGCGCTTCCCGCGACCCGGCGAGGCGCTGGCGGCACAGACGGTCACGATCGAGCCCGGCGGCAAGGGCCTCAATCTGGCGATCATGTCGCGCCGGCTCGGCATGGTTGTGGACGGTATCCTCGCCATCGGCGACGACATGGCCGCGGCCTTCGCCGCGCCCGCGCTGGGCCGGGCCGGCTTGCCAGGCAGCATGCTCGTCGCAATCCCGGGCCCGACCGGCAGCGGCGTCGGCTTCACCGATGGGCAGGGCGAGACCAGCGTGGCGATCGCCAGCGGAGTCAATTCCGCCGTCACGCGCGGCCACATCCAGGCCCGCGCCGGGGCCATCGCCGGCGCCGGGCTCGTGATGGCCCAGTTCGAGACGGGCGACGACCCGATCGCGGAGGCCTTCGGCATCGCCAGGCGCGCCGGCGTCGAGACCCTGCTGAACCCCTCGCCTTTCCGGTCGATCCCGCCCGATATCCTGCGGCAGACCGGCATCCTGGTCGTCAACGAGACCGAAGCCGCCGACCTCGCGGCCGACATCGGCTGCGATCCAGCCGATGCGGGCGATCCCGCCCGCTTCGCCACGGCGCTGGCGCCGGCGATCGCTGCACGTGGCCCGGCCCTGGTCGTCATGACGCGAGGGGCGGCCGGGGCCATCGCGGTGCCTCGCTGCGGCGTCGCCGTGGCCCAGGCCGGCATCGCAGTCGACACGGTCGACGCGCTCGGGGCCGGGGATGCCTTTGCGGCCACGCTGGGCGTCGCACTCGCGCGACGACACAGCCTGGCCAACGCCATGCTGCATGCAGCCGCGGCCGGGGCGCTCACGACGACCCGCCAAGGCGTCTTCGATGCCTTGCCGGGACCGGAGGCGATCGCCGAGCTGCTGGCGCGTCGCCGATTGACACCGGAATCGCGCCTGTGATTTTTGGATTGCTTTTGGACTTCACTTGACGCTTTGCTGCTGCTAGCCTGACGTTGCTGCCGCAGGGGCGCGGCAGCCATCGCCTGCGGAGAACCGTCATGCCGGCCCAGGATTTCGACACCGTCATGGCGGCGGTGGACCAGCTGATGGCCGGCGCGATGGACGAGGCGCAGATGCCCGCCGCCGCCGAGACGCTGAGGCAGCTGTTCAATGGCTCGAAAGCCTGCTTCGCCGGCTTCGGACCGCATCCGGACGACTGGGTCTCCTACGCGACCAATGTCGACGAGACCCTGCAGGCCCGCTGCTTCGGCGACCTCGCCCAGGACTTCATCGAGATGGGTCTCGCGCTGCGCCACATCCCGCTGGGTCGGGTCTATCTCGACCATGAGGTCCATGGCCGGGAGGCCCTGCAGCGCAGCCGCGTATGGCAGGAATGGATGCAGCCTCAGGACATGTATGGCGGGATGGCCTGCCGCCTGGCGGAGAACGGCGAGGCGTTCTGGTTCTTCGACGTCCAGCGTGGACGGCAGCAGGAAGGCTTCGACCGCGACGATGTCGCACTTCTCGCCAGGCTGTACCCTGTCCTGCGCCGGATCGCCGATATCCGCCGCCATCTCGGCCGCGTCACGATCGAGCGCGACGAGGCCCGCGGCGCTCTCGACGCCCTCGCCATGGGCATCGTCATCCTCGATCAGGATTTGCGCATCGTCTATGCGAACGAAGGGGCCGACGAGATCCTCTCCGGGCCCGATGGCGCGCTCTCGCTGCGCCAGGGCCGCGTCTTCGCCCGCCAGCCTGCGGAGCAGCGCCAGTTCAAGCAGCTCGTCGAGGCTGCGGCCCATGACAGCCACGCGCCGCTCACCCCGCGGCGGAGCAGCCTGGTGCTGAGCGCCGGCGACCGCTCTCATTCACTCTCTGCCTGCGTCATGCCCGCGGCCTCCCCCGTGCCCGCTGGATCACATCGCAAGGTCATGGTCGCACTGCGCCGGCTCGACATGGCGACCGACATGGTCGCCTGCGCACGGCAGCTCTTCGACCTGACCGAAACCGAAGCCAAATTCGCCTCCGCCCTCGCGAGCGGATTGTCCCTGACGGAGGCGGCCGACACCCAGGGCGTCCGGATCTCCACCGCGCGAACCCATCTGGCGCGCATTTTCCAGAAGACCCATACGCGCCAGCAAAGCCAGCTCGTCTCGCTCCTGCGCAGCGCGGCCCTCCCCCTCCGCGCCGGCTGAGCCCGATCCGGCGGCGTCCCCCCGGGCCGCCGGTTCCTGCACTGCTCGAGGGAAAGGCTAATCCGCTCCCACAAACGGTCCCATCATCCAAATGGCGGAGAGAACGCTAAAGTTGTTCAGGCCGGCTTACCGGGCCTGTGCAGGCGGCCGCCGGTCAGCGGCCGGGGAACGCCGGTCGTCGAGGGCAGGCTGAGCGGCAGGTTCCGGAGCGAGCGAATCGCGAAATAGGCGAAGATCTGCGCCTCCAGCGCGTCGCCGTTCCAGCCGACGGTCTCGACCGGCTCGACCGGCACGCCGAGGCGCTCGCCGAGCCGTGCCATGAAATGCCGGTTCAGCCGCCCGCCGCCGCCGACGAGCCAGCGCCGCGGCCGCTTCGGCACATGGCGGAGCGCCGCGACGATGCTCTCAACGGTGAAGGCGGCGAGGGTCGCGGCCCCGTCGGCATCCGAGAGCGGCTCGACCACCCGGGCGCGGCGGTGGAAATCATTTCGGTCCAGCGCTTTCGGCGCGGGCCTGTCGAAATACGGATTGGCCATGAAGCCCGCCACGAGTTCGTCATGGACGCGGCCGCTCGTGGCGAGCGCGCCATCGGCATCGTAGGGCCGGCCGAGGCGACGCTGCATGAAATCGTCGAGTATGGCGCTCGCCGGACCGGTATCGAAGGCTATGACCGTGTCGCCATCGACATAGGTGATATTCCCGACGCCGCCGAGGTTGAGCACCATCACGGGCTGCTCGAGCTCCTGCGCCAGGGCACGATGATACAGCGGTGCGAAGGGAGCGCCCTCGCCGCCGGCCGCAACATCGGCGTCACGGAAGCGGTCGACCGTCGGGATGCCGAGCGCATCGGCCACCGCCTGCCCGTTCATGAGCTGCCGGGTGAAGCGGCGTTCGGGACGGTGGTAGATCGTCTGGCCATGCAGGCCGACGAGATCGACGGCGCCGAAATCAAGCCCCTGGTCGTCGGCATAGCTGCGGATGGCGGCGAGATGATCGGCCGTGACCGCCGCCTCGAGTTCCGCGAGCGGTTCGGATGCGGCCCTCTCCGCATCGGCGATGACCGCCTGCAAGGCGCGGCGTGTCTGGTCGCGATAGGGATAGGAGGCACCGGCGCCGAAGGCGAGCCGGTCGCGCCCGTCGCTCGTCACCAGCGACACGTCGATGGCATCCATCGAGGTGCCGCTGATCACGCCGATCGCGGTCAGAATCGCGGATGGGTCAGAAAGACGATCCGCCAATCGCGGCTCCTTGCGGCAACGACTCACTCGCCCGGCTGCGGGCCGTCATAACCGCCGATGATGACGAGGTCGGACTTGCCGGCAGCGCTGAGATGCTTCACCGCCTCCTGATATTCCGGCGAGGCGTAGCAGGCCCGAGCCGTCTCCTCGTCCTTGAACTCGATGACGACGTTGTGCTTGCGGCCCTCGCCGCGGGCGAGCTTGTACTCGCCGCCGCGGACCAGGAACTTGGCGCCGTACTTGGCGAAGGCGACGGCGTTGAGCGAGCGATACTTGCCGTAGGCCTCGTCGTTCTCGACGTCGACCCGCGCGATCCAGTAGCCCTTCGCCATCGCTCAGGCCCCCTCGACGGCGACGAGGTCGATCTCGCCCGCGCCTTCGCGCAACTTGCGGGCCTCGGCATATTCCGGCGAGAAGAGATAGGCTCGCGCCGAGGCGAAATCGTTGAACTCGATGACGATGTTGCGGGCGCGCCCCTCGCCCTCGCCGACCGTCATCTGGCCGCCGCGCACGATCGGCGTGCCGCCATAGATCTTCATCACCTCGGAAGCCTTGGCGGCATAGCCCGCCCATTTCGTGGCGTCGGTGACCTTGGCGCGGCCGATGACATATCCCTTGGGCATGGTGCTATCCGTTGGCTGAATCGGTTTCGGCGCGGAGCTTACGAAGCCGCGACGATCTCGTCCATGACCGCGCCCGCCGCTGCGCGCGGGTCTGCCGCGCGGATGATGGGACGCCCGACGACGAGATGATCGGCGCCGATGCGGATCGCCTCGGCCGGCGTCAACGTGCGCTTCTGGTCGCCGGCCGCACTGCCGGAGGGTCGGATGCCGGGGGTGACGATGACCATGTCCGGGCCGATCACGTCTCGCACGATCGCCGTCTCTGCGGCCGAGCAGACGATCCCGTCGATGCCGGCGCTGCGAGCCTGCTCGGCACGCAGACGCACGAGATCACGCACGGCGAGCCCATAGCCGGCGTCGCGCAGGTCGGTATCATCGTAAGAGGTCAGCGCGGTCACCGCGAGGAGCTTGAGTGCCGCATCGCCGCGCCCTTCGACCGCGCCGCGCATAGTCTGCGGATAGGCGTGGACAGTAAGGAAGGTGACGCCGAGCTTGGTCAGCGATTCCACGCCTTCGGTCACGGTGTTGCCGATGTCGTGCAGCTTGAGGTCCAGGAAGACCTTCTTGCCCTCGGCCACGAGTTGGCGCGCGAGATCGAGCCCGCCGGCAAAGGCGAGGCGATAGCCGATCTTGTAGAAGGTGACTCCGTCGCCCAACGTCGAGACGAGGTGGTACGCGTCCCACACGGTCGGCACGTCGAGGGCGACGATCAGGCGGTCGCGGACATCGTTGATCTTCTGGCTCATCAACCGGCTCCCTGAGTTTCGAGGGAAGGCGCATGATTCGAAGCCCGATGCAAGGGCATGCGAGCCGCGGCCTTTCGTGCGGCCAGCGGTTGCGAGCTCTGCCGATCAGGCGGTCACTCGACCGGCGTGCACTCCATCCGCACACGCTCGCCTGGCCGGCTCGCGGTCCGGCAAACGACTTTGGCCGGCAGCAGCGGCGACGGTGCAGCCGCCGGGGCGGCCGCTGCGACCGGCGCCGCAACCGGAAGCACGGACCGCGCCCGCGACGAGGCCAGTCGAGGCGCGGAGCGGGCCACCGGCTTGGCCGTTGCCCGAGGCGGCACAATCGGCAGCACCCGCTGCTCCTTGACGGTTTCGACAACCGGAGGAGCGGCGACCACCACGGGCTCAGGCTGCTCGGGAGACGAACGCCAGGGCGTCAACGAGGCCAGCCGCGTGAAGGCCTCCATGGTCGGTCGCGTGATCGACTCTGCGGTCGGCATCGACTGCATGCAGCCGGCAAGTGCAACGCCGAGAAAGCACAGAGCTGCGCGGTTCGGGATCGACAGCATCTTCGCCGCTCCTGCTGTGGACTGATCGCGAGCAGCGGGATCGTGCCCGCCCCGCCCCGGCCAAGTCAACCTTCGGTCGCATCGGCAGCAAGCAGAGCGGTCAACGGGATGACTCGAAGGCGACGACGACATGACAATGCCATGAGGGCGGGCCGCGATCGCTCAGCGCACAGCAGCTTTGTCGGAAAATGGATTCCAGCTTGCGCGCCCATGATCTAGGCGTCTCCCGCCGTTCTCTGGAGACAGCCTGCAATGTCCATCGCCGCGCTGACCGGCTTCCTGCTGCTGGCAGGGGTCGCAGCCTACGCCCAGACGCTGACGGGGTTCGCCTTCGGCCTGATCACCATGGGCGGCGTCGGCCTGACCGGCCTCCTGTCGCTGCCGGACGCGGCCGCGCTCGTCAGCGTGCTGACGCTGGTCAACGCCTCGCAGATGCTGATGAAGGGCTGGCGCGACGTCGCGTGGCGGCAATTCGGGCTGGTGATGCTGACCAGCCTCCCCTTCCTCCTCGTCGGCTTCGCCCTGCTGGGCTGGCTGGCGGGCAGCCGCGCCGATCTCCTGCGACTGGTGCTGGGCTGCACGATCATCGTCTCCAGCTTCCAGCTCGCCCGCAAGCCACAGCAGCTGGATCATGTGTCGGGGGCGCCGAGCTTCCTGTTCTTCGGCGGCATCGCCGGGCTGATGGGCGGCATGTTCTCCACCTCCGGACCGCCCGTCGTCTACCACTTCTACCGGCAGCCCATGCCGCACGCGATGGTGCGCGAGACGCTGGTGACGATCTTCGCGGTGAATGCCACGCTGCGGACCGGGCTGGTCGCGAGTTCCGGGCAGATTCCGTCCACCTCGACGCTGACGGGCCTTCTGGCCGTCCCGGTGGTGATGGCTGCGACCCATCTTGCGCGGCGCTACCCACCGCCGCTGACGCAACGCGCCCTGCGGCAGATCGTGTTCGTGCTTCTGCTGCTGTCGGGCGTGGCGCTGGCAGCGCCCGCCGTGATCCACCTCGGCCGCGGCTGAACCGCCGCCAGCGTTCAGAACTGCGGCATCTCCGGCTGCTGCGCAGTCAGGACCTGCTGGAAGACCTGATCCCAGACATCCGGCGGCTGCGCGCCCGAGACGGCGAGCTTGCCGTCGATGATGAAGAAGGGCACGCCGGTGACGCCGACCTCTCGGGCATGGTTCTCCAGCCCGATCACGGTCTCGCGCAATTCGTCATTGGCGAGTTCGTCGCGCGCGGCCTGCTCGTCGAAACCCTGCTCGACGGCGATCTGCACCAGCGTCTCGACGTCGCCGATGTCGCGCCCGTCCTGCCAATAAGCCTTGAACAGTGCCGCCTTCATCTCCGTCCCGCGCTGCACGGTGGACGCGGCGGCGATCAGCATATGCGCCATCCGCGTGTTGACGCTCTTCGTCACCTTCGCCCAGTTGAAGGTGACGCCGCTCTCCAGCGCCGCCTCGGACAGGCGCAACTCGATCTCCTTGCGCTTGCCCGGGCCGAATTTGGTGTCGAGATATTGCGTGCGGTCCATGCCCTGCTCGGGCATCTCAGGGTTGAGCTCATAGGGCAGCCAGGTGATGGCGAAGCGCTCGTTGAGCCCCCTACGGGAGAGCGCCGTCTCCAGCCGCGCCTTGCCGATGAAGCACCAGGGGCAGGCAACGTCGGAAACGATTGCGAGCGGCAACTTGTCCTGCATGTCGATATCCTTGTGCTCGTCTCGGCATCGGCTTTTCGGAACGCCGGCTGCCACTTCTTCGGGCCGATGCCCTAGGTCGGCGGATAGCGATGCCGCCCGCCCTGTCGGTCTTCGGCGATCGCTTCCGCGCCCGGCGTCTCGCAGCCGGAGAGGAAGGACGGACCCACTGGGATCTTGCCGGCGCCGCCGGGGATGTCGAGGATATAGGTCGGCTGGCACAGCCCCGAAAGGTTTCCGCGCAGGCTTTTGACCAGCGTCTGCCCCTCTTCCAGCGTCAGGCGGAAATGCGAGGTGCCGGGCGCCAGGTCGGGATGGTGCAGGTAATAAGGCTTGATCCGGTTCTCGACGAAGGAGCGCATCAGGGCGCCGAGCGTCTCGACATCGGCGTTGACGCCCTTGAGCAGGACCGACTGGCTCAGCAGCACATGGCCGGCATCGGCCAACGTCGCGATGGCCGCGCAGGCGGCATCGGTGAATTCGCGCGGATGGTTGGCGTGGATGGCGATATAGCTCGCCTTGCCGGGAATGCGCAGCGCCTTCGCGTAATCCGGCGTGATCCGGCCCGGATCGACCACCGGCACGCGCGTATGCCAGCGCGTCACCTTGATATGCGGGATCGCGGCGAGGCGCTTCGCCACATCGCGAATGCGGCGGGCGGAGAGGATGAAGGGATCGCCGCCCGTCATGATGACCTCCCAGATCTGCGGCCGGGAGGCGAGATAGGCGAGCGCGGCGTCGAGTTTTTGGCCGGTCAGCGCATCGCCGCCGGGGCCGACCATCTCGCGGCGGAAGCAGAAGCGGCAATAAACCGGGCAGGCATGGACGAGCTTGAGCAAAGCGCGGTCGGGATAACGATGGACCACGCCCTCGACCGGGGAATGAGCCTCGTCGCCGATCGGATCGGCCAGTTCCTGCGGCAACGTTGTCAGCTCGGCGGCGTCGGGGATGAACTGGCGCGCGATCGGATCGGCGGGGTCGGCGGCATCGATCAGATCCGCGACGGCCGGCGTCACGGAGACGGCATAGCGCTCGGCCAACTTTTGCAGCGCCTCGCCGCGAGCGGGGGAGACCAGGCCCGCATCGACAAGCGCGTCGATGCTGCGCAAGGGCTGGCCGCCGGGAGGCTGGTGAAGGGTCATGCCCTACCCCTGCCCGGTTCCGCGACCGGCGTCCAGAGCACGTCCTCGATCCGGCGCGCGCCGACGCAGAGCATGACCAGGCGGTCGAAGCCGAGCGCAATGCCGGACGCCGCCGGCATCCGCGCCAGCGCCTCGAGAAAATCCTCGTCGATCGGATAACGCTCACGATAGATGCGCTGCTTCTCGTCCATATCGGCCTCGAAACGGCGGCGCTGCTCTTCCGGATCGGTGAGCTCGCCGAAGGCGTTGGCAAGCTCGACGCCGCAGGCATAGAGCTCGAAGCGCTCGGCCACGCGCGGATCGCCGGGCTTCGGCCGGGCGAGCGCCGCCTCGCTGATCGGGTATTCGCAGAGGATGGTGGCCCGGCCGCGCCCGAGATGCGGTTCGATGCGCTCGGAGAGCACGCGGCTGAAGATGTCCGACCAGCTATCGTCATCGGCCAGGCGGATGCCGGCGGCGACAGCCCGAGCCGCCAGCGCGGCGCGGTCGGTCGTGCCGTCGGGCGACACAGTGGCTAACAGGTCGATCCCGGCGTGGCGGGCGAAGGCATCGTGCAGCGTCAGCCGCTCGGGCTCGGCGAAGGGGTCGGCCTCGCCGTCCCGCCAGCGCAGCGCCGCAGTGCCAGAGGCGCGAGCCGCCTCGGCCAGCAGCCCCGCGCAATCCTGCATCAGCACATCGTAATCCTCGCCGGCGCGATACCATTCCAGCATGGTGAACTCGGGATGGTGCAGGGCCGTGCGCTCGCGGTTGCGGAAGACGCGGGCGAAATCGAAGATGCGCCTCTCTCCGGCCGCCAGCAGCTTCTTGGCCGCGAATTCCGGCGAGGTGTGCAGGTAATAGGGATGCGGCGCGGCAGCGTTGTCGATCAGCGTCGTCGCGAAGCCGTGCAGATGCGTCTCGTTGCCGGGCGAAAGCTGGAGGATCGCAGCCTCGACCTCGGTGAAGCCACCGGCCTCGAACCAGCGCCGCAGCGCCGCCTTGATCCGCCCTCGCGCCAGAAGGGCTGGCCGGCGGTCGGCATGGATGTCGGGCCGCCAGAACGGCGTCGCGGAGGAACTCATCGAATCTCGTGCCGGATGCGTCGCAAAGCTTTCGTTTCGCGCGCGAATGCGGTAGTTGCGCGGCGACAGGAATTGCATAGAGCATCGCGCGAAAAAGTGGGAACCGGTTTTTCGCGGTAGCGATGCTCTGAGTTTCAAGCTTGGCGCGGGCTCGGCCTGCGCACCAGAAGGACATTCACGTGGTCAAGGTCATCGCCTCTTCCGTCCGCAAGGGCAACGTCCTCGAACTCGACGGGCAGCTCTGCACCGTCATCTCGGCCGAGAGCTTCTTCCCCGGCAAGGGCACCCCGACGACGCAGATCGACATGCGCCGCATCGCCGACGGCGTGAAGATGACTCAGCGCTACAAGACAACCGAGCAGGTCGAGCGCGCCTATGTCGAGGATCGCGACTTCACCTATCTCTACCAGGACGGCGAGCAGTACGTCTTCATGAACCCGGAGACCTACGACCAGATCCATGTCGACAAGGACGTGGTCGGCGACGCCGCTCCCTATCTCCAGGAGAACATGAAGGTCTCGCTCTCGGTGTTCGAGGACAAGGCCGTCGCGATCGAGCTGCCGCAGCGCGTCACGCTCGAGGTCGTCGAGACCGAGCCGGTGACCAAGGGCCAGACGGCCTCCTCCTCCTACAAGCCGGCGATCCTTTCCAATGGCGTGCGCAGCGCCGTGCCGCCGCATGTCGGCGTCGGCACCCGCATCGTCGTGATGACGGCCGACGGCTCCTATGTCGAGCGCGCGAAGGATTGATCTGCAAGAGCACGCGCCGCTGAAAATTCTCCTCTATAGATTCACGCAGCGGGCCCTTTCCGGGCCCGTTGTCGTTTTCCGAGGATATCCATGACGCTCACAGTCAAGGCAGCCGCCCTTTCCGGCTTCGTGCAGACACTTCATGCGCTCGACGCCATTCTCGACAAGGCCGTAGAACAGGCCGAGGCCCGCAAGATCCAGCCGGAAGTGCTGCTGAACGCGCGGCTGGCGCCCGACATGCTCGCCTTCACCCGCCAGATCCAGCTCTGCTGCGACTTTGCCAAAAATGCGGTGGCGCGCCTCTCCGGCGGCGAGAATCCGCGCTTCCCGGACGAGGAGAAGAGCTTCCCCGAGCTGAAGGAGCGCATCGCCAAGACGCTCGCCTTCGTCGATGCCGCCGACAGCGCCGCGCTCGATGCGGGTCTTGCCCGCGAAGTCACCTTCCCGCGCGGCCCCTCCGCCACCGTGACGATGACCGGCGAGGCCTATCTGACCCGTTTCGCCATCCCGAACTTCTATTTCCACGCCACGACCGCCTACGACATCCTGCGCGAGAACGGCTTCCAGATCGGTAAGCAGGACTTCCTGAAGGGCGTCTTCGACGCGTGAGGTCAGCCTTCCCAGCATGAGCGCGACGCCTGCCATCACGATCGAACGCGCTTCTCCCCGGGATGCCGGGGAGATAGCCGCGCTTTATCTGGCGTCGCGCGCGGAGGCCCAGCCCTCGCTCCGCCGCGTCCATAGCGACCACGAAGTGCAGGACTGGATCGCGACCGTCAGGCTCGCCAGCGGCGAGACCTGGGTGGCGCGGGAGGCCGGGCGCATCCTCGGCTTCCTCAGCCTCGACGGCGAGGATATCGACCAGCTCTATCTTCTGCCGAACGAGGTCAGGCGCGGCATCGGCTCGCTATTGCTGGCCAAGGCCAGAGAACGCAGCCCGGAGCGGCTGACCCTGTTTACCTTCCAGAGGAACACGGCAGCCCGCACCTTCTATGAGCGTCACGGCTTCCGCCTCGTCGATCTCAACGACGGCGAGCGCAATGAAGAAGGTGAACCCGACGCACTGTACGAATGGCGCCGATCGTTTTCGGAAGAGACCTTGTAAACGGGAACGAGCGCTCCCATTTCAGTGTTGCGGCGATGTCGAGAGCGTTCCACAGCTCTCCAGCGTCGTTGAAGACGGCCATGAGCCGAACGTTTGACGCCGGATGTACGCGCACCCGTTCAGGACATGGCCGTTGGTTCATTCCGAGGCCCGTAGCGGACATCCGCTGCGGGTCTTTTCGTTTCACCGTCCGCATCGGCCAGATTGATCCCGACCCTTACGTTTGGTTGATGCAAGGCGGCGTTCGAGACGTGGATGCTCGCCACAAGGGCGAGCATGACGCCGTGGCTTTCTCTCAACCTTGCAGGAACGGGTTGTTCTGCCGCTCCTCGCCGAGCGTACTCGCCGGGCCGTGGCCCGGCAGGAACTGGACGTCGTCGCCCAATGGCAGGAGCTTCGTCTTGATTCCCGTGATCAGCGCCGCATGATCGCCATAGGGGAAATCGGTGCGGCCGATCGAGCCGGCGAAGACCGTGTCTCCCGCTAGCAGGAAACGCAGATCCTTCTGAAAGAAGGTCACATGGCCGGGCGCATGGCCCGGCACGTGCGCGACCTCGAACGTCAGATCACCCAGCGAGACCGTGTCGCCGTCGTTCAGCCAACGCGTCGGCACGACCGCTCGCATGCCGTGAACATCGAAGCGCAGCCCCTGCTCCGGCAGGGCGTCGAGGAGGGGCTTGTCGCCCTCGTGCGGCCCAAGGATCGGGATCGACAACGCCTCGGCGAGCTCCGTCGCGCCGCCGGCATGGTCGAGATGACCATGCGTCAGCCAGATCGCGACCGGCTTGACGCCGAGTTCCTTCACCGCAGCCAGCAGCTTCGGCACATCGCCGCCGGGATCAACGATCGCCGCCTGCTTCGTCTTCGTTTCCCAGACGATCGAGCAGTTCTGCTCGAACGGCGTCACCGGCACGACGGCGATCTGGAGCGGCGGTTGCTGGTCGGTCATCGGATCGGCCTTCGGTTCGAGCAATCAGCGGGGGCTTCTCAGCGCCCGCCGCAGCGATTGGCAATGAGCGCGCGGTAGTTCACGAGCTCGGAATCCATCTCGGCGACATTGCGCGCGCGCTCGCCTCCGCTCTGACAGGTGGCAAAGATGGTCCGGGACTTCTGCAGATAGCCGACATGCTCGCGATAGACGCGGCATTGCGCGGCCTGGTCGGCATTCGCGACCGCGGCGAGCCGGCTCTGCTGCTGGCGAAAGCCGGCCTCGTTCTGGAAGAGGTCGCGCGAGCAGGTCGCCGGGCGCTGCTGCTGGGCAAGAGCCGGCCCCGCCAGCAGCAGCGCCAGTGCGAAGGGAAGCGCGAACTTCATCCCAGATTCAGCTCCTTGAAGAAGTCGTTGCCCTTGTCGTCGATGACGATGAAGGCCGGGAAATCCTCGACCTCGATGCGCCAGACCGCCTCCATGCCGAGCTCCGGATATTCCAGCACCTCGACCTTGCGGATGCAGTCCTGCGCCAGGCGCGCCGCCGGACCGCCGATCGAGCCGAGATAGAAGCCGCCATGGGCCTTACAGGCCTCACGCACCGCGGCGGAGCGGTTGCCCTTGGCGAGCATCACCATCGAGCCGCCGAAGGACTGGAACTGGTCGACGAAAGAATCCATGCGGCCGGCCGTGGTCGGGCCGAAGGAGCCCGAGGCGAAGCCCTCCGGCGTCTTGGCCGGGCCGGCATAATAGACCGGGTGGTTCTTGAAATAATCGGGCATGCCCTCGCCGCGCTCCAGCCGCTCGCGGATCTTGGCATGGGCGAGGTCGCGGGCGACGACGATGGTGCCGGTCAGCGACAGGCGCGTCTTGACCGGGTGCTGCGACAGCGTCGCGAGGATATCGCTCATCGGCTGGTTGAGATCGATCTTGACTACGGAGCCGCCAAGCGCCGCTTCGTCGACATCCGGCAGGTACTTCGACGGATCGGTCTCCAGCGCCTCCAGGAAGATGCCGTCCCTGGTGATCTTACCCTTGGCCTGGCGGTCGGCCGAGCAGGAGACGCCGAGGCCGATCGGCAGCGAGGCGCCGTGGCGCGGCAGGCGGATGACGCGGACGTCGTGGCAGAAATACTTGCCGCCGAACTGCGCGCCGACGCCGAGCGCCTGCGTCATCTTGTGGACCTCTTCCTCCATCTCGATGTCGCGGAAGGCATGGCCCGAGGGCGATCCCTTCGTCGGCAGCGCGTCGAGATATTTGGTCGAGGCGAGCTTGACGGTCTTGAGGTTCTGCTCGGCCGAGGTGCCGCCGATGACGATGGCGAGATGGTAGGGCGGGCAGGCTGCAGTGCCCAGCGTCAGGATCTTCTCCTTCAGGAACGCCATCATGCGATCCCTGGTGAGGAGCGAAGGCGTCGCCTGGTAAAGGAAGGTCTTGTTGGCCGAGCCGCCGCCCTTGCAGACGAAGAGGAACTTGTAAGCGTCCTCGCCCTCGGCATAGATGTCAATCTGCGCCGGCAGGTTGGTCGCGGTGTTCTTCTCCTCGAACATCGAGAGCGGCGCGAGCTGCGAATAACGCAGGTTGCGCTTGAAATAGGCGTCCGCGACGCCCTCCCCCAGAGCCGCCTCGTCCTCGCCATCGGTCCAGACCTTGCGGCCCTTCTTGCCCATGATGATGGCCGTGCCCGTGTCCTGGCACATCGGCAGCACGCCGCCGGCGGCGATGTTGGCGTTCTTCAGCAGGTCATAGGCGACGAACTTGTCGTTCGAGGTCGCCTCGGGGTCGTCGAGGATCTTGCCGAGCTGGGCGAGATGGCCGGGGCGCAGCAGATGGTTGATGTCGATGAAGGCCTGCTCGGAAAGCTGGCGGATCGCCTCGCGCGAGACGCTGAGGACCTCGCGGTCGCCGATTTTCTCGACGCTGACGCCCTCGCTGCCGAGCTTGCGATAGGGCGTCGTGTCCTCGCCGAGCGGGAAGAGATCGACATGCGTATAGGCCATGACCGGCGGCTCCGAGCGAGGGCGCGCCGCGTGGGCTCATGGCTGACGCAGCGCCGTTATGGCCGGGGTCATAGCCGGTCGAGCGCCGGGGTCCAAGCAGTCTTTAATCGGCCCAGACAGAGGCTGCGAGGCGGCGCGCCACCATGCCCCCACTGCGAAGCAATGACGGCGACGGCTCAAGCCGCCTGCGCGGCCGACTCGGCGAGAACGGCATAGATCGCCGCAGGGTCGCGGATCTTGCGAACCTGTTCCAGGACCGGCTGGTTGCGCAGCACGCGCGCGACCCGCGCCAAGGCCTTGAGATGATCGGCACCAGCGCCTTCGGGCGCGATCAGGACGAAGACGATGTCGACGGGCTGGCCGTCGAGCGCATCGAAGTCGATCGGCTTCTCGGCGCGGGCAAACAGGCCGACCAGCCGATCGATGCCCGGCATGCGCCCGTGCGGAATCGCGATGCCGTCGCCGATCCCGGTCGAGCCGAGCCGTTCGCGCTGCAGCAGCGCCTCGAAGATCTCGCGCTCGGGAAGGCCCGTCAGGGAGGCGGCATGCTGGGCAAGCTCCTGAAGAGCCTGCTTCTTGCCGTTGGCCCGCAGCGGCGAAATCACCGCGGCTGGGCTCAGGAGATCGGTCAGCGTCATTCGCCCGTCCATGCATGTCCCATGCCGATCTGAACGCGGCGGCATGGGTCAAGTTTCGACGGCCTGAGCGGTTACTCCGCCGGCCTCAGGACAACGATGCCGGCGGGTCGATCCAGCCGATATTGCCGTCGCGGCGGCGATATACGATGTTCATGCGTCCATTGCCAGCATGGCGGAAGACGATGACGGGCGCGCCGGTGAGGTCGAGCTCGGCCACGGCGTCGCTGACGGTCAAACTATGGAGCGATTTCGTCGATTCCGCCACGATGACCGGATTGTCCCCGGCCGATTCGCCATCGACTTCCTCGATCTCGTCGCCCGGAGCGGCGATCACATAGCTGGGGATTTCGATTCCGACATCGCGGCCATTGGCCGCCGTGCGGTCCTTCAGCCGGCGCTTGTAGCGCCGCAACCGCTTCTCGATGCGCTCCGCCATCTTGTCGAGGCTGGCATAGGCATCATGGGCGGTGGCGGTGGCTTCCAGCGTGATCCCGGAGGAGAGATGGATGACAGTGTCCGTCCGGAAGGCCGAGCCATCCTTGTCCACTGTGACATGTCCTTGGTAGCCGCCCTCGTAGTATTTGTTGACGGCCGCCGCCACCCGCTCCTCGGCCTGACCGCGCAGGGCCTCGCCGACATCGAGATTCTTGCCGGAGATTCGCAAGCTCATGGACTGCTTCCCCTTGTTAGCCATGGCCAGTTGTTCGGCCATCAGGAGGAGCTAAGAACTGCGAGTCCGGGATGTCAATGAGCCGACCGGCTCATGGCGCCCATGCGAGGGGGCTCTGGAACAAAATCGATCGCGGCCGGGCGCGACATCCCGCCGCCGTGCCGCGTCCAGGCAACGCTCAGCGGCCGCCCAGCGCCATCGCGGTCTTTTCCCGGCGGCGTTCCATCGAGGACGGAATCCTGAGCGATTCTCGATATTTTGCAACGGTGCGCCGCGCGATATCGATGCCGCTGGCCTTGAGTCGCGTCACGATGGCATCGTCCGAGAGCACGTCGCTCGGGCTCTCCTCGTCGATCATCTGCTTGATGCGGAAGCGGACCGCCTCGGCCGAGTGAGCCTCGCCATACCCTGTCGCGGCAATCGCGGCCGAGAAGAAGTACTTCATCTCGAAGACGCCGCGGGAACAGGTGAGGTACTTGTTGGAGGTCACGCGCGAGACCGTCGACTCGTGCATGCCGATGGCGTCGGCGACCGTCTTGAGGTTGAGCGGGCGAAGATGCTCGACGCCGTGGGCGAAGAAGCCGTCCTGCTGGCGCACGATCTCGCTGGCGACCTTCAGGATCGTGCGCGCCCGCTGCTCCAGCGAGCGCGTCAGCCAGTTCGCGGTTTGCAGGCATTCGGCGATGAAGGCGCGCTCCTGATCGCTGCGGGCCGATTTCGAGACGCGGGCATGGTAGGTCTGATTGACCAGCAGGCGCGGCAGCGTATCGGGGTTGAGATCGATCAACCAGGAGCCGTCGGGTGCAGCGCGGATGAAGACGTCGGGCACGACGGTCTCCGCCGCGGAGCCGCCGAAGGCCCGGCCTGGCTTGGGATCCAGCCGGCGGATCTCCGCGACCATATCCGCGATATCCTCGTCATCGACGCCGCAGACGCGCTTCAGCGCGGCGAAATCGCGCTTCGCGACGAGGGCGAGATTGGCGACGAGCGCCTGCATGGCCGGATCGAAGCGGTTGCGATCGCGCAGCTGGATCGCAAGGCACTCCGCCACGTCGCGCGCCGCCACGCCTGAAGGATCGAACCCCTGGACGAGGGACAGCACCGACTCGACGCGTGTGGCCGCGATGCCGAGCCGTTCGGCCAGATCCCCAACCGGTTCCGCCAGATAGCCGCTGTCGTCGACCGCATCGATGAGGTGCCGCCCGATGATGCGATCCGCCGGATCGGCGACCACAAGGTCGAGCTGCGCGAGCAGATGGTCGTGCAGCGACAACTCCACCGTGAGGCTGCTCTCGAAGCCTTCCGGCCCGTCCTCGAAGGAGCCCCCGGACGAGCCGTAACTGCCTCCGACGATCGGCAGGCTGTCGGCACCGGCCGACTCGCTGCGGGCCGGGCTCGGCTGCTCGCCCTGGAAGACGTTGTCGAGGCTGGTGCCCAGGCGGCCCTCGATGCCCTCCAGCGTGTTCAGGCTCTCGGCCCGCTCAAAACTCTCGGCATTGGCGGCGAGAGGGCCGTCCGCCCCGTTGGCCTGCACAGGAAGCTCCGCGCCGTCGTCGCGCTCGAGCAACGGATTGCGCTCCAGTTCGCCCTCGACGAAGCTCTGCAATTCGAGATGGGAGAGCTGGAGAAGCTTGATCGCCTGCAGGAGCTGCGGCGTCATCACCAGGGACTGACCCTGGCGCAATTCCATGCGCGGCATTATCGCCATGCGCGAACGGCCCTTCTGCGACGGCGCGCCAGCGGCACGCTTCTTGCTTTCGTAGAGAACCCTAGCGCCCGAACACCGCGACGTCAAAGCCCCTGCCGCCTAAACAGGCAAGCAGGTTAATGCGCCGCAGCATCATTTCGCAATCGCGAAACGACGATACCGATCAGAGGCGGAAATCCTCGCCGAGATAGACCCGGCGTACATCCGGGTTGGCAATGATCTCGGCCGGGGAGCCTTCCGTGAGCACGCGGCCGGAATGGATGATGTAGGCGCGGTCGACGAGGCCGAGCGTCTCGCGGACATTGTGATCGGTGATCAGCACGCCGATGCCGCGGTCGGTGAGCTGGCGGACCAGCGCCTGGATGTCGCCAACGGCGATGGGGTCGATGCCTGCGAAGGGCTCGTCGAGCAGGATGAAGGAGGGCTTGCCCGCCAGCGCGCGGGCGATCTCGCAGCGGCGGCGCTCGCCGCCGGAGAGCGCGATCGAAGGGGCTTTGCGCAGGCGCGCGATGCTGAACTCTTCCAGCAACTGGTCGAGTTGGCGCTCGCGTGCCTTTCGATTGGGTTCGACCACCTCGAGCACCGCGCGGATATTGTCTTCCACGGAAAGTCCCCGGAAGATCGAGGCTTCCTGCGGCAGGTAGCCGATGCCGAGCCGGGCGCGCTGATACATCGGCAGCGCCGTGATGTCGTTGCCCTCGAGCGAGATGACGCCGAGATCGGCTCCGACCAGCCCGGTGATCATGTAGAAGATCGTGGTCTTGCCGGCACCGTTGGGGCCGAGCAGCCCGACAGCCTCGCCCTGGCGCAGATACAGGCTAGCATCGCTGACGACGGTGCGGCCGCCATAGCTCTTGCGCAGCCCCGCGACAGCCAGGATGCCGGGGCCGCCGATCGCAGCCGCGGTCAGCCGGGCGTCGCCCGCGCGGGCCGCCTCGGGCGCGCGACCGAACAGCCCGCGCAGCCTGGCGACCGCGCCCGGGCCGCGCGCGGCCTTCGGCGCGGGTTTCGGAGACATTCGTGGCGGGGCTTCGGAAACGTTCACTGCGTGCCTGGTCGCTCGGGAAAACTCAGTTGGTCGGCTTGGCGCCGGCCGCCGGCTTGGCTCCCGGCTTGCCTGCGTCCGCCTTGTTCGCATCGGCCGCGTTCGGCACGAAGAAGCCCTGCACGCGCCCGCCCTTGGTGGTCTCGACATTGGCGATGCCGGTGACGGTGTTGTAGGTCAGCTTCTCACCGCGGGTGATGTTCGGGCCGTCGTTCAGGGCGACGTTGCCGGTCATGATCACGAGGTTGTTGGCGCGATCGAACTCCGCGTTGTCGGAGGTCGCGGCCTGGGTCTTGGAGACGACCGTCACCGGCCCCTTGCAGAGAATGCGCTTGATCGACGAGTCGTTGCTGCTGGGGGTGGCGGGCGCGGCCGGCTTCGCCGCCGGCGCCGGGGTCGCGGCCTGGCCCTTCTGGCCACCCTGGCCGCCATTGCGCCCTTCGTAGAGCACCGTCATCACGGTGCAACGCACCGTGGTGTCGCCCTGAACCGCGACGACATTGCCGGTGAAGACCGCCTTGTTCTCCTTGTCGAGCACGTCGAGCTTGTCGGCGTCGATCTTGATCGGCTCCTTGCTGTCGCCGCCCAGCCCGCCGAGCGGCGAGGAAGCGGAGCCCTTCGGCTTCGGCTGGGCGAAACCGGTGCCCGGGACCGCCAGGAGCGCAAGCCCGGCCATCGCCAGCAAAGCGGCGCTCCGGCAGGCGCGCGTGAAACGGAACGTCTGAGCCGGCGCTCTCATGTCACTGCCTCTTTTCGTTGCCTTGCGGGGCCGCAGCGCCCGCGGGAAGCGTCGGATCCGCCTTCAGCAGGTCCAGCCTCGGCGTGCTGCCTTCCCGCTCCGGCCCGGCGATGGTCCCGGCCGGCGCGTTCTTGATCAGCACCCTGACACGTCCTTCGAAGGCGATCACCTCGCCGTTGTTCTTCACGTCGAGCGTGTTCGCGTCAACCGTCGTCTGGTCCATATGGACGGTCACGGGCTCTTTGGAGACCACCGTCCCGGCCTTGAAGTCGACATCCGCCGCACGCATCGTCATGTCGTGGCCGCTCTCGGTGCGGATCTTGACGTCGTCGACCAGCCTGAGCCGCTCCTTCTGCGTATCGAAGAGGCCCGTCTTCGCGTTGACCGTCACCCAGCCTTCGCGCTCCATCTGGATGCGGGCGAGCAGGGTCTGCAACTCGATCTGCGTCGGGTTGCGAATCGCCTGATAGGCATTCTCGGCGGTTACCTGATAGGGCCGGTTATCCTTGCGGTAGCCGGAGAGCTTCGGGGTCTCCATCCTGACCTTGCCGCCGGTGATGCCGACCGCTCCGATCGAGACGTTCTGCAGCTTGCCGCGCAGCGGGTTTAGGAAAGGCACGACGATCAGGCCGAGCACCGCAGTTACCGCGACGACGGGAATGGCGCGGCGCAGGAAACGGACATGACGCGTATGGCGCTGCGCCGCGACGAAGGCCGCGCGCCGGCGCAAGGCATGCGCCGATAGCCCGGCAGTCGGGTTGTTGAAGGTCATTGCCACAGTCATGCCCCGCGCAATGGCAGTTGCTCACGGCTTTTTCGTGTCGCCGGACGAGCGGCATCGCGCCCCCGCGCTGCCCGTCCCTCGGAAGGCGGACGGAAAACCAGCCCCCCGTTCGCGCGCAGACTGACGCAGGAAGCCTTAGAAATTGTCAAGTGTGGGCAAAGATATCCATCTCCTCCCAGCCGGCCAGATCGAGCTCGGCGCGGTAGGGCAGGAAGTCGAAGCAGGCTTTCGCAAGGTGGCCGCGCCCTTCCCGCGCCAGCATCGCCTCGAGCTTCTGATGCAGCGCATGCAGATGCAACACGTCGGAGGCCGCGTAGGCGAGCTGGGCTTCGCTCAGCGTGTCCGCCCCCCAGTCGGAGGATTGCTGCTGCTTCGACAACTCGACGCCCAGCAGCTCGCGGACCAGGTCCTTCAGCCCGTGGCGGTCGGTATAGGTCCGCGCCAGCTTCGAGGCGATCTTGGTGCAGTAGACCGGAGCAGTGACGACGCCGAAGGCATGGCGCAGCACCGCGATATCGAAACGCGCGAAATGGAACAGCTTCAGCACCGCCGGATCCTCCAACAGGCGGATCAGGTTCTTCGGGCGCTCGGGGCCCTTCGCGATCTGCACCACGTCGGCGGTACCGTCGCCCCGCGAGAGCTGGACCACGCAAAGCCGGTCGCGATGCGGATTGAGGCCGAGCGTCTCGGTATCGATCGCGACGCTCGCCCCGGCATCGTAGCCGTCCGGCAGATCGCCGCGATGGAAACGGATGGTCATGCTCGCAACCTCACTCTGCCGCCCCGGACGACCCGTCGACGCTCGCCGGGACCCGGCGGCCCTGCAGGGAGCCAGCCACGACAAGCTTCCGCAGCTAGCCGGCTGCCTCGCCTCGTTCAAGCCTTTTCTGAGGCCCGGCAAGGATTTGAAGCGACGTTAACCTTTTATTCACCATAAGCTTCAACTCGACGTGGCGGCATGCGACAAGAGGTCAACGGAGCCCGACGCATGTCCATCATCCGCCTGTTCACCGACCTCGACGGCCGCATCGGCCTGCAGAGCTTCTGGCTCGGCAGCGCCGCAGTCGCCCTGACGCTGTTCGCCGTCCAGCGGATCGCGCCGCAATTGGCCGATCCAGCGACGGCAGCGATGACGGTCGCCTTTGCGAAGACCTTCGCCCTGTTTCCCTGGTCGGCCCTCGCGGCGAAGCGGGCCCGGGACCGCGGCGGCTCCTCGCTGTTCGGCATCCTGCTGGTCTGCGCCATCGTGCTGCCCGAACAGATGCTGCCGCATGTCCCGTTCGGCTGGCGGCCCTCACTGGAGGCGATCGGAACGATTGCCTGGGTGGTCGCCTTCATCGATCTGGGCCTGATGCCGTCCGCGCACCGGGATCAGGACGAGGCCGGGCTTGCGACTGCCGCAGCCGGTGCTAAAGCGGCGGAATGACCGCCGAACAGACCGCCGCCCTCGTCCCGCTCGAGTTCGACCCGACCGATCCTGTCGCGCTGGCGCAGGCGCTGGTACGCTGCCCGTCCGTGACGCCGGCCGAGGGCGGCGCGCTCGCACTGCTGGCCCGGGTGCTGGCCGCGGAAGGCTATGCGATCCACCGCCCGGTCTTCGGCGAGCCCGGCATGCCGGACATCGAGAACTTCTATGCGCGGATCGGCAGCGAGGCGCCGGTCTTCGTCATCGCCGGCCATACCGATGTCGTGCCGGTCGGCGACGAGGCCGCGTGGACCCGCGCGCCGTTCGGAGCGCAGATCGAGAACGGCGTGCTCTACGGGCGCGGCGCCTGCGACATGAAAGGCGGCCTCGCCGCCATGGTTTCGGCCGCGATCCGCTATCGGCGCGAGAATCCGCGGGCGCCGGGCTCGATCGCCTTTCTCGTCACCGGCGATGAGGAGGGACCTGCGGTCAATGGCACAGTCAAGCTGCTGAAATGGGCGCATGAGCGCGGCGAGCGCTTCGACCACTGCCTGCTCGGCGAGCCGACCAACCCGGCCGCGATGAGCGACATGATCAAGATCGGCCGGCGCGGCTCGCTGACGGGCGAACTCACGGTCAACGGCATCCAGGGCCATGTCGGCTATCCGCATCTCGCCGACAATCCGATCCGCGGCATGGTGCGGCTGCTGGCGGCGCTCGACGCGGCCCCGCTCGACCTGGGCACCCGGCATTTCGACCCCAGCAATCTCGAGGTGACGACGCTCGATGTCGGCAACCCGGCGACCAACGTCATCCCGGCGCAGGCCAGGGCCGTCTTCAACATCCGCTTCAACGACACATGGACGCCGGAGACGCTCGCCGCCGAGATCGAGCGCCGGTTGCGCGAGGCAGCCGGCAATACGGTGCGCCACGAACTCCGCTTCCGGCCGACCAATTCGGTCGCCTTCCTGACCGAGCCCGGCCCCTTCGTCGCAATGGTCGCGGACGCGGTCGAGGCGGAGACCGGCAAGCGGCCGGCGCTGTCGACCACGGGCGGCACCTCCGATGCGCGCTTCATCAAGAGCTATTGCCCGGTGGTCGAATACGGCGTCGTCGGCAAGACGATGCACCAGGTCGACGAATGCGTCGCCATTGCGGATCTCGTGGCGCTGGAGCGGATCACGCATCGGTTACTGGCCAGCTATTTTGCAGCGCAACACAAGACTTGACAGCCAGCACCGCCGCGCCATCATCCCTTAGACCAAAGTCTAAGATCGGAGATGGAGTGCGGCCATGCGACTGGCGGCTGAGGATATCGCGAGATCGCTGCGCGGCTCATGGCGCCTGATGAGCGAGGGCGCCGAGGCTCTGCCCGATCTCGATCTGAGCCGCGAAGGCTTCTGGCGCTCGTTTCTCGCGCTCGCGCTGATGGCGCCCGCGACCATCGCCCTGCTCGCCGCGACGCGGCTGTTCGCCGGGCTGCCCAACACCGTCGGACTCTTCGCCGCTCCGGGCCTCGTCGTCTCCGTCGTCGGTGCCCTGCTGCTGACGATCCTCGTCGTCCCGGCCTTTCTGATCCTCCTGCGTCCGGAACTCGCGCGCGAAGCCCGGTTCACCAGCTTCGTCATCGCCTGGAACTGGGCCGGCATCGTCTCCGCAAGCCTGATGGCGCTGCCGGCCGCCGTCTTCGCGCTGGGCTGGTCAACCCCGCAACTCGCCATCGCCCAGTTCGCCGCCTTCGGCATCGTCGTGCTGCGGCTGCGCTACGGCGTCGCCCGCGCCGCCTTCGGCGGCGGCGGCGTGGCGCTTCTGCTGGTCAGCGCCAGCATCGTGCTCGACTACGGGGTGGTGCGGCTGTTCGGGTTGGCCTGAGCGCGGCCGCTCAGTAGTCGACGCCGGCCAGATAGAGCCCGCTGGAAGGCGCCAACGCCGCGCATTGCGAGCGGTCGCGGGCGGCCAGGACCTGCCCCATCCGATCTTCCGGCCAGCGCCCGGCGCCGACCATCTTCAGGGAGCCGACGATGGAGCGGACCTGGTGGTGCAGAAAGGAGCGGGCGTGCGTATAGACCACGATCTCGCTGCCTTCGCGCCTGACATCGAGCCGGTCGAGCGTGCGGATCGGGCTGTTGGCCTGGCACTCGGCGGCGCGGAAGGTCGTAAAATCATGCTGGCCCAGCAGCGCCTTGGCGGCGCGGTCCATCGCCTCCGGGTCGAGCTTCACCGGGACATGCCAGACGCGGTTGCGATCCAATGCCGGCGGCGCCCGCCGATCGAGGATGCGGTAGATGTAATAGCGCCGCCTCGCCGAGATGCGGGCATCGAAATCGTCGGGAACGATCTCGGCGCTCAGCACGCTGACCGGCACGAGCGCCTTCAGCCGGGCGTTGCTGGCGTCGCGCACCACATCGGTGCGCCATGCCTTCACGAGATCGACATGCGCGACCTGATGGGTGGCGTGGACGCCGGCATCGGTGCGCCCGGCGCAATGCAGCCGCACGGGATGGCCGCAAAAGGCCTCGACCGCCTCCTCGACGCTCTGCTGCACCGACGGGTCGCTCGCCTGGCGCTGCCAGCCCGAAAAACGCGTGCCGTCATATTCGATGACGAGCTTGTAGCGCGGCATCAGTGCCGGCCATCAAGAAGGGCGAAGCGATTTCTGGACAACGGCCCGCTCCGCTAGAGCCTGTCGCCGGCACCGAGCCGGGCGCCGCGCAGGAATTCCGCCCCGCTCATCGGCGCCTTGCCGGCGCGCTGGACCTGCAGCAGCTTCACCGCTCCGACCTCGCAGGCGACCGTGCCCTCGTCGTCGAGCAGCGTACCGGGCTCGGCAGCGCCACCGGCGCGGGCCGTCCGCAGGATCTTCAGCCGCTCCGGCCCCTTGCCGAGGTCGATCTCGGCGAAGGCACCCGGGAAGGGCGACAGGCCGCGCACGAGGTCGTGGACCTGCTGCGCCGGACGGGCCCAGCTCAGCCTGGCCTCGGCATTGGCGATCTTGGCGGCATAGGTGACGCCCTCATCCGCCTGAGGCGTGAACTGCAATCCACCGCGGCCGAGCGCCGCGAGTGCACGCACCATCAGATCGGCGCCCAGGATGCTGAGCCTGTCGTGGAGCTCGCCGGCCGTCATGTCGGGGCCGATGGGCAGTCGCTCGACCATGCCGACCGGGCCGGTATCGAGACCGGCCTCCATCTTCATGACGCAGACGCCGGTCTCGGCGTCGCCGGCGATGATCGCGCGCTGGATCGGCGCCGCGCCACGCCAGCGCGGCAGCAGCGAGGCGTGCAGGTTGAGGCAACCGAGTTCGGGCAGATCGAGGATCGCCTGCGGCAGGATCATGCCGTAGGCGACGACGACGGCGACGTCGGCCTGGTGCGAAGCGATGAGCTCGACCTGCTCGGGCGGCTTCAGGGTCGAGGGCGTGCAGACCGGAATGCCGAAGCGCTCGGCAGCGCGATGCACCGGCGACGGCTTGAGCTCGAGGCCGCGCCCCGCCTGCGCCGGCGCGCGAGTGTAGCAGGAGACGACCTCATGCCCCTGCCCGACGATCTCGGTAAGCACCGGCACGGCGAAATCGGGCGTGCCCATGAAGATGACGCGCAAGCTCATATAACGAACAATACCTCAACTCGACGGAGCGCCGGAACGGCTTGAACAGCCCTCATCTTGAGGAGCGGCGGAAGGCCGCGTCTCGAAGGATAGTCCAGTCGTCTCCTCTAGCATCCTTCTAGGCGCCGCGAGCCGCTCCTCCTCAGGACGAGGGCTGGCGGTCGAATGACCGATCAGGCCGCCCGCTCGCGCTTGGCAGCCTTGGCGAATTTCTTGGTGACGCGCTCCCGCTTGAGGCGCGACAGGTAATCGATGAAGAGCACCCCGTTGAGATGGTCGATCTCATGCTGCAGGCAGGTCGCGAGCAGGCCGTCGGCCGCGACCTCCTGCACCTTGCCGTCAAGGTCCATGTAGCTGACCTTGACCTGCGCCGGGCGCTCGACCTCCTCGTAATATTCCGGGATGGACAGGCAACCCTCCTCGTAGGCGCTGAACTCGTCCGAGGACCAGGTCACTTCCGGATTGATGAAGACCAGCGGCTTGCGCGGCTCCGGCTCCTCGCCGTCCTTGGCCTCCGGCTTTGACAGATCCATGGTGACGACGCGCAGCGGGACGCCGATCTGGATCGCGGCGAGGCCGATGCCGGGCGCGTCGTACATCGTCTCGAACATGTCGTCGACGAGCGCACGAATCTCGGGCGTGACGGCTTCGACCGGCTTCGAGACGAGGCGAAGCTGGCTGTCGGGCAGGATGACGAGAGGGCGGATGGCCATGGGTTTCCGGGAAAAAGATCTGGTGAGCCGGGGACATAAGCATTTGTGGGCAGGTGGTCAAACTGTTCCGCTTTCGTTCGCCATCGCCGCTCGAATCGGCTAGGCTACAAAGATGAACGCCATCGCCTTCACCTTGCTGGAACGGCCCGTGACCTGGGCCGAAGCCGCGCTCGGCTTCGGGGCCTTGAGCCTTGCTCTGCTGCTGATGGCGGTAATCGCGAGCTGGCGCGGCGGCAAGTCTCGCGCGATCGACGCCGCGATGGCGGCCGAGCGCGCCCGCGAGATGGACGACAAGGTCGCCGAGATGAACCGCCAGCAGGCCGAGCTCGCCGGCCGGATGCAGTCCATGGCGGAGATCCTCTCGACCCGGCAGGGCGACCTCGCGCGGCTGGTTGCGGAACGGATGGACGGGCTGCGCCAGCAGGTCGGTGCCGGGCTCGAGCGCAACGTCCAGCAAACCACCGAAAGCCTCGGCAAGCTGCAGGAGCGGCTTGCCGTGATCGACAACGCCCAGAAGAACCTGACCGACCTCACCTCCGAGGTGGTGACGCTTCGGGACGTGCTCGCCAACAAGCAGGCGCGCGGCGCCTATGGCCAGGGCCGGATGGAGGCGATCATCCGCGACGGCCTGCCCGCCGCCTTCTTCGCCTTCCAGCCGCAGCTTTCCAACGGCAAGCGGCCGGACTGCCTCGTCACCCTGCCCGGCGACGGGCGCGGCCTTGTGATCGACGCCAAGTTCCCGCTGGAGAGCTTCACATTGCTGCGCGAGGCGCGCGGCGAGGAGGCGAAGAAGGCCGCCGGCCAGCGCGTGCGCAGCGATGTCGGCGTGCATGTGAAGGACATCGCCGAGCGCTATTTCCTGCCCGGCGAGACGCAGGACTTGGCGCTGCTCTTCGTGCCGTCGGAATCGATCTATGCCGACCTGCACGAGCATTTCGACGATGTCGTGCAGCGGGCGCACCGAGCGCGGATCATGATCGTCTCGCCTTCGCTGCTGGCGCTGGCGATCCAGTTGATGCAGTCGCTGGTGCGCGATGCCCGGATGCGCGAGGAGGCGCAGGTCATCCAGACCGAGGTCGGCAAGCTGCTCGACGACGTGCGGCGCCTGGGCGAGCGCGTGGACAAGCTCGACACCCATTTCCGGCAGGCGCAGGACGATGTCGGCCAGATCAAGACTTCGGCCGGCAAGGTGACGAACCGTGCCGAGAAGATCGGCGCGCTCGACTTCGACGACGAGAAGAGCGAGCCGAAGCTGCCCTTCGCCAAGGGCCTCGAGCTGAAGCGTGCCGCGGAGTGATCAGCCGCGGTTGAGCGCGGCCGAGAGCTCCGGCTTCACGTTCAGCGTCTGGAAGACCACGCAGTAGCGCTCGGTCAGCTTGAGCAGCGTGTCGAGCTTTTCCTGCGGCGCGTCGGTTTCGACATCGAAGGACAGGCGGATCGCCTTGAAGCCGACGGGCGCATCCTTCGCGACGCCGAGCGTGCCGCGGAAGTCGAGGTCGCCCTCGGCGCGGACGACGCCTTTCCTCAGCTCGATCTCGAGGGCGGTCGCGACCGCCTTCAGCGTGACGCCGGCGCAGGCAACCAGCGCCTCCAGCAGCATATCGCCGGAGCAGAGCTCGGCGCCCGAACCACCCGTCGCCGGATGCAGGCCGGCGAGCGCGATCGCGCGGCCGGTCTCGACCTTGCAGGCGATGTGCTGGTCGTCGAGCGCGCCATGCGCCTTGAGCGTGACGATCGCCGCATCCGGGTTGCTGCGGTATTCGTCCTTGAGCGGAGCCTGCAGGGTGCGCAGCGCGGTGACATCCATGAAGCCGACCTCCTCGTTCGAACCGCGACATCGCGTGAGCGAGGCAGATAAGGCGTAGCCGGGCCGGAAGCCAGCCCGCATCGCTCAGGCGGCCGCGGCGGCCGGCTCCCGGCCATTGGCTTCCTTCCCCCGGCAGCGTTCGCGCGCATGCCGCAGCTCGCGCCGCGCCGCCGCGAAGGCGGATGAGCGCCGATCGCGGGGTCGGGCCTGCAGATTCTCCAGGGCATAGCCGATGCGGCCGGAGCGCGGCTGCATCACCAGGATACGGTCGGCCAGCGCCACCGCCTCGTCGATATCCCGTGTCGCAATCAAGACGGCGGTCCGGCTCTCGCCGCAAAGCGCCCCGATCAAGCGAGACATGTCGGCCCGGGTCGCCGCATCGAGCGCGGCGAAGGGTTCGTCCAGGAGCAGAAGTTTCGGCCGCGCCACCAGGGCACGCGCGACCGCGAGGCGCTGCCGCCGGGCCCGGCAGAGCTCATGCGGCCAAAGCTCGCCGCATCCGGCGAGGCCGGCCCGCACCAGCGCATTCGTCACCAGCCCCTCGCGTTCGAAGGGAGTGCGATGGTCCAGGCCCAAACCGACATTGCCGGCGGCGCTGAGCCACGCAACGAGGTTCGGCTCCGAAGAGATCAGACCCGCATCGGCACGAGAGCCGGTCTCGGCTGCGCCGCAGGGCCAGATCGCCCCGTCGCCAGGGCCGTCCAGACTGGCCAGCCGCCGCAGCAAAGCGCTCCCGCCGGGCTCCGCGCCATTCAGCAGTGCGACGATCTCGCCGCGACGGAGCGCGACGTCGGTTCCGGTGAAGGTGAACGCTCCGCGGGCCTCGGATCCTGAATTCAGCGCGAAACTCAGCATCGGGTCGATCCCTCAGGCGACGAGGCGAGGGACCGGAGCGGTTCTGCCGCCCTTCCCCACGCTTTAGCTGCATTTATTTCGCGCCCGCAAGCTGGTGGCTCAAATCGGCGCGTGTTCTGTTTATAGGTTCGTTAGTTCTTCAAGTCAAACGATCCCCCGCGACCGTGTCACCGGCGCCACGGGATCGGCCGACGATTTTTGACTTTTCCGCGCGGCATGTCGCCATGGTAGGAACGGGCTTCATTGCGAGACCACGCCGCCGTGTCAGCCACCACCGACAAGCCCGCCCTCCCGCTCCCCGAGATGCTGCAGAATGCCGAGGCCGGCGTCTCGCGGCTGCTGGAATCCGGCCACCGGCGCGACAAGGCGCAGAAGCGCCAGCAGCTGGTCGCCGCGCTTCGCCGGCTGCTCGACGACGGCAAGGCCTCGGCGCGCGCCATTCTCGAGGGGCAAAAGAGCGGCCTTGCCTGCGCCCGCCGGCTCTCGGCCGTGATGGATGCGGTGATGATCGCGCTCTACAAGGCGGCGACAAGCTATTTCTATCCGGCCGACAATCCGTCGCAGTCCGAGCGGATCGCCGTCGCCGCCGTCGGCGGCTACGGACGCGGGACGCTGGCGCCTGGCTCGGATGTCGACCTGCTCTTCCTGTTTCCGCACAAGCAGACGGCCTGGGGCGAAAGCGTGGTCGAGTCGATGCTCTACCCGCTCTGGGACCTGAAGCTGAAGACCGGGCATTCGGTCCGCTCGGTCGATGACTGCATCCGCGAGGCGCGGGCCGACATGACCATCCGTACGGCACTGCTCGAGGCCCGCTTCCTCGCCGGTGACCGGGACTTGTTCGACGAGATGGTCCGGCGCTTCGATGCCGAAGTGGTCGAGGGAACGGCGGCGGCCTTCACCGAGGCGAAGCTCGCCGAGCGCGAGCTGCGGGTGCAGCGCGCCGGCGCCTCGCGCTATCTGGTCGAGCCCAACGTCAAGGACGGCAAGGGCGGGCTGCGGGACCTCAATACCCTGTTCTGGATCTCGAAATACGCCTACCGCGTGCAGGACGTGCGGGATCTCGTCGCGGCCGGGCTGTTCGACAAGCCGGAGCTGGAGATGTTCGAGCGCTCGGAAGACTTTCTCTGGCGGGTACGCTGCTGGATGCATTTCATCACCGGGCGGGCGGAGGAGCGCCTGTCCTTCGACCTGCAGCAGCAGGTGGCGGCGGCCGTCGGCTATGCCGGACGGAAGGGGCAGGCGCCGGTCGAACGCTTCATGAAGGCCTACTTCCTGGTCGCCAAGGATGTGGGAGATCTGACCGCGATCGTCTGCGCCGCGCTGGAAGCGCGCCAGCAGAAGCCGCGCGCCACCCTGTCGCGCCTGCTCGGATCCTTCGCCAAGCGCAAGCGCGTCCGCGCGCTCGGCCATACCGACTTCACCCTCAAGGGCCAGCGTCTTGCGGTGATCGACGACAGCGCCTTCGAGCGCGACCCGGTCAACCTGCTCCGGCTCTACCAGATCGCCAGCCAGGAGGATCTCGCGATCCATCCGGATACGAGCCGGCTGGTGACGCAATCCCTGAAGCTGGTCACACCCGGCCTGCGCAGCGACCCGGAGGCCAACAGGATCTTCCTCGACATCCTGACGGCGCGGCGCTCGCCCGAGGTGGTGCTGCGCCGCATGAACGAATCGGGCCTGCTCGGTCGCTTCGTCCCGGATTTCGGCCGGGTCGTGGCAATGATGCAGTTCAACATGTACCACCACTACACGGTGGACGAGCATCTCATCCGCGCCATCGGCGTGCTTGCCGAGATCGATGCCGGCTCGCTCGAGGCCGAGCATCCGCTCTCCAACGAGATCATGCCGAGCATCGCCAACCGAAGGGCGCTCTATGTCGCGCTCTTCCTGCACGACATCGCCAAGGGGCGACCGGAGGACCACTCGCTCGCCGGCGCGCGGATCGCCCGCAAGCTGGGGCCGCGCTTCGGGCTGACGCCGGGCCAGACCGAGACGGTCGCCTGGCTGGTCGAGCACCATCTCGACATGTCGACCATCGCCCAGAGCCGAGACCTCGGCGACCCCAAGACGATCGAGAGCTTCGCGGCGACCGTCCAGACGCTGGAGCGGCTGAAGCTGCTGCTGATCCTCACCGTCGCGGACATCAAGGCCGTCGGCCCCGGAGTCTGGAACGGCTGGAAAGGCCAGCTCCTGCGCACGCTCTACTACGAGACCGAGCTTGTCCTCGCCGGAGGGCATTCGGCAGTGGAGCGCAAGGCCCGCGTCGGCCAGAAGCAGGAGGCGCTGCGGCAGCGCCTCGTCGACTGGGCCGCAGAGGAGCGGGAGGCCTATATCGCGCGCCACTATCCGGCCTACTGGATCAAGGCGGACATCGCCGATCAGGAGCGGCATGCGCGCTTCCTGCACGACGCCGAGACCGCCGGCCGCACGACGGCGACGATGGTCGAGACCGACCAGTTCCGCGGCGTGACCAAGCTCACCGTGCTCGCGCCCGATCATCCGCGCCTGCTCGCCATCGTCACCGGCGCCTGCGCTGCGGCGGGCGGCAACATCGTCGACGCCCAGATCTTCACGACCAGCGACGGGCTGGTTCTCGACACGATCTCGGTTTCCCGCGCCTTCGACCGGGATGACGACGAACTGCGCCGAGCCGAGCGGATAGCGGCCGCGATCGAGCGCGCGCTGAAGGGCGAGATCAGGATCGCGGATCTGGTGGCGCAGCGGCGTGCGCCGCCGCCGCGAGGCCAGACTTTCCAGCTCGCCCCTGAGGTCGTCATCGACAACGTGCTGTCGAGCCGCCACACGGTGCTGGAGGTTTCGGGGCTCGATCGCCCGGGCCTGCTCTACGACCTGACCACCGCCATCGGGAAACTCAACCTCAACATCGCCTCGGCGCATATCGCGACCTTCGGCGAGAAGGCCGTGGACGTCTTCTACGTCACGGACCTGACCCATGCGAAGATAACCTCGACGGCGCGGCAGCTCACGATCCGGAAGGCGCTGCTGGAAGTGTTCGAATTCGAGGGCGCCAGGGCCGCTTCGAGCCGGACGAAAGTCCCGGCGCGTGCTTGATTTGGGGCGCCGGAAGCCCGATATCGGCTGCGAATGCTGCCGCGCTGCGGGAGAATGTCCCGCCGGGCCCGGCATCGGGCGGCGCGGCGCGCCATGTGAAGGGAATTGGAAGACGCGATGACGCAGAACCCTGCGACGGAAGACCCGAACCTCGACGCCGCGGCCAACGCTCCTGAGCAGGCTCAGGCCGCCGAAGGAAGCAGCGAGGCCCGGATCGCGGCGCTGCAAGCCGAGCGCGACGACCTCAAGGACAAGCTGCTGCGCACCCTCGCCGAGATGGAAAACCTGCGCCGGCGCACCGAGCGCGAGATCGCCGATGCGAAGGCCTATGCGGTGACCAGCTTCGCACGCGACATGCTCGGCTCCTCGGACAATCTGCGCCGGGCGCTCGAGAGCGTGCCGGAAGCCGCCAAGGCCGGCACCGACGCGACGCTCAAGGCTTTGCACGACGGCGTCGAGCTGACCGAGCGCGAGCTGTTGAAGACGCTCGAGCGCCACGGCGTCCGCAGGGTGGACCCGCAGGGCGAGAAATTCGACCCGAACCTGCATCAGGCGATGTTCGAAGCGCCCGACCCGGCCACGCCGAAGGGCATCGTCTCGAAGGTCGTCCAGGTCGGCTACAAGATCGGCGAGCGCGTGCTGCGCCCGGCCCTCGTCGGCGTCTCCGCCGGGGCGCCGAAGGCGGCCGAGCCGCCGGCCGGCGAAGCCGGCGGCGACAAGCCTGCGAGTCACTGAGAGAAAGCCAGGGACCGATGTTCGAGGGCGCCGGCGTCGCCATCTTCGCGCTGACCGGAGCCCTCGTCGCCGCCCGCAAGGGGATGGACCCGTTCGGCTTCATCCTGCTGGCGACCGTGACCGGCGTCGGCGGTGGGACGCTGCGAGAGCTGCTGCTCGGCCATGACGCGCTGTGGGTGCGCAGCCCGACGGACGTCATCATCTGCACCATCGTGGCGCTGGGCTCCTGGGCGCTGGCCTATCTCCGTCCCGGCGTCCTCGAGGGCTGGAGCGGGCGCCGCCTCCTGCTCTGGGCCGACGCTGCGGGCCTTTCCCTCTTCGCCGTCATCGGCACGCTGCGGGGCCTCGATTCCGGAGCACCGGTCCTGTCGGCGGTCGCGCTCGGCGCGATGACCGCGACCTTCGGCGGCATCCTCCGTGACATCCTCGCCGGCGACCGGCCCATGGTGCTGTGGAGCCGCGAGTTCTACGTCACCGCCGCGACGGCCGGCGCGGCGACCACGGCGCTGCTGGCCGGCCTCGGCCTGCCCGGACTCGCCGTCGTGCTCGGCGGCATCGCGATCGGCTTCGGCCTGAGGGCGGGCTCCCTGCTGTTCGGCTGGTCCTTTCCCCGGCTGCCGGGTCAAGCCGCCGAATAGTTCAGCCGGGCTTCGTCACGCGCCGCAATGTCAGGTTGATGCGGCCCCCCTCGGGCAGCAGCGTCGAGGAACCCGAGAGGATGCGATCGATGCCGTGATAGGCCAGCCGCGCCTCGCCACCAAAGAGCAGCACATCGCCCGAGGAGAGCTTCAGCGAGGTCGTCCTGCCGCCGCGGGTAGCTCCACCGATGCGAAAGAGCGCGGCGTCGCCGAGCGAGACCGAGAGCACCGGCGCGTCGAAATCCTGCTCGTCACGGTCCTGATGCAGGCCCATCTTCGCGCCTGCGGCGTAGTGGTTGACGAGGCAGGCTTCCGGTGGATGGGCATAGCCGGAGAGCTCGCCCCACAGGGCCAGCAACGGCGCCGGGAGCAGCGGCCAGGGCTCCTTCGTCTCCGGATGCAGCGGCTGATAGCGGTAACCGTCCACGTCGGATACCCAGCCGAGCGGCCCGCAATTCGTCATCCTGACCGAGAAGGGCTTGCCGGTCTTCGGCATCCGCGGCTGGAAGAAGGGCGCCTGCCGCACGACCGCCCGCAGCTCCGCCAGCAAGGCGCCCTGCTCCGCAGCCGTGAGCCGGCCCGGCCAGTGAAATACGCCGGGGGCGACGGTGAGGCGCGTCATGGCTTCGTCGCGGCCGCGTCAGAGAGAGTCGAGGCCGAGCACATCGGCCATCGAATACAGGCCGGGCGCCCTGCCCCGCCCCCAGAGCGCCGCCTTCACGGCGCCTTGGGCGAAGAGACTGCGATCCTCGGCGACGTGAGCGAGCTCCAATCGCTCGCCCGCGCCGGCAAAGATGACCTTGTGGTCTCCGACCACCGTGCCGCCGCGCAGGGCCGCGAAGCCGATCGTGCCCGGCGCCCGTGCGCCGGTGATGCCGTCGCGCCCGGCGACGCGCTGCTCTGCGAGGTCGATGGTCCGCCCTTGCGCGGCTGCCTCGCCCAGCAGAACGGCGGTACCGGATGGGGCGTCGACCTTCATGCGATGATGCATCTCGACGATCTCGATGTCCCAATCGGTACCGAGCGTCGCTGCGACCTTGCGGACGAGCGCGGCGAGCAGATTGACGCCGAGGCTCATATTGCCGGAGCGGATGATCGGGATGCGCTTTGCCGTCTCGGCCAGCGCCGCCAGATGCGACGGCTCCAGCCCGGTGGTGCCGACGACATGCAGGATGCCGGCGTCGGCCGCGAGATCGGCGAAGGCGACGGTCGCCTCGGGCGAGGTGAAATCGAGCACGGCCTCGGCGCCCGCGAAAGCGGCGGCTGGGTCCCCCGTCACCGTCACGCCCAACGGCGGCAGACCGGCCAGAGGACCCGCATCGGCTCCCAGAGCCGGAGAGCCCGGTCGCTCGACCGCCGCGACGAGCCGGCAGCCCGGCGCCTGATCGATCGCTTTGATCAGCATGCGTCCCATGCGCCCTGCGGCACCGACGACGACGAGACGCATGTCACTCATGGCAGGCTCCGAAACGGCTTCCGGCCGGAAGCTGTGGTGTAGTCAGATCCGCTATAAGGCGCTTCGCCGCGCTGCGACACCCGAATCCGTGCGAGAGGAAGCGCCCACGAAAAACGGCCGGGTCACCCCGGCCGCCGCTCGATATCCGCGTCGGTCGACGCCAGGCTTCAGGCTGCCTGCTGGATGCCCGACAGCTTCCAGTCGCCTCCGCTCTCGCGCTGGAAGGTCCAGAACTCCCGAACCTCCTGCGCCGCATCGGCGTTGCCATCGACAACCCGGCCGCTCTTGCGGTCGTAGAGCGCATTGGTCAGGCTGAAGCGCATCGAGACCGTGGCATAGTCCGTCGAACCCTCGCGCCAGGCCTCCGACAGGTCGCCCTGCAGCAGCTTGACGTCCGAGACGCGGTCGGCAACGCCGCGGCGGGCGTTCTCGGTCAGGTCCTCGTCGAAATAGCCGAACATCTCCGGCGTCGTGCGCTGGCGCAGGCCGGCTTCGTCCTCATTCGAATAGGCGGTGTTGATCTCGCCGAGCAAGCGCTCGAAGGCGTTGAAATCGGCACCCTCGAGCTGGATCGGCGTGGTCGCCGGCTGCGCCGCACCGCCGCCGAAACCGCCCATGCGGCTCGCCGGCTGGGGAGCGTCAGGCCGTGCGCCATAAGCCTCGCGGGCATAAGGTGCCCCCGCGCCGGCAAGCTGCGGCTCGGACCTGCGGCGGAAGAAGCGTACGGCCAGCATGACCGCGCCGACGATCAGGCCGATCTGCAGCAAGAAGCCGAGCAGACCGCCCAGCGAAGCCAGGCCGCCGAAAAAGCCCGAGCCCGAGAGCAGGCCGAACAGGCCGGCACCGAGCAGGCCGGCACCGATGCCCATCATCATGTTGCGGGCAAAGGAGGGACGCGCGGCCTGAGCGGCCGCTCCGGCGCCCAGGCCCTGATTGCCATAGGACGAGGACGGCGCCGTGCTGCGCTGGAAAGGCTGCGCGCCACCGGGAATGGTATTGGTCGGGGCCGGCGCGCTGCGCGTAAAAGTCCCGCGGCTTCCGAAACTCTTGCCTCCGCCGGGGCGCGCCTCGGCGGCCAGCGGGACCAGCATCAGCGTTCCAACGACCAAGGCGACGGCGCGTCCGTGACGGGCGAGCGAGATCAGAGACATTGTTCCTCCCGGAGCCCCCATAGGCTCAACGAGCGCCAATATGGGAGACGACAAGGCAGCCCGCAAGACGAACATGGGTTAAATAGCTGAAATATCTTACTATTCCAATTCAGTACATAATTATTCGTCGTGATCGGCGCCGCGTGATAGACTTGGTTCGTCCTCCTTCCTCAAGGCGAAGGAAGAACGCCATGTTCGCGGATGAACCGAGGCCTCGCCGATACCGCCTGCTGGGCTGGCTCCTGGCCCTTGCGGTGCTCGTCCTCGCGACCGAGGCCGCAGCAGCCGGAGAACCCGCCATACCGATCGACGGTCCGCGCCTGGCTCAGGCGCCAGAGCCGCTCTGCTTCTGCTGGAACGATGGCAGGAAGATCGCCGAAGGCGCGTCTTCCTGCATCCGCACCACCCAGGGCAGACGGCTCGCGAGTTGCGGACGCGTGACCAACATCATGTCGTGGCAGGTGACCGAGAACCCCTGTCCCGAGAGTTGAAGATCCGTCCGGGAAGGCTCGACCAAACAGAAACGCCGCCGGGATGATCCCGGCGGCGTCGCTTCTTATGGCTCTTGTGGTCCTGGAGACTTCGAGACTGACCCTTGTCAGAACGCTCCCAAAACGATTGCAATCATGAAAACGAAAGCCGCACCCATGATCAACCGGTCGAGACGTAGCGTGACGGACATCACACCCTCCTGTGTCATTGACCTGTCGCAGAAGCTAGCAGAACTGGCCGCGGCCGCAAGGGGGCGGCATCGTGGCACCATCGGGGCGAAGGCTATTCTATGCTTAAATCGGTATTAAACCATTGAATAGACTTGGGGATATTTCTCACATCCAATGATCCGGACGCCCCTGCCCCGGCACGGCTTCAAGGCCGCTCCAGCAGTCTTCATGACTCGCGCGGGCTTGATCTGTGATTGAACGGATCGCAGCACGGACGGCGCGGGAACACGAGGGCCTTAACCCGGAAAGCGCCGGATTAAGACGGCGTTCACCACCGCGTCAAAGTTAATCCGGCTGTGGCGACTGGGGCGCAGTCGGTTGAGAAACCGTTCACCAGACGCTTCGCATTTGATGAGGCATGCGACGCCTCAAACTCGCCCTCATCGCTGTTGGAATGGCCGGCGCTGCCGGGTTGGCCGGCTGCGGCAAATTCCAGAAGGCCCAGCGTGCGCCCTGGCGCGACCAGGCCGAGGCCCAGTGCATGGCCTCCGGTCAGGTGCAGCTCTCAAGCTATGTCAGCCTGCGCGGCAAGGCGATCGACGGCCCCGGAACCTGCGGCATGCAACAACCGCTCAAGGTCACGGCCCTGCAGAACGGCAGCGTGAGCCTGAAGAGCCCGGCCCTGCTCGCCTGCCCCGTGGTCGCGACGACCGATCAATGGTTCGCCGAGGTGGTGCAGCCTGCCGCCATGAACATCTTCGGAGCGCAGGTGATCGAAATCCGCGCCGGCTCCTACTCCTGCCGCGCGATGAACAACGGCACCTATACGACGCGCACCTCCGAGCACGCCTATGGCAACGCCGTCGACGTCTTTTCCTTCCGCCTGAACGACAGCCGCGTCGTCACGGTCAAGGAGGGTTGGCGCGGCTCACCGGAGGAACAGAACTTCCTGCGCGAGGTCTTCGTCGGCGCTTGCACCTATTTCGGCACGGTGCTCGGGCCGGGAGCCGACCCGATGCACTACGACCACATCCATATCGACCTCGCCCGCCATGCCAAGGGCCGCCACATCTGCAAGCCGATCATCAAGTACACGCCGAACTACAACCTGCCGCCGGCCGATCCGGGCCGCACCTATTCCTCGGCGCAGAACGCTCAGCCGCCGATGACGCCGCGCGAGCGCGCTCCCGCCGCCACCGCCTATGCCGGCGGTCCGATGCTGCGCCAGCCTGCGTCCGGGCTGCGCCCGCCGGGCGCCGTGCAGGGCGGATACCCGGTCGCGAACAACGGCGCGCAAGACCACAGCCTCGACGCCCAGATGCGCTTCCTCCAGGAATACGACGCACGCCATCGGACGGGCCAGCCGGGCTTCCGGCCACGCCCGCTGCCGAGCGAGCAGGGCGGGCCCCTCGCCCTGCCCGGCGCGGTCGAGCCGTCGGAAGAGGAGGCGGTGCTCGGCGACGGCGGCGGCTCGGGCGTCGTGGACCAGCAGGGCTCCGAAGAGGCGCAGCCGATCACGCCCGACCACGACCCCTTCGCCTACAGCGCGGGGCGCACGGTGCGGCGGTAGCGCCGCCGGGTCAGGGAGCGGCCAGGACCTGCCGGCATTCCGGCGGCAGGGCATCGAGCGACATCGGCGGCTTGGGCTTCGGTCCCGGTCTCGGCTTGGGCGGGTGAAAGATCGCCTTGTACTGACGCTCGACCCAGCCCGTGAGCTCGGCGCCGCAGCCATCGCCGAAGTTCGGCGGCTCCTGCGGCACGCAGCTGGCCATGCCGGCGGGGCAGGCCAGCCGGATATGGAAATGGTAGTTGTGGCCCCAGAGCGGCCGGACCTTGTCGAGCCAGCTCCGGTCGCCGGGCTCGCGGCAGAGCGCGACCTTGAGCGCCGGATTGACGAAGATGCGCTCCACCTTGGGATCGGCGGCGACGGCCCGAAGCAGGCGGACATGGGCCGGCGTCCAGTGGCGCGGATCGACGTCACGCCAATCCGACCGGGCCATGTTGACCGCCGGCATATTCTCGCGCTGCTCCCGGTCGAGCCTGCCCCTGGGCATCGGCGTCAGCCAGATATCGGCGTCGAGCCCGATCTGGTGGGAGGCGTGGCCGGTGAGCATCGGCCCGCCGCGCGGCTGCGACATGTCGCCGACCAGCAGACCCGCCCAGCCTGTAATGCGCGGCACATCGCGGGCGAGCTTCTCGAGGTAGTCGATCAGGATCGGGTGCCCCCAGTTGCGATTGCGGTTGAGCCGCATCACCTGCCAGCTCGGCCCGTCGAGAGGCAGTGCCGCGCCACCGGCGAGGCAGCCGCGGGCATAGGAACCGATGGCGCGCGGCGGCAGATGCGCCGGCGTGGACTTCTGGCCGAAGAGCGAGCGCGCGGCATCGGGCCATGTGGCAATATTGGCGGCGCGGGTCCGTGCCTCCTGTTCGGCCGTGGATTGGGCGAGGCCGGCAGCCGGCACCATTCCAACGAAGAGAAGCAGGGCGGGGATGATTCGCTTGCGAGCCTTCATCGAGCCAGCATCGGCGGCGCTTCGACTCGCGGTCAAGCACAGGCGTGTCGCGGGCACGATACAACCGCGTTCGGAACAGGTACGCCGCATCCGTGGTTTCCCTGCCGTGTCGCGCCGGCGAGTGGCGCAAAACGAAGGGAACACTGATGTCTACGCTTCTGATCGTTGTGCTGGTGATCCTGCTGCTCGGCGGCGGCGGATATTACGGCCATCGCAGCTATGGTACGGCGGGCCTCGGCGGCGTCGTCGGGCTCGTGCTGGTGGTGCTGCTGATCCTGTGGCTGCTCGGCGCCATCGGCGGTGCCCCTGTCAGGGTCTGACCAGCGCGCGCCAGGCCGGACTCGCAGCGTCAGGCGCGCTCCGCCGCATGCTCCCAGACGGCGACGGCCGCGGCGAGATCCTCCAGCGCGACGCCGACCGACTTGAACAGCGTGATGCCGCCGCCCTCGACCGGGCCGGCGATCCGGCCATGGCAAAGATCGGCCAGGGTGCCGGCGACGCTGTCGGCGCTGTAGCTGCCTTCGGCGATGGCGACGGCAACGTCGCCGCCTTCGTCGATCGCCTTACCGGAATCGACCACCACGCGGGCGCGATGCAGGGCGTCCGCATCGGCCTCGCGCATCTGCATGGTGAAACCGCCGATCAGATCGAGATGGGCCTCGCGCTTGAGCCAATGGCCGTGGATCAGCGGTTCGGTCGCGTTGGTGGCGCAGGAGATGATGTCCGCGGTGCGGGCCTCGCCTTCGAGATCGGTCGTGGCGCGGGCGACGATGCCCTCCTTCGCCAGCTCGGTGACGACGGCCTCGGCCGCTTCGGGCCGTCGCGCCCAGATCGCGATGTCGGTCAGCGGGCGCACCGAGCGATGCGCCTTGACGATGAAGGGCGCGAGCGCCCCGGCCCCGACCATCAGCATATGGCTGGCCTCGGGGTTGGACATGTAGCGCGATGCCAGCGCGGACGCGGCTGCCGTCCGCCAGGTCGTCAGGCGGTTGCCGTCCATCACGGCGAGCGGCTTTCCGGCCGCACCATCCATCAGCAGATAGGCCCCCATCACACCCGGCAGGTTGCGCTTGCCGTTGCCGAAGAAGACCGAAACGATCTTGGTACCGATATAGGGCCTGTCCGCCGAAGGCCCGCTCCAGGCCGGCATGGTCAGCAGGATGGCATCGTCCTCGCCCGGCCGCTCGATCGCATATTGGCCGCGCTTGGGAGCGACGACCTCACCGCGGAACGCCTCATCGAGGATGTCGATTAGGGCGGGATATCCGAGGGCCGCATCGATCTCGGCCACGTCGAAGAGGCGCATCAATTCCGTCCGTCGGTCAGAGCAGGCAGGGCGGAATCGGGCACCGCCGAACGCAGCGCCTGGGTCTCTGAGCGGAGCGTCTCGACCTCGCGGCGGCTGCGGCGAGCCGCCTTGCGATGCTTGCCCTGTGCGAGCCAGGAGGCCAGCCCGCCGACGAGGACACCCACGAAGATCGCGGCCAGAACCACGATGAAGAGCGGGACCTCATAGGACATCGTCGGCAGATCACGGCTGAACGGATCCAGGGAAATCCGCACAGGCGCCCGATTGGCGACCGAGAACAGGACGATCAGCAACGCGATCGGCACCAGAACCAGCGCCTTGAAGAAGGTCTTCATCCCAATCTCCGTGCCGGCCCCTTTTACAAGCGGCCGGCTGCCAGCGCTCAGGCCTTGCCGTTGAGGCGCAGGCGCAACTCTTTGCCCGTCTTGAAGACGGGCACGAACTTCTCGTCGACCTCGACCGCATCGCCGGTGCGCGGGTTGCGACCGATGCGGGCCGAGCGCGCCTTGCGGGAAAAGGCGCCGAAGCCGCGCAGCTCGACCCGGTCTCCCCGCGCGAGCGCCTTCACGATCTCGTCCAGGATCGCCGAGACGATGTTCTCGATGTCGCGCTGATAGAGATGGGTGTTCTGCTCGGCAATCCGCTGAACAAGTTCTGATTTAATCATCGCTGGAGTATAACCATTTGTATCATCATCATTTTTCAGCCGCGGCAGGCTGCCAGAGCGCCAGAGGCTCGTCAAGCCGCAAGCCGACGGGCTGAGCCGCGGCGCGCGCGATCGACGCCGCCAGCCCGTCGAAACCGGCTAGGCGCGCACCGACCTCGGCGAGGCTCCACAGCCCGAAGGTCGAGGAACTGCTGCGCGGGCGCCAGTCCCGGACCTTCAGATCCTTGGCGACCTTCTTCTCGCGCTCAAGCCAGGCAATGCCCTCGCGCTCGCCTCCGAGCTCGTCGATCAGCTTGAGGGCGAGCGCCTGGCGACCCGAGAAGACGCGGCCGTCGGAAGCCGTCCCCAGCTGCGCGTCATCGAGATGGCGCCGGTCGTGTACCATCTGCTTGAACCAGCGATAATTGTCGTCGACGACGCTTTGCAACGCGGCGCGCGCTTCCGGCGAGGTCGGCTCGAAGCCGTTCGGCGCCGCTTTCAGCGGGCTCGACTTGATCTCCTCGACCTTGACGCCGACGGTGCCCAGAAGCTGGCTGACATTGGGATACTGGAACAGAACCCCGATCGAGCCGACGAGCGAGGTCTCGCGGGCGACGATGTGATCCGTGCTCATCGCCGCGATATAGCCGCCGGAGGCCGCAAGCCCGCCGACGACCGTCACCATCGGCTTCTTGGCCGCCAGCTCGCGCAGCGCGACGTGCAGGGCCTCGGCGCCCGAGGTGGTGCCGCCGGGGCTGTTGACGTCCAGCACAACCGCGGAGACGGCCTTGCTGTCTCCCACCGACTTGATCAGGTCCAGCGTGCGGCGGTCGCCCGAGATGAAGCCGGAGATCGAGACACGGGCGATGTGCGCGCTGGACAGCGAGACGGCCCCGTCGCCCCGCCAGGCGAGGCCGCCGACGATCGCCGCAGCGATCACGCCGAGCACCGCCAGGACGCGCCAGAGCGTCAGCTTGCGCCGCAGGCTGCGGCGGTCGGCAAGCAGGTCGGCATCGGACGCCATCGGAAACTCCTGTCGGCTGCGGGCCCGTGATGTAGCCCCGCTGCGGCGGACGGGCAAGGCGCCAGGAACCCTGCCGTAACGTCGCACGCCCCGCACCTTGCTGCTCCGGGGCGTCGGGATAGCTCAGGCCGGAACGGATGCGCGCGCCCGGTCGAGAGCGACGAGGGCAAGTCCGTTCGCCACGGACCGGAAGGCATCGCCGATATGGACCTTCTCCGCGCCGAAGCGGCGGTCGAACAGGCGCCGGACAGCCGGCACGTGCGAGGTGCCGCCCGTCATGAACACGGCTTCAATCCGGCTGCCGTCGATGCCGGCCTCGGCGAGCGCGCGGTCGAGAGCCGTCTCGATGGCGCTGACATCCTCGGCGATCCAGTCCTCGAAATCGCTGCGCCGGATCGGCGTCTCGATCGTCACGCCCATCTGGACGAAGCGCAGCACGGTCTCATCATGCTCCGAGAGCGCGATCTTGGCGGCGGAGACGGCCCGGTAAAGCTCATAGCCGAGATCGTATTCGATCACCGTCAGCAGGTCCTCGAGCTTGCCCGGCTCGACGGCTTCGCGGATCAAGGCGTTGAGTTCGGCCATGGTCTCGCGGCTCTTCATCAGCGAGAGCTTGTGCCATTGCGCGAAGGCGGCGTGGTAATGCGCCGGCACCGGCAGGAGCTTGCCGAAGGAGCGATACTCCGTGCCCTTGCCCAGCGCCGGCGAGACGGCGTGCTCGATGATGCGGTAGTCGAAGGTGTCGCCGGCGACACCGACGCCGGCATGGGAGAGCGGAATCGCCTCCAGCCCGCCGCGCTGGCCCGGCTCGAAGCGCATCACCGAGAAGTCGCTGGTGCCGCCGCCGAAATCGGCGACCAGCATGGTCTGCGGCGTCGTCAGGTCGCGGGCGTACCAATAGGCGGCGCCGAGCGGCTCATAGGCGAAATCGACCTGCTCCATGCCGGCCCTGGCATAGGAGGCGCCAAGGCGGTCCAGCGCCAGCTCCTCGTCCGGCCGCTCGCCAGCGAAGACGACGGGGCGGCCCGAGATCAGCGGCAGTCTCGCCGCATCCTCGAGCCCGTCGGTCAGATCGCCGAGGAAGACGCCGATCAGATCCTCGAGGCGGAAGAGCTTGCCGAAGAGCCGCGTTTCCTGGAAGGCCCGGCTGGAGAGATGAGTCTTGAGCGATTGCAGGAAGCGGTGCTCGCTGGTCATGCCGAGCGCCATGTCCAGCGCATCGGGGCCGCTGACATGGGCAATCCGCGTCTCCGGCGGACGTCCTTCGCGCCAGAACATCAGCGCCGAGCGATAAGCATCGACCGCGCCCTGCCGGGTCGCGAAGGAGCGTGTCACGACCGAGCCGTCGGCGCCAGCCAGCGCGACGACGCTGTTGGTGGTGCCGAAGTCGATGCCGATCGCGGCGGGGGTCATGGCGGGCTCCTTTGCGGAAAGACGGACCAGCCCTCGTCACGAAAAGCGGTCCTGCGCCTGCTTCTCGGAACGAGGGCTGCCAAAACAACCGAAACAAAAGCCCGCGCGGATCGCTCCGCGCGGGCCCTCTTGCATGTCCGGCCGCCTTCGCGGCCGAAACCTCACTTCTTGTCGCCAGCCTTCTTGAGGGCGGCGCCCAGGATGTCGCCGAGCGAGGCGCCGGAGTCCTGCGAGCCGAACTGGGCGATCGCCTCCTTCTCCTCGGCCATTTCCAGGGCCTTGATCGAGACCTGGATCTTGCGGGCCTTCTTGTCGAAGAGCACCACGCGGGCATCGACCTTCTCGCCGGCGGCGAAGCGCTCGGGGCGCTGCTCCTGGCGGTCACGGGCGAGCTCGGCGCGCTTGATGAAGGTCATCATGTCGGTGCCGACGATCTTGACGTCGAGACCCGACTCCTTGACCTCGACCACCTCGCAGGTGACGACCTGGCCCTTCTTGAACTCGCCGGCATCCACGAAGGGATCGCCGCCGAGCTGCTTGAGGCCGAGCGAGATGCGCTCCTTCTCGACGTCCACATCGAGAACGACGGCCTGCAGGACGTCGCCCTTCTTGTACTCCTCGATGACCTGCTCGCCCGGACGGTTCCAGTCGAGGTCCGAGAGGTGGATCATGCCGTCGATGTCGCCTTCCAGGCCCAGGAACAGACCGAACTCGGTCTTGTTCTTGACCTCGCCCTCGACCACCGAGCCCTGCGGGTGCTGCTCGGCGAAGACTTCCCACGGGTTGCGCAGGGTCTGCTTGAGGCCGAGCGAGATGCGGCGCTTGACCGGATCGACCTCGAGGATCGCGACGTCGACTTCCTGAGAGGTCGAGACGATCTTGCCGGGGTGGACGTTCTTCTTGGTCCAGGACATCTCGGAGACGTGGATCAGGCCTTCGATGCCCGGCTCCACTTCGACGAACGCGCCGTAGTCCGTGATGTTGGTCACGCGGCCCTTGAGACGGGTGCCGACCGGGTAGCGCTCGGCGATGCCATCCCACGGATCGGCCAAGAGCTGCTTGATGCCGAGCGAGATGCGGTGCGTGTCCTGGTTGATCTTGATGATCTTGACCTTGACCGTCTGGCCGATGGTCACGACCTCGGACGGGTGGTTCACGCGGCGCCACGCCATGTCGGTGACGTGCAGCAGGCCGTCGATGCCGCCGAGGTCGACGAACGCACCGTATTCGGTGATGTTCTTGACGACGCCGTCAATAACCTGGCCCTCTTCGAGCGAGGCGACGAGCTCGGAACGAGCCTCGGCGCGGGTCTCTTCGAGGACGGTGCGGCGCGACACGACGATGTTGCCGCGGCGGCGATCCATCTTGAGGATCTCGAAGGGCTGCGGCTGGCCCATCAGCGGGCCGACGTCGCGGATCGGGCGGATGTCGACCTGCGAACGCGGCAGGAAGGCCACGGCGCCGTCGAGATCGACGGTGTAGCCGCCCTTGACGGTGTTGAAGATCATGCCGGTGACCTTCTCGCGGGCTTCGAAGGCCTTCTCGAGCTTGACCCAGCTCTCTTCGCGGCGGGCCTTGTCACGGCTGATGACGGCTTCGCCGAGGGCGTTCTCGATCCGGTCGAGATAGACCTCGACCTCATCGCCGACGTTCAGCTCCTGCTCGCGGCCGGGGCCGGTGAATTCCTTGAGCGCGACGCGACCTTCGGTCTTCAGACCGACGTCGATGATCGCCATGTCCTTCTCAATGGCAACGACCTTGCCCTTGATGACCGAACCTTCGAGGGCTTCGTTCTTGGTGAAGGACTCTTCGAGCAGAGCGGCGAAATCTTCGCGGCCCGCATTGTAGCTTTCAACTGCAGACATGTAATCTCCTGGAAGCCGGCCGCGTATCCCGCGGATGTCCGGCATGGCGCCTTCGGTTGGTGTTGCAGGCCGGATCGCTGCCGTCGGCGCCTCCGCTCGGGAGGATTCCGGCCCATCGAAGAGCCGCAGGCACCAGAGCCGCCGGAGAAATCCGCATCCGAAGACGTTTTCCAGCACGAAACGGGAGCCAGCCGCGAGAGCCGCCCCCGGCGCATGATGGATCACGGCCATTCGGACAGGCGGGATTTAGTGCAAGCGCTGCATCAGAGCAAGGGCTGGCGGCCGGATACACCGCCGGGAGGGCCTTTTCTTTGCAACGGTGCGCTATTCACGGCCGCCGCGAGGCGTCAAGATCCACCTGAAGGGTGCGACTTCCTTGCAGCCCGGGTTTCATGCCACTCTGCCGCGCGCGATTGGGCGGGCTTGGGGGAGAGCGTTTCATGGGCTGGATCATTCTGGGGCTGATCGTCGTCCTCGCGGTCTATCTGGTCATGACCTATAACGGGCTGGTCGCGATGCGGCAGCGCGTCAACCAGGCCTTCGCCGACATCGACGTGCAGCTCAAGCAGCGGCACGATCTGATCCCGAACCTGGTCGAGACGGTCAAAGGCTACGCCACCCACGAGAAGTCGACGCTCGACGCCGTGATCGCGGCGCGCAACGCGGCGCAGGGGGCAGGCAGCGTGCACGACAAGGCGGCGGCGGAACAACAGCTCTCCGGCGCGGTCGGAAGACTACTGGCGCTGGGCGAGGCCTATCCCGACCTCAAGGCCAGCGCGAACTTCCAGCAGCTTCAGGTCGACCTCGGCAATGTCGAGGACAAGCTCGCGGCGGCGCGCCGGTTCTTCAACAACGCGGTCAGCGAGTTCAACGCCGCGATCCAGGCCTTCCCGGCCGTGCTGTTCGCGCCGCAGATGGGCTTCGCCCAGCGCGAATTCTTCGATGTCGGCCCGGAAACCCGGACGCAGATCGAGGCCGCGCCCAGCGTGAAGTTCTGATCGCAGGCAGGCCCAAGAGGCACAGGGGAGCGGCTGCGATGGCTCAGGCCTTCGGGCTCTACACCCACCAGCGGAACAACCGGATCAGATCCAACCTGCTGATCGCCGGTCTCTTCCTGCTGGTCTATCTCACGACGTGGGGACTCCTGCTGATCGCCTATGGCTATGGCGGCGTGCCGCGCGGGCATTCGGCCTTCGGCGAGGCGAACCGCATCTTCCGGTCGTGGTTTCCGTTCATCACCTTGGCGACGATCCTGTGGGTGTTCATCGGCTTTCGCCTGAACGTCGCGATGATTGGGGCGGTGACGGGAGCCCGGGGCATCACGCAGGCGGAGAATCCCAAGCTCTACCGGATGCTGGAGAACCTCTGCATCTCGCGCGGGCTGCCGATGCCGAAGCTCGCGATCATGCAGAGCGACGCGCTCAACGCCTTCGCCAGCGGCGTCAACGACAGCCAGTTCACGGTGACCGTGACCACCGGCCTGCTCGACCAGCTCAACGACCAGGAGGTCGAGGCCGTGCTGGCGCATGAGCTGACGCATATCCGCAACGGCGACGTCCGCCTGATGGTCATCGCCGTCGTCGTCGCGGGCGTGATCTCCTTTGCCGGCGAGCTCGTCTTCCGCGGCGTCGGCCGCAGCCGGATCAGGATGTCGTCGGACGATACCAAGAAGGGCAATGCGCTGGCCATCGTCGTCGGCATCGCGGTGATCGCGATCTCGTGGTTCCTCGCGGTGCTGATCCGGCTGTCGCTGTCGCGCTCGCGCGAATATCTCGCCGATGCCGGGGCGGTGGAACTGACCAAGAACCCCGACGCGATGATCTCCGCTCTGCTCAAGATCTCGGGCCGGGCCGATATCGACGGCGTGCCGTCCGGCGTGATGGACATGTGCTTCGAGAACGACCCCGACGATTTCGCCGATCTGTTCTCGACCCACCCTTCCGTGACGAAGCGTGTTCAGGCCCTGATCGAGACCGCGGGAGGGCGGATGCCGGCGATGCCGCCGCATCCGCCGAAGATCGGCGAGCGTCAGGACCTGCCGACGATGGTCGAGGAAAGCGCCGCGCGCGGGCCCTGGTCGCGCGCTCCACAGGGACCGGGACCGGCCTGATCAGGCAACGAGCTTGGCGGGATCGATCTCGAACACCAGCGGGTAGAAGGTATCCCAGCGGCTCCAGCGCCGGGAACCCGCCTCGCTCGCCGCCCAGAGCCTGCCATCCGGCGCGCAGCCGAGATCCTCGATGCCGCCCGGAGCCGGATAGCGTGCCAGCACGGCGCCGGTCTTTGGATCGAGACGGGAGATGAATGCCGGCCTGTTGCCGGCGCTCTGCGATATCCAGAGATCGCCGCGCTGGTCGAAGGTTGCACCCTGCGCGAACTGCGGCAGAGGCAGGGTCGCCACCGCATCGGCCGTCCCGATCGGCCTTTCGCTGCCGGAAAGGAGGCGCTTCAGCGGCACGCCGTAAAGGCTCGGCTCGCCCTTGCGGCGATAGGATCCGAACCAGAGCAGCTTGTCCGCGGAAGCCGCGAGGAAGGACGGCCCCATCGCCTTGTCGACCAGGCGTTCGCCAAGCGGCACAGTTTCCCCGGCCGAGCAGGAGCGCGGGAAGTCCAAGGCGAGGAGCCGACCGGAATTGGCCGCGACAACGATGTCGCCCACCACGGCGAGGCCGCCGGGATGACCGTAGGTAGCCGGCAGCGCAAAGCTGCCGAGCAGCCGGCCATCCGAGCGGGCCAGCCGGAAGATGCGGGCCGGGCCGCTGTCCTGTTCATGCGTCTCGCTGCGATAGGCCGCGACGAGGATTTCGTCGCGGATGATCGCCAGTCCCTGCGGAACGAAGCCATCATCGAGGCCGGGCACCCAGTAGCGGCGGCCGATCGCCGCCGCATTCGGAACCTCGCTCAGTTCTCGCCCGTCATGGCGCGGCTCGTCGCCGGGCAGGCGCGGCCGCGCAAACCCGGCAGCCGGCGAGAGCGCCAGCTCCGCCGCCGAAAGCAGCGCGCCACGGCGCGTCAGGCGCATGGGCTCAGCGACCGTCACGCGCCCAGTCGAGCGCCTCCTCCAGCCGATCATCGCCCCAGAACAGCTCGCTGTCCCCGGTAACGAAGAAGGGCGCGCCGAAGATGCCGATCGACTTGGCGTATTCGATCTCGGCGCGCAGGCGGCCCTTGACCTCCTCGCTGCGCGAGAGCGCCATCGCGCTGCCGGGCTCGCCGCCGGCTTGCTTCAATGCCGCGCCGAGCACCGCCTCCTCCGCGATGTTGCGGCCTTCGCAGAACTGGGCACGGAACAAAGCCTTCGAAAATGCCGGCGTCCAGCCGCCGTCGCGGCCGGCCAGAGCCAGGCGGGCGGCCGTGAGCGAATTCTGCGGAAAATTCTCCGGCTTGACCATCTCGATGCCCTGCCGGCGGGCGCGGCGCGCGGTGTCGCGCCACATGTAGCGGCCCTTGCTCGGAAAAAGCGCAAAGGGCGAGGTGTTCCAGCCCTGCGCGGCAAATATCGGACCCAGCAGGAACGGGCGCCAGCGCAGGTCGACCCCGGCGCGATCCGCCAGTTCCTCGATTCTCAGGGCGCTCAGGCAGGAATAGGGCGACGCGAACTCATACCAGAAGTCCAAAACGGGACGATTCGGCATTCAGCCTCCGAACAGGTCGTCAGTCGTGTCGCGCCCGGTCGAGCCTGCGCCCTTCGGAGTGCGACCGCAAGCACCGCGAACGGGCGCATGGCAGGCAAGCCGGGACCTTCGGCCCCGACCCATCAGCGGATGACGCGCAATCGATCAGAAGGTTCCGATTGCGTCGTCCCCATGGCTGCGATAGTGCGCCATTGCGTCCGAAACGCGGCCTCTCCGGCCGCTGGAGCGTTTCCGCGTTTCTCGAAAATGCGAAAATGCTCTAGGCCGTTGTCTTGTCGCATTTTCTTCACGCGAACCGGTACCCATCTCGCGCGAAAATGCTCTAACAGGAATTTGACACAGATGGCTGACAGCAGCGTGAAGAAGGTCGTTCTCGCCTATTCCGGCGGTCTCGACACCTCGATCATCCTCAAATGGCTGCAGACCACCTATCGATGCGAGGTCGTGACCTTCACCGCCGATCTCGGCCAGGGCGAGGAGCTCGGCCCGGCTCGCGACAAGGCGCTGCTGCTTGGCATCAAGCCCGAGAACATCTTCATCGAGGATTTGCGCGAGGAGTTCGTGCGCGACTTCGTCTTCCCGATGTTCCGGGCGAACGCGCTCTATGAAGGCGTCTATCTGCTGGGTACCTCGATCGCTCGGCCGCTGATCGCCAAGCGGCTGATCGAGATCGCGGAGCGGACCGGCGCCGACGCCGTCTCCCACGGCGCCACCGGCAAGGGCAACGACCAGGTCCGCTTCGAACTGACCGCCTATGCCCTGAAACCGGACATCGCGGTGATCGCGCCCTGGCGCGAATGGGATCTGCGGTCGCGCGAGCAACTCATCGCCTTCGCCGAGCAGCACCAGATTCCGATCGCCAAGAACAAGCGCGGCGAGGCGCCGTTCTCGGTCGACGCCAACCTGCTGCACTCCTCTTCGGAAGGCCTCGTGCTGGAAGATCCCGCGGTCGAGGTGCCCGATTACGTCTATTCGCGGACGATCTCGCCGGAGGCTGCGCCGGACAAGCCCACCGTCATCACCATCGGCTTCGAGAAGGGCGATGCGGCCTCGATCGACGGCGTGAAGATGTCGCCGGCGACGCTGCTGGCGAAGCTCAACGACCTCGGCCGCGACAACGGCATCGGCCGGCTCGACCTTGTCGAGAACCGCTTCGTCGGCATGAAGAGCCGCGGCATGTACGAGACCCCCGGCGGCACGATCCTGCATGTCGCGCATCGCGCGATTGAGTCGATCACCCTGGATCGCGGCGCGGCGCATCTCAAGGACGAGATCATGCCGAAATATGCCGAGCTGATCTATAACGGCTTCTGGTACTCGCCCGAGCGCGAGATGCTGCAGGCGCTGATCGACAAGAGCCAGGAATTCGTCAGCGGCGAGGTTCGCCTCAAGCTGTACAAGGGCGGCGTCCATGTCATCGGCCGCTCCAGCCCCTATTCGCTCTACGACCAGGACCTCGTGACCTTCGAGGAAGGCGCTGTCGCTTATGACCACCGCGACGCCGCCGGCTTCATCAAGCTCAACGCGCTGCGCCTGCGTACGCTCGGCCAGCGCAAGAAGAAGCTGGGGCTTTAGGCGCCGTCGGGGCTTTGCGCTGCCGGTCTCCCGAAGGCGGCCCGGCAGCGCTGCTCGAACCACCCGCCTCTTCATGCGTTGAGCACTCACCCGTCATCGTGAGTGCCGCTGCATGAAACGCCTTGTCTGTCTCGCCTTGCCTGTCATCCTGTTTTCCGCCTTCCCGGCGGATGCGCAACAGATGCCGCCCTCGCCGAGCAGCAAGCCGGCCACGCCCGAAATCGCCACGTGCAAGACGGCCGCCCTGCAGGCGCTCTCGGCGAAAGAGCCTGAGATCAAGGACATCTATATCGACGAGGACGGCGCAACCGTGGCGGTATCGCAGGCGACGATCGAGTCGATTCCGATCACGCGCATCGTCATGGCCGAGGCCTATCTGCGGACCGACCGCTCGGACAAACCGCGCCGCTTCCTCTGCCTCCTCGGCGAGAAGGAGAAGGTGCTCCTGACCTTCTTCACGGTGCGCTGACGACGGGACGCCAGGTTTTCAGGGTTCGTCGACGACTTCGGTCGACGGCCGATCGCGACCATCGGCCAGTTCCTCGTGCCAGCGGCCTTCGCCGTCCTGGTAGACGATGCCGTCGGTGCTTCCGGCCAGGGTCTGCCGCGCGGCTGCGGCCGACGCCGCCTTCAGTGCCGCCGCATGCGAGGGGAAGGTCTCCGAGACCACGTCTCCCACCTTGTAGGCCCAGCCGCCATCATGCTCGACGATCTGATACCTGACGATGGACATGGGACGTCTCCTTTCGTTCGGAGGAAAACCACCGCGACGCTAGCAGGTTCCCCCGAACGTGCGCGAGCCGGTCAGGGCTCGCCGTTGCCGCTGTCGGCCGCCCTCAAACTCTCGAGCACCGGCATCGAGGTGATGTGATAGCCGGCATCGACATGGTGGACATCGCCGGTCACCCCGCCCGACAGATCGGAGAGGTAATAGAGCGCCGCACCGCCGATCTCCTCCAGCGTCACCGATTTGCGCAGCGGCGCATTGGCGCGCTGCCAGGACAGCATCGCGCGCGCGTCGGAGATGCCGGCCCCGGCCAGCGTCCTGACCGGGCCGGGCGAGAGCGCGTTGACGCGGATGCCACGCGGGCCGTAATCGCCGGCGAGATAGCGCACGCTCGCCTCCAGCGCCGCCTTGGCGACGCCCATGACGTTGTAGTTCGGCATCAGCCGCATCGAGCCGCCATAGGTCAGGGTGATGATGCTGCCGCCATGGGGCATGCGCGCCGCCGCCCGCTTCGTCGCCTCGGTGAAGGAGAAGCAGGAGATCACCATGGTCCGCGAGAAATTCTCGCGGGAGGTGTCAGCATAGAGCCCTTTCAACTCGTTCTTGTCGGAAAAGCCGATGGCGTGGACCAGAAAATCGAGCGTGTTGCGTTCCGGGTCGCCGCCCCAGACCTCGTCCAGCTTTGCGAAGGTGGCGTCGACCGAAGCGATATCCTCGACATCGCAGGGAATGACCAGATCGGAGCCGATGCTCTGGGCCAGCGGCTTGACCCGCTTGCCGAGCGCCTCGCCCTGATAGGTGAAGGCGAGTTCGGCGCCATGGGCCTGCAGCGTGCGGGCGATGCCCCAGGCGATGGAATTCTGATTGGCGACGCCCATGACGAGGCCGCGCTTGTTGTGCATCAGGGGGAGCATGGCAAACTCTGAAAAGGCGTTTCAGGGTCTATTAAGGCAGGAACGGAAGAACGAGGCGATCGAAACCGAGAGCATGTCAGAACTGTTTCGCGACCGCCTCGGCCGTCGCCTTGGACGAGGCGACCGGAACAATTTCGAAACGGGCGAGATCGCTCCACTGCAGGACCCATTCCTGCAGCAGCGCGACATCACCGCATTCCATGACCTGGAAGCAGCGGCCGAGATCGGCGGAAACCCAGCTATCGACATAGCGGACGCCTGCAGGAGCCATGCGCCCGCGTTCGCGAAAGCGGGCATAGACATCCTTCACGCGGGCTTGATCGAAGTGCTCGATCACCATGAAGAGCATGGCGCCATCACGCCTCGAGGCGCTTCATGACGATGGTGGCGTTGGTGCCGCCGAAGCCGAAGGAATTCGAGAGGACGCAGCCGAGACCGGCATTGTCGATGCGCTTGCGCACGATCGGCATGTCGGCGAAAGCCGGGTCGAGCTCCTCGATATGGGCGCTCTCGCAGATGAAGTCGTTGTTGAGCATCAGCAGCGAGTAGATCGCCTCCTGCACGCCGGTGGCGCCCAGCGAGTGGCCGGTCAGCGACTTGGTCGCCGAGATCGGCGGGCTCTTCTCGCCCGAGCCGAAGACCTCGCGGATCGCCTCGATCTCCTTGCCGTCGCCGACCGGGGTCGAGGTGCCGTGCGGGTTGATGTAGTCGACCTTCGCCTTCACGCCCTCGAGCGCCATGCGCATGCAGCGCACCGCGCCCTCGCCCGAAGGCGCGACCATGTCATAGCCGTCCGAGGTCGCCCCGTAGCCGACGACCTCGCCATAGATCTTGGCACCGCGAGCCTTGGCGTGCTCGAGCTCCTCGAGCACCACGACGCCGGCGCCGCCGGCGATGACGAAGCCGTCACGCCGGACGTCATAGGCGCGGGATGCCCGCGACGGGGTCTCGTTGAAATCGGACGACATCGCGCCCATGGCGTCGAAGAGGACCGACAGCGTCCAGTCCAGTTCCTCGCAGCCGCCGGCGAAGATGATGTCCTGCTTGCCCCACTGGATCAGCTCGTAGGCGTTGCCGATGCAGTGGTTGGAGGTCGCGCAGGCCGACGAGATCGAATAGTTGACGCCCTTGATCTTGAACCAGGTCGCCAGCGTAGCCGAAGCGGTCGAGGACATGCCCTTGGGAACGGCGAAGGGCCCGACCTTCTTGGAAGAGCCGCTCTCGCGCGCCTTGTCGTAGGCGTCGATCAGGGCGCGGGTCGAAGGGCCACCCGAACCCATGATGATGCCAGTGCGCTCATGGCTGATCTCGCCCGGCTCCAGCCCGGCATCGACGATCGCCTGCTCCATGGCAACCTGGTTCCAGGCCGAGCCACCGCCGTGGAACCGCATGGCGCGGCGATCCAGCACGCTCGCGGCGTCCAGCGTCGGCGCGCCGTGGACGCGGCTGCGGAAGCCGTGCTCCGCAAAATCCTGCGCGAAGGAAATCCCCGATTTCGCCTCATGCAGCGACGACAACACCTCCTGCGTGTTGTTGCCGATGGACGAGACGATGCCCATCCCGGTGACGACGACGCGTCTCATGCTCGCTCTTCTCCAGCTCACCGCCCGCGGCGGGACAAGCCGCACCGCTCTGGATTCTCAATGGCGCAAATGGACCGTCGGGGCGCCGCACGCAAGGCCGCGGCGCGCTTTTCCTCAGGCTGCTTCGGGCTTGAACAGCCCCACGCGCATGTCGGCGACAGTGTAGATGCGCTTGCCGTCGGCTTCCAGCCAGCCATCGGCGATGCCCAGCACCAGCTTCGACTTGAAGATGCGCTTGAAGTCGACGCCGTAGACGACGCGCTTGACTGTCGGCAGCACCTGGTCCGCGAACTTGACCTCCCCGACACCGAGCGCGCGGCCGCGACCCGGCAGGCCGAGCCAGCCGAGGAAGAAGCCGGTGAGCTGCCAAAGCGCATCGAGGCCGAGACAGCCCGGCATCACCGGATCGCCCTTGAAATGACAATCGAAGAACCAGAGGTCGGGCTTGATGTCGAACTCGGCGCGAACGAGCCCCTTGCCATGCTCGCCACCCTCTTCGGCAATCTCGGTAATGCGGTCGAACATCAGCATCGGCGGCAAAGGCAACTGCGCATTGCCCGGCCCGAACAGTTCCCCGCGACCACAGGCGAGGATCTCCTCGTAGCTGAAAGACGATTGACGCTGCATTCCCGCTCCGTTGCTTGGCGCCGGCCGGATGCGACCGACGGATATCTGGCGTGCCTAACACGCCGAACCCCGGAAACGAAAGGGCACAGGCCACGATGATCACATGGCACTGCCGGCGGAGAGCCTGTCAGCAGGGTGACATGAGGCGCCGGCTTGCGACCGCTCCTTCGAAGTCCTACATTTTGAAAGAGATGGACATCACGCGGAGCGCAGGCCGCCCGTACCGGCAGAAGGGCAAGGCAGGAAGCATGACCGATCTGGTTTCCCAAGACGAGGGCTATGGATCGACCGTGCGGCAGGGCTGCCCGTTCCACGATATTCGCCAGAAGCTGCGCCGCGTAGGCCTGCGACCGACGCGGCAGCGCGTCTCGTTGGGCTGGGTGCTGTTCGCCAAGGGCGACCGGCACATCAGCGCCGAGATGTTGCACGAGGAGGCGGTGAAGGAACGCATCCCGGTTTCGCTGGCGACGATCTACAACACCCTGCGCCAGTTCACCGAGGCCGGGCTTCTGCGCGAACTCGCCATCGACGGCAACAAGACCTATTTCGACACGGCCAGCCACGACCACCACCATTTCGTGGTCGAGGGCGAGAGCCGCGTGATCGACATCCCCGCGGCGGAAATCGACGTGGCGACCCTGCCGACGCCTCCGAAGGGCTACGAAATCTCTCACGTCGACGTCGTGGTGCGGCTGCGCAAGATCGACGGCTGAGACGCGGACGCAGCGTTCCGAGGAGAACAGATGCGGCTGACCGATTCGCCGATCTCGCGCCGTGCGTTGGCAGGCCTCCTGCTAGCCTCGGCGATGCCGGCCGGGCCGGCGCTCGCCGCTGCGCGCAGCCTGCGCGGCAGCGTCGTCTATCGGGAGCGCGTCGTCCTGCCACCGGGAGCCGTGGTCGAGGTCAGGCTGCTCGACGTCTCGCTGGCCGACGCGCCGGCACGAACCATCGCCGAGACACGCGTTTACGGGCGGCGGCTGCCGGCGCACTGGGTCCTGCGTTACGACACCCGGCAGATCGAGCCACGGCACAGCTATGCCCTTCAGGCCCGCATTCTCGACGGCGACCGGCTGCTCTTCGTCACGACGGAGCGCCACAGCGTCCTCGCCGGAGGCAGGGACGCCACCACGCTCAGAATGGAGCGGGTCGGGCGGCCAGAGCAGGCGCCGCCTGCCGCGCCATTCGGGAACTGGCGGCTTGCGCAGCTCGGCGGCACGGCGGCCCAGGCCGGAACGGAGTCCACTCTCGATGTTTCTGCGGACGGCAAGGTGTCCGGCCGCGGCGGCTGCAACGGCTTCGGCGGGAGCATCACCGTCAGGGGCCAGGCCATCCGGTTCTCGCGACTGGTATCGACCATGATGGCCTGCACGCCGGAGGTGATGAGCCAGGAGCGCCGCCTGCTCGATGGCCTCGGAACCGTCCGCCGCTGGGAGCTGCAGCCCGATTCCGGCCTGCTCGCGTTGCTCGACGGCCGAGGCCGGACGATAATGACCTTCGCCAGGAAGTAACCGGCGGCTCAGTCGACGTTTTCGTTCGGATACACGCCCCACAGCCTCTCCTGAGGCATATAGCCGCTGATGCTGTGCACGCTGACGTGGCACCACTCATGAGCGCAGGACGCGACGCTCGTCACCACACCGGGCTGCAGTTCCGCGACCACCGCGGCCTTGGCGTCGGCGGCGCTGCGCAGCGGGAACAGCTCCTTCCGGTTCTTCGACCAGGGCGCGACCAGGGCCGTGCGACGCCCGGAGAGCAGGCTGTGCAGGACCCAGCCTTCGGCTCCGTCGGAATCACGAATGCGTCGCCAGGTCTCGAATTCCGCCGTCACCTCGACGGGCAAGCCCGCCTTTTGATAGACCCAGCGCGTGCGATGCTCCTTCGACGGTCCTTCGCGCAGATTGACCCGGTCCGACTTGAGGCTGACGTAACGGGGAACCGGCAGGCCCGTGACCGAGCCGGCGTGCATGTCCTGCGCCTGTGCCTCGGTCGCCATCGCAGCGAGGAAGGCGCCGGCGGCGACAAGGCATCCTACGCGCAGGTTCGGCATCGGCAGCTCTCCGGGAAGCTTCCCCACCGCTCTCTCAGGCGAAGGGTCAAGTTGTCATCCGTCACCGCGCCGCCTAGACAACAGGGAGCCGGACAGCACGCCGCTCCATTCCTGAGCCACCACGGTTAACGGTGGGTTGAGACGGGCGGCCGATCCGGCGAGAGAGGAAGGGAGCCGCCATGTCGAAGAAGAAGCCGCTCGTCGTCGTGACGCGCAAGCTGCCGGCCGTGGTGGAAACCCGGATGCGCGAACTGTTCGACGCACAGCTGAACATCGACGACAAGCCGCTGTCGCACGCAGCCCTGGTCGAGGCGATGAAGACCGCCGACGTGCTGGTGCCGACGATCACCGACAAGATCGACGCCGCCCTCATCGCCCAGGCCGGCGAGCAGCTCCGCCTCATCGCGAATTTCGGCAACGGCGTCGACAATATCGACGTCGCAAGCGCCGTGCAGCGCGGCATCACCGTCACCAACACGCCGGGCGTGCTGACCGACGACACCGCCGACATGACGATCGCGCTGATCCTCGCCGTGGCCCGGCGCATCGCCGAGGGCGCCCGCGTCATCCCCGACGACGACTGGGCCGGCTGGTCGCCGACCTGGATGCTCGGGCGCCGGATCACCGGCAAGCGGCTCGGCATCGTCGGCATGGGCCGCATCGGCCAGGCTCTGGCGAAGCGCGCCGCCGCCTTCGGCCTGTCGATCCACTACCACAACCGCCGCAGGGTCGATCCCCGCATCGAGGAGAAGCTCGAGGCGACCTACTGGGATTCGCTCGACCAGATGCTGGCGCGGATGGACATCGTCTCGGTCAACTGCCCGCATACGCCGGCGACCTACCACCTGCTCTCCGCCCGGCGCCTGAAGCTGATGAAGCCCGAGGCGATCCTGGTGAACACCGCGCGCGGCGAGATCGTCGACGAGACGGCGCTGGCGCGGATGCTGGAAGCCGGTGAGCTCGCCGGAGCCGGCCTCGACGTCTTCGAGCAGCAGCCGGCGATCAACCCGCGGCTGCTCAAGCTTGCGCGCCAGCACAAGGTGGTGGTGTTGCCCCATCTCGGCTCAGCCACCCATGAGGGCCGCGCCGACATGGGCGAGAAGGTCATCGTCAACATCAAGACCTTCATGGACGGCCATAAGCCGCCGGACCGCGTGCTGCCGAGCATGCTCTGACGCGCCGGGATCAGGCGGCGCCGAGCCGCGCCACCTCTCCGGGCCAGTCCTGATAGCGATCGACCACCGCCACGGCGCCCGCGGCAAGCAGACGCTCGCGCATCTGCGCCTTGTCGTGGGCCGCGCCGGTGAAGCCAGCCACCGTCATGCCGGCTGCCCGGGCCGCCTGAACGCCCGGCACCGAATCCTCCAGCACCAGGCAGCGCCGGGGCTGCGCCTGCATCTCGTCGGCTGCGAACAGGAAGACATCCGGCGACGGCTTGCCGCGCGCCACCTGCGAAGCCGAAAAGACATGCGGATCGAACAGGTCGAGGAGGCCGGCGAGCCCGAGATTGTGCCGCAGCGGCTCCAGGCTCGTCGAGGAGGCGACGCAGCGGCGCCCGGCGAGTTGCACAAGTGCTTCCCGCACCCCCGGCAGGGCCCGCAGTTCGCGCGCGAGGCGCGCGGCGACGCCGGCCTCGATCCGGCTCTCGAAATCGGCGGGAAGCGGGCGGCCCAGCGCCGCCTCGATGATCTTGAATCCGTCGGCGAGCGGTATCCCGGCGAGGTTGTCGCGATAGTCGCCCAGCGTCCAGCCCGCGAGGCCGACCTCATGGCACAGCGCAAGGCTGACCTAGCCATAGAGCGTCTCGGTGTCGAGAAGCGTGCCGTCGCAATCGTAGATGACGAGGTCGAACGCCATGGCGCCGGCCGTCACCCGAGCCTCAGGCCGGGCGCGCGGTTTCGAACTGCCCGGTCCTGCGGAAGCGCCAGAGATAGGACGGCACCTCGACCTCGACCGAGACCGGCGCGATGCCGAGACCGGCGAAGTCCCGCCCGTCCTTCACGGCTTCCGCCGAGACGACATTGTCCTGCCCCAGCAGCAGCACCTGGTCGCGCGTCAGCTTGAGTTCGTTCGGCAAGAGCCCGAGCGTCAAGGTGTCGACGAGCTCCAGAACGCGGGCCAGGACACCCGCAACCGGCAGCGGAAGCGGGGCGATCAGCCGCTTGCGACCGGTCACCTTGCAGACATCCTCGACGAGCTGGCGCAGGGTCAGCACCTCGGGACCGCCCAGCTCATAGGTCCGGCCGGCGGCGATGCTGCCGTCCACGGCACGGGCCACGACCTCGGCCACGTCCCCGGCGAAGGCCGGCTGCAGCCTGGCCTGCCCGTCGCCCACCAGCGGCAGGATCGGCATCATCCGCGCCATAGAGGCGAAGCGGTTGAAGAACGTATCCTCCGGACCGAACAGCACCGACGGTCGCAGAATCACCGCCTGCGGAATGATCTGGCGGACGGCGGCCTCACCCTCCGCCTTCGTGCGCGCATAGACCGAGCGCGATTCGGCATCGGCTCCCAGAGCCGAGATCTGGACCAGCCGGCTGATCCCGACCGTAGCGCAGGCCTGCGCTACGGCGCGGGCGCCATTGGCCTGGACGGCCGTGAAGCTCTGGCGGCCGTTCTCCTGCATGATGCCGACGAGGTTGACGACCGCATCGGCGCCCATCACTGCAGCCGTGACCGAAGCGGGATAGCGCAGATTCGCCTGCACCGCGTGAATCTGGCCGACCGTCCCGAGAGGCTGCAGGAAGCCCGCAAGGTCCGGCCGCCGCACGGCGACACGCACCCTGTAGCCGCGCTTGACGAGCGCGCGCACGACGTGGCGCCCGAGGAAGCCGGAGCCGCCGAAGACCGTGACGAGTTGCTGAGCCGGGGCTTGGACGGCCATCGGGAAAGCTCCGTTTAGAATGCTTCCGACCTCCTAGATCATGTTCGGCAAAAGTGGAAATCCCTTTTGCGGCCGATCGCCCCGATATCCGGACGCTGCGGCGTTCCGCCCTATCGCCGAAGCGGCGCTCGGCCCGCTCGGCGTCAATCAGCCGCCTCCGGGCCGAAACGACCCGAAATCCACCGGCCCATGAAAACGCTGTCCACAGGGCTGCGAAACAAATTCATTTCGCCGCGACAGGGCCGTTGACAGGACGACTCGCCCCCCGTAAACGAACCGCCGTTGCCCAGGTGGCGGAATTGGTAGACGCACCAGCTTCAGGTGCTGGCGCCTGCAAGGGCGTGGAGGTTCGAGTCCTCTCCTGGGCACCAACATTTCTAAGATGTCGAGAGCCGAAAGGCTTTCGCCGCAAGTCCCGCACCGGCCAGTCCTGTGCGGGATTTTTGTTTGCAGGCGGCCGCGGCCGCCGTCCCGCTTCCCTGCCCCGGGGCCCCGCTCGCCGGCGCGGCCCAACCGATGCGAGCAGTGGAGCGGCTCCGCCGGACCGGCGCCGCATAAGTCGCGACGGCCTTTCAGCAGGCGTTTACCCGAGCGCGATATGTCATCTGTCACGCATGATCGCGTTGGAGAGAGCGCCTTGGCACCCAGAGCAGCAGCCACCGACGGCGCGGGTGCCCCACGCCTGCGGCGCTTCCTGCAGGTAACGCTTGAGCTCGCACCCGATGTTCTCGTGCCGCGGCAGGAAACCGAACTGCTCGGACTGAGCGCGATCGCCCGGCTGCGGGACGGCCCGCCGGGCGCGACGGTGATCGACATGTGCTGCGGTTGCGGCAACCTTGCCCTGGCGATCGCGATGGCCGTTCCGTCGAGCCGGATCTGGGCCGCGGACATGACAGACAGCACGGTGGCCCTGGCTCGCCGCAATGCCGAGCGCCTTGGCCTGCAGGACCGCGTCAGCGTGCGGCAGGGAGACCTGTTCGACGCGCTGGAGCACGACGGGTTGGCCGGCGCGACGGACATGATCGTCTGCAATCCACCCTACATCTCCTCAGCCCGCCTCGAAGGCGAGAGCGCGCATCTCCTCGCGGCGGAGCCACGCGCGGCGTTTGACGGGGGCCCGTACGGCATCTCGATCCATCAGCGCCTCGTCCGGGACGCGGCGGATTTTCTCAGGCCCGGCGGCTGGCTGCTGTTCGAGTTCGGGCAGGGACAGGACCGTCAGGTGGCGGCGCTCGTCGCCCGTGCCAAAGCCTATGAGCCGGTCAGCTTCGCCACGGACGGGGCCGGCATCCCGCGCGTCGCCTGCGCACGCAGGCTCGGAAGCGCGGTCGCACCGGCACCCCCGGCAGCGAACGGGACATGAGCCAGGTCCGCCCGCTCCGGTCCGCGGATATTCCAGCCGTCGCCGAACTGTTTCAACGCACGTTCAGGAAAGGCGACGCACCCGCGCCGCCGACACTCGAAGCCTATCTGCGCGAACTCTATCTCGACGCGCCTGTCTGCGACCCCGAGATCGCCTCCCTCGTCCATGTCGTGAGCGAGGGCGACATCTCCGGCTTCGTCGGCGTCAACGTGCTGCCGATGAGCCACGGCTCGCGCAAGCTGCGCGCCGCCATCTGCGGCTCGCTCATGGTCGACCCGCGCGCGAACGACCCGATGGCGGGAGCGCGGCTGCTCAGGACCTTCCTCTCCGGCCCGCAGGACATCTCGTTCAGCGAAACGGCGAACGCGCTCTCCACGCAGATGTGGACGAAACTGCGCGGCGCGGCCCTCCCGCAATACAGCCTGGACTGGCTGCGCGTGATTCGGCCCAGCGCCTTCATGCTCGACCTGGCCTCCCGCCGCCTGGGCGCAGCCGAGCTGCTCGCCCCGCTGGCGCGCGGGCTCGACGGCATCCTGCGCCGACGCATGCGCAGCGACGTGCTGTACTGGACCGGTGTTCCGGAGGCCAGCACCGGCAAGGGCGGGCTCATGGTCACCGAAATCGACCAGGCGGCTTTCGCGACCCTCATCGCTCCGCTGACGCGACAGTTCGCCCTGCAGCCGGAATGGAGCGGGCAGCAGCTCGCCTATCTGCTGGCAGAAGCCTCGCGGAAGCCCGATTACGGCGAGACCGTATTCGCTTCGGCCTGTGCCGCCAGCGGGGCACCGGTGGGCGCCTTCCTCTACCACGTGCGCCCCGGCCGTATCGCGCGCGTCCTGCAGGTCCTTGCGCTGCCCGGCCAGGCGGGACCCGTGCTCGATGCCCTTATCGGCCACGCGACGCAGCGCGGGGCGGCCGGCCTGCGCGGACGGACACAGCCTGCCCTGCTGGCGGCGATGCTCGGCCGGCGCATCGCCTTCACGCAACCCGCCGCGACGGTGGTGCATTCCCGCGACGAGGCATTGATGAATGCGCTTCTGAACGGAGCCGGCTTCTTCAACGGATTGGCCGGCGAGCACTGGAATCGCCTGGCCGGATGGCCGTTCGACTAGGCGCCCATCGCATCCCCTCCCCGCAGCTCAGGCGAGTTCCGGGACCGGATCGACCAGTTGCGGCCCGAGGTGCAGGTAGCGCGTCGCGCGGCGCTTGGCGGCGATATCGGCCCAGACCCGTTCCACCTCGACCGCCGTCAGCCCGGCGGCGGCAGCGACCTCGGCGGCCGGGACACCGTTGTTGAGGCCGAACAGGCACAGATCCATGCGGTGATAGGGCAGGGAGAAGTAGAACTCTTCCTGGGTCTGTTCGAGCGAATAGGTGTCGGTCGTGGGTGGCCTGCGACGGATCTCCTCGGGGATGCCGAGATGGGCGGCCAGCGCATAGACCTGGCTCTTGTAGAGATGCGCGATCGGCTTGACGTCGGCAGCGCCGTCGCCGTTCTTCACGAAGAAGCCTTGATCGTATTCGAGCCGGTTCGGTGTGCCGAGCACGGCGAAGTTCAGCCGATCGGCGTGGTAGTATTCGATCTGCTTGCGCGTGCGCTGCTTCATGCTGGTGGCCGCGACGATGCCGAGATAGACGGCCGGCGGCATGCGCAGCCTGGTCTGCCGGCCCTGCGGGTCCCGCACCACCAGCGACGAGATGCTGTAGCCGTCCCCGACGAGCGCATTGGCGATGACGATCTTCGAGGCCCAGCCCGGCCCATAGTCGGGCACAAGCTCGCGGATGAAGGCGTCGCGCCGCTCGTAGCAGCCCATGGCATGCAGCGTGGGCGCAATATCCTCGACGATCGCCTCGACGCTGAAGGTCTCCGCCACCAGCCGGCCGAGCCTCAGGCTCTCCGGATCGGAATCGCTTTCGGGCATGAGCAGGCAGAAGACGTTCTTCGCGCCGACCGCGCGAACGGCGAGCGCGGCGCAGACGCTGGAATCGATGCCGCCGGACAGACCGAGCACAAGGCCGCGCTTGCGCATGCCGCGGAGCTGCTCGCGCAGCCCGGCCACGATGCGGCCGGCTTCCGCGGCATCGTCGAGCATCAGCGCGGCGGCCGAGAAGGGGAGACGTGCCGGGGCGCAGGCGGCGGTCATCGCGCCGCTCCCAGCACCTCGGCCGCCAGACGCCGGCTGACCTTGCCGGTCTCCGTCTTCGGCAGCTCGTTGTGAAAGGCGATCAGCTTCGGCACCATGAAATCCTCGAGATGCATGGCGCAGTGGCGGACGATATCCCGCTCGCTCAGGGCTTCGTCCGAACGGACAACCAGCGCAGCGATGGCGTGGCCGAGGATCGGATCCGGCATGCCGGTCACCACGGCCTCGGCGATGCCGGGATGGGCGTGCAGCACCGCCTCCACCTCCTTGGGCGCGACCTTCTCGCCGCGCGTCTTGATGATGTCGTCCTTACGGCCGACGAAATAGAGAAAGCCCTCCTCATCGGTGCGGAAGAGATCGCCCGTGTGCAGCTGCCTCCCCCAGGGAGGGGGGCCCGGGCGCAGCATCTGCCGGGTCGCCGCCTCATTGCGCCAGTAGCCCTGCATGACGTGAGGGCCGCGGATCACCAGCTCTCCCGCCACGCCGGGCGGCACGCGGTTGCCCGCGTCGTCGAGGACCAGGGCCTCGGTCGCCGGGATCGCGATGCCGACGGAGCCAGGCCGGCGGTCGAGCTCTTCCGGCGGCAGGTAGGTGCAGCGCTTGCATTCGGTCAGACCGTACATGGAATAGAGCCGGACGCCCGGAAAGAGCTCGCGCAGGCGGGCGATGTGGACCGGTGGCAGGGCCGCAGCGGTGTTCGAGACATAGCGCAGGCTCGGTAGGAAACCCGGCGCGAGATCGCGCATCTGGAGGATCAGCGCCGCCATCGTCGGCACCAGCGGAAAGCCGGTGACCTGCTCGGCGCGGATGCGCTCGAAGATCGCCTGCGGAAAGGCGAAGGATTTTTCGAGGACGAGGGTCGCCCCGAGCCTGACCGCCATGAGCAGCTGATACAAGCCGTAGTCGAAGGCCAGCGGCAGGACATTGAGGATGACGTCGTCGGCGGAGTTGCGCAGATAGCTTGTGATGGACTCGGCGGCGGCATCGACATTGCGATGCGTCATCATCACGCCCTTGGGACGCCCGGTCGATCCCGAGGTGTAGATCAGCATGGCGAGATCGGTGTCAGCCCCGCCGTGGCCGACGGGCACTGGCGCCGTGGCCAGGCAATCCTCGAAGGAGGCGGCGTCCTGCGGCACGAGGCCCGATGGCGCAGGTGTCGAGGCGATGAAGAGAGGCCGGCTCGACAGCGACCTGGCCCGGCTGACGACGGGCATCAGCTTCGCCTGGGTCAGGATCGCCGCCGGCTCGCAATCCCCGATGAGATAGGCGAGCTTGTCGGCCTTGGTCGAGGCATTGATCGGGCTGAAGACGGCGCCGGCCTTGAGCACGGCGAAGATCGAGACCGCCGCTTCCCAGCAGTTGTCCATGAAGACGAGGACGCGGTCGCCGCGCCCTACGCCGTTCGCCGCGAGAGCGGCGGCCAGCCGGCTCGCCAGATCATCCAGCTCGTCGTAGCGCAGCCGCACCCGCTCGGTCACCAGCGCGGTTTTCGTGGGCCGCGCGGCTCCGTTCGCGATCAGGAATTCCTCGACCCGCATCTCTCGTGACCTGCCTGGCTGACGTCAGGCTGCCGCGAGAGCGGCGGACCTCGACGCAATGAAAGCCGTGATACGCGCGACCGAGTCGAGATTGGCCGGCACGATGTCGGCATCCGCGACGGCGATCCCGTAGCGATCCTCGATGAAGGCCACGAGTTCCAGGACGCCGGTCGAATCGACGATGCCGTTCTCGATGAGCGAATCCATCCCGGCAATCGCCTGGGTGGTGTCGCCGAACAGGAAATTCTCGATGATGAAGGCCTCTACGGCCTCCTGGATCGCGTCGGTCATGTGACTTACTCCCTCTCGAATGATGTCAGGCCGCCCTGGCGCGACTGGCACCCGCACCGGTGAAGGTCGCCAGCCAGAGCTGCGTCGACAGGATGCCGACGAAGGCTGCATTGTCCCGGAAGCCGGAGGCGGGCTGGCGCCGGCACTTCTCGTGCAGCTTCGCCACCGCCTTGGGATTGAACAGGCCTCCGGCCGCGATCTCGCCCTCGTCCAGCATGTCCGCGACATAGCCCGCTCGCCCCGCCCCTACGAAGCACCGGCTGTCCGGTGCGCGATAGGGCTGCTTGGGCCGCCGGCCGATGACGGGGGGCAGCAAGTCCTTACTAGCCTCGCGGAGAATGTGCTTTTCCACGAGGCCCTTGAGCTTCATGCCCGGAGGGATGCCGGCCGCGAACTCGACCAGGCGATGGTCCAGGAAGGGGAAGCGCCCCTCGATGCCATGGGCCATGGCCATGCGATCGCCCTGGCTCGACAGGATATAGCCGGGCAGCAGGAAGCGCGCCTCGAGATATTGTGCCTGGTGCAGGGGGTGCCAGCGGCGGAAGGCTGGAGGCAGCCGCGCGATCAGTTCCTCGGCCGCGTCATAGCCCGACAGTGTCGTGCGCAAATCGCCGGAGAAGAACAGCTTTGCCGCCGCGGTGCCATCAAGGCGGGAGCGATGCGAGAACAGCGGATCGTCCAGTTGGGAACCGCCGGCCCCGAAGAAGGAAGCGAGATATTCGGCGGATTGCTGCCGCAGGCCCGGCAGATAGGGATAGAGCCGGCGGAACAGATGCGGCCGGATGCGGGAGCCGGCCTGCCTGGCGCAGAAGCGGCGAACCTTCGCCTCCTTGAAGATGTCGTAGCCGGCAAAGACTTCGTCGGCCCCTTCGCCGGTCAGGACGACCTTCAGCCCCGCGTCGCGCACGAGGGCCGAGAGCTTGTAGAGCGGCGCCGGAGCTGTGCGCAGGACCGGCTGCTCCGTGAAGCGGACAACGTCGGGAAAGACGGCGGCGATGTCGCCCTCGCCACAGGCGACAGCGTGATGCTCCGTGCCAAGCGCCTGGGCCATCTCGCGCTGGTAGCCGCTCTCGTCATGCTCGGCGCTGTCGAAGGTCACCGAAAAGGTCTTCAGCCTGCCCGGCGCCATGCCTGCCGCCAATGCCGAAGCGATCGAGGAATCGAGCCCCCCCGAAAGATAGGCGCCGACTGGCACGTCCGCACGCATGCGGATGCGGGTCGCATCCCCCAGCAGGGCGCGCAGTTCCTCGGCGACGGCGCGCTCATCGCGATGCCGGGGCGGTGCATCGGCATCGGGGTAATCGAGGCTCCAGTAGGGCCGGGTCGAAACGCGGCCTTCCTCGACGATCATTAGGCTCGCCGGCTCGAGTTCGCAGATGCCGCGGAAGGCCGTGCGCGGTGCGATCGGGGCCCAGAGCGTGAAGATCTGGTCGAGCGCGATCGGATCGAGCTCGGCCACCACGCCCGGAACCTGCAGCAGCGCCTTGACCTCGGAGGCGAAATAAAGCTGCTCGCCCTGCCGCAGGTAGAAGAGGGGCCGGACGCCCATGCGGTCCCGCGCCAGAACCATGCGGCGACGCCGGCCATCCCAGAGCGCGAAGGCAAAATCGCCGTTCAGCGCGGAGACGCAGTCCTCGCCCATCTCTTCATAGAGATGCAGGATCACCTCGGTGTCGCTGCCGGTCCGGAAACGGCGCCCCTTCGCGCGAAGCCGCTCGCGCAGCTCGACATAGTTGAAGATCTCGCCGTTGAACGCGACCGTCAGATCGCCCGTCGCGTCCGACATCGGCTGCTGCCCGTCCCCGAGGCCGACGATCGCGAGCCGCGCATGGCCGAGGCCGGCCTTATCGGTCGTGAAGATGCCCTGCTCGTCAGGACCGCGATGCGCAATGGCGGCGGTCATCCTGTCGAGAAGACCCTTCCCATCCCGGACTGTGCCGAAATAGCCGCCAAAACCGCACATGCCGAGGTGTTTCCGACTCCATCAACGTCGCGCGGACTATAGCCAGCAGGAAGCGAACAATCGCCGAATTTCCGTGACTATTCATGAGGATGGTAAATTTTGAGGGGCGTTGCGACAGACGATCCGCGCGGCGGCGCATTTGCCGCTTCGCCACGGGCGCGTCTAGACTTCCGGCTTCCGAAGCGAGCGGGAGACCCCCTGCGAGGCGGCCTTCCGCCCGTCGCGAAGCCCAACCGACCCGACTGGAGTGCTCTGATGAAATGGATGTCCGTCGCTGTAGCCCTTTTGCTTCTCGGATGCAGCAGCGCACCGCAATCTCATCATGCCGGCGCGGATCTGACCGTGGGAATAGCCCATTGCTCGAAGTTCAAATGGGGCACCTCGCAGATGGCGGAATGTCTTGATCGCGCGGCCGAAAGCCAGGCCGCGACCGCCTCCGCGCTGCAGGCGGGCGCCAACGGCTGACCGCAAGGCGGGGCGCGGCGGACCCGCCCCGTGAAAACGCCCGAAGCGAGGGGGCATTGCCATCCGATCGGCACCTGCTCTAGGCAATCCGCTTCCGGCCGGCGCAGCGTCATCGCGCGCCGGCCCGTCTCGCCGGGAGGCAACGCCGATGGACGACACAGCCAGCCGTCTGCCGACGGACCGCAAGCGCGGCTCGGGCGTCAAGCTCGTCTACGAGATGTTGCGGGCCGAGATCCTGTCGCTGGCGCTCTCGCCGGGCAGCCCGATCGACGAGGTCCAGCTCGCCGAGCGCTTCGGCATGTCGCGCACGCCGATCCGCGAGGCGCTGGTGCGGCTCGCCAGCGAGGGGCTGGTCGAGACGCTGCCCAACCGATCGACGCTGGTCGCCAATATCGACGTGCTGAACCTCAATCCGTTCTTCGACGCGATCACCCTGATGTATCGCGTCACCACGCGGCTTGCGGCCCAGCATCATCGACCGGAGGACCTGGAGGTGATTCGCGCGCGGCAGGCCGAATTCGCCGCGGCGGTCCGGGCCCAGGACGCGCTGGCGATGATCGCGACCAACCGGCAGTTCCATGCGGCCATCGCCGAAGCCGGCCGCAACCCGTATTATTGCGGCCTGTTCGTGCGCCTGCTCGACGATGGGCGGCGGCTTCTGCGGCTGTACTACCAGTCCTTCGACGACCGCCTGCCGGAAGAATATGTCCACGAGCACGAGGAGATGATCGACGCCATCGCCAGTGGCGACGTCGCACGTGCAGATGCGCTCGCACGCGCCCATGCGGATCAGATCGTCCGACAGATCCAACGCCTCGTGGCGGCCGACAACCGCCAGGACATCCCGCTCTAGACCGGCGCGGCGGCACGTCTCCAGAGAGATCGAGAACGCGCTGGATTTATGTCGACATCATGCATACGATTATCGGCATCCGGACATCAGGCCGGTTCGGCTCCAGACCCGTTCAGAGATGCCCCCATGACCTCCGCGATCTTCACAGGCGTGATTCCCGCGCTGATGACCCCTTGCAAGGCCGACCGCAGCCCCGATTTCGAGGCTCTCGTCAGGAAGGGCAAGGAGCTGATGGCGGCGGGGATGACCGCGGTTGTCTATTGCGGTTCGATGGGCGACTGGCCTCTCCTCACCGATGCCCAGCGCATGGAAGGGGTCGAGCGGCTGACCGCGGCCGGCATTCCGGTCATCGTCGGCACCGGGGCCGTCAACACGGCTTCGGCGGTGGCGCTTGCCAGCCATGCCGCCAAGGTCGGTGCGGCGGGGCTGATGGTGATCCCGCGCGTTCTGTCGCGCGGCTCGTCCGTCACGGCGCAGCGCAACCACTTCAAGGCTATCCTGGCGGCGGCCCCGAAGCTGCCCGCCGTCATATACAACAGCCCCCATTACGGCTTCGAGACCCGCGCCGACCTGTTCTTCGAGCTGCGCTCTGCCCATCCGAATCTGATCGGCTTCAAGGAATTCGGCGGGGCGGCCGCGATGAGCTATGCGGCCGAGCACATCACCGGCCATGACGACAACGTCATCCTGATGGTGGGCGTCGACACCTGCGTGTTCCACGGCTACGTCAAATGTGGCGCCGTCGGCGCCATCACGGGCATCGGCAACGTCCTGCCGCAGGAGGTTCTCCACTTCGTCGCCCTGACCAAGGCCGCTGCGGCGGGCGACGCGGAGGCCCGGCTCCGCGCCCTCGAACTGAGCGAAGCCCTCGAAGTGCTCTCCACCTATGACGAGGGCGCCGACCTCGTTCTGTATTACAAGTACCTGATGGTTCTGGAGGGCAATCCGGAATACGAGCTGCATTTCAACGCGACCGACGCCTTGTCGGCCAGCCAACGGGTCTATGCGAAGCAGCAGCTCGAGCAGTTCAAGGTCTGGTATGCCGCCTGGAGCCAGCTTCCCGGCGCCATCCAGATCTATCGCAGCTGACGCAGCTTCAGGCATCGCCGGAAGCCGGGGATCGGACGGAGCTGAATGGCGCCCTATCCGGATGTCATCGTGATCGGCGCCGGCGTGATCGGACTTTCTGTCGCGATCGCGGCGCAGGGACGCGGCCTGTCGGTCACAGTTCTGGATCGCGAGGGGCCGGCGGCAGGCGCTTCGGCCGGAAACGCCGGCGCCTTCGCCTTCACCGACATCCTGCCGCTAGCCTCGCCCGGCATCCTGCGCAAGGCGCCGAAATGGCTCCTCGACCCGCTCGGACCGCTTGCGGTCCCACCAGCCTACGCGCTGCGGATCGCACCCTGGATGCTGCGCTTCTGGCGGGCCTGCTCGCCCGCCAACGTCGCCCGCTCCACGGCCGCGCAGACCGCGCTGATGGACCTGTCCAAGGCCGAGCTCGAGCCCTTCCTGCAGGCCACCGGCACCTTCGCCATGCTGCGCAAGGACGGCAATCTCCAGGTCTATGAGGGCAAGGCCGAGCTGGAAGCGTCCCTGCCCGGCTGGCGCGCCCGCGAAAAGCATGGAATCGCCTTCGAGCATCTCGACGCTGCAGGCATGGCCGCGATCCAGCCCGGCCTCGCGCCGCGCTTCACCCATGGCACCTTCACGCCCGGTTGGTATTCGATCGCCGACCCCAAGCTCTACACGCTGGCGCTGGCGGCGCATTTCCGCAGCCGCGGCGGCACGCTCGACCAGTTCGATGTCGAGAGCCTGTCGCCGCAGGATGACGGCATCGCCGTTCGCGGGCGCGACGGCAGCTCGCGCCGCGCAGCGCAGGTCGTTCTCGCTGCGGGCGCCTTCTCTCACCGCATCGCGCGCAGCATCGGCGAGCGCATCCCCCTCGAAACCGAGCGCGGCTACAACACGACCTTGCCGCGGGGCGCCTTCGACCTGCGCACGCAGCTCACCTTCGGCGGCCACGGCTTCGTCATCTCGCGGCTTTCCACCGGCATCCGCATCGGCGGCGCCGTCGAACTCGGCGGGCTGGAGCTGCCACCCAACTTCCGCCGCTCCGCGGCGATGCTGGCCAAGGCCCGCACCTTCCTGCCCGGGCTGAATCCCGAAGGCGGCGTGCAGTGGATGGGCTTTCGCCCCTCTCTTCCCGACAGCCTGCCGGCGCTCGGCCACGCCCGCGCCACGCAGCGCGTGGTCTGCGCCTTCGGCCACGGCCATCTCGGCCTGACGCAATCGGCAGGCACCGCCCGGCTGGTGGCCGATCTGCTCACGGACCGCCGGCCCGCCATCGATCTCACTCCCTTTTCCCCGCAGCGCTTCTGAGGGACGCAAGCATGGCCAGCCATACCTTCTCCTGCATCGACGGCCACACCTGCGGCAATCCGGTGCGGCTCGTCTCCGGCGGCGGCCCGCGGCTCGAAGGCACCAACATGCTGGAGAAGCGCGCGCATTTCCTGCGCGAATTCGACTGGATCCGCACCGGCCTGATGTTCGAGCCGCGGGGCCACGACATGATGTCGGGCTCGATCCTCTATCCGCCGACGCGGCCCGATTGCGACGTCGCCGTGCTCTTCATCGAGACCTCCGGCTGCCTGCCGATGTGCGGCCACGGCACCATCGGCACCATCACCATGGGCATCGAGAACGGGCTGATCACGCCACGCGAGCCTGGCAAGCTGTCGATCGACGCGCCCGCCGGCAAGGTCGACATCAGCTACCGCCAGGAGGGACGCTTCGTCGAGGAGGTCCGCCTGACCAATGTGCCGGGCTTCCTCTACGCGGAGGGCCTGACGGCGGAGGTCGAGGGCTTGGGCGAAATCGTGGTCGACGTCGCCTATGGCGGCAATTTCTACGCCATCGTCGAGCCGCAGAAGAACTTCCGCGACATGGCCGACCACAGCGCCGGCGAACTGATCGGCTGGTCGCCGAAACTGCGCGCCGCACTCAACGCGAAATACGAATTCGCCCACCCCGAGCATCCGGAGATCACGGGGCTTAGCCACATCCAGTGGACCGGCGGGCCGACGAAGCCCGAAGCACACGCCCGCAACGCGGTGTTCTACGGGGACAAGGCGATCGACCGCTCGCCCTGCGGCACCGGCACCTCGGCCCGCATGGCGCAGTTGGCGGCCAAGGGAAAGCTCGCCGTCGGTGACGAGTTCGTGCACGAATCGATCATCGGCTCGCTGTTCAAGGGCCGTGTCGAAGCCGCCACGACCGTGGCGAACCGCCCGGCGATCATCCCATCCGTCGCCGGCTGGGCCCGGATGACGGGCTACAACACCATTTTCATCGACGACCGCGACCCCTTCGCCCACGGCTTCGTCGTGACGTGAGATCACAGCCGGCCGTCGGGGCCCGATAGCCAGCCGCCGCCGGCCCGGCAGCGTTCCGCGAACCGAACCAGCAAGGATGACGTACGATGACCATAGGGGTGGGAGGCTCGAGCTTCGAGGCGGAACTCGCCAGGCTGAAGCCGATGACCGACGGCATCGAGCCGGTCGCGGTGAGCGAGTTCAAGGCGCGCATCGAGAAAGCCCAGCGCCTGCTGCGCGAGCAGGGACTGGAGGCGCTCTATCTCGATACCTCGACCAGCCTGCACTATTTCACCGGCATCCAGCTCAACCTGACCGAGCGGCTGCATGGCGCGATCATCCCGGCCGAAGGCGACATCGTCTATCTCAGCCCCGCCTTCGAGGAGCCCAAGACGCGCGAATACATGAAGTTCGGCGACGATGTACGCTGTTGGGAGGAGCATGAAGACCCGACCGAACTGGTCGTCGAGACGATCCGCAGCCTCGGCTACGAGAGCGGTTCGGTCGCGCTCGACCCGCATACCCCGTTCTTCATCGTCGACGGGCTGCGCAAGGCCGGCAACCGCTACAGCTTCGTCAGCGGCAGCTCCGTCACCGCGGCCTGCCGCCAGCTCAAATCGGCGGCCGAGATCGCGCTGATCCAGCGCGCCATGGACATCACCATGGAGGTTCACCGCGCCGCGGCGCGGGCGCTGCAGCCCGGCATCACGACGCCCCAGCTCGTCGAGTTCCTCGACCGCGCCCACCGCAAGCTCGGCGTGAGCTGGACCAGCGGTGCCGCCCAGTTCGGCGAGGCGACGGCCTATCCGCACGGCGTCCCCTATCCGCAAACGCTGGTTGAGGGCGACATGGTCCTGATCGACATGGGTACCAAGGTCGGCGGCTACCGCTCGGACATCACCCGCACCTATGTCTTCGGCGAGCCGACGCAGCGCCAGCGCGAGATCTGGAACCTGGAGAAGCGTGCGCAGCTTGCCGGATTCGAGGCAGCCGTGCTCGGCGCGCCCTGCGAAAACGTCGACCGGGGTGCGCGCGGGGTGATCGAGGCGGCCGGCTTCGGTCCCGGCTACAAGGTGCCCGGCCTGCCCCATCGCACCGGGCACGGCCTTGGCCTCGACGTCCATGAGGAATCCTTCATGGTCAAGGGCAACCGCACGCCGCTGGCGGTGGGCATGTGCTTCTCGATCGAGCCGATGATGTGCATCTACGGGGAATTCGGCGTCCGGCTGGAAGACATCGCGTATATGGCCGAGGACGGCGCGCGCTGGTTCACACAGCCCGCCCATAGCGTCGACGACCCGTTCGGATACGAGGCCTGACGAGCGCCAATCCATGAGCCGCTGAACACGCCGCCAGGCCCGACGCCTGGCGCCCTGGCGGCATCAGCTCTTGCCGCCGCTTCAGTCCGGGCGGTTCCCAGAGCCCCCCGACGCGTCCAGCGACAGCGCCACGTGCCGGACGGAGATGTCGTCCGGGTCGAGCGTGATCTCGAACCCCAGAGTGCGGCAGAGCGCGAGCATCGGCCCGTTCTCGGCGAGGACTTGGCTGTGGACGCGATGCACCTTCTCGGCCCTGGCCCAGTCGATGATCAACTCCATCAACGCGCGGCCGAGGCCGAGGCCTTTCAAGTCGGAGCGCAGCAGGATCGCATATTCGGCTTCGACATGCGCCGGATCGGCATGCAGCCGCACCGCGCCCGCGGCCGCTCCCTCCTCGTCGATGGCGATGAAGGCCATTTCCCGCGCGTAATCGAGCTGGGTCAATCGCGCGAGAAAGGTGTGGCTGAAGGACTTCAACGGCGCGAAGAAGCGAAGCCGCAGATCCTCCGGCGTCACCCGCGCAAGCATCGCGCCGACGAGGAATTCGTCCTCCGGCCTCATCGGGCGTATCAGGAATCGTCGTTCGCCGAGCACGAGCTCCGACGTCCAGGCCGCGGGATATGGGCGGATAGCCGGGCGACGGCGGCGGGCAGGGTCGGGTTCCAGCACGACGCGCGCGTCCACCGCGACCACCCCGTCCGCATCGGCCAGGACGGGGTTGAGATCCATGGCGCGGATCTGCGGAAGCTCGGAGGCGATCGTGCCGAGCGCGACCAGCACCGCGGCAATCGCCCGTCGATCCGCGGCGGGAACGTCGCGATAGGCCCCCAATATCCGGGACACGCGCGTCGCCGCGATCAGATTCTCAGCCGATGCCAGGTCGAGCGGCGGCAGCGCGACATGCGTATCGGCGATAAGCTCGGCAGCGGTACCGCCGCGCCCGAAGACGATCACCGGTCCGAAGCACGGGTCGACAGAGAACCCGGCGATGAGTTCCCGCGCCCTGGTCCGATGCGCCATGGGCTGCACCATGAAGCCGGTCAGCCGCGCCTCCGGGCGCAGCTTGCGCAGGCGCTCGGCCATGCGAAGGGCGCCCTCCCGGACAGCGTTTTCCTTGGCCAGATCGAGCTCGACGCCCCCGACATCCGATTTGTGCGCGACATCGGGCGAAACGATCTTGAGCGCGACCGTCCGGCCGGCCTCGAACTGTCCGCGCGCTGCGAGGGCAGCAGCATCGGCATCGGCCGCGATGACGAGGTCGAGCGCGGGAATCCCGAACAGGGAGAGCAACCGAGCGACTTCGTCCGGCTCCAGCCAGCTGCGTCCCTCCGTGAGAGCCCGGTCGACGAGTTCGGTCGCCGCGGCGATGTCGGGCCGGCCCCCTTCGTCGTCGAGGGCGGCCGGAGTCGCCATCAGCTCCTTGAGGAGCCGGGCGTGACGCGTCAGATGCTGGAAGCCGACGACGGCCTCCTGCTCGGTCGCGAAGGAGGGAATGCCGGCCGATGCGAAGACGGCCCCGATCTCGTCGCCGGCGCCGACCCAGACCGCCAGCACGGGTTTGCCCCCGCCGGCCGCCGACCGCGCCTCGGCTGCAGCACGGGCGCAGTCGGCGGAATCGGCCGGGGCGACCGGCGCGTTCAGCGCCAGCACCGCGTCGACATCGTCCTCGGCCAGCAGGCGGGTTATCGCTCCGGCGTAATCCCGCGCCGTGCGGACGATTTCGGGCTCGCGCAACGCCTGGCCGATGCCACCGACCCGCCGCAACCGCGCCGCCGCCAACGCCGCCAGCCCCTCGCCATTGCTGACGATCGCCAGCCGGCCCGCATCAGTGGCGCGGGCACGGCCGAGCGTCTCGGCGGCGGCGAAGAGCTCGTCGAGATCGTCGACCCGCAGCAGGCCGGCCCGGTGGAACGCCGCATCATGCGCGGCATCGCTGGTGACGATCAGGGCGGAATGGGTCAAGGCCGGCCACGGCGCCTCGCGGCGCGGGGGCTTGAGCACCAGAACCGGCTTGAGCCGTGCGGCTGCGCGAGCGGAAGAGAGAAAGCGCGCCGCATCGCTGACGTCGTCGATCGCCAGCAGAATGGTCCGCGTCGAAGGGTCCGCCCCGAAATGATCGAGGCTGTCGGCGATGTCGACATCGGCGCCGTCGCCGAGAATGACCGCGCCGGAGAGGCCGATGCCGCGCCTGGCCGCCCAGGCGAGAATGCCTGCCGCGACCGAATTTGACTGTGCGATCAACGCAAGCGAGCCCGCCCGCAGCTGTACAGGGACCGCCGTCGCGTTGAGACCGAGACGCGGGGCGGCGAGACCGAGCGATGACGGCCCGATCAGCCTGAGGCCGGCAGCCCGCGCCGCAATGCGCAGGCGCTCGCCATCGGCTGCGCCTCCGTCGGGAACGAGCAGCCCCGCATGGCCCCGCCCCGCCGCCACGGCCATGACGTCGCCCGCTCGTGCGACGGGAGCGATGAGGAGATCGACCGGCGAGGTCGAGGACAGCGCGGCGCCATCCGCCAGCAGGACGAGCTCCCCGCGATAGGAACCCGCCTTGATCTGTTCGGCCAGCACATCGGTTTCCGGGCACCCCGCGACCACCGCCACCCTGGCGGGTTCGAGCATGCGTCTGAGCAAGGCGAGCGTCATATGCGCCCCCTCTCACGCGGCGCCGACTCCCGGCCTGCCGTGCCGGCCCTGCCTTCCTGCTGCGGAGACTGCCTGATCGCCATCTCGCCATCCGTCCGGTCGGTATCGGGATCCACGCCTTCACGGAGGGCGTGCCGCCGCAAACTTGCGCACACTCGCAACATTGCAGACGGCCCGAGCCCGGTCAGAGGCGCTGCGTCATGCCCACTGCGCCTCTGCCGTCATGCATAATTGCCGATCGCGCTTGGCTGTCCAGAGCTTCAGTCCACCGCCATCTTCGGCCGCTTCCAGCGCAAAATCATCGTCGTCGAAAAGAGGTGAGACACCGCGAAAGCCGAAGCGATCCGGCGGCACGCCGCGCAGCTCACTCGCAAAATAATAGAGCAGGGCTGCCTGAAGCGGACCGTGAACGATCAGCCCGGGGTAGCCCTCGACCTCCGTGACGTAGCGCCGGTCGTAGTGGATGCGGTGACCGTTGAAGGTCAAGGCGGAATAGCGGAAGAGCAGCGGCGCCTGCGCCGTCATCGGGCGCCGATGCGGGCCCGGTTCCGCCGCTGGCGGCGCCTTAGCGGCGCTCGCGGCGGTCTCGACGCCGCGATAGACAATGTCCTGCCGCTCCTCCAGCACGAGGCTCCCGTTCGCCTCGATACGATGCTCGACGGTGACGAAGCAGAGCGTGCCGGTGCGCCCCTCCTTGTGCACGACATCCCTGATCCGCGAGATGCGCCTGACCGCATCGCCGACGCGCAGGTCGCCATGGAAAGCGAAGGTGCCGCCGGCCCACATCCGCCGCTGCAACGGCACCGGCGGCAGGAAACCGCCGCGGGCCGGATGGCCGTCCGGGCCGAGCGCCGCCATCGGCGCCGCCGGTTGCGCCAGGCAGAAATGGATCAGCCGCGGTACGACCTCGCCGGCCTTCGGCGCCGGCCCGGGAGTGTCGAATGTCGCGTGGTATTTCCGGGCCAGATCCTCGCTGACAAGGTCGGCGCCGATCTCCTCACGGCCGATCCAGCCGCGCAGATGCGCGATGTCGAGCTTCGCCTGCGTCTCGCCGGTCACGATGCCCGCCTCCCTGCCGCCGGCGCATCGGGCGCATCGTGCTCGCCGATCGCCGGCACGCGGCCATAGTCACGCGCCGCACCGACCACGACGGGCGCCGGAGCCGGCAGGGAGACGGGGCCTGCCTCGGTCTCGACCGTGATGCGGCGCAGATGCGGGTGGACGGCCAGAGCGGCCATGTCGTTCACCGACGCGAAGGCGACCTCGGCACGCAACAAGGCCTCCTTCGCCTCGACTTCATCGACCACCAGGAAGGCAGCGGCGACAATGGCGTCGGTCCGTTCGCGATTGCGCACGCGCGCGACGTTGCGGGACAGACCCTCGTCCGCGGCAAGCTCGGCGCGCCCCAGGAACTCGCGGCAGAACATTACCCATTCGCGATCGCTCTGGATCGAGATCAGGATCTGCCTGCCGTCACGGGTGGCGAAGACGCCATAAGGAGCGATCGAGGGGTGAGCCAGACCGATGCGCCGGGGCGGCTTGCCGCCCTCCTCATGCAGCAGCGGCACGGTCAGCCAATCGGCCATCACGTCGAACATAGAGACGCGGATATCGGCGCCGCTGCCGGTGATGCCGCGTGCGATCAGCGCCTCGAGGATCGCGGCGTGCGCGGTCGCGCCGGTCGCGATGTCGACAATCGAAAGCCCGACGCGCGCCGGCGCCTCCGGGCCGCCGGTGATCGAGGCAAGGCCGGATTCGGCCTGGATCAGGAGGTCGTAGGCCTTGCGCTCGGCGAGTGGGCCGGTGTCGCCATAACCGCTGATCGAGCAGCAGATCAGGCGCGGATGGCTCTGGCGCAGGGTCTCCGGCGCGAAGCCGAGGCGCCCGAGCGCTCCGGGCTTGAGATTCTGGACGAGCACGTCGGCGCCATCGATCAGATCGCGCAGGGTCGCCTTGCCCTGTGCCGAAGCGAGATCGAGCACGAGCGATTCCTTGCCGCGGTTCAGCCAGACGAAATAGCTCGACTGCCCCTTGGCGACATCGTCGTAGCCACGGGCGAAATCGCCTTCGGGCCGTTCGATTTTGATGACCCGCGCCCCGGCATCGGCGAGGCGCGAGGTACAGAAGGGCGCGGCGACCGCCTGCTCGACGGCGACGACGGTGAGGCCCTCCAGCGGCCGCCGGGCGCTGGCCATCAGAAGGACCTCGGCAAGCCAAGCACATGCTCGGCGACATAGGAAAGGATCAGGTTCGTCGAGATCGGCGCCACCTGGTAGAGCCGGGTCTCGCGGAACTTGCGCTCGACGTCGTATTCGCAGGCGAAGCCGAAGCCGCCATGGAACTGGATGCAGGCGTTCGCCGCCTCCCAGCTCGCCTTGGCGGCGAGGTATTTCGCCATGTTGGCCTGGGCACCGCAGGGCAGGCCGGCATCGTAGCGCCGGCAGGCCTCGTAGCGCATCAGGTTCGCCGCCTCGACCTCGATGAAGCTCTCTGCGATCGGAAACTGCACGCCCTGGTTCTGGCCGATCGGACGGCCGAAGACGACGCGTTCCCCTGCGTACCGGGTCACCTTGTCGATGAACCAGTAGCCGTCGCCGATGCATTCGGCCGCGATCAGCGTGCGCTCGGCGTTGAGGCCGGTGAGGATGTATTTGAAGCCCTGCCCCTCTTCTCCGATCAGGTTCTCGGCCGGGATCTCGAGATTGTCGAAGAACAGCTCGTTGGTCTCGTGGTTGACCATGTTGAGGATCGGCCGGACGGCCATGCCCCTGGCCCGGGCCTCCGCGATGTCCACGATGAAGATCGACAGCCCCTCCGACTTCTTCCTGACCTGGTCGAGCGGCGTGGTGCGGGCCAGCAGGATCATCAGATCGGAATGCTGGATGCGGCTGATCCAGACCTTCTGGCCGTTGATGACGTAGCGGTCGCCTTTCCTGACTGCCGTGGTCTTGATCCTGGTCGTGTCGGTGCCCGTGGTCGGCTCGGTCACACCCATCGACTGCAGGCGCAGTTCGCCGCTCGCGATCTTCGGCAGATAGGTCCTGCGCTGCGCTTCCGAGCCGTGCCGGACCAGCGTGCCCATATTGTACATCTGGCCATGGCAGGCGCCGGAATTGCCCCCTGCCCGGTTGATCTCCTCCATGATGACGGAGGCCTCGGTCAGGCCGAGGCCGGAGCCGCCATATTCCTCCGGGATCAGGGCGGCCATCCAGCCGGCCCTGGTCAGGGCGTCGACGAAATCCTCCGGATAGCCGCGCGCTTCGTCGATCCGGCGATGATACTCGGCGGGAAACTGCGCGCAGAGATCACGGATCGCATCCCGGATATCCTGGTGCTGTTCGTCCGCGATCACCTGCATGATCGAAGCCCCGCCATTCTCCGCAGACCCGGCGCTGCCATCAGGCCTGCCGGCCCGAAGGCGGCTCATAGGCCTGGATCGGTGGCAGATTGCCGTCGAAGCGCTCGACCCGGACCGTGGTGAGCTGGCCTGTGCAGCCCTGGGCCAGCGCCGAGGTGCCGACGTCCCTGGTGAGCACGTTGGGATTGCCGTGGACGCAGAGCGGCTTTTCCTCCTCCGGGTCGGCCGGGTCGTACCAGGCGCCGGTCGGCAGCTGGATCACGCCGGGGCGGATGCCCTCGGTCAGCGTGACGCCGGCGAGGCAGGCACCGCGATCGTTGAAGAGCCGGATGATATCGCCATCGCCGATCCCGCATCTGGCGGCGTCCTGGGGATGCATCCGCGCGACCTCCCGGCCGCGATGCTTCGCAGCCGAGCTGTGCCCGCCGAAGTCGAACTGGCTGTGCAGCCGCGTGCGCGGCTGATTGGCCACGAGCACATAGGGGTCTCTCTCGCTCGGGACATGGACCGGACCGAGCCAGGTCGGATGGCCGGGGCAATCGGCCTCGCCAAAGCTCGCGATGGTCTCGCTGAAGATCTCGAGCCTGCCGCTCGGCGTGGCGACCGGGTTCTTCTCCGGATTCTCGCGGAAGGCGCGCAGATTGCCGCCGTCGTCCGGCTGCTGCGGCAGCTCGTAGCCTTCGCTCGCCCAGAACTCGGCGAAGCTCGGCGCGGGCAGCCCCATCGCGGCAAGGCCGGCGCGGGTCGGCTCGTAGAGATGTTCGAGCCATTGGCGCACGCTGCGCCCTTCCGTGAAGGCTTCGCGCGCGCCGAGGCGCTCGGCGAGATCGGCGAAGATGGCGTAGTCGTCGCGCGCCTCGCCATAGGGCGGCGCGACCGGGCGCATCGGCAGCAGGAGCGGATCGTTGGAGCTCGCGCCGATATCCTCGCGCTCCAGCGTCATCGTGCAGGGCAGGACGATGTCGGCGTGGCGCGCCGTCGCCGTCCAGGCGAGTTCGTGAACCACGAGCGTGTCGAGCCGGGCGAAGGCCTTGCGCAGGCGATTCAGGTCCTGGTGGTGATGGAACGGATTGCCGCCGGCCCAGTAGACCAGCTTGATCTGAGGGTAGCGGCGGGTCTGGCCGTTGTAGCGGTAGCTCTCGCCGGGATGGAGCAGCATGTCGGCGATCCGCGCGACGGGGATGAAGTCGGTGACGCCATTGCGCCCCTGGGAGAAGGTCGGCACCGGCACCGCGTTGAACCGCCGGCCGTAATAGGCAATGGCGCCCAGCGCATAGGCATAGCCGCCGCCGGGCAGGCCGATCTGGCCGAGCGCCGCCGCCAGCACCATGCCCATCCAGACCGGCTGCTCGCCATGCTCCGCCCGCTGCAGCGAATGCGAGACGACGATGACCGCGCGCTTGCCGGCGAGCCGGCGCGCCAACGCGACGATCTCGCCAGCCGCCACGCCGGTCAGCTGGGCAGCCCAGGCGGCGTCCTTGGGCTGGGCGTCGGTCTCGCCCAGCAGGTAGCGCTCGAAGACCGGCCAGCCGACCGTGTAGCGTTCGAGGAAGGCCTTGTCGTGCAGCCCTTCCGTGACGAGCGTGTGGACGATCGCCATCATCAGCGCGGTGTCGCTGGCGGGAATGCAGGAGATCCACTCGGCCCCGGCCTCGTCCGGCAGATCGGCCTTGAGGGGGCTGACCAGCACGAAGTCGCAACCGCGCTCGGCCGCCCGCTGCATCGCCCCGCGCTCGACATGCTTGCTGACGCTGCCACCGGCAACCATCGAGTTCTTCAGCGCCATTCCGCCGAAGGCGAGCACGATCTCGCTGTGCTCGGCGATCTGTTCCCAGGACACGTTGCGCTTGGTCAGGTCCTCGTATTCGCCGATGATGTGCGGCACCAGCACCTGCGATGAGCCGGAGGAGTAGCTGTTGACCGACTTCACGTAGCCGCCGCAGGCGACGTTCAGGAAACGGTGGATCTGGCTCTGGGCATGATGGAAGCGCCCGGCGCTCGCCCAGCCATAGGAGCCGCCGAAGATCGCGCCCGGCCCGAAGCCGTCGCGCACGCGCCGAAGCTCCCCGCCAAGCAGATCGAGCACCGCGCTCCACGACATCGGCACGAACTCGTCGCGGCCGCGACGCGCGTCGGGGCCCGGGCCGTTCTCCAGCCAGCCCCGGCGGACCATGGGCTGCGCGATGCGCGCGCGATGCCGCAATGCACTCGGGAAATTCTCGATGATCCCGTTCGGATCGGGATCGCCGGGATGGGGGCGGACCTCGAGCTCGCCCTCGCGCATGCGCGCCGAAAATACGCCCCAATGCGACGTGTGCGGCTGAAACCCGCCTTCGCCATGATCGTCAAGAGACACGTCGGCCTGCTCCATTCGGTCGGGATCGCGACGCAGCCCGGCACGATCGCAGGGCGCGGTCCGTCGCCGCGCCGTCATTATGATCGGCAGCCGGGGTCGCGCCAACCCGTTCGCCGCGGGGGCACATGTGCCCGGCACATGGCGGGCAGGCGGCCTGCCCGACCCGCCATCGAAGCAGAGGCGGCTTCGGCGAGGCGGGCCGAGACGACTGGACAGCCGGACGATATCGGCGGATCACTACGCACCCACCGGAGGCCTGCACCATGTCGCTCGAACTCTATGCCGCCTATCTCGTCGCCTGCATCGTCATCATCATCGTTCCCGGTCCCACGGTGACGCTGATCGTCGCCAACAGCCTGAAGCACGGGACCCGGGCCGGACTTCTCAACGTGGCCGGCACGCAGGCCGGCCTGGCGATCATGATCGCGGTCGCGGGGATCGGATTGAGCTCCGTCATCGCGGCACTCGGCCACTGGTTCGAATGGCTGCGGCTGGCCGGCGCCGCCTATCTGATCTGGCTCGGCTGGAAGATGCTCCGCAGCAGCGGGGCCGGCGGCGAGGGAGCCGCGCCCGCGAAGCCGCCGCGCGGCGGCTTCTTCCTCCAGGGCGCGCTGGTGGCGCTGAGCAATCCGAAGATGATGCTTTTCTTCGGCGCCTTCTTCCCGCAATTCCTCGACCCCGCCCGCGACCACGCCACGCAGATCGCGATCATGGGCGCAACGGCGCTTGCATTCGCGGCGCTCAGCGACGGCACCTACGCCATCCTGTCCGGACGAGCCGGCCATCTGCTCTCCGAAGGCCGGGTCCGGCTGCTCTCGAAATTCAGCGGCAGCCTGCTGATCGGCGGCGGTCTCTGGTTGGCCTCGACCCGGGCGAACTGAGGCTCGACACGCAGCCTGGCTGCGGAGGCCGCAAAGGAGCATGGCGCCGGCGACCTCCGCAGGCAAAGGCGTCACGGGCCGGATAGACCCGCCCCGTGACGCGGGCTGTCCTTAGCCCTTCGGCTTACCGTAGCCGCCGGCCGTCGGCGTGATGACCGTCACGGCCTCTCCGGCCTGGAGCAGCGTCTGATCCGAGGGCTTCAGCTCCTCGACAGCGCCGGAGAGGCGGCGCACCAGCGTCTTGCCGACCTCGCCCGGCTCACCGCCATCCACGCCGAAGGGCCGCACCTTGCGATGCGAGGCGAGGATCGCGCAGTCCATGGTCTTGAGGAAGCGGATGGTGCGGCTGGTGCCGTCACCTGCCGTCCACTCGCCCTTGCCGCCGGAGCCTTTCCGGATGTGGAAATCCTCCAGCACGACCGGGAAACGCGTCTCCAGGATTTCCGGATCGGTCAGGCGCGAATTGGTCATGTGGACATGGACACCCGACGTGCCGTCGAATCCCGGCCCGGCTGGCGAACCCGAGCAGATCGTCTCGTAATACTGGTACTGGTCGTTGCCGAAGGTCAGGTTGTTCATCGTGCCCTGCGAGCAGGACATCGCCTTGAGCGCGCCGAACAGCGTGTTGGTCACCGCCTGCGACACCTCGACGTTGCCCGCGACAACCGCAGCCGGATAGCGCGGCGCCAGCATCGAACCCTCCGGCACGATGATTCTGATCGGCCTCAGGCAGCCCGCATTCATCGGGATCGCGTCGTCGACCATCACGCGGAAGACATAGAGCACGGCGGCGCGGGTAACGGGCGCCGGCGCGTTGAAATTGTCCGGCCGCTGTTCGGACGTGCCGGTGAAGTCGACCGTCGCCTCGCGCTTCTCGCGGTCGATCGTGATCTTGACCTTGATCGCGCAGCCCTGGTCCATCGGATAGGTGAACTCGGCATCGTGCAGCTTCGTCAGCAGCCGCGCGACGCTCTCCGCCGCATTGTCCTGGACATGGCCCATATAGGCCTGCACCACGTCGAGGCCGAAGGAGCCTATCATCTTGCGCAGCTCCGCGACGCCCTTCTCGTTGGCGGCGATCTGAGCCTTCAGGTCGTTGACGTTCTGCACGACGTTGCGAACGGGATAGCGTGCACCGGTCAGGAGCTTGACGAGGTCCTCCTCGCAGAAGCGGCCCTGATCGACGATCTTGAAATTGTCGATATAGACGCCCTCTTCCTCGATATTGGTCGCCAGCGGCGACATCGACCCCGGCGCCGTGCCGCCGACGTCGGCGTGATGGCCGCGGCTCGCCACCCAGAACAGGATGCCCTTCTCTTCGGGATCGAAGACCGGCGTGCAGACCGTGATATCCGGCAGATGCGTGCCGCCGTTATAGGGCGCGTTGAGGCAGTAGACATCACCCGGCCGGATCACCGGGTTGTTGGCGATCACGGTCTCGACCGAGCGATCCATCGAGCCCAGATGCACCGGCATATGCGGGGCATTGGCGACGAGCGCGCCGGTCTGGTCGAAGACGGCGCAGGAGAAGTCGAGCCGCTCCTTGATGTTCACAGAGTAGGCGGTGTTCTGCAGCGTCACGCCCATCTGCTCGGCGATCGACATGAACAGGTTGTTGAAGATCTCGAGCATGACGGGATCGGCCTTGGTGCCGATCGCCGCCTGCTGGACCAGTGCCTTGACGCGGACGAGGACGAGATGGTCACGCGCGGTCAGCTTCGCGCTCCAGCCCTCCTCGACGACGACGGTCTGGTTCGGCTCGATGATGATGGCAGGTCCCGCGACGCTCTGGCCGGGCTGCATCGCCTCGCGGCGGACGATCGCGGCGTCATGCCATTGGCCCTTCGAGAAGAAGCGCGTGCGCTCCGCGGCCACCGGCTCGCCCGCCTGCTCGGCCGCAGCGGCTTCCTCGAACTTCGCGCCACCGCCGACCGCCTCGACCTCCACCGCCTCGACGACCAGAGCCTTGGTCTCGTCCATGAAGCCGAAGCGCGCCTTGTGCGCGGTCTGGAAGGCCTCCTGCATGGCCGCGCGCGCACCGGCCGGCACGGCGATGGCCGTATCGGTCCCGGCGTAGCGGATATGGGCGCGCACATGGATGGCGATATCGCCCTCGGCCACGCCCTGGCCCGCAACCTCGGCTTTCGTCTCGGCTGCAAGCTTCCCGGCCAGCGCCTCGATCGCCGCCTTGGCCTCCCCGTCGAGGGCGACATCCAGCGCCGCGGTCCGGGTCGAGCGGATCTCGGCGAGCCCCATGCCATAGGCCGAGAGCAGCCCGGAGAACGGATGCAGCAGCACGGTCTTGATGCCGAGCGCGTCCGCGACCAGGCAGGCGTGCTGGCCTCCGGCCCCGCCGAAGGAGTTCAGCGCATAGCGCGTGATGTCGTAGCCGCGCTGCACCGAGATCTTCTTGATCGCCTCGGCCATGTTGGCGACGGCGATCTGGACGAAGCCGTCGGCGACCTCCTCGGGCGCGCGCCCGTCGCCGACTTCGGCCGCCAGCACCGCGAATTTGTTGCGGACGATCTCGACGTCGAGCGGCTCGTCCTGCTTCGGCCCGAAGATCGCGGGGAAATAGGACGGGATCAGCTTGCCGACCATGACGTTGGCATCGGTCACCGCGAGCGGCCCGCCGCGGCGATAGGCGGCCGGACCGGGATTGGCGCCGGCGGAGTCGGGGCCGACCCGGAAGCGCGCGCCGTCATAGTGGAGGATCGAGCCGCCGCCGGCCGCGACCGTGTGGATCAGCATCATCGGCGCACGCATGCGCACGCCCGCAACCTCCGTCTCGAAGGCGCGCTCGTACTCGCCGTCGAAATGGGCAACGTCGGTCGAGGTGCCGCCCATGTCGAAGCCGATCACCTTGTCGAAGCCGGCCGAGCGGCCGGTCTCGGCAAGGCCGACCACGCCGCCGGCAGGACCCGACAGGATCGCATCCTTGCCCTGGAACAGTTCGGCGGCAGTGAGACCGCCCGACGACATCATGAACATCAGCCGCGCGCCGGTCCGGGTGACGTCGAGCTCCTCGGAAACCTGCTGCACATAGCGGCTGAGGATGGGCGAGAGATAGGCATCGACCACGGCGGTGTCGCCGCGCCCGACCAGCTTGATCAGCGGAGAAACCTCGTGGCTGACCGAGACCTGCGGGAAGCCGATCTCGCGAGCGATGCGGGCCGTGACCTGCTCATGGGCGGGATAGCGATAACCGTGCATGAAGACGATCGCGACGGCGCGGAACCCGGCATCGTACTGCGCCTGGAGCGCGTTCCGGACCGTCGCCTCGTCGGGCGCGCGCTCGACGGTACCGTCGGCCAGCACGCGCTCCTCGATCTCCTCGACCGCTTCGTACAACGCCTCGGGTAGCACGATCTGCTTGGCGAAGATGTCCGGTCGCGCCTGGTAACCGATGCGCAGCGCATCACGGAAGCCCTTGGTCGTGACCAGCAGGGTGCGGTCCCCCTTGCGTTCGAGCAGCGCATTGGTGGCGACCGTCGTGCCCATGCGCACCTCGCCGATGGCGCCCGCCGGGATCGGCTCCCCCGTCCGCAGCCCGATATGGTCGCGGATCCCCTGGACCGCCGCATCGCGATAGGCGCCGGGATTCTCGGAAAGGAGCTTCCTGGCATGGAGATTGCCTGACGGATCGCGGCCGATCACGTCGGTGAAGGTGCCGCCGCGGTCGATCCAGAAGTCCCAGCAAGCAGCCATCGAAAACTCCTTCCCCATTTCATCCGGCGATTGCGACGCCGACATTTCATCGATAAATCGTCGATGTTGTGTTGACAAGCCGGTTTCGCCGGCTACGATCGCGATTATGGCTGGAAGAAGGCTGAGGGGCCCCACCAGCGGAAGGCGGAGGATGCGACGATGCCAACGGTCCTGACAATCGGGGGCGCGTGCCCCGGCGCGTGCGCAGTGGCGAGGCGATGATGCGCCGGACGCTCGACCTGCTCTACCTGGCGGCCGGCTACGTCGCAGGCCTGTTTCTGATCGGCATCTTCGTACTGATGATGCTGCTCTCCGTCGGCCGCGAGATCAATCTCAACGTGCCCTCCGGCGACGATTTCACGGCATGGTCCCTGGTCGCCATGGCCTTTCTCGGCCTCGCCCACACCTTCAGGAAGGGCGAGATGATCCGCGTCGGGCTTCTGCTCGAACGTCTCCACGGCCGCCCGCGCCGCATCGCGGAACTGCTGTCCCTGACGATAGCGGCCGGCTTCATCGCCTATTTCGCCTGGCAGGCCGGCAAGCTCGCTTATGATTCCTGGCGGTTCTTCGACATGTCCACCGGGGTTATCTCGATCCCGTTGTGGATCCCGCAGATGGGCATGGTCGTCGGCCTCGTGATCCTGCTTGTCGCCATCGTCGAGGAATGGGTCACGGTGGCGCGCGGCGGCAGGCCGACCTACGAGCCGGAGCCGCCGCAGACGACGGAAGAACTGATCGAGCGCGTCGCGCAGGGCGGAGGCGTCTGACCATGAGCCTTCCCGTTCTGGCGTTCGCCCTGCTGAGCTTCCTGGTGGTGATCCTGGCGAGCGGTGTCTGGATCGCCGTCGGCCTCGGCCTCGTCGGCCTGCTGGCCATGGTCCTCGTGACCGATGTTCCAATCGGCCAGGTCCTGGCCACCAGCATCTGGAGCGCTTCGGCGTCGTGGACGCTGGCGGCGCTGCCGCTCTTCATCTGGATGGGCGAAATCCTGTTCAGGACCAGGCTGTCGGCCCAGATGTTCCAGGGCCTCTCGCCCTGGCTGCAATGGCTGCCCGGCCGCCTGATCCACACCAACATCATCGGCTGCGGCATCTTCGCCGCCGTCTCCGGTTCCTCGGCCGCGACCGTCGCGACGATCGGCAAGATCTCGCTGCCTGAGTTAAAGAAGCGGGGCTACGACGAGCGCCTGAGCCTCGGCACCCTGGCCGGTTCCGGAACGCTCGGCCTCCTGATCCCGCCCTCGATCCCGATGGTCGTCTATGCGGTCTCGGCGAACGTGTCGGTGCTGCAGGTCTTCCTCGGCGGCTTCCTGCCCGGCGTGCTCGTGATGGCGCTCTACATGGGCTACGTCATCATCTGGTCGCTGCTGAACCCGGACAAGTCTCCGCCTCGCGATCCCTCCCTGCCCTTCCGGCAAAAGCTGCGCGAGTCGGCCAAGCTGATGCCGGTACTGCTGCTGATCGCGGCGGTCTTCTTCTCGCTGATCCTCGGCTTCGCGACGGCGACGGAATGCGCGGCATGGGGCGTGACAGGCGCGCTCTTCCTGGCCTGGTGGAGCGGCACGCTGACCTGGCAGACCTTCTCCGAAAGCGTGATGAGCGCGACCCGCCTCACCTGCATGATCATGCTGATCCTCGCCGGAGCAGCCTTCTGCACCGCGGCGATGGCCTATACCGGCATCCCGGCGGCGCTGGCGCAGTGGGTCAAGGGCCAGGATCTCTCTCCGCACATGCTCGTGCTGGCGCTGACCTGCATGTACATCATCCTGGGCTGCCTCATCGACGGCATCTCGATGATCGTGCTCACCGCGGTGATCGTTCTGCCGATGGTGAAGGAAGCCGGCTTCGATCTGATCTGGTTCGGCGTCTACCTCGTCATCCACGTCGAGATGGCCCAGATCACGCCGCCGGTCGGGTTCAACCTGTTCGTGCTCCAGAACATGAGCGGGAAGGACACCTGGACCGTTGCGAAGGCCGCGTTTCCGTTCTTCATTCTGCTGAACATCGCGGTCATCATCATCACCACCTTCCCGGAAATCGTGCTGTATCTGCCCAAGCTCGCTTTCCCGGATCACTGAGCGGCACAAAACAGAGAGGGAATGTCATCATGATCAACCGCAGAACCCTGGCCGCAGCGGCCTTCGCCTTCGGCGCCAGCGCGCTCGCGATGGCCGCGCCGGCCGCGGCGCAAACCAAGTGGAACCTGCCGGCCGCCTACCCGGCCGACAACCCGCACAGCGAGAACCTCGTCCTCTTCGCCAAGGACGTCGAGGCCGCGACCGGCGGCAAGCTCGCCATCACGGTCCATCCCAACGCCTCGCTGTTCAAGGCGCCCGAGATCAAGCGCGCCGTCGCCTCGGGCCAGGCCCAGATGGGCGAGGTGCTGCTCTCGATCCATGAGAACGAGGACCCGATCTTCGGCATCGACGTCGTGCCGTTCCTGGCGACCAGCTTCGCCGACGCCAAGAAGCTGTACGTCGCCTCCAAGCCCGCGATCGAGAAGAAGCTCGACGCACAAGGCATCAAGCTGCTGTTCATGGTCCCCTGGGCGCCGCAGGGCGTCTATACGAAGAAGGACCTCAACACGATCGAGGACATGAAGGGGCTTAAGTGGCGCTCCTACAATGTCGGCACCGCCCGTCTCGGCGAACTGCTGGGCATGCAGTCGGTCACGATCCAGGCGGCTGAACTGCCGCAGGCGCTGGCGACCGGCGTCGTCAACTCGTTCATGTCGTCCGGCGGCACCGGCTACGATTCCAAGGTCTGGGAGTCGCTCGACCACTTCTACGACGTCCAGGCCTGGATCCCGAAGGACGCCACCTTCGTCAACAAGGCTGCGTTCAACGCCCTCGACAAGGCGACGCAGGACGCCATCCTGAAGGCTGCGGCCACGGCCGAGGAGCGCGGCTGGAAGATGTGGCAGGAGAAGGCCGGCTGGTACATCGACCAGCTCAAGGCCAAGGGGATGAAGGTCCAGGCGCCCTCGCCGGCGCTCGCAGCGGGCTTCAAGAAGGCCGGCGAGACCCTGACCGAGGACTGGCTGAAGAAGGCCGGCGCCGAAGGCAAGGCGATCGTCGACGCCTACAAGAAGATGTAAGGCGGACAAGCCCGCGCGGCATTGCCGCTCATGACGGTCGGCCGCCAGCCGACCAGATTCCCATCGCTATTCCCGGGCGGGCGCACAAGCGCCGCCCGGGAATGACCCGAGCACCGGACATGTCCCAGTCACCGCCGCCCGATACGCTCGGCCCCATCGTCTCATCCGGCCATCTCGCATCCGGCGCGTTGCCCGCGCTGTCCGAGTTCGAGTTCGCCATGAACATGACGGTCCACGCCTTCCAGCGCTGGATGATCCGCTGCATGGCCGCCGCCGGCGTCGCCGACCTGTCACCGCTCGACGTCCTCGTGCTGCACAACGTCAACCATCGGGGCAAGCCGAAGCGGCTCGCCGATGTCTGCCTGGTCCTCAACATCGAGGACACCCATCTGGTGAACTATTCGATGAAGAAGCTCGAGCGGCTGAAGCTGCTCAAGGGCGGCCGCAAGGGCAAGGAAAAGACCGTGGCGGTGACGCCCGCCGGCGAGGAGGCCTGCCGGCGCTATGCACAGATCCGCGAGCAATTGCTGGTGAGATCCGTCCGCGCGACCGGCATCGATCCCGGACAATTGTCCGAGATCGCCGCCGCGATGCGCTCCCTGTCCGGCCAGTACGACCAGGCCGCACGCGCCGCAGCGAGCCTCTGACACCCCGCGCGGCATAGCGTCGCCGCCGCGAGCGCAAGAGCGCCCGGAAGGGCTGCCGGCAGCGTCTAGACGCGGCGAATCTCCAGTCTTGCAAGTTTATAATCAATCTAAACTAATACTGCGACAGTTGACGCCGATGTATTTCGGGCGTTGAACCGGCGGCGCTGGAACTCCCTTCAACCGCCTGCAAGGTTATCCCGTGACCTCATTCGTTTCTTCGCACGTCCGCTCCGCTGCCCTCGGCCTGGCCCTCGCCTGCATCCTACCTGTCCTCGCCCGGGCGCAGGACGGCATCACGGTGTACAACGCCCAGCATGCGAGCCTGACGCAGGCATGGGCCGACGGCTTCACCAAGGAAACCGGCATCAAGGTGACGCTGCGCAAGGGATCGGACACCGAGCTCGCGAACCAGATCGTCCAGGAGGGTGCAGCCTCCCCCGCCGACGTCTTCGTCACGGAAAACTCGCCGGCGATGACGCTGGTCGAGAAGGCCGGGCTGTTCGCCGAACTGCAGAAGGACGTCCTCGACCAGGTTCCCGCCCGCTTCCGCCCCCAGAGCGGGCGCTGGGTCGGCGTCGCGGCACGCAGCACCGTCTTCGTCTACGACAAGCGCAAGCTGAAGGAGGCCGACCTGCCGAAGTCGATGCTCGACCTGGCGGACGCCAAATGGAAGGGGCGCTGGGCGGCTTCTCCGTCAGGCGCCGATTTCCAGGCGATCGTGGGGGCGCTGCTCGTCCTCAAGGGCGAGAAGGTCACGGCGGATTGGCTCAAGGCGATGAAGACGAATTCCAGTGCCTATCGGGGCAACAGCACCGCGATGAAGGCGGTTAATGCCGGCGAGGTCGAGGGCGCGCTGATCTACCACTATTACTACTTCGGCGACCAGGCGAAGACCGGCGAGAACAGCACCAATATCGGACTGCACTATTTCCGCCATCAGGACCCGGGTGCGTTCCTGAGCACCTCGGGAGCCGGCGTCCTCGCCTCCAGCAAGCACAAGAAGGAAGCCGAGGCCTTCGTCAAATGGATGGCCGGCAAGCATGGACAGGCCGTGCTGCGCGAGGGCGACTCCTATGAATACGCCATCGGCAACGGCGAGGCTTCCAATCCAAAGCTCGAGCCGATCGCAAAGCTCGACGCGCCGCAGGTCGAGCCGTCGCAGCTCGACAGCCGGAAGGTCACCGAGCTGATGACCGCGGCCGGCCTGCTCTAATCGCGTTGCACGAGGACATCGCGCGTGCGAGAGCACCCCGCACGCGCATCATTCCATGACCGTTTCGCTGTCCATCGACGCCTCGGCCCTGCCGACCCTGCCGCTCAGGCGGCAGCGCCATCTCGCCGGCCGCGCGATGCTGCTGCTCGCCGGGGCGGTGGCGTTCGGCGCGCTGCTGCCGCTTGGCTTCATTCTCTGGATCGCGATCGATACGGGTTGGCAAACCGCATTCGCACTGATCTGGCGGCCGCGCGTCGGCGAGTTGCTGGTCAATACCCTGCTGCTCGAACTGTGCACGCTACCACCGACGATACTTCTGGCGGTCGCGCTGGCATGGCTGACGGAGCGCAGCGATCTGCCCGGCGCCAAGACCTTCGCCTGGCTCACGGTCGCGCCGCTGGCAGTGCCGGCCTTCGTGCAGTCCTATGCCTGGGTGAGCCTGTTCCCCGGCTTCCACGGGCTGCCGGCTGCCGCACTGATCTCCGTCCTCGCCTATCTGCCGTTCCTCTATTTGCCGGTGGCGGCCCAGATGCGCCGGCTCGACCCCGCGCTCGAGCATGCCGCCGCCTCGCTGGGGCATTCGCCGCAGCGCGTGGTCCTGCAGGTGGTCCTGCCGCAGCTTCGGCTCGCGATCTGCGGGGGCAGCCTCCTGGTCGGGCTGCACCTGCTCGCCGAATACGGGCTCTTTGCCCTGATCCGCTTCGACACCTTCACCACCGCGATCATCGACCAGTTCCAATCGAGCTATAACGGCCCTGCGGCGAACATGCTGGCGGGCGTGCTGGTGTTGAGCTGCCTCGGACTGATCGTCCTGGAATGGCTGCTGCGCGGCACTGCGCGCTATGCCCGGCTCGGCTCGGGCGCCCCGCGTCCGGCGCCGCGCCATCGGCTCGGGGCCTGGCGGCTCCCGTCCCTGGCGCTCCCGCTCGGCTTCGCCATGTTGAGCCTCGGCGTTCCGGTGCTGACCCTGTCCCGCTGGCTGCTCGCCGCCGGAGGGGCTGCCTGGCGGCAACCGGCCCTGGCGCAGGCCGTCACGGAAACGCTGGGCTATGCGGCGCTCGGCGCGCTCGCCGCTGCGGCGGCCGCCCTGCCGATGGCGTGGCTCTCCGTGCGGTCGCCCGGCAGGGCCAGCCGGGTGCTGGAGGGTTGCCACAGCTATCTCGGGGCGCTTCCGGGCGTGGTGGTGGCGCTTGCTCTCGTTACCGTCACGGTCCGCATCGCCCTGCCGCTCTACCAGACGACGGCCACGGTCATTCTGGCCTATGTCCTGATGTTCCTGCCCCGTGCGCTGGTCGGGCTGCGGGCCGGGATCGCGCAGGTTCCGGTCGAGCTCGAGCGGGCCGCAGCGGCGCTGGGACGCAGCCCCGCCGGCAGTCTTCTGGCCGTCACTCTTCCGCTGGCGGCGCCCGGCGTCGCCGCTGCCATGGCGCTGGTCGCGATGGGCGTGTCCACGGAGTTGACCGCGACGCTGCTGCTCGCGCCCAACGGCACCCGCACGCTCGCCACCGAATTCTGGGCCCTGACCGGCGAACTCGACTATGCGAAGGCGGCGCCTTATGCGGTGCTGATGATCTTCCTGTCGCTGCCGATGACCGCGCTGCTGCACGCCCAGACCCGCAAGTCCCTCGGCGCATGACCCAGCTCGTCGTCTCGGATGTCTCGAAGCGCTATGGCGCAACGGTCGCGCTCGATCACGTCTCGCTCTCCGTGGAGGCGGGAAGCCGCGTTGCCGTGGTCGGCCCCTCAGGCTCGGGCAAGACGACGCTGTTGCGCATCATCGCCGGCTTCGAGGCGCCGGATGCCGGCAGGGTGACGCTCGACGGGCAGGTCCTGGCGGATGGCCCGGCGATCGCCCCCGCGCATCGGCGGCGGGTCGGCTACGTCGCGCAGGACGGGGCGCTGTTCCCTCATCTCGACGTGGCCGGCAATCTCGGCTTCGGGCTGCCCCGCAACGCGCCGGATCGCGCCGACCGCCTGCGCGAGCTGATGGAGATGGTCGAGCTCGACCCGGCCATGCTCACCCGCCGCCCGGATGAGCTCTCGGGCGGCCAGCAGCAGCGCGTCGCCCTGGCGCGGGCGCTGGCGCGCAAGCCGGCCCTGATGCTTCTGGACGAGCCCTTCTCGGCCCTCGATACCGGGCTGCGCGAGACCGTCCGGCAGGCGGTGGGCCGGGTGCTGTCCCGCGCCGGCATCACCTCCATCCTCGTCACCCACGACCAGGCCGAGGCTCTCTCCTTCGCCGATCAGCTGGCGGTGATGCGCGACGGCCGGCTGGTGCAGTCCGGCAGGCCCGACGAACTCTACTGGCGACCCCACGATTCCAGAACGGCGCTGTTCCTGGGGGAAGGCACGTTGATCGAAGCCGAGATCGGCGACGGGTTCGTCGCCAGTCCGCTCGGCAGATTGCCCGCGCCCACAAGCGGGCGGCGCGGATGCGGCACGGTCCTGCTGCGGCCGGAGCAGATCGTCCTCGGCCCTCCCCGGAGCGAGGGTCCCAACGCCATCGTCCAATCCGTCTCCTTCGGCGGGTCGCGATGCTTCGCCCAGCTGCGGCTCGCCGCCGGCGAAACCGAGCTGCTTCTGACCGCACAGGTCGAAAGCATCCGTCTTCCGGCGGTCGGGGCGGCTGTCAGCGTCGAGATCCGCGGCGACGCATGGCTTCTTCCGGAAGCGGATCGCCACGGCGGAAGCTGACCGCCGGCCGCCGCGGTGAGCGAATTCCACGCCGGCGATCATCGACCGATCGCGAGCGACGCCATCTGATCGAGCGGCGCGGCGCAATGCTGGGACAATCGGAGCCGACGATATCCCGCGGCGCCCGCGTGTCGCCAGAGGCGGCGGCAGCGCGGCGGAGGTCGCGCCCGCGTGTTTCATCACCCGCCATCCGGGCCGCCCGGAACCGCAGGCGGAATGCCCGGGAGACGGGCGCTTGCTGCCCTCGCGATCGCGCTGACCGGCGGTCTCACCGGTTGCCTGGACCCCGGAAATACCCCTTCCAATCTGCCTATGACGAGCGCTGCGGCTGCCTATGAGCGCCCGGCTCAGCCGATCGCGCAGCCGGGGTCGACCGCCTTGATCGTTGCCTTTTCGGGCGGTGGCGCGCGCTCGGCCGCCTTCGGCTATGGCGTCCTCTCGGCGCTTGCGGAGCGGCCCGCTCCGGGCGGCGGCGGGCGCTCGCTCGCCGACGAGATCGCGGTGGTGGCGGGGGTTTCCGGCGGCGGCATCCTGGCTGCCTATCTCGCGCTGCACGGTCCCGCGGCCGCGGCGGCCTTCAGGCAGGATTATCTCGACCGGGATGCGGAAGCGGCACTGCGCTCGACGATCACACCGGTCAACCTGCTGCGCGGCTACCGCGGCGGGGTCAACGAACTTTCCGGCCTCGCATCCTGGCTCGACGATCACCTCTACCACGACGCCACGCTCGGCGATGTCGAGCGAGCCGGCGGCCCGCGCCTGCTGCTGCACGCGACGGATCTCTACAACCGTGCGGCATTCCCCTTCGATCGCGGCGGCTTTCGCGCGATCTGCAGCGACTACCGGCCGTTTCCCCTGTCTCACGCCGTTGCAGCCTCTGCGGCCGTGCCACTGATCTTCGCACCCGTCGTCCTGCAAAATTTCGCCGCCGCCTGCCCGTTCGCGACACGGGCGCGGCGCGCTCGCACGCCAGCTTCGGCGACGGAACTCCACCAGGCGGCCTCGCGAGCGCGCTACAACACCAGGCCCGAGTTGCGCTATCTCAAGCTGCTCGACGGCGGGCTCGTCGACAATCTGGCCGTGCGACATCTGATGCGAACGATGCGCGAGCCGGCTCCGGCCCCTCTGCGCGCCGAAACGGCAAGCCGGATCCGACGGGTCGTGGTGCTCGTTGTCGACGCGTCGATGCGGATCGGCGGCACGATGTCGCTCACGGCCGAGGGGCCCCGAGCGCCCGCCCTGCTGACCGCCTCGATCGACGCCATGATCGACGGCGCGAGCCGGGCGAGCCTCGACCTGCTGCGATACGAGATCAGGACCTGGCGACAACGCCTGATCGGCTGGCGCTGCGCCACCGCTCCGAAACGCGGCTGCGACGAACTCGGCATCGACCTGATCCGACTGTCCCTGGCGGATATCGACGACCCGGAGACGGCCAATCGCATCCTCGCGCTGCATAACCGCCTGTCGCTGCAGGCCGATGACGTCGATTTCCTCGCCGCGCTGGGCCGGCGGATGCTTGTCGCCAATCCCGTCTATCGCAGGATTGCTCGCGCGCAGCCGTCCCGACCATCTGCATCCGCGGGCGAAGGGCCGCCGGCTCGATAATCGGGGCGCGATCCTGGTCTGCGAACCAGAGGGCATCTGACCGCGCCGGGATCGACAATATCGGCGAAGGCCCACAGGTCACTGCGGGGGCACTGAAGGAAGCCCGCCGCCAAGGCGACCTCGTCTTCGTCGTTCACGGCCGAACGCTGGAGACGCGGCCCCTGCTGGTCGACGGCGTGATGGATGTCGTGATCAACCAGGAGCCGCAGGCCGGGTTGATGGACTGCGCCTCGATCTTCGCCAGTATCCGGACCGGCCGCCCGGCACTCGAGGGAACGGCGCGGCCGAACATCGAGATCGTCCTGCGCGAGAATCTTGCCTAATAGCGGTTGCGTTGCGTGGCGTCGCGGATCGCCGTCAGCCCCGACAGAGCTTCCGACGACCGGTTGACCTTGTAGAGGGCCTCGAAAACCTGGCTGGCATCCTCGTAGCGCCCCAGGTTGAAATAGGACCATCCCCGCATCAGCATCAGATCGGTCGTCTCGGGAGCATAGCGCGCGCGGGCCGAAAGCGTGACCAGCGCGCCGTTGTAGTCCTTGGCATCGTATTGCGCATAGAAGCGCTCCGACAGGAGCAGGGCCGAAAAGGCGCCGCGCTGTGCTGGCGGGAGATGCGCGCTGCTGGCAGCGGCGCTGGCCTCGGCCGTAAGGCCCTGCCGCAGCTTGGCGTAGGCCAGGCCGGCGGCCGCGTCGGCGGCGACCTGCGCGTTGCCGCTCCGTCGGGCGGCCTCGAATGCCTGCGCCGCCGCGGCCGGTCGCTTGAGATCGAGCAGACACCAGCCGCGTTGCAGGGCGCCAGCGGCGGAACCACCGCTCGCACATGCACTGGCGCGCGCGCGCGGAACGGCCTGGCGCGCAGGGGCCGCCGCGACCACCTCGCCATCAGGCGTACCGTCGGGGCGGCTGGCGCGCGCAGGCACGGCCTTGCGCGCGCCCGGCTCTTCGACCGACGCACCGGGCGCCGTCCGGCGTCTTCCCGCCGCGATATCGTCCGGCGCAGACCGGCGCCCACGGTGGGGATCGAGGACCTCGACGATCCGTTGCGAACGGCTGCCCCATTCGGCGACGAGGCTGCGCAAGCCGGACTGATCGCGCTGCCGCTCCCGCACGAGAGCCAGCCCATAGGCGGCCGGCTCATAGCCCCGGTCCCAGGAGAGGGCCGTCTCGAACCAGGTTCCTGCCGGCGCGATCTGTCCGGCATTATAGGCGTACCAGCCGAGAGCGCCCGCGCCGGGGGCGTATTTGTCAGTGCCCACTGTCTTGACGATGCGCTCGATCACGCCGCGGTCGAGGCGAGGGGGCGGCTCCTGGGTGAGCAATGCCGTGACGACGTCGAGATAGGCCTTGCGGTTGGCGGCATCGGCCTCAAGCCACTGGGCGCCGAGCGCCTCGGCCTCCTGATATCTCTTGGTCGCGCCAAGCGCGAGCACGGCTCCCTCCGCCGCCTTGGCGCCACCCTTCCGTGCCAGCGCGGTCTGGAACCAGGTCGCGGCCTTGGCCGCGTCGTCGTGATGGAGCGTGTAGAAGCCGAGCAGGATCGCATCGTCCGGCGTCGTCGCGGCATTGGCCAGAGCCTCGATCCGTTGGATGTCCTCGGCCGGCGAGGCCTGGCTCGGATCATCGGCGGCCTTGCCGATATGACGCCGCGCCAGCTCGTCACGGATGCTGGCGAACTCATCCTGGCGCTCCTGGGCGAGAAGAGCGCCGACGAGGCCTTCCGGCAAGGTCGCGAGCGCCTTCTGCATCGTCCCCACGCGCTCGACGGGGTTGGTGCAGTTGGTCAGGACATAGGCATAGGCGTCGCGGGCGCGCTCGGGCTTGCCGGTCTGGACGAAAGCCTCGGCAACGCGCCAGAGCGCATCGACGCTGGCGCAGGTCAGCATCGCCGGCGTCTCGGTGCCGAGACGGATGACCTGCTCCCACTGCCGGGCGTTCGAGGCGTTGACGAGACGCTGGCGAGCCTCCGCCGTGTCGAGTTGCGTCGAGAGTTCGGCGGGTGGACGCCAACCCGGATCAACGGTGCTGCGCTGCACGATGGCCGCACGGACCTCGCCGTACTTGCCTTCGGCAAAGAGCTTCCACATCCGGTCGAGCTCCGGGTCACCCTCCTTGCCCTGCGACGTCAGATCGGTCGGCGGCTTCCACTCCGGATAGAGCGCACGCAACCGCGCGAGCTCGGCCTCGTAGCGACGGGTGTCACCCTGGGCCGCGAAATAGCGCAGCGCGGTCTCGTCGACTTGCTGCGGCGCGGCCGGCCGATTCGGCGCGCCCTCGCCCGCGGACGGAGCCGCGGCGCGCGGGGCCTCGGGCGGCTTCTGGCCTTGCGCCAGCGCCGGCTCGATCACGGGCGGTGCCGAGCCTTGCGGTACGGCAACCTGACCATAGCGCCCGAGCGCGTAAAACGCGGCGCCGGAGACCGCTACGGCGATGAGGACCGATCTCACATGCATGCCGGATACCTCTCGCTCAGCATCGAGAGCGACAGGAGCTGCAGCGTCGACGGATAGTAGGCGGTGGGCTGGAAGGTCTTCAACTCCGCGGGAACGGGCGTGCCGTCGAGTGCGCAAGCCATCGCCGCCTGCAGGATGCGATAGCCCGCATCCGGAAGCTGCTCGACCGGCTTGCCGCTGCGCAGGTCGATGACCGCCATGCCGGCCGCCCAGGCCTGCCGGAACGGCTCCAGACGCGCCTTGTCGGCCAGCCCCGCGCGCAGCAGATAGAGGGGCACGCGGATCGCATTGTAGCCGAGCTGGGGCGCAAACCCGTCCGCCGGACGCGGATCAGCCTGGATCGAGAGCCAGTCGGGCGCCGCCATCCCGCGCCGGGCAAGGCCGTCGAGCAGCCTCAACCCGCTGGCCTGCGCCTGCATCCAGCGCTGATCGCCGGTCAAGCTGGCGAGGACGGGAAAAGCTTCGAAGACCCAGTAGGACGGGTTGATCACCGGTCCATCGGCACGCTCCTTCTCGGAGAAACCGGTCGCTGCAGGCATGAGCCAGGTCTCGCCGGCGCGCTGCAGGAGCGCGACCTTCGCCAGCGCCTTGGCGATCTGCCGGGCGGTCGCCGTATAGGCCGGCATGTCCCAGCGCGTCCCAGCGCAGGCCAGCGCGTCGGCGATCAGCAGATCTCCATCGCTGGCGTTGTTGATGTCGGTGACGTGCGGACTCGCCTTCGGGTCCCAGCGCCAGGCGGCCAGCCCATCGTCGCGGATCAGAAGTTCCGTGCGGACGAAGGCGAAGATGCTGGCAAAGGTCGCCCGGTCGCCGGCCAGACAGGCCAGGAGCAGGCCATAGCCCTGGCTCTCGCTGTGGCTGATTCCCCCGTTGACGTCGTCGACGACCCTGCCCTCGGCCGTGACGAACTTCTGCCGGTAGAGAATCCAGGCCTCCGCGGGCACCGCGCCCTGCGCACCCGGCGCCAGGCCGAGCAAGGCCGCCAGCATGAGGATCACCCGCCTCATGATCTTCGCCCCAGCCGTCTGAGCATCAGGAAGGTTCCGACGCCCAGACCGATGCAGGCGAGCAGCAGCGCCAGCGCGTAGATGCCGATATTGCTCGACATCCAGTTGGCCGCGATCAGCCGCATATTCGCCAGGCTGAAGGGCCGCGTCATGACGAAGGAGGTGCTGTCCGCCGAAATCACATGCGCATCCTGCGCCCCGCGGAAGGCGGTGATCTTTCCGGCCATGCCGGCCCAGTTGCCCGGCGCGACGACGCGGCCGACCGCGCTCCGAAGGGTCTCGTCGCGACGCGCGACGAAGGCGGTCCAGACCTGCCGCGTCTCGGGGTCCGCCGCCTGGGCGGCGATCAGCTCCGTACCCTCGGCCGGCTCGTAGAGGGCCGGCGTGCGCGCAGGGCTGCGCAACTGTGCGAAGGAGAGGTCGAAGTTGCGCTGGAGCCACTGGTCGAAGGCGATGAAATACCGCGCCAGCGGGCCGCCGAGCGAGCCGCGCCAGCGGTCCCGGATCGCCTCCGTCGTCGGCGCGTCCCCGCCGGACGCCTCGGGCGTGGCCTGCCGTCCCTGCAGGCGGTCGATCACCGCATCGAAGACCGCGGCACCGTCGGCATCCGGCGTCACCACGACCGCATCGGCGCGCTGCGGCCAGGCGGAGCGGACGTTTTCGGCGATGCCGACGCGCGGCAGCAGCCCGGCGGGCAGTTGCCCGGCGGCTCCGACGATCAGCGCCGGCCTGTCTCCGACGGCCGCGAAGCCGGCGACCACGTCGATGCCGAGCGGCCGGCTGGCGCTCTGCGCGATCCGCGCCAGAAGCGTGGCGGCGGCGCTCAGATTGGCGCTGTCCTGCCGGCCCATCACGAGCGCCACATGCGGCGCAACGGAATAGGGAAAGCCGGTGCCGGCGATGGCGGCAAGGTTGGGGCTGACGCCGATCTTGGCGAATTCGGGGATCGCGAGCACGCTGGTGTCGAACAGGGCGAAGCGGCTCTTGCCGGGCAATGTTGCCCCCGGCGCGCAGCTCAGGTCGCTCTTCGCCAGCGTCACCACCTCGAACCAGATCTCGTTGACGCCCGGCCGGAAATGGCGCAGCGGAATCGCGATCGGGAACTGCCGGAAAAGACCGCCGGAGGTCGCGTTGAGCGGCACGGTCGCAGCGACATTGCCGTTGACGAAGATCTCGATATGGCTGTCGCCCGGAAGGACTTCCGCGGAATAGGCGCCGTCGAGATAGAGCGTGGCCTCGCCGTAGGCGTTGGCGTAGAAGTCGCCGGGCATGGCGACAACCGCGCGCACCCGCATGCGCCGGCCCGACGATTCCTGCGTCGCGATGCCGAGGTCGGAAAAGCGCAGCGCCTGCCTGCCGGCGATATAGGGAGCGTCGGGCACATGCCAGCTCGCCGTATCCATGGTCGTGCGGTTGATATTGGTGGCGCGGGAGACCGGGGCGGTCAGCTGCTTGCCGATCAGCGCTTCGATATCCGGCCAGTTGTCGCCGGTGACGAGCAATAGCTCCGTTCCCCGTCCCGGGCTTTCGACGAAGCCGAGGAAGCCGCGCCCGGTCGCCTCGGCCGGCAGCGCCCCGAGCAAACCGCGCATCTCGTCCGTCGTGCCCAGTCCGACGACGAGCGTACCCGGCCGGACCCGGTCCGGCAGCCGATCAGTCACCTCGACAGAGACCTGTCCGAAGCGCCCGCGCAAGGCGAGCGCCTGAGCCGCGGCGAAAATGCCGCCGGCGGCAACCGCGCGGGACGCGCCGGGCGCGGCGATCACGATCGTCGTCAGCCCGGCCTCGTCGGCACCGATCGCGGGCAGATCGTCGAGGCCGCGCAGGCGTGCCGGCCGGATCTCCGCGTTCCGGAAGGACAGGCGCGTTCCCGCGCCGTCGATCCGCGTCCAGAGCTCGTAGGTCGAGGCGACCGTGCAGTCGGTGCGGTGCCGCTGCACGGCGTCGAAGCCGATCGTGTTCCGTCCCGCCCTGGCCAACCCCTTGCGGAGCGGAATACTGACGCGCTTCAGCCGGTCGGACGAGGCGATCGGAAGCTCGGCGACGCGCTCGCCGTTGACGCGCGCCGTCAGCCGCGACGCCTCCGGCATCACCACCAGCGCATTCTGATAGGCGATGTCGAGGTTGAGATCGGCCGCGGCCTCGTCCTGGGTCAGGTAAAAGGCCCAGCTCCGCGCGTCGCCCTCGCCTTCCAGCGAGACGCGCGCGGCCGGCAGCAGCGGCTTGAAGGCCGCCACCGCCGGCGCCTGTACCGGCGGCGGGGCGACTGGCTCCTTCTCGGCCGGCGCGGGGGCCGGCACCGCCGCCGGCGGCGCGATCATGAACGGTGCCGGGCCCGGAGACGGCGGCTGCGGCGCCTGGGCGCCGGCCTGCACGACGCTGCCCAGCATGGCCAGCACGGCAAAGGCCGCGATCCGGGATGGCGCGGGACGGATCATTCGGCCGCTCCGGCGCGCGAAGCCGAACGGGACAGGCGATAGAGGCCGAAGAGATAGGAAATGCCGCGGCTGGTCTGGAAGATCGCCAGGCGCAGGAAGCGGGCCGTGCCGTAGATGACGCCCGGATTATGCCGTCTTGCATTCTGGAACCGGCTCCAGTTCTCGGCATCGGAGAAGGCCAGATCGGCGATGATGCGGCTGTGCAGCGGCGTGCCGGGCAGATAATGGCAGCCCAGAAGCAAGCCCTTCTCGTCGGGCGCGACACGGACGATCCGCAGCGGCAATGTCCCGCGCGGCATGTCGACCGTCGTCTCGAAGGAGGCCTGCCCCACGCTGCCGACCGGCACCTTGTGGAAATCCCGGGACATCACCCGGATTCCGATACCGTCGACGGAGACATTCTCGGTCACGATCGGGGCGCTGAGCCCATCGATGGTGATTTCCCCGCGCCGCTTCACGTCGAAACGGCGCGCGGCACGCCCCTCGGGTCGCTCGGACACGACGCCGAGCGCGCAGCCGGCCATCAGGAGATTGAGGATGTTCCACAGCCCGACCACCAGGGTGGTATCGGCATTGTAGGGCTGGGCGACGATACGCCAATAGGTCGCGACGACCCCCAGCGAAAGGATGGCGAAGATGATGAAGAACGGCCGGCCGAGTTCGGAGACGCGCCGTGTCTCGAGGGATTCGTTTTTCGCCGTCACCTTGAAGGTGGGCTTCCCCGGATTGAGCAGGACCGAGACCACCGCCGGCAGCAGGTAGACCGACTGGATGAACTCGTAGAGCTCCGAGATCCACGGCCAGCGATAGCGGCCGTAGAGATAGTTCTGCATCATCAGGTTCACCGCCATGTAGCTCAGCACATAGGCGAGGAACTCCGGGCCAGACGCGGTGAATATCTCGAGGCCGAAGAACAGGTAGAACAGCGGCGCGACCAGGAAGATCAGCCGCGCGAAGGGGAACAGCCAGAACAGGGCCGAGGAGGAATAGCATAGCCGCTGCGGCAGCGAGAGGCCGCGCTTGAACATCGGACGATGGTACAGAAGGATCTGCATCATGCCCTGGGCCCAGCGCGAGCGCTGGCCGATGAAGCTGGCGAAGGTCGCCGGCTGGAGCCCGGCGATCAGCGGCTTGTCGACATAGACGCTGTGCCAGCCGGTCGCATGCAGCGTGATCGCCGTTTCGGCATCCTCCGTGATGCTGCGCCCCGAGAACCCGTTGGTCGCCTGCAGCGCCGTGCGGCGCAGGACGGCAGCCGAGCCGCAGAAGAAGGAGGCGTCCCATTTGTCCAGGCCGCGCTGGATGATGCCGTAGAACATCTCGTTCTCCGACGGCATCGTCCGGAAGGTCTTGAGATTGCGCTCGAGAGGGTCCGGATTGATGAAGAAATGCGGGGTCTGGACCAGGAACAGCTTCGGGTCGCGGCCGAAAAATCCGACCGTCTCCGTGAGGAAGCTGCGAGCCGGGGCGTGGTCGGCGTCGAAGACGACGATCAGCTCGCCCTCGGAATGGGCGATGCCGTTGTTGAGGTTGCCGGCCTTGGCGCTGATGTTGCGCTCGCGCGTCAGGTAGACGACGCCGAGCCCTTCGCACAGGGCCTGCAGCGTGGCACGGCGTTCCCGCGCAGCGCTGGCCGCGACGAAATTGTCGACATTGCATTTCTCGTCGGTGCCGCCATCATCCAGCAGATAGACCTTCAGACGGCCAGCCGGGTAATCCATCGCCAGCGCTGCCGCGAGCGTGGTCGCCAGCAGTTGCGGCTCCTCGTTGTAGGACGGGACGAAGACATCCACGGACGGCGCGTCCGAAAGGTCGATCGGGGGCGTTTCGCGGCGCGGCAGCGGCATCGCCACCACGAAGAGGCTGAGGCCCAGCATGCCGATATTGTAGAGTTCGGCGAGATAGACCAGCAGACCCGGAACGAAGTCCTCGATCTGGTTGACCGGCGGCAAGGTGCTCGTCGTGCGCCAGTAGATGTAGCGCAGCACGATCGCCGTTCCGAGCCCGAGGGCGATCAGCCGCCATACGCCGTGCGGCCGCAGGAACTTCAGCACGATCATCGCTCCGACGACGATCGTGCCCGCGATCAGATGCGCCTGCAGGCTGATCGGCAAGGTGATCAGCGCGATGACCACGCTCGCGATCAGGGCCCAGAAGATGACGTAGCTTGCGGTTCGCATCGGCTCCGAAGGCAATCGGTTTGGTTCAGGGGGCGGGCGGCGGCGGCACGGTCGGATATCCCTCGAGCGGCTTGTCCGGCAGCGGCTTGTCGGGCAGGGGTTCGGCAGCAGGCGGACGGCTGCGCTCGGTGCGCGGCGCCCGCGCCGGCCGCGGCCGCGCGACGGACCCCGCTTCGTGTTCGCTCATGACCGATGGCAGCGGAACGGGATAGATCGGCACGCCGGCCTTGCCGAGACCGGGCTGCGGCGCGGGCGCATCGCCGATGGGGTTCCAGCCTGTGCGGCGCAGCGAGGCATTGAAGCCGTAGTCATAGGCCAGGCGCAGCAGCGAGACTTCGCTGCCGCCCGGCTCGCAGGCCCGCAGGCGGACTGAAATCAGGCCCGACCGCGGGCGGAAGATGCTGTCGCCGCTCGCGATGTGCTGCCAGGCATAGAGGCAGGCCTCCCCCCCGATGCCATGGCCGAAGGCATAGCCGAAAGGGCCGTATCGGTTCTGGACGAAGAGGGCGGAGGGCGACATCGCCACGCCGGGCAGGCGCTCCTCCATCTCGCGTGCCAGGGCGAGATCATCGAGGCCGGGCTCCTTCAGCAGATTGCCTTCGACCCCGGCACCGTCGGGAAGGTCCGCCGCGGTGAAGAAATCCACGTAGATCGCGTTCTCTCCGGGTGTCCGGCCACGCGTCGCGAGCGAGATGACCTGCGAGACGGCGTTGTCGTAGCTGCGCTGCGTCACGCCGGTCACGGCAAGGCTGCCCGGCGGAGGCAGCGCCAATGCGCGGCCAACATCGACGGAGACCGCGCGCGACGCCGCGACGAGTTCAGAGCCCGACAACTTCTGCTCTCCGCATCCGGCGGCGGCAAGCCCGGCGCAAGCGACGGCGAGGACGCCGGCGAAACGCCGGGATCGTCCTTCAGCAGGTCGCGTGCGATGCGCCGGGTGAAAGGGCTGCCAGACCCTCATCGGTGCGCATGCCGATCTCGGAGCAGCATCGTCATGTGTTGACCATTGGTTAATACGGGTTAACGAGTGGTTACCCCCACCGGCCTGGGCAGATCGCGCCCTCCCCGCCGGACAGCCTCCCGCAATATAGATGATTCGCGCGGGCAATCCAACCGGCGATCGCGCGCTATCTTCAGGGAATTCGCCACGCCGCGGCCCGGCCGCCGACCGACTAGACCTTGGCGGATTCCGGTTGCGGCCGCATGGCCTCGGCAGAATGGCGAACCACCTCGGAGATCTGCTTCAACTGCTGGGCCAGCGGGCTGGTCTTGCGCCAGACCATGCCGATCGTGCGGGTCGGGCGCGGCCGCTCGAACTGCACGAGCGAGACCGATGCCGAGCGCGTCTCCACCGCGACCGCCATCTCGGGGATCAGGGTCACGCCGAGCCCGGCGTCGACCATCTGGACCAGCGTGGCCAGGGAACTCGCATCCAGCAGGTCGCGCGGCTGCGCCCTGCCCTGCCCGATGTCGCAGAAGGCCAGCGCCTGCTCGCGAAAGCAGTGCCCCTCCTCCAGCAGCAGGAGCCTCATCTCGCGCAGGGCTTCGAGACTGGGAGCGGGCTTGCCCTCGTCCTTGCTTGGACGGACCAGCACGAAGCTCTCGGTGAACAGCGCGACCTCGCTGAGCGACGGCTCCGAGACCGGCAAGGCGACGATGGCCATGTCGAGGCGCCCGTCGTTCAGCTCCTGGACGAGCCTGGGCGTCAGCGTCTCCCTGACATGCAGGTCCATGCCGCCGTGAAGGCGGGTCAGCTCACCGACCACGCCCGGCAGCAGATAGGGCGCGACCGTCGGGATCACGCCGATCCGCAGCTTCGCGACCCCCCCGCCCCGCGACGCCCGCGCGAAGCCTTCCAGCTCCTCCAGCGCGCGCAGGATGTCCTTCGCCCGCGCCACCACCTCCTCGCCGAAGGGCGTCAGCCTGATCTGCCGCCCGCCCCTCTCGAAGAGATCGCCGCCGAGTTCGTCCTCGAACGCCTTGATCTGCATCGACAGGGCCGGCTGAGAGATCGAGCACGCCTCGGCAGCCCGCCCGAAATGACGATGGCGCGCCAGCGCCTCGACATAGCGAAGCTGCCTGAAGGTCAGATTTGTCATAATCCAGACTTATCGACTCAATCAGAAAATCGGAATTAAAATAATCAAACTGCTTTGATAAGACGCAACTCGGGCGAGGTGCCGAGGGGTTACGATCATTTGCGAGCGTCGGCGGGGCCGGCGCTCCCGCGCCAGGCGGCGCCAGCCGCTATCGAGGATGATGGTGCCGCAAGCCCTTCGCGTCACGCGCCAAGCCGCAAGCCAACCAGGTCGGAGACAGAGATGAACGCCAAAACTGACGACAGCACGGGCAAATGCCCGGTCGCCCATGGCGGCAGCCGGCGGCAGAACCGTGACTGGTGGCCGAACCAGCTGCCCGTCGACGTCCTGAACCAGCATTCGGCCAAGTCCGACCCGCTGGGGCAGTCCTTCGATTATCGCGAGGCCTTCAAGACCCTCGACTATCAGGCGCTCAAGAGCGACCTGCGCAAGCTGATGACGGATTCGCAGGACTGGTGGCCCGCCGATTTCGGCCATTACGGCCCGCTCTTCATCCGCATGGCCTGGCACAGCGCCGGCACCTATCGCCTCGCCGACGGGCGCGGCGGCGGCGGCCGCGGCCAGCAGCGCTTCGCCCCGCTCAACAGCTGGCCGGACAATGTCAGCCTCGACAAGGCACGCCGCCTGCTCTGGCCGATCAAGCAGAAATACGGCCAGGCGATCTCCTGGGCGGATCTGCTGATCCTCACCGGCAACGTCGCTCTGGAGACGATGGGCTTCCGCACCTTCGGCTTCGCCGCCGGCCGCGCCGATACCTGGGAACCCGACCAGGATGTCTACTGGGGCCGCGAGGACACATGGCTCGGCGGCGATCTCCGCTACGCCCACGGTTCGGAGGGCGTGGAGAAGCCGGCCGACGAAGGCGTGCTCGTCTCCGACGACGATGCCGATGGCAAGGTCCATTCCCGCAATCTCGAGAACCCGCTCGCCGCGACGCAGATGGGCCTGATCTACGTCAACCCGGAAGGTCCGGACGGCAACCCCGACCCGCTTCTCGCGGCGAAGGACATCCGCGACACGTTCGGCCGCATGGCGATGGACGACGAGGAGACGGTCGCGCTGATCGCCGGCGGCCATACCTTCGGCAAGACCCATGGCGCTGGCCCCGCCGACAATGTCGGGCCCGATCCGGAGGCCGACGGGCTCGAGGCGCAGGGCCTGGGCTGGCACAACCGCTTCGGCTCCGGCAAGGGTGGCGACACGATCACCAGCGGACTCGAGGTCACCTGGACGCAGACGCCCGCGCAGTGGAGCAACTTCTTCTTCGAGAACCTGTTCAAATACGAGTGGGAACTGGAGAAGTCGCCGGCCGGCGCGCATCAATGGGTCGCCAAGAATGCCGAAGCGGTCATCCCCGACGCCCACGACCCGTCCAAAAAGCGCAAGCCGACGATGCTGACGACCGACCTGTCGCTGCGCTTCGACCCGGTCTACGAGAAGATCTCGCGCCGTTTCCTGGAGAACCCGCAAGCCTTCGCCGATGCGTTCGCCCGCGCCTGGTTCAAGCTGACCCATCGCGATCTCGGACCGCGCTCGCGCTATCTCGGCCCCGAGGCGCCCAAGGAAGAGCTGATCTGGCAGGACGTGATCCCGGCGACCAGCCACCCGCTGGTCGATGCGGCCGACACGGCGGCGCTGAAGGCCAGAATCCTGGCCTCCGGCCTTTCCGTCGCGGAACTCGTCGGCACGGCCTGGGCCTCGGCCTCGACCTTCCGCGGCGGCGACAAGCGCGGCGGCGCCAACGGGGCGCGTGTCCGGCTCGCACCGCAGAAGGACTGGGAGGTCAACCGGCCGGCGCAGTTGGCCAAGGTGATCGAGGTCCTGGACGGCATCCGCCGCCAGTTCAACAAGGGGGCCGACGGGGACAAGCGGGTCTCGCTCGCCGACCTGATCGTGCTCGCCGGCAATGCCGGCGTCGAGCAGGCAGCGAGGGCCGCAGGCCATGACGTCGCCGTGCCGTTCACGCCCGGTCGCGGCGACGCGACGCAGGAGCAGACCGATGTCCATGCCTTCGCGGTGATGGAGCCTGTCGCCGACGGCTTCCGCAATTATCGGAAGCCCGGAGCCAGGGTGGCGGCCGAAGTCGCCCTGATCGACAAGGCGCAACTCCTGACCCTGACCGCGCCCGAGTTGACCGTGCTGGTCGGCGGCCTGCGCGCGCTATCCGTCAACGCCGACGGCTCCAAGCACGGCGTCCTGACCGAGCGGCCCGGCGCTCTGACGAACGACTTCTTCGTCAACCTGCTCGACATGGGCACGCAGTGGCGGGCGACGTCCGAGGCCAAGGACCTGTTCGAGGGGACCGACCGTAAGACCGGGGCCGTGAAATGGACCGGGACGCGCGCCGACCTGGTCTTCGGCTCGAACTCGATCCTGCGCGCCCTGGCCGAGGTCTATGCCAGCGCCGACGCCAAGGAGAAGTTCGTCAAGGACTTCGTGGCGGCCTGGACCAAGGTGATGAACCTCGACCGCTTCGACCTTCACTGATCGACAAGTCGCCGGCCGCCCCGCGGGGCGGCCGGACCTTGCTGCCGACAAGGCTGCGCGCGAGGATTCCGCGCCCTGCGCCGGGTGGCCCGGCGCCCATCAGCTTCCGCAGCAACTGCATGGGCCCGGCGATCTGCCCGACGCCCGGTCGACATCCCCATCCGGACATGGAAATCTGGCCCCGGTAGCCGGTGCACCGAAAAGCGGATTTGCCTGCGCGCGAGCGGCCGGCAAAGCTCGCCAAAATTTCGGTGATCCGGGCCTTGCAGATATTTTAAGCTTGAAACATTATGCTCCGGCGCCAGCCTCAGAAGTCCAAGGGAACCCGGCTGCGCCTCCTTTTCGTTCGTTCGTCCCGGGAGGGCATCGATGACGGCTTTCAAATTCCGCCTGGCGCTGGGTTGCGGTGCGCTGGCGCTTTCCATCGCGGCCGCGCAGGCGCAGGAGCCGATGAAGATCGGCGTGGTCAGCGTGCTGACAGGACCAGCCGCCTCGCTCGGCCAGCAGGTCCGCGACGGCTTCCAGCTCGCCGTCGACAAGAACGGTGGCAAGCTCGGCGGCATACCGGTCAAGATCACCGTCATCGACGATGAGCTGAAGCCCGATGTCGCGGTCGACCGGGTGCGCAGCTTCGTCGAGAGCGAAAAGCCAGCCTTCGTCGTCGGCCCGGTGTTCTCGAACATCCTCGGCGCGATCGCCAAGCCCGTGCTCGATTCCGGCGCCTTCCTGATCAGCCCGAATGCCGGGCCCTCGACCATGGCGGGCAAGGCCTGCAACAAGAACTTCTTCGTCACCTCGTACCAGAACGACCAGGTGCACGAAGTCCTCGGCAAATACGCGCAGGACCAGAAGTACAAGACCGCCTACATCATCGCGCCGAACTACCAGGCCGGCAAGGACTCGCTCGCCGGCTTCAAGCGCTACTTCAAAGGCGAGATCGTCGACGAGGTCTATGCGCCGCTGACCTCGATGGATTTCTCGGCCGACCTCGCCAAGATCGCCTCCTCCAAGCCCGACGTGGTGTTCGCCTTCCTGCCCGGCGGGCTCGGCGTCAACTTCGTCAAGCAATGGTCGCAGGCCGGCCTGCAGGGCAAGATCCCGTTCCTCTCCGCCTTCACGGTCGACGAATCGACCCTGCCGGCGCAGCAGGATGCGGCGGTCGGGCTCTATGGCGGCATGACCTGGGCGCCCAACATGGACAATCCGCAGACGAAGGATTTCGTCAAAGCCTATGAGGCGGCCTACAAGATCGTGCCCGGCTCCTACGCGCAGCAGGCCTATGACGCGGCGATGCTGATCGATTCCGCGGTGAAGGCGGCCGGCGGCGCCGGTGACGCCGACAAGCTGCGGGCCGCGATCAAGAAGGCCGACTTCACCTCGCTGCGCGGCAAGTTCAAGTTCAACACCAACGGCTTCCCGATCCAGGATTTCTACCTCGTCAAGGTCGCCAAGCGCCCCGACGGCAAGTTCCAGACCGAGATCGCCGAGAAGGTCTTCACCGACTATGCCGATCCGCATGCCAAGGATTGCCCGCTGAAGTGACGGGCAGCGTCAATCCCGGGCCGGAGCCGAGCTTCGACCCGGGCCTTCGTCGCGAGATGCCCGGCTGCAGGCCGGGCACGACGTCTCATGACCGGCCCTTGACATAGGACCGCGCAATGACCACCGGCCTCCTGATCGTCCAACTCCTGAACGGGCTCCAGTTCGGCGTGCTGCTGTTCCTGGTCGCGGCCGGGCTGACGCTCGTCTTCGGGGTGATGGATTTCATCAACCTCGCCCATGGCGTCCAGTACATGCTCGGCGCCTATCTCGCCGTCACCTTCGTCGGGCTGACGGGCTCTTTCCTGTTCGGCCTCGTGCTCGCGCTCGCCGCCGCGCTGCTGCTGGGCCTCGCCTTCGAATTCCTAGTCTTCCGCCATCTCTACGAGCGCGACCATCTGGACCAGGTGCTCGCGACTTTCGGACTGATCCTGCTGCTCAACCAGGCGGTGAAGATGATCTGGGGCGCGGCACCGCTCTCGGTACCGGTGCCCGAGCTCCTGTCGGGCAATGTCCGGTTGATGGACGGCATCCTCTACCCGGTCTACCGCTTCGCCCTGATCGCGGCGGGCCTGGGCGTGGGCGCCCTGCTCTGGTTCGTCGTCGAGAAGACGCGCACCGGCATGTTGCTGAGGGCCGGCGCCTCGAACGCGCCGATGGTCTCGGCGCTCGGCGTCGACATCCGCAAGCTGTTCATGGTGGTCTTCGCCTTCGGCACCATGCTCGCCGGCTTCGCCGGGGCGATGGCGGCGCCGATCCTCTCGGTCGAGCCCGGCATGGGCGATACCGTGCTGATCCTCGCCTTCGTCGTCATCGTCGTCGGCGGCATCGGCTCAATCCGCGGCGCCTTCGTCGGTGCCCTGATCGTCGGGCTCGTCGACACGCTCGGCCGCTCCTTCATGAACGACCTGCTCAGGCTGTTCATGGGCCCGGCTTCGGCACGGGCGACGGGCGCCGCGTTGTCGTCGATGCTGATCTATCTCGTCATGGCGGCTGTGCTGTTCGTCCGGCCGGAAGGCCTGCTGCCGGCCAAGGGGCGCTCATGAGCGTGGCCACGGCATCCCCGAGCGACGCGCGGCCACGGGCCCCGGCGGCGCGCCCGCTCGCGCCGCTCGCCATCTTCATCCTGCTCGCCCTGTTGCCGCTCGCCGCGACGCTCGGCCTCCCGCCGCACTGGCTGACGCTGGTGACGCGGGCGATGATCTTCGCCATCGCTGCCCTGTCGCTCGATCTCGTCCTCGGCGTCGGAGGACTGATCTCCTTCGGCCATGCCGCCTTCATCGGGATCGGCGCCTATGGCGCGGGCATCCTGATCACCGAGGGCCAGACCGAACTTCTGGTGGCACTGCCGGTCATTCTGCTGGCCTGCGCCATCTTTGCCGCGATCACCGGCTATGTCTCGCTGCGCACGCGCGGCGTCGCCTTCATCATGATCACGCTGGCCTTCGGGCAGATGGCCTTCTATTTCGCGCAGGCGCTCTCGGCCTATGGCGGCGATGACGGCCTGACGCTTTACGAGAAGAGCACGCTGCTCGGCCATGACGTCTTCGCCAACCGCACCGGCTTCTATTACATCGCGCTCGGCACGCTGGCTGTCTGCTACTGGCTGGCGCGGTGGCTGGTCGGCTCGCGCTTCGGCCGTGTGCTGCGTGCGGCCCGCGAGAATGCCGTGCGTGTCACCGTCACGGGCTATGATGTCGACCGCGTCCGGCTCGGCGCCTATGTGATCAGCGGGATGATGGCTGGGCTCTCCGGCTTCCTGCTCGCCAACCAGACCGATTTCGTCAGCCCGGCCTATATGTCCTGGCCGCGCTCGGGAGAGTTGATCTTCATGGTCGTGCTCGGCGGCGTCGGCTCCCTGCATGGCGCGATCCTCGGGGCGCTCGCCTTCCTGATCACCGAGGATGTGCTCTCGTCACTGACGCAGAACTGGAAGGTCATCTTCGGCCCCCTGATCGTGCTCTTCGTGCTGTTCACCCACGGCGGGATCGCGGGTCTCGCCACCAAGCTCAGAGGGCGCCGCGATGGCTGAGCCGGCGCTCGCCTTGAAGGGACTCGCCAAGTCGTTCGGCGCGCTCAAGGTCACCAACGGGGTCGACCTCACCATCGCGCCCGGCGAATTGCATGCGCTGATCGGCCCCAATGGCGCCGGCAAGACGACGCTGGTCCACCAGATTTCCGGGACGCTGAAGCCGGATGCCGGTGCGATCCTGTTCGGCGGCCAGGACATCACCCGCCTGCCGCCGCAGGCGCGGGCACGGGCCGGTCTTGCCCGCACCTTCCAGATCACCTCCACCATCGCCTCGCTCTCGGCGCTGGAGAATGTCGCGCTCGGCGTGCAGGCGCATAGCGCCCATCCGCTCTCGCTCTTCGGCAATGCAGCCCGCGACGAGGCGCTGAACGCCCCCGCCTGGGAAGCGCTGGAAGCGGTCGGCCTCGCCGAGCGCGCCCATGCCCCGGCCGGCAGCCTCTCGCATGGAGAGAAGCGGGCGCTCGAGATCGCGATGGCGCTGACCCTTCAGCCGAAACTGATCCTGCTCGACGAGCCCCTGGCCGGCGTCGGCCATGAGGAGGGCGAGCGCCTGATCGCGCTCCTGAACCGCCTCAAGGGTCGCTTCGCCATGCTGCTGGTCGAGCATGACATGAGTGCCGTCTTCGCATTGGCAGACCGCGTCACCGTGCTGGTCTATGGCGGCGTCATCGCCTCCGGCGAGCCGGCCGCGGTGCGGGCCGATCCTGCGGTGCGACAGGCCTATCTCGGCGAGGAGGGCTAGCGATGCTCAGCGTCGAAGGGCTCGATGCCGGCTATGGCGAGGCGCAGATCCTGTTCGGGGTCGACCTTGCCGTCGGCGAAGGCGAGGTCGTGACCCTGCTCGGCCGCAACGGCATGGGCAAGACCACGACGGTGCGCTCGATCATGGGCCTGCTGCCGGCAAAGGCCGGCAAGATCGCCTTCGGCGGGCGCGACCTCACCGGCGCGGCGCCCTTCCGCATCGCCCAGGCGGGCATCGGCCTTGTACCGGAAGGCCGCCAGATCTTCCCGACGCTCTCGGTCGAGGAGAACCTGATCGCGACCGCCGCCGATCGCTCCGGCAAGAAGCGCTGGGACCTCGGGCGCATCTACGCCTTCTTCCCCCGCCTCAGGGAGCGGCGGGAGAACCGCGGCAACCAGCTCTCCGGTGGCGAGCAGCAGATGCTGGCGATCGGCCGGGCGCTGATGACCAATCCCAAGCTGATCATCCTCGACGAAGCGACGGAGGGGCTCGCCCCCCTGATCCGCGAGGAGATCTGGAACTGCCTGACGGCCCTGAAGGCGGAAGGTGAATCCATCCTCGTCATCGACAAGAACGTCGACGCCCTGGTTCGCATCGCCGACCGCCATGTCGTGCTCGAGAAGGGGCGCGTCGTCTGGCGCGGCTCCAGCGCGGAGCTTCGCAGCGACAGCGCCGTGAAGGACCGCTTCCTGCATTTCTGAGCCGATCACATCACCGCCAGCCGGCCTGCACGCCGGCAGATGAGGAGAGCCGAGACATGAACCCGCTGACAGCCGGCGTGACGCGCGCCAATGAGGGCCTGGAGGGCATTTCCTGGAGCATCCTCGGCCAGACCTATGTGCCGAAGACGCTGACGGAGGAGAGCTTCTCCTGGCATGCGACCCTGCCGCCCGGCACCTTCGTGCCGCCGCATATCCACACCACGCAGGACGAGTTCATCTACATGCTGGAGGGCCGGCTCGACCTGCTGCTCGACGGCAAGGAGAGCTTCGCCACCGCCGGCGACCTGATCAAGCTGCCGCGCAACATCCCCCACGGGCTATTCAACAAGGGCGCTTCCACGGTGAAATGCCTGTTCTGGGTCTCGCCGACCGCCCGACTCTACGATCTGTTCTGGGGTTTGCATTCGATGGCCGAGCAAAAGCCGGCCGATGTCGTCGCGCTGTCGGCCAAGCACGAGGTCGACTTCCTGCCGCCTCCGCCCGACGCGGCGTGAGCTGCCCCCGCCGCCGCCCGGACCTCCGGGCGGCGGCGGGGCGTTAAGGATAATGAGAGGTTAAGGATGAGGAGGGACACGGCATCTGCTTGAGTGCGACTGCAACCTGAAGTCGCAACAGCCGGAGGCCGCCATCATGGACCGCGAGCGTCGCCGCTCCCCGCGTCAGCGCACGCTGCTGGGCGGCATCGTGACGTTCAATGGCCGGCGCTCGGTGCTGGATTGCGCGATCCGCAACATCTCCCATGATGGAGCGCTGCTGATGCTGTCGGACGCCGTTGCGCTGCCGCAGGCCTTCGAGCTCGAAATTCCGTCGCGGCAGCGTCAGTATGCGACCCGAGCGGTCTGGCGCAGCAGCGAGCGCGTCGGCATCGTCTTCACCGAGCCGGCCGAGGCGGTCCCGCTCGACCTGATGCGCCGCCTCAAGGCTTGCGAGACGGCCAATGCCGGGCTGAAAGCGCGCATCCGCCAGCTGACCGAGGCCGGCTGATCATCCCTTCCGCGCAGCGAGCTGCTCCGCCGAGAACCCTGCCTTGCCGGCATAGCCCTTCACGATCCGCTCGCGGCTGGCGCGGTCGAGCACGCGCTCGACATCGTCGAAGCCGTTCGGAGCCAGCTCTTCCACCGCATCGATGACCCGTTCCGGCCCACCGACCCGGTTCATCGCCACGATCTCCGCCGTCGCCGGCAGGCGCTCGGCCTCGTAGGCCGCCAGCGCCTGGCGCGGATGCTCGGCCTTCGCCAGCCGGTCGGCCAGGCAGCGCGCATCGAGGACGGCCTGCGAGGCGCCGTTGGAGCCGACCGGATACATCGGATGCGCGGCATCGCCGAGCAGGGTTACGCGGCCGTGGGTCCAGCGCGGCAGCGGATCGCGGTCGCACATCGGATATTCCCAGAAGGTCGAGGTGGCACGGATCAGCCCGAGGATGTCGACGCCCGGCACGCTGAAGCGGCGGGCAAAGGGCAGCACGTCCTCGAGACGCCCGGCCTTCGACCAGGCCTCCTTCGGTGGCGGGCGCTCGGGATCACCGGTGCGGATATTCACGACCCAGTTGGTCAGGCGCGTCTGCGGCGTCGCGCCCTGGCCGATCGGGTAGAGCACGAGCTTGCCGGCCATGCCGCCCGCGATGATCATGCTTTCGCCGTCGAGGAACAGAGGCCAGTCGCAGGCGCCGCGCCACATCTGCACACCCTGCCAGCGCGGCGGGCCCTGGTCGGGAAAAAAGAAGGCGCGCACGGCGGAATGGATGCCGTCGGCGCCGATCAGGACATCGCCGCGGACCGTCTCGCCGGCTTCGCCGAAACGGGCGTCGCTGAAATGGGCGGTGACGCCACCTTCGTCTTGGATGAAGCCCTGCAGCCGGCGCCCTGTCCGGATCGCCGCGGCGCCGAGGCGCTCGGCCACGGCATCGCGGATGACGCGCTGAAGCCGGCCGCGATGGATCGAGAATTGCGGAACCGGCGCGCCGGCATGCAGCCCGCGCGGCTCCTGCCAGACCGCCTGCCCGAAGCGATTCATGTAGATGAGTTCGCGCGTGCGGATGCCGGCTTCGTCGAGCGCCGGCAGCAGGCCGAGATCGGCGAGTTCGCGGATGGCATGCGGCAGCGTGTTGATCCCGACGCCGACTTCCCGGATCTCGCCCGCCTGTTCGTAGACCGTCGCGCCAATGCCGCGGGCGTGGAGCATCAGCGCCAAAGTCAGACCGCCGATACCGCCGCCAACGATGATAACCCGCATGCACCCGTTCCCTTCGATGCGCCCGGTTCCGGGTCTGATATTTTAAGTTTGAAATATCGTCGTTCGACTTGTCAATTGCCGCTCTGCGGCGAGACCGGCCTCGCGCGGGCGGGGGAGCCAGCCGCCCGTGGATTTCATCGGATTGTCACGTCGGCTACGGATAAGAACGGCGCAACTCCGACAAGGCCCGAACTGCGGCCTGCCGCTAGTCGCCTCGCCGCAGCCGCCTTCAAACCCGCCACGCACAGAGCCGAGATCATGTCCCCCCATCACATGGATCGCATCAAGGACGAGATTCTCGACAGCTTCGACGAGGAGCTGGAACTGCAGCTCGAGGACGAGCGGCTCGACGATCTCGTTGCAGACGGGCTGGCCGGGCAAGGCCAGGGACTCGACCGCAAGACCTATTTTCGCGAGCTCTTCCGGATGCAGCACGAGCTCGTACGGCTGCAGGACTGGGTGCAGTACAAGAAGCTCAAGGTCGTCGTGCTGTTCGAAGGGCGCGACTCGGCCGGAAAGGGCGGCGCCATCAAGCGCGTCACGCAGCGGCTCAATCCGCGCGTCTGCCGCGTCGTCGCGCTGCCCGCGCCGACAGAGCGGGAGCGCAACCAATGGTATTTCCAGCGCTACGTGCCGCATCTGCCGACGGCCGGCGAGATGGTGCTGTTCGACCGCTCCTGGTACAATCGCGCCGGCGTCGAGCGGGTGATGGGCTTCTGCACGCCCGCGGAGCTGGAGGAGTTCTTCCGTTCGGTTCCCGACTTCGAGCACATGCTGGTGCGCTCCGGCATCATCCTGATCAAATACTGGTTCTCGATCACCGACGAGGAGCAGGAGTTCCGCTTCCGCATGCGCATCGAGGATCCGCTGAAGCAGTGGAAGCTCTCGCCGATGGACCTCGAAAGCCGCGTGCATTGGGAAGACTACACCCGTGCCAAGGAGGAGATGCTGGAGCGGACCCATACCAGGCATGCGCCCTGGTGGGTCGTGCAGGCGGTCGACAAGAAGCGCGCCCGGCTCAACATGATCGCACACCTGCTCGGCCAGATCCCCTATGAGGACGTGCCGAAGCCCGAGATCGTCCTACCCGAGCGCGTGCGCAATCCCGATTATCTGCGCCATCCGGTCCCGCCGGACATGTATGTGCCGGAAGCCTACTGAAGGCGGGGGCACCGCAGCCGGGCCGCGACGGCGTCGCCGCCCCATCTTCCGGGCCTCCCGGACTGCGCCGGGACGGCCCGAGCGTCCGCCGCCCTACCCATTAGGGAACGTCAGCGGCGAGTAGTCGGTGACCGGGCGCCCCGCCCAGTCGTTCTGCGGCGCAGCCGCCTCGGTGCGCTTCTGCCCCTCGTGCAGGCTGCGCGCCGCGGCGGGGTAGTCCATTGTCAGGACCGTCCCATCCCGAACGACCAGGCGGCCGTCGACATAGACGCGGTCGACCGCCCGCTCGGCCGCGGCGTAGACGAGGCTGCGGACGGGATCGCGGTGCGGCTGCATCATCGGGTGATCGAGGTCGACGAGGACGAGGTCCGCCTTGGTGCCCGGTTCCAGCCGCCCGATGTCGTCGCGCCCGAGCGCCGCGGCTCCGGCCGTGGTGGCCGCCTCGAACAGGTCGGTCGTGGTCAGCGTGCGCGGATTCTCCGCCATCAGCCGGGCGACGTAGCCGGCATGGCGCATCTCCTCGAGCATGTTGTGCGGATAGGTGTCGGTACCGAGTCCGATGCGGACGCCGGCGCGGCGATAGCGTCCGAAATCGTCGAGCGCGATGCCACGGCGCATGAAGACGGTGGGACAATGCGCAACGCGCGTGCCGGTCTCGGCGAGCAAGGCGAGGTCGCGCCGGCTGTGCCAGGCGACGCGCGGATAATCGTCCAGGAAGATCGCGTGACCGATGATGCTCGTATCGCCGAGCACGCCGAGCTGTTCGAGCCACTGGATCGGCGAGACGCCGTGCCGGCGCGTGATCTCATGGAACTCGACCGTCGACTGGGCGGCATGGATCTGCCAGGGCAGCCCCCGACGCTTCGCCTCCGCATGGCTGTCCTTGATCAGCCCTTCGCTGCAGGTGTCGATCTGCGCGGGACAGACCATGCCGAAGAGCCGCCCGGACGGGTGGTTTTCCGCCTTCTCGATCAGATCGAGCGCCTGGGCCATGGCTACCCGGCCCGCCTTCTCGTCCCATTCGTATTCGACGACGTGGCCGTTCTTCGTGTACCAGCGGGCCGAGCGGAACATCGGCGAGACGCAGACGCGCAGGCCGCTTGCGGCCGCCAGGTCAAGCCAAGCCGGATGGGCGACGGAGAGATCCGCGACCGTGGTGACGCCCGAGAGCAGCAGCTCCGAATAGGCAACCTGGACGCAGGCCGGCACGGCCTCGGCATCCGGTCGCAGGATCGGCATGAATTCGTAGAGCGAGGAATTGTAGAGAGCCGGCGAGCCGAGCTCGTCGAGAAAACCCTTGTTCAGCGGCTCGCTCGACGGGTGCGAGTGGATGTTGACGAGGCCGGGCATGACCATGCGACCAGCGCCGTCGACGGTCTCGTCGGCCTGCCCTTCATAGCGCGAGCCGACATGGCGCAACGTGCCATCCTCGAAGGCGACATCGGCGCCGTGGAGATAGACGTGCCGGGCGGCTTGCGCATCCCAGGCGACAACGACGTCGGCATTCCTGATGACCGTGATCGTCATTTTGGCTCCTCCCTCCCGCAGGCATAGAAAAAGCGCCGCGTGGCTCTCACCACGCGGCGCTTGTCGAAGCTCAGCGCTTCAGCTTGATGTCGAGGCCCTTGTAGAGCCCGGCGCCGTAGATGCCGTGTGCACGCACGCCCTCGACCCGGTCCCCGGCCACGACCCAGAGCGGCTGCGAGGCCAACGGCACCCAGACATTGGCGTCGGTGAGCTGCATCTGGACCGCACCGATCGCCTCCTTGCGCTTCTGCGCGTCGACGGCGGTCGCGGCGGTCTTCAGCAGTTCGTCGGTCTTCGGGTCCTTCCAGTTCATCCGGTTCGGCGTCGGCACCTGGCGGCTGGCGAAATAGAGGTTCAGCGCCTCGGTCGCCGTCACATAGGGATAGGACATGTAGAAGGCATCGAACTCCTGCGTCGCCAGCTTGCCCCAGGCGACGGTGGCGTCCCAGAGCTGGATCTTCATGTCGATGCCGATCTTGCGGAGGTCGGCCTGCATCGCCTCGGAGATGCGCGGGTTGATGTCGTTGCGAATGCCATAGACCGTGAAGGTCGCCTTCTGGCCGTCCTTCTCGCGGATCCCGTCGGCACCGGGCTTCCAGCCCGCCTCGTCGAGCAGCTTCGCAGCCGCCGCCGGGTCGTGCTTCGGCATCTTCGCGACGGTGTCCTTGTCGTAATCCAGCACAGCCGGATTGAGCAGGGACGGCAGCGCCGTGCCCTTGCCGAAGAAGATCGCCTTGGCGATCGCCTGCTTGTCGACGGCCATGTTGACCGCCTCGCGGATCGCCTTGTCCTTAGAAACGGGCTTGTCGACCTTGAAGCCCATGAAGACGTCGTAGATGTAGTTTTCCTGCCGCTGCACGGTCATGCCCGGCATGCGCTGCATCGTGTCGAGCGCGATATAGGGCATGTAATAGGTGACGTCGGCCTGCTTGGCCTGGATTGCCGCCATCAGCGTATTCGACTCGGGAATGACCTTCCAGACGATCTCGTCGATCTGCGGCTTGGGGTTCTTGTAGATCGGCGGACCCCAGTCGTAATAGGGGTTCTTCTTCAGCACGAGCTCCTGGCGCGGCGTCCACTTCACCCAGCAATAGGGGCCGGTGCCGTTGAAGCCCTGCACGCCGAAGTTCTGGCCGAGCTTCTCGACGGTGTCCTTGTCGACGACCGAGGCGAAGGAGAGCGCGAGCTGGAAGAGAAGGTCGCTGTAGGGCTCCTTCAGCTCATAGATCACGGTGTCGCCCTCGGCCCGGATGTCCTTGACCGGACCGGCGCGGAACGCGACCGGGGATTTGATTGCGGGGTCGATCCAGCGCTTCAGCGAGTAGACGACGTCATCCGGCGTCATCGGCCGCCCGTCGCAGAACTTGACGCCCTTGCGGAGCTTGAAGCTGTAGGTCTTGCCGTCCGGCGAGACGGTCCAGGATTCGGCCAGGCCGGGCTTGATCGTCTTCATGTCGAAATCGACGGTCACCAGCGTGTCCGCGAGCATGTAGACGACTTCGGCCGCCGCGGTGGCCGTCGAGCGGACCGGGTCGTAGCGATCGGCATCGATGATGCGCAGGATGGTCAGCGGCGCCTTCTGCTGGGCGGCGGCCGGCGTGGCGAGCGCCGCGGCGGAGGCCGCGCCGGCGAGAAGCAAGGCAGTCAATCTGGTCATCGAGCAGTTCCCCTTGATGGTTCTGGTTGAGGACTTCACTTGCGCAGCTTCGGATCGAGCGCGTCGCGCAAGGCATCGCCAAGCACATTGAAGGCCAACACGATGACGAAGATCACGATGCTGGGCAGGACCGAAACATGCGGCGCAAAGAACAGGAAGTTGCGGCCGTCCGCCGCCATCGCACCGAGTTCGGCGGTCGGCGGCTGAGCACCGAGGCCGAGAAACGACAAGGCGGCACCCAGCAGGATCACCTGGCCGAAGCGGAGGGTGACGAAGACGAAGATCGCCGACAAGCAGTTCGGCAGCACGTATCGCAGGATGATGTGCAAGTCGCCGAGCCCGAGCGAGCGGGCGGCCTCGATATAGCCCTGCTGCAGCACGACCAGGGCCGAGCCGCGTACGACGCGCGCCATCAGCGGAATGGTCGCGATGGCAAGGGCGATGATCACGGCCGGCAGGCCCGGCCCGAAGATCGCGGCAATGGCCAGGCCGAACAGGATCGCCGGAAAGGACAGCAGCACGTCCATCAGCCGCATCAGAAGCCCGGAAAGCCGTGGGTAATAGGCCGCGGCAAACCCGATCACGCCGCCGATAAGCCCGCCGATGACGACAGAGGCCAGCCCCATCAGCAGCGTGGTGCGCAAGCCGAACAGCAGCCGCGTGATCATGTCGCGGCCCTGCCCGTCGGTTCCGAGCAGGCCGAACTCGCCGGGCGGCTTGAGCGTATTGGCGAGATCGTTGCCGTAGGGATCGGTCGGCGACAGCCAGGGCGCGAAGGCGGCCCCGAGCACGGCCAGGACGACGAGCGCCAGCGCGATACAGGCCCCGACGTCGGAGAGCAGCATGCGCAGCACCGAGACGCGACGGGCCACCGCGACGGGCGGCAGGTTCTGCTGCAGCGGATCCGAAACGGAGCTCATCACGCGCCCCTCACTCTGGGGTCGAGCACGGCATAGAGCACGTCCACCGCGAGATTGATCAGGATGAAGCCGAGGGACAGCACGATGATGGTGCCCTGCGCCATCGGCAGGTCGCTCGACAGGATGGCGCCGACGGCCAGGCGCCCGATGCCCGGCCAGGAGAACACCGTCTCCGTGACGACCGCGCCGCCGAGCAGGAAGCCGATCTGCAGGCCGATCAGCGTCACGACCGGCACCAGCGCGTTGCGCAGCGTATGCCGCAACAGCACCGTGACCTCGCCCAGCCCCTTGGCGCGGGCGGTCCTGACATGGTCGGCGCCGAGCTCGTCGAGCACCGAAGTGCGTGTCATCCGCGCGACCGGGCCGACGAAGACGCCGCCGAGCGTGATGGCCGGCATGATGATTCCCTGGATGCCTTCCCAGGTCCAGAGCGGTCCGGTCCGGCCGGTGAAGGGCAGGATCGGATATTTGAAGCCGAACAGCCAGATCAGGCCCAGGCCCAGGAAGAAGACCGGCAGCGACACGCCTGCGACCGAGACCGCCATGATCGCGCGGTCGAGGAGCGAGCCGCGATAATAGGCCCCGATCGTGCCGAGCAGCATGCCGAGCGGGATCGCCCAGATCAGCGAGGCGACCATCAGCTCCAGCGTCGGGCCGATCGTGTTGCCGAGCTCCTGCGAGACCGGCACGTTGTTGATGATCGAAACCCCGAGGTCGCCTTGGGCCAGGCGGCCGATATAGATGAGAAACTGCTTCCAGAGCGGCTCGTTCAGCCCCAGCTCCTGCCGGATCGCCTCGACCACGTCCTGCGTCGCGGTCGGCCCGGCACGCACCTGCGCCGGATCGGTCGGGACCACCTGCATGAGCAGGAATCCGACCAGCAGCACGCCGAACAGCACCGGCAGGACCAGCAGCAGCCTTTGCAGCGTATGTCGCAACATGCAGAGCGCCCCGAGCCTATTGCGCGGCCGCGGCGAGCTGGCCGTGCCGGTCGAAGACGATCTCGCCGCCGAGCAGGGTCAGGTCGCAACACACCGCGTTCTCGACCGTCTCGACGGGGACCGAGAAGATGTCGTGCGAGAGCACGGCGATATCGGCGAGTTGCCCGGGCACGAGCCGGCCCAGTTTGTCCTCGGCGAACTGCGTGTAGGCGCCGAGCAGCGTATAGGCATGCACCGCCTCCGCCATGCTCAACCGCTCGCCCCCGCCGATGACGGTGTGACGCTTCGTCTCGCGGGTGACCATGGTGAAGAGGTTCTTGAACGGGTCGGTCGCGCAGACCGGCGCATCGGAGCTCGCGGCGGCATGCAGCCCGGCGTCCAGCCATTTGCGCATGGGATAGGAGGCGTCGGCGCGTTGCCGGCCAAGATTGGTCACGTAGAGATCGCCGAATTCGTAGATGAAGGCCGGCTGCGGAACGGGATCGATGCCGGCGGCCGCCATGCGGGCGAGCTGGGCTTCGGTCAGGAAGCCGCAATGCTCGATGCGGTGGCGCCGACCCTTGATCGGATGCTCCGCGCTGTCGGCCTTCTCGATACCCGCCAGCACCTGCTCGATCGCCGCATCGCCGATGGCGTGGATCGCGAGCTGGTAGCCGAGCTCGTGGAAATGCGCGAGATAACCGTGCATCTGCGCGTCGGAATAGATGAAGATGCCGCGATTGTCGGGGTCGCCGACGAGATAGGGCTCGCTCATCGCGGCCGTCAGGCCGCCGGCGCTGCCGTCCCCGAAGACCTTCATCGCACCGTAGCGCAGCAGGCCGGTCTCGCGCCCGAAGCGATAGCCGGCCGCATGCGCCTCGTCGCCAATGCCGTCCGCGTTGCCGTAGATGCAGACCCAGGTGCGGACCGGAAGCGTGCCGGCCCGCGCGACTTCCTCATAGGCATCGATCTCGGCCATGCCCGCCGTCATGCCGACCGCTGCATCCATCACGCTGGTGAAGCCCTGCGACAGCATGTAGTGCCCGGCCTTGACGATCGCGGCCTTCAACTCGGCGAGGCTCGGGGCCGGCATCGCCTCGACGACCAGCCTCATGGCGCTTTCCGCCAGCAGGCCGGTCAACCTGTTGTCGCGCCGTTCGATCAGGCCGCCGGCCGGGCTCGGGGTATTGTGGCCGATGCCCGCTGCCTGCAAGGCCCGGCCGTTGACGACGCCGACATGGCCGCAGGTGCGCTTGATGTAGACGGGATTGTCGGGCGCGGCCCGATCCAGCTCCTCCGCCGTCGGATGGCGGCGCTCGGCGAGTTCGTTGTGGTCGTAGCCGCGCCCGATCACCCATTCGCCGGGCTTGCGCGCCTTGGCGGCCATCGCGACGCGGCGCAGGATCTCGTCGATGCTGGCGACGCCCTCCTCCGGACGCAGGTTGACCTCGCCCATCGCCAGACCCAGCGGCAGCAGATGCATATGCGCGTCGTTGAGGCCGGGTATTGCGACGCGGCCGGCGAGATCGACCACCTTCGTGCCGGCCCCCTGCAGTGCGGCGATTTCATCAACCGACCCGACCGCCAGAACCTTTCCGCCCGCGATCGCCAGCGCCTCGGCGAAGCCCTCCGCCAAGCCGCAAAAGATGCGGCCATTCAGCAATACGGTATCGGCCTGTGTCATAACGCGCGATGCACCCCTGTATACAACGTCAACTCTTGCAGAAAGCAGAACAGATCCACACGGCGCGGCAGGCGAGGAGCGGAGCACGGTGGACAAAACTCCCGCCGCGCACCGCTATCCGAGAAAACTGGGCATTCTGATCTGAACGGCCGACCCCGATCGTGAAAACTATTCCACCTCGCCTGTTCCCCGAAGTATGATTTTCTTGTTGGCTTTGTGGCAGCATTGCTCAGAATATTGAGCAGCGCAAGAGGCGCCGGCAGGCATCCACTGCATGGCGACGGAGCCGGAAGACAAGGCTCGCACAAGGAAGGAAAGGCAGAAATGGGCTTCGATGTCGGCGGAAGGTTGCGTGAAATCAGGCTGGCCGCGGGGCTTTCCCAGCGCGAGCTCGCGTCACGCTCGGGCGTGACACACAGCCTGATTTCGTTGATCGAGCAGAACCGGAACAGTCCGTCGGTTGCCTCGCTCCGCAAGATTCTCGACGGCGTTCCGATGAGCATGGTCAATTTTTTCGACGAGGCGCGGGCGCCTCGCGACCGAGTGTTCTTCGAGGCGGCAGATCTGATCGACCTGACGTCCCGCCTGCACCAGGTCAATGGCGGAGATAGCCGCGGGAACATGTCCTTCCGGCAGGTCGGGGATGCCCAGGCCCACAATCTTCAGATCCTGCACGAATCCTATGAGCCCGGCGCCGATACCGGCGCGACCATGCTCAAGCACAATTCCCATGAAGGCGGCGTCGTGCTTTCGGGCGAGCTCGAGATCACGGTCGGCGATCAGGTCAAGGTTCTGAAGCCCGGGGAGGCCTATCTCTTCGACAGCCGCGTGCCGCACCGGTTCCGCAACATCGGCGCGGAGCGCTGCATCGTGGTGAGCGCGTGCACGCCGCCCTATCTCTGAGCGCCGCCGGCAGCCGACTTGAGCGATCTGTTTATGCGCCGTTAACCCTGCCCGGCTAGGTACGGAGACCGGATTAGCCAGTCGTAGTGTTCGCTTCCTCCCATGTATAAACGCGACCGTCACCAGCGAACCAACAGCTTGGCCACGAGCGAGTATGAGGCTCATCCCGCCGACGAATCCGCCACAGGTGCGGGTCGCGGCGCCAGGGCCGAGACGGCCGCCATCGAGATGGCCCCGGCGCAGGTCTATGTCCGCCCCGGGCGGACGCCGGGCAAGCGGCTCCAAGCGCAGGCGGGACCGGAAGGCGACCGACAGAGCCCGCCCCTTCTGTTCAGCGGAGGCCATCCTCCGGCGGTGACGCTGGCCGATTCGACGCGCGTCCGCTTCTGGCGCACGCCGAAGCACCTGATGCGGGAAATATGGGGCGCGCCCGGAAGCGAGGAGCCTGCGCAGCGTCCCGGTCAGGCCGAAACTCCAGACGTCGCCGACGTTATTCCCGTGGCGGAGGCCGCGGCGATCGAGGTCGAAATGCTCGACATTTGGCCGGAGGGCGACACGGTCGCCGAAGCCTTGCCGGTTCCGGAAGCCGATGTCGCGCCGCGATCGGCACCCTTCGCCTTCCTTTCGGATCACGCCTTCTGGGATCTCGTGCCGGAGATCGGCCGTGACGAAGGCAGCCCACAGCCTTCGTCGACCGTCGCCCCCGTCCCTCACCTCGCCTTCCCGGACGACGATATCGCCGATGCTCTGCCCTTCGCGGTTGAGGAAGCGGCCGTACCGCCGTCGCAAGCCATGACCGCTGCGCGCCCCGCCGTGCCGCCAGCCGGTTCGCCCTGGGCGGGCTACACGGTGAACCTGCGCGTCTCGCTGGCGCCGCAGCCAGCCGCGTTGCAGATCGGCCTGACGCCGACACTGGCCGTGAAACAGGACGCGGCGCCTGCTCTGCCCACCGCTCTGGAGGAGCCGGACGCGGTCGAGGCGCTGCCGGTCGCCAAGCCTGCTTCCATCCGGAAGGCGCCGGCCCGTCGGCCGGAACCGCAGATGGGCTTCCAACGCCCGCCGATCGAGTTCCTGACCGAGCCGCCGGAAGACCGCGCCGAGACCATGCCGGTCGAGGTGCTCCAGCAGAACGCCGGGCTGCTCGAAGGCGTGCTCGAGGATTTCAACGTCAGGGGCGAGATCGTCCAGGCCTGTCCCGGCCCTGTTGTGACTTTGTACGAGCTCGAGCCTGCTCCGGGGACGAAGTCGTCGCGGGTGATCTCGCTGGCCGACGACATCGCGCGCTCGATGAGCGCGGTCTCGGCGCGCGTCGCGGTGGTGCAGGGCAAGAACGCCATCGGCATCGAACTGCCCAACGCCA